>Ga0315905_10000008_pt1 | contig 196405 bp, 172 predicted proteins | sample LakEriMetagenome_5_FD_203522 | JGI IMG/M metagenome (GOLD analysis project Ga0315905, IMG submission 203522) | Freshwater fungal communities from buoy surface, Lake Erie, Ohio, United States - Buoy 4 MA121 | ecosystem: Environmental > Aquatic > Freshwater > Lake | place: USA: Lake Erie, Ohio...
AAGCTTCCATCGCTTGCTGCTTAGCCGCAGAAGCCTGTAGCACCCTTTGGTTAGCCGCGGAAGCTTCTAAAGCCCTTTGGTTAGCCGCAGAAGCTTCCAAGGCCCTTTGGTTAGCCGCAGAAGCTTCCAACGCTTGCTGGTTAGCCGCAGAAGCTTCCAACGCTTGCTGGTTGGCCGCAGAAGCCTGTAGCACCCTTTGGTTAGCCGCAGAAGCCTGTAGCACCCTTTGGTTAGCCGCAGAAGCCTCTAACACAATTTGGTTAGCCGCAGAAGCTTCTAGCGCAATTTGGTTGGCCGCAGAAGCTTCCAAGGCCCTTTGGTTAGCCGCAGAAGCCTGTAGCACCCTTTGGTTAGCCGCAGAAGCCTCTAGCACAATTTGGTTAGCCGCAGAAGCTTCTAGCGCATTTTGGTTGGCCGCAGAAGCTTCCAAGGCCCTTTGGTTAGCCGCAGAAGCCTGTAGCACCCTTTGGTTAGCCGCAGAAGCCTCTAGCACAATTTGGTTAGCCGCGGAAGCTTCTAGCGCAATTTGGTTAGCCGCAGAAGCTTCCAAGGCCCTTTGCTTAGCCGCAGAAGCTTCTAAAGCCTTTCGACTGACTATTGTTATTTTGCGAATGCGGTTGTTGCCATTATCCGCCACATACAAATTTCCCTGCGCGTCGAGTGCCACGCCGGTAGGGCCATTAAATGAAGCGCTTGAGTAAGAGCCATCGGCGAACCCGCGCGCCCCATTTCCCGCAACAGTAGTCACCACCCCCGAGGGCGTAACTTTACGGATTCGGTTGTTTTCGGTATCCGCAACGAAAACATTGCGGTCCGCGTCGACAGCAATGCCTTGAGGGGTGTTAAATAAAGCGCCATTCTCGGTGCCGTCGTTAAAGCCTGCCTGCCCGCCCCCCGCCAGGGATTCACTCAACGCGAATATGATGCTGTGTGTGCCTATCGACGTCGCATATATATAACCCTCTGGATTGGTAGCCACACCGCCAGGACTGTTAATATTATATGAATCAGGTCTCACGTCACCATTTGAGTGCATTTTGCGCACTCTGTTGTTAAACCCGTCCGCCACCCAGATATCGCCGTTAACCCCAATAGCTACCCCCGTAGGGAAGGAGAACTGCGCCTGTCCGCCAACGCCTCCCATCGCCCCAGGATTCCCTTCTTGCCCCGCAAGTAGGCTCACCACACCCTGAGGCGTCACTTTACTGATGATGTGGTTGCCTATTTCTGCTACGATAACATTACCATCCGCGTCGACAGCCACGCCGGTAGGACCGATGACACCCCCAGCAAGGGTGCTGACCACACCCGCGGGCGTCACTTTGCGGATGCTGTTGTTATCTCGATCCCCCACGAAAATATTGCCGCTCATGTCAACGGCCACACCGAAAGGCCTGTTGAACGAAGCGCTTATACCAGTCCCGTCGGCAAATGCGGCAGTCCCGCTTCCCGCGAGGGTCGTCACTGTCACTGAAACTACATCACCAGCAGCAGTAGCAGCATCACGTTCCCAGCTCACCCCACCGCCGCTTTGTATAAACTTCACACCACTTTTTCTCCGACTCGGTGTGGTTTTTAACTTCTTTTTGGATGTTCTCCGACCCATGAGTATTCTAATTTACGATGCTTTTGAAAAGCATCGTAAATCCGCTTTGAAGTTTTTGCCGGAGGCTTACACTCTGTTCATATTCATCCGCCGAGAACCACGACGCCCCTTCTTGCCCCGAGCCTTACGAGTTCCCTTGCGTTTCTTACGCATAGATCTACCACCGCCCGCAGCAGCAGGAGTCGCGGGCTTCGAACCAAATAATCCACCGAACAGGCCCCCCACACTATTTTTGACACTATTGAACATACCCTTCGAAACTGCGCCACTCGCAGGTGTTGTAGTAGCAGGAGGGGCCGACATTCTATATTATCCCTACAAAATACTGCCTAAACCTCTAAAGCTAAATGACCTAGATGCCCGAACTCACGCTCATTTACAACAAGTCAAATCCCTTCGGAATAGCGCGGGACGTAGAAGGGTTCGTCAAGGCCATAGAGGGATATACGATCCGCCACGCAGACCCTTTAGAGCCGCCGAGACCCTGTCATATCGCGATTCACTTGGAAGTCCCCAGCTATGTATGGATGCCATGGGCCTCGACCAACATCCTCATGGTGAACCCCGAGTGGTTCGAGCCGAGTTGGGTCCCGTATATGCCCCGTTTTCAGTATGTTATTTATAAGGATCCCTTTTCAGCGGAAGAGGCCGTTGCCGCCGGATACGTGAAACAAGAACAGGTGCGCGTTATCCCGTGGGGGGCTTCCGCACCGCTTCAGCAGGATAAGAAGGTTCCCAAGGGAACCGCAGATACCGGATTCGTGTGGTTTCTCGGATCTTCGAAGAATAAGCGCGCCTATGTTCCGAAGCTTCTTCCTCTGTGGCGGGAAGAGTATCCCCCCCTCCGTATTTATGCGATGGAGCCGCTGGACTTATCTGGCGCCCTTCCTTCAAATGTCCGCGTAGAAGTCCGGGATCTGGATACAAAGACCCGAAATGGCTTGGCGGCCTTCTTTCGGGGTCACGTGGCATGTTCTGTTGCGGAAGGATTCTCCTATGCAGCGGCAGAGGCCGAGTGGCAGGGGGCCTACACCCTCCTGAATGACCTCAACTGTTTCCGCGCGGATTATAAGGGCCAGGAGGGCGTCGGATTTGCTCCGGAAGGGCTGGATGCGGCGATAAAGGAGTTTGAGGCGACGGATTTCGAGGCCTTGGCGACTGTGCGGAAGACCCAGGCTGCCAAGCGTTACGCGACCTTTCTGAAAAGTGTGGGGGCACTCATGTCTGAGATTAAGCCGGTTGAAAGGCTGCCTGTTCTCCCCCCTGTGCTCCAAAGGGATGAATGCCCCCCTATTAGCATCGTCACGCTAACCTACAATCGGCGCAAGTTCTTCGACCTCGCTTGTCATAACATTATGGCCTCCGACTATCCGAAGTCGAAGATTGAGTGGATCATCGTGGAGGATTCGGATGATCCTATGGAGGGTGCGTCAGATTTGATCGCAGCTGTTGCGGAGAAGGCGGATGCGATCCGGATCGTCTATGTTCCTCTGGCCAAAAAAACATCCGTTGCGTCCAAGCGGAACATTGGAGTCAAGCGGGCCACTGCCGATATTGTGCTCATGATGGATGACGATGACCATTATCCTGAGACGAGCTTCCGTAGGCGGGTGGCATGGCTCACGAAGCATCCGTGGAAGCCGAAGGCCGTGACGGCGACCACTATCGCGTGTTATGATCTTGTGAAAGGGATTAGCGCGGTGAATGTGCCGCCTATGGGGCTTCCTCTGGGTCAGCGTGTCTCGGAGGCAACGCTCACATTCTACCGGTCATGGTGGGAGGCCAAGGGCTTTCCTACTGCGGTTCATGTGGGAGAGGGCGAGGAGTTCTTCACGGGACGCGAGCACGAAGCCTTGGAGATTCCTCCGCAACAAGTGATCGTTGCCTTCAGCCATGGGAAGAATGTCAGCAGCCGCCGCATTCCCTCTGGAGCAGAGGTAAAGCCGGGTTGTTTCTGGGGTTTTCCGAAGGAGTTTCTGGTATTTGTGCATGGCCTCGCGGGGGTGAAAGTGGTCGCGGAGTAATGGTAATACGGTGAAATCTTACAATCAGCATCCTGATGTGGCACCTGGAGGGCAGCTCGGTATACCACACGCCTTTTCACCATTCGGAATACATGCAGAACCTCCTGGGCAGCCTTCTCGCCTGGTAGATCCAGCTGGACACGCCTCTGTATTAGTATAGGAGCTTTGATTATATGCAGGAGGAGTTGACTTAGTGCTGAATGGGGCGGGCACAGGTGTGCTAGCAACTTCGATACGAACACCTTTGATTCTATCATTCCCTGAGCCAGCGCCGCAGCAATCATTACGTGCGTGATATACAATAGTGCTAATATCCTGCTCGGACCCCAAGTCTACTTGCCAATAAGCAGAATCGTCTGCGGTGGTATTTGCAGCTTTTGCGTGAAAAAAGTTTAATGGGTTGGGTACATTACCATCCAATCCTTGCCAGTTTCTTGGGCCTTCTACCCCGATGATTGGATTAGTCGCCGCTGTTTGACTATCCCAAGTGATTCTTTTAGATGTCGCATATGCTGTCTTTCCTGCCGATATATTATTTCCATTCTTATCATTCACACGTAAATATGATATTTGAAGCCATCCATCTCCAGAAGTAAGCGAACCGCGAACGCGGACAAACCGCCCCCTCTTATTGATTTGAACTGTCTGTGTAAGATTTGAGTTGGGAAGTGTCGCAGTCACGTTCACTTCGGGCGGTTTTACACCTACGCAGTTAGCGCCGGCCATTCTATAGCCTGTAAATAAGCGAATACGAACTCCTCTGTTTCTTTCAAGCCCCGATCCAGGCAGGCAGCAATCCGACCGACCATAATATACAATAGTGCTAATAAGATATTCAGAGCCTAGATCTACTTGCCAAAGAGCAGAATCATTCGCGGCTGTGTTTTGAGCCTTTGCATGGAATCCTAAGTTCCAGTGAGACCTCGCTCCTTCTGTTCCCGTGACTACTGCAGATGCGGGTGTTCCAGAGTCCCAAGTCACAGTATCTTGTGAAAAAGAAGCTGGTTTCCCAGCTGATATATTGTTTCCATTTTCGTCATTCACACGTAAATATGAAAAATTAAGCCAACCATCTCCAGCAATAAGCGAGCCGAGAAGTCTTACATAACGCGCTTTCTTGTAAATACGAATCGTTTGAATAACGTCGGCCGTAGGGAGTACAAAATCGTCTCCGTTTCCATCATTCACGACTCTAATATAGTCGCTATCATCTCTTGTCACGGTTCCTGTAGAATCCTGCATAGGATAGGCGACAGTCCCACCTTTTACCCACCCCCACGCATACCACTGTGCACCGCGTTGTTGCGCAGCTTGTACTTGAGCCACCGTTGCTAAATCTCCACCTGCCGCCTTACATATTGACTCTGCATCGGGACCGCTGTAGTTGTAGTTAGGCCAGCCACTCCCCAATCCAACCCAATATACTTCTTGGGTTGGAACCGGCGACCCAGGATTTGCGTCTGTTCCTTGACCACCCTTTCTCTCTGACCAGTCACCCGCAATATACTTATTATTATTTACCGTGTTCGCAGCATCATTATTCCAAGGACCTACATTTGGTGTCCCTATAGGGGGTTTTATACCATAACAGTTTGCCATACCATTCGGATCAAAAACTGTCGTCGATGAATAATACTGATTTAGATTCTGATTCCTTACAGGAAACCCCTGTGAGTTAGGTCCGTCTGCCACCCAACCCCATCTTTGATAGCTCGCTCCATTATTATATGCTTGTTGAATTTGCGCGAGTGTTGCGAGTTTTCCTCCGAATGATTCGCATACTGCGCGTGCAGCCGCCTGACTTGTTACACCATTCGTAGCTGCGGGATACCACTGCGGAGCGGCCTGTGCCGCAGCAGGGGCCGTATAACCCACCGCGCCGGCAACACCACTCGCGGCCGAGTTCATAGCGCCAGGGGCGGGATTCTCAACAGGGGTCGCAAGGTTTCTACCCACAGAAGCTGCGCTGATTTGTTCTTCTGTAGTATCGGGATCAACAATAACAGGGGGTGTAGTAGGCATAGCAATACTACTTCTAATCGTGGGGAGCGTGTTTGTAATATTTGCAGACCACGATCTTGTATCAGGTGGTGGCGGTATATCTTGTGTAGCCTGTGTTACCCCAGAATATCCCGCAGAAGGATCTTCGTTCTTAGGCATAGTTGTTCCCATAATAGCCTCCGTTGCTTTTCTTGCGCCATTATCTGATATAGTCTCAACAGTAGGAAGGCCTGAAGTAGGACCTGACGTTTCAAGAATAGGCGCCCCGCTAGCATTCAATGCCGGCCTTTTGGTATTTGTTCTATTATTTGCCATATATGTGCTAAGAGCCGCCGTTTTATCAAATGTTATACTAGCAACTGTTGTAATACTTTTTACAGGTTCTATAGCGCTGTAATAGGCATTACTGTCTATACTTCCATTATTACGATTATGTCTTAGATTTTCGGAGTATAGTTTCGCATACGCCTTTGCCGCCTGGGAATCTGTAAGCCCAAACTGTGTAAGATTTGTTGGAACGCTTGATCCTTTGAGAGCTCTAAATATGTTCAATGCCGTTTGTCCATTTATCCCCTCTAAAATAAGTGGGCCTATGAAATCTTGTTCTTCACTGGTTGTTCCAGTGGGGAAGACGATTGTCGGCTGCGCAATACACACACCGGTTCGTGTAGGAGTATCTGTAAGAGCATTCAGCACTACAATACGCAGCCCTTGGGTTCTATTAGGATGTCCCGCGGCTATACCAACGGTTTCACCATAATCTGATCTCGCAATAACACGAATCGTTGTTATCATTTCAACAGAGCCGAGATCCACTTGCCAATAGTCTGTGGCACGCCCAGCATTATTATTGTGCCAAACAGGCCACTTCCGCAGAGTTAGATTCCCATCGACGACTGTAGAAGCAGCGGCAGCCCCGCTCAAGTTCGAAGTAGCCGTAGTGGTCTTGCTGAGCGCGATATTCGTTCCAGCAGCGTTATTAACTACTACCTGTGATAGGCCGAAATATCCATCCCCAACGGTGGGTGATGCGTATATACGAACATACCTCCCATATATATTGAATGCCACTGTCTGATCAGCGTCTGTTTTAGGCAGAACCCTTTCATTAATGAGGCAATATGGTTTTGTTATGGCCCCTGTAAATGTATCAGATCCAGCGGTGAACGTTGTCTGTCCAGTAAGTTGGCCAGTTGTTCCACCTGTATAAGTTGATAACACGATATTCAGCGGTAACGTCTTAGTAGAGTTGTTAATAATCATACCAACCGAAAGCCCACAAGTTGTATTTGCAATATTTGTTAGTGCGCCCGTTGTGGAAATATCAGCAGTAAAAGAACAAGAAGTAGGGCAGGGCAAACCACTAGCTCCGCACCCAACTTGAGCCAAAAACTGTTCCGATATCTTAAGATATCTCTGAATAGCATACAGGCCAAAGACAAACCCTATAACTCCAAACACCACGATCAAATCAAAGTGTTTATTTCTTATTTTATCTGGGAGGATGAAGAATACCCCTAGATAAATAAGCATAAATATGAGACTTTCCTCCCACATACCTATGGAAGTATGCGAACTTTATTAAGAAGAAATCACCCCTCTGAGCAATATTTTACTCCTGCGTCATTTTCTTTACAGTAAATCTTAGGTGCCCTACAATATTCTGTTCCACAACTACTTCCTAGCTGCCAGCCTTCCACATCTTTATCTTGAAATCCTTCTGCCACAAAAACCTTGACATACTTTGTAAAAAGTAGAACTGCCCATGTAAATATTATCGCGTGTGCTACTGTAGTTATTATAAATTCATAATACGTTGAATCACCCGGTGGCATTGTAAAAATAACACCGGGAGAGGTAACGAAAAATAGTAGGGGTATTTCTATCATTTTTTATTCTTTACATATTCTTTGTGGCATTCCAGACGGCCTTGTGTGTGAAATGGTATACAACAGCGAATAGGATGCCGTGGACACCGGCCACTACCATCTTAGAGCCACCGGGAGGGAGGCTGACGAGCACACCAGGCGTCAGCAGCACGAAAAGAAGTGCGAGATAAAGGCTCGTGTATACGTTCATTTCTATATACACTCTTTAGAAATTTAAGCGGAACACAGAAGGCAACCCTCCTCGCCTTCCGACTCCGTATCACTTTCATATGCCTCATCGGGGAGGTTGGGGACGGTCGTCAAGGTGCTCTGGTGCTCGAGTGCGGCCATTAAACGCGGGTCCACAGTGAACTTTTGGGCGGCCACGGGCGCCTTCGTGCGCAGATAATAGCAGCCCGTCTTGAGCCCCGCCTTCCACGCGTAGAAGTGCATCGACGTAAGCTTCGCATAGTTCGGATCGGCCAGGAACAGATTCAGCGACTGGGATTGGCAAATAAACGCACCGCGCGCAGCAGCCATGTCAATCAGAATCTTCTGCGGGAGTTCCCATGAGGTCTTATAGCGCGCCTGAACAGCCTCAGGGACGGAGGGAATCCCCTGAATAGAGCCATTTCGCGCAACGATGGCCTGCTTCATCCCATCCGTCCAGATGCCCAGCTCCATTAGCTCCTTCATCAAATACTTGTTAATAACGATGAACTCGCCGGCCAGAGTGCGGCGCGTGTAAATGTTGCTGGTGAACGGCTCGAAGCACTCGTTATAGCCGAGGATCTGAGAAGTGGATGCGGTAGGCATGGGGGCCACGAGCAAGGAGTTCCGCAGACCAGCCGCAGCTGCCAGTCGCAGGCCAGGCCAGTCCAAATCACTACTTAGAGGCGTGATACCCCAGAGATCCGGTTGTAGTTGGCCCTTGGATGCCGGCGAGCCTGCGAAACTAGTATACGACCCCTCCTTCTTCGCGATGGCAGCCGACTCTTCGACCGCCGCGTAGTAAAGATGCTCGAAGATCAGCTGATTGAGCTTTGCACCCTCGGGCGAATCCCAGGCGAGGCGCAGCATCGCAAACACGTCGGCCAGCCCCTGGACACCGAGACCAATGGGACGGTGGCGCAGATTTGACCGCTGGGTCTCGGGCGTGGGATAGTAGTTGATGTCAATCACCCTATTGAGATTCCGCACGGCCACGGCCACGGTCGCGCGCAGCTTCTGGAAGTTGAACGCGCCATCCACGACGAAGGCTGGGAGAGCCAGCGATGCCAGATTACACACCGCCGTCTCCTCAGGCGACGAGAACTCGATGATCTCCGTACAGAGATTGGACGACTTGATCGTTCCCAGATTCTGCTGATTCGACTTGGCATTCGCCGCATCCTTATAGAGCAAATAGGGCGTGCCCGTCTCCATCTGGGTATCGAGAATCTGGAACCACAGCTTGCGCGCCGAGACGCGCTTACGCGCCAGCCCCCGCGCCTCATAGTCGAGATACAACGCGTCAAAGGCCGCCGAATGGACATCTGCCAGACCAGGCGCCTCCGCGGGGCAGAACAATGACCACTCGCCGTCCTCCTCCACTCGCCGCATGAACATATCAGGAATCCACATGGCGTAGAAGAGATCGCGGGCGCGCTCCTCCTCCGAGCCCGTATTCAGCTTCAGCTTCAGGAAGTCCTCCACATCGGCGTGCCAGGGCTCCAAATAGATGGCAAAGGAGCCATTACGGCGTCCGCCGCCTTGGTCAACGTAGCGCGCCGTGTTATTAAACACACGGAGCATTGGCACGAGACCGTTACTGGTGCCATTCGTTCCGCGAATAAGACTGCCGCGCGCCCGCACATTGTGAACGTGGAGACCGATGCCCCCCGCATATTTCGAGATGGCCGCGCAATCACCCAACGTCTTATAGATCCCAGCGATACTGTCCTCGGCCATGGACAGCAGATAGCAGGACGACAGCTGCGGGCGGGGTGTCCCCGCATTAAAGAGCGTCGGCGTGGCGTGGGTCAGATACTTTTGAGAAAGCAGATCATACGTCTCAAAAGCACGGAGCAGATCCCCCGCCCACAGACACAGGGCCACGCGCATCCACATATGCTGCGGCCGCTCGACCACCTTCATAGAAGAATCCTTGAGGAGATATGACTTCTCCAGTGTCTTGAAGCCGAAATAGTCAAACTCGTAGTCACGCTCGTAGTTGATATACGCATCGATCTCCTCCGCGTGAATACATGCCACTTCTATAATCTCTTGGCTGAGATATGAAATGGTTTCACCCGTCTTCGGCATTACCTGGCTCGAAAGAATGCGCACCACCGCCGAAAAGCTCGGCGTAGTGTTCTTGTGGTGGTTGCTGATGGCAATCCGCGAGGCCAGCGTGCCCCAGTCGGGATGCGTCGTACAGAGAGATGCCGCCATCTGCGCCGTGAGCTCATCCAGCTCGGCGGTCTTAATGCCGTCGACGATACGCGCGAGAACTTGTTGCGACAGGATATCCGGATTCACGGTGAGGCCACGAGAAGCCTTGCGAATCCGCTGTAGAACCTTGTCAAAGCTGACATTCTCGCGCTCACCGTTACGCTTTACGACTTGCATACTATAGGGCATCAGAGGTTTTGTATGACCGGGCTGTAGCGCGGTGGCAGGCTCAATTTTGGCCTCCTTAAATAGAAAAATGGATCCACTGAGCGTATTCGGCTTTGTCTTGGTAGTTTTTGCAGGTGGTTGGTATCTAGGCCTTTTGGTGCGAGCCCGTTTCAGATAAGAAACGCGCTTGCGTTCAAGCCTTATTCTCCAGCTTTGGCAACCAGCGCAGCAGCTTCTTCTGCGTGATAATGCGCGACGAGATGCACATGGTCTCCAACTCCTGAAGCAGTAGCTTGTAGGCGTAGGGGATCTCGATTGCCGAGAAGTTCGTCGTATTGCCACAACCCTTACAGTTCCAGATGCCCTCCCGTGGGTTCACCACCGCAATGAGGCCACAGTCCTGGCAGCTCCAACAGCGGAACAAGTCTGAACATTCCATGAAGCGCTCCTTGGTGAACTCCGTGATGCCGTGTGCGGCCACGCAATCTCGCTCCATCTCGCCAAAGCGCAGGCCACCCTCACGCGCCCGCCCCTCCGCCGGCTGCCGTGTGAGCATAACGAGCGGCCCCGACGAGCGCGAGTGCATCTTATCCGCCGAACAGTGGCGCAGCCGCTGATAGAAGCACGGTCCCATGAAGATACTCGTCTCCATTTGACGCCCCGTGAAGCCATTATAGAGCACCTCGTTGCCTGCGGGTTCCAGGCCCAGATCGTCGCGCATGATCTTCGTCAGCCCCTCCAGCGTCACATTATTGAAGGGCGAGCCGTCGCCCAAGCAGCCCAGTTCACGCCCCATCTTACCAAGCAGCGTCTCCATCAGCTGGGCAATCGTCATACGCGACGGGATCGCATGCGGATTGATAATAATATCGGGAACCATCCCATTAGCCGTGGTAGGCATATCCTCGGGGTCGAGGATCATTCCGCAAGTGCCCTTCTGGCCGTGCCGAGATGAGAACTTGTCACCAATCTCCGGAATACGGTCCTGACGCACGCGCACCTTCGCAAACGAATAGCCCTCGCCATTCCTGTTCTTGAAGATCTTGTCCACCCAGCCCGTCTCGTTGTTCCGCATCGTCCTGGACACATCCCGGAATCGCTTGGCGCCCGCGGGAATCACCATACCCGTAGGAACACGCAGAGGCACATACTTGCCAATCAGAATGTCGTCCGTGTCCACGAACGTATTCTCAGGCACGAAGCCCGACTCATCCAGCTTGGAATAGTTCGCATTCTTCATCTGTTTCGTCATCGTCGGGTCAGGGCGCACGAAACGCTCCTCCTCGCCCGACGACTGGTTCTTGCGCTCCTCGTCCTTGTAGGTGCGGTAGAAGATGGACCGGAACAGACCACGGTCCAACGATCCCCGGTTAATCATGATGGAATCCTCCTGGTTGTAGCCAGTGTAGGTCATGATCGCCACGACGATATTCTGGCCGGAGGGCATCGCCTGGGCCCCATAGAAACGGCTCATGAAGGGCGACACGAACGGCACTTGGGGATAGCACAGAAGGTGTGCCAGCGCATCGTAGCGGTCGCGGAAGTTGAGCGCATACATACCCATGGCCTGCTTGCCCATCGCCGCCTGATAGGAGTTGCGCGGAGACTGGTTGTGATCGGGGAAGGGGATATTGCTCGCCAGAGTTCCGAGGGCCGTGCTAGGGTGGATCTCCGCATGTGTATAGGAGTCCGTGAAGTTCTTTACCACATCGTCAGGGAACATGGCAATATACGCCGACTCCGTCTCGCCGGGGTCAATATACTCAATAAGAGTGTTGCCCTTCGGGCTCTCCCAGAGAAGAAGGCGCTCCCAGTTCTGAATCGTATTCACTTCGGCCAGAAGTTTACCCGAAGTGTCCGCTGCAATCTCGCGAAGAGCCTCCGCGTAGAAGAGGGGGCGCAGCATGCGCCCCGCCTCCGTAGTAATCCAGATCTCCCGCAGTGAGGCCTTCCAGATAATCCCCGTCTGCACGTGAATACGCCCGCACCGCTTCGCCTTCCGGAGCAGCTCGAGGGTGGGCAGAGTGTCCTCGATGCTCAGCGTCCCCAGCCACGCCCCGTTGAGAAAGAGGCGCGTAGAGTTGTGCTTTTCTGCGATGCTTGTGGCCTGCAGCGGCTTCAACGTCCCCGCGGCCTGGATAAACTCCTTGATCGTCTTGGCATTGCTGTAGATACTGACAATCGCCGTGCTCGACATGTTCTTTACCACACCTACAGAGTGCCCCTCCGGCGTTTCGCTCGGACAGATGAAGCCCCACTGCGTGTTATGTAGCTTCCTCGGCGCGATCAGCTTCCCCGTCTTCTCAATAGGCGTGGAGATACGGCGCAAGTGCGATAGGCCGGAAATGTAGTTCAGACGATTGAGAACCTGCGACACGCCGATCTTCGAGGGCCCCCCAATCTTGGCGGAGCCGAAGTTGCCGGTGGCCAGCGAGGTCTTCAGCCCCACCTCCAGAATAACCGATTTCACCACCTTGTTGATATTGGACACATTCACAATCTCTTCAAAGTTCCCGGAGGCCCGCCAGCCACCGCTGTGGATCTCCTTGGCCAGGGAGGATCGAATATCCTTGATCATCTTCGTAGTGAAGTAGGTCCGGAACAGATTCGCCAGAAGAAAGCCCGGCAGATCCACCAGCTTGTTCGGGTAGGCGTCACGGTCATCGTTCGGCATTCGAGCGGAGGCCACCCACATCACCTTTCGAGTCATGTGCGCCAGGAAACACGCCTTTGCGTAGTTGAAGGAGGCGTCGAGGCCGATGTGGGGAAAGAGCTCGAGGCTGAGAATGTCCTCAATCCGCATTTGCTTCGTCGTGCGACTCGACCAGGAGTTCACATGCGTCGAGAGCCACGCGAGGGCCGACTCCTGCGTGCGCACTTCCGCCGCCTCCATTATACTCTCCGTAAAGAGCGCGTCGAACGTGCCATCCGTATCGGGGCCGATGATAAGATCGCAGACCTCCTTGTCCTTGGTGACGCCGAGGGCCCGGAAGAGAATCCACAGAGGGATATCCGTCTTCACACGCGGCATGGTCGCGCGCAGAAGATGAATCTGGGGATTCTTCGGGTGATACATGATCTTCACGGCGTTGGACTTCGGCACCTGGTCGTTATCCGGGCCGATGGACTTCACCTCAATCACCTCCACCTCCTTCGTGGGGTTGCGGTTGTTCCTGAATACGACCGGGCGATTGGCCGCCATACGCTCCTGGGCAATAATAACACGCTCGCCGCCGCCCACGATGAAATAGCCGCCGAAATCCTCCGCGCACTCCCCGAGTGCGATAGGAGTCAAATGCTTCTGGTCGTGGAGGAGGCAGTATTTGGACCCCACCATAACGGGAATCTTGCCGAGGTGGACGTTCGGGAACAGGCGCTCTTTTACCTGTCGCTCGCCGCCCTTGGTGTTGTCGATGAACGTGGTGGTGATGCGCACATCCACGAAGAGCGGCGAGGCGTAGGTGAGATTTCGCATGCGCGCATCGTTGGGCATCATAGGAAGAATGGCGCCGTTGTTCTCAAAGATGGTCGGCTTACGGAGAGAGACGTTCTCGAAGCGGAGGGCGACCTCGTATTCATGCTTCGCGCCCGAGCTATTCGCCATGGCCTCCGAAGTGCGACCCATCAGGGCATTCGCCGCGGAGGTGGAGAGGCCCGTGGCGGAGGCGAGGGCGGAACGAGGGCCCGACAGCGGGGTTTCCGGACTGCCACGCACAATCAGAGGATTCACCTGTTGAACGATTTCAGGGATATCGATATCCATGAAATGATTGAAGGATTCCAGTTGGTGGGAGACGATTTGACGCCCCTCTGATTGTTTGAAATACAAGTCCAAGATCTGACGATAAGAAGGGATCATGGATTCGGCTGACTGCTTGAACGACTCGTTGGCTGGTTTGCCAATTTTACTTGTCGCTGGCATACCTACAAATATAGTGCCCGAATGTTTAGGCCTTGTTGTTGCGTTTACGGGTTCCACGCCGTTTTGAGCGCTTGCGGGTTCCACCCCCTCGGTGGCCAAGATACGCTAAGGCGGCACCACCCAGAACAATACATGTTCCCAAAAGGGCGTTACACACATATTGTTTACCACCATACTCATACCATTCTGTCCAACCGCCTCGCCTACCACTTCTGATATTCTTTCCCTCCTTTTTTAGTCTTTTTACTTCATTTCCGTGTCCAGGTGATAGGTTTTTTACTTCCTCTAATGCTCTCGGATCATTCGGCCAGCGTATACCCCCTTTTACCGAGGTAGACCTGGGTGGGCGCCGTTGCCTTAACGTCGCATTCCATACGTTGCGTGCTCTACCCGCCTTCTCCGTTTCCATGCGCTCTTCAGGGGTCCTTTTGCGCCTCACAGAAGGCATTCTATTTATATTTCATATTTAGGTGGGATGTCCGATCCGTCTATTAAGCAGATACAGCTGGTTAGTGGGGCGAATACCCAGATGGGAGGGTCCGCTAAAGCCAAGCGGGCCTCGAGAAAGGTGAAGAAGTTCGAAATGCCATCCACGATAACAAAGTTGGGTGGGGGTTCGACGAGTCCGGGAACGATGACCCAGCTCGCCAGCACACGCGTGGCACCTGTAGAAAAACCCGCACACGAGCCGGTGGGAGTGAACAGTCCCGTAACACAGGCCGGCGCCCCTGTTCAAACGGCGGGGGCCGAGAAGGTGAAAGTGGTTTTGGCCGAGGCCAAGAAAAAGAAGGCGAGTGTTGTTCTGGCCGCCGCAAAGGTCCCGCCACCAGCCACCACCCCGAAAACCAGAAAGGCCAAGGCCGCCCGCAAGGTGCGTGTTAGTATGAGCGGCCTGAGTCGCAAGATCAATAAGGCTAAGACAATTCGTCATAAGGCCACCATGGACACTATTGAGGAGATAAAGAAGGAACTACAGAAAGCGGGGCTGATTAAGAAAGAATCCAAGGCGCCCGACACGATGCTACGGCAAATGTATGCCGATTTCATGATGTTGAAGAAGCGGGCGCTGTGAGAGGGACCTAGAGCTTCTCCACATCTTCTTAGTAGGAGATGTATGCCCGCTACATCAAGGAATATAAACACCACGAGGCCCGATTCGGCCCCAACACAGCTATCTTTCTGCTCGTAGGATCTTTCTACGAACTGTATGATATCCCAGACGAGGCCGGTGAATACCAGACTTCTATGAAGCGCGCAACAGATATTCTCGGCATCGCGAATGTGGAAAAGAAGGGCGATGCTCCTGGCGGCAAGAACGGTAGATTCGGCGGATTCGGGATAGCCCAACTCCACAAATACGCGGCCATGCTCACGCGCGAGAACTGGACGGTGGTTATCATCGACCAGCAGAAGGACGAAAAGGGGAAAGTCACCAGCCGCGACGTCACTCGTATTCTCTCTGCAGGAACACACGTGGAGGCATCCCAGGCCGATTCACTGTATCTAGGGGGACTATGGCTGGATGCCGGTGCATGGACGGATGAACGCAGCGCCCCCGTCGCGGGTGCCGTAGCTCTCGATCTCACTACAGGGGCCGTCCGGACCTTTGAGACTGCCTGTGCTGGAAAGCGTGATGCGTGGTCCTCCGATGCTCTTCTCCACTTCTTCCAGGTTCATCCGCCGAAAGAGCTCGTTGTATGGTGGAAAGGCGACGGCCTCGACGCCCCTATAGAGCAGACATTGCGCCGTGTCCTCGGCATTCCTACTGCGCAGATTCACATTCAATCCACCCAGGGTCAAGGGGGTCTGGACAAGGCCATCGTCCGCGAGGATATGTTGCGCCGGTGTTTTCAGCCAAAGTCCCTGCTTCCTTTAAAGGAAGTCCTGGGTCTGGGTGCGCATACGGAGCGGGCGATGACATCCCTCCTCATGTTCGTAGAAGATCATTTCCCCGCGGCAACGGAGCATCTTCATTTGCCGGTGCAGTGGAGTCCGAAGGATTCCGTATATCTGGGAAATCATGCTCTGACGCAGCTCAATATGGTGACGGCAAAGGAGGACGATTCTGTTCTGGCCATCTTCATGAAAACGGCAACGCAGATGGGTCGTCGGGCGATGCGGCAGCGGCTCTTATATCCTATTGCGGACCCGGCCCGTCTGGAGGCCATGTATGACGAGGTCGAATGGTGCTGTCATGCCGATGCGACAGCCGTCCAGCTGCTACGGCAGATGAAGGATCTGGCGCGGCTTCATCGGCGCGTTAGTTTGGCGTCTGTGTCGGCGACGGATGTTCTCGACCTCGACCAGTCCTACAGGTGTTGTCGGCGGCTCGTAGCTGCGCTGGCGGAGGGTCCTCTCCAAATGCGGGAGGGGCTAGTGGGATCCTTTGGAGCCATGTGTGACGCGTTCCAGGGAGTGTTTGATGTGGAGAAGGCGCGGTCGGCCTCGGAGGATAGTTTTTGTCTGACGGTTGACGCTGGTCCCGGGGTTGCTGCGATTGAGAAGAAGATCGCTGCCGCGCATGAAGAGATTACTACAACCTTTCGAGATCTGGGGGTGTGGATGGGCCTCGAAGGAGGATTACGTATGGAGTTCAAGGAGGCGACTATTGTGCTGGCGGGAGGAAAGGGGGTTATGAAGGCGGCGGCGGAGGCGTTGAAGGGTATCGCCCCCGAACCCTTTAAAGGGACGGTGGTTCATGCGAAGAAGGCGTCGAGTTCTCTGGAAGTGCCGAGGCTGAATGCGCTTTACGCGAAGATTCTGCGGTTGCGAGAGGAGTTGCTACAGGCTATTAAGTCGGAGCTCCCGATCGCCTGCGATAGGCTGAGCACGGCGCACACGGATACATGGGACGGACTAGAAGCCTGGGTGGCGCAGGCGGACGTCTCCGCAACGATTGCGAGGGTTGCGGCCGAGCGCGGTTATTCTCGCCCTGAGCTGGTGGATGTAGCCGCTGCCTCCGTCGATCTGGAAGGCTTACGTCATCCCCTTATTGAGGCTCAACAGACGCGCGTGGAATATGTGCGGCACGATGTGCGACTGGGAGCAGAAAAGGAGCAGGGGTGGCTCGTATACGGAATGAATGCGAGCGGCAAGTCCAGCTTGATGAAGGCAACAGGAATCGCCGTGCTTCTGGCGCAGAGTGGCTGCTACGTTCCGGCGACCAAGATGCGGCTGAGCCCCTTCCGCAGTCTCTTTACGCGCATTTTGAATACGGACAATCTCTGGGCTGGCTTGTCGTCATTCGCGGTGGAAATGACGGAGTTGGCGGAGGCTCTACGGCGTGCCGATCCGTGGTCTCTGGTTCTGGGCGACGAAGTGTGCTCGGGAACGGAGTCGATGTCGGCGATGGCGCTAGTGGGCGGAGCACTACAGTGGTTAGAAAAGCGGGGGAGCCGCTTCATATTCGCAACACATCTCCATGGACTTCCTGTAGAGGACTTGAAGACTACGAAAGTGTGGCATCTGCGTGTTCGCTATGATGCGGCGGCGGATAGGCTCATATATGATAGGACCTTACACGCTGGTTCGGGGAGTTCTCTGTATGGCCTGGAAGTGGCCCGGGCGATGGGTATTCCTATGGAGGTTCTTCAGACGGCACACGAGATTCGGCGTAAATTTACAGGGGAGGCCACGGCCGCTTCGGCCCCCGCCTCAGAATGGAACACGGTTGTACAGCGGCGTGTATGTGAGATATGTTCGGCAGCAATCGTGCGGGACTTGGAAGTCCATCATATTCAACCGAGAGCGGGCGCTGTTGCTAGACGCCTTACGGACGGCTCGAACATGAATGATCTGCGGAATCTCGTCGTGGTATGTCAAACATGCCATGATAAGCATCACGCGGGGGAGCTGGCCATCGGCGCTGTAAAGCAGACGAGTGACGGGCCGGTGCGAGAAGTGGCAGATCTACAGCAGTTTGTGTATAAGAGGCCATTAGGCGTAACGGACGAACAGCTTGCCATCATTCAAGCGGAACTGCGCGCACATCCGAATCTGCCCGTGTCGCGCATGCTATTTGATCTGGAGGATCGTCATGGTATTCGTATAACGGCCCAACGCCTGCGGTCCATACGGGCGACAGTCTAAACTCCCGCAACTTTATAGGATTAGATGTATCCACCCATGGAGGCCCCTACAAAAAAGTTTGATCCGAAGTCGTCGGAGGATCGCAAGTCGCGGGCTACATGGACCAATAATATTACTCAGAAAGATATGTATGCGAGGGATGTTTATAGGCGGCTTCATGCGCAGAAAGCGTTTACGGGTGAGCGTGTAACCATGAATGAGCTTTATAAACTAACAAAGTAATAGGGAATGCCTACAGTTTTAGGTAGATTGCGGGAGTTCGGACGCAGCGTTACGCGGAGAGTGAGAAATGCGCTTGGACGTTTGTTTCGGGGGAGAACTCGCCGTAGTGCCAGCAGCAGGCGTAGTGCAGCGGCAGAAGGACGTGCCAATAGAATGGGGCGTCTAACTGTCCGAGAAGCTGCTGCTCCTGTCGTTGAAATGGTTGTTCAGCCCGTCCCTGTAGCTCCTAAAGACCCCTTTTTTGAAATGCTGGAACGAGGGATTATTGATAATAGAGCGGAGGAGGATGAGGGGGGGTTTGAGGAAGAATATGAACATCCTCCTGTTCAAGTTTTGCCTCCAGGACTCTCCGCTGCGAACGCACGCGCAGTGATGAGGAGATACATGAACAACACACAAGCTAGGCTGCGTTCTAAGAAATCAACCTACAGGCCAGTAAGGATACCATCAGCGATACATTTCAATCCTAACGCCTTCATGGGGCGTGGGCGATCAGGGCAGCAAGGATATCAGCGCCGAGTCGCCGAACCGCAGATATCGGCTGTATATCGCATAGGGAATCACACTGGAACTCGTAAAAACTGGCGGCGGCTGTGATGTCACTATTGACATTTTACTCAGTGGTCGTATCTACTGCGCTAAGTCCCGGGGGTCCAGTAGGCCCCGTGGGACCCCGCGCACCATTCGCACCATTCGCCCCAGCAGGGCCCATGGGGCCCACCGGACCCTCTACACCGTCCATGCCATTCGTGCCAGGTGTTCCAGGAGGGCCCGCAGGCCCAGCAGGTCCCGCAGGTCCAGCGGGCCCCGCAGGTCCAGCGGGACCCGGAGGGCCGGCAACAGGAGCCGCCGCTCCTACTCCACCAGCCTTCAGCTCGGCGAGCGCCTTCTTAAGCGTATCGACCTCCAGCTTGAGAGCACGCACCTCGCGCCCGATCGGGTTGCCACCCTGGTAGTTCAGGCCACTGGAATACAGCACAGATGTCATTTCTGTAGGATTGCCTGGTATTCCCGGAGGCCTGATGAACGCACCCCCAAAAAATTGGCTAAAGGAGTTTCCCCAGGTCAGGTAGCAGAAATGATCATCCCTGTTCGCTGTTTCGAGTGTGGCAAGCCCATCGCAGACAAGTGGCGTGGTTTCCAAAAGGAGCTTAAGCGCTTGAAAGGTCAGGCGGCCGAGAAACGAGTGTATTTCGACGGGACGAAGGTCGAGGACACTCCCGAAAAGAAAGTCCTGGATGCCCTAAACCTGAACACCTGCTGTCGGACGCATTTCCTGACGCAGGTAGATCTGATTGATAAGATCTAACGGCGAACTAGATGGAATTCTTTTTACCTTCCTTACTTTTGATGTTCGTGGGGTTTTTTGTATACGAGTATATCACCCCCAACTTTTCACTTGTCGGAATCGCCATTTTAGCGATTGCCTTGCTGATATTTACTATATATAACCACTACGCCACCTTTTCAGGCGAATACAATATTATGCAGTGGGCGAGTTCTGCGCAACAAATAGCTCCCACTCTTCTCACCGGTCTGGTGATTGTTCTCGTGGGCGGCTACATTATTTATATGTTCAGCAGCGGAACTAAGACTCCCGGACTCTCTATGCCACCGGCAAATATTCCACCCCCTCAAACGGCAACTAACTTTGTGACACGTGGTATCGGAAATGGTCTTATTGCCATGGGTGCCACAAATGTAAATAGGAACTCGGCTAGGCAAGAAAATGATGCTATTGCCAATACGGGGCACAGAAATGTAGCAGAATCCGTTTTAGATAGGGGAGTTTAATATTCCTAAACTGAAATAGTAGGATGCCTTTCACGGCTTCAGTTTCATCCAAAACACAAAGAAAGAGAAATAATCTTTCGGGTCACTCTCGTAAACGCCGTATGGTATCGCATATTCCAACATTAAAGCACTCGTTTGACGTTCTGGAACATGAAGTCAAAAACATTTTGAAGGCCACTACAGATCCTAAACAGCGTATAAAGAGATTACAGGATGTTTGGAGAAAGTTATTTGGTCGTCCGGTAGAGGCAGTAGCGGCCCAAGCATACCTCCGTGTTAAATCCAAATCAAGTGTTGGCACGAGGACAAGAAAAAAGGGACAGAGTGGTGGGGCGGCGATTGCTGGCGCACCTTTAGATTTTCAAACACGCCCCGGCGTTGATGGTGTTCATGGATCGTTCCCTCCGTATTTAACATCTGGACTTTCGTTCTATGGAACAATAAATCAGGACCAGCTGAACAAAGGCGTGGGCCTATCAGCATTTGATCCGGCCGTTCCAGCCGATATGGGATCTAATAAAGTGGGTGGCGGCATGTTATCTGATGCCATGTTTTTGGCTACCACCCGTCCCCTTGTCCCGTCGCCTGTTCCCACGCCATTTGATGATTTACAAACATGGTCGCACGGTCGCCCCCTCGGCAGCTCACCGGATTCCAGTCAGAATCAGCTGAAATACATGTAGTTAGCGGCGATTTACCTTAGATGCTTATGCGGCCAAGCCAGATAAGCATATAAGGGCAGATTAGATAGATCTCTCAATGGATCAAGGTGTTCGTGGAGAGGACGCAAAAGCACTTTCAGAACATCTTTTGAGATTGTATTTTAAAACGCAGGATTACCCGTTTACGCGCCACCATATTGAGAGTTATGACCAGTTCCTATCACAGGATTTGCCGGCCATCGTTCGTGCGCAGAATCCGATTCTTCTTTTACACAAGGTTATCCCTGATACGAAGTTCTATGAATACAAGGCAGAAATATTTATTGGGGGCCTCGAAGGAAACCGCCTATATATTGGTTCTCCTACAGTGAGTCTCCAGGACTCGCAGGAAGTTCGTCTCCTATTTCCGAATGAAGCGCGTCTGCGCAATCTCACCTACGCAGCACTAGTGGAAGCCGATATAACAGTTCGCATAACATACAGCAGTCCGAATCCGTCTGGCCGCGGTGTTATAACAAAGGAGGAGCTTCTCGATCCCGTGGTGGATAAGGAGAGATATGGATATCTGGCAAAGTTCCCCCTTTTCAAGATTCCCATTATGCTACATAGCCGTTATTGTATACTGTATGGGAAACCACAGGTGCTCGTAAGAGAGGCTGGGGAGTGCCAGTATGACAACGGGGGCTACTTCCTCGTGGAGGGCTCTGAAAAGGTGTTGATAACGCACCAGGAGCAGGCGTTCAATACACTCTACATAACGCCTCAGGAGAGGGATCCGAAGGTGGCGGTATTTTCTTCTATCACATGTCTGAATCCGACGACGCGGCGGGTGAAGCGCGTGGCATTTCTCATGTCTAGACGCGAGAATGTCCTACAGGTGAGTCTTCCCTTTGTGCGGCAGCCCGTTCCTGTATTCGTGGTATTTCGCGCTCTCGGTATTCAGAGCGATGAGGAGATTCTTCGGATGATCTTTCCAAATCCGGATGCCACGGAGACGAAGATTCTGCAGCCGATGCTACATGAGTCCATTATTGAGGCCTTCCCGTTTTACGATACCTTTTCAGCTGTTCAGTATATGAAGTCGCTCACGAAGGGCTTCTCGGAGGCCCACGTGCTTGATATTCTGCATAATCAGACCTTCATTCACGTGGAGAACCGGCCTCGGGCCCGCGCCGCATTCTTGGCGGAATGTGTGCGTCGGATTCTTCGGGTCAAAGCTGGAATAGATACGGCAACGGACCGCGACGATATCCGCAATCAGCGTTGCCTCACATCGGGTGTTCTGACGCGTATGATGTTCCAGGGCGTGTATACGAACTGGTTCAAGGCTGTGCGCCTGGCTCTCGATAAGGAATACAACTATAATGCGGGTATTTACGCCGATGACAAATATGCGAATCTGTTCCTCAACGGCGTCATGGGGCAGATGTTGAAGGGGGGTCGGCTCGAGGGCGAACACCGAGAGGCATCGAGAGCCCGTGATCTTACAGCAGGAATCATGCGTGCCTTTAAAGGAAAGTGGTCGAGTGGATCCGGCGCAGGGGTGGGCGAGGAAAAGACGGGAGTTATTCAGTCCCTCTCCCGCCTCTCCTATTTGGATTTCATGTCGCACTGTCGTCGCGTAGTTCTCGATTTCGATACGGGTATGAAGTTGCCTGGCCCCCGTCGTCTCCACACGAGCCAGTATGGTTATTTCTGTACCAGCGAGACACCGGGTGGCGCGAGCATCGGTATTTCGAAGAATCTGAGCATGCTCACCTCGATTTCTGTATCGACGGACCCCGCGCCGTTCATTAAGTGGCTTCTCACGCGTGGAGAGGTCATGGCCTGCGAGGATGTTACATCGGAGCTAATGTCTCTCTGTGTTCCAGTCTTTGTAAACTCCGGTATTGTCGGATATACACTGAGACCCGTTGCGCTGCGAGATGCGCTGAAAGTTCTGAAATGGACGGGATGTCTACCGGCCAGCGCCTCGGTGGGTTTCAGTATTCGGGATCGGCGTATATTTGTCTATCTGGATGAGGGTCGCCCTATTCGGCCTCTGATACATCTGGGTCCGAAAGGTGCGGTCCCTATAGAGGCTCTTCGGAAGGCAAAGAGTTGGCGTGATTTGGTGCTAGGTGTCTTACCACAGACGGCCAAACGCAGTATTCACCAGGGAGGTTTCATGGATCCTCTTGCGACGGAGGAGTCGCCGAAGCTGGAGGATTATATAACGGCTCTGGAGCCAAATACGGGAGTAGTGGAATACGTGGATCCGTATGAAATGAATGAGACGTATGTGGCCAACTTCCCCGAGTATATCAAGCCCGAGACGAGCCATATGGAGATTCACCCCAGCACTATTGTGGGGCTCCTGACGAGTATGATTCCGTTTGCGAATCACAATCAGTCGCCGCGTAATCAGCTCGGAGATTCGCAGAGTAAGCAGGCAATATCCGTATACGCAACGAACTTCATGAACCGCTATGATAACCAGGCGCACGTCCTCTGCTATCCGCAAGCGCCGCTGGTGCGCACCCTCTATTATGACTATATGGCGGACGGCCAGATGGGATATGGAACGAATCTGATTCTCGCGATGGGCTCTTTTACGGGATACAACCAGGACGATGGTATTGTCATGAATGCGGATTCCTTCGCCCGTGGAATGTTCCGCAGCACATGCTATCGCAGCTATGAAGCCTTTGAAGAGGATGATCCTATGACCCACAGTAAAACACGGATTGGAAATCCGGTGCGTATTCCTGGCTGGACGTCTCTGCGACCCGGTGTAGATTATTCGAAGCTCGATGATCGGGGTATCATTCGTGTGGGTGAATATGTCGACGAGTCGACTGCGTTGGTAGGAATGTATCTTCAGTCGCCGGGTGGAGATATGACAGATGCCACGAAGACGGCCCAAGTATGGACACGCGGTCGCGTGGAACGTGTGTCGACCACCGTGAATAATGTGGGACTGGTGATGGTGAAAGTGCGTGTCGTCCAGGAGCGTATTCCGGAGCTGGGGGACAAGTTCTCAAACCGTCACGGACAAAAGGGGACGGTGGGAATGTTTGTGCGCGGCTACGACATGCCGCGCACAAAGGAGGGAATCCCCGTGGACATGATCATGAATCCACATGCGATTCCGTCTCGTATGACAGTTGCTCAGCTGATTGAGGCGCTTATAGGGAAGGCCGCGCCGCGCCTTGGAACAGTGGCGAATGGAACGCTTTTTATGAATGATGGCAGCCCTGTAGAGGCTATTGGTAAAGTGCTGCGTGATGAGCTTGGCATGGAGCCCTTTGGAGAGGAGCTCATGTATGATGGTATGGGCGGCCAGCTTATCCCTACGCAGATGTTCATCGGGAATGTCTACACGATGCGCTTGAAACACATGCCCGAGGACAAATGGAATGCGCGCGCGGAGGGACGGAAAGAGCAGCGGACACATGCGCCTACGGGAGGACGCGGAGCTCAGGGTGGTCTCCGTATTGGTGAGATGGAACGCGATGCTATTTTGGGCCACGGAACTGCGGATTTCCTGCGCGAGTCTCTCATGAAACGCGGCGATGGATACCAGACAGTAGTGTGCAATGGCTGTGGAACGATACCGATCTACAACGAGGGCGAAAAGCTATATATTTGTTCCATGTGCGATGGGCCGGTAAGGTATATTGGGGATTCTGCGAACAATCTGGAGATTCTGCCTCCTACGAAGCGGAGCGTGGCGAGTTTTTCGCGGATTGAGATCCCGTATTCTCTGAAACTTCTGGAACAGGAACTGAATGGATATCTGAACATGGGTATGCGTCTTTTGACAGACAAGGACGTGAAGATATTCCGGAAGCCGCCCGTTTTGGAGATGACAGAAGATCAGGAGAGGGCGTTGTTGGAGGCGCCGTTGAAGGATCGTGTGCTTCCGGATACGATGGTGCTTGAGTATATTCCTCCGGCGGAAGAACCGGAAGTTCGTCCTGAAGATCTGGCTGCGATGGGGGCGACGGAGGACAAGGAGGAAGCCGCCCCGCCAGCGGCGCCAGAAGTTCCTGTTCAACAGCCGGCGCCGACGCAACAGTCGGGCCAAGAGGGAGTTGTTTTGAAACTGGGAAATATGAATATTGGAGTGGCAGGAATGGGGCAGGCCCCACCCCCTGCAGAGGAAGAGGAGGATGATATCTCGTTTGTGAGAGGGGATCCTGGGCAGCAGCAGCAACCCCAACAGCAGCCCCAGCAGCAGCCCCAACAGCAGGGAGTAAGTGTTCAGACGACCAGTCAACCGGTCTTGGTTGTTCCACTGTCTATGAATCAAGCCCCCGCCCCTACAGAGATTATTCCACCACCCGCCCCTATGGCTCCAAGCACGATCGCAGTAGATACCAGTCCGAATGCCATGCGTGGAATCGGCGCTGCATCTGCGGCGGCGGCACCCCGGCCTAACAACAAGGCCAGGCGCCCCAACTCGCCTGGAGGTCCTCCGCCTGTCGTGAATGTTAGTAAGGTTGGCGCCCCAGCCGCACAAGCCACTCCATCTGGAAACGTCCAAGTGAATGTGAGTAAGTTGGGCTAGTCGCCCCCGCCTAAGTAAATTTGAGCTACCTACCCTGTAGGAAGCCACCACAGCAAATGGACTACGAAACTCTTCAAGTCCTTTATCGGAGCCGCCAGACCCTTTTGAAGCTTCTGGCAGATCGTGGGTATAATACGAAGCCTTTCGAGAAGTTCGGCCCTGTGGAGATCAATGCGATGGCCGCCGCTGCAACGGGCTCTGCTGGTGCGGGCTCATTCCGAATGGATCTCACGCGCGAGACACCGGGGCCTATTAGCAAGTGTCGTGTAGTATACAGCATCAATCGTGTTAAGAACCGTATTACAGGCTTTCTGGATGAGCACGTTGGTGACAAGGACGTAGAGGAGGCTGGCGATATGGTGGACCCCGCTGATACGGAACTGGTGGTTATTCTTCTTGAGCCGGTCGCAGAAAGCTTCCATACGGCAGCACTGAATGCACTGGCATCCAAAAAGCTGCGTGTTAGTTTCTTCCAGGCGCATACGATCGTGAATAACCCTATGGAGCATGTTTCTCAGCCGAAGTTCGAGCTTTTACCGAAGTCCGAGCATGCTGAGTTCCTTCGGGTCAACCATATCAAGTCGATTGCAAACATGCCTCTGATCAAGTTCCACGAGGACATGGTTGCTCGGATTATGGGATTACTACCCGGTGATATTGTGAAAATCACTCGTTCGAGTCCTTCTGCGGGCGAGTATATTACGTATCGCGTATGTTCCCCGTAGCCTACTACAGTTCTAAAGCATGATTAGGAAATGCCATCATCATGTACACCAGCAATCCTTGGGAGAATAAGTAATAGAACAAACTTTGAAGCTTGGAAGGCAGTAACATCTACAACTTTAAATGGAGTATCTCCTACAGCCGCAGCTGGAACAACACAACCATCTCCCGCCGAGGCGAGGACTTTGGCAGAAACTTCTGCCGATATTTTTAATACGACTTCGTGTATTCAAGAAAAACTTACGGAAATCGGTGGAACAACAAATACGATTCAGACAACACAGCAGGCTATTATTGATGTGACGAAAAGAATAGAGGAGGAGGAGGCCAATGTGGCAATCGCACATGATCGTGTGGCCTATATTCGTCACCCTGAAAGGGAAGTAAGTTATTATGAGAGTTGGTTCCCGATAGATAGACCTATGCGTAGGGAATCGGTGCCTTGGTTTGTCGTGGTTACTTCATTTATAGCTATATTCTCTCTACTTGTATTCCTTTCATTAGTTGGCGTAGATTTATCATTCACGGTTCACCCGAGTTTGATAATCTTTTACGATTTGGTGATGTCGCAGTTCAGCTTTACGACCGTGATGCTCATCATATTACTGGCATTCGCGTTTTATTATTTTATGAATATGAAACAGAGTTGAGGGAAATGAACTGTCCTGATATAACAACACTGGAACAAGCTGAAGCCAAGCTTCCTTCTTCCGTGCTTCCTATTGATGGGCTTCGACGTGGACAGGATGGGGTTCTTACACCTGACGCTCAGACTATGATTATGGACGGGCTGAAAAGTCGTGGAGTAGATATATCAGATAAGGCTACAAAGGACAGGCTAATAGGGGAGTTAATGATACTTCTTTGTTCTGTTAACAAACAATATCAATTCCTTTTACGGGAGTTATACAAACGTATAACTGCCCGAGGAGATATATCCGAGGAGTTCATCGCAGTGATACACGGAAAAAACTTGTTTATGACGGATATCTTAACGATTTCCCGGCTTATTGAAACCACGAAAGGATATGATGGAACTATACCCTTTATTGAGGGATGGCAAAGTGGCACTGGCACTGGGACTGGGACTGGGACTGGGACTGGGACTGGGACTGGGACTGGGACTGGCGCTCGAACTGCCACTGGCCCTTCTAGAACCAGCTTATCTGATAGTTTAGCTCGTGATCGTGAACTGCTTCAAAATAGGTCGTATGAAGATCTTCGTAGACATATGGTGGATGTGACGGGTGAAAAAAATAAGATAGTATCGAATAATCTGGGGCTTTATGGATTTCTTAATCTATTAGCGGTTGGACTTATTGTCTATGTCGCGGGTTTGAATAAATAAGAGCTAATAACAGATATGTCACGTAGCCCAGAGAAGTACAACATAGAACTGGCAAATCGTCAAATACAAGTAAACGAATGGGCGTATAATAACAAGATGGACACATTGTTTGTGTTCCAGCTTATATTTATTACGCTTATGATGGTAACAATAATGTTGGTATTAAAAGGTCAGGGATTTTTAGAAAATAGTTTTGTATGGTATTCAATCGGTGTTCTTGCAGTGATTAATGTAATGATAATTATAAACCGTTCGATGTATACAAATAATAAACGTGACAAACAATCATGGAGTAAGAAACATTTTGACGGCGATAATACGCAGGGCTCACCCCTTTCAAGAGGCGATGCTTCTTATCAAGCATACATTGACTCGGTTCGCTCTGAGTATGGAGCATCGGCCGATTCGCCAAGCTGTAGATGTCCTAAACCTGCTGCCAACTGTTAAATCCCACGCATGTTTAGTATGGGAGATACAACATTTCCGGCCCGTTATACTACGACAAAGAGTATGTTAGATACCACTGCCACAAACCTTTTCCAGCAATACCAAGCTGGGCAAACAGCATCTGCGACATTAAGATCTCAGAGTTCAGTGCTACAAGCAAAGCTTGATTCGCTGAACACGAAACTTGCTAATGTTAAAAAGGCGGGTGATACATACGATCGTGAGTTTATTGACCGTTCGGCGGGTAAGAACAACATGGGGTTTTTTAGGAGAAGAGGTATAACTACCCTACAAGACTGGATATTATTCTTCTTTTTTCTGTCTTACGCTGTCATTTGTATTATTATTGTTATATATTCAACTGCGATGAGCACGCGAAAAATAATCACTTTCGGAATGACGGTTACCATTTCTTTAGTGGTCGGCGTAATGTTATCTGCCATGGTTATGCGCTTTATTTAGCCCCTCAGGAACTGTTCGCCGCGTGCGCGGCGGTTCCTAAGAACTATTCGCCGCATGCGCGGCGGTTCCTAAGAACTATTCGCCGCGTGCGCGGCGTCCCAGTCGGCCACGGCGTCATCGCTCCCAAACACCTTGATCGTCGGCCACTCTGCTCCCTTTTGCGGCTCTCCAAACTCCGCCGCCATCCTATTGAGAACATCCTGGTGCGATAGTTCCAGTCGCGCCTCCTTCTTCCACTGAGAGACAATCGTCTTGATCTTGTTCGACTTCATCGGATCCTGGCGGCACTCCAGTTTCTCTTCCATCGTCACCGGCTCGCGCACACGCTCACTAATGAAGCGTGCGCACGTGTCAAAGTCGTCCTTATACTTGTTGCTCGCCGACGTCACCACATCGGGAACCGGATTCAGCCCGAAAGGGATATACTCCGTCTCATAGATGTGAACCAGCAGCGCCAGGAAGGGCTCGCGCCACAGCCGCAGCTTCTTGTCCATCATCGGGTCAATCAGGAACACGTTCGGCTTCTTGGCCTTATACTCGTCGTGATCCGGCAACACGAACTTGCTCACAAACGGAATGACGCGGATACGCCGCCACGTGCCACGGTCCATGGTCGTCACCGGCGGCAGCTTGTTACACATCATAAAGAGCTTGCCCATAATGATGAACTTCTCCTGATCACCGTAGAGGGCCCGCGCCTCCACCATATCCTCACCGCTAAACTGCTTCATCCGCGACGTGTTGATGGGCTCCTTGTCATCCGGTTCCTGGAGATAGATGAAACGCCGACACTTGGCGGCCATGATCTCCGGATTCGCAGCCCCCGCCTCAGGACGTTTCCTCGTCAGCACAGTCGACTGCATCGAGGTCTGATAGTCGCCGAAGGTCATACGCATCAACTCTACCAGCTTGGACTTTCCGTTGCCGCCGACACCAGTAGCGACATAGAAGCACTGTTCGCGATTCGCTCCCTCGAGACAGGAGGCGAGGAGCCGGAGGGTGTAGCGGCGGAGTTCCGAGTTGGGGAACAGCTTTGTGAAGAAGTCCGCGATTTCCACCTGTAGAGGATCGGCAGGATCGTATGGAACATAGTTGATCGCGTTCATCTCGGGAAGATTCTGGCCGGCGAGAAAGCTCATGTAGTCCTCGGGGCGGCCATCGCGAAAGATGACGTGATCGCGACCGTCCTCACCCGGAACGCGGAGGTCAATCACGCCGTTCGCACAAGCAAAGAGCGTCGGATTGATGTTCAGCTTGTTGTGGAAGTCCTCCTCGTAGAACTGCATCTCGGCCATCTTCATAACAGAGTTCGTGAAGCCGTTATTGTAGAGGCTCATGTGAACTTTGGTGAGTTGTTTGGCCTTTTCCAACAAGTGTTCTTGCATCCTAGGATTCTTCCCCGCATCTATGTGAAGCTTGCCCACACTCTGAATAATCGCACCAGCCACTTCCGTACAGACCTTCATGCTAAGCTCAACCCCCTGGTTCAGCTTCTTCCACATGTTCTTGTCGTCGTCATACTTATACCAGTCCGTATTTCGAGCCATGAGAGATGCGATGTAGTTCGAACCATACATCTTCTTCATGAGCTTCGCGATGTGGAAATGCGTGGGCTCGATTTCCTGGCGAATATACTCACCGATGAAATCTTCCTGAATCTTTTCGTAAGCCTCAATGTTGTCATCGCGCGCCCACTTGCGCAAGGACCTCTCCGTGAGGCGTGGCCCGTCATCGTGCTTGCGCCAGCCATTCATCCAATCCCTTTTGAGCTGAGCCACGTTGTTTCCACTCGCCTTGGACGACTTTGCGCTGAAGTCCATCCACAGCTGAAAGTTCTCTTCGCTGGGGCTGATGTTGTGTAGACACCAGCCCACTCGAATCCACGTCTCGTATTTCTCAGCGCGCTCCACCGTTAAGCAATCCATGACGAGTCGCCGAATCACCTTCTTTTCTTCGTCATCCAGGTCCTTGCCATAAATGGCATTAAGAGCATCAATGAGCCCTGTGCCAGCCGTTGGCGAAAGCTCGGTAGGAGCGGTGACGATCTCCGTCTGAGCCTGCGGCGCCTCGCCCCACACCTTCATCGCCTCGTAGTGATCCCACGCGTCATCATTCACCGTATTCTCGTCTGGAATAATGTTGTAGCGAACACTCAGTAGCTCCATGAGTTCCCTGGAAGTGTAGGCGGTTTCCTCCTCATCCTCCCACGCATCCTGGTCAGGGATATACTTGAACACGGCCTTCAGCTCATACGGCGCGATGTTCGGCTTCGACTCGCCGTAGAAGATCCAACCCTGCTTCCGCGTCATGGATTCATCGTAGACATCCGTGGGGTCGTTGACGAAGCCAGTCTCTGCAAAGCACGATGCCACCGCGTCCTGTGAGAGCATCCAGTTGCGAATCACCTTTTGCTTCTCATCAGAGAGCGCAATATCAGGGCACATGATGTGAATACCGTCCTTGCGCTGCGCACCAGATGCATATGGCTGGGGGCGCAGGGTTACAAAGAACCGCAGATACTCATAACCCGCAACGCCAAAGAAGATTTGCAGGCCATTCACCATTTTCTGGCAAAAGCTCCTGATCTGCTCAAGCGTAAAGGTACGAACGAGACTCTGCTCCGAGGGATACTTGAAGTCCAAATCGATCAGAAGTGGCTTCGGTTCTCCCTTGCGCGGCTGTTCCACGAAGGCCATCGCGCGGCCACGTTTCACAAAGAGATAGTCATTCAAGAGATCGAGAAACTTCGGGTAGTCCGCGTCAGGAATCACCCATTTCCCACCTCGCCCCATGCTTGTCATAGTCGCCACCCGCCCCTCCGACTGCAGAGCGAGCTTCGTCGCCAAGAACCGCGAGAGTTCGTGACGGTCATACAGAGGGGTGGTCATTTGTATATTCGGTGGTGGGAAAAGTTTTGGGCCAATTTTTCCGCAGCGGAGTTTAAGGAATAAGCGCACAAGAGCGATAGAATGTCGGCGCTACCGAAGCGATTTCCCAAAGAACTCGCAGATGCCATGTCAGAGGATATGAGATCTTGCGGTATTTATTACTGGGCTGACGAGGCGAATGTGCGAAAGGGTCGTGCCATGATTATAGGACCGAGTGGAACTCCGTATGAATACTGTCCTCTGTTTTTCGGATTCGAGTTTCCTGCAGACTATCCGTTTACATCGCCTAATGTCTTGTTTCTAACGTCCGATGGAACTACGCGGTTTCATCCGAATTTGTATGTTGCAGGAAAAGTATGTCTTTCTATTCTTGGGACATGGCAAGGGCCGAAGTGGAGCGCCGCCATGACAATCAGTACCGTCCTTCAAAGTATTCAGAGCCTATTGGAGCCGAATCCTATTGTGAATGAACCTGGGTGGGAGAAAATCACGCTCGAGAATAAACGTGCCAAGGATTATGCCGATTATATTCGTTTTAGACTGATCGCGCTTTCGTATACGAACTTGCTGATGTGGAAGAAGGGTGTCGCCCCACATGACTATACATTTTTCGACGATGTTTTACAAGAGCGCGGAGATGAGCTGATAAAGAAGCTGGCTGATATTATTCGTGAAGAAGCGGAGAAGGAGGATGTTGCGTATACGAATATTCCATATGGTCTGTCTGGAAAGGCGGAATGGAAACGACTACAGCGATGTGCGGAAGTTAAGCACCCCCTTTAGGGGGTGCTTATTTTGTGCTTACATCGCAGCACCGGTTTCGCCGGTGGGCGCGCTAAGTAGGTCGGCAGAGCCGACCTTTTACATCGCTACTGTAGGCATGTAGGCTAAGTTAGGTACACCCCAGGGGTGTACCTAACTTTGGCACATGCCGATAGCGGCGTCGTAAAATTGGAAGGTGCGACTTTATAGGGATAGTATAGCAGAGATGAAAGTGTGTAGCACCTGCCAAAACATGTTCGTCATGCGCCTACAGCCTGATGGGAAGCTCTTCTGGAAATGTCTTTCGTGTGGCATCGAAGAGGAGCAGGAAGGGGGTTGCCTGCTAGTGGAAACGCTAGTTCAGGAGCGTTCTAGCGAGGGGTATCGTATTCTCTTGAATGAATTCACCCGGCAGGACGCTACATTACCACATGTGAAGAATGTGAAGTGCCCGAAGGGGGATTGCCCTAGTAATGGGGGCGGGGCTGAGCGTGATGTTATCTATATCAAGTATGACCCTGTTAACATGAAGTATATGTATATCTGTAACGTTTGTAGTGAGGCATGGCGTAGTCGGACTTGAGATGCGCGTTTGTAAACTCCTTTTTAGTTAGATGGAGCTCGAAGGCTTCGGTATACAAGATGGGGGGAAGCCTAAGCCCAAGCCCAAGCCCAAGCCCAAGCCAAAGAAGCCTGCCGCAAAGAAGCCTGCCGCAAAGAAGCCTGCCGCAAAGAAGCCTGCCGCAAAGAAGCCTGCCGCGAAGAAATCTACCGCGAAAAAGCCTGCCGCGAAGAAATCTACTACAAAGAAAGCTGCGAAAAAGCCTGCCGCGAAGAAATCTACTACAAAGAAAGCTGCGAAGAAGCCCGCCACGAAAAAGACCGCAAAGAAGCCTGCGAAGAAGCCTGCCGCAAAGAAGCCTGCGAAGAAGCCTGCCGCGAAAAAGACCGCAAAGAAGCCTGCAAAGAAGCCTGCCGCAAAGAAGCCTGCAAAGAAGCCCACCGCAAAGAAGCCCACCGCAAAGAAGCCCACCGCAAAGAAGCCCAGCGCAAAGAAACCCACCGCAAAGAAGCCCACCGCAAAGAAGCCCAGCGCAAAGAAGCCTACCACAAAGAAGCCCACCGCAAAGAAGCCTACCACAAAGAAGCCTAGCACAAAGAAGCCTGCTGCAAAGAAGCCTGCTGCAAAGAAGCCTACCGCAAAGAAGCCTGCGAAGAAGCCCAAAGCTAAAAAGTCGACGTCTAAGGGTAAAAAAGGCGCAGGCGCAGCAGCAGGCATAGGAGCAGCAGGCCTAGGAGCAGCAGGCCTGGCGGCGGAAGGAGAAGAAGAAGGTGAAGGTGAAGAAGAAACAAATGAAAATACAGAAACAACTACAGAAAATAATAGCGAGTCTTCGGGGGCTAACGAGTCTTCAGGTGCTACAACAGAAGATGGTGCTATTTTTCAGAAGCAGGTAAGTGGCTTTACAAAAGCTGTAAGTGGTTTCGGTGAAAAACTAAACGAAGCACTAGATCCAGAAACTCTTATCAAGGGATAAGTATTTAATAATATAACTTTTGTGTAAATATTGGTTGATATTTACACGAAGCGTAACGTATTGTGCTAAAGTTAAGAACCCCTAGGTATGACTATAGTAGCCATCTATAATGTCGCCTTTGCCGAGCTACTTAGCGCGCTGTAGGCACAGATTAAACACCCCTATTGGATTGTTTAATCTATCACATTGCGGTATAAGTTTAAGAATAAATAAATTATAGAATCAGAGATGGCTTTGCATGAGCCCGAGAGAAATATTCAAGTGGGTGGCTTACCCAAACCATTTAGAGCGATTAAAAAAGTGCCAACGATGCTAAAAGATTTAGGTAAAAGAATAACCACCACGTTAAAGGCGACTAAAAAGAAAAAACCTGTAGTTAAATCCACGAAAAAGGTGTCGCTAATAGAACGTATCGGTATTCTTAAGGCAAAGGCTGCTGCGAAGAGGAAAGCGCTTGCTACAAAAGTTCAAGGTGCTGTAAAAAAGGTTATATCTAGTGTATCAACCGTAGCAAAACAAGCTGCTAAAAAGGTGGCAACGTCTACTCGTAGAGCCGTAACTTCTATTGACACGAAAATGAAATACGCAAAAGCAAAAATCAACACATTAAAAAAGGTGGCAAGGGCGAAGGCGGTTAAAATAGGGAGCGCTTTGCGCACAAGATTACTACAGGCTTCTGCTTCATCGCGCAATACCGCAATAACGAGACTTAAGGCTAAGTTATTCTATATACGAAGCTTACGTAATGATAAAATAGTAGGGAGTAAACGCGGTGCCGCTGGAGATATCATGGGAAACAATTCATTAAAACATGGGATAAGCGGTATTTCTTTTGTAAACTCATTTAAAAGAATAGGCGATGCGAATTTAGCACGCAAAAAGGCCAGTGATAACATTGGCCTCCTTAATCAACGAAAGAGCCTTTTGCCAAATGATATAACACTTCAAACTACAAACAGGCTTACAATAAGCGACGGACTTGGTGCCATAGCGATAAGAAGAAATAGAGCTAAGGGTGATGCCACCGCAGCTTCTACAAAGGCGGAGACAGGTCGAGTAGATGCTGCCACAAATCTTTCTGCCATAAATACTAACAAAGCGAATCGTAATACAACAGTAGCATCTATCCAGTCTATAGTGAATCAAAAGGCAAAAAGGCAAAGTGACGCGGCGGATGCGAAACGAGTTGCGGACAGCAGTGATGTTATACGGCGTTCTGCTGGGGATACAGTAGTAAGACGGCAGCAAAATCGTGGAGCTCATGATTCTGCGCGTAGAAATGCCGGTACAGACGCTGCAATTCACTCTAGTTCTATAAACTCTGCTACAGCACGTAAAAATACAAACCAAAATAATCTTGCGGCTGTTCAAACAACTCATCAATCATCGATAAATTCTATGAACACGAATGCGAATAATGCGGTGTCGAATATCAATGGACGACTGAACACCGTTGGAGCTTCGAAAAATAGGCAAACTCAAGATGTAGCTGCGGCAACACAGTCGCGTAATGGAAAACAGACAGAGGTCTCGCAAAATTCGACAAATATCTCAAATAAGAATGGGGAAGTTGCCGCAGCGAAAGCACGTGAAAATAATGCTGACAATGCTCGTAAAGCTGCCGCCTCAAATGTAGCTACGAAGAATACAGAGTTAGGGACTCAAGTTGCCGCGCGACCTGGTCTAAAAAGTTCTAGAGATTCCGCTGGAGCTGCGGCAGAAGCTGCGAAACCTGTTCGACCTAGCAGCGATGTTACGAATCTCAATAGAAGAACTGCCATCAATAATGTAGAAATTCCTAATAGAAATTCTAAAAAAACTACTGCTGCTTCAAAGCGCGCTATAGATATATCTGACTTAAACTCCCCTACAGGGCCTATAAACAGAAAAAGAGCAAATGATGCCGAGATAACTACAATAGCAAATGAACGTGGAGCACGCATAACAAAAGATACACTTACTAAAGGTCGTAGAGATACAGCTAGTTCTAGTTTGCTAGATACAAAGGCGAAAAGAGATGCGGTAGCATTGAATATTAAAACCAGGCAAGATGTAAAACAGGCCCGTTTACAACATGCAGATCAAATTAAAAATAGGATCGATTCCTTGAGCGCAACAGCTATTAATCGAGTATCATCAGGGCAAGTGAATGCGGCGGTTTCATCGAAACGGCTTAGTTCGTCCACACAAGGTAGGGCACAATCAGCTATTCATGGGACAACGATACCATTACTAGGCGGGTCATTTAGAAGAGTGGGTGATTTGAACACAGGGCGCAGAAAGGCTAGTGATAATATTATCTCCCTTAATGGACGAAAGTCGGTACTATCGGATAATATAACACTCCAAACTACGAATAAGATTAAAATAAGTGACGGACGTGGTCCCATAAGTATAAGAAGAGATAGAGCTAAGGGTGATGCCACCGCAGCTTCTACAAAGGCGGAGACAGGTCGAGTAGATGCTGCCACAAATCTTTCTGCCATAAATACGAATAAAGCGAATCGTAGTACAATAGTAGCATCTATTGATCCTATAGTGAATCGAAAGGCAAAACGACAAAGTGACGCGGCGAGTGCGAAACGAGTTGCGGACAGCAGTGATGTTATACGGCGTTCTGCTGGGGATACGGCTGTAAGACGCCAACAAGATCGTGGAGGACATGATTCTGCGCGTAAAAACGCGGCTACAGATTCTCGGGCGCAGAATAACAATATAAACACTGCAACAGCTAGAAAAGCTGCCAATGAAACTAATTTGGCGGATATTCAAAATACTCACCAAGGGTCTATGACACGCTTACAACTGGATGCCGATGGTTCTGTTATAGGGACGAAAAAATCGCTTGATGGTGTAGGATCTTCTCGTAGTAAACTGGCTGGTGATGCTGATATAGCAACGCAGGCCCGCAGAGGGGTGGAAGGAGATTCTGCTGCGAATACGCGCGCCAGCAAGGCAAAAGAAGGAGAGATTGCCTCATCAATATCAGCAGAAGGGAATGCCAAATCAAGAAATAATGCCGACGCGGCGGATGTTCAAAGAAATAGAGATCAGCTCGATCAGCAGGTAAGGTCCGAACCAACGATACGTTCGGAAAGAAACAGTTCTCTGAATAATGCGGAGGCTTCAAGGCCTGTTCGCTCTAGAGACACGGACACCTTCATATCGAGAAAAAATGCCATAAATGATGTAGATATTCCTAATAAAAGGGCTGTCCGTGACAATGCGGCAGGAAAGATGGACACCTTGAACGCCGATACGAATGGGCCTGGTGGAACAAGGAGCAAAAGAGCAGCAGGAGACGCAGAACTTCAGGCAGTTTCTGATAATAAAGTAGGGTTAGCGAATAAAGACGGGAGTTTGCGAAATAAGTTGGATATAGAAAACTTGAACATAGAAAGGGCCAAGGTACAGAAGAAGCGTATTGATGATAGTATTGAAGTATCCACACAGAAAAGAACGGAACGCGGGCAATATTTAGATGCGGTAGAAAATAGGCTTGCTGCTAAACGGCTACAAGAAAGTAGCGTAGTAAAACGGACTGATACAGCCTCTACAAATAATAATGTAACACGAAATAAATCAATTGCCTCTGAAGGCATGTTATTAAGTGGAAAAGATCATGCGAGTTCTATTGCGCCGTTTGGAGCTTCTAAAAAGCGCGTTTCAGATAAAAGTGGAGAAGTCGATGGTATTTCAGCTGAAAACGGTAAACTAAATAAAAAAAGAGATGAGTTATCTGATGGTATTGATATGGAGGGGGGAAATAATACCAGTCATAATAATAGAAGAAAGGCCCTTGAGGAACAGAAATCGCGGATGGAAAGTGATGCGCAGAAGGCCAGCAAATCAGCAGGGGATGAGCGTATTAAAGGGGATACAACAGCCGGTAGTATTGATATTAAAAAACGAGAACGGGCAAGCATGGAAAGTGAGATCGCAAATACTAGTAGTGGTATTGATGGCAAAAAAAATAGGGCTCGAGATGCTGGAATCGATGCGGAAAATCACCGTAGGGCAGTCGATTCTTCCACAAATACATCTAAACAGAGAGCAAGAGATCGTGATTCATTAGGCGATAGTCTAGGGAATGAATCGGCACGTAAGAGTAAACTGGCAACGGATATTACTGACGCGCGACAGCGTAAAAGTGCCGCGGATAGTGATCTACAGAATACTCAAACGAAAAATCGAAATGATATGGATGCTATGGATGCCGACACAAATGGTGCTGTCAATAAACATAAAAAGGGGTTCGATGATACAGTCGAAGCTTCGGGAAAACGTAAACAGGCAGCCGATGATGCTACTACACAACGCCTTAATGAAGAAAGAAAGGGCTCGAACAATAAAGATTCTATCGATAATAAAAAGAATGAAGTAGATACAGCTTCTGGACACGAAAACTCCGCCAAAAAGCGCAATGATGATGATATGGCAGATATTGATACACACAGGAAAAAACTAACAGAAGAAGAGGGGAAAAAGGCGGGCTTCGAAGATGATAGAAGGCGTACGATGGATAATGCGGAACAAACACGGCCAATGCGCAAAGATGGAGATGTTGCTCTGGGGGGTAGAAAGAAACAACTAGATGATAACCTGGTGCCTGAGAAGAAAAGGAAGAAACAGGAGACAGAAGATGCTAAGAAACTAGCAGAAGATGATTTAGCGGCTAAGAGGGCTCAAAAGGAGAAGATACCACCGAGAGATGATCCTAGTAAACTATATGAGAATGATGCTAAGCTAAAAGATAGAAAAAAGAAAAATGGCGACTACAATGATGACTTAAAGAAGCGAAAGAGTGATATGGACGCTGACCTATTGGAACGTAAAAATGTTAATCGCAAGAGAATGGACTATGCTGATAAAATAGGTGGATTACTTCAAATGTTTATAAACAATCTCACTAATGCTCCTCCTATGAATCCTGCCGTGTTTATAGGACCTGGGATTCAAACACCAGATGCTAAAGATCCTGGTGGATCAACTGATACGGGTGTGTCTGGTCCGACGTCAACTGGAAATAAACTAGTGACACACATACCGGGAACAACTATAGGTCCTAATAGTGATGTAGTAATAGGCCCCCCTATTGATACAAAGTTGTTAGGCGCAGCCACTGCCATCGCCCTAGTGGGTACTGCCGCGGCGGCAGCCCTATTGTTAAAAGGCCCTACTGGTCCAGGGAGTAGCGAAACAGAATATGATAGGGGATACAAAAAGGGTATGATAAATGGGAATCAAGATGGGCAGCGCGATGGGACAGCTGATGCTCAAAATGCGCTTTTAGATGTAGTAACTGATTCTGAGGAAACGGTGTTAGATCAGCTGAAAAAGTTATATTCTGGTAATACAGATGAGATAAATAAGAAGGTTGCGGAAGCTACACATAATGTGTATTGTAAAGAGGTTCAGATACAGGGAGTAAAACAGGGTATAGATATATTTACTGTGTATCCTGAGTGTGTAGCATATTTCAGAAAAAATCCTATTGAGATTCCTAAGCCAACTACGCAGAAAACGTCTGGGCCAACCGCTACAGGGGCTTCTGGACCAGCGCCTGAAGAGGTATCTGGGCCAACACCTGAAGGGGCATCTGGCTCGATCCAGACAGAAGCGACAGCTTTGAAGCCATCTTCAGTGAAGGCTTCTGGGGCGAATGCGGAGGCTTCTGGGGCGAATGCGGAGGCTTCTGGGGCGAATGCGGAGGCTTCTGGAGCGAATGCGGAGGCTTCTGGAGCGAATGCGGAGGCTTCTGGAGCGAATGCGGAGGCTTCTGGAGCGGACGCCGAACAAAGTGGCGGATATAGGGAGGATGAGAATGGGATAATGCAGTTCGGGGGAGCAATAGGGGGAGGGACAGTAGACCCATCAGAACCGTATGATCTGGGTTATGCTAACGGCTATAGAGCTGCGTATAGGTCAGCATATACCCGCGCTTACTCGCTTACAAGGGCGATACATACTGGCTCCGCGAAAGGTGAGTTCGAAGCAGCCGTGAAAGCACTGGTTTCTGGACCACGATCTGAAGGGGCTTCGTCGTCGCCCACCGAAAATAATACTGGCCCACCGAATGAAGAATCTGGAGCCCAGGAAGGCGGCTCACTCCGTAGGGCCAAACGCGTATACAGGCGCGGAAAGACTCTCACACAACACGGACGCCTGCTAAAAAAAATAGTAAGTAGAACCATCGTTGAATAGGGTTCATTATTGGCGGCGGGTCGACCAGCACCACCAAATCTGGATTTTCCAGAATCATAGACGCCATTATGTTTTGATCCTTTCCTACGAAGCGTCCTGCGAGATAATACCTCATGAGCATGGCATCATATGCCTTGCTCCAGAGTTTCCATATCGGCGTCGCGGCAGCTAGAATACCTCCACCCACACTGACACAGTCTTTAAAGTCTCCACGCACTCCATACGCATCTTTTTCATGTGTCCCCTCGTTAAACGGGCCAACACGAAGAACTAGCATTTTGTCAGCAGGAATAAATTCTTTGCGCGGGAAGGCCTGAATATGCGGCACCCATTCTGGATATCTACAAATACCAGCATCACACCATACAAAGTGTTCCGAATGAAACGGATTTAACTCTATTGCTCTTAAAACGAACTCTTTTTTCTCATACCATATCGCATATAGCTCTGGGGAGTGTTTATCTTTTTCAGGGTCATCCTCATGCGTTTGAAGCCAGAGTTTGGGTGATAGTTTCTGAAAGGCGGATAGTTCACAGAATGGAACACCGACAACTTTCGTGAGGCCAGGGCGCGCGGCAAATAGGCTCTCCATTTGTGAAACAAGAGCAGGGTCTGTAAAAAAAACAAGGGGGAAGCTGGTGTTTGGCCAGATCTTGCTCATCCACTCCACGTATTTTCCGGGTTCGAACTTACTGCGTATAGGATAATATGCCGAGACCACTGTTGCCGCAGCCATGCTGTATGGTAGAGCCATATCAACTTTAGATACGCATGACATGGTATTTGAGAAGCCCGTCGATATCCTGTTTACCTTTTCCGTTGAATGCAGAAGCGGAATGAATCCGGTGATTCACTAACTGTAGAGGAACGTTGAAGAATACACAACCCTTACGCATGAGGCGTAGCCACAAATCATAATCTTCGAGGCCGAAACGATCCTCCCAGCTGGCGAGTTCTCGACGAATAAGGGCGCTGGAATTAATAATAGGATTGCCTTTCCAGATATCTACTTCGCTAATGAATCCTTTAGGAAGAAGAGGGCCATCGCTAACAAACTCTCCGAAATAGCTACAGAATGTCCCAACCACGTCGATTCGCACTTCGCCAGCGCGATCAATCGCAAGTTTCTGAAATAGGAGTTTATTTCGCTCCCATGTATCGTCACAGTCTAGAACGGCAATCCAATCACCTGTGGAGTGATTTATTAGTTCGTTTAACGCCGCGACCTTCCCTTTCACATGAGGGAGATTTATAACATGAATCATACCATTACTCGCAATACATTTTTTACGAATAGCCTCCACCTGCTGTAGAACTTGGCCACCATCGCCGTGACCGTTTACACCGATCCACCATTCCCAGGTAAACTGGACCCCTTCATGTTCGCAGTTCTGGAGGCATACGCTCATAGCGCATTGCTCAAGAAATTCGATGCCGTTGTACAGCGGGGTAAGAATAGAAACCCAGGGCTTCATCCTCGTTGAAGATCTACTATTTTCCAGTCGCGGTTTAATTTTAACAGTAGCGACGTGGGATTCAGAGGAGGGTGGCTAAATGTGCTATCACTCACCGCCAAGTATATCCAGTGGGCGTGGAGTTTACGATGGATTAAATCGATAAAAGATGCGCCGCGATGTGAGAGGAACATTTTCATGGCTTCATTAACTGCCTCACTCGCGCGTGCCCGTATAATAGGAATAGACCACATGGACGCAATAAGCTGAAACAGATCACGCCCCTCTTTCGGGCACGGATCGATTTTCGGAACAATACCGTCACTAAGACTTACGATCGCATTTCCTTCTTCATCGCCCAGACAGGCGAATCCGAAATCCATGATGACCACTTGAAAAGGGGCTCTGAGGCGCCATCGTATTTCGCCCACTATTAAAGAATAGTCAACAGGCGTAGGGCGAATCCAGATATTATCTGCCTTCAGGTCACGGTGATCTAGGCGTATCTTTTCTTCCAGATAGCCAAGGAGGAGGCTCACTTGGCCGAGAATCTGGAGCCACATATCATCTGGATTCGCAGCTGCTGATACAGCCTCCACCGCGCTGACTCCTTTAATATAGTCCATGCTGAATCTGGTTTCACCAGCATATTGAAAAATGTCGTAAATATGAGGAATGGCGCCATGAATCCCCGCCCCCTTTAAAGTCTGACTTGCCAGCCACTGAAGAATCGCCTCGGAGCACAGAGAATATTCGGATTTGTGCGGAGTTTTCACACACAAGTCTCCGCTCAGGGCGGGTGTCCTTCGGATGAGAGTTATATTTCCGTGACCCCCCTTGTTCACCTGCTTTCCATAAGATATATGACACCTCTCCGTATTTCCCGTGCGAACTTTCCCGTCAATATACTGTTTCGGTAACAACTCCAAAGGGATATGAACCCTACCTGTTGAAACTGTATGTTGTATTTGAAATGACGAGGATAGATCATACTGTTCTGTCATCATCCTATAAAGATTGGAGCTTTGTTCTAAGCAGTGCATCAGAGTTCAGGTTGGCGGCGGCATATTCTACCGCCAGAAGCTCAAACGGATGTTCGGGTTGCGGAGGGTTGTCACCATACCGCTTCACAAAAGAGGGTGGCGGATCAGGAAATAACGCCTTATTCCGCATATCCATCCACTTTATCTGGACTCCTTCAAGGGTAGGGTAATCCTCCCGTATAAAAAGTGGCATGGGGACGTAGTGTGTCTGCCACGCCCAGAAGCGCTGGCGGTAAAATGTATCCGGATTTAGCCTACAGCGTGATACGAAATCAGAGGGAATATCCGAGAGGCTAACAGGTGTCCAACCATCTTTTGAGCACGCAGAAGACCACAGATCAGGATATTGACGTTGATGAATGTGAATCGCTTCATGACAGAGAGTTTCCGTCAGGGCGTGGGAGTTAACTGATATGATAGATGATTTAGGCATACATACAAGAGAGTTCGCGCGTGTATGAGGATATCCGTTATCCGCAGAAGAATCAAGAACAATCACATCTACACTCTTCAAAAGCGGCACATCATAGATTGATAGATATAGTTTTTTTAGTTCATCCTTCCCTAAAAAAGAGGGGGCATATATGTGCTCGGCCCTGGCCTCTGCATTGAGCGGCGAGGCCGCGCATGCAGCCCTATAACCGTCTATACCCTCCGCTTTATCTAGTGCCTGCTGGGCCAATGACATCTGCTCTGTGCCTATTAAATGGGAGGGAACTACTCCCGCGCCTCGGGCTTTTTCTTAGCCGCCTTTTTGACAGGTGGGGCGGGCGGTGGCGGCGGTGGCTTCAAGCTCTTCTGAATAAGTTGTTGCACAAAGAGGGAGTTGATGTTCGCTTGGATCTTCTTCGGCGGAGTAGCCAGCCTGCTTCGAGTTCGCAACGCCACGGGTAGGGCATTTGGAACAGCCGACGCTGTCGATGCTGCCGCCTCCCCGAATAGTTTGTGAATGGAGCGCTTTTGTGCCGACTTGTCACACACCTTTAGAGCATCAGAGAAGAGATAATCTACTGCGACTGATTCGCGATCGGCACTTTCGGGCACTACACATCCGGGAAGCTCATGAACGACGGGCGCAAAGAGCTGGGATAGAGGATTCATGAGCTGGTGTTCCATGTAGTATTTGAAGTCGATCTCCAGACCCTTTTCCCGAATCCACGTGGGGGTTTCGATACGATCACCCTGGAGCTTGGACGCCTGTTGCCCCGCAGGTGGCATGATATACAGGAAGCTCATACGGTCACCCGACGCCGGCGCATTCCCAGGATCTCGCGCCTTGATTCGTTCCGCCAACATCTTATGTGGTGGCATAGTCGCCTTGTATTCGGCGCGCAGCGATTTTGTCAACATTAGCTGCGTCATACTCACCTTTCCAAGCGCAAGGTCCATGAGCTTCTCTTTTACGAACTTCGCGGCCGTCTCTGGATTTCCCTGGCTGAGAAGAATACGAATCGCGCCACCGTAAATCACCTTGACAATACCGGCATAGTCACGCCGCTTCGTGGCGATACCCATACTATTCTGGTAGAACTCGTCGGGCGACTCTTCATACTTGTTGCCCACGTAGCGCTTTTTACTGAAGATGATAAAGGGGTAGAATACCTTGTCATACTCAAAGTCATGCGGTGGTTTCAGACAAGAACTCACCATTTGACCGGCCTCGGTCGTCAAGCGAATCGTTTCCACGATGGCATCTCGCCCATGTAAGAGCTTGCCGCGCCGTTTTACGCGGAAATCGACGAACAGGGAATCCGTATCACCATAGATGACACTTGCTTCACAATCGGGCCGTTTCGCGGAGGGCCCATAGAAGCGCTCGATAACGGCCTTGGCGAACATGATCTGCTTTCGCCCATAGGCCGTAACAGAGGCGGCCAAATGCTGCAGGCGAATCTTAAATGTTGAAGAGCCCAGCTGGCCATAAAGGGAGTTCGCCGTCAACTTGTAGGCCAACTGCTCCGCATCAAGAAGTGCCTTCTTGAAGGGGTCCGTCTCCTTCTCGGCCTCCTTGCGCTTGGCCTTGCGTGCCGCAAGAAGTCCCTGGACAATCTGCGGCAAAGTGCTCTTTGCCAATCCAGGAAGCTGTGCGTAGCGACAAATACGCTTCCCGCGCACAACCTTTTCCGGTGCCTTGCGCATGTCACCCTCTTTCACGCCCCAAACGTCGAACTCGATGTCCGTCCACTGTACCCCTTCAGGCACGGCGCTGAGTTCGGAGCCGTAATCATACCCTATAAAGTTCCCCTCGAGATCGAAGTTTTTCACCCACAGCAGCGAATCATGGGAGATATTTTCGCTGATGATTGTGCTCGGATAGAGCGAAGCAAAGTCCGCAACACCTATGGGCGATTTGAAGTAGAATCCGGGATCTGGACTCAATACGTAGGCGCCCTCATACGAATCCTGTTGCTCTACAGGGGCGCCTCGTGGCTGCGTGGGTAAGACCAGCACACACTGTTCGCGCCGGTAGCACTCTTTAAAGATCAGCGACTCGATTTTAATGCCCTGGCCTCGTGTGAAGATGTAGCCCACGGGAACGGAGCACGCATTCGCCATCGCCATCGCGTTATTGAAGACATCCAGCTTCTTATAGAGCTCCACCGTCAAATCGCAGTCCTGGACGCAGTAGGCCGCAACGCGAGCACGCCCTGCCGACCCGCCATCTCGATGTAGAGCAAAGATATCCTGGGGAGATACATCATCTTTTACGATGGCCCACTTCACGACGTCCTTGGACGCCGCCTTCAAATCCTCCAGATCTTCTGTAGGCGCCTCCAAGATCAGTGCCTCCTTTGATTTCACCCCGATGATTTTCAGCTTTTCTACCACCGCGTCACCCGTTTCATCCAGTAGCACAACGTAGCGGCCGATAACCACATCGTCTGTGTTCTTGGTTTTCACCAGCCACTCCGGGCCATTCACGTCCATTCCGCTGCATTTCCCGCTCATGAAGTGCTGGCAAACGTAGTCCAGCTTGTAGGCGGGTAGAGTAAAGTTGCGCTTGATATAATGGAACAGATCTACTTGAAGGCGGCCGAATGCTGACCACATGTAGAGCGTATTGTCGCCCATTGCCGAACTCGACAGGGTTTTCTCCTCGAGGATAACCGGTTTGTCGAACTCCATAAGACGAGACAGAGCTTGGATGGACTCGTGTTTAGTAATACCCAAGTCTTCGGCGCGTTTCCACAGATATTGCTCATCAAAACCGAATACGTTGTAGCCGGTCAGAATATCGGGATCCCATTCGGCCATCGCTGCTGCCCACCCGAGGATCAGCTGCTTTTCTGTCTCGTAGGTGTGAAGGACGGCCCCCGGAACCTCGTCACAGGTACCGTAGACGAAGATGTGTTTATCGATTGCCGAACCGGTGGTGAGAACAACACCAATCTGGATAACGGGGTCGCCTGCGAGAGGCAGCGCAGTGCGAAGATAGCTGCCGAGAATACCGCGCAGCTTGACGATGCGATCATCGCGAGAGGAAATGCTCAGCCCTTCCTTTTTCTGAAAGATAGGCACGAGTGCTTCGATGAAATCCGGCTTGGAAATGGCGGCTTCCAGCACGTCGACGCGGAACTTTCCATCCTTGTGGCGCAGGCCGTCGACATCCGTGGGCGGTGAATCCGGATCCGACGCAGCTGCCATAATGAGCGCCGCGGCTTCTTCGGGAGTGCCCGCCTTTGCGTAGAGCTGCTTCGCCAGACGATCATACCCCTTTTTGGGCAAGGGAAACTCCCCGTTCTCGGAGTAGCACTCAATATCCCAAAATGCGTTGCGGAAGGGCGCTGTTGCGATAGGCCCGTCCGCCGGATGAATCTTCTCCCACTCCGTGGTAAGCGACCCCTCTTCATCGAGTTCAGCCTCTGTCCGAACCCAACCACACGGCTTGATATTCCGCAGGTGGAAGAATCGGAGCATGGGGTCTAGATTCGCCTCGAACACCTCGAGCGGTGTTTCCCCCGCGTAGAGTTCAAACTTCGGGGCGCTAGTATCAGAGTCCATAAAGATACGACGCAGGTCGCGAAAGGCTTTCATGGATGGAACGGACAGCCTCGCGAACGGGAAGCGCTTATCTGCCGTGTAGCCGAACAGCACCTTGCGCTCCTCGAACTCAACGTGGATGACACTCTGAAGCCACCGCTTGCCATAACCGAGAAGCGCCTTGAGCCGCGCCTTGAAATCCTCTTCTGTTTGTTTACGCTTATTGGGTAGCTTTACAAAGAAGAAGGGTTGAAATCCCTTGACAGAGGCTCGTAGGGATTTGCCATCCGCGGTTCTGCCGAACAGGTATATGTTCATACAGAGTTTCGCTGAGTCTACTGCGTCGTCCTCCACTTTTATCTTCTTGCGAACAACGCGAACCTCGTCGTCATCATCGGATAGATTGCCCGTATTGCGCGGGATCATTTCCAGCGTCGTTTCCGTTTCCTCACCGATTTCCAGGTCCTGCCAGATCGCGTCCAAGATATGAAATGTCGTCATTCGTGCCTACCTGTAAAGGGGAAGGCAGGAACAATTTTTCAACCGCCCCGCCCAGTGAAAAATGTTTTGTGGCAAGGAAGACCCTTTATTACGGCGGTGCGGGCGTAGAGCGGGTGCGCATTTGGCTTGCGATCCGTTGTTGGACCGGCCCGGCCATGGGACTCAGCGCGTCCTCGAAATCAGCCTCAGGACGTGGGGCGCCGGGGTCGCCTGGCGAGCCTCTGTCTGACCAATGCACACGCGCTGAGGCGCGAATCTGCCGGGTGACCCCCACGCCAGCAGAAGAATAGACCTCGTGTTGTGTGAGCTGCGTCTGTAGGCGGTGAGTGATGCCATGATTCTGTGCGATGTCTTCCACTGCTGCCTCAAGGGATGCCAGTTCCGCCAGGAGCATCCCCGTTACCGCGTTCCCAGCAAGGAAGGGGTCATTCAACGCTTCGCGGAAAGCCAGTAGACGACTATCGATGTTCCTCCCGGACCGAAGCTCATGGAACAACTCTGCGCATGTGAAGCGGAGGCGTGTGAGGTCCACTTCCGCTACACGCGCCGTATCAATCCTAATATCAGTAACAGGCACGTTGAAGGGGTCAAGGAACGGGAGGGCGGCGCCGCGCACAAAGATATTGCCCTGCTTCTTATTGAGAAGTAGCAGCTTCTGGGATCCAGCATATAGATCGCCGATAACGATGTTCCCGTCTACCACCTTGTGAGGACCCTCCACCGTCGTCCCCTCGGGAAGGCCCACCAGCACGTTTTGGGCAAGACAAGAGATGATACCACCGAGCGCGTCGCCCATGGCCAGCGCGGCGCCCTCTAGAGTCTCCACAATACTATATTTGCCGGCGGTCTCCTCCGACATCTTTTTCATCAACTCCGCGTTGTGGTCGGTCCCGTAGGCGATGAAGGAGAAGGAGAGCATGGGATAGAGCTCGACCATCCGCATGACAATACGCTGGAGCTCACGTGGCTCGCTCACTCCGCGATTGGCATATCCGTCAGTGAGAAGCAGCAGCCCGACTTTCTCATGTGACCCTGCTGCCTCTGTCATGATCTCGCGAACCGATGCGAGGCCTGCGGAGAGATTCGTGCAGCCATTCACGGCGAGTGCGTCAATCGCGCGCTCGATCATCGGGATGGCAGCCGCCTCGGCCTTCACATGTTTTAACAGGATTTTGCTGTTTTCCCCGAAAGAGACAAGGGAGAACTTGTCCGCGGGTGTCATAAAGTTTAGAAGCAGGCTCAAGCATGTCTTCACGTGCTTGAGCTTGTCGCAATCGGCCATTGACTCGCTCACGTCTGTCAGCGCAATAAAGTGGGAGGGAACACGGTCATCTGTTGCCGGCATGCTCAGGCGCAGCGCAGCAGGTCCTTCGAGCTCGGTAGAGAGATACGTAAGGCTCGTGGTCAACATGTCGACAGGGTTATGCCCGACTATTTAAGGCGGCGCGGCCTCAATTTTTTCGTTCCCTTGCGATGTGTTTTCAGACGCCTGCTAACTGCCGCGCCTGCTGTTGCCAGGGCTACCGCGGGTGCCATGCTACGCGTGGCAGCAACAAGTGATGCGAATAAAGATCCACCCACCTTGGCTTTATCGGTGGAGGCCGTATCAGTCGAAGCCGTGTCAGCCATTTCCGATTCAGCCGTTTGGGCGCTAACAATGTCTTCTTCGATATTCGGGGGATTCGGAACCGTTGAAGACATTTCAGGGGATATGTTGGATACTCCATTGTGTAAATTGTCCACCGCCTCCTTTCCAGCTTCTTTAAGGGCGCGTGCTGATTCTGGTTTGGGTGTAGCCGATGAAGGCACAACGTTGTGATCAATCTCGATCTCCTTCGCATTCTTATTAGCCGCTTTTGGCGAAGCCCCTTTCGAGCCTTCCGCCGAGGACATTCCATTCGCAGCCATTACCTGATTTGGATCCGCAGTAACTAATGTCTGCATAGACCCGAGATCCCTTGTATTTTTAATAGGCGGTGATGTCTTCATATCATTTCCAGCAAGGGTCACTGTAGGAAATCCGTCTACGTTCAAGCCCGGAATACGCTCTTTCACCTGAGAAAGAACTTTTTCGTTCACTTGCGCCATCGAGATTTTACGACCTTTTAGACTCGCAAGCTTGTTCCAAATATCGTTTTTGAATGTTTTACAGTGTCCGCACCAGTCTGCATATACGAGCATGAGGGTTAGAACATTATTTTTTATGTTCTCCACGAGCTTGTCTACCTGGGAGACGGTCTTCACATCCATGTTATCATGTTTTTTAGTAGCCGCCGACTTATTTTTTGATTTCTTAATGTTCTTTACTGTATTGCTCTTACCTTTGGAGTTATTTTTGGCAGACTTTGCCATTCCTAAATAGACCATCTATATAAAATTAGCAGGCATCGGTAGAGGGTCTTTCATGGACGGGCACACTTTATTTATGCTGATGTTTGGTCTAATATTACTAGGGTATGTTGTTCTATACCTCGAGGGTCGTAACTACTTGCGTGAGGCCTTCCAGGGTTCCGCAGGCTCTACTTCACCGACGGCTGGGCAGCTATATCCAACCCCGATGCCCGTTATGCCAAAACACCCTGAAACGGGGGAGGCAGGCCGGGTGCTTATGGAATACACTACGATGGATCCAGTCGCGAAAGGCTCTATCCAGCGACTGGACGATTATGAGTATAGTATGGTCTACCAAAACGAATCGGACAGGGCTCTATCAAAGGCGTTGAGAGATAAACTCATGTCGCAGCGTCCTTTGGAGTGGGCCGGATTGCCGCCATCGTCTTCTCAGTTTCAGGCAGGACTCCGCGAATCGTTCGAAAACGCGACACCGAATGTTCCCGATAACGCGAAGCCATTCTCGACTGTGAATGGCGATAATATGATTCCGCCAGACACCGAAAGCACGGAGATGGAGGAACGCAAGGTATTACAAAGCTACAAGGCCCCGAGTGCACAGGATCTGAGTACATACAATCCCGATGAAGACCCTGAAGCGCTTATACAGAGATTATACGATGTCAAGGGTCTTGTTCCTACAGTAGCACATAAGGAAGGGACAAACGTATATGAAGTTATTGGTGTTCGTCGTAAAGATGAGAAAGTTGTTTATGAGGATGAAGAAGCCCCGGCATCTTCTTCTCCCGTTCAACAAGCAGGGGAGGCGCGTATTTCTGTACCACCTACGGCATATGATACGGCCGCGGCAAAAGACCCTTTTTATGATACGGCGCCCCCTTCTGGAAGAACCCGCGTTGGGAAATGGGATTATCAGGCTTGGACTCCTGGATTAGAAAGAATGTTTGCTCCTACTAACTCCACGCAGGCGTGGGTGTAGGCATTTTCTCAAGTATGGCCTTCGAATATGAAAACCATTTTATATTCGAAGATCTTCGGTATAAATAACTGATGTATTAATAGATTGGGAGATGTCTTCGAGTTCTACAACAAGTTCTTATACACCGTCGACTACTACAACTGCCTCGTCGGCTTACACACCGTCAACGACTACAACTGCCTCGTCGGCTTACACACCGTCCACGACGACGATGAATTCGTCGGCTTACACGCCGTCAACGACTACAACTGCCTCGTCGGCTTACACGCCGTCAACGACTACAACTGCCTCGTCGGCTTACACACCGTCAACCACTACGACTGCCTCGTCGGCTTACACACCGTCAACCACTACGACTGCCTCGTCGGCTTACACACCGTCCACGACGATGAACTCGTCGGCTTACACACCGTCGACGACTACGACTGCCTCGTCGGCTTACACGCCGTCAACTACTACAACTGCCTCGTCGGCTTATACACCGTCGACGACTACGACTGCCTCGTCGGCTTACACACCGTCAACGACTACAACTGCCTCGTCGGCTTACACACCGTCAACGACGATGATGAACTCATCTGCTTATACAGCTACACCCACCGCCTCTTCTGCCTCGTCGCTGATAACTCCCTCTTCTTCCTCTTCTCCCTATTCGACTACAGAATCTTCGTCAGGCGCATATGGTATAACCCCTCTGTCAAGTTATCTTAGCTCCTCTTCTCCCTCGGGGTTGACAAGTTCTTCCCCTATGGATTTAACAAGTTCTTCTCCCTTGGGGTTAACAACTTCTTCTTCTATGGATTTAACAAGTTCTTCTCCCTTGGGGTTGACAAGTTCTTCTCCGGTATTACTTGCCGCCGCCCCTATGATTGATAAACTAGATATAGTGATTGCGAAACAAGATGAAATTTTGGCTAAACTGAATGCTACAAATATGAATAAAAAGAAAAACAATAAATCTGTCGGGCAAAGCTTGACATCCTTGAAAGCCACTAATACAACGATGACCGCCAGTGGCTCGCCCGAAAAGGGCGTTGCCACAAAGTCCGGAAAAACGAAAGGATACGCAGGTGAGAGTGCTTATTCCAACGGCAATGTAGCTGCAAATCAGAGTAGTTATTATAACCAACAGCCTACAAATAACACATACACAGGAAATACATACACAGGAAATACATACACAGGAGAGACGGCGAATACAGAGACAGGTGAAGAGAGCACTAATACTAATAATAGTAATCTATCAGGCGGTAGACGGCGCAATCACAGAAATACCAGAAAACACCCGAAGAAGCACCTTAAAAAATATCCGAATAATACGAAGGCCCGTGTTGTGCGTAAAAGCTTTCTCAAAACGCTAGTTTCCAAAAAGCAAAAGAAATCGCTGCTTCACAAAGTTAAGAAGACACGTGGGCGCGGCAGAGCCTAAACTCGTGAAACATCTTCAGTAAGATGTCTGAAACAAAGCTCTCGTGCGTTGTTGATACACGCGAACGAGATCTCATACCCCTTTTGAGTCCCTGGTCTGTGCGCACTCTTTCCGTAGGAGATATCTGGATTGGACTCAGCGGTGAAGATGTTGGCCCAGGGGGCCTTGTTATTGAGCGGAAGACAACGGATGATCTAGAGGCATCTATCATGGACGGTCGTTATCGCGAACAACGCACACGGCTGACCACCTATTGCCAGCAGCGACAGGCCAGGCCCCTATATATTATCGAGGGCCTCATGGATCGTCTCTGGGGTAAACTTACCCAGGAAACGCTCCAGAAATATTTGAATCGCCTCATGTTGCGCTATGGGGTATCGGTTATTCACACAGATTGCCTGGCATCCACTGCTAAGCTATGTCAGCTTATGGCTTCTCAGATTTCTGCGGAACCGACTGTATTTATGGCAACAGATCCTGCAGCACTGAACTACAGCTCCACAGTTTCTGTTAGCAAAAAGGGGAACAAGGAGGATCCGAAGAACTTTGCCGCCTGTGCGCTCCAGGGCTGTCCAGGAATATCCTCGGCCGCCGCGGATGCCATTCTGGCCGCATTTGGAACTCTGACAGCTGTCATGGCTGCCGAAGAGGTTGCGCTGGCGGCCGTTCAGGTCGGAAAACGAAAACTCGGGCCTGCCGTGGCAAAGCGGCTATATGGTCTTCTTCATGTTACCGCAATCTGCTAGTTTTAATCAGATATATACTGCCATCTATCGGGAAATGACATCGGATTAGTAGCTCCATGAAACTGCCGAATATTTTTGGGGTAAAGTATGATCGATTTAGGATTCTCGTTTGCCCCAAGCATAGCTCCCCAAGCACTGAATGTAGAACCCGATATGATCGCTCCTGCCTTACACTGCATCATCATATATAGTGTCTGAAGTTCGTCGGCATCTTTGATATCTATCTTCTTTTTCGGAGCAATATTTCGCCATTTATCCATTTGTGTTTCACACCAGCTGATATTGTCTGAAAAAACAAGAATCGTTTCTATGGCATTATCTGTATCCAGTTCATTCAGCTTTGTAAGAGCATTTATATAATATGTATCTGGTTGTTCCCATGATAAGTTCTTATAGTCGCCCTGCCTTACATGTATAAAAGCAGTCGCCATTTCTGATGGAATTTTATATGGCTTGTATTGCTCCTTGTTAAACTCTCTTCGCATTAACATTTCTTTCATTTTAGGAACAATAGGCAAATGCGATTTGTAATGTTGATATAATATGGCGGTAAGCTTAACATTTTTGCCCACGTTGGCGTTTGTATAGTCCAATGTATTTTTCGAAAATGCTGATGTATCTTTCACTCTTGACTTCATTACATCTTTCATATTATTAATATCCATCGGCCAAGGCACCGGTTCAGCATCAAATAATGACGCATAATCCCTCGACGAATGCGGCGTTGCTGTTCCCATGATACAGATCGGGAGATTAACCTTTTCTTTTACTATAAGAGCCGCACCAAATATTCCAAGTTTATTACCTAGACCCTCGTGGTTTATTAAGTTCGCTACTATACATGGACGTTTACCACCTTTCTGGCCTTTAGAGTGCGCGACATTCTTTATACTTACATACTTGGCATATTGTTTTTTTACTTTATATTTATTATGCTTTTGGCGCGTCTTGGAATGACCTGGCTTGTCTTTTCGTCTTTGTGTTTTTTTATTCATAAACCACCATACCATTCTGAATGACCCGAAGATTTTATTGCGGGGTATGTGTTCCTGTTATCTTGTTAATTATGTTCGTGCTCGATTTACCCTCTATATATGTAAACACCTTCACATTTTCACAAAACTCTTTACCCACAATGGAATCAACCGTATAGTCACCTCCTTTTACCAAAGTGTGAGGGCGTATTTGCCTCAACACCTCATATGGTGTCTCTTCTTGAAAAACTAATACCCAATCTACCGAGACTATATTATTGAGAATAGATATGCGCGCATGTTCATTGTTTATGGGGCGTGTCGGGCCCTTCAGCTTCTTTACAGAATCATCGCTATTGATTGCAACCAATACTTCGCCACCGTGTTCCTTTATAGACTGGCAATACTGTAATAGAGCCATGTGCCCCTCATGTAGAATATCGAAACATCCATTCGTGAATACGATCGGATTTTTCAGGTATTTGATATCAGCAATATCTATAAGTTTGTTGTTGTTGATTAACTTATACGCCTTCAAAATATCGGATTTTTTCAAGACATATGTTCCAACATAACGCACCGATATTGTCCCCATATAAGTCGCGAGCTGAATAAGATTACGTTTTGGTATACATTTGTAGTAGTAGGCTATGACAGAAAGGACTACGTCACCTGCGCCAGTCACATCATTCACTTCCGATTTTATTGTTTTCTGATTTATTAGTTCATTGTCCTCGGTGAAAAAGGACATACCATCTTCAGATAACGTTAATAAAGTCTCTTTACAGTCAACCTTGTTTTTAATAAGCGTATGTATATGTTGTAGTTTATCCGACGAATACTTCACGTCGAATACATCGTGTATCTCCTTCGTATTGGGTTTGATAAGAGTACATCCCATGTATTTCCTATAATCCCCTTTTGGATCAACAAATGTTGGGACGCCGTGCTTGTTCGCCAGCTGGATAACAAACTCTGTTATTTCTTTCACTAAAAAGCCCTTGTTGTAATCGGAAAATATGATGGAGTCTATAGAGTTCTTTTCCATAATCTGAGTCATTGCCTCTTTCATTTCTTCTATGTGGCGTTGTAACACTGCCTGTGTATTTTCGATATCATATCTGAAAATGATTTTTTTATTCGCGAATCCGCGAGTCTTTACGATCGTTGTATATGAGCTATCTTTGTATATATATGATTCTATCTCTGGATGTGCGGAAAGAATACTATCCATTTCTTTGCCGTAGAAATCGTTCCCCGCTTTCGAGAAAATATATAGTTTATTACACCCGAGCGCCTGTAAATTCATCAGGACATTGCCGCATCCTCCTAAATATTTGTTTTCTGTTTCTTTCAAAAGAACTGGTATGGGGGCCTCATTCGCCAGTTTGTGAATACTTCCACTGAGTTTCACATCCAACATAATATCTCCAAACACGATAATGTTTTTTGAACGCGCGTTCAAGGGATTCATCTGGTTGGTTTAAAGATATTATTACGGGTCTTAGTAGGTATGAAATACTACATCGACATTGATGATACCATCTGTAGACCCTACAAGGAAGCTCCCAGCACGGAGGAAAAATACGAGAAGGCTACGCCTATCGCGGAACGTATTGAAAAGGTCAATAAGCTCTATGCTGACGGGCACACAATAACATACTGGACTGCGCGGGGAGGTGACTCAGGTATTGACTTTGAAGCTCTGACGCGTCGGCAACTAGTGACCTGGGGATGTAAGTTCCATGAACTTGTTATGGGTAAGCCCTCCTATGATGTCTACATTGATGATAAGTCGTTCAATGTAGATACCGTGTGGCCTATATCTGAAAAAGAAGAGCTGCGAAAGAAGTGTGGAACCGACAAAGTGGAGAAGGGATGGGGGCATGAGGTTATCATTGTGAACAATGAACTCTACTGTGGTAAGATTCTACATTTCAACAAGGGTGCGAAGTTCAGTATGCATTTTCATCTGAAAAAGAAGGAGACGTGGTATGTAGTCTCAGGCCTATTTTTGTTTCGTTGGATTAACACGCGGAATGCGGATGTGATAGAAGAAACACTGGGCGTCGGCGATACTATCACGAATGAGGTTGGAGAGCCGCATCAGATTATTTGTCTAGAGCAGGGTGATATCTTTGAAGTCTCTACGCAGCATTTTGACTCTGACTCCTATCGGGTAGGGAAGGGGGATTCACAGAAATAGAGAGTGCGGTAAGTATCTCTGAAAAATAAATACATACATTATATGAGCTTAGACAACTACGAAATATTGCCGAATGGGGTTATCAAGCAGATACATGTAAATAAAATTACATATGACTACGACTATTCCAATAAATACAATCAATATGGCGAGAGAGCTAACTATCTAAGTTATCTCCGATATGGAGTTCTTTTAGGGGTTTTGAAGGAAACCCCTAAACGTCTTGTAGATGTGGGATATGGAAATGGGGCCTTCTTAAAAGCCTGCGTTGGCAGTGTTGAGGAACTATTCGGTTGCGACTTATCCGAGTATCCTGTTCCCGAGGGCTGTAGTAAAATAAAGTTATCGGATATTTCTAATGTAGATGTAACGTGTTTTTTTGATAGTTTAGAACATTTTGATGACATTACGATTGTGAAGGATCTCAGCACGAAGTATGTATTTATTTCTGTTCCTTGGTGCCATAATCTATCTACAGAGTGGTTTAAAAACTGGTATCATAGACGCGAAAACGAGCATTTATACCACTTTAACGAGGCCTCGCTAGTTAAGTTTTTCGACGAATGCGGTTATGACTGTGTATATAAGGGCTGTTTTGAAGATATTATTCGTAAGAATGTAACCCTCGGTGGGTTGCCCAATATTTTATCGTGTGTATTTCGTAAAAGATAACCAAAGTTAAGAACCTCCAATGGGGGTTTTTGATTTAGCCTACATGACTACAGTATTATTTTAGATGCTCCTCGATTTTCATAAAGTCGTATTGGCTTCTTAGTTTTACGACATTTATTTCCTTATGCTCAAGATCAGAATCTAAAAACAATATCCATTTTTTAACATGGTTCTTGGTGTCTTTATTGTAACACGGGACAATGGGGCCACTATGAACACCTATGATATATTTAACATGGGTAGAGATAGCTCCGATATCTTTTAACATAAGCTTGTCATCTCCTGTACATTTTATGTCCCCATTCACATATGTGGTGGTTACAATCTTGTATTTTTTATTCAGCATAGCGCACATATCATCAAATTTTTGCTTGTCATATAACATTTGCCCAGAGTTTGGGAATGCGTTAATAATCAATATATCAAGATCCTTATATTTGTCATTAAATTTATTATTTAAATCCTTATACAGATCTTGTAAATATGGTTCTGGTTGATATAAAGATGTATCTATATCTTTTCCTTCGAGTCCTATCAACTTCAGTATATTTTTATAAAATGCGTTATAATACGTATCAAACGCGTCGCGATGTATTCCGTCTACATCGTTACCCATCCATAACTCAATGGAATTTACTGGTTTATCCTTGATCGGATGTAAGCTGAGGGTATCCTTATTGACAAACCGTTCCAGTTCTCCTCTGTTATTATTTACATACGCATCGTCGTAATAATACTTTATAGAAATACCATTCTGTTTCATAATATCGGATATATTGAAAAAAAACTTTAGGTTAAAAATATTATCACCTAAATGATGTGTGTTGAAAAAGTGGAACACCTTTGTTAGTGAAGATGGATCACCTCCAAACTGACAAGCTTTCCGTGTGCGTTTGAACCTTTTTTGCCTACGTTTATTTCTACTTTTACGCCGTTTATAGGATTTTCTTAACGGCATCTCCTATAAAGATATTAGAGTTATACCGGGAATAGATGTAGTTTTAACATAGAAGCTGGACGCAGCGCGTTCAGCTTTTATGTCGAGCGATAAGCGCAAATATCTCTCTTGAGACTGCTTAACTTTGACACATGACGTTATATCACGGTATAGCTTCTTATACAGTCGTTTCGGCGATGGGCGCGGCTTGGACCGTTGAATTGATGGATGTGGTCGTTAAATTGTTGGTTTTCTTAGCCCCGTTATTTGCCGACTTGGCGTTGTTTTTCTTAGTGCTATTGTTTTTTTGCATCGCCCCTATTTTTGATTCCAGTCTATCGAACTTGTCGGCTATATTCTTTTGCATCGCTTCTAGTTTTGATTCCAGTCTATCGAACCTGTCTGCTAAACCCTCCAGAGAAGATTGTATTAGCCCTGCCATAATGGTATCAATACTTTGTTTAGGGCAAGGCTGAGGTCTTCCTGCTGAAACTTTAGCTGGCGCTGCCATATATCTATACCATAGAATTATTTTACGTGATACTCCCTAACCAATGATTGAAAGCTTCCTCAAAATTTCCATAGCTGTGCTAATACACTCTCAGTAGGATTACCAGGTGCTGGTTTTGTAGGCCGTTGAATCCCATCCAAGAAAGAATCGGGAGGTTTATATTCCGCGGCAGACCTCGGGGCGGCGGGAGCTCCTCCGATTCGCGACAGATTTGGTGCGAACGTCACTTTCTGAGCAGAGCCCGTGGCTGGACCCATTCCGCGCTTACCTGATATACCCTTCTTACTGGAGTTCGCAGGGGGTGCCGGCGGTTTCATCGCCTGTGTAATAGGATTCTGTTCACGCATATACTCCTGCTCATAATGCTTCCACGAAATATACAGAAGGTTCGGGTATGTGAAACGGACTTCAAACCCACCCGTGCGCAACTGATGAACCACATACACTATACAATCCTGAAGATCAATTGCCGGTAAACCAAGGATAAAGGGAGGGACTGTATACAGAAGATAGTTCTGATTTCCTGGGAGTTCTGCTGTGGTTTTGATCCTACTCTGTATTTGTGTCAATACTTGGTTGTAGGCCCGCAGCTTAGCCGCGTCTCGCGCAACGCGCTTCTCAAAAAGATGACGCGGTTCTAACTTTGGTGCCTCTCCGGACATGTCTTTGATAGATATAGAGTTTCTATTGGTGTAGTTAAACCGCCGGCTAGTGTGTTTTTTTCTTCATCACAACTTCTAAAACAAATATAATGTGGTATATTTTTATACTCGCATGTATAGTGTATATAAAATATGTATACGATAATATTAATAATGACTTAATGAATAATATAGAGCTTATACCCATTACAAAACGAGAAAAAACAGTAGATACATTCAAGGGTTACAAACGACTGCGACATGTATATAACGAGTTTGAACTATGGGAAATATACAATATATTGAGTGAGTCAGAATGCAAAACCATTATCAACATCTCAGAAAAGCGTGGATTTAAAGCCAGTGTCGTTCATGACGAACAAGGGAAAAACATAGTCGATACAGATCGAAGGATAAGCAAAACGGGCTGGTTGAGTAACAGGGTGCATCCGTTAGTGGAACGTTTATCAGGCACTACAGCTATTTTAACCGGTTTGCCTGTGGAGAATCAAGAGCTTCTACAAGTAGCAAAATACCAGGAAGGAGGAATGTTCGTTCCACATCATGATACATGTATAGGCACCGTCGAAGAATGTATAAAAACAGACGAAGGGGCTGGGCCACGATTAGCTACTCTTTTGATCTATCTAAATGATGATTATATCGGAGGGCAAACATATTTTCCTAGAGTTAACTTGACAATACACCCGAGACGTGGTAAAGGTATTTTATTTTGGAGTTCTGACAATAACGGTGATACTCGTCCAGAATCCCTACATCAAGGTCTAACAGTTATCAATGGTATGAAATACATATGTACTAAATGGTCTCACGTTCGCTCGTTCCCATCTATACATTTACCCTAAGGTCACGCGCGCTTCACTTAAGTATTTAGCACTGTAGATAAATAAAGGGATGGTGATACCGCCATATCGCATCACACTAAGTGGTGGTGGTCTCAAAGGCGTGGCACATATTGGCGCCCTGGAAGTCTTATCCGAACGAGGCCTTCTGAAGTCCTTGCGCGAATATGTTGGAATCAGCGCAGGGGCCCTGGTCGCTTTCTGTCTGTCTATAGGGACCTCGCTTCCGGAACTTCGGATGATTACCTCGCTTCTCGATTTTGGCCTCGTGCGCGATCTTGAGCCTGAAACTATGCTGAACTTTCCAGAAACATTCGGGCTCGATACAGGTGCAAATCTCGAGAAGCTCCTGAAGGCTATTCTCAGTGCGCGCCATTTGTCGCCGACCTTAACATTTAAACAACTCGCAGATGCGCATCTGGGCCCACGTCTTCGCGTTATTGCGATGAATCTGAACACATGTGTTCCGGTGGATTTCTCGGCCCTGAATACCCCGGACACAGAAGTGTGTATGGCCGTCCGGGCCTCTATGTGTGTTCCTATCTACTTTTCGCCCGTGCGAGATCCAGTAAATGGCCACTATTACTCCGATGGTGGGATATACTTCCCCTCTCCTTTCAAGTTTCTTACTGACGAGGAACGGAAACACACGTTGTCAATCGCCTTCAGTGACCGCCATAAGCCGAAGAATGAGATAACGAGCCTTCTCACATTCATCACCCAAGTATATTTTTGCCTAGATTACCAGCTCGCGGTTGACTTGGCTAAGGAGTGGCATCAGAATATTATATACATTGACTGCGGTAATACAAACTCCATGAACTTTGAGATAAATCAAGCGGATAAAATCGCGCTTATGGCGGCAGGGCGAAAAGGTGCGGAAGAATTCCTCGCGCGCCCGGGCCGCAAACCTTCCAGAAGATTTTCCTTGAGCTGAGTAGAACAAATGGCAACTCGTCGCGCGAAGAAGATGGGGAAGGGCAAGAAGACGCGGAAGATGGGGCACAAGGTGATGAAGTGGACTGCCTTTGTGAGCAAGATCCACAAGGAGCTGAAGAAGCGCAACCCCGATGCGAAGCTGGGAGATGCGATGAAGGAGGCGAGCCGTCGCAAGCACGAGATGTGAGGGCGCTACACCCTTTATAAAAAAGATACGTTTTGTTCTCAACGAAACATATCTTTTTCGCGATTATTTCAAGGTTTTTAGACGCCGCCACCCAGCTTCGCATTAAGGAAACTCATCCAGCCATCTGTATTACGAGAACCCTGATACTCTACTACCTTGCCATCTGTGGTCTCCAAGAGGAAGGTGGGAAAGCCCTTAACGGGCTTACCCTTTGCGGCCTCGGGGTTCTTTGCCGCGTCGACCATCAACACCTGGCACGGCTTGCCGCCCACCTGGATAGTTCCGTCCTTTGAAAACTCGGTGAACTCCGGTTTCACCGACTGGCAGTGAGGGCACCAGTCAGCGTAGTACATGGTGAAGGTATTCACCGCCGGGGCAGGGCCCGATTGGAAGCCCTGGAGTCCGTAACCGAACGAGGCACCAAAACCGTAAAAATAGGCGAGGCCCAGAAGGCCGATAACAACTACCGCCAATAAAATCACTTTCCAGGACATGGTATGTATCTAGAGAAATCGGCGAAGTTTTATGCGGCACTTCTACGCAATCTAGAACTTTGCCGAAATACCGACGCAAAGCAACTTCACAGCGTTCTGGTCAGCCCACGTCATCGTAGTCCGCACAGTTCCAGAGAGGCCCGATGGCCAAGTGCTGTTGGTGCTGTTGTAATACCTCCCAGGGCCCAGGGGGCATGGAACATCCTGGCACAAGGGTTCCACCGTAGGCGCAAAGGGGATAAAGTTGTAAGAGACAGCCGTGGTTGAGGTGCCATCGCTGATAGTGAGGCCATCAGGGACCGTATAGTCGAGATTCAAAGAAACCGAGCTACCAGGGGGTGGGTCGGCGGGTGTCAGGCTCACGGCATTTAGTTTGAAGAGGCTGGTTCCGCCACCACAATCGTTCAACACCGGCGGCGAACTGAGTGCCATGGCAACAAGAAGGGGAATCATGGTGATTATACTTTTTGGTATAGGCCCAGCCGCCGGCCAATTTTTCGAGTGCCTAAGCCGGGGTCGCAAACTATTCTACAGGAATCCACCCGGAGATGTTAGTCTTTCGCCGTGGCAAGTGGCACAAGATTGAGCTGCCGTTTTCGGATCCGATGCTAACGGAGGCGCATAAGAGAGCAGCGGCGGCGGTCGCGATCAACTGGCAGTTCAGAGGAGCTTCTTTCGACACCGCTGTGGCGATGGCGGAGAAGACCATGTATTCGCAGATTCTAGGAATCTCTCGGGAACAACATAACACCCCACAGAACGAAGAAGAATAAGGCAGTGTGAAAGAAGAAACCCGTGGCTGTGGGACAGCCGCCACCGTCTGACACAGTGAACAACCACCCTAAGGCCTTTTGTGTCATCTTATAGGTCTCAGGGTTGGCGATCAGGAAGAAAATCAGTGTCGAGTAGAATGCGTATTTTGCCTTTAGAGCTATATTGGGCGACGGAGCTGTCATCTATTAAACCTCTCTTCTTTTTTTCTTTGTTAGCGAGTTTGGAGCTGATTTCGACCCACGATTCTTTCTCGTCCGTGTGCCACCTTGTTGACTGAAGTTTACATTTAAATCTGAAGGTAAGTCTGGAAGTTTCATCGGTATTTGTTTATAAACACTGAGCTTACCGTTTCCAAGTGCATACTGTGTGAGTTTCTCTTCATTAATATCTAGTAGAACACCTAAAGCCTGTGGTTCCTTTTTACCACCTCTACGCACAAGATTTACATAGTTATCGATAAAATATTTTTTGAAATGTCCAAAGGTTTGCTTTGCCTTTGCAGCAATGGTTGTCAGTGGCTGTTTTGTTATAGGATCTTCCATCAGATATTGTTGAACATATGCATTAAACAAGTCAAATAAAAACTTTCTATAATAACCTCTGGCACCGAGAAATTTCTTTGGGTGTAGTTTATCACCCGAAGTTCTTGGAATAAGATCCTCTGGGTCCTGTGGTTTAGCTAGTTCTAAAAATGATAACCACATGGAATTTACTAGTTTATTAAAGTGGGCATCAATATCTGCCTGTGAAGTTACTTTGCGTGGTTGTTCACCGCATTCTGTATCTGCTGGGGTGATTTCTAAGTATTTTTTAGTAGGATCTGATGCGAATCTATCATCATTGATCATCGACCTTGCTTTAGTCCACCACCCCGCATTCAAACTTTGTGTGATTACAAACATTCCTATTGGTTCATTTTTCATAAGTTCATTAGCTACTGCATTTCTATGCCTTTCAAGTTCCTGTACTGCGTTTTCTCCCTTCTTTTTAGCAAATCTGTTCTCTTCTAATCTTTTTTGGACTTTTTCATCGAACCTCTCATCATATGTTTGAATGTCCATTCTCACAAGTTCGCGAATCTTTGTCTCTCCTCCTGCTATTTGTTTAATAAGGGCGTCAATTGTTGATGTAAATGTGTTATACGGGCTTTTCCCTTTACAGGGATCTTTTCGCTGTTCGGCGAGCGACGCAGCCGGCGGTGCTGGCGCGGCTACTGGTGCTGGCGCAGCTACTGGTGCTGGCGCAGCTACAGGTGCTGGTGCTGCTGCTGCTGCTGGCGCGGCTACAGTCCGTGTCAATGTATATTGCGTTGCTACAGATATAGGTTTACACGCCCTTACAGGCAGTTTTCTTACAGTGTTTTCTTTATAAGTTGCCTTACAATATACATCAACAGTTGGATTGCCTGACTGTCCTATTATTGTTATAGTGTTTGTAGAAGTATTTCCAGGTATAGTTCGTATAGATTGACCATTCACCTTATAGCTCCATTCATAGTCTACAACTGTTTTATCCTTGGGTTTGGGTTCAGGAACAACGCTGCCTCCCGCGTCTTTTAAGATAGCTGTCACTTTTTTACTGTTCCAGTCTTTTGTTGGTTTCACCATAATCTCAAGGGCTACGCCAGGGCATGGAGTTGGTGGCGCGGCGGGTGGAGGTCGAGCTGGAGCGGGTGCGGGAGCGGGCGCTGGAGCGGGCGCTGGAGCGGGCGCTGGAGCGGGAGGCTCTGCTGCTGATTCCTGACCTATTATAATATCATCTTTATACTTCTTAATAATAGGTAGACATTGTTGGGGCTCGACTTCCTCGAAAGGCTCCTTTGCTTTGTAAGTGACTTCACAATACACTTCATAAGTTGCTTCCGCTTCTTGCTTAGGAATCTCTAGAGTATGTGTATCTGTTATAAAATCCATTCCAATTCGTTCATATGTTTTGAGATTTCCTATATATGTATACTCATTAGAACCCTTTAATTTATATTTCCATACAATATTTATATTGCGAATAGAAAGCGCACTTAAATTATTCAAGTAAGATAATTTTACTGAAAAGGTATATTTATTTGGAGTGCCACCACTTCCTTCTTCTGAAGAAACAAGAACTATATCATCTATTGTAAGGGGAAAACCATCGCGTTCGGTACATATTTCTGGCTGACTATCTGTAGGTGGAGCGGCAGCGGGTGGAGTGGCAGCGGGTGGAGCGGCAGGCGGTGGTGGCTCCTCGGTAGAAGGCGGCGCTGGTGGCTCCTCGGCAGGCGGTGGCGGCGGCCCCTCAGGAGGCGGTGGTGGCTCCTCGGCGGGCGGCTGCGCACGCACCTCTGAAGCGGAATATTTACAGTTTGTCACGACAATAATGGTTTCACCTGTATCTTTACATGGCTTATCCCCCTTCATATATGCCAACTCGCACTTTACTCTATATGCGCCGTTGCTAGAAAACGGCACTGTCAATATTTTGGCGTTATTTTCACGTAGCGGCACTTCCTCCTCTGTAGTAGTGCCAGTATCAGGGTCTGATATTATTTTATAGCAGCTCCATTTTATAGTGCCAGTTAACCCGCTATTAAACTGAGCATCGAAGATTTTCGTAGCTGGTTCTGAACTATGATCTACGACCCCTATGTCAAATGTCCCATTTTCACATTCGTCAGTGGGTGGAGGAGGGGCCTCAGCTTTCATACCCTCAACCATGGAAGAGGGATTTTCCAACATCTTTGGTACATCACATTTGTATTTCCGCAAATCATCCCTCGCCTCCAACAAATACTTTCTACCAAACGTCACGAACAAAATGAAAAGATTCATATATCTTAATGTTTTGTCTTTCAACTTTTGACTTAATGTATTACTCCAGAGTGTTAGTTTGTCCCCATTTACAGCTGCATTTAGTTTTATACTCTTCTTGCTATATCCTTGTGTGGTATCTAAAACAGCAAACCCCGCGTTCATTTGGGGAGCGCCACCTTTGGGTACATAAGTGAAGCTCGGATATTGGGTGAGTGCCATCGCTTCTCCGTCTTCAACACCATCGTCTGTAAGTTCAGCAGGTATATTGAAAAATATGCTCGGTATATTCATAAGCAGCTCTTTAAACATGGTTTGTTCTATAATATCGACACTCTCATTCAGTGTCCCAGCGAGCGGTGTCATATTATCGTATATGCTTTTTAGTATTTTTCCAGTATTAGAATCTTCTTGTGTCTTTACCACAGTTAGACCAAAATCGCTTTCATTTGGCGTACGTCCATCCCTTGTTTGTTTATTTATAAAAAGCGTTTCGCCGGCGTCTATTAGTCCAAATATTACTTCCATAGTTTTATACAAAATCTCCTTATCTTTCATATCAGGGGGGAATAACCCTTTGACACCTTGAAAAACTTTGCCCGCTATTTCATCGAATGTAGTCATTGCTCTAAAGCGTTTTTCTGGTTCATTCTTGGAGAAAAACATAGCTTTGGTGAAAAATGTTATAAAATAGCTTAAAAAGCATATTTGATTTGACGACGTTGTTCCAATGCTTACCTTTTTTAGCTTCTCTATATTTTCGATTAATACATTTAGAAGGGGTGTGGCACCTGGCACTTTAAAGCCGGTGGGAACAATATAGGATTCCCCTTTACTAATATTTTGCGCTAACAGCTCTATTTGAGCTAGAAGTAGAGACAAGTTATTTCCATCTTCCCCATTTGTTTTCAGAGCAGCCTCTAACTGAGCCTTCAGAGATACAATCGAGGCATCTCTTTCTCTCAGACTCACCTGTAGCAGTTCATAATCTCTTTTTAGCTTTTCATGTTGTTCAGTAAGTTCTTTAATGCGACACTCGCACTCTTTTATCTTTGCAGTAGCGGCGGCCCCCTGAGCGGCTATTTCCGTATCAGAAGTTCTAGAAGCAGCCCCCTCTTTAGCAGTGGCACGAGCCATATCTTCTTCAAGTCCCGCTATCAGTCGTGCATTTTCGGCAGAAGTAGCGGCAAATGCAGTTTTGGCCCCTTGGAGTTCCGCCCGTAACTGGGCAAGCTGCTCGTCGAACATTGCTTTTTGCTCATCCAGCTCTCTAGTCTTAGCGGCAACTTTTGCCTGTTCTTCTTCTAGTTTACCTTTAAGGAACTTTATTTCATTATCCTTTGCCTTGCCTTCCCCATTCACGCGGTTCAACTCGTTCGCAACCCATTGAATATTATATTTACATTTATCTAGCTCCGCCTTTAACTTAAGAATATCTTCCTCTGCAGTCCGCAGTTTTAGTAAGTTTTCCTCGTTCTGTCGCATCATGAAAAGTATCTGGAAATTTAGATTATTTAGTGTTGCTTTCTGTTCTGCTATTTGTTTAGCAGCATCCTCCGCGGCGGCAGCAGCTTCTGCCGCTATTTTCTTCTTTTCTCCTTCTAATGCTTGTATTCTCGTAGTTAGATCGCCTATTTTTGTATTAGGATCGCTTCCAAGGGCAGATTCTGCTGCGCCCGCCCGCGCCTCCGCTGCTCTTGCTGCCTCATCTGCCGCCCTTTGTGCCTCGGCTGCAGCAGCTGCTGCCCCTTCTGCATCTACTATACCCTTATTAAGAGCTTCGAGGCGCGCTAATAGTTCATCTTTCTGTCTAAGTAAACTATCATGTTTAGTGCTTAGTGTATTAAAATTATATTCTAGACTTTCTATTTTTGCGCTAGTTTCTAAGCTAGTGGTACCAAGTTTAGTCGTCGCATCTTTTGCCGCAGTAACCGCCGCTTCCTCCGATGCCTTTGCTCCAGCTAAATCACCCTTCGCTACAGCGAGTGCCTCTTTTGTTTCTCTTGCCTCCGTATCTAGCCGATCTACTTTTTTCCTTAGCGTGTCCCTTTCTTCTTGAACCCTTTTAAGATTAGACCATGCCTTAAAATTCGTTTCTACAATCCACTTTATAAGCTCTATAAGTTTATTTCTCGCATTCAAATCTGTTTGTGATTTCAACTCATTAACTTTCCCAGAAAACTCTGCGGCTAATACGACCGGTTCGCCGGCTTCATTTAAAACGGCTGTATCACGCTCTAATGCTTCATACTGTTGCCTCGCGTCGTTAGCAATTTTTAAGAATAAGTCTTCTAAAGAATCATCTAGCATTGATTTTAAAAATCCGCTTCCAGAATCACCCGCTTCTAATATTGCCGCGACAATTTCGGGAAAACCAATCCCTTCTAAGTCGGCCTGTTCTTTCCACAATGATACATAGGCCTTCAAGTTATCATCGTCCTCCATATACGATACTTCAGTTTTAAGAGTTGTTATAACTCTTTCTGCTACCTCATTGTACTGTTTAAACTCAGGCAGGGGCCGTTTATTTTGTAGAACTAAAAACGCAAACTGTTTTAATAAGCTACGTATCTCATTATCATCTGTTGCCAAGCTTTGTGCCGCGTCAGAACTAGAAGCATAATCTTCACAGCGACTCTGATTCTTCTTATGTTCTAGATTTCTGACCACCACCTCCATACGTTGATAATGTTCCAAGCAGGAACGTAGTTTAATAATATCGTGTTCCGTATTTCTTAGCTTCAATATTTCATCGTATAAAAATGTCATTCTGTTATACAAACCTTCAAATAGTATAGAACTCTCCTTTTCATCACACGGAGGTGGCGCGTCTTCAGGTTGTTCGTTAGAATCTTCGCGATTGTTAATACCAAACACTTTGATGAAAACAGATTTACGTTCTTCAAGAGCCTCGCCTTCATCTATACCTGGAAAATACATAGCTCTAAAGGATACCGTCGATTCACCCAAACTGCTTACGCCGTCGTCTTGATGTATACGAACCTTTTCTCCTATTACCATTATTTCATTTGCGCTATAACTGGAAGATAAATACGGTATTGTTCTTTTTATTCCGTCTTTCGCGCTTTGTAATGCCGAGGAAAACCGCTTGCTAAGGCTATACTGCGGCCCCTTTTTTACGTCAGGTTTTTTCGTTACGGGTGCTTGTTCGGTAGATTGTGCTCCATTTTTGTTAAAAAAAACTCCATAGGTATCACGGTCTTTATACAAAATATATATAGGCCGACCCTCCTCTATCAAATCTGGGGCTCTATTATATTCTCCAGGTGTATCTTTATTTTCTGTGAATACAGCTATAGATATATCTAACAGTTGTGCTATTTTACGCCCTATCATAAAAAGATCTGGGCGGGCAATAGGGCCCGCATCTGTATCGCTGAGAGGCACTAGTAGTTTTTGAAGATAATCATTCGCATCAGTAAAAGGCTTTCCATCACGACCGTCTGAATAAATATTACCATTTAACCCATTTGTCTTCGCTAATATTTGGAACATCAATGATATCTGGATCTTTTCTTTCATCCCTTCATCGGTTTCTTCATTGGATAACGTCATCAGACTTTCAATGTTTGAACCATCAACGGCGAGTTTATATTTTGTAAGGAGTGCATCTATAACCGCCCTGTTAGTGGTAGATGATTCATCATCTTTCATAAGTTCTGTGGAAATGGTAGTAGCGACTTCTTTTGATTTTTCGATAAAATCTGCCAAGTTCGTTTCATTTATCCGCTGATTTGTAGATCCCGCGAGTAAAGCTAAATATAAACCCCAGCCATTAACTGGGATATTCACAACATCGTAATCGTTTGATGATATAGTTACAGGAATATTATCAGCGCTAGGGCCGTTATTATCCTCTGCGGGAGGAGCATTATTCTCCTCTGCGGCAGGAGCATTATTCTCCTCTGCGGCAGGAGCGTTGTTCTCCTCTACATCCGCCATCCTCTATTCAGTATTGGGGAAAGTGTTGGAGCCTAATCAGACGCCTAAACCTGACTTGATATGTATACTTAGTACCATGACGGAATCAGCCCCTAAGATTTGTAACCCTTGGAACCCAAAGAATAAGATCATTCCAGTAAAGGAAATTGCTCGTATTCTTTCCACGTATAAGGTTCGTCACGAGTTCAAGGATTTTACCTTGTTCAAGCAAGCATGTGTTCATACTAGCTATGTGGACAAGTCAGAAGTATGGGCAAAGCAAGAAGAGGCAATGGTTCTTGCGGAGCGTCCAGCCAGTTGCCTGCCCCTACAAAAGGGAGACAACGAGGAACTCGAATATGCGGGCGACGGTATTCTCAGCGCCGTTGTTGCGACATATCTGAAAGAGCGCTTTTCAGGACAGGGTGAGGGCTTTATGACGAATCTTCGAACGGAGATTGTTAATAATGACCGTCTGGGTGAGCTCGCAAAGAAGGTCGGCTTTGCGCAGTGGCTTATCATTAGTCGACATGTAGAGGAAGTATGCGATGGAAGGCAGAATCTTCGTCTGCTCGGGAGTATGTTTGAAGCCTGGTTAGGGGCTCTGTATTATTCTGCAGGGAAGGGTGGGGCGGGCTTCGAGGCCGTCCAGGATTTTGTTATCAACGTTATGGAAGAGCATATCTATTTTGTCGAGCTTATAACTAAGAATACTAACTATAAGGATCAGCTTCTGCGGTGGTTTCAGGCCGAATACCATCAGCCACCTCGATACAAGGTGGTTCATGAAGAGGGTCCTTCTCATGATCGGATTTTCACAATGGGTGTTTTATCACCAGAGGGTGCCGTTATTGCGACAGCTGTTGCTAGAAATAAGAAGGAGGCGGAGCAGAATGCGAGTCGCCTCGCTTTGGAGACGTTGACAAAGAAAAAGGGTGCGCAATCCAGCAAGAAATGATATCGTAGCCCAGTTTAGATATGGAAGGGCCAGAAGAGAAAAAGGCGGTAGAAGCCCCAGGAAAGGGTCTTAAAAAAAGATTCGGTGTGGGGAAAGTCGCACCCCCCGAGCTACGTGATCTGCCAAAGCCATCGGAAGAAGCGCAAGGAATGCGTGCTAACCCTGTGACATATGTTGCGAGGGCCTTATTCGCGAAACCTGGCGCTGGCCCTAAACCATTAGGGGCGGCTCCCAGAAAGCGCAACTCTGGAGAAAAAGCTAAAAACAAGCCGAAGCCTCTTCCTGCGCCGAAGCTTGAACCTAAACCCGAGGCTAAACCCGAGGCTAAACCCGAGGTTAAAGACGCACCTGAAGAAGCAGCCCCTGAAGCAGCAGTCCCTGAAGAAGCCCCTGCGCCTGAAGAGGAAGATGAGGATCTCGCAGAACTACTAGAAGCCACCGAAGTCAAAGGGATATCAGAAGATCTGAAGGAAATGGGCAGACTCATACAAGAGGCGGAAACCAAGGATCTTTATAATACAGAAGTCCCGACTGCCTACGTTCCTCAAACACGTCGGGGCTTCTCCGAGTTTATTAAGACTACATATAAACCTTTTGAACTCCCTGAAGGGCCTATTAACATTCCAGAAGGGGAGAAGTATTATCCCTACCAGAAGTTCGTGCGGGATTACATGCGCATGGAGTCCCCCTATAGGGGTGTTCTCGTGTATCATGGGCTCGGTTCGGGGAAGACCTGTACTGCCATCGCAGCCTCAGAAGCTCTGTTTGCCTCCGCCAAAAAGAAGATTATTGTGATGACCCCCTTCTCGCTGAAACGGAACTTCCTGAACGAAATCAGCTTCTGCGGCTTCCGCCATTTCCAGCTGAATAACTTCTGGGTTCCTCTAGATCCTAAAGATCCCACGACTGTTCTCTTCGCCAACCAGATTCTCGGGATTTCGGGAAAGTATTTGAAAACCGCGCGGAATGTGTGGGTCCCCGATTTCCGCAAACCGCAATCCGAGTCCAACTACAACACTCTTGAAGACCATGACCGCGCCGAGATTCGTGCTCAGATTCTCTCGATTGTCGAGTGGCATCCGGAAAAGAACCCCAGCGGACGTATTCGATTCATATCCTACAACGGTATTTCTGCGAAAAAGCTTATGTCTATGGCCTGTGCCGAAGGACCCAATAAGTTCTTCGATGATGCCGTAGTTGTCGTGGATGAGATTCACAACCTGATACGTCTTATTCAGGGAAACATCCAGGCGTATTTAACAAAAACAGCACCCGGTGGGAAGAAAGTCAAGCGCACAGTCCCTATAGAGGAAATAACACATGATCGGTGGAGTCCCGGGCTCTGTAATCAAGGGACAAAGCTGTATACACGTGGCTACCTTTTCTATCGCCTTCTTTTGGATGCTCGGAACACAAAGATCATCGGGCTCAGTGGAACCCCGCTCATCAACTTCCCCGAGGAAATCGGTATTCTCTCGAATGTTCTCCATGGCTATATAACGACATTAGAGGGGACTATACAACAAACGGGAAAGGAGGTTCAGACGAAGGCGGTCAACATAGGCCTTGAACACCCTTTTACAGATTTCGTTCGGGCGAAACAGGATGTGAAAGGGGGAGGGACACGCGTCCTTTTCACACTTCTCCCTCCTGGTATCCGAAAGATTGAGAACGAGATCGGTGTGGAGCGGATCCCGGAAGAGGATGATACACCCACATTCGAAGAAATCGTGGAATCCATACGCAAGAACTTTGCCGACGCAGGTATTCCGTTTTCTGGAAAACTGACACCCGCATCGCATGAACTACTGCCCCCCTTTGGAGATTCGTTCCGTGAAAAGTTCACGGCGGGAAATAATCTGAAGAATAAGCCGATTCTCATTACACGCCTCACCGGTCTCATTAGCTACTATAAAGGGTCCCGCCTGGAGCTAATGCCGCGTGTGAAATCCGATGAGATTGTGCGTGTCCCTTTCAGCCCCTACGCCCAGAAGGCCTATTCGTTCAAGCGCGCAACGGAAGTCAAATCGGAGATGGAGGCCCAGGGAACAAAGTCGATAGATGCGGCGTTTGCGAAAGTGTATGAGTTGGGTGATAGTACATCGTCGAATAACTATAAAATGGGATCGCGCCAGGCGTGTAACTTTGCGTTTCCCTCGGAAGTTACACGGCCAGCTGCCAACTCTGCAGAGAGTAAAAAGGAGGCGGAGGAGGGTGAGGCACCTGCGGGAATTGTTACGTTGGCGGCGGAAGAAGAACCCGAGGTTCAGGAAGAACTTCAGCTAGAGGACGAGGATGATGAGGATGCGGCGGCGGCGGCGGAAGAAGATGCGGCCGTTGCTGAGGAACTTTATGAAGAGAGGGATGAGGACGAAAAGGGGCCCGCGGCTCGTAAAGTCCCTGTAACTGCGGGCGAAGAGACAAATGCGCTGATTCGTGAATATTATGAGGAGAGAGGCGAAGAAGTTCCTGAAGAATATAGGGATGTCGGAAAAAAAGGGAATGAAGCTGAGGCGGCAGAATATGAGCGACTCGCAAGGGCACCCCGTGTTCCTCAGCCTCACAACGAAGAGGGTTATTTTTACAAGGGTGAGGCTGCGGAGAAAGCGCCTGTAAGCAAGGGCAAAACACTCAAGCTGAAGCCAAAGGCAAAACTGGAAGAAGGGGAGACTGCGGATGAGTTCCGTTTCGGTAAGGATATCAATAACCGCCTGAAAGTATTGAGTAATCTTACAGCGTTACCCGTAACCCTTTACGGGCAGGTATATCCCACTTTGGAGCATTATTATCAATCATCGAAGTTCGAACACGATCCTGCTTGGAAGAAACGCATTGCGGAAGCTCCTACACCAGAACAAGCGCGAGAACTGGCTCAATCAAAAGAACATAAACCGGAAGTGTTCGATGAAAGAGAAAAGGCGGCCTATATGAAACTAGCCGTTAAGGCCAAGGTTGAACAGCATAATCTGGGAGGTTTATTGCTTTCTACAGGAACGAAGCGCTTAGTTCAGTCGGAGGCGGATAAACCAGCGAATGAAAAGGGATCAAAATACCTTCAAACATTATTCATGGAAATGCGGAAGGAGTTGGAGGAAGCCAAAAATATGCCGCCCCTTGCTGCACCTCAGGGTGGTGGGGGTAAAACGATGGCGGAGTTGAGAGCGGAGAAGGCAGCGAGAACGGCCGCCGTTGCTGCTCCTTCCGCTGCCGTTGCTGCTCCTTCCGCTGCTGTTCTCGCCGCCGTGGCTGCTCCTCCTCCCAAACCCCGCGGAAAAACACTCAAAGTTTCTACGAAAGCTGCTGCGGCTGTAGACATAGGGGATTGTAAAATCGGAACAAAACCGGGAGAAAAATACAAAGACGCCTGTGCTCGTGCGCGCAACTGTCTCAAAACTCTCGCAAAGTCGAAGATGACTCTCGGAGGTTCAGACGGGCTGGCGAACTATTCCGCCAAATACGCGGCCATGCTGGAACGTATCGCCGCCGCCCCTGGTTCGTCCCTTGTATACAGCCAGTTCCTCGACATGGAGGGTATCGGTATATTTCGTGTAGCTATGGAGATCAACGGCTATGCTCCTATTGAGCTAACTCTCGTGGGCGACAAGGTGGCATTCACTCCCCAAACAGAAGCCTCTCTCCTTCTCGGCCCCGGAAAGCAGCCGAGGTATCTCACATTCTCGGGTGGCGAGAAGCCCGAAGTCCGTCGCGCGGCCCTGAATATTTTCAACGCAAAGTTCTCCGAGCTTTCTGAATCGATGAACGCGGTGTTGAAGAGGGCCGGATACGCAGATAACAAACAGGGCGAGCTGTGCCGTGTATTCTGTATTACGTCCGCGGGCGCAGAAGGCCTCTCGCTTCGCAACGTGCGCGCCGTTCACATTATGGAGCCGTATTGGAACGAAGTGCGCCTCAGACAAGTAAAGGGACGCGCCATTCGTATTGGCAGCCACTTGGATCTGCCTGAAGATCAACGCAACGTGAGTATTTATACGTATATATCCTGCTTCTCGGAAGCGGCCCAGAAAGATCGCACGGGCCCTGACAGAATCCTTGATACGCTCCTACAGCATGACAGCGTGGACGCAAAGGCTGCGCAGGATCTCGGACTCCCTATTAAGCCTGGTATGACCACGTATGTTCTAACCACAGACGAAATGATTTATACGATTTCTGAAAGAAAGCGGAAAATCGTTGAGGGCCTGGAGTGTGTCATGAAAGCGGCGGCGGTGGATTGCGAGCTCAGTATTAAACAGAACGGGGATCGTAGCTTCCGTTGTCTACCTCTAAAGGGTAAGGTGGGTGATTTCGTCTACAATCCGATTTTGGATGAGGACATCTTGGAGGGTAGTAAATACGAGGGTATGGACGATATATGCTCTGGCGGATTGAAACCCCGCGAGGTTTTCCAGAAGATTAATAAGGTCCCGTATTTCCTGCGCGAGATTCTCAGCGCCACGGGGGAAGTGACAGGATACGAGGCGTTCGAGGCGAAGGAGATAGAAGACCCAAAGCAGCCAGGTGTAAAGAAGGGTGTGAAAACGATGCCCGAGAAGAAGTTGGGAACGACGGGTGTGCGGAAGGTCGATGGGGTGGATAAACCTGGGCCGCCGGTGAACCTTGCTGCTAAGCCGGCAGAGAAGTAATCAGACGTGAGTTACACGTGCCCTGCTCCGCGAGCGGCGGATCGGCCCAGAGGGCCTTTCCTCGGTGGCGCATCAGCTGATAGTTCATTTCCCAGTCTATGATTTCCCTGAACGGCAGAAAAGTGCCATTCAGGCGTTTCATATAATCGCTTGTGAAGAGCATGGAGTCCGTGCAGCGGAAAACCCACTGATGGGGTGGCTCGTATGCCTTACTGGGGGCGTAGTAGGAGAACTGGGCGCCAGGAGGGCGTGTGCCAACACCTTCGCCCAGACTAATATAGTCCCAAGGGCGGCCGGCAGCGTCAGCGAGAAGTGCTACAAGACGCGGCACGAAATCTTCGCGCAGCCACACGTCGGACTCTAGAGTCATGATGAGGCCTTCGGGTCCTTCCGCGGCGGCTTTTACAGCTGCGGCGAAGTTGAGGCCGAGACTGATTTCTCCACGGCTCAAAGATGCCCCTTTGAACGTGAAGGTGGGTACCTCGCGCTTCAAATAGGGGTTGTAGCCGGCGAAGATTTGATCGACGGTCAGATCAGATCCCCAGGTGGGTGCACAGATCTTGATACGATCGGCAGGGATGCCGACGGCCGCAAGATGTGGCATGAGACGATCGTAGCGCGCCTTCTCCTTTTCAGGATGACAGAGAACATAGACGCTTTTTACGGCATCGGGCCACATTCTTTGAAATACATAAAGCCCGCGGTTTAGGTATAACTATAATGGAGCCTGATAGCATCGTCCAGGCCGTCATCCGGAAATTCCAGGAACGGTCTGACGTTGGCGTGAAGAAATACGGGGTCACGCTGGACCGCACGGATCTGAAGACCCTTGACTGGATTCAGCACGCCCAGGATGAGCTCATGGACGGGATTCTGTATCTGGAGCGACTGAAGAAGGAGCTTACGTCTAAGCCTGTAGCTCCTCAGTAAACTTCGTCGCTAGCGGCTTTCGCGCCAAAGCGCTCAAGCCTGCAGATTATCCGGCCGCAGCTTCGCCGCCGAATCCATCTCACGCGTGATGACGCGCATGATGATCTGAATCTGGTGATTCATATTGATGAGGCGGCCGGCGGAGGGAATGGTGCCCGCGGTTACGGTGTATATCACCGCCGATCCAAACGAGCCGTTAATATTTGCGATGCTCCCGATGACAATGACACCCGTTCCGCTGGTGTAGCTCGTGACAACCCCTGTAAAGTTATTCGCAGCCGTTGCGCCATTCACAAAGACTCTCATACCAGCTGTATAGGAAAGCCCGGTGGCGAGTGTAAGACTCACGCTCCCACCCGCAACAGGCGTGATAGTTGTGCTAGAAGCATTCTTCGTAAAGTTCCCAAGAGAAGTAATATAGGTAGGCACCCATGTGCTCACTGCTGTGAGCCCGAGTGTGGGGTCCTGGAAGCTATTGCGCACGATGAGGGAGTTCGCGTAGCCGGCCACATTCGCACCGTCTGTATAACCGGTGCTGGCGCCTGTGCTCTGACCAATCGCCGATATCAGTAGGCCCTGCGGCTGAGTGAGATAGTTCACCACATCTACAAAGCCGGTATTCGCCGTGAGTGTGGAATCGAACCCAACACTCTTTAGCACAATACGATCGCCCTGCGAAAACATGAACTGGTTGAACCATGTGGAAGTCTGAAGCCAGATCCACTCATATGTGGCAGCGCCAGTCCCTTTGTAGTTGGTCGTGCTGACAGCGTTCGTAGGCATCAGAATCATAGATATAGTGAGTGTATCCGAGGTGGTGCTCACGTATGTTCCATCGGGGCGCTGAATCTGGAATGTGAGCTTTTGTAGGGTGGCGAGAGGTGTAGGGTAATACACCTTTTGGCATTTTAGGAACTTGGGGATCATACGCGCATAGCCACGGTTGGCCGCGTTGCTGTCCGAGGTCCAATAGGCGTCATAGGAAATCGCGGCGAAGGCGTTGTTAATACCGTCATTTGTGCCATAGCCATTCACGTTCAACTCGGGAATGCGCACCTGGAGATAGGGGAACGAGAAGATGTTGGTGTTCAGACCGGTCGTCGGTGTCCCCGCAGGGCTCGCGGCAGCCGTCATCAGAATATCAAAGCTCTCTGTCGGCATAATCGCCTTGACGAACTCGATGCGCACGATGTTCTTGAATTTAATATTCGTCGCCGTGTTGTAGCCGAATCCAGACTGATTATTCGCGGGATCAAAGGTCACGGAGAAGTTGTAGCGATTCTCTATGGTATTGCTTACCCAATCACGATCGGCGCTGTATACATAGAGGTTGTGTTCCACCTCTTTATAGCTGACGATGTCATCCTGAGGCTTCAGCACATCTTGAGGTAGGGAAGCCCTTTGCCGAAAAGATTCGGGGACCGCCAGGGTGGGGTTGGCAGATGCGATACCTTGCGCGCGGCTAGTAGGAGGAATCTGCTGCATCTCGCCCAGAAGAACAGACCGAGGATCCGGGAGTGTCCGTGTGCTAGAAACGATCTCCGTGCGCGAGGCGGCACGCTCGGCTTCGCGCATAATCAAAGACAGCTGATCGCGCTGACGAGCGGCCTCGTTGCCATTACGGAAATCCACGTCGGATTCTACAAAGCGGCTATTATTACTGTCCCGCGTCGCCAGAACGATCTCTTGGCTCACAGTCGTGGTGCGCGTCGCGGACATCGCAGCGGCAGTTTCGGCTTCACGTGCCGCCTCCATTTCGCGGACTTTCTTGATTTCTTCGAAGCGTGAAAGCGGCGAGGGGCCGTCGGAGTCCAGGCTAATACGAAAATCCGGGGCGGTAGGTTGGTTGGCAACAACGCCCTGGCGCTCCGTCTGAATCTGGCTGAATCGCGAGTTTACGTCCGAGCGTAGAGGCCCCTCCTCTTCCTCGGCCACAGTCGGACCCGCATTCCGCTTCAGATAGCTCATATAGTCAGGGACCACCGATTGAAGAACCTCCTTGTTCAAAAACTGGATAGACTGTTCCGGATTCTTCGAGTAAACCTCCGTCATATAGTGCTTCACCGTTTTCACGAGGCGCTGGTTCTGTTTCTCGCTCAGATCACCACCAATGCGTCGCTTGAAATCAGATTGTAGAAGGCGATCCAACATGGCCTCGTTCTTTGGGTTAAAAAACTGGGCCTGGGTGTTTGTTCCGGGTCGTATGTCCGTCATTGAAGAACCTCTCTATCTAAGACGCCGGTCCTTTTTAGATTGGGAGAGGCGCACTCTACCGCTACGTGGAAAATAGCCAATCGCGTAAGTCCAACATATCAGAGTCTTTCGGTTTGCGGCGAGTTATTTGTAGGAACGAATCGCCCTCCAGCATGCGGATAATGAAATAAATACAGTATATACCACACTCGGTATTATTGAACTGGAGCCGTCTGCTGTTATACACGAGCTTCATCTTAGGGTCCTGGGTTGTGAGCCATTTCATAAAGCGGGCCACCTGCATGGGCGGGGCCATGCCGTATGAATCAAAATAGTAGCATTTGTGCCCCGGTATATCAATGTAGTTGGCAACCCAGTGGCTACCGGACTTAAAGTGGGGATCGAGATTATATACGATTCCCACTGATTTTGTCCCATTTTCAAGAGCCTTCGTCACACGTAGCTCGCATATTTCATTCATGAGGCATTTCTTTTCGACGATGGCTTCTCCCCCACCCGCGGCGGAGCCTTTTTGATACGGGTCGGGGGCTGCGAAATCGATGGGAAAAGGTCCCATGAATTCAAAGTACGGATATGCGTCTTCATATTGATTTAGAACGGCGGCTATGTTATTGGAGTCAAGCCACATATCAGGATCTTCTTTCCAGGATTCTGGGGCGGCGGGACGAAGGTATCTGCGAGCGAGATCGGCTTTCTCCTGATCGCTAATGGGGAGCTTCATCAAAAATGTCCTTTCCGCCCCCGATGGTATGGACAGACGCTTCTCGATATCTTTCCGCAGCGCCTTACCTTTGAGATGTGATCCGATTTGTCCTCCGACCCGCTGTAGGATTTCAAAGGGAATACAACCGTGCGAGGGGGCCTTTTTACCCATGGATGGGTGGCATTGTGATGGTCCCGGCGCTGGCTGCTTCTTTGTATGCCCCTTCGCACCCCCTTTATTTTTTCTAGTAGGTGCCATACTAACTAGGAGATAGATAACCTCAAGAAAGACAAGAAGAGATGGATGGAGACTGTGGTTCAGTGAGTATGGCTGATTATTGGTATATGATTGCGACCCCCTTCTTTTTTATAGTTTTGGGGTTTTGTTTATATGTTTTATTTAATCTTAATAACATTCAACTAGCAGATCCAGCAACTGTACGAGGTATTGTCGACCGTTTACAGCCCCCGAATGGAAGAAGAAATGCCCCGCCGCCCCGTGCTGGTAATGGAAGTAATAGACCGGCACCCCCGCCACCCCCTCCCGCCAAACCCGCTGGTAGAGCTGCTGGCAATGCCGCCCTCGCCCGCCTCAATGCCGCGCGCGCCGCCGCTGCCCCACCCCAATAACTCTCACAAATACGTGTACCATATTAGTTAAGGGTTCAGAATGTGGGATGTAATGTATTGGGTCGTCCTCATGTTATTCTTAGTTTCGATTCTATACAACATTATTGTTGTAGGACAAGCTTCTGGAAGTAGTGACGCTAAAAACGACATGATAAAAGCGATAACAAATGTAACAATCGTTAACTCGATTCTTATGCTTGTCATGGCAGGGGCTGCTTATTTCTATTTCAAATCTGCAGAGGGAGCCCCATCGAAAGACTCCTACATATTGTTCATGGTTCACGTAACCCTATTGATATCTGTAATCAGTGTGAGTATAAGTTCTCTTCGTCAGTTGAACTCTAGTTAAGCATAATCGCTACAATCCGATGCTGAAGGCGAAATTTCCCCGTCCACACTTTCGATAAAGGGTGTTGATGATAGGAAACACCCTGAAACTTTATAGCCAGACGTACAGTCTTTCCGGCCGCAAGAAGAGTCGGCGAAATAGTTCCACGCACCCACTCTTTTTTCACGTAGCTATATATTTCATTAGGAGGCCCTGCCGGTGAAGAGGGGCAATACAGATGAATAGAAGTTTTTTCAACGAACGGTTGAAAACCAAGGCGTATATTTTCTTTATCGACCACGCGCTCCCCTGGAAACCATGCGCGCTGATTGGCATATACAGATTGAATCAACATTTCTTGAAACTCTTGAAGTTTCGTTGCGACTCCCACCCCCTGTAGAGATACTTGTAGGCGCCCTGTCGCAGCATCATAGCTTTTTACGGAAAGTGACGGTAATAAAAGGGTAAGTGTAGTGAAAACAATACCCTCATCGATATATGAGAGGGGTGACATAAGTTTTGTGCCCTGCGACGGCGTGCCAAGTTGTGTTTTTGATACTTCAAAATTTTGTAAGGGTATCGCCCATTCCATCCTACACAGAAAGCGCACATAACCCTTAGCCCCTTAAAGCCATGCAACAACACTATATGAGATGGATAGTCTTTCCATATGTTGGCGAGGAATGGCGGGGAGTGGTAAAAAAACTCTTCTTCGCGAGGCACTTATAAAAGTGGCTGAGCTACGTGGCCTACCATTTAGTATACAAATGCGCGGCACGGGGGCCACTGGGGCCACCGGCGATGTGACAGAGGCCGGTGCGACGGATGAGGGGGCCGACCCAGAGGATAGCAGTGCTGGGCAGTTCATGATGGAGACATCGCTCGTTCACATGGGACTTGACATAGCCCGTATGTCCATGCAGGATAAACAGATTCTCCGACCTGTTCTTACCAACCTCGGGCAGGGTTCACAGGTTATGGCAGGAGAGCAGGGACGCGGTGCCCGTATTCTTGTCATATATCACGCACATCTTTTGAGCTCCGAGTCAGTTCTTCTATTACAGGCCTGTTTGGAACAGAATGAGGGGGACCTTTCTATTTGGCTTACATCTGAGCTCCCCGTGCCTCAGCGGATTCGCGATTGGTTTGTGGAGATAGGAGTCGCAGGAGAGGATCGCGCATTTGAAAACTTTAAGAATATAGTGGGTATTCAGCCGGCAGACTGGCCTACCATCTTTAAAGGGATTATTGATAAATGGCGACGGGCAGATTCTCCGAAGATCCAGGATGTCAAGGAGGTGAAAGCCTATGTCTACGAGATGCTGATGCGGAATCTGCGATGGGTGGAGGCAACGCACTACATTCTGGATGTTCTTTTGAGTCATCCTGCGATTACGGAAGTTCAGCGTAAGACAGCTATTAGCGCATTGGCGAAGTGCGAGGCAACGGGTGGTGGATACACGATTCCAAGTTATCGTATCCCGATTCTATGGGAGAGTCTTTTTTTACAACTCCGTAGTATTTTTACTAACGCTGAAGCAGATGCTCCCCCTAGTTCTAGGAGAGCTGGTAAGCCACGCAAAAGAAATATGGAAGCCTCACGCGGGGAAGTGGGTGGAATGCCAGCCTGAGCCGGCAGATATGGCGGCTGCAGAGACAGAGGCAACAACTGGGACGCAGTTTGATCGTCTCGGCCTGAAAGTGAGAATATGGAATGGATACAAGGCGGGGAATGTGCGGCTGGTATCTAAGCGCCTCGGCAACCTGGCTCGTGTTCTCATGTTTTTGCCGGCGGGTATTAGAGAACCGAACTGGGAACTTTGGGCGCAGATATTTCACTGGTTCGGCCCCTCGAAGGATCATAAACCGTGGCGGGTCACCTATTTCGCTGCAGAGAAACAGCGGGAGTTTCCTGATGAGGGTCAGGATCTGGGGCCTGAGCATGTGAATGGGGGGTATACGGTAAGCTGCTCCACTCACGGAATATTCATTTATCGTGCCGAGGAATCCACACGGGTTCTCATTCATGAGATGGTTCACGCCGCTTGTCTGGACGAACAGGACTGGTCGATTCCGGAACGCGAAGCCATGGTGGAAACATGGGCGGAGCTGATTCTTATTGCGCTGCTATCGAAGGGTAAGCCCCTTTTAGCAAAACGCCTCTGGGTAGCACAGAGCCACTGGATCGCGGATACCAACTGGAAGGCCAAACACGTGAATAATACGCATGATGCGAGCGACTATGGGTGGCGTTATTTGTGCGGGCGAGAGCAAATGTATCGTCGTCTCGGTATAGAGCTTCCGGCCCCGCGTCATGTAACCGCAAGGAGAGCAAAGTCGCTGCGTTTCACGCACCCGATGTTGGAGGCCTAAATATTTATCTCTAAAACATATTAGAAATGCAAATCTTCGTGAAGACTCTGACTGGTAAGACTATCACGCTGGATGTGGAGTCCTCGGACACGATTGAGGGTGTGAAGGCGAAGATTCAAGATAAGGAAGGCATCCCGCCGGACCAGCAGCGACTGATCTTTGCCGGCAAGCAGCTGGAGGACGGTCGCACGCTGTCGGACTACAACATCCAGAAGGAGTCCACACTTCATCTGGTTCTCCGCCTGCGGTAAATGGCTTAAATAAAGCTGTATACTATACATTGGGGCGCAGGTGAAGCCACTTCGGATAGCTCAGTTGGTAGAGCGGGAGATTGTAGGTACTTGTGCCTCAGGTCAAATCTCTCCAAGTCACTGGTTCGATTCCGGTTCCGAAGAATCCAAAGCCTCCCCCATTCAACACTTTTACGAAATACCACCTTATAATAGATGGTGCTTCGTAAAAAAGGTGCCAGCGTTGTTTATGATAGCTTCATGCGTCAGAGTTATTATCTTGTTCCGATGCTTCTAGGGGCTACCGTATTGATTGGATTGACTGCGTATAGATTGATAAAGGGCGACAAAAAAGAGAATAAATATATATCTCTTGCGGAAATCGTTTGTTCTGCTTTGGCTAGCCTTTCACCGTTGATGTATTTTGTTGCGCTTTTTTCCTTTGCGGTTCAATTAGGAATTTCTAGCCCCTTGGGTTTATTAATCAGCTTATCTGCGCTCTTTGGCATTATTCTGAGTCCATTCGTGCTTACAGCTATTCGGATCTCTTTAAAGGGGGAACTTGACCGCGAGAGTGATAGGGATATATCTGTATTAACAATATTTTCAACGATCCTCTCTACGTTTTACCTGTTGGTGGCGTCGATTGGACCGTTCTGGCGGAAATAATCATCATGACGTTAGTAGAAATGCCTGGCGTAGATATCAAGATCGCCAAACTTTTGAAAGAGGCAGAAGAACAGGAGAAACTGGCAAAGGTTACGGAGCAGACGGCAAAGGAGTTGCGTGCGATGGCAGAGTATTTACGACAGGAGGCAAAAAAGCTACAGGAGGCGAAGGCGAAGTGATAAAATTGCCTTTGCGCATGCCCCAACCCCCCGAACATATCGAAACGTTATGGGTGTCAAAGGACTTTACACGTATTTGCGTGGATATCGACACGATATCTACACACAGACGATTCCAACAACACCGGCTCTGCGCATCGGCGTAGATGCTATGTCCATGCTCTATAAATACAAGTCGGCCTACGTCGACATGTATCCCTGCTTAGAAGAGCTGAAGAACCAGGGTCATCGGCTGCTCTTTGTGTTTGATGGTAAGGCGCCGGCACAGAAGGAGGCGGAAGTAAAAGAGCGGCGTGAGGCGAGACAGGATGCCACCCAACAGGCAACAGCGCTCAAAGAGCATCTTGCGCAGACGAATATAACAGGTAAGGAACGAGAGATACTGGAGTTCTCTGTAGCTCGTCTGGAGTTTCAAGGCTGGCATATGACACGGGAAATACGACACGAAGTTCAGAAGGCGTTGTTCAAGATGGGCATTCCATATGTAAAGGCGACCGGCGAGGCGGATGATGTGCTCACAGACTTGGTGGGCGCAGGAAAGCTGGATGTTGTGGTGAGCACCGATATGGACTTCATCCTTTCGGGTGTGCAGCGCCTATGGATACCCTTTCGGAAGTCGTATGATGGGTTCGAGGAGATTCTTATGAACGAGGTTTTGGAGGGCGAGGGGCTAACGCCCACCGGATTATTGGACGCGGGGATCTTATGCGGCGTAGAACCTCTCCGAGGGCTTGTAAGTATAAATACGAATACGGCATTCGGGTGGATGCGCCATTATAAGAATATGGAAACGCTTCTGAAAGGGACTATAAAGGAGGCGCAGTTGGACGTGCTACGCGATGCGGAGACTCTGAAAAACGCCAGGGAGCATTTCAAGGCACGCGCATGGGATTCGCGCATTCGCCCCGACCATTTAGAGACTTGTAAAAGCTTTCTAGAGGCTCTTTAGAGAGAGGGTATGAAAAGCCTCGTGGTATGGTTGATCATAGCAGCCATTCTTATAACGGCATTTTTTTACGTGTTTGAAGGATTCGTTGATTTACCCGTGTATAGTCAAACAGATAGTCAGGGTAGATGCGCCGCCTATAACACATGTAGTAAGTGCTTGGGCGATTCAGGATGTGGCTGGGCGAGTGAATACGCTGATCCAGTATCTGGTCTAAATGGTGTAACAGATGGAACAGTTTTGGCCTGTATACCGAAAAGCGCCGGGAATCCTCTGATAACAGCAAAGCTACAGGCGCTAATGATAAAGAAAAATGGCGCATTCACAAAACTCAATAAGTTTATCACGAGCCTCGGAGAGTGTACCGATATTACGTGTAGTAGTATAACAAAGTGCCGTGGTTGTGCCTTATACAACAAGTGTACGTGGCAGCAAGTCACTGCGGGAGACGGTAGCATGTCACAGAAATGTTTAGACACCTCCACTGCGGCTCCAGCTGATACTACGCACAACAATATCAAGGAGGTTTCAAAGTGCCCCGTGCCGCAGTGTAGTGATATAACGGACTGCCAAGAGTGTGCGAATACGACTGGGTGCGCCTTTTGTGAAACATCTGCAAAGTGCTTGAAGAGCAGCGAGTTTGGAACGGGGGTAAGTCAGTGTCCCAAGGAAAAACAGATAGACTTGCCGGCCAAATGCCCGTGCGATGGAATAACAGATTGTGTTCAGTGTTCGCAGCGGGTCGGATGCGGATACTGTAATGACAAGAAGAAATGTGTGAATCTCGATAAATCTGGTATGCCTCCGCCTGACACGTGCTCTACCGATAAGGTGGCAACGAGCCCTACACAGTGTGGAGCGTCCTCTATCCCACAGCTTCCTCCCGCCGCGGATACACGAAACTCGGATAAACCTTCCGCTGCTAGTTTGGCTGCGGCGGCGGATAGTGGTGTGATTGTATCTCATGGCTGGGATTCTAGTAAAACACAGATGAACAATGTTCGGCCCGAGAGTAAACAGCCTGTGAGTGCTTCGACAAACTATTCCGTGATTACGGCTCCCGGTGTTGCTAGGGCTGTTGGTGCGAGCTCCATTCCCGCGTCGGTCCATAAACCCGGTGGTGATGCTCCTTTAGAGTCTTATGTGAAGATGTTGGTGAACTCCCAGCTTGCCGCACAGGGTATTCCTACGATCGAGCCCTTTCAAGTCCATGAGGCGCAGGCCATTCATAACGCGAGCGATTACATGAAGAAGGTTTTCAGAGGAGTATTCGCATAAATCGTTTCACGACTCTTTTTTCAGACACTAGAAGTATCTGAAAAAAAGCTCGGCCCGAGAGGGGGTTGAACCCTCGACTTTCCGGTTAACAGCCGAATGCTCTAACCAACTGAGCTATCAGGCCTCCCAACATCTAAAAGGTGTTGGGAGGCCCGAATATGGCCCTACCGAGATTCGAACTCGGGTTACCAGATTCAAAGTCTGGGGTCCTGACCACTGGACTATAGAGCCAACGTGTCTGCTGAGGGATTTGAACCCTCGCCCTTTCGGACTGCGGCCTAAACACAGCACCTTAACCACTCGGTCAAGCAGACAAAAGTAGCCTCTGAGGGTGTCGAACCCCCGACCTTCGCCGTGTAAAGGCGACGCTCTACCGCTGAGCTAAGAGGCTAAGGGCCTCTTAGCGTAGCCTGGAGCTGAGCTAAGAGGCTGAATGCAAGCGGTGGGGTTCGAACCCACGCGGATTTCTCCATTGGATCTTAAGCCCAACACCTTAACCACTCGGACACGCTTGCTTGATGCTGCTTTTATCCAAGGAGCAACAAACCTGTTCGTGTCTTATCCAAAAACCTACCCCTCAAAATCTATCCCCCAATCTTATTTGCGTTTTTTATTCCCCCCAGGCATCAGCCGTTTAGGAGCTGGCGGCAACCGCCGGCTCCTTCACGTAGTGGCGGTTCAGGTAGCGCTGCAGGTTGAAGTAGGTCAGCGGGTCGGCATCGCCAATCGCCAGCAGCTTCTTCAGCGCCGCGTCAGGCTTGATGTCGTGCTTGTTCTTCAGCTCCTTCTCCTTCACGTAGTTGTTCACCGCCTTGGTCACCTCCGAGCGGCTCATCAGGGTGCCCTTGGGCTTGCCCAGGAACACGCACAGCTCATCGGTCACCTTGGTGGGGCGCTCGAAGATGCTGGGCGCACGGGGCTTCGCGTCCGCACCCTCCTCCGTCTTCGAGCGGCGCTTGCGCTTGCGCGCATCCTTGATCTCGCGGTGCACGCGCTTCTCCAGCTTCTTCACCTGCGCCAGCATCGCCGCCGTGGTCTCGCGCAGCGTGGTCAGGTTCGCCGTCACGGCCTTCAGGTCCTCATCGAGGGTCGTCGCGGGCGCAGCGGGCGCGGCCACCGCCGCCGCCTCCACGGGCGTAGAGGACACCACCACGGGCGCAGCAGCCGCGGGGGCCGCCGCCGCCTTCTTCGCGGCGGACTTCTTGGGCGCCGCCGCCTCAGGGGCGGGCGCCGCCACAGGCGCAGGCGCAGGGGTCGCCGCCGCAACGGGCTTCTTCGCAACAGACTTGGCAGCGGACTTGGCAGGGGCGGCGGAGTTCATTATACCGGGAGATGAGGAAGTCTGGGCAGGCATTTTACGCGCTATACTGGTCATACAGCGACACCGGGTCATCAATTTTGGACCCGCGCCCCCCGTATTTTTTAGGCTGACCCCCCTCAACCCTTTTTCTTTTTGAAATCGCCGGGGCGTTGGTCATCTTCATGTGCGGCTGCGTTCAAAATGACCGATTTCTACTTAAAGAGGGGCGGTTTGGGGTAAATCCCGGCGTCAGGGTAGGGGAGAATGAATTCAGTCTTGGCAGGCGATTTTCGCAAGTGTCGAAATATCAAAAGCAGAGCGAATCCTGACATTCAGTGCCCCTTTTTAGCTATCCACGGGGACTACTGCTCTCGCCACTTCAAGAACCCACGACCCTTTAAAGTGAAGAGCCCGCGCATAGAGCCAATGAGAATATATACACGAAAGGATCATGCCGCTGCGAAAAAGATACAGCTGATGTGGCGGCTACTAGCTCCTCTGCGCCGCTACAGAGGTCAAGGCCCAGCAGCAAATGCTAACCATTTCGCGGTAAATGACACCGAACTCTACAATCTACAACCGATCTCTCAGATACCTCAGGTATATTTCATGAGTTTTGCAGATGAGCGGAAGTGTATATGGGCATTTGATATACGAACTCTGGTACATTCCATGGCAACGGGTTTCCCCTCTCAGAATCCGTATACGCGCGATGAAATGACGAGCATTGCCAAAGCGCGAATACACGCACGTATCGACTGGCTTCGCGCCCGTAAATACCACATTCTCTATATCGACACAGATGTGTTATCTCCAGAGCAGACATGGAACCAAGCAGTCCTCGATGTTTTCTTAAAAATAGAGGCCCTCGGCTACTATCTTAGCTGTGAGTGGTATCACCAAATGAATATAGGCGACCATGTCAAGTTCTACAAAAAACTCTATGACCTGTGGGAGTTTCGTCTTGGCCTTACTCGCGCTGAAAAGGAGAAGGTTGTTCCGGGTCATATTAACGGGGCGCAGAAACTCTTTAAATTCGATCCGAATGAACTGCTTGAAAAGAGTAAGTCGTGGTGGCAAAAACGGAATCTCTCGCTTATGGAGGCCTTTGTCACTAGGGGCGAGGATAAGGAGCGGAGAAAGATGGGTGCCATGTATGTTCTTATGGCGCTCGTCCAAGCATCACACCCCGCCGCTGTAGCCCTCCCATGGATCGTGGATGCTATCTGATTAAAAATAGGGCAGCTTAGTAATGAAAGATATACTTGTCGCACTCTCCATTATTGCCATAGCAGCTCCTGTAGAGGCATTTGGCCTTTTTTATTTGCGCGCAGGAGGTGTTTTCAACATAATAAAAGCATCGATTATCTACGGAGTTGTTGTAGTTCCTCTGTTAGCATGGGCCGTGAAGTATGAGGGTATCGGTATTGCAAACTTCATGTGGAATGTTCTCAGCACGCTCCTCGGGTTTTTCATAGGGATTTACCTCTATAAGGAGAAAGTTCGGAACTTACAACTCATAGGTGTGCTGATATCTTTTCTCGGCCTGGGTCTCATAATAATAGATCCGGAGACCCACTAGAAGTTCTCATGTTTTGCCCCCCAAGCTACGGCGATTCCGAGAACATCCTTGATGGGCGCATCAATAACTACAACAGGCAGCGAGGCCTCGGGGCGTTTTACGCGATATGCGGCCCAGCGGTGATGGCCGTCTACGATATAGTTATTTTTCGAGACGATAAGAGGTATTTTCACCTTTTTGAGAATCTCATGCGGAGGGGCGATGAGATCCTTGATTCTCTTACGACTGATTTCTCCCTGAGCTGGACGCAGGTCTCTGGCCTTACGTCTGGTGCGAAAGCTCTTTATACGATAGGCCTTCCGCACGAATCGAATGAATTTCTGAACATCTTCTTTTTCGCCAAACTGGGGCATATATTTACGCGGGATACCGAGATCTCCTGCGCAAATATTCCGTTTGCCGACACACAGATCCTCCTCTTTGGAGCGCCGCACATTCGCCCCTCTGCGCGTCAGCTTCCGAATCCATTTCTTGTATTTCTTTCGCACTGTCCAAGGCTTTTCGGGATGTTCTTTCGGAAAAGTCTTAGACACCTTTCGCGTGGTGCCCATCTCTATTGAGAGCTGCGCTTTTTTCGGCTCATAGGGCTGAGATTGGAGGGGTTTCCTTGCTCATATGAACCAGGAATCGCCTTAAATAAGACGTTAATAAAATAGCTGGGATCAACATCTTCATATTTCATTACATAGACATATAACATGCGACGAGCAGAATGAGCCTTTTTTTGAGAGCGGGTCACGCCAGTTGATATAAAATTCTGTAGACGCTGTTCAGCGTTAGCGTGTTGTTTATATAGTTTCTCGAAGGCTTTGAAAAATGCGGTCGGTGTGTCCTTCAGTCCTGGATTCAGTTCCGAGTTTATTATGCTGGCATATTCTGTAGTGTGTCCTTTCCGGGTCTTAAGCTTTTCGTATACCTTTATCAGTTCATCCACGCTGGCATAACGGAAGAAATCTGCGACATATTGAAACTTCCCCTTAAATCGGTTCGTTGCCGCAGTCTTTGATCGTAATGCATTTAGAAACTTACTAGTTCTAGTTTCTAAGTTATTATAACTAGGCCTGGCCTTACCTCTTTTAAGCCAACTTCTCATACGGTTTCCACTTATATTAAAGTTCGCAAACGGATCTGCCATACCTACTTAGACGAGGGGTATTGTCTCTTGAGCCAATCAAGGTCTTTACGATCCTCATTTACCTCGTAGAACCCCTTGCCGTTAAAAACGGGCAGCAGCGACGTGAAATACTCCTCGTACATGGGCGCGATATGCTCCAGAGAAAAGTTGTTCTCCGCCCACTCACGACACTTCTTGCGACTGATTTTATGGATGTTCTTTGCGGCCCAGATGAACTGGTCCATATTACGACACCGATACCCAGTCACCCCGTGAAGATTATTCTCGGCAAACGCGCCCCAGTCGGATGTTATAATAGGAGTCCCGCAGAAAAGCGCCTCCATGGTTACGCCGCCGAATGGTTCGTTGTAGTGGGTAGGGGCCAAAAGAGCCAGAGCTCCACGCAGCATCTCATCACGCTGGGCCGGCTCCAGATAACCCACAATCTCCACCTCTGGCGGCGGCTCAAACCCCAGCTGCGCCTTGAAATCCCCTTGGCCGGCCACTTTCAACTTCTTACCTGTGCGTTTGGCAATCTCTACTGCGATTCCAATACCCTTGGACTCGATGATACGACCCAGATACATGAAATATTCGCCGGGCTTGGGATTGAACTTGAAATCGTCCAAGTCGAAATAGTTGGGAATAACGGCGTCTGTCCACTTCGGCTCCCACTTCTCCTGCCCATATACGTGGTTCATGACCGCGTAGGACTCGTAGATGCTGAAGGGTGTACAGGGCGTGTTGAAACAGCCGATGCCGGGCTCCACACATATCATATCAGGGTGCGCCTTTGCTACGTCCGCATGTCCGATTCCCCAGAAAAGCAGAAGGAAATCGCGGTGCTTCTTACGCTTTCCGATCTCTTCGATTGCGCGCCGATTGAAGGTCTGGTTACAGTTATCCGAGACATTGTGTTTGAACAGCTCTTTCTTCCAGTCATAGTGCCCGTATGTATCTTTAAAAAGCTGATTGTCTGTTATATTCACCTGCTCTGTACACTCCACATCGGATTCGTTATGCCCATAGTGAATAACCGTATGTCCACGGCGCACCATCATCTTCCCAAACTTCCATGTCTTCATCGCATATGCACAGGCACTATAATCTCTCCGCGTGATGGTATGTGGCACGGCGAGAATATGAAAACGGAGTTTCTGCTCAGGCGGCGGCTTGATAGGTGCGCCACCCGATTGTTTCTTATTTTTCTGAGTCCCATTCTTACCCATCTCTTCCTTCTACTACACGCTCCCCTTTTAACCGCTCGGCGTTGTGTTGATCGTTGTAGTACAACCAGGGCCATTGGATTGAAGGGCAGGAAAGTAGTCTCTTTTACCGGGATTTACACATGGCGCCGTGTAGAAACTCGACATGTTCTGTTGAGTGAATGGGGGCGCGTTGAAGTCTACGCAGGGCGTAGGAAGCACAATCTGCGTTGTAACTCCTGTATCTGCGGGAGTGTTCGAGCAGGGAGCGCCGATCGCATTCGCCTGCGCGGCCTGTAACATATTGATATACTCACCATTCGTGCCTCTTCCAGTCGCAACGACGCTGAAGGAGCTTGTTCCTGAACCCCAGCCAGAGCGTCCCGCAACTGTCTGCGGAGCGTAGGTCGAAGATGCCTTCGATTGGGTGATTAGCGTCTGTAAAGAAGAATCTACGCACTTGTTACGGCTTACATATTTGTTAGCGGCTTCTTGTAAGAGGCGTATGCGCTCTGATTGTGTCATAGCTGTCTGCATTCTAAACCGCCGGCGCAAAAAAAAATCGGGCCCGCGCGGCGGCAAAATTGATTCGCTGCCGCGCCCCAGTGTTCAGCATAGCCGTGCCAGATGCCCTCTGTTGTCCTGCCCTCCGCTTTCAGCCTTAACAACGTGACCTTCTCCGCCGTGAAGTCGCTCGAGTCCGGTGGCAAGCAGGCCTATCTGAACTACAGTGGCCAGCCGTTGATGATGCAGGTGGGTCCGCTGGAGACCCCTTTCGGGATGTCGGTGTTTGACAAGGTGCCTGGCGCTGCGCCCAAGTATTCTGTGGACTTGAAGCTGCGTGGCTACGACGATCCTGCGAACAACCCCAGCACGGCCGCCATCTACAATGTGCTCCACGGCCTTGATGAGTTCATGCTCGACCAGGGTGTGAAGAACTCCGCTGCGTGGTTCAAGGGTGTCAAGAGCCGCGAGGTGCTGAGCGAGCTTTACACGCCCACGGTGAAGTTCGCGAAGGATGCGGAGGGCAACCTGAAGCCCTACCCGCCGACGCTGAAGCTGCAGCTGCGCCAGCGCGACGGCAAGTTCGAGACGGCGATCTACGATGACAAGAAGCGCCCGCTTACGGATGTGCCACTGGAGGATGTGCTGGTGAAGGGCACGGTGATGACGGCGCTCATTCAGTGCACGGGTGTCTGGTTCGCTGGTGCCAAGTTCGGGCTGAGCTGGAAGGCGGTCCAGATTCGCGCTGACAAGGTGCCCGCGACTCTGCGCGGCTACGGCTTCGTGGATGCCGCGGAGGATTCTACTCCCGCAGCAGCAGTGACCAAGGCCGCGGCTCCCGCTCCCGCTGCTGCCAATCGCTTCGCAGCTCTTCACGACGACGAGGACGAGGTGGATGACGAGGAGGCACTCTCCCCGCAGCCGAAGGCACCCGCTGCCCAGCCGCCCGCAGAGGAGGAGGACGACGACGAGACGCCGGTGCCTCAGCCCCCGAAGAAGGTGGTGATGACGAAGAAGAAGGTTGTTGCGGCGGCAGGGGCTAAGAAGTAAAGTTCTTTGACTCCCCCGATCTTACAACCATATTTTTTTGGCAAATAAATAATCCATCAGCAATACCCCTCCAATCAACAGTCCCAAGCCAAAAAACATCCCTACTGTTATGTATACAGCAACCCTATTCTCTCCCTCAGGTTCTTCCACAACTCGAGTGTATCCAAGCTCTATATTATCATCTTCAGACATGAAGCGAACTATTAAAAAATAGCGACAACCTTTTAAGCAAGTCCTTAGCGAGCGCAGCTGCAGGGCCCCGTAGTGGGGCGGTTAAAGTTGTTGCCGTCATTCGCATCCGCGCAGAAACACGCGCCCTGGCGACGAGTGGTGATAATCTCGCCCGTTTGGAGAGTCGGCTGCTCTGTGCGCACAGTCCCTGTAGAGGACAGCGCAGCGGCGTCAATCGACGACTTGTAGGCACTCAGAACACCGGCGCGCTTGCGAAACGTCAGATACGAGGAGTCAAAGACAGCTGTAGGCATTTTCTGTAGAGGGCAACGATATTATCCAGGGAGCACCGGGTTATCAGGTTTATTCGGTAAAGCACAGTTCTTTCCTTGAAGAACAGGTTCACCCGCAGTTGCATACCACTGCGGTATAGGGGGGCAGGGTTCCGGAAAAAACCTCGCATACAGAGAAAATCTCGTCGCAGGATTCAGGGGATCTTTATCGGCGTCTATGGTCTTCTGTTGAAGACGGGCAATACGCGTCGACTCCGGGACACACCCTTCCAAGCTCTGATACTTGGAATAGCAGTTCGTTACTGTCGCAGAAAGCACCATGCTCGGGATGGGTGTATCCTGGCGTTTAACAGGTGGCACGAATCCACAGAGTGCCCCACACGCCCCTCCAGAACCTAGTGCCTGCGCTTTTGCTAATGCCTCTGCGGCCATACAACGCCTGGTCTCACTCAGAAGATTTGATATTCTACCTCCTTCCGTGTTCATTCTACTACCGTTAAAAACTAAAGTTAGGTGTAAAACGCCCAACTTTAGTTTTTGAAATCCGTTCCATGAAATACCAGGTATTTCATGGTTCTTTAGAGCCAGACGCCTTGCGCGTTTTGGACGCCTTTTTCGCCTTCTCCTTCTTTTTCAAAGACTTTTTGCGCGCCTCCTTTTCCTTCTTCACACGTTCCACTTTCGCCTTTAACAGAGAGGCATATCCTACTTGATATCCCTGGCATTCAAGGCTAAAAGGCGGGAACTGAGAATCATTGGCCCGATAGTTCTCCTCGCTGAGTTCTATGAACCGTTTCACTTGGCACATGATACGCTCACCCAAGTAATCTTTGCTGTGATTCGTAAATATCTCTATACTGAGATACAGTGTTATCAGGAACTCCAAGCTCGCAATGTTGATTTTCCGCCCATCGGGCATCGATATTTTATTAAGGGAATGGCATGCGGTCTCTTTCATAAACATACACACAGGCTTATCACCCCTACGAAGCTCAATACGCAGCGGAACCAGATCGCTCCTCTCGGGGTGCATGTAAAGTTTGATAAGATCATCATCAAGTATTGCCCTCACTTCTTTTGCGTCGCTAACAGGATCCGGACTGCTGAATAAAAGCGGGCCACCAGCTGACATCTCAAACTTCGATTTGCCGCGCCGAATACCGCTCGCATATATGGTGTCAAGCGAGCCATTACAGAGAATCCGGTTGTGTTGAATACCATAGTCTAAAATCGCCTTTCGGGTAGCCTTGTTGATATACCTCTCGGGCGAGTGCTGTTTACTAGCCTTGCTACAACCACTCACTCGAATCGGAAACTCCTGATTGATGAGCTGAAGGCGCTCAAACACCTTTTCCCAACGTTCCACCATGCCGCGAGGACGACTTATTTCCAGATACATCATCATGCGGAGTATATCGGGATCCGTGTAGTGAAGCCCTCCAAGGTTCACAGAACGTCTATACATAATGGCGAACAGCTCGGGATTGATAAAAGAAATGTCCGCAACGGCCACGTAGTTTACAAGAACTTTCATCGTCCCTTCGTGGATACCAAGCTTGCTATAAACATCATCATATCCCTCTTTTTCCAGATCTGCGACAAGTTCTTTCACGTCATTATCCACGTCGGGAGTATAAAAGTCGTAGTCAGGTAAGTCCGTATTAGGGTCATAAAACTGCCTGTGCTTGGGTAAAATCGCATTCATGGCCGTTCCTCCATAACAGACCCTCTTTTTACGCTTTATGAAGAGTTCTACGATGGAAAGTGCGTGCTGAAGAGAATCGTCGTGCGCTGCCTCGTAGTCCAGGCGATTTGCCGCGAGCTCCACGGCCTTCTTCAACCGGTGTTCAACTCTTTCACGTGTCTTTGCTACTTTAGGAGACACCTGACGTAGTTGAATATCTTCCTCCATGGCCTCGGGCCCTTACTATCTTTATCAGGCATTTTGTAGAGCGATCGGTTTAGGGCGGAAGGTCATATTACTATACTCTTCTACCAGCGCCTGGACACTCTCTATAGACTCGCTGAATATATCGATCGGAACCACATTTATACCAAAAGAGTTGATCGCCGTATTAAGCTCTTTGGCTGTCGGATTCTTCAGTTGAGACGGCATGGCAATAACGAATGTGCTCTTTGCTTGAGCAGCAAAGGCTTCGGCCTTTTTATCGGAAAGTTGTAGGACATCATCTAACTTCACCACAATAGCCGAAGGGGTTAGGCCCACAGCAGGTGTCTGTGTTACTCCGATCACATCGTCGGGCGAGTTCAAATATACGCGGGCGTTTACCCAATAATCAAGATCGTCTGCGGGATTTATTTGTGGTGTCGCTTTTCTGAAGGGTGTGGTATCAGCATTACAGAGAACAATCACTTGACCTTCGAAGTTTTTCAAAGGTGTGTTCATGAGAACAGATTCCTGTTTTTGACGATTGAATATACCAAGAGGTGACATTCCGAGATGATTGGGCGCAAGAGGATTCAGAGCTGTTGCTATACTACCCAAGAACTTAATATAACCCTCAGGGTCGCGAACAGCACTAGGTGTCCGTGTGATATGTAGATATATGATAAGCGGTTCCGTGTAGTTGGGAGCGGCAGGTGTGAATGCGATGTTTGACAGGGTCTGTGCGACTTCACGTATGTCAGCGGAGTTCACACTCAGAAGAGAGCCATCGTCGCCGCGATATAAAAGGGTTGCCACACCGGGTGCGGGGAACTTTGTCAGATCGCGGCTCGTATCCAGATAATCTATCTGGAATATGAAACTCCGAAACCCGGCGCGAACAGCTTGCGCGGCGCCGGTTGCCGCGTCGAATCCACCTTCAGGTAGAGGTCCAACAAACCCCACTTGCTTTATTGTGCGGGGCTGGATATTTACAAGTGTGTATGTGTCGGGAGAAACGGGTTTTGGGGCATCTGCGAACTTCTCTATGACAGTTGATGGAGCATTTGCTGATTTCGCATTAAGAACTCCGCCCACCTTTTCAGCGCCATCTAGTTGGGTTGTGCTCACCCCCGCGGTATTTTTACTGACAAACCATCCCCGTTTTACTCCAAGAACGATCACAGTGATTATAATAGCTAAAATAAAGGGCGATAGGGCTAAAAGACGATCACCGTATGTTAGCGCTGGGTTGTAAGTGGGCGTTAATCTTGTTGTCCACCAAGCAGTGTAAGCAGGTAAAGTAACCTTAAAAAAAGTAGTAGTAGCAGACCATATATTTGTAAGGCCACCTGCATTTTTCACTAGAACGGTGGCAGTTTCCGCCGATTTTTTGTCCTTTATACCAGCTGCGCTTAGGGCAGCCTCGGTTACTTTGTTCTCTGCTTGTTCTGCCACAGCAGCTTGTAGCCCACTTACAGAAGTAAGGCTGCTCGGATTTTTCAGAACGGATTTTCCTAAATTTTTCAACGATCCTAGACTAAATCCTCCACGCTGCATCCTATTTTCATGCTAGATATTGCGCGACGAACTGCGAACGTGACAGAATCTTAATACCCTTCGCCGTTGCTGATTTCACCTTCTCAGACTCCTTGATGGGTCCATCGGGAACAAGCAGGAGCGTCACCTTAGCAGTGAGCGCAGCGGTGAAAGTATGTCCAGCCTTATCCGCCTGCTCCTCTAGAGCTTTATCGCGGAAGCCGGTCATACACACCACTTCACCGCCCTCTTTTTTGGCAGGTGCGGCTACAGCTGGCCCGATGATTGGATAGGGGATCCAGCCGAGCTCTTTCGTGCGCCACTCTACGTAGTTGGGGAACTCGCCCAGGAAACTCCGAAAGGACTCGGCTGTCCAACCTGTAGGTGCTGCGACAGAAGTCCACTTCCTCGGATCCGCCTCGATTGCGAATAGACTGGTGAGCTTCGTATCGCCCACGCCGCGAGGCATAGTGGACGACGCGTGCATGAGAGTCATCTCACTCACCTTCGAGAGGATCTCGCGCAGATTTGCGTGAAGGCTGGGGCCGATCTTCGGGCCGAGAATCTTTGATAGGGCCTCGGGAGTTGCCTTCCATAGTGCCGCAGGCCCCCCCACACCGGCATCTACAAGAGCAGAGGCAGTTGCCGGCCCCGCCCCGGGAATCTCCAGCGTCTTCAAGAAGTAATGGAGCTTCGCGGAAGTCATCGCAGGGCTGGCGCCTACGGTCTTAATGTGCGCTGCCGTGGCCTCCTCGCCGTCCCAGCACCAGGTTCCATCGGGCGGAAAGCTCGCCGTCGCGGCCCCCTGTAGCACCCTATCGAGCTTTGGAATCACATCGCCACTACGGCGAATGATGATCTTCGCACCGGGGCCAACCTTATTTTGGAGAATCATTCGCGCGTTGTGGCCTGTGCAGAACTCGATGGTCGCTGCGCCAATAAGAACCGGGTCGAACTGAATCCGCGGGATAATGTAGCCTTGGGCTGAAGGGGCCCACAGAACAGCGCGAACAGTCGTTTGGGCGGACTGATCGGCGAGAGGCATCTTGAATGCGACGCAGTCCTTCGGATTCTTCGCCTTTGTGGCAGTTGACTCGGACTTTGATGCCGCGTCCAAGCCCACAACAATGCCATCAACGTCATATAGGCTGATCTGGCGCCAATCCTGGAGAATGGTTGCGAGGGCGGTCTCGGTCACAACAGGCATGGCGGAGAACCAGGGCACTTCGAACCCATTCGCCCGAAGCCATTCGAACTGGGCGGAGCGGGTTAGCTTCGATGCCATGAGTTCATAAGCAACAAAGTGGATCTTACTTATTGTCGCAGCATCGGGTGTTTTCTGGTGAATCTGGCCATTCACCCAACTACGTGCGAGTGCTTGGCCCTCAGAGCGCGGAAGTATCAGCTCGCCGCGAACGGCGACAGCGGGGGTTTTCACGAGTCCTTGAATGCCGAGTGGGACAAGGTGCGATACGTCCTGCCCAACAAGGCCGTCACCGCGGAGATAGAGTTTTCCATTATGCCAGAGGGCGGATAGTCCATCGAGTTTTTCGCTTAGCACGAATCCACCCGGATTTGCCAAGAAGCGCTTCAGCTGATCCTCACCAGGTTTGATTTTGTTTAGGGATGGCATGGGAAAGGGGAGCTTGACAGCGCCCTGTGTAGGCGGGGGCGCACCGACCTCTTCTAGATAGGGATTCTCGGGATCAAGCTCTCGGAGACGTTCGAGAAGACCGTCGTAGGCCTCATCGCTCATCTTGGATTTGCCCCCGTTGTAATAGGCCTCAGAGGCTTCGCGCAGAAGGGGCACAATCTGCTGTGGGGACGTCATTCGTAAAGGCGATATATATAACTATATGCCTTCAATTTTAAACTATGTTGTACGGGTTCGCGAACGCGTTGGGGAGACGGAGGGGGTTCGCGTCTTGGAAGGGGAGACGGAGGGGGTTCGCGTCTTGGAAGGGGTTATAGTCGCGGAAGGGCTTACAGAAGGGGTACGCGACCGCGAAGGTGTTACAGAAGGAGTTACAGTGGTGGAAGGGGTTACAGAGGGGGTGCGTGACCGAGATGGTGTCATAGAAGGGGTTACAGAAGGAGTCACAGATGAAGAACGCGTCTTGGACGGAGTTTTAGTGGCGGAAGGCGTCACGGACGGCGTCGCTGTCCTACTGCGTGTCATAGTGGCGGAAGGGGTTATCGACTTTGTAGGGGTTACGGAAGGTGTTGTAGTTACAGAAGGGGTTCTTGTCCGTGTTATAGTATTTGTCGGAGTATTGGTCTGCGATGGCGACCCTCCTGTCGTTATAGAAGATGTCGGAGTAGCTGTGTTGGAGGCAGTTCTTGACATCGTAACGCTGGGAGAAACCGAGGGTGTTACAGAAGGGGTTATCGTCTTAGAGGGGGTGACAGATGGTGTGGTAGTTTTAGAGGGTGAGACACTTGGAGAACGCGACCGCGACCCAGAAGGAGTGAAAGAGGGGGTCACTGTTCTACTGCGTGTCATAGTGACGGAAGGGCTTACCGTTCCAGAAGGGGTTCTTGTTTTTGTTATAGTATTTGTCGGAGTATTTGTCTGCGATGGCGATCCTCCTGCCGTTATAGAAGAGGTGGGAGTAGCTGTGTTAGAGGCGGTCCTTGACATAGTGACCGTGCCAGAAACTGAGGGTGTTACAGAAGGAGTTGTCGTCTTAGAAGGGGTAACTGATGGTGTGGTAGTTTTAGAGGGTGAGACACTTGGAGAACGCGACCGCGACCCAGAAGGAGTGAAAGAGGGGGTCACTGTTCTACTGCGTGTCATAGTGGCGGAGGGTGTTACTGACGGCGTCATGGTTCTAGAGGGTGATACAGTTACCGATGGCGTCGCAGAAGGTGTCATAGTCCTAGAGGGTGATACAGTTACCGATGGCGTCGCAGAAGGTGTCATAGTCCTAGAGGGTGATACAGTTACCGATGGCGTCGCAGAAGGTGTCATAGTCCTAGAGGGTGATACAGTCACGGAAGGCGTCGCAGAAGGTGTCATAGTCCTAGAGGGTGATACAGTCACGGAAGGCGTCGCAGAAGGTGTCATAGTCCTAGAGGGTGATACAGTCACGGAAGGCGTCGCAGAAGGTGTCTGGGTTTTCGTGGGAGTAAGTGTGACCGATGGAGTTGCGCTTACAGTAGGTGTAGGGCTTGCTGTAAGCGTGGATACACTCGTTGTGGTTGGGTTGCTTGACACACTTCCTATAGAGCTTTCTGTAGCTGTTACGCTTGCCGTGACTGTGGCCAAAGAGCTTCCTGTCACAGTAGTAACGCCGCTTCCAGTCCCTGTTGAGCTCCCTGTAGGCGATGAGCTTCCAGCTACAGTAGCCAAGGAGCTCCCAGTGGCCGACGAGCTTCCAGTAGCAGTAGTGGCCGTCGTGGCAGTCTTTGCTGAACTTTCAGTGAGAGTCGCAGTGGCCGTTGCGCTTCCAGTCGTAGTAGGAACTGCTGTAACACTGTTTGCTGAGCTTCCTGACGCAGTTGCTGAAGAGCTTCCTGTCGCACTCACTGAAGTGCTTCCAGAGACAGTGGCCCTTGAGCTTCCAGTCGCACTAGCACTTGCGGTCACACTTCTTGCCGAGCTTTCCGAGCCTGTCGCCGACGAGCTTCCAGAAACAGTGACCCTTGAACTCCCAGTCGCACTAGGAACTGCCGTCGCAGTCCCTACTGAGCTTTCAGTTGCTGTCACTGTTACCAAAGAGCTTCCAGTCGCACTAGCACTTGCGGTGACACTCCCTGTCGAGCTTTCTGACCCTGTAGTCGTCGAGCTTCCAGTAATAGTGACCCTTGAACTCCCAGTCGCACTAGGAACTGCCGTCGCAGTCCCTACTGAGCTTCCAGTTGCTGTCACTGTCGCCAAAGGGCTTCTAGACGCACTAGCACTTGCTGTAACACTCTCTGAAGAGCTTCCCGACCCTGTTGCCGACGAGCTTTCAGTGGCAGTAGCACTTGTGGTCATACTCACTGCGGAGCTGTGAGACGCAGTAGCCGAAGATGATCCTGTTCCCGTTGCGACCGCCGTGACACTCCCCGTTGTGCTTTGAGATGCACTCGCAGAAGACGATCCTGTTCCCGTGGCCGTGGAGCTTTGACTTGCCGTGGCCGCCGCCGTTCCACTCCCTCTTGAGCTTTCAGATGTAGTGGCCGAAGGCGATCCTGTGGCCGTTGCGGACGCCGTCTCACTCTCTATCGAGGTTCCCGTAGCTGTTCCTGTCGTCGTCGAACTCACCCTCCCACTCCCTGTTGAGCTTTCAGAAGCAGTTGTCGAAGGCGAGTCCGTCGTAGTTGCTATAACACTTTCGGACGATTGGGGAGAGCCAGATGAAGCCAGCGAAGAAGAATCGGACTCACTCCGCACGGAACTCTGCGATGCGGTCACAGAGTGTGATCTCGTAACCAAAGGCGACGACGAGAGTGTCGTGCTCAGCGTATTCGTCTTTGAACTCGTGAAAGACTGCGATGTGCTTGATGAATGTGTTGGAGTTTTAGAAGCCGTAGTGCTCCTACTAACAGATGTCGAGACGCTCGATGACTTTGTAGCGACCTCGCTGCCTGTCTGAGAAACAGATACAGTAGAAGTTTTCGAGCTCGTTTGGCTTTCCGTTGCTGCGGGGCTGAGTGTGGCGAACTCCGAGGCTGATACGGAGGCACTTGACTGTCCCGAATCAGAAGGCATACTCGATACAGATAGGGGTGGCGATCCAGAAACACTAGGGCTAGCCTCCGGGCTAGAAGAGACAGAGCTCGAACTCGTATCGCTATATGTCAACGTACCCCACGCTGTCGTGCTATGCGTAGCAGTGGTAGAAGCCATCCCAGAAGATGTATAAGTTGTGGTAACAGTCTCCGTAACTCCTGTTGGGAACGTTGTTATACTCGGCGTCGGCGTTCCTTCATTAGACGGCGTCACCGACTTGGAGACCGTCGCTGTAGAGCATCGTGATGCGCGATGTGATGGACTAGACGATTGCGACCGTGTGATCCAGCCGGAGGGCGTCACGGTATTTGATATACGGCCACTCGGTGTCTGTCTTGCGCTCGATGAAACCGTAGGAGAAGACGAGTGTGATCTGCTACCCCTGCTCGAAGGAGTATATGATACGGAGGCACTTGGTGTTTTGGAACTACTTGTCGAACCTGATACAGAAATCGAGGCCACGCTGCTTCTTGATGACCTTGGACTGAATGTGGAAGAGGGTGTGGCAGTATCCTCGGGTGAAGCTGTGGGGCTTCGTGTTTCTCTGATACTCGGACCGGTTGTCGCACTTTCCGAGGGAAATGGGGAAGAGGTTCTACTACCGCCCACTGTCGCAGTAATCGTTCTTGTGCCCCGGTCAGTGAAAGATACTCTAGTAGTTACCGACGATGAAGCAGAAACACTCGGTGTTTTTGTTCGCGTCGCCGAACTGGATACAGATACGGAAATCACGGGCGTTCTCGTAATCCTAATAGATGCGGTGCCACATGTAGATGCGCTAGATGTCTTTGACGGAGGGGGCGTTCTCGTAATCGTGGTAGATCCCGAGCGGGTCCTAGTCGCCTGTGTGCTCTGTGTAGCTGTTCTGCTGGCCCGCGTGGAAACACTCCCCGTCACACTACTCGTGGAAGTCCTCGAGCTGGAAACGCTGCGCGACCCAGTCGGCGAAGCCGTGGCCGTCTTTGATGCCGATACAGATTGCGTCCCTGTTACGGATACGGCTGGGGTGCTAGATGCCCTTGTTGTTTTCGTGAATGACGGTGAAGCCGAGGAAGTCTTCGATGAAGCCATAGTCCTCGTCTGAGTTACACTCGCCGTCGTTGTCCGCGAGGCTTGCGCAGTCCTCGTTGTACAAGGACTCGCCGAGGCCGTTTTCGAGCTTGAAACGGAACTCGTGCCAGTCTTTGTAGCCACAACAGAACGTGTAGAAGTAGTTGACCCGCTAGCTGTTTTAGATGCGCTAACAGATTCTGTTCCTCGTGAGGAAGAAGATGCAGTTCTAGATACAGTCGTGCTTCGCGTAGTGGTTTGTGTGGCCGTCACTGTTTTCGTAGAAGTGCTGCTCAGAGTTCCCGGGTCAGTCGGCCTCGTTGACCTCGTGCCGGCCGTTGTCCGCGTGGACGTTTTTGACTGTGTAGGTGTGGGAGAGGGTAATACGTTATTTAGCACAAGATGCCTAGCATCCACACTGAGTTGTAGATCTCCTGTAAAGTTGGGTGGCGGGGGCGGCGTGGAGGCAATACTTCCTAAGAATGTGAGAAGCAGGAGCCACCTCATTCTACAGATACATTTGACGATAAGTTTAGCCCCCTCGTAAAATACTTAAACACATACTCTTATAGGGTTATAGGGGGCGCCGAGGCCCTCTGGCGCGCCCATAGTTTAGGGGTAGAATGCAACTCTTCCAAGGTTGCAACCCGGGTTCGAGTCCCGGTGGGCGCAGAGGAGCTGACGTCTTTTTGTAAAGGTCGTCGGCTCCTGTAGCGTAGTAGATAGCGCGTTGGACTTCTAATCCAAAGGTCGCGGGTGCAACTCCCGCCAGGAGTAGTAAGGTGGCGACGGGCATTCATCGAATGCCAGTGGCCTCTTTAGCTCAGATGGTAGAGCATCTGCTTTGTAGGATTGAGTTAGCTGAAGGTACTGGGTTCGATCCCCAGAGGAGGCACATCCTTTTGAGTATTTTTGAAATCCTCAAAAGAATCTGTTGATACAGATGACGGACCTGTCTGGCACAGGAAGCAAGGGCTTTGTCTTTGAAGAACTCATGGACATTACTCTCCGAAAACTCATACAGCCGCTTGCCTCTAAAGGAATAAGTGCGCGCCTACTCAATGAGCAGCAGATTCGGGATGAGTTCGGCGAGCAGTCGCTGAACGGCGTAGATCATTTCTTTTTGCTCGAATCTGCGGAGGGGCCGGTCCTGTTCCTCCTCCAGGAGAAATGGAAGTTCGTGACAAATCAACGGGAAGTTAGCCAGTTTCTGGACTGCTGTGCCAGGATTTTAGCGCGGATGCCGGATTTCAAAGGACGTGTTATCCGGCTCTGGGTGACACGCACTCAGCCGACGGCGAATGGGGAGAAATCTCTGAGTGAAGGGGGTGCGTATGTGGTTCAGACCAGCACAAGCATGTGCTTTTTAGCTCAAATGACGGGGCAATTCATTTGCGAACTGCTGGGTGATAGGACCCTGTGCGCTGATATGATCACCACGATGCCGAATCTTCTTTCGGGGGACACTCCTTTGGAGCCTCTCACAAGAGATCATCAAGAGAAAGCCATTCCTGCGAATGCGATACACCCTGCAAAGATCAAGGTCTGCGTCGTGCGTAAAGCTTAACGCCGGCGAGATAGCTTGCGACCTTTCTTTACAGCTTTACGAGAGGGCTTGTAGAACTTCATTCCGCGCAGATTTTTGGCGCGCATCTTCTTTCCAGCTGCTTGAACGGGAGCAGCGGGAGGCGCAGGCGCGGCGGGGGGCGCAGGAGCAGCGGGGGGCGTAGGCGCAACGGGGGGCGTAGGCGCAACCTTCTTAGTGCGGCGCCGAGTGGCCTTTTTCTTGAAAAGCCCCACAACACGATTTTTCAAGGTGGTAATGGCAGAACGCACTCTCGCAACGGCTTTAGTCAGAAACGACATTTCTATTATTGTCGTGCAAAATAATCTTCGAGGGCCCTATCGAATGCATCCATCTTTGCCTCGGCTGCCTCCCCCTTTTTAGCTTTGACAACCATCTTAGAATCCACTTTTCCGCGCGAGCGGAAGGCCTTTGCGAGCGCGGCTATTGCCGTAGGTGGATCATACGCCATGACTTCTCGAAAAAACTTGGGAACTTGGCGAATAGCCTGGGACATCGCGACCGGGTCCTTTATAAGGGCGGGGGCCGCGGGAACTTTCCACCGCGGGACTTCACAGAGAACCTGTGTGAGGATCGTAAGAATATGTTTACGCGCGCCCCCCTGTATGTGCTTATCTCCCGAGCGCCATAAATCCAAGAGACTCTTAAACTCTTCGTGCATTCGCACGAGCTGCTTCTCGGAGAGTTCTCTATAGATCTCTGCATAGAGTGCAAGCACAAAGAACGCAACACCGTTTGTCTTCTGTTTGGAGCCCGGTGGTGTGCGATCATATGTGCTGAGCTTCGCCCCCTTTGTTTCCTTCCGTATACGGGCCTCCTCCTCGAATAACCATTTTACCCAGAATAGTGCCTTTTCAGTGGATCCGTCCGTTATGGCCTTACACAACTCGGCACCCACTGTGCGTAGGATAGATGCGTCTCCTTCTGCGCGCCAAACTTTTCGTATGGCGGCCGTCTCGGGCGCAGAGGAAGCAGCGCGAATCCATCCTTCCGCGTGAGTCTCTTGACCTACACGAGGCCACACTGCCAAGCTGCGAGTGGGTGCGTCTCGCACTACCAGAACAAGTTCGCCAATACGAACTTGAAACTCCTCCGAGTTATAGGCCTGTTCATCCGGAAGGCGCTTCAGAATATCTTCGATTTCCTCTATACGCCGCTTCAGATACACAAAAATGCGCGGTGAGGCCAGGGCTACATGCGAAATGGAGTAATCCCAGATGGCACGTATGAAGGAATCTATCCCCCCACTTGTTACAATATCCGCTGCAAAATGAAGTGCCCGCCCCGTGCTTTCTGCGCCGGCCTGAGTGAGGGCCTTCTCGAAAGCGCGGATAGACTCCGACGGCTCGTATCCACATCGTGTCCTCGGCTTTTCTTCTTCTTTTGGTGCCACACTGAACATCTATCGGTATTTAGGACCGACAATCTTTTTCCCCCGATTTTTACGGCTTGTGCGCGGAATCAGACCCTTGGCCTTTAGAGATGCCACTCCTGTGAAGCCGATGGATTCTCCCTTCCGCCATTTTTTGAGCATGGCACGATTCTTGCGAGTCGCCCTGTAACCTCCTTTCATTCTACTTAATAGGATGAAACGAGGAAAGACTCTGAAAAAAGATAAGCCCACCTGGCCGCCGAAATATTACCGTGGTCTTTCCAAGTCGGCGGCCACTCGTCGGCGGAAAGAGATTCTCCGTGGCCGATCCATGAACTGGAAGAACCCCGCTGCCTACACGGGATTCAAGACCGACAAGGGTGTCCGAACGAAATCTTCGGGATATACGGACGCCTGGAAGCGAAAGTTTCCTGCGGCGAAGTCCCTTGAGGCCAAGTCAGCGGCTACGGGCGTTCCTTTAAAGTATATCCGCGAATCGTATAATCGCGGCCTCGCAGCTTGGCGCACAGGACACCGACCCGGCGCTACGGAACAACAGTGGGGCTATGCGCGAGTCCATTCCTTTTTGCTCTGCGGGAAAACATATCATACCACAGATTCCGATATTGCGACAAGGGCGAAGGCCGAATCACCAGCGGCTAAAGCTTGGTGGACAAAGACATGTTAGTATGGAGCGCGCCGCCGTTATATTCAGTGGTCGCGTAAAAGCCTGGGAGGGTCAACGAGCCTATTTGGAGAGCATGAAACAGAGTATCGAAGCCTCTTCGGGCCTCCCCGTGGACTTCTTCTGTTCGGCAGGCTGCTATCGCGAGGACTTTGACGCCTTCGTCGCCGCCTTAGACGTGAAGGCCAGCGAGTATACGGTATACGAGGCTGATCCGAAGATTATGGACTATCTCCGTCTTGGCCCAGGCACACGCCCCTATAATATTTATAGCCAGGGATTTCATAATAAGAATGCCCGTCGGCTGATGTTGAACTACGCGGCGGAGCACGGATATACCTATAAAGTGATTGTAGTATGGCGGGTGGATTTAATCTGTCATACACCCTTCAAAGTTGTATGGCCGATTCCTCCAAACACGATCTTTATCCCGCATGGCGACGATTGTGGCCCTGGTATCAATGATCGATGTTCCTATGGAGATGGAGAAGCTATGGGGAAGCTACTTCAACGGATTGATTCATTTGATGGTCTCGCGGCGGAGGGGATTCCTCTCCAGTCGGAACTATATCTTTTGAAGCACATTCAAGCTATGGGGCTTACGACCCAGCGCTACAATCTGAGCACGGCGTTTAATGAGGGCCGGTTTTAACCGCATAATACCAACACAGTTTACGCCAAGCCTAAAAACTTGCGCCCTATTTTACTTGTTGCGAAAATGCCGCATCCGGAGACAATTTGAATATAAAATATAGGGCTCTTCTTAACACAACATAGTAAATATACAGACGAAACAACAAAGATTATTGTGAATATCCAAAATCCACGAGTAAATGTGTCCATTCTAACTTAGTAAAAGAAACTCTACCGCGCTGTAGTAATGTAGGTTAAATCAAGAACCCCCCTTTGGGGGTTCTTAACTTTGGCACATGACTTTAAAAGCGAAACACAGGTAGTTCCTGAAACCGCGCCTCATGGACTGCGTAGTTGTGCCGTGTCTGATCCCGCAAGACCGTCCAGTATACACCATTCTGGGATCCCTCCAGCTTCCATTGAACCGGGTCGCCCCCGAGTCCTTTATCAGGATTCGCGGTTGTCCACGTGAAGCCGTTGACTAGCGTCGCATATGGAAATGCGAAGACGATAGCCTTCTTATTTAGATCTGACCATCCGCGTTTGTATCCGGGTCCGATAACATCGTCTACGTCCCCTATCCAGCTTCCCATAGGATTCGAGACATTGACGTCGCGCATGTCGATTTCATTATCCCCTAAAAGGAACCGGAACTTACCCACATCAACCGTGGGATTCATGGGAAAGCGCGTCTTTGTAGGGCGGAAGCGGATATATTTGTAGCTAGTGGCACGACCAGGGGGCAAGGGCTTCTCCGCTCCCAGAACTTGTGGCCCCGTGGTATCCGTGGGTGCGGAGGACCGAAGTGGCTCCATGAACATTGTTTCTAGAGGCGGCCCTCCACGATTTCTGGCCATATCAAGACCAAAGGAATCTCTGTTAAGTGGGAACGTAGACTCGCTGACTCGGACGGGTTTTCCGTAGTCCCTGAATGCTTCTTTGGATGGATTGACATAGTTCAGATTCGTAGAGGCACATGCGTTGGGCTGATTCCATGTTGCTCCTGCGAAAGCTAGAACATCCGCATATTGTCCAGATTTGGGTTTCATCCCATAGCAGTTAGCGGCAGCGAGGCCACCAGTGGGAACCACAGTTTTTACACCTGCCGAGCCATTACCACAGCCAGCCTGTGTGCTACTCGTTATAGGAAACATGGCAGTTCCAGACATATCTGCGAGAAATCCAGGAGAACACCAATCTGCCCCTGCTGCATGCGCGGCTATCAGCTGAGCCTTTGTTGCCAGAACCGCTCCAAGGGACGCGCATTTTTCTGCGGCAGTTGATTGTGTATAGAAGGCGCCATAAATACCGTATACCTCACTACATGTGGCACTCGAGGGTTTTCCGCTCATATTCAGGGAAACCGACGGTGGCGGCGCAGGAAGAATAGGCGCCGCCGAAGTAGCAGAAAAGCTACACGGTGTGCTACCAGGAGTCATGCTAAAACGAAGGCCGGCCGTTTGCGATGATACTACTCTATAGGTGCCTGCTGTTGTGCCTGCGCCGAGAGTATCCTCTTGGAATGTCATATCGCACGTGGAAGAATCGAGCGTTCCTACACGCAGAACAGTGCCGATCTGTTTTTGGTGGAGATTCTGGGCCTTGTAATAGTCCAACATCTTATTTATTACAGCAGTATCGCTACATTTTGCACTACATCCACTTCCTAGAGTAGCTATATTACCTACTGCAGCGACCGTCTGATTACGGTATGTAGAGAGAATGGAGGTCGCCGCCGTCGCCGCATCTGCCACTGCAGATATAATTCCATCCATGGAGTTTGTTACGAGGCCACCATTTAGTTCTCGAAACCGTGTTGCGTATTCCATCGGTTTATAAAGAGGTGGGGTATTGGTTTGGATAGAAAACCCTGTTCCAGCCCCCGATACGTCGTCTACCACGAAAGAACAATCACTTAACTCTCTGTGGATAGTGAACGCGCGGGTTTCTGCCTTCTTCATACCTGTTGGTAGTGTCGTCGTAACAGCCACCTGCTCCCCCGCATCGTTTATTGTAAATGAACCCTTCTTAACGGTATCTTCATTCATATCTGTTACGTTTGTATCGTAGTTGATATCAACTTCGAGGTCGCATTGATTGGCGTTCGGTGTAAATGCGCGTGTAACACGCAGTATGTAACCAGGTTGCGTCGAATCCTGGTTGTATTGGTCAACTAAGCTGTATAGAACATTCATATCTTCGCAAGTTGCTTTGGGACAGGCCTCATATGCTGTATCTAAGTTTGTATTGGATGGTATAGGCTGTGTTATAAGAATAGGCGCTGAAAGGGGGGTTATATCTTGAGAAGCCCGCGCGGGTTTATTAGCATAAATACCTGATCCAGCCGTTTTATAGTGAGTTATGGCACCCGCAGTGTTTAACGGCCCTTTTCCAGAGTTATTGAAGCTAGTATTTACATCTGTATTTGCGGCGCAATAATCTATAGGGCTAAACATATACGTTGGTAAGATATCTGGGCATGGATTACCCAACCCGTTGTTATAGGCATTCGCGATAAAATCGTTGCGTATTGTTGTAAGATCTGCGGTAACAGCTGGATTCAGGCTATCAAGACGTGGAGACACGAGTTCTTTATATTTGGTAGGATTGAAAACGCACGCGGGTATGGTATCACTAGAATAGAATATGAAACCAGACAAATCAAAGATAGTATCCGATGCATACCAATCTTCTATATTTACGGAATAACTAAAGAGGGCGCGACGTGTAACATTTGACGTGCTAGTAGAAACAGGTTGATTGGTTGAATCATCCCATAGGGTTTCTTTCCATTTGATAGCACATTGTGTTGGACTTATTTGTGTAGCGCCTATGATTTGATCGACCTGTATTACGCCCGCGTTCACGTCCATGCTAGGACCGCCAGCTACTCCTGTATATGTTTTCCCGTCAGTATTAGGAGTTCCTAGAATCACGGAGGCTAGATCTGTCTGTGTGAGGTCCACGTAGTCGCTCATTATCCTTCGCAGAGTCATTGGATCACTACATACAAGAGGTTCAGGAACATTTTTCGTGTAAACTATTTTAGGCTCATAGTTGATCGTGCCATCTGAGTTCCCCACTGTTGTTTGTATACCGCAGTTGAGTTCTGGAATAAATGAAGTTACTGCGCGTGCATCTAGTGTAAAGCCGGTTATGTCTACGGATCCTGTACTAGATGAATATGTATAGAAGAATCGCCCTACAACACCTTCTACTGGTGGTAATGTATTATTAGCTTGCTCTGTTTGTAAATTTGCCAACGAGGATTGATAGTTTTCTCTGGCTGAATCCAAAATATCTTGGGATGCGTTCGAGTTACGAATAGAGTAGTATTTCAGGCGTATCTCTGTAATTTTATCCTGATACTTTGAAAGGCCTGCGTGCTTTGTTAAGTCAAACCGAATATCTAATATACTTCCACCGACAGTAAATACATCGTATATGTTACTCATACTATAGTTTCCGCCCATAGCTTCGTAGAAACTTTGCGCGATTTTATCAAGTGTTTGTTTGTTGCTAACATTCAAGGTTAGGGCGCTTCCATTTATTGTCGGCTGCATCATTATCGTGGAATTTAAAAGGGCTTTTTGTTGCGCTTCCGTAAATGTCGCTGTCACAGGGTTTTTAAATCTCATAATACGTTGTGTGCGATTATATATCCAGTTTCTTATAAAGTCGCGAGCCGGTGTTGGTAGTAGGCCAAGCTGATCTGTTGTAAAAGGAACGTTACATTTAGTCGTGTTAGATGTTTGATTGGCTGCCACGAGTCGTGTTTGATAATCTCCCGTGGCACGTGATACTACCTGAACCAGTTCGCTTGCGCAAAAATTTTGCCATCCAACATTCGCACGAATGTACGGCTGTAAATCAGTGTATTTTATATTTATGAATTTATCAACATCATCGGGTGATCCTAGATATATTTTTTTAGATAACTCAATACTTGCGTTCATATCGGCAATAGCTGTGGCTGGAACTGTTCCGAATAGTTGTATAGTAATATTCATAGCAGTTATAGTATTTACTGCGGTAGATCCTTCTTCATATAAAAAATTATATGGTGCGCTAGACTCGAGAGTATCGTATAAGCTATTTCCTGATAAATCTGGCCGCGCTTGATACCACGCAGGAGGGGTTTGTAAATATGTCGATCCAGAACCCCATTTCGGAACTACATAGTTGTATAGTTGCTGAACATCAGGGACTGTAACTGTAGATGTTCCGAAAAATAGCGGCCTCGTATTTCCAACATACTGTGTCCATCCGCCTGTATTGAAGGGTTGAACACCTGAAACTTCATCCTGTTTGGGTTTTATTCCAAAGCAGTTTACATTTGTAGTAGCTGTTGCCACGGCTCGTGTGCCGTTCGTTATTGTCATCTGTGTGGGATCCGTGTTAGGTAATGAGCCGGCAGAGATTGTCTGAATACCTGGCCCTGTCCCACAGCCAGTGCGAGCAGTTTGGATAGGGTAATACGCATCAGTTCCATCAGATGTCCACCCTGGACTACACCAATCTGCCCCGCTGTTGTATGCGTTCAATAGCTGCCCCTGTGTCGCAACAATCCCTCCAAGTAGTCCGCATGTAGTCTGTGCTTGACCCTTTGTATATGCGCCAGTTACGAGAAATACTTCGGGTTGGGCCGAGTTCAATGGCATCAAAAGGGGGTTTAATATGTCTGCGGATGCCCCTGTGGTGCTAGGTCGTATATTTATTGCGTTACGAAAAGTAAGCCTTTGTGTAGTATCCGCGGAAAGAAAGGTTTGTGTAGTTACAATATTTTGGTTAGTGTCTAGCAACTCGCATATCATACCCCTTGCTCGTAATAACACAGCGGGGGATGCATCTACTTGACCATAATAGACAATAGAGCCTATTTGCTGGATATCGCCAAGATCCAGCTGCCAATATTCTGTCGTCCGATTTGCAGTTCCAGATGTCCATATAGTCGCAGTACCTAAACGAAGTGTGGCAAGTCCGTCTACAGTAACAGAAACATTCGCGGAACCTGTTGCAGTGGAAGTGGCTGTCACAGATTTCCCTTTTGAGATAGTATTCCCATTGACATCGTTTACCTCAATTTGCGAGATTGTCATATAGCCATCCCCCCCAGAAGCAGCAGGTCTTATTCGAACATACCGAGCTTGCGTTACTGGAAGTGTTCGCAAATAGTCTTCGATATTAAAATAGTCTAACATACCCTCTTCAATGCGCTTTCGTGGGTATACCATATATAGTATGCATACGAGTAATGTGATGATTCCTACCCCTAATAGAGTATAGATCAACCAGCTCATCCTATTTCAACACATGATTTTCAACCCCTATTTTCCCCACTTAACTTACAGTGCCAGTGCCTGTCCCAGTGCCTGTCCCAGTCCCAGTGCCTGTCCCAGTGCCTGTCCCAGTGCCTGTCCCTACGGGTTGTGTTCCAGTTATTATTCGTATATTTTGAATAACTTTCGATATATTAATCAGCGTGTCGGAAGTCGTCATAACGGAAGATGCTGACTCTTCCGCTGATATTATCGATGATGTTATATATTGGAGTGTATCCGGGGATATATAATATGGTGAGAGCTGATTTAGTTTGGAACGTAATACGGTAGTATCAATCGACCCCGCTTGCTCTCCAGAAAAAAATAGCGGTGTTACAGTGACCATACTACATGCGAAAGCAGCACCCGTAGTTAGCTTATCAAAAAACCCCTGTGGAGCTATATTCGGCTTTGAACAGTTGGATGAAATGGCAGTAGGGCACGCGGAACACGCGGCCACCGGATATTTGGTATTATTATTCACCCAGAAAACAGGTGCGCCGCTGCCCGTGGAAAAAAACTGGTTAGGGTTACTACAGCCTACTACACTATACGTATCATTGATAGTTTGTATATTATCGGAAATGTCGAGTTCATTTGAAAAAAGCGTGTTGTTCACAGTTTCATACTTTGCCATAAGGGGGAAAACAGGCCCTTCTTGATTTGCGAGTGATATACAAGCAGGGCTTAATGGGGTTCCTTGACATTTGGAAAGCAGTTGTTTCTGATAATCCATATTTTCATCACGTATGCTGGCGGCTTTTATAGTGGTACCGCTCAAATCCTGTATTGAGCCCTTTAATAATGCATATTGAACAGCGAACTTCGCGGCAATCGTATCAAGTTGTTTACAACTTTCAGCCTTCGCATCGGAGTTCCACGCGGCCACTTTGGTCTGATCATACAGATTTGTAGCCATTTCCGTTTGAAGCTGGTCATATGCGTAGAACAAGTTCGAGCGAGCACCACTCAAATCATTATTACTTCTAGCCATCGAATAAATGGATATATGTTTGCTAAAACTCACAGGCATCAAATCCTTGGAATCACTTGGATCCGGATCAGACACTTTTGAGAGAGCGGTTATCGTAGAAGTGTCACCAGCATCGACTTTATTTGTTATATCCCAGAATCTGGAACTCACAGAAGATATTTGAGTTGAGTTAAGACTTGAAAGGGTTCGTGCAGTTACTGCTTGAGCTTGAAACCCCTCTCGTGCCCACGTTGGTTGATTCCATATGATCCATACAACAACTATAGTTAAAATGGCACATATCCATAACCGGCTCATGGCCCTGCTATAATCTTATGATAAAATCTGTACTGTTTCATTTACCAACGAACTCGGTGTTGTGTTATCATAGTTCATCAAATACGGCGGATCGACTAACACACCATTTATGTAGTTCTTATCTTCTCCTGACACTGGATCGGTTGTTGTTGTCATTGCGTCGGGGTCAAACTCTTCCACTGTGTTCAATGTAAATGCGCATGTAGTCGAGTTCATATTGAAGTTCGCCCTCACATACGTATCAAGGGCATTGACCGTTGTTATGGCATTCGTTCGTGTATTTTTCGTAGAGATATCTTTTTGCATATAGTATTCACACTTCCCTGGGGCACTCGCGAAGCTCTGAACAACCGTGTTAAAGTCCGGGAAAACAGTTGACGTCTGTGTTTGTATATTGAGTTTCTGCCGCACAGATGAGAGGACATTAGGATCGCGGCAGTTGACCTGGCACGACGGCGTTGTGTATGGCCGTGCAAGAGTAGAAGAAGCTGGAAAAATACCGAATGCGTTCATACTCACATCGATAGAAGTAGCCGCTACGTTCATCGCACAGCTTCCGCTATTCGTTAATGTAAAACGTTTTATCATTGTAGAACTTTCCGTGTCAACAGCTGGATACAGAATATCTTCATAAAGGCTGTAGAGATTGGTGAACATAACGTCACATGTATTCGGGCTAGAGATGCCGGCTTTCGAAATAGCAGTCATAGTATTCGTTTCTACTCCAAACTGTCCACTCGAACTCACACTATTAGTGGTATTATAGCTATTCACAATAGCTGCTAAGACTGCTGGATCACTACACTTCGTGTTGGGGCATCCCTGTAACTGAATATTAGCGACGGCGGCGTTCAATACATTTTTCGCAGTAGTATCGGACGAGTTTACATTCGTATTTAACACGTCCAAGGGCTTGGAGTTTTTGATGGGGTTAATGACATTGTTGAAGACATCTGTCACTCTTTTTGTTATACTTTGGAATGTTAGAACTCCACCAGATGTGTCAATAGAACTCAAGGGTGGCGTGTTGTCCTGAATGAATGATCCACTGGAAGCTGCTGGGGTAAACGTAAAACTGCATTTACTGAATGTCAAGGTTTGCGGGGAAGCGTTCGAGGTTAATGTGCCACTGTAGACAGGGACTGCGTTGCTGTCGCGTGAACTGAATACTTCCACAATAACACCCGTGTTTCTATCAGGCGTTCCACCATTCGATGTAGTATCTCTTCCGTAATACACTATAGAGTTTATAGGCTGAGTAATGCCGAGATCAACTTCCCAGAACTCAGTTGCCCTTGTCCCTGTATTCGAGTGCCAGATGTTAGGCCACGCACGGGAAGAGAGTGTTCCATCTACCACGATACTTGCCGGCGAAGATCCACTGAATAAAGAACTTACATACGCATTGCGATTTTTAGCTATATTCGTTCCAGCGGGATCTAATACAACAACCTGCGATATATTTAAAATGCCATCACCGCTTGTAGCCGGTGGTTTTATACGAATATAACGTCCATAAATTGTTCCTACATTAGCAGTGTTCGTTGCTTGCGATACGGTAGATGATAAGAGTTCCTTGCTTATAAACTTTTTCCCGCTTGTAGTGCGCAATACTTCTGCCAGATAATCGCAACGATCTACCCTGGGCGTTACAGCCTTTAGGACATTTATAATCTGGGCAGCGCTGTTGGCAGGATTGGCATTATATTGTTTGACAAACTCATCTATTTGCGGTTTATCTTGACAGCGCGCAGGGCAGTTGCTTCCAAGGTTTAGTTCGGGGGGCAGTGGGCGTGGCACTTCAAACGGTTTGACCGGCTGTTTAGGCACTAGTATATCGGTTGCAAAGTCTATTATATGGGTGGCGTTTGTCGATGTTGTAACATTTTCCTTTACCACTGTATCTGTAGGCCCATTTGTATAAAGTAGTTGGAAACGTATACCCATATTTCGAGCGGGAGTCGGATTATCTAATCTACCGAAAAATACGATATGACTTATAGAATAGTTCTTTCCTAGATCAATTTCCAGATAATCATTTTGAAGAGAGCCGCCATTTTGCCAAGTATTTGTCACTCCTGATAGGGTATCAAATGTACCATTCACTACTATATTCGGTGGCGCTGAACTCCCATCTGAACTAATAAAGCTGGAAGTGGCGTATACAGGGCGATTCAATGCCAGATTTTCACCAGTAGAATCGAAGACTGCGATTTGTGAGATTTGCATATAGGCATCAGGAGCGGTCTGTGATGGACGCACGCGAATATAACGACCCTGGAACGTGAATGTAGGCTTTATATCACGCGTGGGGTATTTTGTTTTCTTAAATACAACATCATAGTAGCTACGGATTGGGTAGTTTGTCATATCTGTTACGAAGGTTGCGGTGGGTGTAAATACGCACGTGCTTCTATCTACAATCTGGTATTTTCTAACTATTTCGGACTGTGTTGTAAGATTACCTTCCGTGTTCGTAGCAGGATTGTAGTCAACCGTGTTCCACTGATAATAGCAGCCATCCTGCCCGCGTGGTTCGATTATATCCACACGCTTCACATGCTTATTGGGATTTTGTGTATGGAATAAGTCAATAGTATCACGCAGAATAAATTTATTAGAACAAAGCAACGAGGTTGTATTTATTTTTCCGCAGAAGTTGATATTAGGGATAACACCCTGTCCATCGCGGGCGCGTATTTCATATATAGGTCCGTAGTTAATCGAAAAGTTATCGTTGTTAGTGCTTACATAGTAATTCCCACTATCATCTTTCACCACAGCATTTTCGATGGCAGCTCCAATACTTGCGGCAGTGGTAGCTCCCGCCGTCATACGTTTTGTTAATGCCTCGCCCGCTATAGTTCCAGCCACTCCTCCTACGACTTGACCGGCTACGCTTGGACCAAACGCAACTCCCAGCCCCATATTTACAGTAGTAACTGCTAGACTCTGTTTGAATGCATTGTTATCCCACGCTACTCTTGCTACCCGTTTATCTTTTACATTATATACCTTCGGTAAGGATATAGGAGGATCCACACCCGTATCCGTTGATTTAACTTGCGCGGCAGGAGCTGTATAATCAGCGTTGGTACAAGCAGTAACTGTGAAAATACCTTGCGGGTCAGATCTTTCTTTTATAAAATAGAATCTTCTGTAACTTACTGAATTCCCAGGATCATCTGGATAGGATGTTCCAAACTTCTGTTCATATTTATCTCCTGTAACCGGATCGAAAATAATAGTTTTCATCCTACAGGCAACGTCGCATGAAAGTTCTGACGAGGCGATGACGCCGTAAAACATTACAATATATTCAAACGTAACACGACCACTCCCGTCTGTTAAAGGTTGCGCCTTTAAAGAGGACTGGTCGTAGTAAAACTGACCCATGCGATCCAACATGGTTTGTGAGGAAAAATCACAGTAGGGGAAATCTACGGAACTTAAGTTTTCAGGTGGGTTATACCCTGGGTCATATATTTTAGTAGATTTAGGAATCATGCTTTGGCGCGCGTATGTTCCTGTATTGCCCCAGCATACACCTGCCACTTCGTGAAAACCTTCACGGCATCGTTTACGACAAAGAGCACCAACATCGATATCGTCACCGCAACTACCCCAGCAGACTCCCGCTACTTCGTTGGGCGTGCTGCCGCCACACTTCGCCCTACATAGCGCACCCACATCGGTAGTATTCGCTGGGCAGCTCTTCCAACAAACACCAAGAACCTCATATTCCCCTTCTGCTGGGTTACATCTCTGGCGACACAAGGCCCCTACGTCAATATCGCCACCGCAGTTTCTCCAACAAACTCCCGCAACATAATCATAACCAGCTTGGCAGCTCGTGGCAGTACAGAAAGCACCCCAGTCAACTTTACCTGTACAGTCTGTCCAACAGACTCCCCACACATTGTTCATACCGGCTGGGCAAACTGAGCGTTGGTCTGCAGTTTTTCTTATACAGCCACAACCAGTCGTGCTACAACCCCAGTGCGCAGGGTTCCAATCACCCCAGCAATGCGTTTTAGTGTCTTCCCAGCAACTTGTCCCGTCATCACGATAGTCACCGAACGTATTACACCCTAACTTCGTAGCCGGCGTTGATGACTTCGCAGTTGTTGTCACATATGTTTGTTTCGCATACGTCGTAGGGACACGGCTCGACTTTACCGTTGTCGCAGGAACTGAGCTCTGCTTTGTATACGTTTCGGGAACATACGTGCTGATATTACAGAGCATATCGACATCAGATGATGTCCATGTTCCAGGATCACAAGGGCTTCTTGCTATACCCGCTGTAAGCGTCCACCCAGGTGGTACAGATTCATTCGGATCTGTATATCGTGTGCTTTCTCCTCTGGCCGTTTTGGCATTAGAAAAGACCTTTTTATACACGGATAGGGTGGAATCTGAGTAGTAAGGGGGTATATAAAGGGGAACTTTGAAGTTTACGCTACCATCATCGTTGTAGCATAAATATGGGCCGAATGCGTCTAGCACCCCTCCAATAGGCACAAATGTTGTAAAGATGAAATACAAGCCTTCATCCGTAATAATTTGATCAAGTGGCCTTCCAGTACTACATAAACCTCCATTCTCAAGTCCTTTATCAAATATAGTGGGAAGTATAATCATAAGTGCTATCATAACAATCATACATATGATATCTAACGTAGTCCAGGCTATAGTAATCAACATCACCCAACCGCAGACACCCGCTAACGCACCGAATGTCAGCACTGTTCCTGCGCAAGTGGCTATACCCATTTGCCCCAATAAAATTGTAATTAACTTTGTTAATGACATGTATGCTAAGGCGGTTGCTATCTTTTTTCCTATTTTTTCTGCTAGTTTCCCTGCAACCCTCGTCATAATACGTGTTGCAAAGAAGGTTGCCCCCCTGTTGATAATTCTCATTAAAAAATTAATAGGGAGTATCTTTTTAGCAATAGCCACCACTTTAGCCATACGACGAGTAGCAGCAACGTCAGCGGCAACTTTAACAGCATCGGCGGCTTTATTAACATCAGCAGCAGCCGCTGCCATTCTCGCAGCATCACCCGAAGCATTAGCAGCTTTCTGTGCATCGAGTGCTGTATCCAGTGCTTTGCTAGCAGAATTGAGTGCTTTACCGGCATCGGTAAGTCCAAGTGCTTGATCCAATATCTTAGAAATCATGCTAGTTTTTGAAGCTTTTTTGGCATCATGAAGGAGATCAGCCGCTTCGTCTATTTTATCTAACTCGCTTAATACTTGTCCCGCGTTGAGTTTAGCCGCACGCTCCGCTGCGCGTGCTGCTCTTTGAGCATCCCCAAGGGTATCCGCCAATCTACCTCTACGAGCCATATCATCAGGGCCAAGTTTCCCCCCCGCCTTCTTAAATTTATCATCTAGTTTACTTAGTTCATTCATCGCCACTTGTTGTTTGACTCCTTCCGCAATACTCGTTAACGCAACCTGTCCAAGTATTCCCGCTGCGGCATCTACTGATTGTAGGAGTGTCGAAGTAGTAGTATCATATGCGTTCACTCCAAGGACGGGCGAGTGAAACTTAAATCCAGCATCTGTTTCTACAAGATTCGCACTATCAGACGCAAGGTTATCATGATAGACTTTCATATATATGCTCGTAGATGCCTCGCGGCTTACTATACCCCATGTAACATCAGCTTGAATATAATCTTTATTATCCGAATCCCATGGAATATCAGTTGTTGAGGATGAATCGAATGTCCCCAGTTCTGCGCCATAATCTGGCACAGTTTTTACTTCAGTAGGTATTAGGCTCGCAGCTCTTATTAGTTCGGGATCGGGTTTTAAGTTGATATCCTCGTATTCATCATAATAACTATCTTGAGATTTAGGCAAAAATACAATAGATGGCTGTGTCCAAACAGGGTAGGCCGGAGCCGAAGTTTGAGATGCTTGGAATCCCTCTTCCATTCCATCTGGAGGCTTATATTCTGGTTGAACAGGTGGAGCCCCTCTTCCAGGGATTTTTGCTAATATTCTCTCTTCTGCTCTCGTCTTCTTAGAGGTCACTCCCGCTTCCGACTTGAAATATTTCCACCAAATAAAATATATAGCCAGTGACGCTGTGATTACCGCACATAGAAATGGAAATAGAACTTCCAGTGAGCTCATTTCTAAGCTCCTCCTATTTTCATCTCTTAAAAAATGTGCGAGGTCCTTCCGCGATGTGCTTAAGTTTGGCACGCCACGTTATACATCTTTATCTTCACCTTCATCTTCACCTTCATATGGCGTATTGCTATTTTTTGATGCCATTTCTTTAATTTCCGCTTCGTTCGGCTTATAATACATATCTATAAGCCGTTGAAGTTCTGGGTCAACCTCTTTACGAGGAACTGTTTTAGGATTATTGGGATCTGCAAAATAGGCGTCGCACTCATGAATGTTATATGAGTTTGTAAAGGTTTCAATAATACTTTGTGTATTTTGAACACTTACTACACGATCATTCTTTTTATATTCTTCCAGCAAAGCTGTATTGTGTGCTAAATTCATCTTTATTGTTGGGCACACCATCATTTTTTCGATTGAAAGAACCCCATTTTCTGACTGAAATCCTTCAAAAACCCGTTTTTTTAACCTATAAAGAAAGATAGCCAATGCTCCCAGTATCAAGAAAAATAGAGTACTCCAGAAATTCCTTTTGAAGAAATCTAGGATACTCTCAAAGCTGACCATTACTGTATAATGTCCCGTCAAAAATAATGGATAACCGGACGTTAACTACAACTACCTTCTGAGTATATCTTTGTTAAAGACTGAATCGTTTCATCGAGGTTTCGTATTTCGGTGTCGGGGTTGTCAATCTTAACCTGTTTATACTGTGCGATCTGCGTAGTAAGAGCCTCACATGTCGCCTTGGGAAGTTTTGTCGGGATCATTGACCCCCCTGAAACAACGCTCATATCTTGGAAGTTTTCGACCCCCTTGTAATAATATGTATATGCGTAGTAACTTATAACAAGGAGTATAAGTACATAAATCAAAGGTGTAATATGCTTAGAAACATACTTGACAGCGGCTTCCATTAATTACAGCAAACATTCAAAAAATCAAATCTTGGACGATGTGACAGATGATTCTTACGTGTTACATTTGAAGTTCGTTATAGAGGAAAGGAGGGAATCTCGTGAACTCATTGCGGCCTGGATAGAGGGGGTTATATTGGCTAATACACTACTTATATTTGTTGAGTCTGTACCTATTGCGGTGGCACCATTGTTTATTTGAGTACACAAGCCTCCTATCTGTGTATTTGGAGGATTCGCACAGTTTAGCTGCGTATAAATATTATTAAGGGCTGTCCTAGCTGTTGTAAGCTGCGTGCTACCATTTGACATCCCAGATTGTATAAGTATAAGGCTTGTTAAGTTATTACTTAAGTCAATGTAGTTTTTCTTAATATTCGCACATGTTTTGGCATAGTTGCCTTTTACTGTCGTTATTGTGTTACTATTTGTTTTCGCCTCTTCTCCACTTTGGCAGTAATACATTCCAGCATCAGACTCATCTGCTATACATACTTGATCGGCGGGATCTACATAAGTAGTGTCGCTGGAGGGGTTTTTTAGAAGGGCAGCAGCATCTTCATTTGTATCGCATATCCACTTCTTATAGTTTCCAAAGGCGCTGCTTACACATTTAATACTACTAGGTGCCGCCACGACTTTCATTTTTGATACGCATAGTTCTCCATCTGGGTATGTTCCATCAGGGCATTTAGAGACGCATACACCGTTTTGAACTGTTTCATTGCTATTACACGTAAATATAGCTTGGTAGCCAGTGCGGGTAGTAGTTGGTGGAGTACAAGTTGTGGCAGTAGATATTAGACCGGCCGCACACTTTTTAAAGCATGTTTGATCGGCCGTGTTTGTCACGGTGTCTTCATCCGAGTTACAGGGGACTAGGGTAGATCTCACGGGGGTTGGTGTGCTTGTTGTTCTAGTTGTTATGGCTAGCTGACAGTTATTTCCACCAATATCCTGCATTCCACTGGGCGTCATAGAAGCGCATGACAGATAGCAAGTCGATCCACTCTGTGTATAGTTCGTAGGGCATGGAGGTGTATATGTCGCCGTCGTAGTCGAACGTGTTGTACTGTTTACTTGACACTGATTATTGCCGATATCTGTTGAGCCGGCAGGGCAATTCTGATAACATGTGGACCCCGATTGAGTATATCCTGCAGGGCACGCATGCCTTCTATACCTTCCTTCATTATTCAAGGGAAATATGTCTGAATACACGCCTTCAGCCGGTTTCACACCAAAACAGTTCGCTCCATAGGTGGAGCTTGATACAGCACTAGCTGGAATAGTATATTGGACAGTTTGAGCAGCACCATTACCACACCCTGCCATCGTTCTAGTTGTTATAGGATATACTACATGCGGCCCATTATCGCTTATCCAGCCCCAGAAACACCAATCTGCCCTTGCAGCTGTCCTCGCTTCATTTACTTCCGCAAGCGTTGCCAACCTCCCCCCATATAGTGTGCATCTCGCCTGCGCCTGTGTCTTTGTCAAATTATAGCCAGTTCCTACCGCATACACTTCAGAAGCTAATGATACCTGCGCCTTTGATGAAATCGCCCCCACACACGATGTCCCGCTCGCAGTAAATCCAGATGGGCAGTTGGAATAGCATGTCTGTGCCGGCCCACACGTGCTACCAGAACACGTGACAACTGCGGGTGCGGCAAATCCGGTAGGGCATGTATAGTTTGTTGTAACGGCTGCAACCGATGTTTTTGGAACAACTGGCGGAATACAGCTGCCTCCAGAAGCTGTTGTGCCAGTGGGACAGGTAGACATACACGTGGCATTCGTTGTTATATTGTGGCCTGGAGGACATTGTAGAGCCTGATTCCAGACCCCTGTTTTGGACGGCAAGATATCGGTAAACTGCCCCTGTGGAGGTTTGAATCCAAAACAGTTGGCACCCGAGACTCCGCCCGTGGCTGGCGCAGCGGATACAACTGTTGATGCGCCAGGATACATTACTGAAGTGGTACTGTCAGAGACCCACCCTGGAGTTGTCCAAGAAGCACCGGCTGTTCTTGCTGCCGTTAGTTGCGCCGTCGTGGCAAGAACTGCACCATAACTCGCACATTTATCCTGTGCCTGGGCTTTTGTATAGGTTGTCACCGATAACCCATATACCTCCGCTACCGGCGCAACAGCCGCGAGTCCCCCTCCCACAATAGCATTACAGGTAGCAGCTGTTGTAAGATTTACATCGAATCCACTGGGACACGTATGAGTCAACGCAGGAACCACCGTCGCAGACCGTGTGGTCCTTGTAACAGGATTACCCTGACATGATGTTCCATTCGTAGTAAACCCGCTTGGGCAGTCTGTCAAACACTGACTATTATAATAACTATAACCACTGTTACAGGGCGTCATCGCGGCCGGCCTCTCGGTGATCATGTTTGCCCTAATAGGATACATCAGCTCTATCCACGTCATTGTCGTAGGTTTGCTTACCTGAATCCAGACGCCAGCCTTCAAGCTCGGCGCAAAATACGTATTATTATCCATTCCAATACCAACCCCCATCAAACTCTTCATAGAAATCTGTTTCATCTTTGTTCCTGACAGTGCCGCCCAGTTAGGAGCCGTTGCAATGTTCGTGTCAGCATAGTATATTGTCCCTGTTGAGTCAATAACCGCAACCTGATCACCTTCAAAGACAATCTGTGTTAGCGTCATACCCGTCAGAATCCCTGATACATTTTTCCATTCTCCTGAACGAATATTCGGCACATACCATACGATATTATCTGTTCCTATTCCGAATCCGCGTCCCAGGCTTGTGGCTACGCATTTAAATGTCTTTGTAGCGAGAATCCCCGTCTGTGTAGTCCACGCGGCAGTTGTAGGGTTCGATGTTATATTATCGATATATTTCACGATACCCGCGGTATCCACTCCCACCACGAAAGGGTAGTCAAAGTTTACCTGACGCATCGTTCCGCCTACGCTCACCCAGTTATATGGTGATCCAGGGACACTATATTGTGTTCCATATGATACCGCATTGGTCGATGTCACTCCTATAAGACGGCCCGCCGAGCCCGATATTTGTGTGAACGTTCCCGAAACCGCTTTCCAGTTCGGCGCGCTTGTGAGGCCTTGATCTGCGTAATAGGTATCTGTTGCTCCTAGACCAATCATAACCACTATGCTTGTATCAATAAGTCCCTCGTATACCGGCTTTTTCGAAAAAGACAACCAGAGTCCAGCTATGACAAGAACGACTCCGATTATGAACATTAACAGATATTTGTTTTTCATAGCCCTCCTTCCTATCTGACACCGCGATTCTATTCGTCGTCCTCCTTCGCAGCGCGCAAACGACGAATCAGGGGCTCGCACGCCTTCTCCCAAGTATATTCCAGGACTTTCTTCTTAGCTGCGACGGCGTGCGCACCCCTCTTTTCGGAGTTCAGCACATACTCCTCCATACCCAGGCACACTGCGTGGGGATCACAGGCCATGGCCTCACCACCAACAGGACTGAAGTTCGTGGGTAAATAATACCGAACAGTGGGCTTGACGAGCACGGAGTTGTCCGCTGTGCAGAACTCCTTATATCCACCAATATCCGGGACCACCTGTGGAACACCCACACCCATCTGCTCAAACTGGCAGAGACCCCAGCCCTCCCCGTCAGCCGTGGAGATACCCACGTCCGCTGCGTTATAGAAGAGATTGATCTCCTCGTCCTTGAATGACATGTTCTGTGCCGTAATGATGAGCCGCGCGGCGAACTGCTCCACGGGCACCCCGCGCAAGGCCAGCTCGCGAGCAAAGAGCTCAAACAGCCACCAGCCGCCCTTCTCGCCCCGATCGCAAATACACAGAAGAAAAAGGGGTTTCGTGGGATACTTCGTAATGAGTTCCACGAATGCCATGATCAGAATGTCGTAGCGCTTTCGCGGTTGGTTCCGATTCAGATTCAGAAACAGAAACACATCCGCAGGGAGTGACAGCTGCTTCCGCGCCAGTTCTTTCGGCACGGAGAAAAACTGCTTCGGGTTGAAGCCGTGTAAAAGAACATCCGTGGGACGGGTCACGCCCTGGTCCTTCAGAACCTTCTTCCAGTAGGGGCTGAATGCGAAGATCCTGTCGGCATCCCTATTGAGAATGTCCAGAAACGCCTGGCTCTGCGTAGTATATACTTGGTCGCAATACACCCAGATTTTGAATGTGCGAGGAATACCGGATTTACGAATGGCCTCCACGAACTGCGCCACCACCGCCATATCATTATAGATCATGATAACATTTGGCTTCTTCTTGCGAATCACATCGGGTAGGATGGCATAGCCGAACCCCTGCTGTAGAGGCTTCTCCAGGGCGGCGGCATCAATCACATCCACACCAGCAGGATAGGATCGGAATGTCGTGGGCAAATCATGGAACTTCTGGAAACCGAAGTGCGTAATGTCGAGCCATGATTGCTTAGCCAACTCTGTAAGAATCCCGTGAGATACTTTGGAATAGCCTGTGAACTGATGCGCGTGAGTGCTCACTAGAAGAAAACGCAGCTTATCTGACGATGGCTCTGGCCCGGTAAACATTTGACCGAACCCGATGTTCTGTAGGCTCAGGCTAGTAGAGGCGGTCGCGGAAACCTGCGGTGTAGGCTGAGTAGTAGGGGTGGCGCTCGCCTTACTACCCAGCAGGGACTCCAGGCTTTTCAGATACTCGGGTATGTCCGTCATTCCTACCCTAAAAGGAACGACAACTTTAGACCTTTATCCACTTCCCTACGTTGTCTCGCAACCTGATACGCCACTCCATCCAGGCCGATAGCACCTTCGTGCGATATGCCTCCAGCATTTGCTTCTCGCGCATCAGATGCTCAACCAGTTTTGCGGCGGCCTCCCAGCTCGGTAGGGGCAGGATCTGGAGATTCTCACAGACCCAATCCACCCAGGTGCCATTCGCCTCCGTCCTCACAACAAGAGGAATACAGCCACACTCGAGGGCCTCGTAAAAGCGGAACGTCTCGGGATTCATCCCATCCGGGCAGGGAACAAAGAGGGTGTCGAGTAGGGTCGTTATGTAGTCGGCCTTGGAGAGGGCAGCGCTGTCGTTCCAGTCGCCGAAGAACTTGGCTGCGTTCTTTCCAGAAATATCAAAGAGTGGTTGTAGCTGTTGGCGTCGGCCGTTCCAGTCTGTACCGTGGAAGGACCAGGTGAGACTGCGGAAGGGTGTGCGAGGAGTTTTTACAAGTATATTCTGCGAACCCTCCGCCAAAGTCCAGTGATATCCCAGTGGAATCGTAGTGACCTTTTCCGACATCTCAGGTCTCAGATAGAAACGGAGAACCCGCTCGCATCCGTCGAGGCTATAGGCGGACAAATCATCCTTACCGTGTTCGTCGCTGAGATGCAGCATACTGAACTTCACCCCGAAGCTGTCCCATTTCTCTAGCATAGCTGTTGTGATATCCACCCAGGGTCTTTGTAGTATTACAACGGGGGAATCAGTCGGCGGCGGCGCATCCGGCCGCACGCAGTCAATAACGAACGTGCTGGGTTTGCCGAAGAGATCCATCAACCAATCGCACTCATGTAGCTGCTGTATGCTCAGCTTGTGGTCTGAGATACACACGAAGCGCTTGGGTAGCTGTGTGAATACCTTGCTCTCATATTTGGGAACGGTCAGGGCCTTTGGTTCCGGGGCAGCATGAGCAGGAGGAGCCCGTGCATCCTTTAGAGCCTGTGCAATATCCAGATCCCCGCCCACATCTCCCTCCACCGTGAAACGCTCATCGTTGTTCCACAGATCACTATCAAACCCGTCAATCCGCGTGAAATCGTTGAACTGGCTATTGGCGTATTTAGGGTCGTCGTCCTGGTAGCAGCCGGCAACCATCGGATCCAGAATATAGGACCGCAGAACGGTCACCGGATTACAGAGGACATGATCGGCGCTCGTCCAATAGCCGTCGGCCGTTTGAATCAAGTCGAGCACCTTTTGAGCTCCCCGACGAGTCAGCACATACGCATACGCACAGAAATGGAAATAGCGGTTGGCGGATTTCTGCCCCCAGACCGTATTTTCCTTGATACGGCAAAAGGAGTCGTTCACTCGCTCCTTACATCCCTCCTCAAACCCCTTGCGATTCGGAGGAAGGACGCCCCCCAGATAGATAATATCGTAGTCATCCGGAATATCAGCAGCGGCGGCTTTCCAGGCAGCCTCCCAGCCCGGCCTGAACTTCACATCATCCTCGAGAATGAGGTAGTTCTCAATATCCTGATTCTCATGCGCCAGCTTCCACCAGAGCCCGAGGTGGCTGAGCGCACAACCCGCAATCGCCTTTTTCCACAGAAAGTCGTTGGGCTTCAGAAGCCGCTGAATGGCAGGCGTCAGCGAAAGCGTGCGTCCCTCAATCGCCGACCAGCGCTCTACACGCCCGACAAGCTCCGGGCAGTTGCTCCACAGCCGCTCGAGACGATCTCCGCGCCGGTCCAGATTGATAACGAAGGCTTCATCGATTCGGTCAGAAAATGCCCGGTGAACTTGGAAGTTACCCCGATGGACATAAATGGCCCGACCGGTCGTGAATGTCTTTCGGAGACTGACATCACAATAGACGGTATCCAAGGGCACACGCGGCACTCCACGACGAGCACCCACGATGCTCAGGATACTCTGATCATGGCGATGGCCGAAGGGTTTTCCATCTGGGCCAGTCCCCGCCCACTTGGGCCCCACAATCACCTCGCGACGCTTGGCCAACTCGGCGGCCTCGGAGAAGACACCCGTCGCCAGCGTGGAACCGGCGCGAAACAGGATGAGCGCCGCCTGGATCTGCTGGGCCGCTAGTTCCGCCTCTGTGGGCCGAAGGACCGCACAGAACTCCGGAGAACACCAGCGTCGATTCTCCTCCCGAGGATCCTCCAGGAAGCTGAGGCCCGCGGCCTGGGCCATCAACATCCAGTCTTTCGGCCAACGACATAAGAACGCCCCCGCGTCCGTATAAAAGACCATCCGCCCGGCAAGATCCGCCCGACCACACAATTCCTTCAGGATCCAGAGCTTCCACGCGAAATGCTGCGGCTCCCAGTAATCCGCGAACGCCCCCGCCGGTGGCGCAGAATCAGGAAGTGTCTCAAAGGTCGCAAAGCCAAACTTCTCCTTTAGAGCGATGACAGTATCCTCGGGAATATCACCCCCGAGAAAGACCGTTGCCTTGAGCTGGGGCATGGCATTTGTCTGTGTAGAAACTGCAGTCAGCCACTGCTGTAGCGACGAGAGATACTTGCGTGTGGCGCAAGTGACCATATGAGGGATTTCAACTGCTGAGGAAGGGGCCGGTGCCGCCACGGGAGCCACCACGGGAGCCACCACGGGATCCGCCACCGCAGGCAAAGGGCACATGTCACCGAGAATCTCCGGGAAGGAGTTCGACGTGAATCCACCCAACTTGAACATCCGCCTCGCACACTCTGCCATCGTGCGTTGGGCCCAGGCTACACGATAAGGATCGAGGGCCGGCACGGCGAATCGCTTGAGCCACTCGGCATCGTCGGTATCCACACGCCGCACAGCCTCTATTAACTGCTCGGGGCTCGTGAAGCTGCGGGCGTCAATACAGCCCGCGGGATTGAAATCGCGCTCGAACTTGGGATCGCCCCAATAAATGGGGATACAGCCCGCGGCCTTGGCGTGTAGATACTTCTCTGTGACATAGCCACTCGCAGAGTTATTTTCGTAGGAGAGACAAAACTTGTAGTCTTTCAGGAACTCAAGTTTGCGGAGCTCTCCGCCTCCACCACCACCACCTGCAAAGAGATCAGGGCCCATATTATTGAAAAGGCGGCCAGCAGAATCTACCCCCTTATACTCGTTCAGCCACTGGAAGGCGGCGTTGCGGGCGGGATTATTAGGGTTTGACACCACGAAGGCACAGAACTTCTTCTTTTGAGCCAAATCGGCCGCGAACACCTTCGTGCATCGCTCGAGAGGAATAGGTTTGGGATTCACGATACGTTCGGCGTCAGCCCCGAACCAGTCGATTTCCAGAATCCAGAGGGGGAAGCGGAGGTAGCCCTCGTCCACCATATCGAAATGGTGGAAGCCGAGGTTGAGATCGATTTCTGTCACAGGGGCCGTATTCTCACCTGTAAAGTGGATCTTGGGCTGCTTCGGTGGCAGGGCTTTCCAGGCCTCGCCGAATGGCCCGAAAATAACGATCTGGTCGTCGGCTGTAGCTGGCCTGCCGACAACTTTTATCGGCGGGTCGAGCTTGGCGCCGGCCGCTGCGAGCATGAGCGTGAAGAAGTTGTATTCGGGCGAGAAACTCTCCCACATATCACAAAAGCCTACGTGGAACGTAGGGAACGTGGCAAGAGGAGCTGTAGGGCTAACGGACACCATGACCTCTACGGGCTCAATACTGAGTGCTTTTAGCGCGGCCCCCCAGCCAGCCTTCACGGTAGCAGAAATAGGGGAGAAGGCCGCCAAAAGCTTTACACGAATGGCGTTGGTCGCACCGGGCGCGAATATTCCCTTTAGAGTGACGAGATCCTCTTCCATATGGTGTATCGCATCGCAGGCAGCGCCAATATGATTGTCGGAGTAATAGGAGCGTTCCAGGCCCAGTCCGATATCACGAATGAGTTCCGAGTTGTGGACGAGGGGGATACCAGCCCAGGCAACATCCAGTAGCATGGGGCGAATCGCAGTGAAACGGAGATGCGATAGCACGAAACTCATGGGCTCTTTTACCCACTCTACTGAGCGCTGACGACCGATGAACTCACCGCTGAGCCCTACATCGGAGTCACAACAGTGTTTCACGATATTTTCCATGAAAAACTTGCTTTTTGTCAACATATCCGTATTATGGGCCTTCCAGCTTCCGATGTTCGTTCCACGGCGCTTCGATTCGCGCAGGATAACGAGAGGGAGAATGGCGCTGCTAGCATTCGTAGTATTGGTCTCGGCAATATGGCTCGTCCAAGCGGGCATTTTCACATCTGCCCCCTCGATTTTTTTGAGAGCTGCCACGGTGGTATCGAGCCACGAACCGAGTCCAGATTCCTGGATGTGCGTTGCGGCGGGGCTGGGTGACCATAAGAAAGGAATGGTGCGGACGGGAACACGGGAAAGAAGTTCAAGGGACTGGATGGCCCCCTGCTCCATCGCGGCAACGGCATCCATTACCCAGATCTCCGTCATACCCGCAAACTCCCGCTTTGGCGCTTGTGTTGTAGGAAAGAGGCAGGCCTCGAGCTCCTGAAGAAGGAAGGGCTTGCGGATAATCCAGATGGATTTCTTGGTCATCGCCGTGCGCTTTTCCGTAGGAAGAGTCATGCGGTCAATCTCAAAAATAAGATCGTAGCCCTTTGCATCTTCTATGGAAACCACTTTCCATTGCTTGCCGAGGCTGGAACAATCGTCCCACCAGTTCTTTCCTGTGACAAGCTGTACGAACTCGACGTCATGGCCGAACTCTCGCATGAGCTCCGCTATGGCGAGACTTGTATTCGCGACACCGGAGCTAAACATAGAATGTTGAGCCGTTGCCAGAACTCCTACACGCATCCTGATATCTTTCAAGATTCGTGAAGAAGGTTTTAAGCGCATTTATTCTCTGATCATACTCAAACGGTGCGTCATCCTGCGCCCGCTACTCCGATTCAGGCGCCTTCCTTTAGAGGCTGAGTGCCTACGACCGGTCATACGTGCGGAGCGCGAAGGTCTAGGGCGCGAAGCTCTAGAACCACTCCTATTAACTTTTCGCGTATTTCTTACAGAGTATGTCGTAGCTGCTTTCGTTCCAGAAGATTGAATGGTATGTTCCGCGATCAAAGCAGTTTCAATAGCCTCCAAATATTGTAAAACTTCATTCAAGAGACTCTGATGGAAATGTATCAGTTCCTGTATAGTCCGTTTCTTCGGTTTCAAATCCACGTATATCTTGATTTCTTCTTTTGTCAGTTCTACGAAGTTCTTATACTTGTGCGCATTATGAAATCCGAGATACTCTTCTTTGACACCGGCCATAAAGTGATTAATACTTCTATCAGGTAGTTCCTTATTGAGACCCTCCAGTAAAAATGCCTCGATGGAATACAGATATCTATAGACTTCTTGAACGGATTTCATAGCACGCAGCTTCTTCAGGTCATGCGAAACAATATGTTCCACGATTGCCGACAGCTTATAAAGAAGTCCAACATCAGGATCTTCACACGGTAGATAACAAATGATTTCCCAGATAATAAAGCAAATAGTGGTAAGGGGGTTGTGGTTGTATTTATCAATATCGATTCCACCGCCGCCTTCAAACAGACCTTCAATTTCATTCCCAAATCGCCTTGGGTCCATAGCAAGCACTCCTTGTAGACCCTGCCTTACATTTTCTCGCGCAGCCTCTGCACCTACTGGCGGTTCTCCATAATGCATTTGAGCTCTTTGCGCTAAAATAGCTAACTGGGCATGAGTATCCCGATTTGAATCACGCGCAACCCCCTCCTTAAAACCCTCAGATGCGCTCGCAGTAATCGCTGCATCTTCTCTTATATCGATGTCCGCAGCCCCTTCAGGAAAAAAGATCCCTCGTAAAATTTCTATCGAGGGTATGTCTTGTATATTAGGCGCTTCAACACGATCTCCCCCATCTTTGTCATCCCCTTGTAACATTTGCGCCACTTTTATTAGTTTGTCGAAGTTCGCTTGATGCCGTGGGCTGATTTTAGATCGTTTAGTTAGTATTTCTCGAATCAAGTCACCCTTTTCTTCGACTGTTAGCCCCTTATTTAAATACGAAAATATATTCACGCCGTTCTCATTGAAGTTCGATCTTGCGAATACGGATTCCCTTTCGACAAATGTGAATTTATCTATTAAGAGAATCTTGGCCGCTAAAGCTTTAGACACTATACTTTCTCTGCCGAATCTATCATTAAAGAGTTTATTTATAGCGTCTACGGAAGTTAAGTCGGCTGCTATATTACCTCTGGCATTAAGAGTAGATATCAGGATATCATAGTTCTTTTTGTAGAGATTAATGCCATATGCCATTTTCTTTTTGTTCGCAGTAAGATATGCTTCATCCGCCGCGGCAAAATCATACATGAAAACAATCTCTTCATCTTTTGAGATGATTGGAGGAAAAGAAAAACGAAAATGAGAAAGGCGCGTGGCGGCCCTGAGTATTGCTTGTATCTTACTTTGTATTAATCTGTCATTTGGCAGTTGATTAAAAGGGACTACGTCGCTCATGACAGTTACTAAAGATCCTATTAGCTTCTCATTAATACGATTCCATTTTTTAATATATGCGTCTTTACATACTTTATAACTACCCTCCTTTTCTGGGTTCAACCGGTCAGCTGGATTTTTAATAGTTTTATATAGTTTTTCTAAATAAACTCTGCTGGTCATCACACCAGTATCTTTATAGAATGTCACGAGCCAGTATTGTTTCGTGGTTTTATCATACATAGTTAATATTACATCGATACCCATTTTTAAAGCAAATAAGAAACATATGCGATCATTCGTGACAAGTCTTATCCTCGTACCAGGAGGAAATCCAAATCGTTCAGGGAATAAGCATGCCAATACCTGTAGCCAATCACCCGCTCTTTTAAACTGAAGACACATGTAATACTCTTGTTCTCTGCCTAAGGCACGTGCGACCCTGCCTATAATATCTCGTTGTAAATTAAAAAGTATTTGCGATAGCTTGCTTACTGTATATGGGTTTTTATCATCTACAAGTGTTTTAAAAACATCATTTGTGTTCGTTTTTTTTCTATTTGTAAACTCTATAGAAGTGGCGCGAATACCATTCACCATTCGAACGGGTGGGATGTGGATTGGAAACTGGGAATGGAATAGCTCCGTTGGATGTAGTCTTTCTAAACTCCCGCTTGTCGCAGGATATGCTATGTTCGTGGGATTTTCGTCATACACTTTCTGTATAAGCACTTTACTATCCGCAGTTGTATCCAACGATTTGTTTGCTTTTAACGCGCCGTCTACAATTCCTTCGCGGCTGAGAACATATCGTGCTGTGCGTTCATGTCGCGGTCCACCACCCCCGCCGCCACCCCCACCTTTCGTGTGCATCAGACCCTCCCCGATCGGAACAGACGCCGCATCTATTGTAAATACGAAGCTGTGATTGTCAGCCCCTTCGTTTCTGTTTAAAAAATCATATAGATCTACCCCATACAACTGCCATTCACGTTTACTCCCTTCTTCTTCACTTTCTCCTGTTGCCACAAGAGCACTGGCTACCACATATTCTACATCATCTTCTAAAGACCTTTTAAAATTTGGTATTTCTCTTCCAGCTAAAACAGGATTTACATATGTGGTGTAAAAAGCCCTTTTGATAGCATCATCGCTCGGTCTGGCGCCTTCAACTAAACCCAAATAATCATTAATAAGAGCCCATTCCGATCTGAGATCATCTTTGGCCAGAGTATCATTCGGTATGCCTATTTTGTAATATCCTGACTTCCATACATCTCCAAAGTCAAAGTTACCTCTCTGTTTATTAAAATCGTGATCCGCATCGGCCGCGGCATCCTTTCCAACATTCCTTACATTCCTTTCTGATTTTGGATCTGCCGCCGCCATCCCCTCTCACTATTTACCCACCCTATTTTCTATAATCTTACCCCAAGCCGCATGTATGGCAGGATTATAAGGAGAATACTTCCACGCCAACGTAGCTGCATGAGATTTATAGGTGGCCGCGCGCTCCGAATGCCGAGTGCGCGCTGCCTCCACGAGTTCCGCTCCCTTCTTCAGATCAGCCCCGTCATAGCCATATCCGAACTCGACCCAGGACGGCGCGTTGTGTATAACCGGAAATCCCGTGTAGAGCAGCTCCAATGTCATGTAGTTGAACTCATTATTGTAGTTGTGTAGGACGAAGGTCGCCGTAGGCCATTCCTTCAGAGTGCTGACGATATCCCGTCGCCCTAGCATTTCCACCTTCGCGTCCTTGAAGATATCCAAATACGGCATTATATTCACGAGAAAATGCGGGACCATGAGAAGGCGCTCGCCATTCACCACCATAATCTTCCCTTTCCAGCCCGCCCCCTTGGATCGATACCATCGCTCCATAATCATGAGGGGCACGAGCGAACACTTCTGGAAACTAATATTCGGCTCCATGATAACGAATACTTCCTCCTCGGGGCAGGTAGGGGCCTTCCAGCTCAGCAGATTCGCCCCATCACCCATGAGAATATCCGGATCCCACACATACGGTGCGATAAGATCCTCCAAGGCCCCTTTGACGGGGACATGATTCAGATAGGAGGCATATTCGGCGTGCTGACCATAGTGCGGCGAAACGAGAATCGCGTCATTTTTGCCAACAACGTGGTGCGCGAAATAGTGCTGATTGATAAAGATGGGCGTCTCCACATCTATATTGAGAATGTTGCCGAGATACACCTTGAATAGGCGACCCCCTATCATCTTCACGAACTGCCGGACTATCGGATCCAAGCTCATTCCAATCTCGAGCATGGCCGCCACATTCGCCATCGGCTGCTTCAGCATATCCTCCGTGACAATCATGCGGCACTTGCGCAGTCCCTCAGGAATGTTTTTCAAATGCTTCGGCTTATCGTTCACCAACATAATAGGAGCATAACCCATGGCATCAAACATGCGATAGAAGACGACCACATTCTGGAAAAGCCCATTCGCATGGATATTTTCGTCCGTTATCGTGGCCGTGCTGAGAAGAATAATTTTCCTGTCGGATATTCCCTTTAGAGAATCGAGGGGACCCGTCCACGGCTTCAAAGCCGCACACGGATCTCCAAATGTGTCTGTCCGTCCAGGTGCCAGCATCTCTGAAATGATTCCCTCCACCCTTTTAAGCATCAGGGGATCGGATTCCCTCCGTTCAGAGCATACAGAAGACTCGCCATTCTCTCAATAGCGGCCTGTGTAGTGGTCGGCGCTGTTCCAGCCCAATAAGAAGTAGTGGCAGGGGTATAGGATCCGGTGGGTCCCGTGGGTCCTGTAGGGCCGACCGTTCCAGTCCCCCCTCCTCCGCCCGCAGTAACGACCTGCCCCGCAATCGTTAAACTACCCGCAGTTGATATATCTATAGGGTCTACGACAGATATGGGGCTCGTGCTGTATTTACTTATAGTGTTCACGGCGATCCGCTTCTCATCATAAATAACCATCTCCTGGATCTGACCGAGCTGTGTCTGTAACACGGCCGTTTTATCGAGGCCGCTCGCCGATGTCACGACATTTGTGAGCTCCGTTATATTCACCACAAAACTATTCGCACCACCCGTCGTCGCCATTCTATTTGTTCGTCGGCGTTTCCTTTAGCCTCAGTAGATAGTATGGCAACTTCCGTTGTCGTTAACGGAGACGTATCTCTGGTTCTCATTCCTACAAATAACTTGACGGCGAACCAGTCAGCAGTCGTCATTCTCTCGAGCATTAACTACCCCGGTCGCACGGTGACTATTCGCGACAGCGTTGGATACTTATCGACGCCACAGAACATTATCGTTTCCACGCAACAGGGGGTAAAGTTCTCCGATGGGACTTCTTCTATTGTTATGACACAGCCCTTCTCATATCTCACAGTCACGAGTCGCGACCCCACCAGCTGGAACCCCAAAAACTCCTTCGGGTTTCCGCAGAATCTCACGATTGCCAATGCCGCAGCTCTGACAGTTAGTTCTATTGTGACTTCCAATATCTTTTCCCAGACATTTATAAGCACTCCGTATCTTCATCTAGACACACTAACTACAACATCTTCTATGGCCGTATTTGGTCCCACTGTCACAAGCAGCCTATTAGTTGGCCTTCCCCTAACAACGATGAGAACGGATCCTGGCTTTTCGGCTTATATACAGGGTGCCGTAAAAACCCTGGGGGCTTTTGATGTAGAGGGGGGCCTACGAGTGACAGGAAATATGAGCACCGGTAGCAATCTGTTCGTCCTAGGAACTATTTCTTCTCTCGGGGCCTTTGGAGCTCGTGGCGATATTATGACGATGGGGAGTTTTCTCGCACCGAATGGATCCATTATCGCGAATAATCTGGATGTGCGTGGCCAGACAAGTATCGGTGGACCGGCCACATTCTCAAACTCTCTCACAATCGGAACAACTCTTTCTGTTCAGAACTCTATAACGGCCTCCAACTACATCACGAGCACCCTACAAGTAGCGAGCAGCATCAATATGCAGGAAAAATCCATTGCCTATAGAACATACGATCTTCTTTTTTCTGACGCGATAACACTCCCTAGCGTGAGCACAAATAATGTGACCGCCTCGAATGGAGTAACTACCAGCAATCTGGTGGTCTATAATACGATTCAAGCGCAACAGGCGACGACCCTTCTGCTGAGCTCTACGGCGATCGTGAATCCAGCCGGTTCTATGAGCATATCATCTATCAGTGGAAGAACCGCGGCCTTTTCAAACTATGTTACAACGAACCAGTTTCAGACGTCTTCTATGACGGTTTCCACGATACAACTCACCGGGAACATTAACGCGCCTACGGGGGGTTACATGAATATCAACGCAATCGTTACCAGCACAATAAGCACGGGTATTATCTATGCCGATATCATTCAGGCAACGAACTTCGCAACGACACAGCTGGATATCGCCAAGCTGACGATTACGAGCCAGGTTATAGCAGATAACGTAACCACCTTTAGCGCGTCCAACGTCTTTATTGATAATACGGGCGGCTCTATATCAACTGGGTCTCTGTATGTGCAAAACGTTATAGCAACCAGCTCTATAACAAATACATCGGGGGAGTTCGTCACTACAAGCGGCAATATTAAATTCATCGCGTCGAACGTTATCATGGATAATACGACCATTAGTTCCTTAACAGCCAGCACCATAACAACCAGTTCTCTGACAGCCAGTCGAATAACGATTGGCGCAACACCGTCGGCGAACAACGGCCCGTATTTCACCCTCGAAGAGACACTTTTTCCAAGCAGAAATACAGTCGCCACAGAGGGTCCAGGCGATTTCCTCACTCCGTTTTTTGTGAGCAATGTTCAACCCCCAGGAACTCTTCCTGGTGAGCCTTATTCAGTGGAGGCTTCGTTCGCCCTGAACTTCAACGGACCTCAGATACCGGGCTATTTTGCGACCATTCTCGGATTCAATCTGTATCCGAATGGTGAGCTGGATTCGCAGATTTCTATTCGCACGCTGAATGACTCGAATACGATAACAACTCTATATGGCCTCTATGGAACAGATCAGAGCTATAGCACGCCTCCAGGAACAGGTGGTATTGCGATTCCCTATGGGGCTTTGCCCACATCTTTTATTCACATAACGGGGACCATGTATGGTAACAGTGCCTTTAGTATACAGTTCCAGTCACGTTCGAACGACAACTATTCAGGTATTGACTCCAATAATACTATAACTATCAATAATGGGGTTCTGCGCTGGCCATATTTCCTGAACGGAACCACCATCCAGAACTCGCTCAACGATATGTCAGTTCGTTCGCTGTATTACTACGGGGCCCTGAACTTCGCATCCGATCCGGCCTTGAAGGAGAATATTCATGATGCCGATCTTCAACGTTGCCTCACTACTGTAAAAGGGTTGCCTCTACGCCGTTTCAAATACATTGACCCCTATCTTTCCACTTTCCAGCAGAAAGATACGCACCGCCTCGGCTTTATCGCAACGGAGCTGGAGGAACATTTCCCCAAATCCATAACATACACACACATCAGCGAAATCCCAGGCCACGACTCAACCTTCAGAATGATAGACACACAGCAGATTGAAATGGCCCATATAGGAGCAACGAAGGCTCTTATCAACAGAGTAAGTAGTCTCTACACGACACTAGCCGACGCTCGTCAGGAGATTTCCACCTTGAAAAATCTCCTAAACCTGTAGGCATGAGTGGGAGGATAATCAACGAAAGCACTTCTGTAATCCAGATTGACACGTCTGGTTTACAGAATAGCATGGCCGCTGTCGTATACGTGTCAAGCACTACAATCCCGGGACAGCTTGTGACTGTTATCGATTCGACGGGCTATCTTTCCTCGCCACAATCAATCCTTTTGAGCACCGTAGGCACTGCCACTCTCGTGGGCGGCGGATTTATTCAACAAAGGTATGGTTATATATCACTGATCTCTGAGAATTCCAATAAATGGCACGTTATTAACTGTAACTCGTTCCCAACGTCGAGCCCTGTCGCATATCTGGCGCTTGATTCATTCGCCATTCAGGCCAGCACAATACATTCCTACAGTCATATTTCGAGTATTGATGCGAGAGATAGGAGAACAGACGTATTTCTTTCAGCACATACGCTCGGTCAGACATTCGCGAGTAGTATGAACGTAAATAGCTACGCGGCATATCTTTCCACCAGCACAACCGATCCTAGGTTGAGAATATGGGGTGATGCCAAGGTGTATGGCTCAACAAATACGATCGGAACTCTCAATATTCGCGGAACGATATCTACGACTGGGAACTTGAACGTGGGGGCTAATGTCTCCAGTAAGTTGGGCACGATTTATGTGGGTGGTGATGTGACCACTTCAGGAAGCATCCGTGGTCAGCGTGGAAATCAGATGACGGTACAGGCGCTTAGCACGTTCGGGCTGGCCCGGTTCAATTTACCTGTCTCGATTGGCAGCACCACTACTGTTGCCGCTTCTGCTAGCGCAAGAATAATGAGCACTAGTGAAACGGAGGGCAACTTCTTGAATGCGACCAGCAGCATTACTATAGGGACGACAGGTCAGGCCATTCAATACAGACGCGGCTTTCTGAATTTACTGAATCTGCCTATAACAACACCCTCCATCAGCACCAACTTCTTAACAGCCTCGAATGGCCTTATTACGTCCAATCTCGCATTCCAGAGTTTCGGCCCCGCGTCCACCCTACAGCAACTAACTCTCTCGACCGCGCAGATTACAAACGCCGACGGTTCTATCGTTATTTCTTCTATCGGCGGGCAGACATTGGAGACAAACCATCTATATTCGCCCAGCATAAACACAACTGGCCAGGCAACGATTAACACTATAAATATGAACGACGCCTCCTATTCGGACAGCACGATTGTATTATGCCCCCCTTATACGAGCGTCGTTATTGCACGCCCTGTTATCCCCCTCTACTGGACGATTTCAAGCACAGGGACAGCTGGAACATTCAACGCTCCCGAAGCATCATTTAGTACAAACCTTTTAGCAGCGGCATTTGTTGTTGCTGATACATTCAATACCACACTAGATTTTATAGAAAATGACCGTGTAGAGCAATTTAGTTTGAGTTCGATGACCGTGACAGATACAGTGCGATTTAGCACAGCCAATCTGCTTTCTATTAAAAATGCGCATTTCCAAAATGTTGGAGGGATAATACGAGGTACGAATACAAAACTTTCTTCATATTTATACATAAGCACCATACACACGGATCTTATATCAGCGTCAAATACCATAGAATTTACAGGGGCCAACCGATTTACAATGTCTACTGCGATCGTTAGCAGTATTCAATCCGATAGTATTGTAACAAGCAGCTTCGCATTTGTGAATGGTAGTCTTGGCTCTCCAATGCAGTACAGCACAATCAATCCCAGTACGCCGTGGCTACAGGCCTCCACATTCATGATGAATAATCCTCCCTTCACGACCACTACAGGCCTCGGAACATATTTCAGCGAAACCGCCTTTTCAGCAGCGGAGAATCAGAATGCGTATTATACAGTGATAAGTCCCTTGGCGGTTCCGAGTGTTCTTGACCAGCCCTATATTAATACGGTAGCGGGGCGTGGGACTTCAGGCTATACAAGCACGAATGGGACGGCGGCATCGAATGCGTCGATCGGATACCTGCTTGGACAACCAGCTATTGACGGAAACCAAAATCTATACTTTGGCGCAGGGGCGGACGCATGGAGAATACAGAAAATAGATACAGCGAGCAGAATATCTACGATCGCAGGGAATCCGCAGTTTTTCTACGGAGATGGCCTATATCCTACAGAAGCCGCGCTTGGTCCAAAACTAGCCGTAAGCGTGGTGTCACCAGGTGTAACACTGATAACGGACGTAAGTAACGTGCGCTTGCGCTTGGTAGATCAAGAGCCGATTATATACACAATTGCTGGAACAGGGAAAACAGGATATCCAGGTGATGGGGGCCTTGCTTTTTCTACTATATTCAACAATCCAGGTATGACAGCATCCGATTCGGCAGGAAATATCTTTGTCGCCGATACGAGTAATAATATGATTCGAATCATAAACCTGTCATCCATATACCAATATGCAGGCAGCACTATTTCTGGCGCTTCAGGTGACGGCGGCCAAGCTTCACTAGCAAGGTTTGCGGGTCCATACGGTCTAGCGTTAAACTCTTCTGACCTATTGTATATAACTGATACGAGTAACTGTGTTGTACGCACAGTAGATCCTACGACAACTGTGATAAACCTTTTTGCGGGCTCATACACGAGAGGCTTCTCAGGAGACGGCGGGCCAGCAACATCCGCCCAGCTCTCTTATCCCCGCGGAATCGCCGTCGATTTATCCAATAACGTATACATATGTGATACTTCCAATGATCGTATTCGCAGAATAGACTTTAACACAAACATTATATCAACTATCGCGGGAAATGGCTCTAACTCATTCTCGGGCAACGGAATCCCAGGTTATCTGGCAGCACTTTCCAGCCCAACAGGGGTTACAACGGATAATAACGGTAATCTTTATATAGCCGACACAAACAATCACTGTATTCGCTTCCTGAACATTCGAACAGGGATTATAGCAACAGTAGCTGGTCGACCCACGCGTCCTGGATATTTCGGTAATAACACATTCGCAACCACAGCCCTTATGAGTAGTCCCAGTCAAGTGGCGTTTGACCGTTCGTCGGGTTATTACTATATCGCTGACGAAGGTAATCGACGAGTGCGATTTGTGGATTCTGCCACAGGAGTTATATACGATTATGCCGGTAATGGAAGCCCCCTTTCTCTTACTGACAAGGTAACCGCCTCGAGAGCTGTTTTTGGCAACATTGCCGGCCTCGCGGCCGATCTACAGAATAACATTTACGTGGCCGATGGCCCAGGAAATACTATTAGCATGATTGATATCTCGAGCGGGTTGATTTCTACTGTGGTGGGGACGGGCGTTTCAGCCTTTTCAGCCGATGGGCCAGCGATAACCACGGCCATTAGCACACCGCGGGTAGCGCTCATAGATTCTAGCAATAATCTTCTGTTCTGCGACACAAATAATCATCGGATTCGTAAATATATTTCCACGACAAAGAGGGTCCAGACTATCGCGGGCACGGGTATAGCGAACTACAGCGGCGACGGCGGATATGCTTCTACTGCCAGTCTGAACAGTCCAAAAGCCCTCGCATTAGATCTTTCTGGAAATATCTACATAGGGGACTCATCCAACTATCGGATTCGCCGTGTAGACGCAAAGACGGGTATTATAACCACGGTGGCTGGTGTAGGAACGGCGGGAACGGTCACCCATGGAGAATCAGCCGTGAGCAGCCAAATCGGGTTTGTTACGGCGCTTGCAACGGATCCTACGAAAACTCTATACTTTACGGACCTCACAACGAATGGTCTCTGGCAGATCAGCCCGACGGATGGAACATTTCAGCCGATGAATACAATCAGCACAGCATCCTACCTCGGAGATGCCGGCCCTCTTTCTAACGCACAGTTCAACCAGCCTATGGGCCTTATAACAGATGTATCTGGAAACTTCGTAGTGTGTGACTCGGGCAACTATCGTATTCGCCGCAGCTATACCTACGGAGTTCCGCAGACGCCGGCATATCTTAATATGTATCTCACATTCACCAACTACTATGCGACCAGCGGTTCCATCAATATATGGGTGAATGGGAACAACATTGCGAGTTTCAACACGTCGAGTATAAACTCCACGCTCCAAATAACCGATCAGAATATTCACAGCTATCCTCTTCAGAACAGTAACCCTGTGCTAGGTGATCAAAAACCCTATATACAAATTTTAACAGAAGGGAATGTCGGCTATATGAAACTCGAGGGGAACTTATGGGTAGAACAAGTGCCTGGACAGGGTCTGTTACAGAATAAGGTGAACTCTGAAAATGGCATCATCATGAACTCAGGGACACTCGATTTCCCCTACACAAACAATGGTATAACAATCGATAATAAATATAATGACGCATCTACAAGAACGTTCCGTTATACGGGCAGCTTATTTAACGCATCTGATCCGGCTTTGAAGGAGTGTATACAAGCCGCAAACCTGGGAATCTGCTACGAAACGCTTGTCCAAATCCCCCTGCGGACATATAACTACATTCCAGCTTATCAGTCCACATTTCATGTGCACGACAGAACGCGCCTCGGATTCTTGACGAGCGAAGTCGCCCCCTTTTTCCCTAACTCTATTACATGTATCCCTTTTGAGCATACTTGGGCCGCATCGTCCATTCAAACACTGGACACTGCACAGATAAAATACGCGCATTTGGGTACCACACAACGACTCATAGAGGAAGTGAGCACTCTAGAAACGCAAGTGGCCGAACTAGATTCTCTGCGGAAAATCATGCGTATGATGGCTACCCAAAGAAACGTGGTTCTTTGATAGAAGCTGGGAGATGAGCACCCCATATAAACCATATGCTTCAGAATCAGAAACTGATACAAGCTCAGGTTCTGATTCTGATACTGATACGTCGTTCACTTCGGATTCCTCGTCGAGTTCGTATGCGTCAAGGATTCATGCGCCGCCCCCGAGAGACTTTCGCGCTCTTGCTGATGGCCTCTCATTAAAACGTATTGGTTCACCGCAAATAGATCCTTCAGGCTCTAGCTTAGGCTCCCCTCTTTCCAGTGGCTACCCTACATTCAAGAACTACGAGGCCCCCAAAGACCCATCGGGTGGTGAACTGAAGGCGACATCACAGAGCATAACAAGTATTATTATGCTCGATAGCAGTGACCGTGATAGAAACGTTTTTGTGCAGCCGACGAATGTAACTCTCCGACTTCCGCGTGTGTATAGCAACGTAACAAGCTTTCAAGTGGTCCAAATAAAGCTTCTATCCTCCTTTTTCTACTTTCGGACGGATAAGAATAACTTGAACATATCCATTCTGGAACTGGGGCGAACTACCCTCGACAAGTTTGGACGAACCGTTCCCAATATTGTGAATAGTATCATACGCCAAGGAACCTATAATATATCGTCTTTGCTTTCGGAACTAATGACCCGGCTAAACGTGACTCCTCTTTTCTACGATTTCCCAAATGGTTTTCAAGATTTCGCCCCGCGTTTCGCGGCAACCGGCGACTTTACGTTGAACTTCAACTTCCCTGGCGATAACTATTACGATAGTTTATTGGACCAGTATACACAAAACCCTACGGCCTTATCTATAGTCTCGCATTATTTCCAGGGCCAATATGCGGGCTATTCAAGCTATACGATTGACCAGATTAAGGTTGCGTATTACTACCCCGTCCTCAAAGAGGTTCTCCTGGACAATAACTTTCCTTTTACATTAAATCTCGGACTTGTTGTCTCTCAACCATATTTATTAGAAAATGAAACTGTTTATAGCAGATGCGTATATACGTTCCAAGGTATCGATGACCCTGTTATCCAAGAAGTTATTGCGTTAAATCTTACTCTTCTTGATACATATCGTGTTCAACACACATTCCGTTACGCGCTCGTGAATAAATACAATATAACATACGACTCAAACTCAAATCGCGTGACATTCGCCTGCCCATCGTTGAACACAAGCCTCGTGAACTTGATTAGTTCCAAACAAGCGCAGTTTTTTTCGGAGCAACTGAACGCCGCGGGTATTACGAGCGCACAATACACGGCATTTAATACGCAAAATACTCTTCTGCTTGCGGTGCTCAACGATCTATTCTATTTCATTCAGAAATGGCTGGCCGTGTACTACGCGATAAACTTTAACAGCTACACGCTTGATTACGTGGCTGATCCCGTAAATATTCTTCCAATTCGTAATGGCTTTCAGGCATCGGGTATTAGCTCGAACTTTGATCTCAACGTTATTGCGCGAAATGTCCCTCCCACAAGCAATGATCTTATTTCACCTCTGCGTCAATCTGCGAAACCCTATTGGAATCGCCTGACCGATCTTTCAAACTCTACGATCCCCTACCCCTATAATCTTGAGACCGGTAATCCGAATACAAGCTCCAACTATCCCTATAGTGTTTTTCTGGGGCAGCGGGACGGCAATCATAAAATGGTGGATTCGAATGGCTACCTCTATACAAACAGACTAACGCGTTTTTCAGATTTTCTGACACCGATCGATGCTACCTCGTATACGGTCCTACAGTTCAAGAGCCCCGTTCGGCAAACTCTCCAAGTAGAAACTCTGCCACGGCCTACGAAGTTCCGTTATCCTGCGTATAATGTGGCCAACTACGATCTGAGTGCACAGAAACTCTTCGATAATAGTTATGCGTTTGTCCAGAATACTCAGAATGACCGCATGGATGTCTCACCCACATTTGCGCGCGACTCTATCGTGACCATCCCAGGATTTTCCAACATATATAGCACGGTCAACTTCGGAATCAACTACCAGAGTTCCGTGGCAAAATGGGGCTCGAACTACGAGACTATCCAAGTGGGTGATACTCGCGGATTTTATCAGCTTCAGACCCCACTACCATCCAACTATCTCTCGACACCAAGTCAAGGCTACAGATACAACATGTCTTTTACAATAAGCGGGGCGGGAACCACGAGCAGTTTCATAACACCCATGAACATGTTTTTATATCATGACCGTGGGGCGTTTATGGCAGATATATCCGGATTCCGTAATGAAAGCCCCATTAACTATTTAGCCTCCGTATCAACCCAGTATTTATCTACCAGCGCTACGCTGAACTTCCCCGTATATGGAAACCAGACCTATTATATTCTCGCGCGCAGTATTGATACTGCTATTGCGACACAGCGCTACACAGTCGCGCCATGGTTTACGGATGGTTCGAACTATACACCCTTGACAAGTACTCTCGTAGGATTCAATCCAGAAGCGAATCCACAGACTCCACAGGCCTTGTCCAACTTCAACTATGCTGTGAACGCCGATCCAGCCTATATAAGACTCCCTATTCAGACCGCTATCCAAACGGTTCAAGCTCAGGATAAGCTTTATGATATCCTATCATACTCGACAACCGCCATCGGCTACGATATAAGCGGCGTGAGCACAGATTTGACGGATTACTGTGGATTTATTGGCGGAAAACCAGAGAGCAACGCTGTTCCGAACGCGTCCCTTCGTATGGATCCTATTAGCAGATACGCTTTCCAGGTGGGCAAGGGCTATGACACCGTTTCACAGGAGTATCTGACAAACACGAGCGGAAATGCGATTCTACAGCCGAATGGCGGCGGCCTCTATACTGCCGCGCCAGTGGCCAAACGTGAGTTTGTCCTGGCGCATTGGTATGGAACCACGTATATCGCCAACTCGGAAAATCAGCCGCCGATGTTCCAGCAAGATATTGCCGATGTCACGTATACTGCCCCCTTTTCGAGCAATACTACGAACACGGCGCTTCAGGGATATACTTACGGAGGTTCGAACGCCGCCATTCAGCTTGGCGACGGGATTTTCGGCATGTCATTTATCCCAGGCGAGGGTGTGTGGGATATACAGCGCTTCATGTTCAAGAGTGTATACAACACAGGAGATTCGAATGTGGATCTCAATCTGAACATTCGTTATATTGGTATTTACTATTCAGCCGTGGCGACAAACCGATTTGTTCACGAAATCCCACTCTCGGATGCCATAGCCGTCTTGAAGTTCTCCAAAGCAGTCACGTATAACTCTAATAATCAAGACCTGGGGTTCGACGCAGCAGGAGGAACATATTATGAGTTCGTCCGCGACACGAGCTTTCGCACAGGTTCGAATGCATATCTATACGGATACGCCCAGATTCGTCAAACGATCGACACTGATATTAACTCTATTTATTCCATGGTGCCGTTTGATGGAAATCAGCAGTTTCTTACGTTCAACGGTCTCGTGGGTTCGCCCGTTCCCTATCCCTTCTATTCCGACGCATCGGCGGCAATGGCATATTACGACGGAACGACGTCGCCGGTTTCTAAGGGAATCGTCGTCCCGAAGATAAAGGCCACGCCGGATTCCGTGCGTGGCCCACCCACGGGGTATGATCAAACGCAATCACAATACGAGCAGTCGATCCCCATCGGAACAAATCTTCTTCAATATATTACCCCCTACCCTTTCGCGCTCTTATCTAATACGATGAATGCGTGGGATCCTCTTCCTTATGCGCCCTCTCTCATCATAGGTGATGTATCAGGATTTATCATGACACAGGACTCGTATTATCGCGTGTTTCAATACCAGGCCGCCACGACGGATTATAGCTTAGTAGAGAAATACCAGTTCACGATAGATCAAATTTACCCATTTACGAATCCGAATATCAACTTCCTGGGCGTTGCGGCGAACGAACGTGAATACGCCTTCTTCGCATATTCCAATCTTCCCGTTCAATCTCCTCTGACGAGTTTACTGCTTATCAAAACGATGGACCCATTTGATGGAACTATTCGAAATACGTTTGAATATTCCAACCTCCCTGGGCTAGATCCGACCACGCAAGAAATAACGAATGTCACATATAACAACTTTGGTGGATTTACACTCGCTGTCCAGTCACCGAGCAACATGTTCGCCCTGTGTAAGCACAGTTCGAATGTTTCTACGATGACATTAGTAAACCCACTCGATATAACTGGATTCAATGCAAACCTCGACCGATTTATAACACGTCAGACGCCCAAAGAGGAGTTCGGTGCGTTCTACATATTCCCCTACAGGACGAATCTGAGCAATACTATCAAAGAGGGTCATATAGATTATGTTTCTATCACGCCGTCTAATATCGTCGAGCGTATTAACCCCTTTTACAAATACGTAGCTTACACCGGTGGACAGTATACATTCGATACCATAAATAGCCCTTGCCAGATCGTAGTGTATAATCTCAATAATGCGCCCACGAATCCGAATGTCTATAGACAGCCCATCGTATCGCGTTCCCCTTTTAAGGATTATATTTACATGTTGTCTGCATATGATCCCACCCGCTTCTACGAAGTTACTTCCTACACATATTCATCCGACCAGATATTTTCTTCGAACGCTTTCACAACTACCTCGCGCTACCAGTTCCCCGTGAATACGAGCAACTTCACGCAGGGTGCGAATGGTGCCAAATGGTTCCTAGTTGAGAATGTACTGTATGGGAATCGCAATGACGTGGTGGATGCGCCCCGTAAGATCAATCAGGCATGGCAGCTATTTTATCCTGTTCAGCGGATAACCATGACACAGATTTCCAAGAACTACACCTTCCTCTATGATTTGTCTGGACTCCAATACGCGGAATACCCTCACACGGCCCTATTGGGCTATGATTCGGTAAGCAGTCTGACGGCTGATACCTCAAACCAGTGGGGCCTCGAGAGTTCGAATAACTTCGCTGTTGCGGATTTCGGTTTCCGTGGGCCGAACTTCAACTCCATGTTGTTCACATTCCCGCTTCAGAAATCAACGGCAGAGAAACCGTATTACTATATCGCAGCGCGCAACTACAGCCCTACTGAGAAGTCCCAGGTGCTCATGCGAATCAGTTTGACGAATCTATACGATTTCGGCTACGTGAGCATGACAGACTTGAGCAATGAAATCATGACCCTACAGACACAGTCCAATCTGTTCAATCCAGAATACTACAAATCGCTCGTGGGGTTCAACTCCAACTTCGTTATAGGCTCGAACGGCCAAATCTTCGGGGCGAATGTGGTTCAAGGCTATTCTGGATCTAACTTCTCTAATGTGACCGGATTCGGCGATTTTTACAGTAGGTTTTTGAAGATCTATGCGCAATACAATACACAAGTCCAACTTGTTCAGACAATTAATAATAATGTGAATGCTTCCGTTAAGAACTTCATTCAGACCGATTTGCAGAATATTCTCCCTGCCACCTCGCTAAATAGGCAGCGATTTACCGATCCTCTGACATACACGATTCGTTGGCGGTCGGCTCTTCTTCCTGAGTATATTGGCCTTGATGATAACTGGGGGCTCGGATGGAATCTTGGATTTACGAAAGCAGATACAAACTACGATACTGTTCACGTAGGCCAATCGTTTTTTAAGATCCTCGACGACTTCATTCGCCTACAGATGAACAGAGAGTTCGACATGAATCGCATGGACACGGGGGCGAAAGAGAATCTGTCACGCACGATGGAGCCCACGGGCGCAACAAAGGCATTCCACGCAAAGTTGCTGTTAGCTCCATTTGGTAGTTATGCGCAGACACTTGTGAGCAATCCTATCAGTTTTTATCCTCCTCTGGGGCGGATGGATAAATTGACATTCACATGGGTTGACGTCACGAATGCCACAATAAACAACGCAGATTGCGAGTGGAATGCTGTTATCCAAATCGTAGAGAAAAAGGATATGACAGAGTATCCCCAGGAAATGAGGATTGATCCGACTGTGCGAAGTATGCGCTAATAAGTGTTGATTCCCTTTAGAGAATGGATCCCACACCGCCGGCCTCGTATCCGAGAGAAAAGGGTTCGCCAGTGTACCAACTCCCTTTAGAAAAGGAGGGGCCTGCCGATTTTTTCCCTTCTGTATGCCTACAGTCGCATTGGAATCCTTCGGCGATTTTGAAGCGGACTTTGCCTGAGGGGCATGTTCCTCAGGCCATGGACCCTCGTCCTTGGACACGAATCTGTATGGAATATACGACGGCTGGAGGGCAAGAACCCGCCCCTGAAGCGAATCCGAATATTGTCATGCCGAATGGCGGCCAGTTTTATCCTCCTGGACGCTATGCGGCGGCGATCGACAATGAGTCTAAGCTTCGTTGGCTTGATAGAAAGCTGGGAACGTGTGAGGCAGATCAATGGGAGCCCACCCTGCGTAGCGACATGTATAATAGTCGTATACTTGTTCCTCAAAATCCGGCGCCATCGGATCCGTCGAAAATTCAGGAACTCGCATTCCCGAGAGCACTACTCCGGTCGGGCCCCTATGATTGTCGTGAGGCGAATGATAAATACAATGTGTCTGTGAGTTCGGACTTCCTCTTCAATAATGCGACAAAGCAGGATCGCTACAAACAGATGAATAAGCCTACTAAGCCCGGGCCGGCGGATGGACCTATAAAAGCAGCGCCCGAAATAATGCGACCGGATCTCACATTCAACGCAGGACAACCGGATCCGACCAATCCGCAGAGATCATATGAGAGTTCTGCTCGTAATCAGCAGCAAGAGCTTACTGCGAATGCAGTTGCTCCTGAGAAAATAGTGGGCTATGTTCCAACAAACCCTGGAAGTTATGATACACACTACGCGCCTAGATAAAAAAATGCTTTCCGTCGCTAACGTTAGCAAGGCGGATGGATGAACCATACGATCCAGATAATCAGCTTAGGGCGCTTTTAGGTCCTAGGCCGACTCATCCGTGGGGAGCTCTTATACCGCAAGTGCTCTTGTGGTGTTTTAGGAGATTCTGTATAAAGAAGCTTACCGAAACATATGATACGCCTTTAACGGAACAGGTGTGGAATGATCATCTGGAGCTGATTCACGAGCACGCGCCGGCGGGCTTAGAATCTGCGAGTTCATCTTGGATGACTCCTGAAAATATCGATCACGTGTTTTGCTCTTTGGAGGAATATAACCGGTTTTTTATGGATTTTCTGGTTGAGACGGAAAACTGTGTTTCTTCTAACGATTCTGATACGGAAAATGCGATTTCGGCGTTCCTGGATACTTCTATGAAGCTTATTATACGTGAATGGCTGGGTGACGAGTATTCTGAATATCTTATATTTCCGATGTGCGATGAGGATGAGGATGAGTTTACGGATGAACAGTTTAATCGGCTGATCGAGACACTTATAAGATCTTCTGGACCTCCTCCTGAGCCAGAACCGGAACCGGAACCGGAACCGGAACCGGAACCAGAACCGGAACCGGAACCTCAGTGGCAACCAGAAGCACAACCCCAATGGCAACCAGAACCGGAGCCGGAACCACAACCTCAATGGCAACCTCAACCAGAACCTCAGTGGCAACCGCAGCCAGAAGGACAGTGGCAACCACAGCCAGAATCGGAAATCATCCCGCAACCTCCGCCCGTAGAAGTGGTCCCGCAAGTCCCGTCAACCAAATTTAGAGAAATCATAGCCCGCTATAAAACTCGCCGTATCCGAAAATCCAGACTCGTCCGTGGAAAAACGAGAAGATTCCATACTGCCCTATAAGCAAAGGGACATGATAGAAATACTCGTTATATTTTTCATTCTTATATTCGTAATAGCGTATTTATTCTATAAACACCGGCGCTCTGACCTGGAAATCCTACAACTGGAAAGTGAGCAGATTCCTGAGCAACTCTCCGAACTCCTCGAGGAGCTTCAGCCGGTTGTTATCCGTGGGGTGAATCCACCAAAGGGGCTCACACGCGAATCCCTCCGTAAGATTCCACGTCTGGCCGATTTCTCTGTAGGGGGACAACCCCTTACAGACGTTCTTCAAAAACCCGAAATGCTCTTCGGCGCCGAAGGGGCTCCGACACTGAAGTTCTCCGCCCGCGAGCAACTGGCAAAAGAGCTTTCCATTAATGTCTGGGCCGACCATGTTTGGCTCCCCGTCTTTTCGCAAAGCACTTGGGTAGGCCCGGCAGTCGGCTGTATGCGGACAGAGGCAGTTCTCGGCGGCCTCGGTATGACGCGCACGACCGCTAAATACACATGTATCATGCCCACAGAGGGCAAATATACGCTGAGTATTCTTTCGAGGGAATCAGAATCATTCCTACCAACCGTGTGGCAATACAAATACCCGAGTGCGCTGACGCTGAATGATACTCCACTTGTGGCAGATCTCAAATATATAGACATTGTTCTTCGCCCCGGCACAACCGTCTGTCTCCCACCCCATTGTGTAATCTCTATTGAGCCTATCAAGGAATCCTCGGAAATGTTCGCGGCGGTGTTCGTGGAATATCATGAACCTATCAGTCTTCTTGTAAAGTCCTTTTCGCAAAATTGAGTAGTTGGATGCCGCGTCGTCTACTACAACTGAAAATCATGATCGTCGAACCCCCTGGATACGAATCCGCGACATCCGACGACAGTGAGTCATTGACGACTGTCATGAAAGAGTTCAAAGAACAAATGGACCAAATCGAGAAGGTTTCGGAAAGTATCAGTAAACAGGTCACACAGCTCTATGTGAGGGCAAAAGAGGAAACAACCGACTGGTTGAATGAACCCCTTTCCCCGAGGCCCCCTCTAAAGGAATGGCTAAAAGAGCGGGGATTAACCACACGCCCTACGATGGAAGAGTTTCTAGATGCTTGCTACGCAGCGGCGAAGTCCATGGATCTTGAATCTCGTGTTCTCATATTTGGAAAGGCCGATGCGGCGGCCTTATGGAATGGCCAGCGACGCCTTACTGTATTTGAGATAATCAGCCTTCTTCCGGGGCTGTTTTACTGAGCCACGTAAAATTGCGCCTCGTCTTGTTTTTTCGATAAACAACACGATGAGTGAGGGTTCAGATATTCGCTCCTTCTTTATGAAGACGAAAGGTCCGAAGTTCTACGGCGTCCAGGCGGGTCATCAACCTGGTGTCTATAAGACCTGGGACGAGGCCCAGCTACAAATCAAAGGGTTTCCTGGTGCGCGGCACAAATCTTTCGGAACACAGGAGGAAGCGGAGGAGTATGTTTCCAATACGCCTCTTCCGGAAATCTATCAGCCTCCTGACGCCACTTCGCAACTAAATCTTGAACAGCGCGAGGCGTTCGATGCGATTGTTGCGGGGAAATCCATCTTTCTCACGGGCCCTGGTGGAACGGGCAAATCCTTTCTCCTGGAGAATCTGCACAGCCACTACAAGCACCGGACGAAGAAGCGCCTGGCGATAACGGCCATGACGGGTTGTGCCGCAGTTCTGATTGGCCCGTTTGCCAAGACCCTACATTCGTGGGCAGGTATTGGGCTCGGTCGTGGAGATCCGGAAAAGATCGCAGAGGCGGTTGCGGCCGATAAGCGCAAAGGGCCTCGTTGGCGGCAGACGGAGTGTCTGGTGATTGACGAAGTGAGTATGATGACCCCCGCTCTTTTGGATCTTCTGGACATCGTTGGACGGAAGGCGCGCAAATGTCCCGATAAGCCCTTTGGAGGTATGCAGATTGTGTTCGTGGGGGATTTCTATCAGCTTCCCCCGGTTTCAAGGGAGAGCCCGAGCACCTTTGCATTCGATTCACCCCTTTGGAGCCAGGTAGTCGAGGAGACGCACTTCTTGACGGAGATTGTGCGTCAAAAGGACCCGGTGTTCCAGCAGATTCTGAATGAGGCTCGGACGGGTGATCTGACACCCGAGTCGTATGCGATTCTGGAATCACGCAAGACGATGGACTGGAAGCGGCAGGAAATCAAGCCGACTCTGTTATTCGCGAAAAATACGGATGTGTCGGCGATCAACGAGAATCAACTGCGGAAGCTTCCAGGTGAGGAGCACATCTTTAGAGCGGAGACGGAAGTTCCACCGGGCCTGGCCCCCGATATTGTCGAAATGCTCGTGGAAAAGCTCGATAAGGATGCGCCCTATGAAGTTGAGCTCCGTCTCAAGGAGCGTGCGCAAGTAATGCTTCTGAAACAGCTTTATGAGGAAAAGGAGGATGCGAAGGGTAAGCTGTGTCTGTCACCCATTCACGGGCTCGTGAATGGTTCTCGCGGTGTAGTGACCGGCTTCTCTGGTGATGGCAATCCCGTTGTGAAGTTTCTGAATGGGAAGATCATAACGGTGAGGCCGGCTACGTGGTCGTCGGACGATGAACCGAGTGCGCTAAAGCGCAGCCAGATTCCTCTGCGGGTTGCGTATGCTTTGACGATTCACAAGGCGCAGGGTGCCTCGTTGGATTCGGCACTCGTAGATGTCGGTCCGAGCACATTTGAGTGCGGGCAGGCGTATGTTGCGCTGTCGCGTGTTCGGAACTTGGACGCGTTGTTCATATTTGAGATAGCCCAGCGGGCATTCCGTGCGCACCCTGCTGTGAAGGCGTTTTACCGGGAGTTGGTCGATAAAAATTGATTGCGGCGAGCTGCATAACGACATTTTTACAGGAATGACTGATCCGATTGTCAACTCTCTCGAGCGCGGCGTGATTGAGATTCTGGACACTTCCGTGCGCCACTATGTTCGCGCGGATGCGATTCAGAGCTTGACCAACATGTCCTACGCTATTCAAATGGCGGTTGCGGGGCGACCTGCTGTGATCGACCTCCGCTTCAGCGACAAGAAGAAGCTGGAGGATGCCATGCGACGGATTCTTACCGAGATGTCTGGGCGTGATTCCCCTGAAAATGGCAAGTCTACTCTGGAGGCCGTCCAGGAGGTTCTTGATGCCGTTCATTTGAATCAGAAGGATCTTGGCACATCCCTTCTCGCCGTGGTGGAGAAGTTGACCGATTTCAAGGAGGACATTATGAAGGAGCTGAGCACGGAGATTTCCAAGTCGGAGGAGGGCCTCAAGGCGCGCCTAGCAGCTCTTGAGAGGGAGGACGACACAGAGACCGAGTTAGACGAGGTTGTCGAGGAACGGGAGGAGGAGGAAGAAGAGAAACAGGAAGAGGAGGAGGAAGAGGAGGAGGAGAAAGCCTCCGAGGATAAGTTTGAGATTACTCCCGTCATGAAGACCAGCACTACTGGCGAAATCGTGATCATGATGTTCATGTTTATGGTATTCGGGTATATCTATCTGATCATGAGCGGTCGCATGTTCCCGTCGAAGGCGTGATGGAAAAATTGTTCGAAAGGCGCCACCACATCATTTTTTACCAAATGTCCACCCGCCGAATCTCTTTCTCAGCCCCGAATACAGTTTCTCCTCCCGGGATGGATGTACCGATTTCTACAGACCAAACCACCCAGACGACACAGAAGGTATCACGCTCTGGAAAAACTCCCGCTGGATCGCCTAGTTTGAAGCCGCGCAAGAGTTCGGCAGCGGCGGAGGCTGAGATGGTTCCTATCGCGCTTGCCGATGCGCCCCCTGCTGAGCCCATGCTCCAAGAGAACAAGGATCGGTTCGTGCTGTTTCCCCTTCAGCATGCCGACTTGTGGAAGATGTATAAGAATCACTGCGCTGTCATGTGGTTCGCGGAAGAGGTCGATCTCAGCAAGGATATGGCGCACTGGGAGAAGCTGACGGAGAACGAGCGCTATTTCATCAAGAATATCCTGGGTTTCTTCGCTGGATCGGATGGTATTGTTATGGAGAATCTCGCTACGCGTTTCACGCGTGAGGTCCAGTGGCCTGAAGCGAAGTTCTTCTACGCAATCCAAAACCAGATGGAGGCGATTCACAGCGAGACCTATTCTCTGCTGATTGACACGTATATCCATGATCCGAAGGAGAAGCACGACATTCTTCATGCGATTGAGACGATTCCGTGTGTGAAGAAGAAGGCGGATTGGGCGCTGAACTGGATTGACTCGAAGGAGGCGGATTTCGCTACACGTCTACTTGCTTTTGCCACAGTGGAGGGCATCTTCTTCAGTGGCGCATTCTGTGCCATCTTCTGGCTGAAACAGAGGGGCGTTATGCCCGGCTTGACGCTCTCGAATGAATTCATCGCGCGTGACGAGGGGATTCACACGGATTTCGCCTGTCTTCTGTATTCCAAGCTGATTACGAAGCTGCCGAAACAGAAGGCGCACAAGATTATTCGCGAGGCGGTGAAGATCGAGAAGCAGTTCATCACAAAGTCGTTGCCGTGTGAGCTTATTGGCATGAACGCGGAGCTCATGAAGCAGTATATCGAGTTCGTTGCGGACCGGCTCAGCCTACAACTGGGTTACCCGAAGATCTATTCGACTGCGAATCCGTTTGATTTCATGGAGCGCATTTCGCTGGAGAACAAGGACAATTTCTTCGAGAAGCGGGTGAGCACGTATGCAAAGGCGGGGGTGGGGAAGAAGGTGGAGGATATGTCGTTTGACATGGGCGCGGCCTTCTGAGGTCGCGACCGGCTTGTTCGGAGCTTTTAGCGATGAATAACATGGGCGCGGCCTTCTGATGTGGCACGTAGGCTTCGTGATTAAAGCTAACCAAATTTTGTTTAGCTTTTATCTTGACTCATATAAGATAAGATGCCCTCCCTACAATCGAGGGCGCGGTCCCGTTCTCAGGGGTCGCGTAAAGCGCATTCTCAAGGGCCTCGGCGTTCCGGTCCTTCGCGTCCTAAATTAAGTGAAACACCTCATACAGACAACGTAGTTATGATTATGGAACTGCTATTAAACGCATCTGTACACACACCTACGAATAGTGATGCGAAGGTCCTTGCGGAACATTTTTGTGATTTACTAAATATGTTCACGCTGGAGGAACTTAAAAAAATAAAGAAGGTGGACAATAAGTTTTTCACTTTAATGACGAAACTTCTTCACGCAGTTGGAGATTCTGGAACGGAGGAGTCGAGAGTTTTCATGCAGGTTTGTAAATCTAAACTGAAGGCGGCAGAGTTTCTCAAATACGATGGTCCTCCACTCATACGTAATATTTCAGGGGTACAAGAAGGGGGTGCTCACTTCAAAGTTCCAGGTGGATTAATGAGTATCCTTTGTTTGCTTATAGCGATTTTTATGAGCTATGATTTAATAAGTAATCCACAAAGCGCCACAACACTAACTGCTGTATGTTCGCTAATAGCAAAGCTAACATGGGGGAAAGTCGAGTGGTTAACTGACTATTTAAAGCCTCGATCAACTACAAATGTGCTTGTTCCTGTGGGTTTCGTAGAAGGATCAGGAGTAGTACATGTATCTGGTGATGAGGGTGCCCAAGGTGATGCTTACAGGGAGGCAAAAAGATATGCGGATAGTTTGGAGGCAGATGAAAAAAGACTGCAAGCAGGAACAGAAGCGGCATTAACAACTTTAGTAGTACAATCGAGAGGTGCAGCAACTTGCTTTGGTAGGCAATCGTGTCCAGATCCAGAAACTGCTCTTCTTGGTAGTGCGCTAACACCTCTGATTGTTGCCGAAGATAGAAGGCCTACTCTACTAGATGCTGTTTCGTCGAATAAAACTGCGTTAGCTGCTATAAGAAGCGAGCTTGTGGTACAAAATGGTAAATGGAGATTTGTTGGAGGAAGAAATCAAACTTTATTAGAAGAACTACAAGCGAATGCTACACGCCTTGAGGCTGCTATTGCCGCATATGATGCCACATCTGGTCTGTTAAGTAGTGTGCCAGGGCTAGATAATCCGCAAGCCGTTTCTACTTTATTGGCAAAGGTGTCTGAGGTAACTTTCGCACAAATAGAAGTAGGTGAAGGCCAGCTACCTGGACGCGTTCTTGCTTTTTCTCCACGGGAAGAGAAGCTCCTATATAGGGATCCTGACGCAAAACAATCACGTAAACAAGCGAGGCCGGTAGGGGAGATACAAGTATTTAGAGCGCCACCTTCGCAAGGAGTAACAACTCCAGAACTTACAGCTGCAGGAATAGAGAAAGCGGCTGTTGATTTACGTCAACTAGCAATGACTCACGCTGGATCCAGTTTAGATCTCGCATATGTTCAGAAACTAGGAGAAATACCTGAACTACTTAGACAGGCTGTAGCCTTAGTTCCACCTGCGGGGACATCTGTAAATCCTAAAGATGTAGGGGCGATGGTGTTAAAGTTTTTTAAGGCTGATAAAAAGGCAGACCCTTTCAAGCCACCCTATGCTGTGTTCACCGCATTAGCTTTAAAATCGGCCAACGAGGTTGCTACTCATAACTTGGGGGTTGCTCAAAAACAGGTGGCTTCCAGTTTAGCTAGGATATTTGACAGCAACTTCCATAGACAACGAGAAAAGGACGCTCAAAGATTAGCAGATCAGTTAGTAAATCTGGGTTTAGATCGAATGGATGCAATGGTCGAATCTATCGTGGCAATAGAAACTTCTGCTAGATTCGGCATGAAACCTAATCTCGATAGTTTAGATTATGCTCACACAGTATTTAATTGTTTTAAGGGACTCCCATGTCCTAAAGAAAAGATGCAGGATTTATATGAACGCGCCAGATTTGAAAGAGAAGTACGCTCATGGAGTTTTGTAAAACGGCTTGATTATGTGAAGATGAATATTATGTTTATTGTGTTTTCCATGTTAGGCGTTGGTGTTGTATCGGAGATCCTAATAGATGGAATACCTGGGATTGTGAAAGCTGGGTTAGGTAGCATAGAGGCGATTGTAGGGACTGGGCGTTTCCTTGGACGGGGGGCGCGTCGTGCTAATGCCCAAGAACAAGCGAATGTCGCGCTTCAGGATAAAATGCGTGAAAAGATAGAGGCAGAGATATTAAGACTTACAGATGCAGCTGTAGAAGGAAATAATACTGGTGCCGTGGCTTCGCGCATAAGGGGGCTCAGGGCGCTTTTGGACGGGGCTGTAGTGGCGCCTCCGCCTGCAGCAGCTCCGCCACAACTACGCCTCGGTAATGGTCGTCGCGGTAATGGTACACGCGGTAATGGTAGCCCGAAGGGTAGTCCCAAGGGTAGTCCCAAGGGTAGTCCCAAGGGTAGTCCCAAGGGTAGTCCGAAGGGTAGCACTCGAAAAGCATTTCCCCCCCCGTTGCCGAGTGGTTTACAACTGGTAACACGCCCGCCTGCCGGCCCTCCTCCAGCTTGGAAAATGAAGACCCAAGAGGCTGCTCAACGTGCTATGAGCCAAGCAGGGCCTAAGCGCAGCCCTCCAGGGTTAGGCACCGAAATGAATGAAAATATTTTAAGATTAACAGCCCCTAGAAATACTAGGTTAACAAAACTAAAAGAACTTGCGGCACGATACAAGGCAGGATTTCCAGGAGGAGGAGGCGGCGCAGCCGAAGGCACACTGACAAAAGATCAAGTCAGCCAACTAATCGTAGAAGCATTAAGTTTGGGAATCGATATGCCCGAAGAACTTGATGGGGCTAATACAACACAACTTACGACGCAACGTAAAATAGTAAACGCAATACTATCGGCGCCCTAAAAACCATGAAGGTAAAATTGCCTCACTCCCATGCTCAACAACTTAGCATAGCCATGCCGAGTCCTGCTGCCTACCAGCGCTTCATGCTGAACGGCGTTCCGTGTTGGAAGGACAGCACAGGAAATCTGTATTACTACGAGACATCCACACCCCCTACAGAGCAAACACGCATTCTAATCGGGTCTGAGGCCAACGGCCTGAATCCCGATTGGATACATCATCTGGAGCCCATGCTACGGGCCTACAGAGCTTCCCAGAAGTCGAGGGCGCGCGCGTAAAAATATGAACGGTCACTCCCAGCCCCCCAGTCACTATGAACAATCCAACACCAGAAATCATCTTAGAAGCCGCCGAAGCTCTTCCTCGCCGTGTGATCCGAATCGAGGCGAATATCATCGCCTATTTCGGAGACTACTTCAACGCCCTTCGCCAAGGATTTACCTCAGCCCCTGCGAGTTCCGCCCGTAGAGCCCAATCAGATACTGCATCCGCTCAAAATCCGTCTTGAACATGAGCTTATTACCGTGTGCGACCCCCGCAGGAAGAGTCCCTGCGATAGAGCTCGCATACTCCCCTCTTTTTGAAGCATAGACCATATTGGCCGATGTCTGATCGGCCTGTGTCCCGAGCACGAAGATGGTGCTAGTAGCAATTTGACAGGACTGCAACGGCGTGGCCATTCTATTAAGCCTCAATCTTTTGAGATAGTTGCCCAGTTCGAGTTTGGATACCGCTGTAGATGTAAATACTGGCCTGTGGTAAAGGCCGAAGACTCATCGTAGTTTTTAAAGTTATAGTAAGTCCAGGTTTTATCTCCTCCGTTGCGCAAGGTGCTCACATTCGAGTTATACAGCTGGACAAAGTTATAGGTATTCCACGCCTGCTGGTAATCGATCTTCAGCGAGGATGGAACTGCCAAGAAGCCACTGAGATCGAATGCTCCGACAAACTGGTTGCTCATGATTCTTCTACACAGATAGAAATGCCAGCACGGGACGGAGACAAATATACACTCCTTCTTTCCAGCACGGGCTACCTTTTTGAAGTAGAGTGTGCAGTTAGCCCATCCGCTCTCAAGCAGGGCCTATCGGGACGCCCCAGCTTGAAAAAGGGGACCGGCATGCTCTTCATTTTTGACACTCTTGATCGGCATACAATGTGGATGCCGGACATGAATTTTCCTCTGGATGTCGTATGGTTGGACGAGACACTTTCCGTTGTCAATATCTCCTATGGACTCCAGCCATGCGCCGACAAAAATAACTGCCCTTCATCATCATCTGTCTATATGTGTAAGTATGCGATTGAGATGAATGCGGGAGAGGCTGCCATCTACGGCTTCATGAATGGAACACAGCTAACGGTCGCCTAGTCCAGCGTAAAAAGATACTGTATCTTGTTGAGCCCTGTGAGCATCTCATCGCGCAGATTCACCAGCGCGGTATCGGCTGGTCCCAGCTTCTTCACGAGCGGCCCCTCCAAATATGCCATACAGTCCTTGAAAAACCTGACCATGGTTTTGGACGTCATGTTCTGGAGCCGAATCGCGTTATTCCGGGCGGTCATCTTCGGCCGTCCGTATCGGCCCATATACACTTCCACATATTCATCCACTATCTTATCAAGTTCATCGAGCAAATCGTCAGTGGCCTTGTGCTGTGCGAAGGAGTGGGTCTGCCAATGGTAGAGCTTGATCTGCTCGCGCATATTGAAAAAAAAATTTACGTCGTCGCCGCTCATCGTTATTTCCTACCATGGCCACAGAAAATACACAATTCTGTGCTAAATGTCGTGGTGTGCTAGGGCGCCTTGTAAAGCGGCATTCACCGGATGCGTGTCCTTTAATGAAGGGTAGTTATTGTGGTCTGTGCGCATCGTATGGGCATAGCCCTTCGTGTTGCGCCGATGGCGTAACGAGGGCCTACCGAGAGCCGCAGTTCGTCGAGCAGCTGATTCCGCCTAGTCTTATAGAGCAATATGGGATCAAAACACGGAGTCCGATTCCGGGTGTTCCAGAACCGGCCAAGGCCAAGGAATGGCTTCTGGAAGTCTCAGAAACGGAGGATGTGCTGCGTGCAGTTCTTACCGCTGCGGGAGTGAAACCGATGATTTGCCAGGAGAAGGGAAAGAGCAATCAACGAGAAATAACGGAGAACAAGAAACGACTTCAGAAAGTGGCGGACAAGGTAGGGCGGAAACTCGTATTTCTTCCAGCGCATAAGTAGCATGAGGAGTAAACCCCTTTCGCGTAAAAATAAGAAGAGGCAGAAGCGGAATACACGCAGGCGAAGGCGGCAGCGGGGTGGCGATGGTAGCACCGCCATTCCAGATAAATATCCTGGAACGCTGGTGTATGGCAAACCTGCCTCTGACGATTACGACGATCCTGATGCCGTTCCTAGGGTGGGCTAAAGCATTTTTCGTATTTCTATGTAAGGGACGGATATGCCAAAAAACACAAAAGGTGGCAAAGGCTTCAAAAAGGGTAAGGGCGGACCGTCGGAACCCGTATTTATCGATATTCAGCCGGACCAATATATGGCGCGAGCGGTTCGTATTCTGGGAAACCGCAATGTGCTGTGTTTCTGCCACGACAATGTTACACGACTGTGTCATATTAGTCGGGGCATGAAAGGCCACTCGGAAGAGAAAAAGATTGAGACGGGCGATCTCATTCTGGTCAGCCTGCGCGACTTCAACGCAGATAACCCAAAGCTCATTAAGCGCGGCGACATTATTGGGAAGTATTCTCCGGAACAGACACGGCAAATCCGAAATGAGGGGACTTATCCGAAGCTCTTTATGAAACTAGAGGAGAATGGCATTGTTAACATGGACTCTGTGGGTCAGGAGTTGACAGGAATCATTATGAGCAAGGACGACGACGGGTTCGATTTCGAGTCTGGATCGGGTTCAGAGGAAGAGGATGACGAGCACGGGAATAACGAAGAAACCAAGGTGATTGACAAGCGCGACAAATCCAAACCTGTGAGAGGTGTTCGTGAAGTGCGTGATGCGGAGACGATCGAGGGCGCCGACGTGAATATTGACGATTTGTAATATAATGCGTTTTACGTGAATGGCGAATACGAGACTCTCTTTTAGAGAATGTCATATAGCCCTGGATTAGGAGGAATGGCCGCGCCAAGTGGATTTGCACCCGCCGATTTCCTCGACGCAGAGGATTCTAGACCCTTGGGAGCGTTTTTCGACATCGGGGGTCATGGTTCCTCTACACCTTACAGTTCAGCGGTGAACTCGATTATCAGTAAACATTCGGATGAGATCAAAGGAGCTACGGCTGCTAAGCTGAATATGCCATCTGGATGGAAAAAGCGCCTGCGAGATTTCATAGTGATGAAAAATAATGAACTTCTGGATTTCCTGAAGCTGTCCATTCCTTCGCATCCGACACTCGGACCCGGTGATATTCTTTTGCGCAGATTCGGTAATCCGCAAGTAGGACCGAATCATCCGAGTGTGCGCGATTTGGTGCTTGATATCTCTGGAGAGGACGTGATAGCGGATATCAACGCGCTTCTGGATAAAATGAAGGGGGAGGGGAACTTGACCGACTATGCCAATCATACACGTATTATCTATGAAGAGTATCGGAACGCGGGGGACGAGATTCTGAATCAACAGAGTCAACTGAAGGCGAAGCTCGATAAATTCGACAGGATTCAGGGGCGTATATCCCAGCTGTTTGAGATAGATCCGAATGAGAAATATGGCGAGTTGATGGAATCTATGGAGGCCTATTTGAAAAAGCTGTTCGACGACAATCAGATCGAGGAAAGCTATAAGAAGCTGATCAAGGCGTATAGGCGTTTCGCGGCCCTGCGTGATATTGTGAGTATGTCGCGGAGCCTTCTCTCGCAGGAATCGGAGCCCATATGCTCTATATGCCTACACGAGTCGGTCGCGTATGTATTTACACCGTGTGGGCACACCTTATGTCAGACATGTATGAGGAGACAAAATGGCAACTGTTTCATGTGCCGCACCCCGATACGTGATAAAGTGCGGCTATTTTTCGGTTAAATCGCTTCAATAACATAGCGTTTCCGAAATGCTTTTCGGAGCGCCGCCGCTTGTTCAGGCGATAGTTCATACACATGAACTGCCGCCTCAATAACTTTGTCACGGATCTGTTCCCAGACGAGGGAAATGAAGTTCTCACCTTCTTGCATACGATCGGCCATGGCGCTTAGTCAACGAACCACGGTGGCTGCGAGACAATTTTTTAGGTCGCCGCGTGCGACCACCTCCCTTTTTCCTTGCCAAACGCGGGTTTTCTTAACCCTGAATAGGATGCCGACGTGTAAGAAGAGCTATATACGCCGTTCCTCATACACTAGAAAGGGGGCAAGGGTTCCGGCGGGATGTATTCGTGGGACCTCGCCCAACGGGACGAAATACGCGAACTTCCAGGCCAAGCAGGGTCTGAAAACGCGGCACAAGAATCAGATTGGCCCTATTAAGAAAGGGCTACTGACGAAGTTCGGATATGTGGACGTGGTGAGTCTATCACAGCAGAAAAGATACGCGGCCCTGAAAAAGGCCGTGGATGCGTATGGAAGCCTTTCCACATGGAAAAAAATCAACGTCCTCTCTGTATTCACCAAGAAACGGAACCCGAAGCTGCGTGCCATCTATAATGCCGACAAGGACTGGATTAAGAGGCGCTTCGGTCTGCGTGCTTTTTAGGGGTGAATCCACCCGGTATGGTCCTCAAGTAGGAAACAGCGCCCGCGCCACGCCCTCTACAAGAGCCGGTGGCACTGCGTTACCCACTTGAACAACCTGCTCTTTCTTATTGCCCCGTAGCAAGAACTCCGCAGGAAAGCCCTGGATTTGTTTGAGCTCATCGGGAAACAGGGTTCTTGCCCATGACTCGCTGCCCCGCTTGAGACCGACAAGAAGGCGCGGCTGGTGGTCGTAAGTACAGATGATCGTCTTGGATGGCCTATCAAGATCCACGATTTCGGAATGAATCGGACTGGCCCGCTTTGAACAGCTGAGCAGCTTTTCGCCGGCCTTCAGGACAACAAAGGAGTGGGCAGTGCCGCTGACAAGCGCATCGGGGCCCACCTCTAAGGCGTAGTTGGCGAATCCCTCGGGAGGAGTTGCGAGAGGATGCGCATCCACGAGCGAGGCTGCCACGAAACTCCGCATCCTGGGCATCGGCCGTCCAGCACCCCAAGAATGAACCGTGGCCCAGAAACTCGTGGGATCAAAGTTCGTCCCTGTCTTCCAGCCGACAATGAGAATGCGCTTCCTCTTTTGAGGAACACCCATCTCCGTAGCTTCGATCTGGCAGTGCGTAAGCTCATAGCCGATCTTCTTGAACTCGTCGCGAATCACATCGAACAGAAGCGGGTCCGTCTCAGCCACACCGGACTTCATCGTGAGAAGACCAGTGACATTCTCGCCGATAACGAACTTCGGCTCAATAAGTTTCGTGGCGCGGACGAACTGACGGAACATCTGATTCCGAGGATCCGTCGCCTTCTTTTTGCCTGCATGGCTCACCCCTTGGCATGGGAATCCTGCGAAGATAACATCAGCACTCCCCCTATACTGCGCAAACACGGCGTCCGGAATCTTCGTGATGTCTCCTGACTTACTCACAGGATCACACAGAAACGTCGAATCGGGAAAGTTGGCGTTGTGTGTTTCGATGGCCGCCTTATTCATTTCGCTGAAAGCTATGACCTTTCCACCAGCTCGCTCCATACCCAGCGTATCTCCACCACATCCTGAGAAGAGTGAAATCGCACGAAAGGGCATTTTTGTTGTGCAGTAGCTAGTGCAGTCGCCGGTTTAATTTTGGCGAGGCGGCGCGGAGGCACAGAAGGGAGCCTAAACCCGCGAAAAAAATTGAAACACCAAATCGCTGCCTCCAGCTTTTACCGAAAAAGATGGAGACTGTGACTATTCCTAAGACCAAGCGCGATGTGGTTGTGCCTCTCAGCAAGAAGGCGAAGGAGGAGGTCATGCGCAAGATTGAGACATCGAAGGTGAAGGGTGTTGCCTACATTGAGTGTGTCAAAGATGGAGAGAACAAAGACAAGGTGGGCGTATGGCCTCCGCCGAGCGAGCCGCCGTTCACTACCTGGAGTGGGCTGATGCTGTCTGAGGCGGATAGCCCGCACGCCCAGCGGCTGATTCAGAAGTGCGGGGGCGTTCTTATCACGGGGGACGGCGTGGAGGCGAAGGAGGACGCGATGACGGCTGCGGTGGCTTTCTGGAAGGCGCAGAAGATGCTGGACGATGCCAACGCTTCTCTGGAGGCTGAGCGCTTTGCCGACAAGGTGGACGAGAAGCTCGCGACGGCTGTATCTACTGCTCAGGAGGCGTGGCACAAGGCGCGCGCCGAGCTCAAGAAGACGGGCGCGGTGGCGATCGGCTTCTGGACGGCACCTGACGACTGGATTCAGATGCTTGCGGGCAAGGAGCATTCTACGCCGTGCTCGACGAAGGACTACCCCAAGCCGAGCTTTCTGCCGAGCTGGACTTAACATCGTGTGCCAAAATTGAAAACCCTACAACCTACGTATTTTTTTAACAAAAACATCATGAACAACGCACAAATCGTAAGAATGCTTAACACTGGAGTTTATCGCAAACTGCCCACATCGCGCCATAATGTCACTTTCAAAACTCTTGTGTGTAGGCTGATAAATTACATTGACAGGCGACGCATCAGGCGCTATATGGTCAATCTAATTAATCGAGAACTGGGCATACGCGACAATTATGAGGATGTAGAATACGAAACTGATGTAGATCCAGAAGCAGAACCAGTAGATATAAGTGAAAGATTGAAAATCTTCAATGATTTTAGTAAAAAGGAACAACGCTGTATCAAGCAACTCGTTAGTATAATTGATAAGGGCTCGAAAGATGATTGTTTCGTTATGTTGAACATACTTAGAATTTTGAACCTTGAGCCTGAGCCGGACGAAGCCATGCTTATTGCCATGAATCGCAACGCTGACAACATCAACAATATCAACAATATCAACAATAATAACATTTAGACTCGTGCCAGCACGGGTCTAAATCTGTCGCTGCTATTCCTAGGTAGAAATGCCCGCCCCGAAAGTTGTTAGGATCACCGTAAAAGACAAGACTGCGAATCTGCCCGTCGCCGGACAGGGCGTTATTTTGTTTAGTAGGACGACGGCGACGAATGCGAAGTTCACCTTTTTTAGTGACAATAAGCTTAACCGACTCTCTGTGGAGTTTTCCGAGGGCGGTGTGCGCGTGACGGCCAAGGAGCCTCTCGTAGATTCTACTAATACCAAGGGGCTCGTTGCGGATTTGTCCGCGTGCTACTGGTTCAGCGTGGATTCTCAGAATCAGATTCTGACAGCGGGTGTGGGCGAGCCGCGTATGGAGACGGTGGTGTATTCCTACAAGTTCCCTGCGGAGGTTCATACATCCAATAAGCAGTTTTTGGAGAGCCTGACACACGTGACCTATGACGCGGAGAATATCTATGTGCCGATGGGTTTCACACCTCTGCGGATTCTTCGCGACCCTATTACGGCTACGGTGCCTTTGACTCTAAAGGATACGACGGGCCTGACGATGGATGATGTCGCGTCGGGGAAGATTATGCCTGTGGCGAATCTGCCGACGACTTCGCAGAAGCTGTATAACTGTATCGCGGGGCCGAAGTTCTGTCTTGAGACACAGGCGTTTCCCGAATTCTATGCGGCGATTGAGCGGAGTATTGTGACGCCTGGGTGCTGGTGCTATGAGACGCTGAAAAAGAAGGCGACGGAGTTCAGCAAGGACCGGCCGAATATTCTGGAGACGTATTTACGGATTACACTGGGTCAGAACAACGGGGAGTCGCCTGGTATTCCGTATGTGATGGAGATTTGGCCGGCGGCGCACTATTCGCCTGTGCATTCGCACGCGGGGGCAGAGGCCGTGATTCGTGTGTTGGAGGGAGGTATTCATGTCGATCTGTATCCGTATTTGTCAAAGGAGGCTGCTCCTTTCGCAGGGGCGGATTTCGTCAAGGGGGATGTGATGTGGATTAGCCCGACGCTCAATCAGACGCACCAGCTGCGGAATGTGGCCAAGGCCACCTGTATTACGATTCAGTGCTACATGTATGATGGGGAGAACGATAAGCACTATGACTATTTTGACTATCTGGATGAGAAGGGTATGACGCAGCAATACGAGCCGGATTCGGATATGGACTTTATTGCGTTCAAGCAGCTCATGTTGGAGGAGTGGGCGACACAGCCGCGTGGCTGTTGCGTTGGGTGGGGGCGGCGCGGGTGAAAAATCTCTGTTGTTTATGAGAGGTTATTCTTTATAAACCCCCCTTCTTAATCACTGCCCGCACAAACCATACCACCTTGGCATTCCACTCTTTAGCCATAAACTCCCACTCTGGGCCCCAAAAGTTAGTTTGAATAATGGTCTTTACGATTGGAGAGCCCTTTTTCATTAGGACCACCTTGTGCGCAGACCCATCATCATAACAGGGGAGCTGAATAATATTATCGCTATGTATATCTTCAACGTCTTCGCCCAAGGACCTTCTCCAGAGTGTGATAGCCTCATGGGTTGCCATCGTCTTTCCTTCTCCACCTCCACTACCACCTACTAGGATTAGCCATCCGCAATCTGGACCGCTCATCAGAAACGTGGAAACGAGGTTGATCTTATCGGACTTAGTCGAATACACAGGCATCTCCATTCTATACCTGACCAGTTTAGGTCACCTTCCGTCAATTTTACAACGAGCAAGGGTCTAAAAAATTGAAAACCACCCCGCCCACCTTCAACAACACACGATGGGCCAATACTACTACGCCGTTATTCTTGACGCCGACGGAAAGATCCTTGCGTGGATGAATTCCTTCCCATACGGTTCGGGCCAGAAGTTGATGGAGCACTCCTATCTGGACGACAGCTTCGTGAACACCTTTGAGTTCTCCCTGAGCCCAGAAGGCGCCTTCTACAAGAGTCGGGTGGTCTGGGCAGGCGACTACGCCGACAAGGAGTCAGGACAAGAGAAGAACTTACACGAGCTGTGCAACGACGACGAGAAAAAATGTGTCGTCCCTGCGGAGAAAAATGCCTCCAAATATCGCTACCTTGTGAATCACACAAAGAAGCAATATGTGGATAAGACGAAGACTGGTAATCTTCATCCGTTGCCCCTCATGACTGTAGAGGGGAACGGCCGTGGTGGTGGCGACATCTACGACGCGCCCTCCTTCGTGGGTTCGTGGGCGCGGGACGTGATTTCCGTGGAGGAGGCGGTCCCTCAGGTGGAGAACTTCCAGGAGATTGTATTTGACCTGGGAGAGGAGCGAGCCTAAGACCAATCAACAACAATAAACGACTGGTCAAGAGCCCTATTCACGAACGGAAGGACCTTGTCGTCGAGCTTGGAGATGTCATACATCTTGCCATCTGCCCCCCTGGAAAGGAGAGTGTTACTCACATCGCAGTCTGGAAAGAGTTCCTGAAGACCTGCCAGAATCTCTGGCATGTTTTTCATGTAGAAGGAATCTGGATGGCGGCGATCCTCCGGTGGCACCGCATACTTATATGAGGTAACAGCGCTTGATTTAGCTATCTGAACAGCAGCTTGGTAAACATGGTTAACAATCTGCTTAACCTGTTGAATCCGCGCGCCCTCCTCATACTTTGCCTTAAGCCCGCGCATCGTATCACGAGACATGGGCTGCGTCATTCTGTAGTTCATCGGGTAAAAGGCCTTCAATATCAATTTTTAAACCCTAACGCCCGTTTCATCGTAGTCCGCATTCTATCACCCCATCCCATAAGCCGTTGAAGAGCCGTCTTCCTCGGCGCGCTTCTTTCCTGCGCCGCACATTTATCCTTTATAGTTCCGATGGTTGTAGACATATGCGTTACATACATATTAGATCCGCTACCTGGCTGTGTCTCTTCAAAGCCGTATGTTCTAGTATAATACGCAACCAACTTTTTCTGTAGTTCTTTCGGGTCAACATTTTTATTCTTTCCTTGGGCGCTTCGGTCATTAAAGCCATCAATTGCGAAAGCGTTCAAAGATACTTCCGCGTCATCTCTCAAGCCCAGCTTTTCTTGTAGGAAGTTGATAGCGGTGCACATGAGTATTTTGCCATCTCCCCCACCACCACCTCTACAAAAGATTTTATCTATTTGTAAACGCTTGCCCGCAAGACGGCGGGCTTTTAAGACGCACTTATGCGTGTTCTCCAGCCTTAGCTTCCGTGTGTGCCGGTTGTTTCCTTGAGAAGCCGCAACCGGTTTATAGTAAAAAGAATATCTGCTGGGAGTCAGATCTGTATTATCGAATAAAACGCCATTTTCAAGTTCTTGCATCCTCCTTATTTATTATATTTTATTTCATCATCCTATAATAAAAATGGCAAAACCGCTCCCTAAATCTGTTCTCGGTAAAATGACACTTTCTGAACAAAAGAAGCTAGCCACCCTTGAAAAGAAGTATGATACGACGGGGGACGAGATGAAGGAAGCTCAATCTGCCGCCGGCAAGGCTATGAGAAAAGAAATGGCCGCTGGCCATGTGGGAAAGCACAGCGCGCCGGTTCAACGTCTGATAAACAAGGGTTTCAAAGCGGAGTTTGTCGCGTTCAAGGCCGCAGATGCGCTTAGAGATTATAAGGAGGAAATGCAGAAGAAATACACTTGAATGACAGCCTAAACTCCGCCCACCATATCCCTATAGAGAATGTCGGTGAATCAAATCCAAGTATCAAAGCAGCTGGAACTTCCGCAAGAGCGCCGTGGCTCGGTGAGCCCCTCGGAGGCGGGGACGACGATTACGCAAGCGGTGGCACGCGCCCAACAGCAGCAGACGACGGTGGTGGATACCACCACGCCTATTACGGAGCAGCAGGAGCTTCAGAATCTGCGTCAGATTATTGTGACCTGGCGGGAGTTGGAGACGGAGGCCGCTACGTTGTCGGCACAGGTGCGTGAAAAGAAGAAGCGCATGAAGGCGCTCGAGGAGATGATTCTCCGGATTATGAAAAAGTATAATATCGGTGCGCTGGATCTGAAGGGGAGCGGTGGGCGTCTCCTGTATCGCCGCCAGACGACGAAGGCTGCCTTGAACCCCAAGGTGCTCACTGGCCTTCTGGCTACGCATCTGAAGTCTGAGACGGCGGCGGCCGACGCTATTAAGTATATTGGGGAGCACCGTGAGTCGCGTGTTCGTGAGAGCCTCCTGTATGAGAAAAACTAGTGGCCCTTACTAGATATGTCTCTCATCAATGCAGCCGCCAAAGCAACGGTAGAGGGTTTCGTAGGAACATTCTCTGCAGAGAAGCGTCGTGATGCGTATGTGGACTTTCTCGCGGTAGTCATCGCATTTTTCATCGCCCTGGTTATCCTCGGTTTCGTGGGCAAGTATCTGTGGAACAACGTGATTATTGAGCTGTTCACTATCGCAAAGCCGGCGAAGAGTTTCTGGCAGATTGTGGGGCTCATGCTTTTTGTGTCGCTCGTGCGGCCTTGAGCGCGGCTTTCTGAGCAACGGCTTTCTCCTTTTCGGCCTTCTTCGCCTCGCGCTCGGCTTTGCGCTTGGCCTTTTCGGCCTCCAGTTCCTTCTTTGTGGGAAGTGGAGGCAGACCTTCCGCAGCGCGCCGCGCATTCTCCGCGGCCTTCTTGGCACGATGATAGGCCCAGAACTCGGGTGTGCCGTATTCGGGCACGACGCTCGGAATTTCCTCTTCCGACTTGGCCCATGCGACTTCTAGGCGTCCCGTCTCAGCCGCCTCCGCGGCATCAATAATAGCGCCGATCCCAACTTCCTCTGCGGGCACGGGCAGACCTCGAGACCCATACCACTCCTTTAAAGCCTCATCGACCTCTGCGCCCACCGTCGCAGGGTATTTCGGCGCAGGACCGTAGATCGAGCGCCGGATGTTGGCCTTCTTTGCAGGCAGCGTCACTGGATACTGCGTCATCCCGTCAAACGTCTCGGGCCTACAGGGAAAGTAAATGGTCTTGTCGGGCATTCTTGCTTCAGGTTAAATCCTGGAGCCAAACCACCCGGGTTCAATTTTATAGGGCCTTGGGAACTCTCAATAGTATCCATCGTATTTGCGCACGTTGACGAGAGCGGGGGGTTCTAGACCACCGACAGTTCTGGGTTGCGGTTGGCCGGCGATAACGCCCACGTCGGTATTACAGCAGCGTCCGAGGGCTATCTCGCTGATATCGGCCATGGCATCCCCGAATAGGCGCAGGGCATCCATTTCCTCGGCCTCAGTCATCTTCTCCGATGTGCAGAGACGCTTGATGAGGAACGTTCCACGCGAGCCCCACTTGTCGAGGGAGAGCGAGAGATCGCGTTGGGGGATTGTTCGCGCAAAGCACCGGGCAGTTGTTTCTGCGACGGCCTCTAAATCGTGGGCCGTAGAGAAGGGCTGGTAGCGGGTAGCCTCTACAACACCTGCCACGCCGGTTAGGTCACGTTTGAAGCAGGAGATCTTGCCGAGGATCAGCTGGAGTTCGCGCAAATCGTCGGGACCCTCTTCCGTCGCGGGAAGGCGTCTCGACAGGAGCGCATAGAGGGCCGCACAGTCTTTCGAGCTCTGCATACAGTTAGGGACACCGGCGCCCACGGCGGGCCCAGCGTAGAAACCCTCCACTTGGGGTTGTAAGCCTGCCATTCCAGAACCAGAACCGGAGCTGTTAGATTTATTACGTCTCCGAATAGCCCTATGCGAACTGTTTGATCTAGGTTGGAAACCCTCCTTTCCAGAACCAGAAGTGCCCATCGTAGAAAGAATGGCAGAGGCAAATGTGAACCCTTCGGGAGTAGGTGTAGTATTAGCCCCCATCCACCAAAAATATCCTACACTGGTGGCGAAAGCGGCAATAAAAAGACCGATTGTTGCTAAGACGAGATATTTCGCTCCCTGTTGATTGGGATCACCAAACGGCATTCTATCAGTAAGTGCTAAGATCTGTGAGCTTCACGGCGGTTGTTGCTGCCTGCAGAACTTGCGCGCAGAGATCACCCTTCCCCTCAGCCTTGTTCCACATAAATCGATCAATGTTCATCCGCTCATCGTCCTCTTCCGCCTTGAGACGCAGGTGATACACGACCACCTGCTTCGTCTGCCCAATCCGGACAGCGCGCCCCACCGCCTGCTCCATCAACGCCTTGGTCCACCACGGACCCGTGAAGACGATGCGGTCGAAATGCTGCAAGTTCAGACCAGTTCCACCAGACTGAAGTTGCACCAGAAGAACCTCGTGCTTGCCCTCCGCAACGGGCATGTGTGTGCGCTCGAGCACGTCTTCCTTTTGAGCCGCCGAGAGGCCCCCGTGATACTGCTGCACGATCTCCACCCGCGACTCGCCCTTCAGCATCTCCTCCAGCATCATCATCTCTTGCCTGAAGTGGCAGAAGATGATCCACTTCGACGACCCCGGCTCATCGATCAGCTTGCGGATGGCCTCGAACTTCGTGCTGTCCTCTTTCCAGTCGGGCTGGGTCCAGTTCGACTTCAGCTGGGCCTTGCGGGCCTCGTTGTAGATCTGCGGGTGGAGGCTGACCTGGCGCAGACGCATGATGAGTTTCAGGCGCTGGAGAGCCGCCCCGCGACCGCCGCCCATCTTGCTCAGCTGGTTGGCGATGATGTCGGCCTTGCTGTGGTAGAACTTCTCCTCCTCCTCTGTGAGGAAGTCCAGCGACTTGACGATGTGTATGGGCCTCTTGGGCGCATCCGGAATGGACTCGCGCAGCTGGTCCATGTTGCGCGCCAGAACATATTTGCGGATCAGCGGCTGTAGAGGCTGGAGATAGGACCCAGGGATCTTCTGGACGCCCAGCACCCGAAAGAGGTTGACAAGGTCGCCGAGCTTGTTCACCACCGGCGTGCCGGTGAGCAGCCACTTCTTCTCCGCCTGGATCCGCAGCGCGAGATCCGTGCCCGTGTTGTTGCTGGCGATGCGGTGGGCCTCGTCGTAGATGAGGCGATCCCAGCGGTAGCCACAGACCAGCCAGCTTTTATGGAGGGCCGCCTCGTAGCCGATACAGTGGAGAGAGGCCCCCACGCGACCCCCCTTACCCTGCGTCACCCACCCCTTTTCCGAGGGCACCTTGACGGTTATGCTCGTCTTCCAGGCCACCTTCTTCCACTGCTCCAGAACGGCGACGGGGGCGATGAGCAGGTTCTTCTCGCCAATGTGCTCTGTCCCGTTCTTGATAAGGCCGATGAGCTGGATGGTCTTGCCCAGCCCCATCTCATCGCACATCAGCCCACCGCGAACCTGCTCGTCCTTCTCACGCTCCAGCATCCATGTCAGACCAGTCTCCTGGTGTGGTTTGAATGCGAACCCGGGCCATAGTGGTTTAAGAGAGAGCATATTGCGGAAAGTCGGTGATAAAAACTGGGGCACCCACCCCAGTCAATTTTATTTAGGCCCTCTGGTTTCGATAACAGTGCCCCAGTCAGGAACTAGGTCCACGGGTTCAGGCATTCCATTACCCATTATATTAGGATATGTAGCCCACGCCGCCCCCGCCTGATGAGCGAACCAGGCGCCCCACCAACTGAAGGTGGAGTTGGCGGTTATAGTTCCGCCCAGACACAGCGACATTTCATAGAGCGATTCTGTGTCTGATGCTGTGGCCGCCATGGTTATCTGGACACCGGCCAACCCTTTAAAGAGTTGTTGGCACGCGTTGGGCTCGTCGCTGAAGAGTTGTATTCTGGATCCGGGTGGCACACGCTCCAAGGCCTTCACGTAGTATTGTGAGAGCTCCGTCTGGTGGTGCGGCAGAATGCGATAGTCGCCCAGACGCACGTGGAGTGCGTAGGTGCGACGACGCTCTGTCTCCTGCTGTAGGCCGGCGAGCTCTTCGATTTTTCGGCGACATAGGGCCCCGCCGAGAGCAGAGTCCCAGTCGGGTTCAAAGCGCCCAGGAAAGTATTGCGGGCTTTGACGGAATCCACGGACAAGACAGTTCTTCGCAGGGGCGGGGCCCACAGGGATGAACTGGTAGAAACGGAGCGGCGGCTCCACGAGTTCCACGTGATCCTCTTTAGAGTCTACCATGCGCACTCGTGGGAACATCCGAAAGATGGATGCGAGAGGACCATGTGGCGACTCCTTACACGCGGGCATGTAGAAGACGAGCTCGCGACCCCACAGTTCTGCCGCGCCCGCGGCGGCGGCCAGCTGAAAGAGGCGATTTCCAAGGCCGGATGAAAGAGCTGGGGCTACCCACATCTCCTATGAATTTGCCCAGGGGCTTTAGCCTAAAATTGATTGCGTAACCCGCAGGGCTGGCCTTCACGCAAACGAACGTTTTATAATGGACTATGTAACTCCCTTTCCAAAGTCATTTCAATGCTACAAACCCATAAACCACAAAGTGTATGGGAGTGTGGCGATGACACCCGAGAACACAGTATTGATGGTGAAAGGTCGAAAGTCGGGCAAGTGGTCGTTTCCAAAGGGACATAAGAACCGCGGCGAGTCATATCTCGACTGCGCGCTTCGTGAGACAGAGGAAGAAACCGGTGTTGTGTTGAAGAATCACATACCGGTGGGATTCAGTCGTCTGTCCGTGGGGGAATACTTCTTCTTTGAAGTGGATGATGAGATGCCGACTCACGTGAATGATACGCGCGAAGTGATGGAGGCTCGATGGGTCTCCATGAGCGACCTTTGTTCCATGCCCTGTAATGTGGACGTGAACAACTTCTTGATTCGGCTCAACCGTCGTTGCTAGCTTTGGCCCTTTAATTTTTTAGGTAATATGCCGGTTAACCTCTCTTAAAGCATTCAGATGCTCTTTCCAAAACATACCTAGGCCAGCGTTGATACCCGCGCATAGTATGATCTGATTGTAAAACGTGGAGCGAAAGGACATAATGATGATGAGAAAGCTTAGGACGGGGATACTTGTCTTGAATAGCGCGCTCCTATAGAGATGGATGTTCTTTATCCGACGGTTGTATATGAAGCAGGCAAAATACAGCAGCTGGAAGAGTGTCTGTGCCTGCTTCACGTTAGTGATCATGTGATGCGGCGAAGAACAAATCATAACGACGTATTGGACGGAGATGCCCGCGAACATCGTGTTATCCAGTAGCCTCAGAGTGAGTGTATCAGGGATGGGTATATCCTCTTTTTCGGGTAGAACTACAACCGTGAAGGCTGAACCACAGACACCGCACTTTGTCGCGCTGTCATCGGGGCCGATGAGAGCCCATCGCCTGAGACAGAGGGTATGAACGTAGCGAGCCGAGCCTTTACAGAGGCATGGTTCTATGAGCCGGTTATTGCGCGTTTCTCCGTAGTCTAGACAGAACCTACACTGTGCTGACATGGGTACTATGGCGTTAGATTTCATACTCGACGTGGCTTAAGGTGCGATATCTGTACTGAGGTCGACAGTCGCGGTTGTAAGAGGTGCCTCCGCCTTTTCACTAGTGGCCTGTTTCTTCGCTGCGCTCACTATGGCATCGTGGTTGGCCAAGCAGCGGTGAGTAGTCCAGAGCTTCCCCGCGAGTGCCATATTCTGCTTGTTGTTCAGCGAGGGGTTCAGACGACGTAGGAAGGGGTAGATCTCGCTTACGTAGTGTGTGTATTTGGAGCCTTTGGTTGTGGAGCTCGGCGGTGATATAGAGCGCGGGGGGGAGGGGGGCAAGGGCGGCATGTCGGCTGTGGTGTCGAGGCCCGCCATAGCCTCTTCAAGTGCGCCTTGGGCGCTTTCGAGCAGATCGTGGAGCAGAGGGGTGTGCCTCAGGCGGCGGGCCAGCTCCAGCGTGGCGATAACGTCCTGCATAATAAGACGGGCTGGGTCCATGCTATTCCTATAGGGTTATGGAGGGGGTTAGGCCATACAATTTTACGCCTATACAAAAAAAAGAGGGCCGCTGTGGCCTCTTTTTAACCCCCCCCCTATTTTCTTTGTGTTTGGCTGCTTAGTTAACCCCCCTGTTTTCCTTGTATTTATGGTTCTGTTCTGTGAAGGCGTTTAGGCGCGCGACTCCAGCTTGTCAAAGTCCTCGGGCTCGGGCACCGTGGTGTCAATGGCCGCGCCGGTCCAGCGCCCCACCCACTCACCGTCAGTGCTCAGCACGTCCCCGCGCTCGTTCTTGTAGTATTCCTCGCCGTCGTGGGACCAGGGGTCCAGAGCGAGGTCCACCTTCTTGGGCTTGGGCGTGATCTTAGCCTTGGCCTTGGGCGGCGGGGCGGCGGCTGCGGCGGGCGGCGACACCTCCACCACCTCTGCCTCTGCCTCTGCCTCTGCCCCAGAGGCCTCGGGCGCCTCGGGCTTGGCCGCCTTTGCCGCCTTCGTGGCCGCGCGCTTCAGCGCCGCCGCCGCCTTCGTCTCCTCGCTCTGGGGCTTGCGGGGCTTCTTCTCCTTCACCTCGTCAGCCACCGGCTCGCCGGCCTCGCCAGAGCCCGTGGAGGAGGCGCCAGAGCGCTTGCTCTTGCCCTCGAGCGTCTGCTTGGAAACCTCGGGGGGCGTGTAGTCGTCCCACGCCGCAGTGATCTCCTCGTCAGCCCACTCCTTCTTCTGGCCCCAGAGGTGGCCGGCGAACTGGTTCATCGTGCCGACCTTGGTCTTCTCTGCCTTGTCGAGGCCCTCCTCTGCCGCGCGCAGCTGCTTCTGGACGCGCACAGAGAAGACAATCCACGCAGAGGGCGGCTTCTTCTCCTTCGGCTCGCCCTCTGCCTCGGAGTCAGAGCGCTCTGCCTTGGCCTTCGTCTTGCGCGCCTTCGGGGCCGGCACGGCCACAGACAGCTCTGCGAGGCCCAGCGTCTTGCGGATCGCCGCGCAGGCCGCCTCCATCGCCGTCAGCTGCTCAATCACGCTCTGGTTGATGCTCTGGGTGCTGGACATCTTTGGCTCTATACTCTAGCCTGGGTGCCTGCTTCTGGGGCCAACCGGTCATTCAATTTTTTTCCGAAATTGACGCCAAGAGTAAAAATACCCCCCTCTTATGCCAGAGGCTCTGGAAATTTTGCCAGAGCGTCAATTTCGGGAAAAAATTGAATGCGCCACCTGGCCCAGAGGTAGGCACCGGTCCCGCAAGAAGCTCTGAACACGTTAAGAGCCTCAAACAGGATGCCCGCCAAGACCAAGACAGCAAGCAAGAGCGGCGGCAAGAGCACGAAGGCCGTGCGGGCAGAGAAGCGCGGCGCAGAGGCCGTCCAGGAGGCCCTGCGCAAGATGGAGCGAGGGCAGGAAGACGCGCCCGAGTTCTACAGCGTCCAGAAGGTCCTCGGCAACGGCTCGTTCCTCATCCGCAACGCCTGGGGTGTGGAGTACCGCGGTGCCGGCGGCCACGGCGGCGGCAAGGCGCGCATCGCGGTCGGCCACATCGTTCTGGCAGACTACAGCGCCACGCCAGAGCAGGGTCTCGAGATCCTCGCCGTGATCGACGACCGCAAGCATGCGGCAGAGCTCGTGAAGCGCGGCTTCATGGCGCCCACGGTCGTCAACGCGGCTCTGGGCGCGGGCTCTGTCTCCACCGGTGGCGCGCCGGTAGAGGAGGAGGGCTACGTCTTCGCCGAGGCCGGCGCAGAGGAGGGGGACGAGGAGGCGGAGGTGGACGTGAACGCGCTCTGAGGGGGAGGGGGGGGGACAAAACACCAAAATCCTGTGAAAGAGTTCCCGCAGCGGGCCCCGCAAGGGTGCAATCCCGTCTGGTTAAAAGTGAAGGCTCGGAGCAGGGATATAAAGGGGCCAGCATCGTCTGGAAAACACAAAACCAATAAAGGGGGGGGCAAGAGCACAAAACCAACAAACAACGCTCTTTTTTTGTAAGAGGCGTGCCATTCGCTCGGAAAAATTGAGGGGCTGTGTGACCTCCCTGTTAAGCATACCACAGAGGAGGATGTCCATCAGAACAAAGGCCGCCGCCGCAGCGAACGAGGCGAAGGACATCGCCTTCATTGTGAATGCCATCCATGGTAAGACGGCTGCGGGGATGCGCTTCATCAGCGGCTTCCACACCACCTTTGGAGATACGCTGCTTGACGCCCGCCCCCGCCAAGGCTCTAACCGCGGCACCCACTACGACTTTGACGCGCTCGTGCGCTTCAAGGACGGCGGCGAGATGTGGAAGCACGTAGAGCACAAGGGCGCCAAGGGCGGCGCGATCAAAGACGGCGAGAAGCCGTGGACGGCGGGTGTTCAGTTCCACAACGGCGGCTGCGACAAGTACACCATCACGAGGGACTACGCCAAGCTCCACTACGAGACCCACATCGCCTCTGGTAACTTGACTCGGCAGTGGGGTATCGTCAGCCCCGTCCCCAGCTTTGAGGAGTGGTGGAAGAGCGACTGCTGCCGCCAGGACGACCCCGCCACGGCGTTTGGCAAGGAGCTGAAGGCGGCTGTGCGTGTGGCGCGTGGCCCCAAGGGCTCTCTGCTGGCCGAGCGGGCGCCCGTGGTGGCGGCTCTGCTGGACACGGACGAGGTGAAGGCGCAGCTGATAAAGGAGGTCCTCCCCATTGCGAACAGCGTGTTGGAGGCCAAGGACTATTGGCTCACCGTGCGTGGCTCGCTGGAGGCGGGTGACTTCGCCCTTGCCTGGAACCCCAAGTTCGTCATCGGCGCCATCAACGAGGTGGTGATCACAAAGAAAAAAGACGTGCTCTTTGAGTTCCACTGCACAGATAACTTCCACTTCAAGGGTATCATGCGCTGGGGGAAGGGGGCGGGGTTCAGCTGTCTGCGCATCGACCTAAAGTAAAGAGCGGGTAAGAGCACAAAACAAAATACAAGAACCGCTCTTTTTTATAAGAGGTGCCAGATGATGACGGAAAAATTGAACAGCCGCACCACACCTCTGTTGAGCATCCCACCATGGCAATCTATCTGACGCGCGAAGAGACCCAGCTGGTTGTGAGCGGCAAGACGTTCGAGGCCAAGGACACGATCAAGAGCCTCGGCGGCAAATGGGACGCCACCCGTCGCATCTGGACGCTTCCTCTTGAGTTGGACACGGAGGAGACGCGGACTCGCCTGGGCGCCCTCACGAAGCAGCAGGAAGAGGTGGCGGAGGCCGCCGTGGCCGCCTGGCAAGAGGCGGTGCTCAAAGCTGAGAAGGAGGGACGCGCGGCGGCCATCAAGAGGGCGGAGAAGCGCCGTGCGGCCGCAGACGCCAAGAACCTCGAGCTGGTCAAGTGGTGCCTAGCCGACACCTCTGGCAAGTATTCGTGGGTCTGCTGCGAGAAGTGCGAGATTGTGGACCTCGAGAAGGGTCACAGCTCCTGCAGGGCTCACGCGCACTGGGACGGTCAGAGCTGGTGCTGCTTCCGCATCTTCGGCTCCGTCTACACCGGCACCTAAGAGTCGCCAAGATAAATTTTCAAAACGTTTGCGAACATAAAATTGAAAGCCCTTTTCGCCGCAATCCAATAGTTGCCATACGGAGTAGCATAGAGGGATTGCGTTGGGCTCATAACTCAAAAGTCGGTGGATCGAAACCACCCTCCGTAACACATACGAAGTAGCATAGAGGAATTGCGTTGGGCTCATAACCCAAAAGTCGGTGGATCGAAACCACCCTTCGTAAGTCAGGGACCACTGGTCTCTTTTTTTTTGTAGAGGTCCGTGCATAACCCGTGGAAAAATTGAACCAGCCCACCCACACCCTTTAAAGCACACCAACTAGCGAGATGTCTGACTACAGTGATGACGAGAGCTACTACGACGACATCGCAGAGGCGTGGGGCGAGCGAAGCGGAGGTAGCGGCGGGGGCGGCGGCGGCGGGGCCAAGAAGGTGAAGAAGAAGGCCAAGCCGACGACGGTGGGGAAGCAGCGAGTGGGTGGCACACAGGCGTGGGGCTCTTCGGACAAGGTTTGTGCGAAGAGCTGCATGATGAAGTGCTGTAGTGAAGTGGCCAAGAAGACGCCATCGATGTGAAAAATTGAACCAGCCCACCCACTATTTTTTCAGCACCCCCCCCCCCGCAAAAGAAGATGGCGACCAAATACCTGTCTTCTGAGCCCGTGACGCACCTCTTTGACCAGCTGCCCACGGACATGATCTACTACGAGATCTTTCCCTACCTGGACTACAACTCGCGCGTGACGGCCAACCTGCTTCTGCCGCGGCAAGACCGCCTGCGCACGCCGCTGAGGAAGGACGCTGTGCTGGAGTTCGCGATGCGCTTAGGCAGCACTTCCTTGGTAACCCTGATCCGAAAGCAGGGAACCACCACGAACCCCATCACGCGCAACCGCATGAGCCTGAAAATCTGGCGGACGGTGCCCTTGTTCCCCGAGCTCTTTCAATACAACTCCAGGTTCCGCGAGGTCATGGCGGCAAAGGCCGCAGAGTTCAGTGACCCGTCCTTGGAGGAAATGGTTCACATCACCTCCTACACGCGCAAAGAGCTCAAAAGGCTGTGTGAGGCCTTCCTGCTCTCCCTTGAGAAGTCCCACCCCTATAAGCGCGAGGTTGCCTCCTCCTCCTCGAAAGAGAACTGGAGTGCGGTGTAAGCCTTTTAACGCTGTTAGTAATCTGTCCATTATTTTTTACTAAAAATTGAACGCGCGGCCTCCACCCTACTAAGCACACCCCCCCAGACCAAGATGGACACCTCTTTGAAGCACGTCTTTGCGACCGCCATCAACGCAATCGAGGCCGCCGCGGAGCGGGCCATGTCTGATGCAGAGCGCCACGCCGCCTTTGCCAAGGACGCGGTGGAGAAGATCAAGGCAGCGGTGGCGGCGGAGGAGATGCCCTCTGCAGTTCTGGACGAGTCCGAGGAACCCACCTGCGACATCTGCGGCGAACTCCCCCCGTGGCGAGAGTTGGACAAGGAGCGGGGCATCTGCTTGACGTGCGCGGAACACGTTGACGATGGCGTGAAGTACTACACCGAGGAGTTTGCGCACGCCTCGGCCCACGGGAAGGACGCGCTTTCCCTCTTGGTTCTGCGGCAGCGGGCGGACAACTGCCGCGACTTCATCGCCGCCGCCGCCGCCTCCTACGACGGTGACCTTGAGGCGCATGAGGCCAGTCTAGAGCAGGAGATGCTGAACAAGCGCGCCGCAGAGTGCCTGGGGCGCCTCCCTGTCTCCTTTGCGCCCTGGTGGAAGGACACCTGGAGTCACGAGAAGTGGTGCGAGATGGCTTCGGCGCGAGATGAGGTGGGCTGGCCTGTGGAAAAGGGCGCTCCCATCGTGCAGCGCCTCGCCGCCATGTTCGTAGCCGAGGAGAAGAAGGTGTACGAGCTGAAGAAGAAGCATTTGGAGGAGAAAAAGGAGGCATGGGAAGAGGGTGCCAAGAAGGCCTCGCAGTCCACGGAGGCCCTGATGAAGCTCCAGCTCAAGGAGCTCGAGGCTAAGCACGAGAAGGTCCTGGCGAACATCGAGCGGGCGCGCACGGAGGACATGGAGGCCTTGGAGAAGAAGTACCAGAAGCAGCAGCGGCAGGACAACGCTAAATATGCGGAGTGCCTGGCTCCTCTCATCGACGTGAGGGACAAGATGCGTGCCGAGTGCGACAAGAAGTGCGGGGAGCACGACCGCCGCGGCTACGCGATGGGCTACGCCTTTGCAGACCAAAAGTGGAATCCCGTCTACAAGGCGGTCTGTGAAGAGCTTGAGGCTGCGCGCAAGGAGGGGGCCAATCACCAGGACGCCTACATCCGCCTCATCGCGGAGCGCGACGAAGCGATCCTGGCACAGGCGGACTTGAGGCAAGAGCTTGATGAGAGCGCAGAGGCGAACGAGAAGCTTGAGGCCCAGGTGGAGGCCCTTCGCATGGAACTCGCCTCGGCCAAGGGCAACCTGGAGGGGACGGAGGTGGCTGCGAGGGCGGTGACCGCCAGCTCCACGCAGGTGGTAGAGGGGCTTCGCAAGGAGCTTACCTCTACCAAGGCTGACCTGATTCGTGTCGAGGATTCGGCGGAGGTTCTCAAGAGCGAGGTGGACTCAGCCACGCAGCTCTTCCAGGTGATGCGCGCGGACCTTGAGAGGCTAAACGCAGAGAACAAGGGGCTGCGGCAGAGGGCAGAAGAGAACAAGCAGATGGTTCAGCGCCACCTGAAGGAAAACGCCGAGATTACGGCGTGGGAGAAAAAGGAGATTGAGCGGCTGACCGAGGAGAACAAGAAGCTTGAGATGAAGATTGAGAGGCTGGAGTGGGAGAACAATCAAATCGAAGAGGTCATGCAGATGCTTCGCACGGACGTCGCCGAACTGAAGAAGGAGAATGAGACTCTCCTTGAGCTCGTGGGTCCTACCCAAAAGCTCATGACATCCAACCCTGAGCTCTTTGGGGGCGAGGCCCGCGGCACTTCGTCGCCCCGCCCCCCACCCATCATCCGCCTCAAGGAGGAGGACAAGGAGAAGTCGCTGAGTTTGCTCGAGAGGCTCATTGCTCGTCCGCAGCTGTGTGGCCTGGTGGAGAGCACACCCACCGTCTTGCCGGACATCGTTGAGGTTGAGCCCCCTACGAAAGGCATCTGCATGGTGCTCACGAAGGCGCAGGCGGAGGAGATGGTGAAGGCGGCGGCTGTGCCTACGCTTCTGGCGGTGCCACATGAGTGCCGAGGCCACACTACCTCGGGAGGCATCCGCTATAGGCACGCGTCCTCCATGCCCTGCACCACGACTCCGCCCCTTCCTGCCTCTCCTCCTCCCTCGCCCATACTCGTGCCTGACCAGCCCACGGCGTGCGGGGCGGCGGGCTGCATCGACTGCGCCCCTCTAGAGGCAAAGCCGAAGCCCGACTACAAGAACCCCCGCTGGCCGTCGCCGAAGACGAAGCGCTTCGCCAAGCACATTGCCAAGCACACGGGCAAGGTGGACCCCAAAACCATTAAAACCCACCAGGGCGCCCTTGAGTTCCTGGCAAAGTGGCCGAAGATCTCCGTGGAGGAGCTGCTGAAGATGGAGATGCGGGACTACCAGAAGGCGTATGCGCCCTGGAGCTTAGATGGCCCTTCTTTCTTCCTGTTGGGCTCGGCAAGCCGTACGGTAAGCACCTCGTGGTGGAGGGCGCCACTGTGATCATGTTAAACAAAAAATAAAAGGGGGTATTCATTTTTTCGTATAAAATTGAACCATACACTGCTACGAAGCTTCCATACCCTATCATGCAGAAGTTCAACGTCGGCGACAGCGTGATCCTCACGACGTCCCTTGGTAACAAATACTCCATCCTCATCTTGGGTCTCCTGGAAACGGGGGGATACTTGTGCAAGCGTGATGGCGTCTGGGCTGACGAATCCTCTACGCCCAAGTTCCTTATCCGCGGCGATCACATATTTAACCCCAGTCACTTGAAAGAGCCATTTGAGATTACTGGACGCGGCTGGGCGAATCTTGAGCTACGCACGCCAGAGCCTGGGGATGACGAGAAACGGGCTATCTGGAATTCGCTCATCAAGAAGCACGAGGATGCCATTGCGGCGCAGTGGCTCCGCTATGCGCACATCAAAAAGGGGGTGACCGTGGAGTGCTACGAGTGGAACTCTTGGACTGGCGAGCGCTTCCTACAGTTCGTGGGGAAGGTGACCTACATCAAACACGACTTCACGTTTTACGCCAATGACAAGGAAGGAAACCATCGCTCGGGACGACTTGAGCAGCTGAGACTCATTGAAGATGATCCTTCTATACCTACCTACTCGATGGCGGCGACGGTGCGGTCGGCGGCGGAAGAGCTCGTGGGTCGCAGTTAAAATTGAACTATTTTTACTGTAGTCTAGAAGTTAACCACTATGTCGAACCCCAGAAACCCCGTAAGGCTTTACTCGCACCTCTCTACAAAGTTGCGCCAGTTCGGTGAGCTTCTCCCTACTGCGTTTCAACAGCGCTCGGAAAAGAAGCCATTCCCCGCTCTTGAACTCATCCAAAAGCTACATGACATCGTGTGGCACGAGCAGCTGGCCCCTGACTACGACGAAAAGACAAAGGAGCAGCTCAACCAGATTCGCGCGGATCTTCACCGAATGGTATCCACCACGGAGACGGCCGCTGGAATCTGTTGCGCGGAGAATCTCACTATGTTCCACGTAATGATTGACGGCTACGAGGCACACCTTTATCATGCCGCAAAGAAGCTGTTTGCCTACATACGGATACACTTGGACCCCCTCATTGACGCCATGTTATTGGACAGGGAGGCTGCGCATGGAAAGCCTATGGCCTTCTGTATTCAGCCCTACAAGCCCTGGGACGCACCCGAGGAGCCCGTTTCTGAGTTGTTTCGGGAGCTCCAAAAGCCTCACTGCGCAGAAGTCGAATGCGTGGCTCGGGGAGCCTTCAAGGAACCGTGGCCAAAGTGTTGCGGCGAAGCTTCTGCGGCATTTTCAAAAGATATGGAGGAGCGCTTCTTCCGCAGGAAAAATTGAACCTGCGACACCCTATTGAGTGACTACCCATCAGCATGTCACAACCAAGCTGGCAAGAGATTCAGCATTCCCTTCTGCCATTGTGTGAGCGTGGGTTCTTCACGCGCATCTTTGGATGGAATGACCCGAATACGTTGATCATTGACTGTGCCCTCTACTTCACGGATACGGACGAGCATGGAAACCCTGCTGGTCTGTTTACCATTGATTCTGTGGAAAAGATGCGCAACACCAGAAACGAACACAACCACTGCATCTGCTGTAACGAGCTCCCACAGAAGACGGTGACTTACAAGCACGGCAGCATTATGTGTCCGATCTGTAGTGCTTGGACGAAGCCTGGCACTCTACGCCAACGCCACTTTCGCGGGCTGTTCCGTTTTGTTGTGGGCGAGCTTCCCTCGTTTGTGGGTCCTGGCGGCGGAGAAAAGCACTTGCCTGACCAAATGACAAACCTCGAGCAAATTGAGGCCATAACAGGGGCCTTGATCAAGGCTACTCAGTAGGGCTTGATAGAGATGGCTTCATATCTAACATTTTTTAATGAAGAAGTAAACAAGCTTCCGAAAAAAATTGAAACGCGTTTTGGAGGCTGTATCAAGCATACAAACTCGCACTCAAGCACGAATGTCCAGCACAACCGAGATTGCGAGCCTGTCCCGCCTGATTGAGCGCTTTGAGAGCATGGGTCTGATGGCGGAGGCAACCAAGGTCCAACAGCGGTTGCTTGGCTTGTTGAGTGACGCACCGCAGCCTGAGCAGCCCCAGCAGCCTGAGCAGCCCCAGCAGCCCCAGCAGCCTGAGCAGCCTCAGCAGCCTCAGCAGCCTCAGCAGCCCCAGCAACCCGCTGCGAAGAACACGGGGAATAACTTCTCCTCTGATGACTTCCAGCGCATGGTGGAGCTCGGAATCTTTCCTGTGGGAACAATCCTCTGGAATAAGCGGCGTCGTGACGAGTTTAAGGCGGTCGTCCACATACAGACACTTCCAGGCGGCGTGCGCGAGGCCAAGCTTTCTTCGGAGCCTGATCAGGCGGTTGGCTGGGAGGGTGGCGTTTTCGGCAGTCTGTCCGGCTTCCTCAAAAAGGCTGGCTGCCTGATTACTGAGAGCAACCCCACGCCGGTGATGGCACGCAATGGCTGGACACATCTGAAGCTTGGTTCGCAGCAGGGGCCCACGCTTGACGCTATTCGCGAGCAATGGAGGGCTAAGGGCGTGGAGGCCGCGAAGCAGATGGTCCAGGCCGCGTGAAGCTCGACCCTATAAAAATTGAACTATATTTTTTCAAACATGTAAAGCATAAATGTCTTCTACCGCTGACATTCTTACCGTGTTCCGCCTCATTGAGCGCCTGGAGGCCGCAGGTCGCACGGAGGATGTTGTGAAGATGCAGCGGCGCCTGGACGAGCTGATCGCAGCTCAGACGCCAGCCGAGCAACCAGCGCCTCCCTCCTCCGAACCCTCTGTAGAAGAGCCAAATCCCGAGGAGCGCAAGGTACACTTTGCAGATGAGAATGCGCCAACCACTGTTTGCGCACGGCACTCCGCAGCCGCCAAGGGGTGGCCTTGCCATATTTGTACACTGGTAAACTCTGGGTGCACTATGGCATGTGGTGCGTGTGGGGTGGTGAAAGGCCATGTCGGTCAGCACGGCCTTTCAAAGTTGGAGCCCAGGAAACCCTCTAACATCACTACCTGCGTTATTGACATCTACTTCCGGTAAGCTCATGTGCCAAAGTTAAGGGGATAAAATTGAACACCAGTCCCTTATATTTTTTACTACACTTCACAGAAACAATGCTGCCCACATCTACAGTGGCGGAACAGCAGCCGGCCGCGCCCTCCCTACCACCCCCGATCATCCCCAAAATCACCTTCACCGGCGCCCCTCTTCCTCCCGCGGATACCCCTATCCCATGCCAAGAGACGACCATCTTCATCGACTGGGACGACACGTGCCTCGCTTCCAGCCACCTCCGAATCAATGGCTTCAACACACGCGTTAACCCCTTTCCTCTGCAGAGGGAGTTTGTGGAGATGGGCGAAGTGCTCTCTATGGTTGTCGGCCCCCTTCTTCTTGAGGCGGCCCAGCTTGGCCGCGTGGTCATCGTCACGAATGGAACAGAAGGCTGGGTGCAAGAAAGCTGTAACTGGTTCATGCCTACGCTAATGCCATTGATCTCGCAGCTCACGGTGGTTTCGGCACAAGAGAGATACGGCTACATGTTCCCCAGCAAGCCGATCGAGTGGAAGCGCCGAACCTTTCGCGACGTGCTCGATGCGGAGACGCGTCCTTTGGGGCGAATCCGCAACTTGATTAGCATCGGCGACGGGCTCGCGGAGCAGATGGCGGCCCATGCTATGCGGGCCTACCCTGACACTATCTTTAACAACCCTGTGAATGTGGTGAAGGTCATCAAACTCTTGGAGTTCCCCTCCTTGGAGAACCTTGTTCAGCAGCAGCTTGCGCTCCACGACATGCTAAAAGCTATAGTCAACCATCCTACCTCCTTGGACATGACGGCGAACCTGACATACGTCTCGGGCCTCCCTCCTCTCCCTGATTCGGATTCTGAGACAGAGGCGCCTGAGTTTCCTCCTGGGCTGTTCCCTACCGATGACCAGGAGACGAGGGAGTTCTTCGACGCCCTCATAGAAGCCTGAAAAAATTGAAGCCCGAACCACCCATTTTTAATGCTACCCTCCCCGCATATAGAATGTTCGCCTTTCTCTTTGCAGTCAATATTCTGAGCTACATTCCGTGGTCCGTGCTGTTTCTTGCCACGCAATACTACGCGGGTGTGCGCCTATACTACTTGAAGAAGCGCGACGAGTGTGAGCGGATTCAGCGTCGTCTTCAGAGTTGGTGTAGCCATACGACCGACGGGGGGAAGGGATACGGCTTCTCGTTTGGAAAGTGGTATGCGGCCTCCATCTCCATCGTGAATGGTGACTGCGGCGACAGCTACACGGTCTATATGATTGCCACGGAGAGTTCCTACCAAGCCTTGACGAAGGAGATTGGTGACGAGCCCGTCACCTACATAGGGTGCCCCGTCATGGAAGATAAGCCGATAAAGAGGATCAGCATTTACGAGCGAACGGGCTCGTTTGCGAACATCTGGTTTCGTCGGCGGGAGCGCGATGCCGCGGACGTGCCGAAACCTGAACAAGCCGAGGTTATAGCGTCTATTGTTGAGCACCACAAAAAGCATCGGCACACGGTCGTTTATCTCCATGGTCCTCCCTGTACGGGCAAATCGATGATCGGTGTTCTGGTCGCAAATGAGCTTGGGGGTGTCTTCTGTAATACGTTGAAGCCCTGGCAGCCTGGGGACACGATCGGCCTTCTTCATTCGGAGGTAGAGCCAACCCCTTCAAAGCCTCTGGTCATCGTGTTCGATGAGTTTGACTCCGCCCTTATTAAGATCCACGAGGGCATTCCTCCGCACAAGAACTTGCCTACAGCGGTATCGGACAAGCCTGGATGGAATCTCATGCTGGACGAGATTCAGCGGGGGATGTATCATGACATCATCCTCATCATGACGAGCAATCGCGGGCCCGACTTCATCCATTCGCTTGACAAGTCTTACATTAGGGCTGGTCGCGTGGATTTGACGTTCGCGATGACGAAACCGATTGAGTGAAAAATTGAACAAGGCCACCCGCTATTTTTATAGCATACTCCCTGCCAGAATGGAATCTGCTCACCATACTAAGTGCCCCTGCGGCGAATGCCACAAGAAGCGAGTTGCGGATGGCACGCAGGAAGCCTACGAGCGCGAGTTGCGCGCTGAGACGGATAGGGTCCTTCGGCGCCCGAAGGAGGACAATAACCCCCCGCTTTGCTACAAGTGCAAGAAGAAGCGTGCGTGGCGTGGCGAGTGCGTTGAGTGCTACATGGCCCAGCATTCTCAGCGTGTCTTTGAGCGTGGTGAGTGGCGGATGCCTGACACCCACAACATTCGCCAGGGCTACTACATGGAGGAAGAGCACTACGCACGGCAGCGTCATATGGAGCGTGAAAGGGGCGACGCACCCAAGCCCCTCCTTGTCGCCGCTGCGAACGCCGACAACGCCATTGTAGAGGCGAAGGCGATGCCTGGGGGCGAGACCGAGTTGGGCTTTCTCAAGAACCTCTTTCAGACCGTCCAAGGGGTCGAATACGACAGCAAGTGTCCGCACGGCGACCCCTTCTACGCGTGCATGAGCTGTAGCCATTAAAAATTGAACCAGGCCACCCGCACTATTTTTATTAACTCCGCCGCTAATGTCACGTTATGATCACCTGGTATATGGGAGGTATGCCCATCTGCTTAGAGACTATTTCAAGGAGCTGAAGTCCGTTTTCAAGAAGGAGATCTACACGGGTGCCTACGAGATTTACCTGCCGTTGCAGTTCAGGAGCATCTACCCTTACACACAGACCCCCTTCAACGCGGTGGCAGTCTTATGGATGTCGTTTGAATACGAGACGTTGGACGGGAAAAAGGACCACTCTCGCTACTGCTACTTAGACGCATCGGGTTACAGGATTCCTGATAACTCGGTGCGCCAGTTCAACGACCGCATAGATGCGTGGTTGGAAAAGGTGTATGAACTTCGTCAGAAAAAGAGACAGTGGCTGGGCGTCGATTGATTACCTACTGCGTGAAGAAGATTTACGTGTGCCGGCTTTTTTACTTCCAGAAGCACGACGAGAAGCTCCGCGAGAAGCCGGTCGAGGAGTAGCGCCGCGATGAGCCGCACGAGAAGCTCCACGGGAAGCTGCGCGAGAAGCGGCACGAGAAGCGGCGCGAGAAGGAGACCTACTGCGCCTCGAGATTCCCCGCCCACTCACATGATTTGACCGCCCCCTGGATAGGGGAGATTGTCCCAGGCGATTGGGTGCCCTTATAGCTCTCGGGCCAGCGCGCGCAGCAGCGAGAAGAGGAGCAACTTCAAGTTCGGTGCGATAATCCGCAGCCCCCTTACCTTTTGTAGCACAAGAATGGCACAAAAGGAGTTTATTTCCCGAGGGAGTTCTAAGTCCGCCCGGATTTTCTTCACAATCGCAGTAGGTAGGATAACCTTGAGCAGGAGCCCATAACATTCTCTGAGCGCTTAGTCCCCCTAAACCCATACCCATACCCATACCCACACCCATACCTGGATACAGGCCAAGTGCAGAGGCCATTGGGCGAGGGCCAGCTATAGATCCCTTAAACATGCCTCTCAGTTGCGCCGCCGTGACATTTTTAGCGAAATCCTTCACTCCCTCGCGCGCCCCCTCCCCTGCCGCCTTTACAGCCTTTCCCGCAACCCCAGCTACTAACTTTATTCCTTTCCCAAAGCCTCTCGCTGCCATCCTATTAAGCCCGTATAAAATTGAAGCCCCCCCAAACCCCTTCCCAGCCCATACAAAAATGTTCTTTCACACGATTCCCTACAGTTTTGAGGATCCCTCTGTTGTCCACGAGGCGTCCGTGTGTGCGTCGGAGGATGGGTTCATTACGACGGAAACATGCCAACGCACGGGGCAAACGCACACGCGCTTCTTTGATTCGCTCCGTGAGTTCGTCGTATGGCACTACGAATATATGGACTATGTCATACTGGAAAAGGACCATCCATTCGAGGACGAACTGAAGCTGACACACCCTTCGCAGAGTGATATGGATGCCGCGATCCAGATGATAGAGGCCCATTTCAAGCACAAGGTCGAAATCAAATGTAACACGCGCCCATCAAACTGGGACACGCCGCGTGCGACCCTGAACACGGTGCTTTGGACGGTGTAAAAAAATTGAAGCCTCCCCCGACTCCATTTTTCATTACAAACGTATCATGAGTTCCGCAAACTTCCCTTTCACGATTCAGGATGGCCGTTGGTGCTGTGGGATGCCTGACTGTTCGAAACAGATTGAGACAAGCAAGAAGAGCTTGATTGTCTATCACAAGAACACGCACTTTCCGAAGTATGTATGTGAGCACTGCAAAGAGGTATTTCCTCAAAAGAGTCGTCTGGAAGTTCACATGCGGCAGCACACGGGCGAGAAGCCCTACGGTTGTGAACACTGCGACAAGACTTTCACACAGTCGTCCAATCTGAACGATCACATGAAGAAGGCGCATCCGAATGTGATCCCTGTTGAGAAGCCGAAGAAAGCCGCGCCAGCTCCGAAGATCGATCTGGCGCCGGTTTATGCCGCGTTCTACAAGGAGCAGATGGCGCTTCTGAAATCAGCGGAGAACCCTTTGAAGCACACGGAGATCGTTTCAGAGATTGGTCGTCTGTGGCGAGAGAAGAGGGCCACCCTAGGGCATCATGACGACGCCCCGACCGTACCAAGGGAAAATCCAGGGCCTGAGCTCACCGGGATCCTCACCAGTTAGACTCGCCACTTCTCGACGAACAATCTTGGGGTGCTCATTTTTATAGAAGTTGTAGTCTTCCTCCGTAGGGACATGAGAGGTCTGTAGCTGGACCATCGTCCCAGGAGACGTTCCGAATGACTCGTATTTTTTACAGTTATAGAGGCACACCAGAAGTATTATGGCCAAGGAGACCCACAATAAATAACGCCGCATCCTACACAGGGTTCAGAGTCTTTTACATGTGGCCGCCTTAAATCTCATCACGTATCCTATAGAGTATGCCAGGGAACGTATTATATGTCTCTGTTTTAGTTTATAATCCGAGCGACCCGAACACAATAGAAATGCGCCTGGGATGGTTTCGTCCCCTTCTGGAAAGTAGGATACCGCTTGTTCTGTTTATAGACGCACGCTACCAGGAGGCGCTCGAAGCGGTGGAGTGGTTTTCGGAAGGAATCCACCCGGATGTCAGGATGATTCCGTGGCAGTTAGATGACTCGGAGACGTGGAGGCTCTGTAGGGAGTATTCACCGCTGCAGCTACCGGAGTCGCGGAATGGGGCGAAGGATACGGAGTTCTTTATGACGTTGATGAATGCGAAGACGGAGTTGGTGGCTGCGGCGGCAGGGCTGGAAATGGAGTGGCCGTTTGTTGCGTTTCTGGATGCTGGGATTGCGAAGATTTTTAAAGATGTGGAGGGGAGTTTCCGGAGATTGCGGGATCTGGAAATCCGGAGGGGGTTTTCTGGAATGTTGTTGCCCGGATGTTGGGAGCCGGCGGGGGTGAGGATGGATGTTCTGGCTGGAAAGATTTGCTGGATGTTCTGTGGAGGATTTTTCGTGATTCCTCGGGGGGAGGTGATGGGTGTGGAGAAGGTGGCTCTGACGGCGCTTCGGGAGTTTCTGGAACGGGGGCGGTTGACGTGGGAGGTGAATGTCTGGGTCTGGATGCGGGAGCTTCCCGGGGCTCCTGTGATCCGGTGGTTCTCGGCGGATCACAATGATCGCATGACGATTGTTCCGTCTGAATACCGTGCGGCGGAGTTATAAGTGAATCCACCCGGATTGACACCGAGCTTTTAGCGATTAAGATGAACACCCCGAGCTTTTTTGCGGCGTATACATAGAGATGAAGGGTAGGCCTTCAAGGAGGCGTGGAGGTCAGAAAAAGATGACGCGTAAAATGGTGGGGGGCGGGCAATCACACATATACGTTTTTTACCATATCTTCTGTAATGAAAATACGTTAGATATTTTGCGTGATCAGGCGACTAAGATACTATATAGTGGCTTATATGCGGATGCCACGCACATATACTGTTTTCTGGTAGGCAAGAAGGGGGATATAGATACCGTGAAGGCGTATATCGAAACGTTACCGCAGAAGTTTGTGGTGAAAGCGGAGGGGGTGGATGACAAGACATTTGAGCAGTTTACAATGACAAAGATAGATGGCCTAGTTCATGCGAATGATAAGATCCTTTATATTCACACGAAGGGTGTTGTTCGTAGCGGGGGGAAAACCACTGCATCGGATTGTATATATCTTTGGAGGAACTACATGGAATGGTATGTCATAGCGAACTATAAGAAGTGCCTCGAGAAGCTGAAGGATCATGATGTAGTAGGTGCCATATATAAAGATTCGCAGATTGGGCCACATTTCAGTGGGAACTTTTGGTGGTCTACGGGTTCTTATTTCAAGAAGCTAACGGCAAAGACGGGTAATAAGATGGATAGTGAGTCGCCGATGGCGTATTGGGCCGCAGAGTCGTATTTATTTACGGCGGCTCCGAAACATCTATCATTGGATGGCGGAGTCTTAGGTAACTCTACATGTATGTATTCGACACCGATGTATATGAAGCTTTATGCGGATAAGCCGATTCTCTAGAAGCGCTCAACGACCTACTTTACAAACGGTTGCGAACTGTTTGTAAAGTGGTTCAATGGACACGGGCGGCCACGTTTCTTAATATTTAATAGGATGGTGGTAAAGGGATTTCAGAGGTATTTTAAACTGATCGCGTTAGTCGGCACAGTAATATTAGTATTGGCAACGGTTAAACCTGTCTACAAAAGGGCGGATGGGTTTCTTAATATATATTCTGAAAAAAAGGCTACACCGAAAAAAGTTGCTATACTATTTAGCGGGCGTATAAAGGGATATCAACACGTTATACACAAGCTTCTGGAAATAAAAAATAAGTATTACCCGGTTATATTTTGCTCTTTAAACGAGGTTGAGTATACACAAGATATACACGGGTTTTGTGAGGCATTAAATATTCCGAAAACGAAGGCTCATGTGAATATCGAGCAGACCGTATTACCAGATTGGGCTGATAAATGTAACATGATGAATCCGACACTCAACGTATATTCTATGTTTTATCATGAAAATAAGGCCTATTCTATGTTGGAAGAATATATGAATAATAACGAGCCGTTTGATTGTGTTTTGCTCTACAGAGCTGATATGGATTCAACGGATGTATTGGAGCTAACCGTTCCTGAAAAAAACACGATTTATTTACCGAAAGATAGGGAATACGGTGGTTATAATGATAGAATGGCATACGGGGATGTGTATTCGATGAAAATATACTGTAACTTGATCAATGTTTTTGAAAACCTGTGTAGCGGTAAGGATGGAGACGAGGTAAATCCCGAGACGATGTTGAAGAGATATTTGAAGCTGAGCGCCGATATAAAGGTGGTGATGATTGATTACAATACAGATTTACACCAATCAAGGAACGATAAGTTCGCGTTGGGGATATTTGACAGATAAAATAGAGAAACTTATATAAGATGGTCGACATTTATAACAAAACGGTCAAGACTTCCCAGTCAATATATGATGCCTACAATACGCTTGTATTCTCGGATGATAAGCGCGTTTTCAATAAAATGGTGAAGAGAATCGAGCTGTATATGCTTGTAAAAGATCTCGTGGGTGATATTTTAGAGTTCGGAGTGTTTAAGGGCGCAGGAATGGCACTATTCTTAAAGTTAAAGCTCATGTATGAGCCGAATAGTTTAACGAAGGTGATCGGGTTTGACTATTTTCAGAAAGATGACTTACTCAAGTCCCTTGACGGAACAAATAAAGATGGTATGACAAGCGTTTTGAACCGGGTCAGCTCTTCTGATTTATCCAAAGAGTCGGTCAGAACTCGTTTGATGCCCTACAATGAAGACAACTTTGCCCTATTACAAGGTGACGCAGTCGTGGAGTCTAAGAAGTTTTGTCTGGAAAATCCCGGCGCGAAAATAAAGATGATGTATATGGATCTTGATTTGGGGGAGCCCACATATAAGATACTAAAGGAAATGTGGAGCAAGGTTGTTAAAGGGGGCATCGTAATCTTTGATGAGTATGCATATCATATTTGGGACGAGAGTATTGGGGTGGATAACTTCTTGAAAGAGATCGATGGACAGTATGAGAGTATCAGCACTATGATATGTTCTCCCACCTTATACATACGAAAGCTGGTGATATAATATCAGATGTGCGTATAATCTCACTTTATAGTAAGAAATGCCGAGGAAAGTAAAGGCCTCGACTAGAAAAATAAAGCATTTAAAAGGGCGTAAGCGCACAAGAACATATAGGGGAGGCGCTAAGAAGCATATTGTGTATTTCACTTGCTTTTATGGCCCGTCAGGAACAGCTTCTGATAAAATACCGAGTAAACCCTCGGAAACAGATGATTGTTATTATTTTACAAATAACCCGGATGCCTCTAAAAAGGCGAAAGATGCTGGGTGGAAGGTGATTGATCTTCCGTCTGTGAATATAAAGATGACGAACCGCGATAACGCCATGGACTCAAAAGAAGTAAAGGCATGCCCTCATCACTTTAAAGAGCTACGAGGGTATACGTATTCGTGCTACTTTGACAGTAAGCTAAATGTCAAAGAGAAGGATATAAATGACATGATTAAAGGCTTAGAGGGAGATGTGGTCATGCTTGTGAATAGACACCCCTTCATCAAAAACTCGGTTCGTGAAGAGCTAAATGTAGCTATGGGGCAGCCTCGCTATGCACAGAACAGAGGCAGGTATGTGAATCTCATCGATAGCAAACTGAAAAATGGGAACTATTCTGATAAAACAGATACACACTACGAAACAAGCTGTATATTGAGAAAATCGGGGGACCTAGTCGATCGTATAGGGGAAGACTGGTATGAGGATATTAAGAAAACGGGGCCAGAGTGTCAGATAAGTTTCCCTTTTGTCTATCAGAAATATAAAGACAATATTAGGCCTCTTCCGGTATATTATGGACGCAACAACTGAGGGGAAATCACAGATAACCTTTGTATTAGAAACTTGTTTCAAATAACTTGTTTCTAATATTAGCTCGAAGAGCGTGTGGAAAGAATAGTCTATCTTTAAAGTGAGTTATAAATAGAGGTATGGCAAAACGTAAAGACGATAGCAAGGGGATTCCAGGGGTTAGAAAATCTCGTAAGCCAAAGGGACGCATGGTCGGTGGCACGGCTGTGGACGAGAAGGATCTTAAATATGTCTCATCTCGTGGAATCTTGAAATCGTGCGACGTGATACCGTCTGATATTTCATCGAGCACCAAAACTGCCTCAGTAGACATAGGATCCATCAAAGATGGTTCTGTTGTATACGTCCACGGTTCTGCGATTCCAGACTTTGTAGGTAAGCTGCCTTCCGTGAATGCGAAGTTTATCCTGGTATCTGGTGACTGTGATGAAAGTATTCCAGATGATGTTTTCCCGTCCGATGATGATTTCAAGAAGTTTATAGAGTCTGATAAAATAATACATTGGTTTTCACAGAATGCCGTGAAAGAGCATCCGAAGCTTACGAAAATACCGATAGGCGTTTACTATCATACCCTACCAGATGCTCCGGGTCAGGAGAAGGAGTTAATAAGCGTAAAAGATAATGCGAAGCGACTCGCTGACAGAGAAGTGAAGTGCTATTCGAACTTTCACTTCAGTATGCGCCCTGATAGAGAGGATGCCATGAACAAAGTTCCGAAAGATTTGGTTTATTATGAACCAACGCGTGTTTCGATATCAGATACATGGAAAAATCAGGCTAAATACGCCTTTGTATTGTCTCCGCATGGAAATGGACTGGATTGTCATAGAACATGGGAGGCCTTATGTCTTGGGTGTATACCTATAGTAAAAACATCCCCGATCGATTCTGTGTTCGACGGCCTACCCGTGTTGATTGTGAAGGAGTGGTCTGATGTAACAAAAGAGTTATTAGAGAAAACGCTGAAGGGTTTCGGAAAAAAAGAGTTTAAATGTGATAGGCTAACATTAGCTTACTGGATGGGGCTTGTTCGATCAAAGAAAGGGAGAACTGGAGGGGGAAGAGCTCATAGATACTCGAGGAAAGCTACTTCAAAAGGCCATCCGGAGAAGAATGGCACAAGAAATAGGAAGGCGGGTCATTTAAGAGGGGGTGACGGTGAACCTGATACACGGGGTCAAAGAGGGGAGGTTGTCCCTGAACCTGTTGTAGAGGGTCCAAGAAGGGCGGTGGTAGCTGTATTAAACTCGAAAGGTGGCTTTTTTGCAGTGTTCTTCACCTTAGTGCGTGCTTATTTATACTCTAAGAAACAGAATATCCCTTTTTTTGTTGATCATGATAACTGGACCTATTCATTTAAAGACGGTTGGCACGATTATTTTAAAAGCCTCGCCATTTTGGATAAAAGTGAGCAGTTTGATACGATAGAGAGATTTGAAAATGGAGCTACGAATAGTATAATGGACGAACTTACGGTAGGTGAGATCATAGAAGGTTTAAAAGAAGTTTTTGTATTGAATGACGATATAGAAAATGCAATAAATGCGTATTATAAGCAAATAGGTGGAGACTATAGCTCGTTATATGTTCGTAGGGGGGATAAAATAACTGAAATGCCGTTAGTACCACTAGATAATATACTGGCGCAAACTACAATTACAGATGATGGCAGCAAAATATTTGTTCAGACAGATGACTATAGTGTAGTAACTGACATGCGTAAAAAGTTTCCTTCGTGTGAAATCGTCACATTGACAAAAGAGACTGAGTTGGGTTCTAATAATGCTGATATGGTTAACTGGACCCCGGAACAGAGAAAAGAACATACAGAAGAACTGTTAAAGTCTTGTGTAATAACTACAAAAGCTAACATAGGCTGGACCTATAACATGTCAAACGTTGGAACCTTTATTAAGCTATTCGAATATGATAAGATGAGAATATATACAGATGATAGATTCAACAAAGATTTAGTTGATATGATGTTTAGCTTAGATACTAAATATAAAGATCAGTTGGCTATAGTGGGAAGCCTTAGCGTCTAGAAGATTCAGATCTATAAATAGAGAAATGCCTAAGCGTAAGAATTTTACGAGAAAACGTCGTAAGCGTTCTCATAAAACTCTGAAGGGAAATCGGTATAGAGCATATATAGGGGGTGGGAATCCACTTGATTTAGTTAAAAGCTATATAAGCCATGTTGTTTATGTAAATTTAGATTCGCGAACAGATCGCAGGTCTCAGATTGAAAAGGAGTTAGGGGTATTTAATCGAGAACAAATACATCGTATCCCAGGTATTGTTCCTGATATACTTGATATAGCACATAAGAATGTGGCTTTAGCAAAAGCACATCTTAATGGTGTAAAACTTGCACGGGATAATAAATGGAAAAATACTTTATTCCTCGAAGATGATTCTGTTTGGGCAAACGTTGATAAAGCGGTTCCTTGTCTAGAAAAACTTGTTAATAAACCATATGATGTTATAATGTTAGGAGCTCACCATGTAGATTATGATAAAGAAACATTACGTATAAAACGTGCTACAAGCGGGGCATCATATCTGTTACATAACTCATACTATAACACTTATATTGAACGCTTAGAGTCTATGATTAATAGCTTTATATCAGGGGTTACAAAGCATGAAGATGTACAAACAGATACGATTGTGTTCGGACCACTTCAAGAAGAACATAGATGGTTTATTGTAATACCACCTCTGATGATTCAAAACCCAGGGTATAGCGATCGTGTTGGAGAGCACATAGATTTTTCTCATGTGGAGGCAAAAAACCTTAGGTAATTTTGTATCTTATTATATATAAATGGTCTCATGGGTACCACATAAGCCTATAAATAAGACGCGTGTAAGTCAATTACTTTCACTTTCTGAGCTAAATAATCAATATACGAATGGCGGACCTGTGGTATCACTGCTCGAGAGTAAAATTCGTGAACTACTCAAAATAGATCAGAATAAATCTGTTATATGCGTATCTAATGGCACGGCTGCCATATGGGCAGCAGTAGCAGCCATAGAACTCGGCGAGGGTCGTAGCTTACAGTTCTGTACTCAATCATTTACATTTCCGGCATCAGCGCAGGGATATCTTCGTAATGTTACTATTATAGATAATGATAAAGATGGCGGCCTTGATTTAAAGAAAGTCGATATATCTGGCTGTGACGGCATTATTGTAACAAATGTGTTTGGTAACGTAGTCGATATTACAAAGTATGAAGAGTGGTCTGCTACGCATGGAAAGTATATAATCTTTGATAATGCTGCTACATCATACAGCTTTTATAAGGGGAAGAACTCATGTAACTATGGAACTGCCTCAACGATTAGTTTTCATCATACAAAACCAATTGGATTCGGAGAGGGAGGGGCCGTTGTTATAGATTCCAAGTACGAGCGATATCTGCGAAATGTGATAAACTTTGGTATAGATAACAAATCACCAAGTCCAAAGTGGAACCGACTAGGAGGTAACTATAAAATGTCTGATTTACAAGCTGCATATATCCTTCAGTATTTAGACCGATTTCAAGAAATAACTTCTAGAGCTGATATGCTATATTCATATTTTCTAGAGAAAATACGGGGACATAACAAAGTTATGCTTTTCCCCAACTTTTCAGATAATAAGCCATTTCTGTCATGTTTATCAGTATTAACTTCACAGAGTGAAGCTCTTATAAAAGCGCTATTAAATCGAGATATTTACTGTCGTAAGTATTATTACCCCCTCGAAGATACACCTGTTGCTACTGATTTGTATAACAGAATCGTATGTATATCATTTACCGTAGATATGACTACAACAGATATTGATAATATTATAGAGGAAATTATTCTTAATACATAATACATAGGACGATGAGTTTTCTTACTGAGGCAGAGCTTCAGTTAGTTGGTTGTAAATCAATTGGCACACACGTCCTTATTAGTCGATATGCGCGCTTCTATAACGCTAAGGAGATCATAATAGGTAATCATGTGCGCATAGATGATTTTTGTATCATCTCTGCAGGTGATAAACCATTTATCCTGGAGGACTACATTCATATATCTGCTGGGGTGAAAATATACGGGCAATATGGATTTCATATGAAGTCATTTACAAATATATCTGTAGATTCAAGGGTTTTTACGCAATCAGATGATTTTTCTGGCGAGGCTATGATCGGCCCGATGGTTGATATGTCCTATAGAAAAGTCTATGGATCTCCGTTAGTTTTAGAGAAACACGTAGTAGTTGGTGCAGGCTCGACAATCCTACCTGGCTGTGTAGTTGGAGAGGGAGCTGCATTTGGTGCGAACTCACTACTCAAAGGAACATATGAACCATGGTGTATTTACGCAGGTTTACCAGCCAAATATATAAAGCAGCGTTCGAAGCGTATACAAGACTTAGAAAAAGAACATGGGAATATAGAAGAGCAATAGTGAAATCACATTGGAGATAAATCTCCAATATTGAAAACTTGTTTTCAATGTGATTTCTACTGAAGTTTGCCAAAAATAAATTTATAAGCGGCGAAATTCTGTAAAAGGAGACAAGCT
>Ga0315905_10000009_pt1 | contig 190827 bp, 120 predicted proteins | sample LakEriMetagenome_5_FD_203522 | JGI IMG/M metagenome (GOLD analysis project Ga0315905, IMG submission 203522) | Freshwater fungal communities from buoy surface, Lake Erie, Ohio, United States - Buoy 4 MA121 | ecosystem: Environmental > Aquatic > Freshwater > Lake | place: USA: Lake Erie, Ohio...
ACGATCACGTGGACGTTCAACTCGGCCAGTGAATCGTTCGACTACCTGGCTGCGGGCGAGACCCTTACCCTCACCTACACGGTGCGCGTGACGGATTCGAACAACCCGGCGGCGTACCATGAGCGGACGGTCATCGTGACGGTCACGGGCACGAATGACGCGCCGGTGATTGCGGTGGGACGAGGCGACACCTCGGCCAGCGGGTTGACGGAAGGGACCGAGTCCTTCACAGCCAATGGCACACTGACAGTGACGGATCTGGACTTCAGCAACACGGTCGCCCCCTCCGTTTTGTCGGTTTCCCACACGGGCACGACCAGCTCCACGGTCCCCTCCAATAGCACCCTGCTGAATTGGTTGAGTGTCGATTCAGGCAACATCATCAGCAACACCACCCTGACCGGCAAGCTGAACTGGGCCTTCCAAGCTGGCCGTAAGGTGTTTGATTTCTTGAATCCTGGTGAGGTCTTTGTCCTCACCTACACCGTGCGGGCTACCGATTCCAGCAGCCCCACAGTAGGAACGGGTGACCACACGGTCACAATCACTGTTCCTGCCGCCCCGCGTGTGGACGGCGTTTCCACGGATACCTACGCCGATTCCAAATACGCCGGCGATCAGGTGACCTACGACAACACCCTAACGGTCAACGGCAAGGCACCAGCCAATGCGATCATCCGCATTTATGACGGGGCCCGGATCAGTGCCATCGGCTCCGCGAATGCCGCGGGCGATTACATATTGACCACCGACGCTCTTTCCGACGGGGCCCATTCCTTGCGGGTTTCCGCCATCGATGCCCTGGGCAATGAATCCCCAAAAACCAGTTTGGGTGTCTGGTTGATCGACACCCTTTCCCCCGACAACCCCGCCTTCAGTTCCATCACCAACGACACCACCGATGGTGTCACTTCCGCCTATTCCACAGACCGGGTGACGGCTGACAACACCCTAACCATCACTGGCACCGCCGAGGCGGATAGCCTGGTCCGGGTCTACGACGGTTCCACCCTGATCACCAGTGTCTATGCCAACTCCAAGGGTGGTTACAGTGTCACTACCCCGGTCCTTGTGGATGGGGAGCACACCCTTTCCATCACCAGTACCGATCAATCCGGCAATGAGTCGTCCAAAACTGCACTGAATACCTGGCGGATCGACACGGTGGCGCCTGCCCGCCCTGTCGTGAATGCCATCAGTATCGATACCGGCACCTTGGGTGACGCCATCACCAGCGACAAGACCTTGCTGATCCATGGCACTGCGGAAGCGGACAGCTTGGTGAAGGTGTCGAGGGCGGGCGTCTATCTGGGGCAGGTGTACGCCGACGGGGCCGGCAAATGGACCTACGACGACACTGCCACCAGCTTGGCGGATGGGCAATACCAGTACACCGCGACCTCTACCGACCGTTCCGGCAATGTCTCCATCGCCGCCATCGATTTCCAGGTGATCATCGACACGACTGTCCAGGCGCCCACACTGGCTGGAATCGCGCCGGATACCGGGTCTGGCAAGTCGGATGGCATCACCTCCTCCACCAACCCGGTACTGTCCGGCAAGGGTGAGGCCCTTGGCACCGCGATCCTGTTCCGCGACGGGGCCGAGGTGGGACGCGCGCCTGTCGATTCGGGCGGTTCCTGGAGCCTCGCGATTGCCAGCTCCGCCTTGGCTGATGGCACTTATGTCCTCACCGCCAAGGTGCAGGATGTGGCTGGCACGGTTTCGGCAGCCAGCGCGCCCCTCACCGTGGTCATCGACACGGTGGGGACAACCCCGTCCATCACCCAATGGTCCACAGACACCAACATCCAGGGAGATCGGGTCACCAGTGACAATCGGCCAGTGTTGGTCGGATTGGCGGAACCCAACTCCCGGGTGCAGGTGCTGCGCAACGGATCGGTTGTGGCCACCGTGGATGCGGATGCCGCTGGCGGGTGGAAGTATCAACCTGCGAGTGGGCTGGCCTCCGGCACACACAGTTTCACCGCCCGAATGACCGATCTGGCGGGCAATATTTCCGAGCTAACCTCGCCACTGGTCCTCGAGATCGACACGGCGGCCCCGGCTGCTCCCACCTTGGCTGGCATCGCGCCTGATACAGGGGCCAATTCCAGGGATTCCATCACGTCTGCCCGTGAATTGACCGTTTCCGGCAAGGCCGAAGCCTCTTCCAGGCTGCGCCTGTTCGCCGATGGTGTCGAGGTGGCCACAGTCACCACTGATGCCAACGGGGTCTGGCAAGCGCCCTGGTCTTTGGCCGCGGCCAAAGATGGCAAATACACACTCACCGCCCGGTCGGTGGATCTGGCTGGCAATGTTTCCGTGGAATCCACCGGTTTGGTGGTCACGCTCGACACCACCGCGCCGGTCGCAGCCTCCGTAGTGGAGATCAGCGATGACCGGGGCACCAGCGCCACTGACCAGTTGACCAATGACCCAACGCTGAGGGTTGCCGGCACCGCGGAAGCCGGAACCCTGGTGACATTGTTCCGGAACGGCACGCAAGTGGGCACCGCCACCGCCGATGCATCCGGGGTCTGGCGCATCGACACCACCAGCACCACCCTCGCCGACGGTGAATTCCAGTTCACCGCCACGGCCACCGATGTCTCCGGTAACACCGGGGCCGCCTCCACCACGCTGAAAGTCACCATCGATACCGCCACCATCGTCCCGGCGCTGTCAGGCATTTCGGTGGATACAGGCGTGGCCCGCGATCTGATCACCTCCGAGGCGGCCCAGATTTTCTCCGGAACTGCTGAGGCCGGGGCGCGGGTTGAACTCTTGCTTGCCGGCAAGTCGTTCGGTTTCGCCACCGCCGATGGCCGTGGTAACTGGGTGTTCGATGCGACTGCCACGCCGCTTTCCGTCGGCAAGAACTCCTTCACCTTCAAGGCCACGGATCGCGCCGGCAACACCAGCGCCGTTTCCACCGCCTATGTGGTCACAGTGGTGGACAATCTGGTCACCACGCCAACCTTCACGAAAATCACCGAGGATACAGGCAAAACCACCGACCAGGTCACCCGTTCCACCCGCATCACCCTGTTCGGCAAGGGGGAAGCCGGCACCGTCCTGGACCTGTTCCAGGATGGGGCCTCGATCGGCAGCCTGACGATTCCGGCTGGTGGTGCCTGGTCTCTGGAAGTTCCCTCCACCCTGGCCGATGGGGTCTACCGTTACACGGCCCGCAGTACCGATATCGCGGGGGTCGTTTCCCCGCTGTCCGATCCGTTCCTGGTGACGATAGACACCACCCTTGCGGCCCCGGCTGTCACCGGTTTGCCCGGCGCGGTGCGGATTGATGAGGGCTGGTTGACCGCAAACAAGACTCCAACACTCACCGGTACGGCCGACGCCGGCTCCATCGTGTCCATTCTGCGTGGAACCAGCGTGGTGGGAACCACCACGGCTCTCGCGGATGGCACCTGGTCCTTCACCCTCCCGACCGCCCTCGGCGACGGGACCTACGCCTTCAAGGCCACTGCCACCGACCTGGCCGCCAACAAGGCCGAACAAGCCGATACCTTCCCGGTGGTGATCGACACCAAGGCTCCCGGCCTGGCGGTCTTTGCGGCCATCAGTCCCGACACCGGTACCAGTTCCTCCGACCGCGTCACCAATGCCACCCGCCTGAACCTTTCAGGCACCGCGGAACCCTATGCCACTGTCCAGGTTCGGATCGATGGGGCCACGGCGGGCACCGCAACCGCCGACAACAAGGGCAACTGGACGTTTGACACAGGCGCCACCCCGCTGACGGCTGGTCTCCATACCGTGGAACTCCGCGCGATCGACCGGGCGGGGAACACCGGGGAACTTTCGGCCTCCCGTGAATTCACCATCGACCTGTCCACCCCCGCGCCAACTGTGGAGCGGGTGGCTGATGCCAAGGGCGTCACTTTGGCAAATCCCACCAACACTAACTCGGTGATCCTGTACGGTACCGCCGAATCGGGAGCCTCGGTGCGGGTTCTTGTCGATGGTGTCGTGGCCGGAACCTCCACCGCCACCTCAAAGGGACAGTGGTCCTTCACTCTTCCCGCGCTTCCCGCGGAGGGTGACCGCGCCTTCACCGTGGTCGCAACCGACATTGCCGACAACAAGGCTGAACTCGGCTCCCCGGTTCGTTTCACCTTCGATCGCACCGCCCCGGGCCTTCCAGTCACCGGGACCGGCAGCACTTCCGGCCTGACCAACAATCCCGTGGTGACGGTGGTGGGTACCTCCGAGGCGGGGAGCAAGGTGGAAATTTATCTGGGAACAACCCTGGTGGCTTCCACCACCACTGGAGTGGATGGCCGATTCAGCGCCACCACCTCCGCGTTGCCGGATGGTTCCCACACGCTCAAGGCCAAGGCCACCGATGCCGCTGGCAATTCCAGTGCCCTTGCCGATTCCGCCCAGGTTCAGGTGGACACCAAGACCGACAAGCCCTCGTCGCTGAGACTGGTCAACGACACCGGACGCAAGGCCACGGACGGCATCACCAATGCATCCGCCATAGTGGTCAGTGGTCAGGCCGAACCCGGTGCCAATGTCAGCATCTTCGAGGGAAGGACTCTCTTGGCTTCCGCCAATGCCGACTCCAAGGGCGCTTTCAGCATCGATATCTCCGCTACAGCCAGCGAGGGTTCCCACACGCTGACGGCCCGCGCGGTTGATCTTGCCGGCAACCAAAGCGCCGACAGCGATAACCTGGTGATTCGCATCGACCGCACCGCACCCGGCGCTCCAGCCATCACCGCCATACAGGACGATACCGGCACCGCCGGGGACTACCTCACACGGGCCACCAAGATCACCGTCAGCGGCACCGCTGAACCGGATGCCTTGGTCGTGCTCAGCCAGGATGGCGTCGATGTCGGCACGGTAGTGGCTGGCCTGGATGGGGCTTGGAGCATCCCCGTGGGCGGAAGCAAGGGCTTGGCGCAGGGCCTCTATAACTTCAAGGCCCGGTCCACCGATGTCGCAGGCAACACGGGCGCCGAATCGGCGGGTCGGCAGGTCGAGATCGATACTTCGGTTGCGGCTCCAAAGGTGTCGGGCCTGACCGATACATCAGGTGGTCCGATCAGCGCCCTGATCACCAACACCGGGGCCATCGGCCTGCGCGGTACCGCCGAGGCGGGCAGTACCATCGACTTGCTGGTGCAGGGAATCCAGGTGGGCACCACGCTGGCTGACGGTGCCGGAAACTGGACCCTGGTGCTGGCCACCCCGTTGGGCCAAGGCAATTACACCGCCCAGGCCAGGGCGACCGATCGGGCCGGCAACATCTCCTCCCTTTCCGCTTCCCTGGCTTTCACCATCGACCTCACCGCCCCGGATGCGCCGCTTGTTTCCGGCATCAAGCCCGATACCGGTTCCAGCGCCACCGATGGCCTCACCAGTTCCACCGCGCCCACGGCTTCAGGAACAGCCGAGGCGGGGAGCACCGTGGAAATGTCCATAGACGGTGGGGCCGTGGTCACCGCGAAGGCCTCTGCCAAGGAAGCCTGGGTTTTCACCTTGCCAACCCTGTCGGAAGGGAAGCACCAGGTGGTTTTCTGGGCCGTCGATGTGGCGGGCAACCGTTCCAAGGCAAGCCAGACACTCCAGATCGAGGTCGATACTGTCGCCCCGGCTCAACCTGTGGTCACAGGCATTCAATCCGATACCGGTGCCAGCGCCTCCGATGGCGTCACCGCCGACAGCACCCCCTTGGTCACCGGCACCGCTGAAGCTGGCTCCCTGGTGGATCTCTTCCGCAACGGAACCAAGGTCGCCCGGGTCCAGGCCGATGGCACCGGTGCATGGCAGTACCAGGTGGATGTGGCCCTGTCCGAGGGCAAATCCGCCTTCACCGCCCAGGCAATGGACCAAGCCGGCAACAAGGGTGCACTCTCCACGGCTTTCAACGCCGTCATCGACACCAAGGCTCCCGCCTCCGGACTGGTCACCGGCATCTCCCCGGACACCGGCACCGCCGGTGACGGGCTGACATCCAATTCCGCCCCGGTGGTTTCCGGTACGGGTGAGAAAGGATCAACAGCTATCATCGCTGTGGATGGCGTGGAGGCCGGCCGCTCAGCGATTGGCTCCGATGGCAAATGGTCCTTCAACCTGCCCACCCTCAATGAGGGTGCCAATCAGGTGACGGTCACCGTGCAGGATCTCGCGGGGAACCTGTCCCCGGTTTCCGCAAACTTCACGGTTCGCCTCGACACCCAGGCTCCCGGCGCCCCGGCAATCACCGGCATCAGCAGTGATACCGGTCGCTCCGATACCGATTTCATCACCAAGTCCACCGCCTTCTCGTTGCTGGTCACTGCCGAACCTGGCAGCAAGTTGGAGGCTGTCCTCAACGGCGTCGTCATCGGCACGGCGTTCGCCGATGCTGCGGGCAACGCCCTGGTTCCTGTCAAGGGGCTCGCTGCCGGAGACCAATCCTTCACGGTCCGCGCCACCGATCCCGCGGCCAATGTGTCCTCCGCCTCCCAGGCCAGGGTGGTCACCATTGATCTGCAGGCACCCGCCAGTCCGACGGGTCTGGGTATCCTCACCGATACCGGCGCCTCGACCACCGATGGCGTGACCCGCGATCCGGCCATCACAGTCAAGGGCACCGCCGAACCCGACAGCGCGGTCGAGGTCATCCTGGCCGGCGTCTCCCGCCAGGCCATCGCGGATGGGCAGGGCGTGTGGCAGGTCGGTTTCACAGACCTGTCATTTGCCGACGGCTCCTACCAGGCCAGCGTCTCCGCCACCGATGTCGCCGGCAACCGTTCCGCAAAGCCTTCCACCTTCACCATCCGGCTCGACACCCAGTCACCGGCTGTCGAGGTCAAGACCATGGCCCCTGACACCGGTGCCAGTTCCACCGACGGGGTCACCTCCTCGACAACTCCCATTTTCACGGGCACGGCCGAACCTGGTGTCACCATCCGCCTGTTGGATGCGCAAGGCGCCATTCTCATCGCCGGTGTGGCGGATAGCCGCGGGGCATGGTCGCTCAAGGCTCCGGCGTTGGCGGAGGGCGCCCAAACACTGACCTTCCAGGTCGAGGACCTCGCCGGCAATACCCAGGTCGCCACACGCGCGCTGGTGGTCGACAAGACGGCGCCGAATCTGGCACAGGTCCAGTCCATCACGCCCGATACCGGAGTGAGCGCGACCGATTCCATCACCAGCGCCGCCTCGGTGGAACTGGCTGGCACCGCCGAGGCCGATTCCCAATTGCGGATCTTTGTCCAGGGCAAGCAGGTTGGCAGCGCCACGGCCGATTCCCAGGGCGCCTGGAAACACACCATCGCGTTGGCCGCCGATGGCAAATACACCGTCGATGTCCAATCGACCGACCTGGCGGGCAACAGCTCCAAAACAACCGGGGCACTGGTCATCACCCGTGATTCCAAGGCCCCCGGCGCTCCGCTGGTGGCCACCTTCGGACCGGATACCGGTTCCAGCGCCACGGACGGGATTACATCTGCCACCCGCCCTGTTCTCAACGGCACCGCAGAGGCGAATGCCTGGGTCAATCTGGTCTTTACCCAAGGCACCCAAACCGTCACGGGCCTGGTTCAGGCCACCGCCGCCGGCGATTGGTCCTTCCAACCGGCTACCGCCCTGGCCGAAGGCGTTTGGCAGGTCTCCATCACCGCTGACGATACCGCCGGCAATCGCTCCGCCTCCACCCAACGGACTTTCACCATCGATTCCGTCGCACCGGCCCAAGCCGTGGTCGATGGCATCCTCGATGGCAATCTATTGGATACCGATCAGCTCACCAGCGACCTGGAACCTCGCCTGCGCGGTTCCGCTGAGCCCGGCGCCACGGTGACCATCGAACTGGATGGCGTCAAACGGTTCACCACCACAGCGGACCCCCAGGGTGTCTGGCAGGTACGACTCACCGGCTTGGCGGATGGCTCCCATACCGCGGTTGCTTGGGCCACCGACAAGGCCGGCAATCAGGGGGCCAACAGTTCCACCTCCGCATTCAGCCGGGACACCACAGCCCCGGGAGCTCCAACCCTGGACCGCGTCACCCCCGACACCGGTGTGCGCGATGATGACGGTATCACCAGTGCCACCACGCTGGATCTTGACGGCCGCGCCGAGGCGGGAGCCACGCTGCTGGTCGTGGTGGATGACCAGGTCGCTTCCTCACTCGTGGTCGGTTCTTCCGGCGCCTGGACCACCCGGATCAGCAATCTGGCTGAAGGCAAGCACACGCTCGATGTCCAGATTCGCGATGCCGCCGGCAACCGCGCCTCTGGCGGTGCCCGCACCGTCTGGGTCGATGTCACAGCACCCCAGGCCCCGGCGTTCGTTTCCTTGGTGGAGGATACCGGTACCAGTTCCACCGACCGTCTCACCCGTGTTGCCCCGCTCGCCATCCGCGGTACGGGCGAGCCCGGGGCGTTCATCACGCTCTATGGCCCCGTTGCCGCGGGTGGCACCGGCAAGCTGGCCAACGGCGTGGTCGCGCAGGACGGCATCTGGAGCCTCCAGCCCGCCGGCGCGGGCTGGGTGGAGGGGGTGAACCGATTCACCGCCAGCCAGTCCGATGCGGCGGGCAACCGCTCCACCGACCTCTCGGCCGAATTCACGCTCGATACCACCGCGCCCCAAACCCCTGTGGTCACCGGACTGACCCCGGATACTGGGGCCTCCTCCACGGACGGTATCACCTCCGAGACCCTGCCGGTTCTCAGTGGCACCACGGAACCAGGCGCTTCTGTCGTGGTCACGGTCGATGGAAAAGCTGCGGGCACCGCCATTGCTGGCCCCGATGGTGTTTGGTCCTTGCCATTAACGGTTCGCCAGGCGGATGGAGTCCACAAGGTCCAGGCCCAGGCGATGGATGCCGCCGGCAACCAGACGGTGGTTGGCCCTGCCTACACCTTCGTGGTCGATACCCGCGTGCCCGAAGCTCCCTTGGTGACCGGTTTCGACCAGGACACCGGGGCCAGTGCTTCCGATGGCCTCACCAGCGATACCACCCCCCGGGTATTGGGAACCGCCGAGGCGGGTGCCCTTGTCACCCTCTTGGTCGATGGTGTCGAGACCGCCCAGGCTTTGGTGGGATCCGATCGCAAGTTCCTGCTCCCCATCGACACCCCCCTTGCGGAGGGCTCACACACCGTCGAGGTCTACGCCAGGGACACCACCGGCAATGAGGGCAAACGCTCAGTCAGCCGTCTGCTGACGATTGACACCACCCGGCCGGATGCCCCGGTCATCAACCATCCGGTGGACGATTCCGGCTCCAGCCCCACCGATGGCATTTCCAGGGATAACACGCCCGATCTGACCGGTTCCGCCCAACCTGGTACTGTGGTCGTGGTTCGGGACAACGGTGCCCTGCTGGGTCAGGTGACCGTCACTCCGGAAGGCAAATGGAATCTCCCGGTCAAGAAGGCCCTCGCCCAGGGACGGCATGAGATCACCGCCGTCACGGTGGACCTGGCCGGCAACCAGTCCGATGCCGGTTCACTGGAACTGTTCATCGACACCGCCGCCCCCGCCGCCCCAGCGGACATCACCCTGGAGCTCGACACCGGCCGTTCCGCCGGCGATGGCATCACATCGGATAACCTTCCCACGCTGCGCGGCACCGCTGAGGAGGGATCCGTGATCACAGTCACCCTGGGAGGAGTCACCACCCAGGTGCCGGTGGTGGCGGGCAAGTGGTCCTACACCGCCACCGAACCTTTGGCCGACGGCAAGCAAATCGCCGAGGTGACCGCGACGGATATCGCGGGCAACACCGGCAAAAAGGCCACCTTCAAGTTCACCATCGATACCGCGGCTCCCACGGTCGCCGTGGCCTTCCCGCAGGACGGCGGTCATTACAGTCTCAAGAGTTGGCCCGGTGCCCTGAAGGGTTCCGCTGGGGCCGATGGTGGCAGCGCCGTCGACGCTGTGCTTGTCGCGGTGCGCGATTCCTCCGGTCTTTGGTTGCGCGATGGCGTCTTTGTCGCCTCGTCCGAGCCGGTGTTCAACCGCGCCTCCGGAACCGGAACCTGGAGCCTGCCTCTCCTCGTGGGTTCGCTCACCGATGGTCGCACCTACACGGTGGACCTGGTTGCGCTCGATGTGGCCGGCAACGAGGCCAGGCTGGAGGGTGCCGTCACCTTCCATTTCGATTCCACCGCCCCGGTTCCCGTGGTCACTCCGGGTGTGGATCCCCTGAATCTTGGGGCGCAGGAGTTGGTGATCGATTTCGGCGAACCCGTCAACGGCTTCGGTCTCGACAAACTCACCGTCAGCCCCGGCCTCACCCTCGAGAACCTCACGCTCGAGGGAACCGCCTACCGCTTCCGCATGCGCCCCGCCGCGGAAGGCGTCTACAGCATCAAGCTGGCCGCCAACACGGTCACCGACCTCGCCGGAAACCCCAGCCCGCCCATACTGCTCACCAAGGCTTTCGATGTCTCCACGCTGCAGTCGAATGCGTTCCCGTTGAGGCTCGATCCGGCGGGGGCCGGAAATTACTCCGGCGCCCTCGGTTCCACCACCGACACCGACTGGTTCTCCCTCGTGGCTCCCGTCGCGGGCGGCATGCGCCTGTCGGTCTCGTCCGCATTCACGGCCCGCAACACCCTCACGGTCCTGGATGAAAAGGGTGAGCCAATAGGCATTTCCGACAACGCGTTGGGAACCGACAGCGAGGTCCGCTTCAATGTCGAGGCGGGCCAGAAATTCTTCATCCGCATCGACAGCCGACTGGCTGGCACCGGTGCCTACTCGTTGTCGGCCGTCACGGCCGAACGCTTCCTCGATGATGTCGGCTCTGATCCAAACTCTGCCACCCTGGTGGCCGCCAGTTCCGCCGGTGTGATCAATGCCCGTGGCAAGGTGGATTCCCCGGGCGATGTGGACTGGTTCCGCTTCACCGCCCCGGCCAGCGGTCAATTTTCGGTCAGAATCGCCGCCGCCCCGGGCTCTCGCCTCCAGCCCGCTGTCGACGCCTACAACTCCAACCTCGTGTCGCTGGCCTTCCTGGCGGCGCGTCCTGGCGAGGGCGTGGCCAATGTCCGCTTCGGGGTAGTGGCCGGCCAGACCTATTACCTTGCCGTCCGGGGTGGCGGAACCGAAACGGCCACCATGGTGGGTGATTATCTGGCCGCCTCCACGCTGACAACCGCCGGAGTCGGCGCCAGCGATGACCACGCCGGCACCCTCCAGGGGGCCACGGTGGTCAAGTTGGCCAAGGGTGTGGGTGAGCAACGAGGCGTACTGGAAAACGCTTCCGACACCGACATTTTCAAGGTGTCGATGCCCGCGGATGGCCGCCTGCTCATCCGGCTCCAATCCGGATCTTCCATCCCACTGGCCCGCCTGTCCATTCTCGGGGCCGATGGCAACGAGACTGGCAAGCTGGTCGAAACCGCAACGCCGGGCCTATGGGAACTCACCGCCGAGGGCGGGAGGGATATCTTTATCCGCATTGATTCCCGGTCCGATTCAGATCAGTCGTACTTATTGGCCGTGTCGGAGGATGAGGAAACCTCCATCCTCACTCTGGCACGAAAGGTGACACCGGACGCCGCCGGCCTCAACCTGGACGGCGCGATCCAGTTGGCCGGCGATGTCGATTTGCTGGCCGTCGAGACCACCATCGAGGGGCGGTTCCTCGTGCGCCTCGACCCGCGCGGCGCTGTGTTCGCCTCGCGCGTCGAGATTCTGGACCAGGCGGGAAGTCTGGTGGCCACGGGCACCATGGACGCCCAATTCCGACAGTTGGCGAGCCTGGAGGTCCAGCCGGGCCAGAACTACTTCGTCCGGATTTCTGGGGAAAATGGCACCACCGGGCGTTACAAGCTTCAGTTGCGCCAGTTGGCCGACGACCAGCCTGATCAACCGGCCCAGGCCCGGAAGGACCTCGATCTGGCTGTTCCGGTGATCGGTCAGGTACAGTTCGAAGGCGATGTGGACGCCTATCGCTTCACCGCCGATCAGACCGGGGATTTCATTTTCCAGGCGAAGGCTGGCTCCGGCCGACTCGATCCCCGCATCACCATCGTCACCGCCGATGGAACGCAGCTCGGGTTCAACGACAACGCCGGGCAAGGTACCACCGCCCTCCTCAGCCTCACGCTGGAGGCCGGCCAGACGGTCTTCGTTCTGGTGGGTGGCAAGCCAGGTGGTGCGGCCGGCGCATACGAGGTGGTTGTCAATCCCGACAGAATCGCTGCCGGCGATGACTACGCCGATTCCCTCCGCCTCGCCCTCAAGGATCCTGGATCCCTGCTCAACCCGGTTGATGGGAAAGTCTCTGTGCAGGGGGCCATCACTCGGGTCGATGATATCGACCTGTTCCGGCTGACGGTCCCATCTAACGATCGGTTTGAAATCTTGGTCAAGGCTGCAGGCGGTCTCGATCCGCGGCTCGACCTCCTCGATGCCAACGGTAAACTCATAGCCGGTGACGAGGCCGGTGGCCAGGGGGTCGATGCCTTCATCTCCCGGGTCCTGTCTGCCGGCGATCAGGTCTTCTTCCGGGTTCAGGGCCTGTCTGACACCATGGGGCAATACACCCTGGAGTTCAGGCCCTTCCAAAAACCCGACCAGGGGATACCCGATGATGTGGGGGATTCCCGCGACAAGTCCACCACCCTCACCCTGGATTCTGAAGGCCTCGCATCTTTTGAGGGAGCCATCGAGACTGCGGGCGATGTCGACTATTTCACAATGGTTGTGGCTGCCTCCGGAACCCTGCAGCTAGACCTTGCCTCCGCTGGCACTGGAAACCTCGACACAATCCTCTACGCAAGGGCATCCACTGCCTCCACCTGGCAGGTGAACGACAATATCCGATCCTCCACCGCCAGCCGTCTGGTCCTGGAGGTCCAAGCCGGGGAGACGCTTGAGATCCGGGCCACCGGGTTTGGTAACACGACGGGCAAATACCTGCTCAAGGCCCTCATGCTGCCTCCGGTGGCGGATGATTATGGCAACGACCTGGCCAACCCGCGGTCCCTCGATTCCGGCCTGGCCGGAACTCAACCTGGAGAGATCGAATCCACCGGCGACCGGGACCTGTTCGTCTACACGCCCCAGGAAGATGGTTTCCTCACGGTTTCCCTGGAACGGGTGGTCGGTAGCGGCCTGAACCCGCAATTGCGCCTGATGGATGCCCAGGGCAAGGTCCTTGTCCAGGACAACGATTCCGGCGTGGGCGTGAACTCACTGGCTCAGGTCAAGGTCAAGGCCGGCGTTCCCGTCTTCATCCAGGCGGGCAGCGCCGTCGGCAATACCGGGGCCTACCAGGTGGCTTGGTCCCTCTCTACCGACGACTTCGGCGACACCCCGGGCAGTGCCCAGGAACTCGCGGTTGAAAACAATATCTTCTCGCAGCAGGGCCGACTGGGCACCGGCACCGACAACGACTGGTTCACCTTCAAGGCGGACAGGGATGGCCTCGTCACTTTCCGCATGGAACCCGATGGGGATCCAAGCGGTGTGGATCCCTACCTGTTCGTGCTGGATGATTCACTGGCTATTGTCGGCAGCAGCAGCAGGCTGGGTGGTGGCCGTCTGGCCGAGGTCTCGGTCGAAGTTTCGGCCGGAGATGTTCTCTACCTGCAGGCCGCCGGCCTCGGCCGTACTCTGGGCGACTATCTCCTGTCCAGCACTGTGGTCGCCGATGATTTCGGCGGTTCGGACGATTTTGCTTACGAGCTCGAGTTGGACGAGGCCAACCGGTCGCCAGAGGTTCAGGGTGAGATCAACATCGCCTTCGACAACGACTGGTTCCAGGTGGTCGCCCAGGCCGATGGTCGCGTGCGTATCACCCTTGCCGGCGTGGACGATTTCGACCCTGCGGTCACGGTGTATGATGCCGACGGTCGGGTCATTGCTGCCAACGATGACTTTGGCGGATCCTCGGACAGCCGCGTGGACCTGCGCTTCCTGGCGGGCCAGGTGTACTACATCGAGGCCGCAGGCTTCGGATCATCCGAGGGAGCTTATGTCCTGCGGATCGATGACATCCCAGATGTGGCTGATGATCATGGCGATACCCTGGACATGGCTTCCGCCCTCTTCCCTGATGATTCCGGGGTCACCACCGGTTCCGGCGGGCTCGGACATGATTCCGACAATGATTATTTCAGGGTGATCCCAGCCAAGTCGGGCACCGCGACACTCGGGCTGGAGGCGTCGACCGAATTGGGGACGTCCGCCAGGGTCCGTGTTTACACCAGCCTGGATGGCCAGATGGTCCAGATTGCCTCGGCCACCGGATCGCAGGCCCTCAACCTGTCCTTCCCCGTCACAGCCGGCCAGGATGTTTTTGTGAGGGTGGACTCTCCCGCCCAGGGCATCGGCGCCTACCAGTTCAGGATTTCGGTCACTGAGTCTGTTTCGGGCGAGCGCCCGATCGATGCCGACGCCCTCCGCGCCATTTCCGATGAGTTCAACCGCGCCTTCATCCAGCGCATCTCCGCGATGCAAAATCCTTCGGATATTTACAATGTCCAGGAACAGATCGCCCGCGACTTGGTCGCCAGCTACATCGCCGCCAACGGCCTGCCTTCCGGGAATGTCCTCCTGATCTTCCTCGACCCCGTTGACTTTGTTGCCGAGGATCCATCCGGCCGGCAGATCGGCCAGACCACCGGTGGCGGCACCATCATGGAAAACACCGCCGCCTCCGTCAGCTCCCGTGGCGCTCTCGACCTTGTGGTGGTCCCAAATGCTGCCGCTGGCCAGTTCCAGATGCAATTGCTCGGCGTCGGCGGAGGCCGCGTCATGGCTGGCGCCACCATGCTCACCAAGGATGGCTCCACCGTCAATCCGGCCGTTTCTGTCCGCGGGCAGTCCGTCGCCGGCAACATTCCGGTCGGCGAGGTTCCCAAGGAGGGCCTCCAACTCGTGCTCGACTTCCGTCCCGATCGCGGGAATTCCGGCGGTACCGGGGGAACCGGCAACAATGGTGGTGGCACAGGTGGTACCGGGGGCACCGGAAACACGGGTGGTGGGGAAACCTCGGTGGTCGCCTCCTCCGCGGTTGTTTCCTCTGTGGTTAATTCGACCCTGATACAAACGCTGTCCGGGCTCACTTCCGGCTTCGGAGCCGACCTGGCCTCGGTGGGTGCCCAACTGACCCAAAGCCTGACCACTTTGCTACTGGTTGCGACAACATCCGACGGGGCGAAACAGGGTGATGGCTCCGCCCTTGCAAACTTGCTGAACTCCGGCAATTTCCAGCAGTCATTCCGGTCGGTCATCACCATCACCGGGGATGTGGCCCAGGCCTTGGTCCGAACCGGGGAGTATCTGGTCCGTACCTTGCCCAAGGCCGAGCGCCTGCTTTCGGCGTCGCTTGCGCCGGCCCGTCAGTTGGCCAATGCCACCCTGCTGCCGGCTGTGCGCGACACTATCGGCAAGGTGGTCGGCGACGCGGCCACTTCCGCCTTGAAGCAGGTGGATGCCGCCGCCTCTGCCGCCCTCAAGGTCATTGGCCAGAACGCTTCCAAGTTGCCCGGCGTCATGGCCCCGAAAAAGGCCAACGATGGGGCAAGGTCCCAAGGCCCATCCTCCGAGGACCGTGGCCAATCCCTGGCGCACCTCTTTGTCCCTGGGCAGCCCGAAACCCACCTCATTGCCACCCAGATCCAATCCGATGCGCCGAGCACCAAACCGGAAGATCCCCTGTGGGCAGCCATCGGAACATTGGGTGATTCACGGGCCGACTCCCCGGTTCTGGCTCGGGAAAAGAAACTCCCTCTCGCCGTGGAAGACGGTACCGGTTCGGATTCCGCCGCCCGTCGCAAGTTGGCGGGCTTGGCTGCAGCTGGCCTCCTGGCACCTTCGTGGGTTGCGGCCATGCAACCTGGCAAGGAACAGCCCAAGCCCGGAGTGACACCCCGCCGGCAAAAACCCAAAAAGGAATCGGAGGGGAATGACGGGGAAAAGCCTCGGGAAAAACAAGAGGGCCGTTAGACCGTAGGAAATGGGATAAGGGTTCCTTCAGGGCTTCTTCACTTGGAGGAAGTCCTGAAGGTATAGTAATTAAAGATATACCTTGATAATAAATAATTAGAAGTAATATTTTCTGTACTTGAATTGAAAAAGACGGTAATAATACACCGATATCCTTGGTGAGCACCTGGCCCGGCCCGTTTTGCGGAGTGCCGAACGATGTTTTCCTCCTTGTTCCTCTCCCAACTCCTGTTTTTCCAATCCGGGCCGGGTTCTCCCGCCCCGGGAACCCCTCCTGGCAGTCCTTCACCCGGTTCTGGTGGTCCCACCTCGCCAAAGCCTCCTTCAGCCGGTGGGGGTGGTACACTTCCCGGCTACCCCGGTGGCCCCATCTCCCCGATGCCGACGACCCCCGGCAGCGGCACCAGCCCCGGCTACCCGGGAGGTCCGATTTCCCCCAAACCAACGACGCCCGGAGCCGGCACAAGCCCCGGCTACCCCGGTGGTCCCATCTCCCCAATGCCGACCACCCCAGGCAGCGGCACCAGCCCCGGCTACCCGGGAGGTCCGATTTCCCCCAAGCCAACGACGCCCGGAGCTGGCACGAGCCCCGGATATCCCGGTGGTCCCATCTCCCCAATGCCGACCACCCCCGGCAGCGGTACCAGCCCCGGCTACCCTGGAGGTCCGATTTCCCCCAAGCCAACGACGCCCGGTGCCGGCACGAGCCCCGGCTACCCCGGTGGCCCTTCTTCTCCAATGCCCACCACGCCAGGCAATATTGGCATGCCCGGCTACCCCGGCGGTCCATCGTCACCCACGCCAACCACCCCGGGCTCTGGCTTCATACCGCCCGGCACCGCACCCAAACCAACGCTTCCAGGGAATGGTGGCGTGGCCCCCATCCAACCCACCAGTCCCAAGATTCCCCCGGGCACACCCCCCAAGCCCACTCTGCCCGGAAATGGTGGCACCAGTCCCACCTTCCCAACCGCCCCAACGGCGCCGAAATTGCCCCCGGGTTCCCCACCTGTTGGCCCGCGTTTTCCTGGATGAGTATCCGTTTTATTGTTCTGCGGCGGGCCCCAAGCCATCCAGCTTGGGGCCTTTTCATTCTCCGGTACCGCTGCAATTCCGCCCACAAAACCAGGCAGCCGCGGTCGTTTGCTTCATGGATCATTTGATTTCAAAATAATGTTCAGACGGTCCACTTGGGATTTGCGTGTGGGAGGATGAGTCCATGCGGATGATGGCTGCCGGTTTGCTCCTTGGGATTTCCTGCCTGCAAGGTTGCGGCGAACCCGCGCCTCCCTCCCTGCCGATCACAGTCATTCCCAAGGGGTATGCCATAGTTTCAGCGGATTGGAACCAGCCGAAAGTTCCGGTCTGCGACCTGCTTGTCCTCAGCAAAACTGCCGAGGACATCAAACTCAGGGTCGAAGTCGCCAGGCCCGAAAAAGGCACGATTTACCGGGGCGATGTGAACCTGCCAGGCAAGGGCAGGGTCTATGTCACGGGGCACCTTCGGTCCAAAACTCTGGAGGATTTGAAAAGTTCCGGGCACATCCAGCCCGGCGACACGGTTGAGATCAGCAAATACGATTGCAAGCCGCTAATCGTGCCCATCCCCGCGGCCGACGACTTGGAGATCCTCTACCAGTCGCCCGCCGGTGGATTATTGGCTGAGCCAACCAAATGACACGGGTCAAGGCCCGCTGAAATACCGCCCGGCATACTCCAAAAAGGTCGGCCAATTCGGCCCGGTGGTGTGCCCGCCGGCATGTTGCCGGAAAGCGATTTCACCGGTGGTCAATCCTTGCTCCTCGGGCGGGATTGCCCGTGTCCCCAAGTCTTTCTTTCCCAGAAGCCTGTAAACCGGTCCAGCCTCAACCCCGGCCAGGAACATGCCCCGCCCATCCACCCAGTTCCCCTCCACTTTGGGGGAGCCCACGCTGATGAAAACCGGCCGCGGCGCGCAAATCGCCAGCAACTCATGCGCGTCAACCGGCATGTCATCCCAATTCAGCGGCCCGGCGTATTTGATGAAATTGCCCGCCATCCAGTGGTACTCGCCGGAACCCGCAAGGTTTTCCACGCGCTCCCCGAAATCCCGCCGCAAGATCTTCAATCCGCCTGCCCCCGATGACCCGATGAAACCGATCGCGAATCGCCGGTCATAGGCCATCGTCACAATCGCAGCCTTGCCATACCGTGACAGACCCTCGATTCCCACGCGCTTGGCGTCCACCGCCTTGTCGGTTTCCAGGTAGTCCAGTGCCCGGCTGGCTCCCCAAGCCCACGCCCGCAAGGCTCCCCAATCATCTGGTTTTCGTGGTTTCCCTTGGTTGCAAAGGCCGATGATCCCCGAGGTAAGCCCCGCGCCGTTATCGGCCTGGAAACTGGTGGGGACCAAAATCCCATAGCCCCATCCCTTCCGCAGCACCTGTTCCTGCCAGGTCGGGCCGCCTCGACCGCCCCTGGGCGGGCCGAACCCTCCACCCAAGCCGAACCCAAATTCAATCACCACCGGCACAGCCCCTTTCGCCTCCTTGGGGGTGGTCAGGCTGAACTGGATATCCACTTTGGTGGCCGGGTGCGTGGAATTGTCCACATGGCCAGCCAGTTTCTTGGTCACGGCCTTCACCCCGCCGATTTCCTCCTCCTTGGATTCTGTCACCTCCCAGGTCACCGCCGGCACCTTTTCCGGAACGCGTCCGTAAATTTCACGGTCAAAATCCTCAATGATTTCAGCCCGCCGCCGGTTCCAGTCTTCAACGGATAAGACTTTTTTGCCGTCCTTGAAAACTAGGGGGTCCGGGAGGTTCGGGAATCGGGTCGCCTTGCTTTCATCCGTGTTGGCGGCGTTCGGGGCGTTCTTGTTCATCCCGTCCGCCCCTTGGCGGATCGAACTGATCCCCAGGGCCTTCAGCATCAGTTGATGGTCCTTACGGGTTTCCTCAGGATTGCCGAAGCCTTTGGGTACTGTCCCTTTGGGATTCTCCTTGTTGTTCTTGGGTGCCGGTTCCTGCCAGGTGGACCCTCCGGCCAGGAGGGCAACCCCAAACACCCCGCCCAGGCAGCAAAAAAGTGCGATGTTTCGGGAAATCAACATGGGTGGATTCCGTTGGATTGGTGATATTTCAGCAGGGCCCTGCGCGACCGATATTAACCAAGTTGTCCCTGTGTTCCCAAAAGGTGATCCCTTTTTCATTTTTCAGCCAACCCGGGAAATTTTTCGCTCTTGGCTGTATCTTTGAGGTCGCCATCCCACCCTGGAAAAGGAACCCGACTGTGTTCACCCATCGCATTCTTGCCACCCTCGCCTTGGTGTTGGTTCCAGGTTTCCAGTCCATGGCGCAGGAATCGGTAGTCACTGCCCGTGCCTACAAAACCCTGGCCGATATCAGCTACCACGGCCCCGAAATGGCCGATCAATATGCCCGCTCCAGGTGCAAGCTAGATCTGTACTATCCCGAAGGGCTGAAGGATTTCGCCACGGTCATCTGGTTCCATGGCGGCGGGTTGACCGGCGGAAGCCGTACTGTGCCCCAGGCCCTGAAGGGGAAAGGATTCGCCGTGGTGGCGGTGGATTATCGCTTGAGCCCCAAGGCCAAGGCGCCCGCTTATATCGAGGATGCGGCTGCCGCGGTCGCCTGGACCTTCAAAAACATCGAAAGCCACGGCGGATCGTCCAAAAAAATCTTTGTCAGCGGTCATTCAGCCGGAGGATACCTTGCCGCCATGGTCGGCCTCGACAAGCGTTGGTTGGCCAAACATCAGGTCGATGCTGACGCGATCGCCGGTTTGATTCCCTGCAGCGGCCAGGCGATCACCCACTTCACCATCCGCAAGGAGCGCGGCGTATCGGACAAGCAGCCCGTTATCGATGACCTGGCCCCCCTCTTCCATGTCCGCAAGGAAGCCCCGCCCATGTTGCTGATCAGCGGTGATAGAAACACGGAACTTCTCGGCCGTTACGAGGAAAACGCCTACCTCTGGCGCATGATGAAGGAGGTGGGTCACACCCGGACTGAATTGGTGGAGTTGCAGGGCTACAATCACGGTCAGATGGTCGATCCGGCGTTTCCCTTGGTGGTGCGTTTTGTCGCAAAGTACGCCAAATGACCTGGCGCTCCACCACGCTTTGATTTCCCGCTTATCCGTTTCGGCCAATCTTTTTTGGTGCCACCATGCTTTCCCGATTTCTTCCCTCCTTTCGGCAGGTAGCCCTTCTGGCGAGCCTGTCACTCATTCCCAATTTCAGCCGATCCCAGTCGCCCGCCCGTCCCGATATTCTGCTGGCCGATTTCGAGGGCGATACCTATGGCGCCTGGAGGACCACAGGCGAGGCCTTCGGCCCGGGCCCCGCCAAGGGTCGATTACCCGGCCAGATGGTCGTGGAAGGTTTCAACGGGTCCGGGTTGGTCAACTCATTTTTCAAGGGTGACAATTCCACGGGCACTCTCACCTCGCCACCTTTCAACATCGAACGCAAATACATCGCCTTCCTCATCGGTGGAGGCAAACATCCCGAAAAAGCATGCATCAACCTTCTGATCAACGGCAAAGTGGTCCTCTCCTCTACCGGATCCAATGAGGTTGCCGGCGGCAGCGAGGCGTTGGTCCGGGATTATTGGGATGTGACGGAATTCCAAAACAAACAGGCGATCCTGCAAATCATAGATGAAGTTCGGGGAGGATGGGGCCACATCAATGTGGATCATATCCTTCAAACCGACAAGAAGCCCCCGGGCCTGCTGGCCAACGCCACCCGGGAATTTCCTGTCTCCAAAACCTACCTCAATCTACCTATCAAAAACGGTGCCCCGCGTCGGGTGGTGACTCTGCTGGTCGATGGCAAACCGCAGGTCCGCAATGATATTGAACTTGCCCCCGGCGCCCCCGACTGGTGGGCCCCCATGGATGTCAGCGCCTGGAAGGGCAAAAAGATTACCTTGATGGTCGACAAATTGCCGGAAGACTCCACCGCCCTTTCCTCCGTCGACCAGACAGACACGCTGCGCGACGCCGACAAGGACTACTGCGAGGCCCTGCGCGCCCAGTTTCATTTCTCGCCGAGGCGAGGCTGGAACAATGATCCCAACGGCTTGGTCTTTTACAACGGCGAATATCACCTCTTCTTCCAGCACAACCCCTACGGCTGGGACTGGGGCAACATGCATTGGGGCCACGCCGTCAGCAAGGACCTGGTTCATTGGACGGAGTTGGGCGACAAGCTGCTGCCCGACGCCATGGGCCCCATGTTTTCCGGATCCGCCGTGGTCGACTGGAACAACACCAGCGGTTTTGGCAAGGATGGCAAGGCGCCGCTGGTTCTCTTCTACACGGCCGCGGGCAATCCCACGGTGCAGTGTCTGGCATATAGCATCGACGGTTGCCATTTCACGAAGTATGCGGGCAATCCCATCCTCAAGGAGGTCACCGGCGGCAATCGCGATCCCAAGGTGATCTGGTACGAGCCCACCAAACAATGGGTGATGACCCTCTATGTCGAGCTGAACAAAATCCACACCATCCACTTCTTCACATCGTCCAACCTCAAGGACTGGAAATTTGCCAGCAAAACCGATGGCTTTTTCGAATGTCCCGATTTCTTCGAGATCAATCTCGATGGCGACCCGGTCAAAAGTCGATGGGTCCTCACGGGCGCCAGCAGCGAGTACCAGGTTGGCACATTCGATGGCAAGGTTTTCCAGCCCGAAACAACCAAAACCCCGGGCCATCGTGGCAAGGGTTTTTACGCCGCCCAGACTTTCAGCGATATCCCCCAGGCTGATGCCCGCCGCATCCAAATAGGCTGGTTCCAGACGCCCACCCCGGGCATGCCCTTCAACCAGTCGATGACCATACCCTTGGAACTTGGTCTAGTCTCTACCAAGGAGGGACCTCGCCTCACTTGGACCCCGGTGCGCGAATTGGCGGAATTGCGCGCCAAAACCATTCACCTCCAGCCAGGCGAACTCCAGCAAGGCTCACCCAATCCGCTCGCCGCCATCCGGGAGGAACTCCAGGAAATTCGCGCTGAATTCGCCCCCTCCAAAGATTCGGAGGTCATATTCCAAGTCCGTGGGGCCACCATCGCCTACAACGCCCAAAAGGCGGAGCTGTCTGTCAATGGCAATCGGGCCTCGGCCCCCCTGGTCAATGGCAAGCAGAGGCTCATCATTTACTGTGATCGCAACGGGCTCGAGGTGTTCGCCAGCGATGGCCTCACCTATGTGCCCATGCCCTTTCTTCCCAAGGCGGAAAACCTTTCGGCAAAGGTTGAGATTGCCCAAGGCTCTGCAAACATCCTCAACCTCGAAGCCTATGGTTTAAAATCCGCCTGGTCCAAACGGTGAACCCGCTCCCATACCCGACATTTGGTGCCAACATGTCCAGCCAGTTGCTCTCAATCCTAGCCAGCGATGGAAGTAGCTCTTTTCAGGGATACCTGTCCCTTCCACCCTCGGGGAAAGGACCCGGGCTGATCCTGATTCAGGAGATATTCGGGGTCAACGAAAACATTCGCAAAACCGCCGACCTGTTTGCCGAGGAAGGCTATGTCGTCCTCGCGCCCGACATCTTTTGGCGGCAGGACCCCGGTTTGCAGATGGGCTACACTCCCGAGGAGCGCCAGAAGGGAATTGGGCTGATGAACAGGCTGGATGAGGGCCAAACCCTTGCCGATATCCAGTCAGCCATCACCACCCTCCGCGACAATCCTGTCGTGGTCGGCAAGGTGGGCGTGCTGGGGTTTTGCATGGGCGGAAAACTGGCTTACCTCTCAGCCTGCCGAACCGACGCCGATGCGGCGGTGGGTTACTACGGCGTGGGGTTGGAGCATTACCTGGGCGAATCCTTGCGTTGCCCGCTCACCCTGCACATCGCGGCGAACGATGCCATGGTCCCCCCAGCCACCCAGCAAACAATCCAGAGGGGCCTGGCTGGCAACCCGTTGGCCACCATCCATGTTTACCCGGGGGTGGATCACGCCTTCGCCCGTTTCTCCGGGGCCAATTATCACAAACCCTCCGCCCTTCTGGCCCACGATCGAAGCGTGCAGGCTTTGAAGGCTGTCATGGGACCCCATTTCAACTTGTCAAAACTGTGGGACAAGCACTGCGAGTACGAGTTCGCCACCCGTGATGTCGATGCCACCATGGCGACCATGGTGGCCGAACCCTATGTCAACCACATCCCCACCATGACCGGCGGCGTGGGGCACAGACATTTGGCGCACTTTTACAAGAACTTTTTCGTCAACAGCAACCCGCCGGACACCAACCTCATCCCCATTTCCCGCACGGTGGGCGCGACCCAGGTGGTCGACGAGTTGCTCTTCTGCTTCACCCACACCTGTGAAGTACCTTGGATGCTGCCGGGCGTGAAGCCCACGGGCAAACGGGTCGAAATCCCGCTTGTCGCCGTGGTCAAATTTCGCGGCGACAAGCTCTGCCACGAGCATATCTACTGGGATCAGGCCAGCGTCCTCGTGCAGATCGGCCTGCTCGATCCAGAAAAACTGCCGGTTGCCGGTATCGAAACCGCCCGCAAGGTCCTCGATGAATCCCTGCCGTCCAACACCCTGATGAATCGGTAAGGGTTGACTCCCTACCGGCCGCCCGTGGATTGGTCCCGGGCGGACTCCTTTTGCAGGCTCGCCAGATAATCAATCAAATCAACCGCCTGTTGGGCTGTCAGGTCCCGTAGAAGCATTTCCGGCATCGATGAAACCGACTGGGCCTGCATCGACACCACCGCGTTGGCGGCTATGCGGATTTCCTTGTCTTCCGCGCTCCGCAAAACCAACTCCGTGCCGGTTCGCTTGGCCAGAATCCCGCTCACCAACTTGCCATCCACCGTTTCCACTACCTGCGTGGCGTACTGCGGGTCGATGGTTTTCGAGGGCTGCAAAACATGCTCCAAAACCTGCTCGCGCTGGTACTTTTTCCCGATACCACTCAGGTCAGGCCCCAAGGTGCTGCCAACGCCATCTATCCGGTGGCATGAGGCGCACCGCGGGCCCGTGTTTTGAAAAAACAATGCCTTGCCCCGGGCCGGATCTCCCTGCTTGGCCAAAAGTTGCTTGCCATCAATCTGGTTGCCCAGGCGCCGAACGCGCTGGTCCGGGGGCAGAAACCGTTCCACCACATCCCGAACCTCAGGTTTGTTGATGGTGCTGATGGCCGACAAAATGGCAGGGCGACCCTTGTCCATACCTGTCCCCAAATCCAGGCCATGCGCCAAAACCAAACCACCCAACGGGCCATCCAGCAAAACCTCAAGGGCTTTTCCGTCAGGGGGCCCATCCGCTTTCAGTTTTTCCAGTGCCGCCATGGCGAGTTTGGTGCCCTCTGTCTTGGCGTTCGAATCACCCCTCATTTGTCGGATCCAGTCATGCATCAGGGCCAAGCCGCCGCTGTCCACCTGCTCCGCCCCCAGGTGTGGCATATGTCCGGAACCCGTCTTCGCCATCCGGTAATAAAGAACCGAACGGTAAGGATCACCGGGCGTCAGGATCGCTGCATCCGGCAAACCGAAGCTTCCCTGAGTCGGCTTGATGCCTGTCACCTTGGTTTCGCCAAGAGGGGTCGTATGCCGCAGGTCAATGGTGGCGGTTCCACCGGCGCCCGGTTGATGGCAATGCGCGCAATTGGCATGCAGGTAAGATCGCGCCCTGCTTTCCAAAGTGCCGCTGTCACTATTTGGTTCTACCAGTGGCGTGATAACCAAATGGTCCGAAGGCTTGTCCCCGTCCGCCGACCGGAATTCCACCAGGCCCAGGGCTTTCAATCGCGCCAGTTCCTTGGTTTCCCCTTTTGGTACTCTGAAACTTGCCTGAGCCAGTTGCGCCGGGTTGAAAGCCAGCGCCTGACCAGACCATGGATTGTGGCAGGTCAGGCATTGGGTCCGGGAAGCGAACCGCCAGGTTTGTTTCACGGTTGCCGTTGAATTTCCCGGGACCAAAACCTCAAGCTCCCGCTCCATCCCTTCCGCCCGCACCAGGTCCGCGTCGGTCCCGGTCTCATTCCACGCGTAGCTGTAGGCGTTCCATAGCGACCCGTCAAAATGGAGCACCTGGGTTTCCACCGCTTTTTCCGTGGGGCTACCGCTGGTTTTGACCGGCAACCGGTAGGTTTTTGCCAGCACGGTATCCTTGGGCATGAAAACCTGCCCGGAAAAAAAGGTCCCTGGGATCGGAATCGCCCGGTCATACATCCGCACCGGTTTGTCACCGGGCAAACCGATCAGTCGCTCGGCTTTCGCATGATCCGCGAACCTTGGGCCGCTGATCCCGAACGGATAAACCCCTTTGGCCGGCTTGTTCTCCAAAATGGACTCAAACAAACCGGTCTCGCTCAGTTTCCTGGGAAAACGCGCCGGGTCATGGGTGGCTTGGGCGTTTGGCACCAGGCGGTAAATGCCCGCACCGTTTTCCTTGTAATCCAGGAAGAAAAGCTCTCCCGCGTGATCCTGGCCAAAGGCGATTATCTGCTGCCCGGTGTGGGCCAATTCACGCAGGCTGGTCGCCGTGTCTCCTTCAACACGAATGGCCCAGATTTTTCGGGTCACCCAGTCGCCACAAATGTAGCTTCCCTCCAGGCCTTTCAGCAGCTTGCCACGATAGACGAATCCCCCGGTGATGGAGGCTGCCTCGGTGTGCGGGAAACTGATCAGGGGAGGAAGGATCGGGGTCGGCCCACGCGGTGCCAGGGCGCTCACCAACTGGGGACCTTCCATCACCGACCAGCCATAATTCCCGCCACGCTTGACCCGGTGCACCATCTCGTACAGTTCCCAGCCAACATCACCCACCCACAGCTCCCCGCTGGGCCGGTCAAAGCTCATGCGCCAAGGATTACGGAACCCGTAGGCCCACACTTCCCCGCGCGCCTTGGGTGTGGAGACAAACGGATTGTCGTCCGGAATGGCGTAGGGCAGAGCCTTGCCGGCGGAATCTTTCCCCTCCCGATCCACATCAATCCTCAAAATCGATCCGAGCAAATCGCTGATATCCTGCCCGGTCGCCAGTCGGTCTGGCGGTGCCGGATCGGTCGCGTCACCGGTGGAGATATAAAGCATCCCGTCGTTGCCGAAATGCAGGTCGCCCCCGTTGTGGCCGCCCCCCAGCCAGGTGATCAGCAATTGTTCGCTGGCGAGGTCGAGCGTGTTCTCGTGGCTAACCCTGAATCGCGATACCTTCGTTCCCTGCGGATGCGGACCGTTCTTCCCCCGCAGCACATAGCACACATAGCAGTACCGGTTTTCCGCGAACCGCGGATGGAAGGCCAGCCCATAGAGGGCTTCAAACCCGCCATACTCCCGGTTGTCGGGCTTCAATCCCGCTGCGAGATCCGCAACCAGGTCAGGCTTTTCGCAAGCCGGGTCATTCGGAAAGGACCAGATCTTCCCGCCTTGTTCAGCCACCACCATCCGTCTGCCGAACGGGGCCGCCGTCAGCAATACCGGGTTCCTGAATCCGAGCTTTGTGTAAATCCGTTCCGATTGGTAGGGCGGGGGAGCTTCGGGTGTTCCCAGAATTCTGGAAGTGGTCCAGGGAACTCGTTGTGGTTGGTTACCCGCATTTGGCAATTCCCCTTCCTTGCAAAGCACAAGGGCCCCTGAAAGGATGATTGCGGCTAAGCTGAAAACGCGAACCATGGTGGCACCCCGTACCAATACTCCAACCGCGTGGTACATCACCTTAGTTTGCCAGACCATCCCCACCATGCCAAACGCATCACGACTTGTTCATGCGCGAAATCCTGGTCAATGACCTGAGAAAATCCCAAACTTTTTTCGGGTATCCTGCAATCATGGGGATCCAGATTGGGAGGGTATGTTTCAATGTGTGAAACGTTTCTTTTCTGCGCGATAATCCTGCCAAACATCGGCCATTCAGCCGCAAAAGCTCCCCAACCCAACATCGTCTTCATCATGGCCGATGATCTCGGCTACACCGATCTGGGCTGTTTCGGCAGCCGATACTACGAAACCCCAAATATTGATAGGTTGGCCGGCCAGGGTACTCGCCTCACTTGCCACCATCACTGCCAGAACTGCACTCCCACCCGCGCGGCGCTCATGAGCGGCCAGGTGGGTGCCCGCACCGGCGTCTACACCGTGGGTGGCATCGACCGGTTCAATTGGCAGTCCCGCCCGCTTCGTCCGGTGGACAATGTGACAAACCTACCGCTCGACCGTTCCACCATCGCCCAGCAACTCAAAAAAGCCGGCTACGCCACCGCCATGTTTGGCAAATGGCACATTGGCCAAAGCGGCGCCTACCACCCCGCCAAGCGCGGCTTCGACGAAGCCATCGTCAGCATGGGCAAACATTTCGACTTCGAGACCAATCCTCCGGTTGCCTATCCCAAAGGCCAATACCTCGCCGATTTTCTCACCGACAAGGCCGTCGATTTCATCCGTCGGAAAAAGGACAACCCCTTTTTCCTCTACCTGCCTCATTTCGGCGTGCATGCCCCCCACGAGGCCAAACCAAATCTCGTGGAGCGATTCAAAAACAAGAAGCCCATGGGCGGCCACCACGACCCGGTCTACGCCGCCATGATCGCCAGCGTGGACGAAAGCATTGGACGGGTGATGCGAACGCTGGACGAACTCAACCTGGCGGATAACACCGTGGTGATCTTCGTCAGCGACAACGGCGGCGTCGGCGGATACGTTCGCGAGGGTATCAAGCCCGAGGGTAAGGATGTCACCGACAACGCCCCCCTACGCAGTGGCAAGGGTAGCCTGTACGAGGGTGGCACACGGGTGCCTTTCATCGCCCGTTGGCCGGGGGTTACCAAGCCCGGCTCGCGGAATGGTGTCCCCACCATCCATGTCGATCTCTATCCCACGCTCCTCGAGATCGCCGGCGCCCCCAACCCGGCTCAGGTGCTCGATGGCGCCAGCCTGGTGCCGTTGCTGCGCGACCCGGATGCAAACCTGGCGAGGGATGCCATCTTCCAGCATTTCCCAGGCTACCTGGGTGCCGGCAAGGGCCAGTGGCGCACCACCCCCGTCTCCACTATCCAGTCCGGCGACTGGAAGCTGATGGAGTTCCTCGAGGACGGCCGCCTCGAGTTGTACAACCTGAAGGATGACCTAAGCGAGAAGAAAAACCTCGCCTCCCAAATGCCAGAAAAGGCCGGTGAACTGAAAGCCAGACTGGCCGACTGGCGGGCCCGGGTGAAGGCTCCCATGCCGACAAGAAACAAGGAGGGGGCAACTGCCCGGCCGGCGCCAAAAAAATGAGGGACGGCTGATGATCCTCGGCTGTTGCCAAAAACCGCGCCAGGTTTTTCAGGCTGTTCGGTGATTGTCCAGCCAGTCCGAAAGCCGGGTCAGCACCTCGTCAATGGTCATTTTTTGGATGCTGAAAGGGGCCTGAAACGGCACCCAGCGGTGTCCTGCGTGCTCGGTTGAGACAATCGGTTGGTCCCGGTCCAGCCAGGCGGCGAAATAATACACTTCCTTGGCCGCGAGCTTGCCGGGTTTTTTCCGGTCGGGAACCGTGTAACGCATCACATGGCGAAAACCGTCCAGCAGGCGGATGGCCGTTGGCCGGATACCGGTTTCCTCCTCAAGTTCACGCAGCGCCCCCTCCAGAATGGATTCACCCTCTTCCAGATGGCCTTTCGGAAAATCCAGCCGGTCGTGGTGCTCCATCAGCAGCACCTCCGTCGGGCAACCCGGTCGTAGGATCACCACGCCGCCGGCGCGTACGGGTGGTTCACTCAAGGAGGGAAAATCCATCATATTGCCCATTTTACGCAACCCTGGATGATCCCTCAAGCCAGGTGCCAGAGCGATTTCAATCGTTTGGCGATGGTTTCCAGGTCATTCAGTTGACTATCCAGAAGGTCGTGAAGGGTCGCGATGGGCGCCAGCCATCCCGGGCCTTCCGCCGATTGGCTTTGTCCCCGGAGATGGGCCATCCAGGCCGAGGTCGCGTTGGCCCCGCTGCTTCCGTTTTGTTCCCACCATCCCCGGGTCACCTCCACCCGAATCAGTCCCCCTTCGGGGTCATGGACCACCGGTGGCCAAAGGCGTAAAAACCATGAAACCAGGTCCCGCATTCCCCTCGGTCCCGGCAGAAGAAATGCCGGTGTCCGCTGCCCGGCCTTCAGGTCCAGTCTGCATCGGGCACCCGCCGGGTGCAAAAACTCCCGGCAAGGCTCCCTCTCTATTCCCACCAGATGCAGGTCATCCGCCGAGCCATTGTCTGGTCCCAGGCCCCGCACATGCTGGAAACGCAATCGGCCATCCAGCCAGGCCACCCGGCCTTGGGGCGCCGACCGCTGCAGGGCCTCTCCCAGCAGGGGAACCAATTCATCCCTGGCGCGCTTCTGCGCCTGGTCCAGAAGGGGCCCAGGGCGGAAAGTCGGTTCCCGTTCCCCATCCGGACCGGCGGGCCAAAGGGCGGTCAGCAAACGCACCTCTTCACCAGTGAGCGTGTGGATCGATTCCTCCAGCCAATCTTCAGGCATCGAGTCGGCGCAAAGCGCCAATACGGTTTCCCGCACCATCGGACCTGTTTTGTCGGTCGTCCCGTCCGCGTGGAGAGTCAGTGAACCAGCGGCCAGCCGGGCCAGCCACACCGGAATGGGACGCCCCGCCGGATCGTTGGCATGGCACAGCACCAGTCCCTTTTCGGCCCCAGCCAGCACGAGGCTGGGGAAATACTGCAGCGGCGGATGCTCAGGCAGGTCCACCGGCTTCCAGTCGGTCGCGGGCGTTTCCAGGTTCAGTTGGGCCGGTTGGTCATCTGTCGATGCCGTAGCCCGGGCAGGCCCGGGCCCCTCCATGGGTTCCCATGCTCCCAGGGGATCAAAAAACGGTCGGTGCCCCTGGCGGGACAGAGCGGCCGGAGTGGGAGGCATATGCTCAGCCATCGTTTGCCATCCCGCGGGAGCCTCCTTCGTCTTCCGTGCAGTCCGCGCTGCTATTTGTGTCGATGGTCAGGCCCAGCGCCGCCAATCGCTTGATGGCGGCTTGTCGGCTTACCAGCAGCAGCGTGGCCAACCGGCTTCCTGCAAGCCCGGCAGACAGGTCCCATTCCCGCTGTTGTTGCGCAAACCAGGCCCGCACCCACTGTTCCGGCATCAACATCTTGGCGGCAAAAAGATCGGCTTCCTCCTCGATCCGTTTCAGGGCGGATTCTGACAAGTGGCCCCCGTCTTCCGCCGACAGGTCATGCCGCAGCATGCCCGACTGTATCCGTGGGCGGTGCAGCAGGTGATGGCCCAGTTCATGGGCCATGGTGAACCGCCTGCGGGTCAGGATGTCCGAGGCATTGACCAGCACCACGCTCCCGGGGGCCCGGGCGACCATCAGGCCCGAAAGCCGCGAATGCTCGGCGCCCGCCTGCGGATCCTCAGCCGCCGGGAGGCGCAGGAATTCCCGTGCCTTGTTCCGGGTGAGTTTTGGCACCGGTTGCAAGGTGATATGAAAGGCCTCCAGAATCCGTGTCATCGGCACCGGACCGGTTGGAGGCTGACGGCCATCGGTGGAAAAACCAACTCGGCGGAGCGCTTCCGCGATCCACCGGTGCATCAGTTCCAGCCGGGATGGTTCAATGTCGGTGGGCGCCATGGGCTTCAACGCACAGGGCCTTCCGGTTTAGGCGGTTCCGGCGGCGGGGGCGGCAAGGGCCCATGCTCCCGCGCCGCCAAAACCAGGGTGTCATTGTCCACCGGCGTGGCCATGGCCGAGATTTGCCGCCACAGGTGGCGGGTGTAATCCGTGCTGGCTTCAATGCCCCGTTCCCGCATCCAGATCCTCAGGCCCTCCACCCCGCCTCCAAGTGGCAGCGCGTCGGGGCATGCCGACAGCACCTGATGGGCCGCCTGATCCTGGGCAGACAATCCCTTTGCCGGCAGGTTGGCTACCAGCGCGTCGGCTTGGGGCCCTGCCGGTTCCTCGGTTTCATTGGCCCATGCCTTCGCCAGTTCGTAGAGCCGTTCCGTTTCACCTGGGTGGCTTTCCGCTTGCACCCACTGCTCCAGTGCCAGGTCAAAGTCCCCTTGGTCCAGGGCCTCCACAACGCGGGCGTCCAGCACATGGGCCTTCCGGGCTTCCATCCGGTCCATGGGCTTATCCTGCGATGGATTGGTACCGTTCATGGCTGTTGCTCCGTCTGTCCGGCCGAATCATCGGGCGACCGGTTTTCCGCGCAGTGGTTGCGCAGCCGTTTCAGTGCCCGGCATTTCCGCAGATGGACTTGGTCCTTGGTGATGTTCAGGATCCGGGCGACTTCATCCGTTGCCCGTTCTTCCAGAACCACCAGTCGCAGCACATCCCGGTCATTTTCCGGCAGCAGTGCCACCATCTCCCGCAATTTTTCCGCGTTCTCATGACGCATCAGGTGTTCCAGGGGTTCTTCCCCGTTTCCCTCGGGCGCGCCGTCCAGCACCCGCTGCCCTTGCTCGCCCAGATCGGTGACAGTCGTGGCCCCTTTGCGCCGGTTGGGATTGGCCTCCTGCAATACACGCAGGGCAATCCCTGTCAGCCAAGGGCCGGCTGGCATTCCGGGGTCATAACCGTCTAATTTTTCCAAGGCGCGCAGGCTCAGATTCTGGAAGGCTTCTTCAGCCTGCTCCTCGATCCAGTTCTGGCCGCGCATGCTGAACATTTTCCGCAAACCCTTGCGTAGAAAGTTCTTGAGGAAAAGGCCGTCCGCCGCCAAGGCTGCCAGGACATTGGCCCTCCGGTCTTCGCTTCCCGGCTCACGGGCCACCCCGGCCTGGGGATGGGTGATTTGGGGTGTTCCCACGCCACTTTCCCCCATCCCGGCGACCCTCCTTGCGATGAAACGGGGCGATCTTGCAGATAATGTCCGAAAAAATCTGAAAAATGCCGGGTTGGGCGCTCCGTGCCGGCCAAATCCACGGCCTTACAACCCTCCCCAACAGGCTACCAAAATCGCTTTCTGCCGGGAAATAAGCCCGTCAGGCTGATTGACGGTGCCCGTCCGTAGGGGGTAAGCTCGGATATACAACGGGTTTGTCGAATCTAGGTTACGGGGTCCCTGCCTTCACTCCGGCCGAAAAAAGCTAAACCCAACCCTGTTCGGCGTTTCGATAAAACCACCATCCCAGGCACCGCCCTCCGGTCACCCGGGATTCGAGCCCAGATTACGGAGACCTTCCCATGTTCGCGATCAATCAGGGTGTCACCCGGGACCTCTGCGACGGCGTGACCCGACGGGAACTGATCCGCCTGGGTGGATCCTCCATGCTGGGGCTCAGCCTGTCAGGCTTGCTTCGCCTTCAGTCGGCCCGGGCCAACGACGGTGCCGGTTCCTACGGCGGTCCCGGCTTCGGCAAGGCGAAGAGCGTCATCCTGGTCTACCTCCAGGGGGGCCCCAGCCACCTCGACCTGTGGGACCCCAAGGAAAATGTTCCCGACAATGTCCGCTCCATCTTCAAGCCCATCAGCACCAAGCTGCCAGGCGTGCAATTCACCGAGCTGCTTCCCAAACTGTCCCAGGTGAACGACAAGTTCACCATGATCCGCTCGATGAGCTACACCCCCGTCGGCCTCTTCAATCACACCGCCGCCATCTACCAGATCCTCACCGGCTACACCGCCGACAAGGTCAGCCCCTCCGGCCAGTTGGAACCGCCCAGCCCCAAGGATTTCCCAACCGCCGGTAGCCAGGTCGCTCGCCTCAAGCCGCCCACCGTTCCCATGCTGCCGTTCGTGATGATGCCCCGCCCGTTGCAGGAGAGCAATGTGGTGGGCAAGGGCGGTGGCGCCGGCTTCCTCGGGCCGGCCTATGATCCCTACACCCTCTACCCTGCCGGCGACGACATGGACATGGCCAAGATGGACCGCATCACGGTCGATGACCTGCAATTGCGCCGCGAGGTCGGCAAGACCCGCCTCGAGCGCCGCGCCAAATTGCGCGACACCATCAACCAGGGTATGGATGACCTCGAGCGCGCCACCGCCAAGATGGACATCGACGCCTACTACGGCAAGGCGCTCGACCTGGTCCTGTCCGGCAACGCCCGCAAGGCCTTCGACCTGAAGCAGGAGAAGGACGGCCTGCGCGACCAATACGGCCGCAACACCTTCGGCCAGTGCTGCCTTCTGGCCCGTCGCCTCGTCGAGGCTGGCACCCGATTTGTCGAGATCAACTGGCCCAAGATCGCCAACTCCGACAACCATTCCTGGGATGTCCACACCGGCCTTTCCCAGCGCATGAAAAATCAGTCTGCCCCCATGCTGGATGCCGGCTTGTCCGCGCTGATCTCCGACCTCGACCAGCGTGGCCTGCTGAACGATACCCTCGTTATCGCCGTGGGCGAGTTCGGCCGCAGTCCGCAGCGCGGCGTTTCCACCAGCGGCAACGACAACTCCGATGACGGCCGTGATCACTGGCCCTACTGCTACACTGCCGTCATGGCGGGCGCAGGCACACGCCGGGGCCATGTCCACGGCAAGAGCGACAAGACCGCCAGCGCCCCGCTGGAAAGCCCGGTCCATCCCCGCGAGCTGTTGGCCACGCTGTATCACAGCCTCGGCATCAACCCCGCCACCATGGTGATGAACCACCTCAACCAGCCCCGCGAATTGGTACAGGCCGAGGCCGTCACCTCCCTGTTGGCCTGATCCTCATGTCCTTTCAGCCACGGAAATCTCCCCGATGAGCAGCCCGCAGGCCCGCCGCGAGCTGCTCATGCGGCTTTACGGGTTCGATTTTCCCGAGGATCTGCACCGGTTCTACGCCGCCTGCCGCCAGGAAAAACCCCTCGAGCCTCTGCGTGCCCTGGAAGACTCCCTCGGGTTGCGTCTGGTCGGCCCCTTCGAGGTGCTGGCCGGACGGTTCGATAGGGTTCAGCCTCCAGCGCCCATCTTGCTCCACGGCCGCAAACGCTGGGATCTCCCCGAGTTCTTCCCCGTCCTGGAGGAGATCGACGGCACCCGCCGCGTCGGTTACTTCCTCGATGATCCCGACAAGGGTAACCCTTGGGCCATCGCCGTGGCCGATTCGGAAGACGGTCCCGCCGTGCAGATCGAGGCCGATGCCCTGGCATGGGTGCTTCGGCTCTGGCTCGAGGAGGCTGTCGCCGAGTTGGAAGGCGATCCCGACTTGGTCGGCGATGATGAGGCCAAGGTCTTCCGCGAAAGCCTCGAATCCCTCCGCGCCCCGCTCGATCGACTGTTCAACCGGGCGGGCCTTCCGGCGGTCACACTCACGGGCAACGCCTTCATCGAGGCCATGCCCCACCATTTCCAGCGCGATGCTTCGGTGGCCCTGACCACGCAGGATGGCACCGGCGTGGTGGCTCCCCTCGAGTTGAGCGAAACCCGCATGGACCCCCGCCGTGTGCAGGAGGCGGTCTGGCGCGCCCGGGGAATCGAATGGCTGGTGCGCAAGGCGGGCGCGGCCATGGAAAAAGGCCAACCCGGTGTGGCTTTGCTGATCGGCCGTGAACTCTGGGCCACCGGCACTCGCAAACGCCGGGCCCTCGCCGCCCCCATCCTCGAGCGGGCCTACCTGGCCCTGGGCAGGCCCTCCTTGGCCAAGGTCGTCCAGGCCGATCGCGCTTGGCCTGACCGGACCTGGACCGATGTGGGTTTTGCGGGTAATTGAACACCGAACTGGCCCCAAGGCTTACAAGCCTTTCCGCGGAGCCGGGCAATATGCCTACCCTGTTGCGCGGTTTCCAGTTTCCGTGCATATACCGGTAAGATATTTCCCGAATTAGAAGACATCATTTGGAAAGGGTGCCGTACCCATGGCAGTTGATTTAACGAAAACGGATTCCTTTGAACTCGGGGCGATCCGCCAACTATTTCCCGCACTTTCGGTATCCGGTCCCACCGGCAAGCCGTGGGTCTACCTCGATGGCCCCGGCGGAACCCAGGTGCCCGCCTCCGTGGCCGAGTCGATCAGCCAGGCCATCCTGTTTGCCAACGCCAACCGCGGGGCTTCATTCGCCACCAGTCAGGCAGTCGACGCCATCATGTCCCGTGCCGGGCAGGCTGCAGCCGCTTTGCTGGGAATCGATAGCCCGGGCCGCGTCGTGTTCGGCCAAAACATGACTTCGCTTGCGTTTCATGCCGCCGATGCCATCATCCCCACGCTCAAACCTGGCGACGAGGTGGTCGTCTCCAATCTAGACCACGATGCCAATGTGGCTCCCTGGGTGCATGCGGCCCAGCGGTCCGGAGCCACCGTTCGCAGGCTTGATTTCAACCGGCAAAGCATGACACTGTCACCGGCGCAACTGGCTGACACCATCGGCCCCAAAACCAGGCTGATCGCCTTCACCGCCGCAAGCAACGCGCTGGGTTCCCTCACCCCCGTCCCCGAGTTGGTGCGCGTCGCCCGCACTTCCCCTGCTTTGGTGATTGTCGATGGCACCCATTACGCCCCCCACCTGTTGCCAAAGGTCGATGAGTGGGATGTCGACCTGTTCTTCTGCTCCGCCTACAAGTTTTTCGGCCCCCATGTGGGACTGATGGCCGGAAAACTGGAGGTGCTCAACCGCCTGCAACCGGCCAAGGTGCGTCCGGCCTGCAATCTCCTCCCAGTCCGCTGGATGACGGGCACGCAAAATCATGAGGGCATCGCCGGGGTGACTGCCGCCATCGAGTACCTCGCCTCTTTGGGAAATGGCGAAAGCTTGAGGCAGAAACTGGTGGCTGCCTACCACCGTATCGCCGATCATGAGCGCGAACTGATGGAGGTGTTCCTCCACCGTCTGGGTTCCCAGCAGGCATGGACCCTGACGGGTGTTCAAGTTCCCGACCCTTCCCGTAGGGTGGCCACCTTCGCCCTGAGGGGCCCGGTTGATCCCGCCACCGCTTCGCGGAAATTGGCCGAAAAAGGCATCTGCTCCTACGCCGGCAACTTCTATGCGTTGCCGGTCACCGAAGCCTTGGGCCTCGAATCAAAGGGCGGCTTCTTGCGGGTGGGCGCGGTCCACTACAACACGGTTGATGAGATCCACCGTCTGTGGGATGAGTTGCAGGCGTTGAAAGCCTGACCGGCTTTGCCCGAATTCCATATTGCCAACTGCCCAGAGAAAGACCCGCCGGATTCCGGCGGGTCTTTCTCTGGATGGGGTGGCTTGTTGAAGGCTATCTGCCCGGAATCTGTCCATGTTGCTTCATGGCGGTCACGATTTCTTTGCTGATCTCCGAGGCGATCTTGTTCTGTTGCGAAATATCTTTCATGCCCGATTCAGAGACAACCATTTTCGTCGCCAGAGAGATGGGGTTGAAACCGCGGATCACCGCCAGGGGCGCCGCGCCCGGCATATGCCGCCCCTTGTCGGAAGTGTCGATCAGGAAGAAGGGCTGTCCACCCGCCGTGTTCGGATCGGCCAAGGCCACATCCACCGCCACCTTCTTGTTGCCCGCGCCAAAACCGATCACATTCTGGGCGGCCTTATGCCCTTCATCCAGTCCCACAACCTGCCCGGTGAGCCGCCAGCCATCCTGGGGCGGGGCAGTGGGCTGATTCCAGAAGACGGCGGGAACCCGCGCATCGGTCAAATCCTTGACCACCTGCTTGGCGATATTGTCACCCACGGGAGCCGATCGGTCGTTGCCCGTCACAGCGTCCGCGATTCGGGGGCGTGAATCGGCGTTTTTCCGTGCGGCCCCCACCGGATTGGCTGCCTCAGCTTGGGCCAACTGGGCGGCCAACTTGGGATCGAGATGGAAGGGTGTGACATAGATCCGTCCCGGCCTCTGCAAAGGCCAGGGAGAACCCGCCGGTCGCTGGGAATTGGCCCCGCGAAACGGGCCCTGGGCGCTGGCGCCAAGAAGCGCCAAATGGCAAACCATCACTGCCATTGCCAGTCGGACCAAGGTGGTTTTCATGGGTAATAATCGCCTGATGTCGGATAACTTTTTTGAAAGTGCCATAGGTTGTAAAAATTCCGCATCCATCAGGACAAGTGCAGTTTCCCGCAGGAATGCCCCAATAAGCAAAGACCCGGTCCGGGCCTTTTGAGCCCCGCCCGGGTCGGATCACTTGTTCCACGGAGTGGGGGGAATTTTCTCCCCTCATTCCCAAACAAAAATCTCGGAAAGTCCGCTCCTGGCTTGCCCCTTGTGGGTGAAGATCACCCGCACTTTCGAGGCCTCAACGGGCGCGAAACGGATGCTGTTGAACTGGCCGCCAGTAGGCTTGGCCGGGTCCCGCCGCTCTTCCTTCACCGGCTGCCAGGCCGACCCGTCCCATACTTCCAGCGAATATTTTTCCGGAGCCTGCACGCCGCCCTTGTCATCGTAAAGGGCCAGTTCCACACGGCTGAATTTTTTCGGCTGGCCCAGGTCCACCTCCAGCCAGTCGGTGGCATTCTTCGATTCGTAACTGGTCCAGCGATTGTTGGGCTGTACTCCAAAAACCACCACCCCATCGTTGGCTCTTTCCACCTTGTCGTAGCGTGAGGTGTGGCTGGCGCTCACTTTGGGGAACCCTTTGCCAGTTGGGTTGTAAGCCAGGTTGCCAGCGGGAGGCGGGGCCGTCGTGTACGTGCCGTCCAACTGGCCCCACAATTCCAACTCCGTCAGCCCGCACCGTTTCCCTTGCGGGTGCGATAGCGTGATCCGGGCCCGTGTGATGGGCGTCGGATCCAAATAGATCCGGTTTGCCCTCCGGCCTGCTGGTGCCTGGGGCTGCCGCTCCCGCCCATCCAGCGCTTTCCAGTTGGTTCCATCCCAAACTTCCAAGGTGATCTTGTCCGGGGCCACAATGCCCAAATCCGTGTCTTCCAGAACATGCAGCGCCACTTCGGAAATCCGTCGGGCCACCCCCAGGTTGACAACAATCACATCCGCTTCCTTCCCGGCGGCCGCCACCCAACGGTTAGGGGGCGTTCGGTCATACCAGGCGTTCCCGTCTGTCAGCACGCCCACGCTGCCTTCACCGGTCGAGGAGACACTCACCCGCGGGTAGTAGTTGCCGTCATTGTTCACCGCAAAGTTCACCGGGTCCGCCGCGCGCTTGATCATCGGTGATTCAGGCAGCTTCACTTCCAGCCTGCCCATGTCCTTCCGGCTGGCCACCACCTTGCCCCCCGCAAGGAGGTGCAGGCCATTGCCCAGGCCGTATCGTCCGCCGGTTTTGTCCCACACCAGGTCCAACCGGTGGTTGCGGTAAGGCAATTCGGTCAGCGCGAAATAATCCCAAGCCGCCGGCGCCAGCGGATCAACCACCAGCGTGTCCTTGTCGCCCGGGCGAAGGCCCGCCAGGCCTGTCACCACCAGATCGCAGAAGCAGGAATGGAAATAATGTTCGCTGTGGTTGTACCCGTCATGCCCCTCGAAGGAACCCGTGTCAGGGTTGGCCGCCTCGGCCAGGTACGGTTTGCCATTCTTGCGGTGGGTCTTGGCGAAGGTGGTCAGCAGCTTCACATAATCATCCCGGTTCACCACATCCTGCTTGTAGTCGATCAGCAGGTTGGCCATCGCCTGCAGGGTTTGCGCCGTGGCATACGGCCAAGATTGCCCGCTCCACCAACAGCACCATTTCTGCAACAGGAACATCGGGTCCCTGCGCTCCACGGTGGTTGGGCCGTATGTGGCCCAAAATCCATTCGGATCCATCAGCTTGGCCCAGGCTTTTTCATAGCCCTTGCCTTGGTCGGGCAGCCCGAACTGCCAAGGCACATAACCGATCAATTCGCGACCCAGGTCGCTACCGGCGTGTTTGCCGGTCTGGTAGGTCAGGCTGCCGGCTTTCATCTTCACGCCGTCCTTGTCCACCTCGTCGTTTTTCAGCATCGGGAAGAAAAACTGCCGCCGTGGATCCCACAATTTCTTTTGCAGAGTGTCTTTCACACCGGCCGCCTCGGTCCGCAACGCCTTCGCTTTCTCGCTGTCTCCCGCCAGATCGGCCACCTTGGCGATGGCCAGCGCGTCGGCCCACAGGTACACGCTCAAGGTTGGCCGATAGCTGGGGGCCCCGCGCAAAATGTCCAGCGTCTGCCGGCTGTTGATGTTGAACTCCATGCCGTCGTCATGCCCGGTTTGCCAGTACAGACCAGCCGATTCGTCAAAGTGGCGCTTCCGCCAACCCAGGTGATTCCGTTCCAGATCGGGTAACAGTTTCAGCAACTCCGGTTCGTTCGGATGCACCTGGTGCACACCCCAGGTGGCATCCGCAAGCCAGGTGGAATAGTTGCGCGGTTGGGCTCCCGGCGTCTTGTGCCAGTACCGGGCGTAGTCCCAGGCGAACCGTCTGTCCTTCAGCCATCGCGCTTCCTGCAACTGATGCCCCGCCGGGCAACTGATCGCCCCGTACGCACCCGACCAGAACGGCCGGTCGATGAACTCGGTGAACGAATACCCGGAGGTGGGCGACCCATAGGTGAGATGCCGGGTCAGTAACTCCCAGCGGTAGTACCAGGTGGTCTGAATGTCGCTGTCCGGGCATTCAAAAAACGGAATGTTCTGCCGGTACCAGGCGAAGTCCCGGTTTTCCCAAAACTTCTCGCCTTCCAGAAGTTTCTGGGGGTCAGGCAACCGCGCCTTTCGTTCATCCTGCGCATGCGTGTGGTGGTTCAGGCCAACGGAAAAAACAAACAGGGCAAACAACACACGCTTCATGGGTATCTCCACGCGATGCTATCCAACATGCCACGATCATACCCGTGAACGGGTCAACGGCTCCATGCCTGCCAACCTTCCAGGAACGGTATTTTCGCCATTTTTTAAAGCGAAATGGCTGCGTTGCGGCAAATTTTCTTGCAGGTTAATCTGGTAGGGCAGGCAAAAACTCCCTCCGCCTGGATTACCATGTCCCACAAGGCCCATGCCTTCGAGTTCCTGAACCCGCGCGCCCGCGAGGGGTTGGTGATTGGTTCCCGCCGTAATTTTTTGAAGGCTGGCTTGGCAGGCGTCGGCGGGTTGTCCTTGCCCGACCTCATGCGACGCCAGGCCCAAGGGATGGCCACGGGAAAGGCTTCCGGCAAAAGTGTCATACTGCTCTGGCTGGCCGGTGGTCCCAGCCACATCGATACCCTCGACCCCAAACCCAACAGGCCGGTCGAGAACCGTGGCCCCTTTGCTGTCACCCGCACTCGCCTGCCCGGCGTTCAGGTGTGTGAGCACCTGCCCAAGCTGGCTTCCATGCTCGACCGTTTTACCATCGTCCGCTCGCTCGATGCACACGGCAGCAACCACGAACCCAATACCGTCTTCCAGACGGGTAATGTCTTGGCCGAGGCGCGCACCAACCCGCAGGCGGTCCATTACCCGGCTATCGGCAGCCATGTCGCCAAGCTGCACGGCCCCAACCACCCGCTGGTGCCCGCTTACGCCACCTTCATGCGTTCCCGCAGCCATCTGGCCTTTGGCGGTTATCTGGGCCGCGGGTTCGATCCTTTCCAGGCCCAGACCGCCTGCCGTCTGCCTGTCTACGACACCGTGGGTAAAGATTCCGGCACCCTCAGCAAGCCCGCCCTGTTCCAACTGCCCGCGAATATCACCCACGAGCGCCTGGCCGATCGGGCCGACCTCTCCACCCGCTTCGACACCCTGCGCTCAAGGTTGGATTCCGAAATCGCCAACCCTGTCGATCAACACACGCGTCAGGCGCTCGAACTCCTGACCGGCCGGCGAATGCAGCAGGCCCTCGATCTCGAACAGGAACCCGCGTCCACGCGCGAGCGCTATGGCAAGCACCTGTGGTGCCAGCAGGTTCTTTTGGCCCGCCGCATGGTCGAGGCGGGCGTTTCCTTCATCACCCTCGATCTCAGCTACCATCCCGCCAGCGGCACCTGGGACACCCACGGCGACAACATCCCCCCCTATGGCGGCATTGAAAAAGGCCTCAAGCCGCTCCTGCCTTTGCTCGACCACCTGGTCACCACCCTGGTGGAAGACCTGCGCCAACGCGGCTTGCTCGACCAGGCTCTCGTTCTGGCCATGGGAGAATTCGGACGAACCCCCAAGATCGGCACCCAGGGCAGCACCGATGGCCGCGACCACTGGCCCATCGTCGCCTCCATGCTGATGGCCGGCGGCGGACTCAGGCACGGTCAGGTGATCGGTTCCACCGAGCCCGATGGCGGCCAGATCGCCACCCGCCCCGTCCACGCGGCGGACCTGGCCGCAACCATTTACCAGTACTTCGGTGTTCCGCTGGAGTCCGAATACCTCGATGGCACCGGACGCCCCGTCCCCATCGTCTACAACGGCGCTCCCATCGCCGAGCTTTTTTGAAAGGTCATCCGAATGTTTCTTTTGACATGGGCTATGGCGCTGGTCAGCCCGGCTCAAATAAATACTGCGGAACCGGTTTGGGATGTGGCCGCCTTAAAGGTGGCTAAGGTCGAACCGACTTGGGCCCCCGAGGCATCCCAAAATGGCATCACCGGTCGCTCCGTTCTTTATGCTGGTGAACCATATCGGGGCAAACCCACTCAGGTTTTCGCCTGGTACGCCCGTCCTGCTGCAACAGGAAAATACCCGGCCATGGTCCTGGTCCATGGCGGCGGTGGCAAGGCTTTCAAAGAGTGGGCGATTCACCACGCCAAGCGAGGCTACTGCGCCATCGCAATGGACCTCTCTGGCAACGGTGAGGACGGCAAACGCCTCTCCGAGGGGGGCCCCGATCAGTCCGATGACACCAAGTTCCAGGACTTCACCCCCCAAACCCGCAAAGACATGTGGACCTACCACGCCGTCGCCAATGTGCTGCGGGCCCACACACTCCTCGCCACTTTGCCGGAGGTGGATGCTTCCCGCATCGGGGTGACCGGCATCTCCTGGGGCGGCTACCTCACCTGTATCGTCGCCGGAATCGATGACCGCCTGAAAGCCGCCGTACCCGTTTACGGTTGCGGGTTCCTTCAGGAGGACAGCGTCTGGAAGGCCCAGCGTTTCGATGCGGTCGATCCTGCCCGCCGCGATCGCTGGGTGCAGGCGTTCGATCCGTCCCGCCATGTGGGCGGTGCCAAATGCCCGATGTTGTTCCTCAACGGCACCAACGATTTCGCCTACCCGATGGGCAGCTACCAGAAGACCTACAACCTGGTGAAGGCCCCGAAAACCATCAGCGTGAGGGTCCGCCTCCCCCACGGCCATATCTGGACATTTCCCGAAGTCGATGCTTTCCTCGACACCCACCTCAAAGGAGGCGGGCCCCTGCCTTCACTTTCACCCATGACTGTTCAAAACGGCATGGCCCGCGCATCCTTCCAATCCCCGGTGCCGGTCACCAAAGGCTATTTGCACTATGCAATAGCGGAGGGCCCATGGCAAAAGCGCGAATGGAAAAGCGTCACGGCCAAAGTGGAAAAGGGCGTGATTACCGCCCCCCTGCCGGAGGCCCGCCCCCTGGTCATTGAACTGGCGGTGGTGGATGAGCGTGGGCTGGAAGTGACCACGCCGCATCAAATGATTGACAAGGCCCGCTGAGCCATGTCCTACCAGGCCACCATTAGGTCCGAACGGTTCGCTTTCGCGGACTTGCGCGAATTACTCGGCAGGGCCAGTGAGGAAAAATCGGGTGACCAGTTGGCCGGCGTGGCTGCCCATTCTCATCGCCAGCGATCCGCCGCCAAGGTGGCCTTGGCCGATGTCCCGCTGTCTGATTTCCTGGCCAACCCGATACTCTGCCCGGATGACGATGCGGTCAGTGCCGCCCTGCTTGCCGATCAGGATGCGTCGCTCTTCAGGTCGTTTGCCTCCCTGACGGTGGGCGAACTGCGGGAAACCATTCTGGGCGATGACATCACTCCCGCCCAAATCGCCAGTCTGGGCAGGGCCCTTCTACCGGAAATGGCGGCCGCCGTTGCCATGCTGATGAGCAGCAAAGACCTGGTCTATGCAGCCAGCCGATTGCGGGTGATCACCCGTTGCCGCAACACCATGGGCCAGCCGGGCGTTCTCGGTGCCCGCATCCAGCCCAATCACCCGGCCGATGATGTGGGCGCCATCCTGCTGGCGGCTGTGGAGGGCTTGGTGCTCGGTTCAGGTGATGCGGTCATCGGCGTCAATCCCGCCACCGAATCGGTCGAAACGGTCGGTTCCATCCTGGGCACGCTGGACCGCCTCATCACCACGGCCGATATTCCCACTCAGGCCTGCTGCCTGGCCCACATCACCACCCAGTTGGCCGCCTTGGAAAAAGGCGCCCCGGTGGATCTGCTGTTCCAGTCCATCGCCGGAACCGAAGCGGCCAATCGGTCATTCGGCATTGATTTGGCCCTGCTCGCGGAGGGGCGTGAACGCGTGCTGCGCCATCACCACCAGCGGGGCGGATTTCTCCCCAACCATCAGGTCATGTATTTCGAGACGGGGCAGGGCAGTGCCCTGTCGGCGGAGTCTAACCACGGCATCGACCAACTCACCTGCGAGGCACGCGCCCACGGCGTGGCCCGTTTGTACGACCCATTCCTCGTCAATTCAGTCGTCGGTTTCATCGGGCCCGAATATTTGGCCAACGAACGCCAGATCACCCGCGCCGGGCTGGAGGATCACTTCATTGGCAAACTGCTCGGCCTGCCTATGGGTGTCGATGTCTGCTACACCAACCACGCCGATGCCGACCAGAATTCCGCGGAAAATCTCCTCCTGCTGCTCTCCGCCGCCGGCTGCAACTACTTCATGGGCGTTCCCTGTTCCGATGATGTGATGCTCAACTACCAGTCCACCAGCCACCACGACATCGCCACCGCCCGCCGTCTGTTTGGCCTGAAACCCGCACCCGAGTTCGCCGGCTGGCTCGAGGGCCGTGGCCTTGGTCTTGGCCTCACCACCGCGGGCAACCCGGTTCTTGAGCCTATGGTCAGGCAATTGTTGACATCGGGAGGATTGTGACCCAGAGTTTACCTGTTCACCATTCGGAACCTTGGTGCCGTGCCAAATATGGCAGGCTATTTCCAGGCTACCATCGGAGTATTTCCATGAACCTCAAAGGGATCAGAGCCCTGCTGGCGATGGCGTTTGCAGGAATGGTGTACGCGCCCATCATGGGCCAAGATGGTGAAAAGAAACTGGATTCCATCCGCAAGGATCAGGCAACCATCAAGGGCAAATGGAAGGTGACCCATCTGGTTGACGATGGCAAGGAGTCGCACGACCACGACATTCAAAAAGTCTTTATGATCAATGGCAACGACGGCTCCTGGTCCCTGGTGGCCGATTGCAAGCTCATCGCCAAGGGCCCCAGCGCCATCAATCCAACCGCCAAACCCAAGACGATCGATTTCCACATTTTCGAGGACAACGGCAAGCGCGTCGATTTTCAGGGCATTTACGAACTGGGCGCCACCAAACGGAAACTCTGCTTCGCCCCAAAGGACAAGGGACGCCCCAAATCCTTCGAAGCCCCCAAGGGCACCGGGAACATCCTGGTAGAGTTTGAGAAAGTGAAGGATTGATCCGGGGAATTCACCCAACCAGAGTTGACAGCACTTCCCCCGAAACCAACGGTATCTCCCGGCCAAGCCTGTCCCGGATGACGGTGTGCGGATCCACACCCAATTGGTGGTACAGCGTGGCGACCAGGTCCGCCGGCCTTACAGGCGAGGTGTTCGGCTCCGCGGCATACCGGTCCGAGCTGCCATGCACCAGCCCCTTTCGGAAGCCACCCCCGGCCACGATGCAGCTGAACACTTTCGCCCAGTGGTCCCGCCCGTCTCTTCCTGCCCCCGCGCCGCCGGGAACCGTTTGGCCAACTTTGGGTGTCCTGCCCATCTCGCCGCTCCAGACCACCACTGTTTCGTCAAGCATCCCCCGGGCTTCCAGATCGTCCAAAAGCGCGCAGAACGCCTGGTCCCCCGGCGGGCAAAGGCGGGTTTTCAGGTCGATGAAGTTCCGTGAATGCGTGTCCCAGTACACGCTCACATTGGTGATGCCGTCGTTGGGCCAATAGACCGTGACCAGCGGCACCCCGGCCTCCACCAACCGCCGCGCCTGCAGTACCGATTGGCCGTGGATGTTCATTCCGTATCGCTCACGGACTGATTGCGGTTCCATCCGCAGGTCGAAGGCCATCGCCGCCTTCTGGTTGGCCAGCAACCGCAGGGCCCTTTCCCGATGTTCGGCTTGGGCAGTTGTCTCCGTCTGGTTTGGTCCAAATCCCGCTCCCAGGGAACGCAGCAGGTTTGCCCGCTCATCCATCCGGGTTCCAGGCAACTCCAGGCTGGGTGTCAATTCACCAATCGAGTAATCCGGGCTGTTGGGGTTGGCGTCAATTCGCATCGGCTGCCAGACAGGTCCAAGCCATCCCGCTCCCTGGCCGTGGGTTTCCTCCACAAAACGCGGAGCCTTATCCGGCGAATGGGGCATTAGGTTGATGGCGGGTGGCAGGGCGTTCCCAGCCCCCCAACCCATTCTCGCCAGCACGGAAGACATTCCGGGAAAATCTTCCCGCAGCGGTTGGCCCTGATTCAGCATCGGCTGGCCGGTCAATAAAAGGTGCGGCGCCGTCGTGTGGTTCACATCCGTGTGGGTCATCGACCGGATCAAACACACCTTGTCCAGTCGCCTTGCGATGCCCGGCAGGTGCTCGCACACACGGACCCCGGGCAGGGCGGTTTGGATGGTCGAGAACTCGCCACGGTACTCAACTGGGGCCTCAGGCTTCGGGTCCAGGGTATCCTGCTGGGCAGGTCCGCCCCACAAGAAGATAAAAATGCAGGCTTTCGCTTTCCCGGTGGGTGCCAGGCTCAATTCCCGACCCTGTAGCAGCGAGGGCAGGCTGATTCCAAACAGGGGCAGGGCTCCTGTCTGCACAATCTGCCTGCGAGTCGGTCGCCTCGGACCCATGTTCCCTTCCCGCATGAACTGCAGCGGTTTCTGAAACGATGCCCTATTTTACCACCTTTTCTCAGGCATTTGCCCGCCGACTTCCGCCGGATTATGCTCAGGTCTGGTCGCGTTATCTTTCCCACAGGAGGCAGCGATGCTGCGTCGTACCCTACTCTCTGTCGGCCTGGGCGCCCTGTGCGCCACGGGCCTGTTCGCCCAGGACGGCGAGAAAAAGGTCCCCAAGCTGCTGGTGATCACCGAATCCAAGGGGTTCGTGCACTCGGTGGTGAAGCGCCCCGCGCCCGACAAGTTCTGCATTGTCGAGGAGGCCCTCACCAAGTTGGGCAAGGAAACCGGCGATTTCGAGGCCGTCTGCTCCCAGGACAGCCGCAAGGAAATCACCGCCGAAAACTTGCAGAAGTACGATGCCGTCTTCTTCTACACCACCGGCGACCTGCCCTGGAGCGAGACCCAGAAGGCCGATCTGCTCAATTATGTGAAATCCGGCAAGGGTTTCTCAGGCAGTCACTGCGCCACGGACACCTTCTACGGCTGGACCCCCTACGGCGACATGATCGGTGGTTATTTCGACGGCCACCCCTGGCACACCAAGGTCAAGGTGATGGTCGAGGACAAGTCTAACCCCGCCACCAGCCACTTGGGCGACTCGTTCGAGATCACCGACGAACTCTACCAGTTCCGTTCCCCCTACAGCCGTGACAAGCTGCGCGTCCTCATGCGCATCGACCCGTCCTGGGCCAAGGAAAAGCGCCTCGACGAGCTGAGGCAAATCGAGAAACGCAAGGCCGACCTCTCTGCCAAGGCTGACAAGCTCGCCAAGGAAGGCAAGGCTGAAGAGGCTGAAAAAGCCCGCAAGGATGCCGAAAGAATGAAGCCCGGCGTCCACCGCCAGGACGATGACCACGCCCTCGCCTGGGTGCGGGACTATGGCAAGGGCCGCGTGTTTTACACCGCCCTCGGCCACCGGGAAGAGGTTTGGAAGGACCCCCGCTTCCTCAGCCATGTGCGCGGCGGCTTGCAATACGCCATGGGTAAGGCCAAGGGGGATGCCAGCCCCCGGCCCGCCCCCACCGAGTGAATTTCCCTTCATTTTCAGCAAAAGGCGCGTTCCGGCTCCGGGGCGTGCCTTTTCTCATTTGACCAGTCCCGGCAAAGCCCCTAGAAGGGAATAGGCGGGTCCGGCCCGCGATATCATTTCCGGTTCAGTTTGAGGAAAACATGGCTGCTTTTCGCTCGTTCTTCCGGGCTGGCCTGACGGGCTTGGCCTGCGCCTTGATGGTTCCGGTCGGTGGGTTGCGGGCAGAGGAAACCGCCCTCGATCGGTATGTGAAAAAGCCCGACAACACCTACGCGTGGAAGGTGGTGAACAAGGTCGAAGCTGCCGGAACCACCCAGTTTGTGGTCGAACTCGTTTCCCAGACCTGGCGCAATTCCGCCGAGGTCAACCGCCCGGTCTGGAAACACTGGTTGGTGATCACCAAGCCGAACAACGCCAAAAGCGACACGGCCTTCCTTTTCATCTCGGGTGGCGCCAACCGCGATTCCGACAAGCCGCCAACTGGCGCCGATGGCCGCACCCTGGCCATCGCCAAGGCCACCGGCGGCGTCACCGCCGAGCTGAAGATGGTCCCCAACCAGACCCTCCAGTTCCTGGGTGACGGCGTTAACCGCACCGAGGATGACCTCATCGGCTTCACCTGGGATCAGTACCTCAAGACTGGCGACGAGACCTGGCCCGCCCGCCTCCCCATGACCAAGAGCGCCGTCCGCGCCATGGACTGCATGCAGGAACTGCTCGCCAGCGACGAGGGCGGCAAGCTGAAGCTGGAAAAGTTCGTGGTCTCCGGCGGCTCCAAGCGCGGCTGGACCACATGGACCACAGCCGCGGTCGACAAGCGCGTGGTCGCTATCATCCCCGCCGTGATCGATGTGCTCAACCTGCGCGATTGCATGCGCAACCACCTGTGGTCCTTCGGCTTCTACACCCACTCCGTGGGTGACTATGTCCGCCACAACATCATGCAGCGCATGGATGATCCCCGCATCGAGAAGCTGTACGAGATTGAGGATCCCTGGTCCTACCGCGACCGCCTCACCATGCCCAAGTACATTGTCAACTCCGCCGGCGACCAGTTCTTCTGCCCGGACTCGTCGCAGTTCTATTTCAACGGCCTGCCAGGCGAAAAGCACCTGCGCTATGTCCCCAACACGGACCACTCCCTGCGCGATAGCGACGCCACCGAGTGTCTGGCCGCCTTCTACCACACGGTGCAAAACGGCAACCAGCGCCCCCAGTACTCCTGGTCGTTCGAGGGAGACAACTCCATCAAGGTGGTCTGCGCCACCAAGCCCAAGGAAGTGAAGCTCTGGAAGGCCACCAACCCCAAGGCCCGCGACTTCCGCCTCGAGAAGATCGGCAAGGCCTACACCAGCGTCAAGCTGGAGGATCAGGGCGATGGAGTCTATGTCGGCAAGGTTGAAAAACCCGCCGAAGGCTGGACGGCCTACTTCGTGGAGATGACTTTCCCTTCCGGACTGCCCCTGCCGCTCAAGGTCACCTCTGGCTGCCGCATCATCCCGGAGATCCTCCCGTTCAAGAATCTCGATCCCGCCAAGGGCCCGCTCGAACCCGAGCCCAAGCGCTGACAGATTGAGAAAAACGGTCCAAAGCCGGGGCGGCCCATCAGGCCGCCCCGGCTTTTTGCATGCACCCCGGCTGTGGATAAGGCAAACTTGAGGAATAATTCAAATTTTTTCCACCTCCCAAGGACCGCCTCGACGAATATTCAGCAAATTCAGAAACATCCACACTCAAACTTCCGATAGAGACAATGGGACCTTGCGTTCGCAAGGTGTCTAACTGCGTGGATGGTGCGGATGAGCGCGGCAATCCCGGCCGGAAAACAAACGCCAGCAAGTTCTCCGGCCCACACCGCCGGAGGGTTGCTGCTGCAGGTTGTCCGGTACGGCATCGCCATCGGTGCCCTCGTCGCCGCGGGCGTGGCAGCCGTCTGGTGGTGGAACACCCGCGATATCTCCACCGAAAACGCCTATGTTGTCGGCAATGTCACTCCCATCTCGGCGGAGGTTGCCGGCAATGTGGTCGCGCTGTTCGCCGATGACAACATGGTGGTCAAGGCGGGCGAACCCCTGCTGCAAATTGATCCGGTGCCCTACCAGTTGGCCGTGGATGAGGCCCGCGCCGATTACCGCAAGGCCCTGAAAGAGCTGGAAGGGGCCGCCATCACCGTCCGCCTCACCGATCAGGACCGGAAATCCGGCTTCGATTCCTCCCAGGCCCGCCTGCGCGAGCAGGAAGAGTCCCTCAAGGCCAGCGAGCTCGAAGCCAACGCCCGCGAAAGCATCCACAACAAGGAAAAGGAAACCCTGCTGGCCAGCCGGGCCGAGGAACCGGGCCTAATCGCCCTCGAGCGCAACGCGCGCGACTACTTCGAGCGCTACGACAGTCTCGCCAAATCGGGCGATATCCCCGTCCAGGACCGCGACAACAAGGAAGCCACCTGGAAGGACGCCCTCGCCCGTCTGAACAACCTGAAAAGCCGCATCGCGGCGCTGGAAAGCCAGGTGATGGCCAGCGACCTCGACAAGCGGCAGGCCCTCGTCCGTGTGGAAAAACAAAAACGGGCCGTTGCCGATGCCCAGGCGATGGTCGGTCGCGCCCAGGCCGCCTTGCTCCAACCCGACATCGCCGAGGCCGATCGCTCCGCCCTGCAGCGTAAGGTCGATCTATCCAGGGCCCGTCTGCAGCAGGCCAAACTCCGCCTGGCCAACACGCTCGTGCGTGCCCCCATGGCCGGCATCGTCAGCAAACGCACCGCCCAACTGGGCCAAACCATCGCCGGCGGCCAGCCGTTCCTCAGCATCACACCCCTCGACCTCGACAATGTCTGGGTCGTCGCCAACCTCCGCGAGGATCAGTTGGCCCGCACCCGTGTCGGCCAGCAGGTCATTGTCACGGTCGATGCCATCCCGGGCATCGAATTCCCCTGCTGGGTCGAAAGCCTCTCGGGCGGTACCGGCGCCGCATTCTCCCTGTTCCCGCCCGACAACGCCACCGGCAACTTCACCCGCATCGTCCAGCGCCTCCCGGTCCGCCTGCGATTCCAGGCGAAGGAGAATTTCGAAAACCGCATCCGCCCGGGTATGTCCTGCAAGATCCGCATCGAGCCCGATGTGACTGTCCGTGATCCGGGAGCCTCCCCATGAGGTTCCCCCGCCCACATGCCCTGGCCCTGTTGATCTGGGTGTCCGCCTCCATTCTGCCCGCAGCCCTGCTGGCGCAGGAAAAACCAGAATTGCCCCCGGTTCCCACGCTCACTCCCCCCGCTTTTGACCCCACCCCACCCGCCGGCGACGGCCAGGCCCTCAACCTGCAACTGGCCCTGTCCAAAAGTCTGGCCAATGTCCGGGTGGTGCAGGCGGTGGTCAACACCCGCACCGCCACCGTCGGGCGGTTCGAGGCGCTCAAGCATTTTGTGCCCATGGCCAATCTGCCCCAGTTGTTCGTTGGCTTGCAAAACGCCTCGGGGCGTGATGGTTCCGCCAGCATCTTCCCCGATGTGACCGGTGGCACCCCGTTTTTTGGCGAGGGCCTCATCCATGCCCAGCTCAGCCGGGCCAACCTGTTCTTCCCGCTCGACCCCTCCGGCCAAATCACCGCGCTGCCCATCGCCGAGGAAGGCATCCGCGCCAAGCTGCTGATGGAGGAGCTCGTCCGCCGTTCCCAGGTGGAACTGGCGGCGCAGAGTTATTTCGAAGCCAAGCGCCTACGCCATGCGGCGCTCACGGCCAATTACGCCAGAGACTTCGCCGCCGCGCGCGAGGCCCGGGTCGAACGCCGCCTGGCCCAGCGCCAGGTGCACGATGTGGAACTCACAGCCGCCCGCGTGGACAACACCAAAAGCCGGGTGATGGTCGAGGAGATCGAACGCGCCTCCCGCCTGGCCCAAAGGCGCCTCGGCCAAACCCTGCACACCAGCCGGTTGCTGGTGCCACAGGGCGGCGAGCCCGTCCCGGTCCGCCTGGATGGCCCCTACTCCTTCGACCTCGAATCCCCCGACGAAATCCACCTCGACTGGGTGGCCGACCTGCCCCAAACCCGCGACGACGCCATCGAGATGGCCCGTCGCAAGCGCGTCGAGGTCCGCATCCTGGTCATAGGCCTCAACATTGCAAGGTTGGCTGAAAGGCGCGATCTCCTCCGCCTTCTGGGTTTGGGCAGCCTGCCCTTGGGCCTGTCCTTCAAGAACACCACCATTCCCAACGGTGGCCCCGCCACGCTGGGTACCATCTTCGGCACCCTGTACGAGGTGCCGGTGGTCGACTTCGGCTTCTGGTCCAATGTCCGCCGTGCCCGGCTCGATGTGGTCCGTTCCCAGCTCGATCTTGAAAAGGTTCTGCTCGAGGTCGAGGAAGACGCCGGCAATGCCTGGGATCGCCTCCGCCAGGCCGAGTTCGAGCACGGCCAAAAGCAGCGGGAGGAGGCGCTGGCCATCGAGTTGCGCGAGCGTGCCGGTCGCATGTTCGCGCAAAAGCAGATGATCGCCCTCGATGTGCAAGAAGCCGACCTGGCCCTCAGCCAAGCCCAGACCAACCGCTGGACCGCGTGGTACAACCTCCAGCTCGCCCGTCTCGACCTGCTCCGCTCCACCGAGCTGTTGCTCGATTACCTCCGCGATGCGGGCATCGAGGCTCCCCCACAACCCGTGGTCGCCATTTCCAAACCCTCCCTGTGGCACAAGCTCACCTGCAAAATGCTGCCCGCCCACGAGCACGGGGAGGTCAACCGATGAATGGCCTTCCCCTCTCCCGCCGAACATTCTTGACCGCCGCGGGCGGATATTGCGCCGCCACCGCCGCTGCCCAACAGCCATCCACCCTGCCACCTCCCCGCCCGGTCACCGACCCGTCCCCCCTCAAGATGGCTCCTTCGGTCTTGGTCGCAGGCAGCACCACCACCCTAAGGGTCAGGCAAGTCCTGCCGCACGATGGTTTGGCCCCGGGCGACCGCTTGCTGAACAGCCAATCAGACCTGCAAGTGGGCGACCGCTTCCTGGCCGAGTTGGTCGATCAGTCAAGAATCGCCGGCAAGACACCGGCAATGATCGGCGGCGAGGTGGCCGATGTGGTGGCCCCGGGTCGCTTCGGCAAAAATGGCAAGCTCTACCTGCGCCTGTCGCAATTGGTCCGGCGCGAGGAAGACACCATCGTTCCCTGGATGCTCGACACCACCGATTTCGCCAAGCACCCTCACCTGCGCCGGGCTCTCATCAATTCGCTTTTCCTCGGTGAAGGCGCAGGCATGGGCATGAGCATCGCCGCCCAGTTCAGCTTCACCGGCGTGAACCCCTTGTTCATGGGCATCGGTGCAGGGGCGGGCCTTTTGGTTGGCATTGGTCTCTGCGCCCTCCGTCGTGGCGCCACCGCCCGTTTGGAACCGGGCGACACATTCGAGGTGGAAGTGGGCTCCTGCCGCTGCCGCGTGTTGCCCCGCTCCACCGAAATGCTCCTCTATCCCGCCATGTCTCCCGGGGGGAACGCGAAGAAATGAACCGTACCCTGATAATCCGTACCCTGCTGGCCTTTGCCCTCCTCGGTGCTGGTTTGCTCTCCGGGTGCTCCCGCCCACCCCAGCGCCAACCCATCGCCCAGGCCGAATCCCTCCCCCCCGCTTACCCCCGTAGCTCCATCACCGATCCCGCCACGGTGGTCGGGGTCAAGGCGTTGGAGGCCACCGTCAACGCCCTCAAGGGCTCCGACGGCCAGCCACTCTACGCCCTGGTCGAGATCCTGCCTCCCACGCGCACCGTCCTCCCCTACGGCGTCGGCCGCTACCAGCAGCAAAACCGTTTGCCCGTCATCCTCACCACCAGCGCCGCCTGGGCTAAGCTCGATACCACCCGCAGGGAGACCCTGGTTCGCCAAACCCATCAGGAATGCCTGCAGGCCCTCGAGCGTTCCGGCTGCAAGTTGCCCATCACCCTCACCGTGCAGGAACCCCGCGGCTGGCAGGTCGCCTGGCTGAACGATCAAGAACCCGGCCGGTCCATATTCGTGGGCGATGCGGATGAGTGATCCGTCAGCCCCTGCACCCAAGGCTGATGTCCCGGCCGGCCGGCGCTTGGCCGCCTTGCTGGCCCTTGCCTCCGTCTGGTTGACCACCGCCGGTCACACCGCCTGCTTCCGGGAGATGGATGCCGCCCGCGGTTGGGTCACCACCGACGGCTACGCGATGCACAGTTCCTACCTCTTCACCATCGCCTGCGGCCTCGTTCTCACCTGGGCCAACCGCCCGCTGGGCAGTCCCGCTCGGGTGATGCGCTATGGCCTGGTGATGCTGGTGGTCGGCTCCCTCGTCAACGGTTTGTTGCTCGAGGCACCCTACCGGGTCTTTCTGGCTAGCCGCATGGTGGCCGGCTTCGGCGCCGGCATGGTGCTGGCCGCCGCGCCAGTCGCCGGTCAGGCTGCCGGCAGTCGCTGGTTCGCCTGGGCCGGCATCCTGCTGCCCTCCATCGGCGTTCTCGTGATCGCCTGGGCCGCCGATCTCTACCGCGAGCACGGTTGGGATGGCGGTTTCCTCTTCGAAGGGTTGCTCGCTCTTTCCGCCCTGCTGACCCTCCTCCTGTGGGGCCATGATCACGGCCAAACCGGCTTCCCCCGGGTGCCCCTTTGGTTCGTGCCTTTCGTTGGCTTCCTCGGCGGGCTGTGGTACACGCTGTCCTACGGCCAACTACTCGGCTGGTGGGAAGATCCCCGCACCGCCTGCGCCATGGTCATCTGCCTCGTGATGCTGGCGATCGTCATCTCCACCGTGGTCCTGGCGCCCGAGGCGTTGCCCGCGGCCGCCTGGCCCACGCTCCTGGTGGCCGCCTTCGCCGGTTTTGTGCAGTACTTCAATGTGTCCGACATGGGTGTCTACGGGGGCATGCTCATCGACCTGGGCATGATCGACCGCAGCCTGCTCATCTGGCCCCTGTCCATCGGCGCCGCCAGCGCCACCGTGTTGGCGATGGTCTTGCCCTCCACCCGTTGGCTCACCCTGGTCGGTCTTCTGGGTATCGCCGCCGGCATGGGTCTTGCCCACCACCGCACCATGGGCTGGCCCTTCTGGGCGGCATTGAATCAGGCCCAATTCAACTGGTTCCCAGCCCCTGGCGTTTGGGAATTGGCCCCGGCCCGTTTTCTCATGGGCTTCGGTGCCAGCCTCACCCTCATCGGACTGCAGCGCGTCAGCCTGACCGTCCCCTCCCAAGAGTCCACCAGGCGCGATCTGCTCACCCTCTTTCAGTTCATGGGGGGTGCCGCCTCCATCGGTGTGCTCACTCTCTGCACCACCCGTGGCTACCAGAACGAATATTCTTTCGTGGCTGAGCGAGGCCACATTCAGCCCGAAACCTATATCGAGTATGGCGGCATTCTGAAAAACCACCTCCACACCCAGGGCTTTGCCAACCCCGAGGCGGGGGCCCGCTCGCTGCTGCATGGCAGCGTGGTCTACGAGTCCAACAACCTGGTCTTCGCCGCCATCTATGGTGGCTTCCTGGTGGCCGCCCTGCTGTTTTCAGCGTTCGTGTTGGTCTGGCTGGTTTGGCTCGGTCTTAGGCCTGCCCCGCGCGGGACGGCTTGATCGCCTCCACCGCCAGCGCCACCACCACCGTCCCCGCGCTCCCCACCAGGGCGAACCACGGCCATGCCAATACCGGCTTGCCCAGCGCGCCCGGAATATACACAGCCATCACCGCAAGAAATCCGCACACCATCCCGGTCAATGCCGCGTTCGACCCCACTGGCTTCCGCATCAGCCCCAAAATAAACAGTCCCAGCACCATCCCGGTTGTCAGGCCCGCCACCGACAGCACCTGGTCGATGATGCTCCGTGGGCTATCGATCTGCCAGGCCAGCAGCGCCACGCCGATCTGCGCGAAACCAAATCCCAAGGTCATCAGGCGCGACATGTTCAGGTAATCCGCCTCCCCGCGGTCAGGCTGCAGCGGCTTGTAAAAATCCGCCACCGCCGCGCTGGCCGAACTGTTCAGCGAGCTCGACAAGGTCGACATCGCCGCCGCCAGCACCGCGGCGATCACCAACCCCACCAGCCCCATGGGCAACTTCTCCACAATGAACCGTCCAAACACCTGATCATTCCGTATCCCCTCGGGCAACTCCCAGTTTCCCGATCGCGCCAGCACAAACAGGCCGATGCCAATCAGCAAGAAAAGCAAAAACTGCAGTAGCACCGCCACGCCGCTGGTCACCAGCGCTGCGCGTGCGTGGTTCAGGCTTTTAGCGCACAAATAACGCTGCACCATGATCTGGTCGGCCCCATGGCTGGCCATGCTGAAAAACGCCCCGCCAACCACACCCGCCCACAGCGTGTAGGGAATCGCCAAATCGGTGGAAAGGTTGAGCAGGCGAAACTTGCCAGCCTCGGTGCCCGCCCGGCTGAATTCAGACCACCCACCCGGGATTTCTCCCAGCAAAATCCATCCCGCCAGCAGCGCCCCCAACATGTAGATGAAAAACTGGATGCAGTCGGTCCACAGCACCGCCTGCATGCCCCCCAGGTAGGTGTAGAGCACGGTCAGCCCGCCCATCACCAGAATCGATAACGGCATGCTCCAGCCCGTGAATTGCTGCAGCAAAAGGGCCGTCAAAAACAGCCTCAGGCCATCCGCCACGGTCCGTGTCACCAAAAACAACAGCGAGGCGGAGCGTTGTACCCGGGTGTCGAACTGCTGGCGCAGCACCTCGTACGCGCTGATGAAACTGCCGCGGAAAAACCCCGGCAACAGCACCCAGGCGATCACCACCCGCCCCAGCAGGTAACCCAGCGCCAGTTGCAGGAAGGTGAGATCCCCACCCTTCGGGTTGAAGGCCGTGCCCGGCACGCTCAAAAAGGTCACGGTGCTCGTTTCGGTGGCCACAATCGACACCAGCACCAGCAGCCAGTGCACCTCGCGGTCACCCACGAAGTAGCTCTGGATATCCTTCTGTCCCTTGCGGAACCACGCGCCCACCAGCGTCGTGGCCACCAGGTAGGCAATCACCACGCAAAGGTCCGCCAGACGAAGCTGGGTTGGTGCGCCAAATTCCACGGCTCATTCCTCGTACAGGAGGTATCCCTTGCGCTGCAGGCGAAAGTCCGCCACCTCTTCTTCCCAGGCCTGGCTGATTTCCCGCCAACCCTCTCCGCGGGTCAGCGCCAGTCGTTCCCGGTCACTGCCAAAAAGCAGGTCAATTGCCGGTCGGTCCGAGACGAATTCATAGGTTTCGGTGCGCCAGGCGAAATGTTCCCCACCCTGCTTCCTCGCCAGGTCCAGCACGGCCAACCCGGTGGTAACCGGCCTGAATTGCGCCCGGTCGATGACATGCATCTGCGCGCCGTGACAAATCTTCCCCTGATATTTCTGGAAGGTGGGCCGAAAGGTCACCGGGCGGAAGGTGACTCCCGGCAACCCGTGTTCGTTCAGTCCGTCGGCCAAACGGTCCGCCTCCAGCCAGGGTGCACCGAAAACCTCAAACGGTCGCGTGGTGCCCCGCCCTTCCGACAGGTTCGTTCCTTCCAGCAGGCATTGTCCCGGGTAAACCAGCGCCGTCTCCAGCGTGGGCATGTTCGGGCTGGGCATCACCCAGGGGACAGTGGTTTCGTCCAGAAATAAACCCCGCCGCCAACCTTGGCATGGGATCACCTCCAGGGCCCCCTCCAATTCCAGCTCCTCCTTGTAGAGGATCGCCAGTTCCGCCAGGGTCAGCCCATGGCGTGTGGGGATGGGGTAGGGGCCCACGAAACTCTCGGTCCCTTCCTCCAGCATCGGCCCCTCCACCGCGGTCCCGTTCAGCGGGTTCGGCCGGTCCAGCACAATCACATGTACCCCGTGGGCAAACGCCCCCTGCATTGCGTACAGCATGCTGGCCTGGAAGGTGTAATAACGGCTGCCAATGTCCATCAGATCCACCACCAGGGTGTCAATCTCTTTCAGGTCCTCCCCTCGGGGTGTTAAGGAATCAAAACAGTTTCCATACAGGCTCACCCACCGCGGTCCGCGTCCTTCGTTGGTGCCCGGTGACACCGGCTCCAGGTCTTGCGCGTACCCGAAATAACCATGCTCTGGGGTGAAGACCACTTTCAGTTGGTCGCCAATCGCGCGGGTCAGAATTCCCAGCGCCGAATTCAGCCCGGCATCCACAGCCGGCGCGTGGCTCAACAGCCCCACACGCCTGCCCTTCAAAAACGAGAACCCATCCGCCCGTGCCAGATCCAACCCGGTGCGCAAGCTGGCCCGGGAATCAGTCCGCATGGCGCACCAGGCTCACCGCGGTTCCGTATGCCAGCACCTCGGTGGTGTTGGGCCCGAAATCCGTCGCGTCGTACCGCATGCCGATGATCGCATGTGCCCCCAGTTCCTCGGCGTGCGCCACCATCCGGTCAAAGGCTTCCTGCCGCGCATCCTCGCACACTTTGGCGAATGCCGCGTTGTTCCCACCGATGATCGTCTTCAGGCCACCCAATACGCCTTGCGTGATGGTGGGGGACCGCACCACGATCCCTCGCACCACCCCCAGGTAGTTGGTGATGCTGTGGTTGGCCACTTCGTTCCCTGTCGTAGTGATCATGGTCAAAACCCTGCATTGGCGCCCAAAAATACCCCGGTACAGCCTACCACCCCCATCGGGCCTGAGGAATCTTCCCGCCAGAGGGTTTTCCTTTCATCCCCCGGGGTTCCCTGCTAGACTCGGGGCCTTGCCTTTTACCTCCACCGGAGCCAGCCATGGCGCAGAGAAACCCCACCGGATCAACCCCCATCACCCGCCGCCATGCCCTGCGCGGTCTCGCCGCCACCTTGGCCGCCCCGATGGTCTTCCGCGCCCACGGGCACGCCGCTCCCAGCGAGACTGTCCGCCACGCCAGCTTCGGTGCCGGTGGCATGGCCCTGGCCGACATCAATTCCCTCACCGCCAGCAAGAACCTCAAGCTGGTCGCCATCGCCGATATCGACTCCACGCGCTTCGCCGAGATCAAGCGGCGCTTCCCCGGCGTGAACTGCTACCAGGATTGGCGCGAACTGCTCGACAAGGAGAAGGGCCTCGACAGTGCCAATATCTCCACCCCCGACCACATGCACGCCCCCATCACCATGACCGCCATGCAGCGCGGCTTGCATGTCTATACCCAGAAACCCCTCACCCAGACCATCCACGAGTCGCGACAGCTCACCCGCGTGGCCGCCGAGAAGAAACTCGTCACCCAGATGGGCATCCAGATCCACTCGCATGTCATCCACCGCACCGTGGTGGCCCTGGTGCAGGAGGGCGCCATCGGCAAGGTGAGGGAAATCCATAGCTGGAGCGGCAAGCAGTGGGGCGACCGCAACCCCCGTCCCGCCCGTGTCGACATGCCACCCGCCAGCCTCAATTGGGATGCCTGGCTCGGCGTCGCCGCCGAGCGCCCCTTCATCACCGGCTACTATCACCCCGGCGAGTGGCGCAAGCGCCTCGACTTCGGCACCGGCACCTTCGGCGACATGGGCTGCCATATCCTCGATCCGGTCTTCACCGCCACCGCCGTGGGCAACCCCTTCTGGGTCGAAAGCGTGGGCGACGCCCCCAATGCCGACAGTTGGGGGCTCGATGTCCAGGTGAAATTCGTCTTCCCAGGCACCAGGCACACGGCCGACCAGGTCAGCCTCACCTGGTACAACGGCTCACTGCGTCCCCCCGCCGCCCTCAAGGAGCTGGTGGGCGGCAAAAACCTCCACGATCAGGGCTCCATCTACATCGGTGAGAAGGGCGTCCTCTACTCCCCCTACATCGATGTCCCCCGCCTCTTCCCCAAGGAAAAATTCGAAGGGTACAAGATGCCCGAGCCCGGCGGCAACGACCACTACCTGCAGTTTGTCGAGGCGGTCCGCGGCAACGGACAAACCTCCGCCCCGTTCTCCTTTGCCGGGCCGCTCACCGAGAGCGTACTGCTCGGCTGCCTGGCCACCCGTTTCAAGGGGCAGAAGCTCCAGTGGGATGGTCCCGCAATGAGGGTCACCAATGTCCCCGAGGCCAACGCCTTCGTCCGCCGCACCTACCGCAAGGGCTGGGAAGTCCAGGGCCTCTGATTCCAGTTTTTTGTTTCCTCTGTTTTCAAACTCTCCCGGAGTCGTTTCATGGATCGCCGTCGCTTTTTGAAGAATACTTCCGCCCTCACCGCCGTGGCCGCTTCCGGCCCCATCCTGCTCGGCACCGAGGACAAGGCCGACAACAAGCCCCTCGTCACGGGCGAGGGCGAGCACCGCTACGAGGTCATCCACGACTGGGCCAAGTTGCCCAGCCAGTTCACCTGGCAGACCACGCATAATGTGGCGGTCGATTCCCAGGGCAATGTCTATGTCATCCACGAGGGCCGCAGGGAGCTGAAGGATCACCCCTCCATCTTCGTGTTCGATCCCACGGGCAAATACATCCGCAGCTTCGGCAAGCAGTTCCAGGGCGGCGGCCACGGCATCGAGATCCGCAAGGAAGGCAACGACGAGTTCCTCTATGTCTGCGCCTACCAGCACCTGAAGACCTTCGCCAAGATGAGCCTCACCGGCGAAACCGTCTGGCAGAAATACGCCCCCATGGATTCCAAGGTTTACGCCGCGGGTGAGGACACCAACCCCACCGGTGCTTGGGGCCAGAACCGCTTCATGCCCACCAACTTCGCATGGGTCCCCGGTGGCACTGATTTCCTCCTGGTCGATGGTTACGGCGGCTTCGTCGTCCACCGCTACGACAAGGACGGCAACTGGAAGTCCCATTTCGGCGGCGCCGGCAAGGGCGAGGGCAAGTTCAACACCCCCCACGGACTCTGGGTCGATACCCGCGGGGCCGAACCCCGCATCGTCGTCTGCGACCGCGCCCACAACACCTTGCAGTTCTTCGATATCAACGGCAAGTACCAGAAGACCATCACCGGCTTCGGTCTCCCCGCCAACGCCGAGATCCACAAGGGCCTCCTCGTCATCCCCGAACTCCACGCCCGCGTCAGCCTGCTCGACAAGGATGACAAGGTCATCGCCCGCCTGGGCGACGATGTCGCCCGCGTCACCGGCAAGGATGGCGGCGCCATCCGCGGCGACGCGAAGAAGTGGCAGAACGGCAAGTTCGTCCACCCGCACGACGCCTGCTTCGATGCCGATGGCAACATCCTGGTCGCCGAATGGGTCGCCACCGGTCGCGTCAGCAAGCTGCGCAAGGTGAGCTGATCCTTTTCAGGGCCAATACATCCAACGGAGGGGCTGGAACTGGTGTTCCAGCCCCTCCGTTGCTTGCAGGCTTGTCAGGTCCGGCCAAACCAGCGCCTGTTATCATGGGTATTGGCGGTTCGACAAAATCTCCCGGTTGGCCCTCCCCCTACCGGGTTTTGAAGCCGTGTATCGGTGCCCGTGGTGGTTCCGGGGGGAAATTCATCAGTCATGAGCTCATCCACTTCCATTGCCACCCGGGAGGCCCTCGAGCGGCAAGACCAGGTCATCCGCATGCTGGAGGACCTTCTCCGGCAAACCATCGAGCGCCTCGCCGGCCCGGTGGTCCTCGCCCGGTTCGACCGTGTCCGCGAGGCCTCCATCGCCCTGCGTGCCCGTGGCGCCCCGGAAGATGCCAGCTTTCTGCGCGAACTCCTCGATTCGCTCGATGTCGCCTCGCTGCGCGAGCTCATCCGCGCCTTCACCATCTATTTCGACCTGAACAACCTGGCCGAGCAGCACGCCCGCATACACGCCATCCGCAAGCGCATCCGGTCCCAGCATCCCAAGCCCATGGCCGAATCCGTCAGCGAGGCCATCCGCCAGTTGAAGGATCGTGGCTTCCCGGCTGGCGACCTCCGCAAGCTGCTCGACAATCTGCACATCCAGCCGGTCTTCACGGCCCACCCCAGCGAGGCCCGCCGCCTCACCATCCTCGAGAAGCTGGCCGCCATCTCCACAGAGATCGACCGCCTCGATTACCTCGAGCTACTGCCCGAAGAGGCTCAGGCCTCCCGCGATTCCATCCGCCAGCACATCGAGATCCTCTGGCTCACCGAGTCCGTCCGGTCCCAGCGCCCCAAGGTGATCGACGAGGTCCGCCAGGGACTCGAGGTGGTCGAGGGCAGCCTGTTCGAGGTGGTGCCCGATCTCTACAGCCTGCTCGCCTCCAGCCTCCGGGAGATTTACCCCGGGCAAGAGTGGCGTTTGCCCCCCATCCTCCGCTTTGGCTCCTGGATCGGCGGCGATCGCGATGGCCACCCCGAAGTCACCGCCCGCGTCACCATCGAAACAGTAGCCCTCCACCAGGCCACAGTCCTCAGGCACTACCTCACCCAGGCCCACAACCTTGGTAGGCATCTCAGCCATTCCGCCAAACGGCTCAACCTGCCCCCGGCTTTCCTCCAGGATCTGGCTGCCGAGGCCCAGGCCCTCGGCCTCCCCGCTGACCGCATCGCCCGCGAACCTCTGCGCCAAAAGTGCCGGCATATCGCTCGTCGGCTCGGCCTCACCATCGAGCGCCTCCGCTCCCTCGTCCCCGCCTGGACCGACTCCGCCACCCAGGCGCCACCCCTGGTCTATTCCAATCCGTCCCAGTTGCGCGAAGACCTGCTCTCCCTCCGCGCTCTGCTGGTCGCCAATCAGGCCGAAGCGGCATCCAGCATGCTCGACGCCTTCCTCCGCAAGGTCGATGTTTTCGGACTCCACCTTCTCACGCTCGATATCCGCCAGCATGCCGACCGCCACCGTGCCGCCATCGCCGAGGTGCTCGCCCAGGCCGGCATCGAGCCCGATTACCAGGCCTTGGGGCCCGAGGAAAAGCTGGCCCTGCTGGCCGACCTGCTCACGATGCGCCGTCCGGTCATCCCCGCTCACCTCGATTACACCCCGACAACCCGCGAGACCATCGAGACCTTCCGCGCCGCCAGCGCCATCCTCGAGCACCAATGCCCCGAGGCCATCGAGAACTACATCATCAGTGGCACCGGCGATGCCGCCCACCTGCTCGAGGTGCTGCTGCTGGCGCGCGAGGCTCGCCTCTTCCGCCCGGCCGATGGCGTCAGTCGCGTCAACATCATCCCGCTCTTTGAAACCCTCGAGGCGCTCAACCAGGGCCGCGAGATCCTGCAGCGCCTGATGGAGATCCCTTCCTGGCGTGAGCACCTCGTCCTGCGGGGCGATCTGCAGGAGGTGATGATCGGCTATTCCGACAGCAACAAGGAGAGCGGCTTCGTCCAGTCCGCCTGGGCCCTGCACGAAATCCAACGCGATCTCGCCGCCTTCGCCCGCGAGAACAGCATTTCCGTTCGCATTTTCCACGGCCGCGGTGGTGCTGTCGGCCGTGGTGGCGGCCCGTCCAACCACGCCATCCTGGCCCAGCCCCCCGGCGCTGTGAACGGTTCCCTCCGCATCACCGAGCAGGGCGAGGTCATCGCCGATCGCTACGGCCACAAGGCCATCGCCAAGCGCCACCTTGACCAGGTGATGAACGCGGTCCTGCGCGCCAGCCTCGGCATCGACCACGGCAAGGTCGAGCCCGCCTGGGAGCAGTTGATGGACCGCCTCTCCGCCATCGCCCGAGATGCCTACCGGGGCCTGGTCTATAAAGACCCAGATTTCCTCGAGTACTTCACCCAGGCAACACCTATCAGCGAGATCTCCCAACTTCGGCTAGGGTCCCGCCCCGCCAAGCGGGGCGCCACCACCTCCATCGAGCAGCTACGCGCCATCCCCTGGGTCTTTTCCTGGATGCAGTCCCGCCACACGCTCCCCGGTTGGTACGGTCTGGGCACCGCCCTGTCGGCGGCCATCAGCACCGATCCCGCCCATCTCGAAACCCTGAAACGGATGTATTCCGCCTGGCCCTTTTTCCACGCCCTCATCGACAACGCGCAGATGATCCTGGCCAAGGCCGACATGAACATCGCCCGCCTCTACGCCGACCTGGTCACCAATCCCGATCTCTCCAGCCGCGTCTTCGGCGCCATCGAGTCCGAGTACCGCCGCGCGGTGGAGGGCATCTGCGCCATCACCGGCCAGTCGGCCCTGCTCGAAAAAATGCCCATCCTCCAGGGCTCGATAGGCCGCCGCAACCCGTATGTCGATCCCCTCAGCCTCATCCAACTGGTCCTGCTCCGCCGCATCCGCTCAGAAACCACCGACCAGTCCGGGCTCCTCGACGCCGTCCTCGAAAGCATCAACGGCATCGCCTCCGGCCTCAAAAACACCGGCTAAGCCAAAAGGGTATTTGGCGTGCCGGGCGCGGAAGTGCCCGGTTTCTGGCGCATCCAAAAACTTTCCTCCACCTATCAATCACCACCACCAGCCCATCTTTCAAAACGCTTGCTTGCCCACTCTCACTTCCCCGCCCTCAACCGCCTCCGGTACTCGCTCGGCGTCGTCTGGTTCACCCGCTTGAACGCCACGCTGAAATATTCCGGATGCAAAAACCCCGCCCGCTCCGCGATCGTCGCCAGCGGCAGGTCCGTCTCCTCCAGCAGTTCCTGTGCCCGCCGCAGCCGCACCCGCACAATCGCTTCATGCGGCGTATGCCCAAAGTGCTTTTTGAACCGCGCCTCCAGCATCCGCCGGGTCAGCGGCACCACTCCCAGAATGTCGTCCACCTGAATGCCAGAGCAGGCATGGCTGCGGATATACTGCGCCGCCCGCACCAGATCCGCGTCGTCAATGGCAAAAGAGTCCGTCGATTGCCGCGTCACAATCCCCAGCGGCTTCAACAGGTGCGCCTTCGCCTCCACCCGCTCCCCGGCTAGCATCCGCGCCAGCAGGCTTGCCGCCAGATACCCCGTGCCGGTCGCGTTGGGAATGATGCTCGAAAGCGGCGTCACCGCCAGGTTGCACACCAGGTCATCGTTGTCCACCCCCAGCACCGCTACCTGCTCCGGCACCGCGATCCCGCTGCGCTGGCATATCTCAATCAGTTGCCGCCCGCGGATGTCGTAACAGGCCAGCACGCCCACCGGTTTAGGCAGTTGCTGCACCCATTCCGTCAACTTCTGCTCATCATCCAGCGACCGGCTGTCTTCTCCATAAGCGTGCAGACTGTACCCCGCATTGGCCAACAGTCCCCGCATCGCCTCACTGCGAAAACGCGACCAGGCGAAACGGTCATCTCCGCAGAAGGCAAAAGTGCGAAACCCCCGCTCCATCAAATGGTCCACCGCCGTCTGCGCCACCGCCTCATCATCCGTCTCCACCCACGGTATGCCCCCCATCGCCTGGCTGGCGCTCACATCCACCACCGGCACACCCAGTTTGGCCACCGCCCGCGCGATCCGTTCGTTCTCAATCCGCGCGATGATCCCGTCCCCCCGCCACCGGTCCAGCGACCGGGGCGGCAAATCCCCCCGGCTTTGCTCCGGGAAAAAAGTCGCCCAAGATCCGTGTTCCCGGATATGCCCGTAAATCCCCCGCAACAGCCCCCGGGCGTAGGCATTGGAGGTTTCAATCAGCAGCGCCACCCGGTAACGCCGGGTGTCAGCTAGGGGAGCAGGGTTAAAATTCACAAGGATTCCCGTGAGGCCAAAGCTTTCAACAAACCCACCTTCCTGAATGCATCAGCGATAAAGCATTTTTTGCTAAATAAAAAACCAACTAGCGAACCCAAAGGATACATGTTACCTCACTATAGATTCGGTGAAAAATCTCAGGTAACTGCGCATAGCTTAAATGGGTAGGCTATGCTGACGCTGCATCAATGCTCAGGTGCCAGTACGGTTTCAAATGAATGGTTGCCCTACCGAGGTGCAAAAAGTGCTGAAACCATTCATCGTCATAGCAATTCAATTCATTGAAAATCTTAACCTATTGCACATGGGTTAAGTTAATTGTGCCAACTGTGTCAGGTTGATACTTGAGTCCTAGCTTCGTGGAACGCCGATGAAGGATTCCGAAACAGAACACTGGGACGATTCCAATTTTCCAAGACAAGTATCCAGGGGAGTGGCGCCTGGTTTCGATGAGACCAGAGTCATGGCAATGGTTTAAAAAATACAAATCCAATTCTAAAATATATCAAATAGGGCCCCAAAAATATGGGGATCGACTTCTTTTTCATTTTGCGCTGGGTAATAGTGTACCCATGCGGTTTTGGTGAGCCATTTTGACCTAATTCAGCCAAAGCGGGTATCGAGCGAATTACCAACCAGGAGAAACCTAGCTGCCTGCCCCGCCTTTTGCAGAGCCTGATTCAGGTCCTGGGCAAGCCTCCGCAGCCCTTAACTCTGCCGCGCGTTGGTTCCAATAAACGGCGCTCAGCACCTGCAGGACTGCGTTTAGCAAGAAGGCCAGCAGCGAGGCGGAAATCGATGCGATGAGAATCGCCATCTCGTTTCGTGGCTCGACGAGCGACAACAAAAGGTAGGCAGCCGGACCGGCAGCCAGGGCAATGATGCCGGTCAAGGCAACGATCACCAGCACGGCTCTGCCAGACACGGGCTTTTCATGCCGCGGTCGCAGCCACCCTAGACCAATCCAGGTCGCATCCCAGTCCATGACACGAAGAAAAAGCTCACGCATCGCGCACCTTCTCAATGCTTCGCGGCCCTATTATAGCCATCAGACGACAGGGGTTAAGAATGATCTGATATACCCTGGACTAAAGCCTCCACGGTGGACAGAAATATGAATCATACCGAAAGGATCCTATTCCGTCGGCCTCCAGACCCACTCGCCCTTCGTGTCGATGTACCCGCTTTTGCCTTCGTGGGCAACATTCGCGATGCCATGGCGAAAGCCGCTGTACACCCATCCGTACTTGGCGGGAATCACCTCTCGGCCAGTGCGATCGATAAAGCCCCAGCCTTTTTCCCCAAGGTACACTCCGGCGAGCCCTTCTGAAAAGTCGTTGGCGTACTTAAAACGTGCGGGTATCACTAATTCCCCACTCCCGTCAATGTAGCCGAAGAATCCCCCTTTGCAAACGCGGGCCAGTCCGTTTGAAAAGGCGGAGGCTGCCTGGAATTGCGGCTCAATCACTACCTGGCCCTTCGCGTCGAGATAGCCCGCCATGTCGTTTTTCCGGAAAGGAATGAGTTCCCCGGGCTTTCCGGTTGCGTAATGCGTCGGGGACGGTTCCGGAACGAACTTGCCATCGCGGTTGATGAATCGGGAGTCGCAGGTGACGCCAATATCGGTGATCGTGCCCAGCAGCTTGCTCTCGAGGGTTTCGAAACCGACTTTTGCGATGCCCTTGCGAAAATTTTCTGCGCAATCGAACTGTGGTCGTATGACCACTTTTCCTGTCTTGTCGATATAGCCCCACTTGTCTGTGAATTTTTTTGCCCGAAAACTCGCAAGACTATCCGAAAACATACCCACCATGACAAATTGAGGTTCAATGACCATGCGCCCCTTTGTGTCAATGAACCCCCACGCTCCATCTTTCTGGACTGCTGCAAGTCCGTCAGAGAACGGATAAGCCTTGTCGAAAGTAGCCTCGATTACCACTTTGCCTTCGCGATCAATGAAACCACTTTGTCCTTCCACCGTGACGACATAAAGCTGTGGCAAGACTGGATCGACTTGTGGCTGGTCAGCCACCTGAGAGTGCAGGGCGCATGGAACAAGAACTTTCAACAGAAACGCCCAGATCATTTCGGTTGGTTTAACCATCTCGAGTACCTCTCCTAACTAAACCGCTCGCTGGCGGCGAAGCGCCGTTAGAATCGGACAACCCCATTCTTTGAAACCGTGGCCACAGGGAACAGGAAAAGTTGAAAACGGACTCCCTGGACAGACCCTAACGCTTCGACTCGGGGGGCAGCAGCGCCTCGGCGAACGCCTTGCCGATGGGGGCCATGATCTTGGCAGCACCAAGGTAGTGGTAACCGCCGTTGGACACCCCTTTCTTCAGCCGCTTCAATTCGTCCGGTTTGAACTCCTCGTCCAGGGCCTTTTTGCGGGCGGTCTCCTTCTCCGGTTCGGTCGGCTTCGGTTTCGCCTTGCGGAACCCTTGCTCCAGTTTTTCGTATACCCGCTCCTTCCGCTCGACGAAAGCCTCCAGATCGTCATCCCAGAACGGGGCCGTCTCAACCGCGACAACATTCCCCTTGAATTCGTCGAGGGTGGTCGGTTTCCGCTGGGCCTCGCGGAAGTGCTTCATCGAACCCTTCTTGTCCCCCTTCAGGCCCTCGATGCCCATGACCCCGATGACGAACGGAAGGTTCGGGGCTTTCAGATCTTTCCTCACATCCCGGATTAAGTGGCCGAGTAGGTCGGCGTACAGGTCGTACCCCCCGGCCTTATCCTGGTTGGGATACACCCCGCTGTCGACGAGGTCGTTGAACCCCTGGAACCAGACGAACCCGGTAAGTTCGTAGCCTTGCTTCTCGTCGTAATCGGGCACAACCCGTTTGATGTCCTTTAGCACTTTCCGCACATGCGAGATCATCTCTCGGTAGTACACGCCCGTGGCGGCGGCCTTATCGTCATAAAATTTGGGCCGGTCCTCGGCTTTGGGAATACCGTGGGTACCCTTGGGATGCTTGTCCCAAAGTTCCTGGGTTTCCTTTGCCAGGACGAAAGGTCCCGCACTGGGCGGGCGGAAGTCGGTGTGCAGGCTCCGCCCACCCCAGGAGGTCTTGATGATGAGCACAGGCTCGTTCAGCCGCTTCTCCATCGTCAGGCCGAAGGTGAACTCCGGTCCGATCTTGTCCTCCGGGGCACCGAACCCGGTGGTCAGCTTGCCCTTGGCCTCCGTCAGGTCGGAGTAGGCATCGCCAAGGCAACCGACCGAAGTGATCCACACCTTCTCGCACACCCGCGGTTTGCCGTCGGGACCCCGCATCTCCTTCAAGAGCGGGGCCGTTTTCGGGTCGGCGGCCAGCGAGTCGAATGTCGAGACGCTTGCGTGCCCCTGCATGTTCGATTGCCCGGCCAGGATGAACACCTTCAGCGGCTTCGACGGGCCAGTCTTCGATGTTTTCGCTTCTGGTTCCTTGTCGATTCGGATAAGTTCCGGCGTTTCCTTCGCTGTCTCGATTGCGCGGATCGTGTCGCGAACAGACCTGGCCTTCTGCTGCATCAACTTTTTGGGGAAGTTCGGCTCTTCCTTCTCGAAGTAGGTGGCGATCTTAGTCAGTTCCGGAATGACCGCCTTGGCGTGGGTGCCGTAACTGAGCAGGATCTTCATCAGTTCCGGCGTTCGCAACTGGCTCTCCCACTGGTTCTGCTCCCGGGTATACCGCACGCACGCCTGGATCCCTTCCTCAATGCGGTGCTTGGCGAAGAGGCGAAGCCCTTCCACGCGAATCCCATCGGCAAACATCTCCCCACTTGGGGCGGGCTCTGTAATCGCCCGGTAAATGGCGGGCAATAGCGGCTTGATTTCACTGGCGGACAGGTTCCGGTAGACGGAACTGAGACTGCTCCGGGCGCGCCCGTCCTCATTCTTCAGCCCGATCCTTACCGCTTTGTAAAGGGCATCTCGATCCACCCCGTCGAGAGACCCGCGAAGCATTCCGCCGCCATCGAACAGTGCAAAGGTGAGATACCGTTGTTGCATGCCGCGGGGATCGTTGACTGGGTCCACCTCGGCCAGCAGTTCGAGTAGTTTCGGAACCATGGGTTTGGCGGCTGGACCAACCTTGGCCAGGGCTTCGGCGGCCTTGATGCGGAGCCAGAGGTCTTTGTCGGTCAGGCATTTCTGCAATGCATCCACCGCCGCCGCGCCACGCCGGCCGAGCTCGATCACGGCCTGACAGGCACCATACCGCGCTTCGAGGCCGGGACCATCCAGCAGTTTGACAAGAGTCGGAACCGGAGCCTCTTTCCGACGGGCCATCGCCATCGCCGCCCGCTCGCGGACGATGGGCGACCAACTGGCCAGGCGTTCAACGAGTTGATCGCCGCTCAGTTTGTTGTACGCACCATTCCGGTCCTTGTTGTCCCACCCGCGGCCGTCGGCGATCAGAGAGTTCGCGGTCGCTACCTCAAGCGTGGGGACCACGGTTTTGCCAGCGCCGGTCAGCCGAATCTTCTTCAGCGGCATCGCGTAGGCCAGCAGATAGGTGCTCGTGGAATCCCAACCTGCGTAACTGTCATCCTCGTTTTCGGGCGGGCCTTGGTGCTGATAGCTCCCGTCCCACCGTCGTGCGAGATCGAAGTACCACGCACCAAATTCATTCATCCACGCCCCGGTGGCGTTCGGGCCTGACAGGGCGACCCCGGGCATTGCCCACAGCATGTTGAAGTAGTTTCCGGTGTGCCCGCAATCCCGCTCCGGCCCGTGCGAAGCGACGCTCATTCTCGAGAAGAACTCCGCGCCTTTGGCTTCACCCAGCAAGTTGAACAGGACGGCCCCCATGCCACACTTCCCGTTGTCATCGTGATTCTCGATCCACGGGTGATGGTCACCGTAGGGGATGGCCCCTTTGCCGATGTAGAAACGCAGCAGCTTGGCACTCCGTTCAACGGCCGCGCTCACCTCCGGGTCCTTTACCCCAGCTTCCCGAGCCAACACCAGCCCGGTCGTCAGCACCAGTCCGGGGGAGTTCATCATCCCGTAGCCACCCAAACGACCGTCAGGGATGGCGAACCCGTGCCCCCAGGACCCAACCGCGCTTTGCCCCTTGGCCGCTTCCAGAGCTAGCCGCTTCAGGCCCGGGAGCACCGACTCGTCACCGGTAGCCAGAGAGTATTCGGAAAGGAACAACAGGATGTATCCGTAGTACCAGGTCTGCATGCCTTTTTCCGAATAACCCGCTGCCCATTGGGCTTCCTTCTTGATCCGGGGCAAAAAGTCGGCGTTCCCGCTGGCCAACAAGGCAAGAGCGTTCAGCGAACGCGGAATGGGGTCCATCTGGCTGTAGGCCGGCTTCAACATCCGCGCCGACAGGGCCTTGCACCCCAGTTCGAGAAGGAGCTTCGACTTGTCGCAGTCGAAAGGGGCCGTAGATGCGTAGCTGCGCAGCACCGGTAGTTCGAGCACAACCTCCTCGGTCTTACCCGCCCGCCAACGGCTGATCGCCAGTTTGCCCTCACCCGCTTTCGACTCGGCCGTGGTGATCGCCTTGCCAAATTCGGTGCGGGGGTCGTGGGAGAAAGGCTTGCCACCGACGCCGAGTATCACATCGCCGACCTGGAAGACGGCCGCGGCCGGTGAAACCTTGTCGACTTGCGTGACCAGAATCTGGCGGGCATCCGTAGTCACCAAATTGTCACAAAAAATCCAGCCTCGCAGGCCCGTCGGCCCGAGGTTCCAGTCGTGCTTCGCGCCATTCGGAATCTTGGCACCCTGGGTGAAATCCGGAACGACAACCGGATCTTTCGCGACGACCGTGGTTGCATGCGTCAATGCCACCATCAAGAGGATAGTTACTATTCGCGCCAATCGGTTGAATTTCATTCTGTTTTCCTTTGAACTGCAACGCCTGGTCGGCGCTCCTCTACTCCCCAACTCGAACCGTCCGCACCCACTCACCTACAGGAACCGGTAAGCCATCATACAACCGCCCCAGCGCCGCCTCGGTCGGCACCCACTCGAACACCCGGGGCGCTCTAATTCGCTGAGACCAATTCCATCAACCGGTGCGCCTTTCTTTTTGGAACCCGATTTCAGGGAAAACAACCAAGGCTACCCGATCCACGTTTATTGATCATTTTTTCCCGGAATCCCATATGTCACGTTCGACGATATGGCCATCCAAAACGACAACATGGTAGTGAACGCCCGGTTCTTTGGGATCGGACCACCTCAGGAATCTCGCCTTGGCCGGTAATTGATGGGCCTCCGCCACGCTCCGGGTGTAGGAGTTCTCCACTTCCTTCCCAGGCCCGATTTCACGGGAAACCTCTGCCTCAGTGGTGGCTTTGGACTGTCTAAACTTCTCGACTGTGAATGCCGGTGCTACCTTGCCTCACCCGTAATAGGTGATGGAAAGGATCACCGTGAAAAGTAAAATCCCTCTGCGAGTCCACAATACTCCCACCTCCTGCTGTCGAGAAACCAAGCTCCTCAGCCCCGCAACAGGCTCAACTTGCCCCGCATCCGTTCCATTGATGCCCTTGACTATTCGCTCACCCTCCATCTCCTTGAAATAGCCAGTGATTGGGCCCACATCCGTGAGCCGACTTATGACGACCATGGCGGCAACGACCTTACAATCGATGAGCACGAAGAGCGGCTTATTGAGATTTTCTTTGCTGGCCTTGGACAGTTTCTCCCCGGTTTCCTTGGTGAGATTAACCTCGATGAGTACTTCGAACCGCTGTCAATGTCGGCTTAGGAGTGGTCAACCCCTGCGCGCTGGGAAGTGCGGTTGCGATTCCAGTTCGATTGATCAATGCCGGTCAGGCAATCGGCGGAACGATCAACGCCGGCGAAAATATTGCCAATGGGAATTACTGGGAAGCGGGTTTTGACCTGGTTGGTGTAGCGGGTAATGCAAGCCAGGTTGTTCGGCCCTGTTTCGCCGCCGGAACACCCATTAGGACTGGAAGCGGCGCAATTTTGATTGAAAATTTGAAGGCGGGAGACATTGTTCTTTCTCGGAATGAATCCGATCCGGATGGTCAGGTTGATGGCAAGATTGTCGAGGAGGTGTTTGTACGGTCTGCCAACATTTTGAATGTTGTGGTTCAAGGTCGTGTCATCCGAACGACGTCTTAACACCCTTTTTGGGTGGATGGAAAAGGGTGGACTGCGGCTGGGGAGCTAAAACCCGGTGACCAATTACTGACAGTTAATAAATCCAAGCTGCCAGTGAAAAATGTGGTCGGAACCGGGGATACTGAAACGGTTTACAACTTCCGGGTTGCTGACTGGCATACGTATTTTGTGGGGGACAATGGTTGGGACTTTGAAATCTGGGTCCATAATGCTTGTGGACCGGGGGCAAATACGACAAATCAGACCACTGGACCTAACCATCACATAGCAACAAATAAAAATTGGATTTCAAACCTTACAGGGGGGTCGCGTGTGTCAAGTTGCGCACATTTGTTTTGTGACCTTGTGAAGTCAGGGTCGTTCTAAATGATCAGGGCCTATCTAGCCCCGACCACCTCAAGAGCCTCCTTTCTTGAGTTTTGGCTTTGAAGCTTTTCCATGTCCAGATAACGCCTCGATCCCCACTGGGTCGCCGCGACATGCCTCAGCCTGGCAGATACCAGCATCAAGGCGGACCGCCCATCCGGGAAATTACCAACCACCCGGGTTCGCCTAGTTAAGTTTTCGAACTCAGCTATCCGGGGTAAAATTCACAAGCCTTTCCATGCCGGGGGAACATCTCCATTGCCCAGCCACAGCTTAAACACGGCTGATAATCAGGTTTTTTCCGTTAAAAAACCAATCCAGCAAGGCGCCATGCTTCACCGCCATCCTAATGTAAACCAGTAAAAAATCTCAAATCAATTGCGTAAAACCTCATGGACGGGCACTGCAAGGCCCCTTATCCTCATCATGGTCCGTCCAAGCGACCGTTTTTCGGGTCGGGCTTCCCGGGGCCGGAAGGGTCCCGGTCCTGCGAATTAGGGTAAAAAAGAGTTTGGTTCACCTGTCGGGTTCGTGTCCCCGATTCCCCGGCCCAGCTCAGAGAATTTGTGGCGCGATGCGCCTTTTGGTTTTTCCGTTCGGTTTCCTAGGAGCGGCCTGTCATGGCAAAGAAATTCAGGGTGGCGATGGTGGGTCTGGGCTTCGGGGCTGAATTCATCCCCATCTACCAGCGCCATCCACTCGGCAGCGTCGAGGCCATCTGCCGCCGCAACGAGCAGGAACTCAACGCCGTCGGTGACAAGTTCGGCATCGCCAAGCGCTACACCAAATACGAGCAGGTCCTGGCTGACAAGGACATCGACTTCGTCCACATCAACTCGCCCATCCCCGACCACGGTTGGATGTCCATCGAGGCGCTCAAGGCCGGCAAGCATGTCATGTGCACCGTCCCCATGTCCACCTCCATCGACGAGTGCGAGAAGATCTGCCAGTTGGTGCAAGACACCGGCCTCAAGTACATGATGGCCGAGACCGTCGTCTACAGCCGCGAGTTCCTCTTCATCAAGGACATGTACACCAAGGGCGAGCTGGGCAAGATCCAGTACATGGCCGCCTCCCACCCGCAGGACATGGACGGCTGGCCCGAGTACTGGGAACGCATGATCCCCATGCACTACGCCACCCATGTCGTCAGCCCCGTGCTGGGCCTGGTCAACGGACGCGCCGAGTATGTCAGTTGCTTCGGCTCTGGCACCATCCGCGAGGATCTGGCCAGGAAGTCCGGCAACAAGTATGCCGTCGAATCCTGCCACATCAAGATCAAGGATTCCGACATCAGCGCGCACATCTGGCGCTTCCTGTTCGACACCGCGCGCCAGTACCGCGAAAGCTTTGATGTTTACGGCACCAAGAAGAGCTTCGAGTGGGCGCTGGTCGAGGGGGAACCCCATGTCATGCACACCGCCAAGAAGCCCGAGCATGAGATCGCCAGCAAGGTCGAGGTGCCCGATTTCGCGCACGTGCTGCCCGAGCCCATCCGCATGTTCACCAAGTCCATCCAGGATGCCGAGCACCTCTCGTTCATCCAGGGCGGCGGCCACGGCGGCTCCCACCCCCACATGGTGAATGAGTTCCTCAACTCCCTCGCCGAAAACCGCGATCCATGGCCCAACGCCGTCCAGTCCGCCAACTGGACCTGCGTCGGCATCTGTGCCCACCAGTCCACCGAGCAGGGCGGCAAGATCGTCCACCTGCCCCAGTTCACCCAGGCCTGATCCGCCGCCGTCCGGGGCCGGCCCCGGACGGATTTTTTTGAATTGAGTTCGCAACCAGTCAGGAGTTCGGAAGATGAGTTATTTCCCCAATATCGGCAAAATCCAGTACGAAGGCCCCGCCAGCAAGAACCCTCTTGCGTTCCGCCACTACAACCCCGAGGAGGTGGTCGAAGGCAAGAAGATGAAGGATCTCCTTCGCTTCACCGTCTGCTACTGGCACACCTTCCGCGGCACCGGCAGCGACCCGTTCGGCCCCGGCACGCTGCTCCGTCCTTGGGACGATGGTTCCGAATCGGTCGAGAACGCAATCAAGCGCGTCGATGTTGCCTTTGAATTCATCGAAAAGCTCGGCTGCCCCTTCTACGCCTTCCACGACCGCGATGTGGCGCCCGAAGGCAAGACCCTCGCCGAGTCGAACAAGAACCTCGACGCGGTGGCCAAGGCCCTCAAGGCCGCCCAGCAGCGCACCGGCATCAAGCTGCTGTGGGGCACCGCCAACCTGTTCTCCAACCCCCGATTCATGCACGGCGCGGCCACAAGCTGCAACGCCGATGTCTTCGCCCACTCCGCCGCCCAGGTGAAGAAGGCGCTCGAGGTCACGCACGAGTTGGGTGGCGAGAACTATGTCTTCTGGGGTGGCCGCGAGGGCTACCACAACCTGTTCAACACCGACATGAAGCGTGAACTCGACCACTTGGCCAAGTTCATGCACATGGCGGTCGATTACGCCAGGAAGATCGGCTTCAAGGGCCAGTTCCTCTTCGAGCCCAAACCCAAGGAACCCACCAAGCACCAGTACGACTTCGATGTCGCCGCTTGCTTGAACTTCTGCCGGCAGTACGGCTTGATGGATCATGTGAAGATGAACATCGAGACCAACCACGCCACCCTGGCTGGCCACACCATGATGCACGAGCTGGAATACGCCCGCATTCAGGGCGCCCTCGGCAGCATCGATGCCAACACCGGCGATCCGCTCCTGGGTTGGGATACCGACCAGTTCCCCACGGATATCTACCTCACCACCCAATGCATGCTCGTCATCCTCGAGCAGGGCGGCCTCACCCCCGGTGGCGTCAACTTCGACGCCAAGGTCCGCCGCGAGAGCTTCGAGCCTGTCGATCTGTTCCATGCCCACATCGGCGGCATGGATGCCTTCGCCCGCGGCGCCAAGATCGCCGCCGCCATCCGCAAGGACGGCGTCCTCAAGGACTTCCTCAAGAACCGCTACCGCTCCTATGATGCAGGGGTGGGGGCCGAGATCGAGGCCGGCAAGGCCAGCTTCGAATCGCTCGAGAAATATGTGCTGGGCAAGGCCGCCCTCGAGCCGAACGAGTCCGGCCGTCAGGAAATGCTCGAGAACATCATCAACCAGTACATCTGACCCTCAGCGGCCGCCCTGCACCCCCGAACGGGCGTGGAGGCGCGTGCCGGTTGCCCGGTCAGGTTAATTCCTCCAAGCCGCGCCCGGTTACCTCCGGCCGGCTGCATTGGTTCGAATGGTCGGTTCAAGAACTGCCGAGGTGGATCATGTTCCTCTCCATGCTGATTTCCGCTCTTGCTGTCGGACCCGCCGCCGATCCCGCGCCCTCCACTCCGGTGCGGGTCCTGTTCTTGGGGGACAACGGGCATCACCAGCCAGCCCTCCGTTATCGCCAATTGGCCTCCGCGTGGGCCAAGGAGCCCATCCGCATGGAGTACACCGAGGATGCAAAGGTCCTCAACCCGGATACCTTGGCCAAATACGATGCGCTAATGGTCTATGCCAACCACGCCAAAATCGAGCCGGAACAGGAGAAGGCCCTGCTCGATTTTGTCCGCTCGGGCAAGGGCTTTGTCCCGGTGCACTGCGCTTCCTACTGCTTCCTCAATTCCCCCGAATACATCCGGCTGGTGGGCGCCCAGTTCCAGCGTCATGGCACCGGCACTTTCACCACCATCGTGAAGGAGCCCGGCCATCCCATCCTCAAGGGCCTCAAACCCTTTGAAAGCTGGGATGAGACCTATGTCCACCACAAACACAACCCAGAGGGCCGCACCGTCCTCGAAACCCGCAAGGAAGGTTCAGGCGAGGAGCCCTGGACTTGGGTGCGCGAGGAGGGCAAGGGCCGCGTCTTCTACACCGCCTGGGGCCACGATCAGCGCACCTTCGGCTATCCCGCGTTCCATAAGCTCCTGCAGCGCGGCCTGTATTGGGCGGTCGCCCGCGACCCCGAATCCGCCGGTTCCTACCGCGGCGCGCCCGACATGACCCCCATCGCCAAAGACCTGCCCCCATTCGAATACCAGGCAGCCAAGGTCCCCTTCTACGATCCCGATCGCCGCAGCGGTGGCCCGACCAAGGATTCGCTCGGGCAGATGCAGAAACCGCTGTCGGTCGAGCAATCCATGCGCCACATCACCAATCCGGTCGATTTTGAGCTGAAACTGTTCGCTTCCGAACCGATGATCCAGGGCAAGCCCATCGCCATGAATTGGGACGAGCGCGGCCGGCTGTGGGTGGCGGAGACAGTTGATTATCCCAACGAGAAAAGGCCTCCCGGTCAGGGCCGGGACCGCATCACCATCCTCGAGGACACCAACGGCGACGGCGTGGCCGACAAGTCCACCGTCTTCGCCGACAAGTTGTCCATCCCCACCAGCATCATCTTTGTGAAGGGTGGCCTCCTGGTGCATCAGGCGCCTGAAACCCTGCTGCTCACCGACACCAACGGCGATGATGTCGCCGACCAGCGCAAGGTCCTGTTCACCGGCTGGAATGTCGGCGACACCCACGCCGGCCCCAGCAACCTGAACTACGGCCTCGACAACTGGATCTACTTCATGGTCGGTTATTCCGGCTTCCGCGGTTCGGTGGGCGGGGAGGAACTCGACTTCCGCACAGGCTTCGTCCGCATGAAGCCCGATGGCTCCAAGATGGAGTTCCTGCGCAACACCAACAACAACTCCTGGGGGATCGGCCTGTCCGAGGAGGGCATTCTTTTCGGCTCCACCGCCAACGGCAACCCCAGTGAGTACATGCCCATCCCCAACCGCTACTACGAGGCGGTGCGCGGCTGGTCCTCCACCGTGCTGCGCGGCATTGCCGGCAACCCCAAGTTTGCCAACATCACCGACAAGATCCGCCAGGTCGACTGGCACGGTGGCTTCACCGCCGCGGCCGGCCATGCCCTCTACACCGCCAGGAACTACCCCAGGGAATACTGGAACCGCACCTCCTTCGTGGCCGAACCAACAGGCCACCTGTTGGCCACCTTTGAGATCCAGCCCGAGGGCGCCGATTTCCGTTCCCGACCCTCCTGGAACCTGTTGGCAGGTGACGATGAATGGGTGGCCCCCATCGTGGGCGAGGTCGGCCCCGATGGCAATGTCTGGGTCATCGATTGGTACAACTACATCGTCCAGCACAACCCCACCCCCGCCGGCTTCACCACCGGCAAGGGCAACGCCTACGAGATCCCGCTGCGCGACAAGACCCACGGCCGCATCTACCGCCTGGTGGCCAAGCAAAATCCAGGCGATCTGACGTTCAGCCTCAAAGGCGCTTCCCCGGAAAAGTTGGTCGCCACGCTCCGCAATCCCAACCTGTTCTGGCGCCGACATGCCCAACGCCTGCTGGTGGACCGCGGCCAGAAGGATGTGGTCCCCGCCCTGCTGGAAATCTTGGCCACTCCCAAGGTGGATGAGATCGGTCTCGATGTGGGCGCCATGCACGCCATCTGGACCCTCCACGGTTTGGGGTCCCTGGGCGATGACAAGGTGGCCCAGGCCATCACCGCTGCATTGAAACACCCCGCTGCCGGCGTCCGCCGCAACGCCGCCCTGGCCCTGCCCGAAACTGTCGAGGCGGCCACTGCCATCATCGAGGCTGGCCTAACCGCCGATCCCGATGCTCAGGTCCGCTTGGCAGCCTTCCTCGCCCTGGCCGATCGCCCCGCCAGCCCCAAGGCTCCCGAGGCCCTGGCAAAGGCTTTGGTGGATCCAGTCATCACCGGTGATCGCTGGCTGCCCGATGCCGTCACCGCCGCCGCCGCCCGCCAGGAAGGCTCTTTCCTGGGCCTCTGGTTGACTCAACCCGGCGATCCAGGTGCCACCTCCACCAAAGTCGCATCCATAGTGGCCGAGCATGTCGCCCGGGGCAAACCGGCCGGCCGCGCGGATGAACTGGTCCAGGCTCTTGCCGCCGCCAATCCCGACCGTGCCGCCGTGGTGCTGAAGGGGCTGGTGAAAGGCTGGCCCGAAGGCAAGGTGGCCCTGAATGCCCAAAGCGACAAGGCGCTGGAAACCTTGCTGACCAAGTTGCCGGCCGATGCCCGGGGCGACCTGATACGCCTGGGTGACCGCTGGCAGGTGGAAACCCTTCTGAAGCAGACCGAAAAGCTGGTCAAGGACCTGATGAAAACCATCCAGGATGCCAAGGCGTCCGAGACGGACCGTATTGCCGCCGCCTCCCAGGCTGTTGATTTCGGTAAAAAAGACCCGGCGTTGGTCAAAACCTTGCTCGGCCTCATCACCCCACAGGCCTCGCAGGACCTTGCCCGTGGCCTGGTGGAGGCGATCGGCAAATCCGAGGCCCCTGTGGGCAAGGAGATCATCGATGCCTCCTCCGGGTGGAGTCCCTCCATCCGTAACCAGGCCCTGCGTCTGCTCGCCCAGCGCACCGGTTGGACGCCTGCCCTGCTCGACGCCTGCGAGAAGGGCACCCTGCGCCTGACGGATCTGCCGCTCGACCAGCAGCGCGCCATGGCCGACCACCCCGATCGCAAGATTGCGGGCCGTGCCCGGACATTGTTGATGTCGGGTGGTAGCCTTCCCAGCGCCGACCGGCAAATGGTGATCCACCAGCTTGAGGGCGTCACCAAAAAGACCGGCGACGCCCCACATGGCAAGGCCGTCTACCTCCAGCATTGCGCCAAGTGCCACCTGCACAATGGGGTCACCGGTCCCGGCGTTCCTCCCGGCGGCATCGGGCCGGAGCTTTCCGGCATGGCAGCCCACCCCAAGGAAGAGTTGCTGATCCACATCATGGATCCAAGCCGCGGCGTGGAGGGCAACTTCCGGGCATGGACTGTGGTCACCACCAAGGGCCAGATCATCAGCGGCCTGATGAACTCCGAGACCAAGACCTCCCTCGAACTGGTTGATGCCGAGGGCAAGAAGTTTGTCCTCAACCGATCCGATATCGAGGAGATCAGCGTCTCGCCCAAATCGCTGATGCCCGAGGGTTTCGAGAAGCAGATCAACGAGAAAGACTTGACCGACCTGCTCGAGTTCATGACCCAGCGCGGAAAGTTCCTTGCGTTGCCCCTCGACAAGGTCGCCACCATCGCTACGGATCGCGGCATGTTCTTCGGACCCGAGTCCGAGGGTGACCGCATGATTTTCGATGATTGGAAGCCAAAAACATTCGCCGGTGTGCCCTTCGCACTCATCGATCCCAAGGGCGGAACCAAGGCCAATGCGATCATGCTGTATGGGACCAACGGGGTCACCGCGCCCAAAATGCCAAGGCAGGTTTCCATGACTGTGGGGGGAAATGTCCGGGCCATTCATCTTTTATCGGGCGTGGGAGGTTGGAATTATCCTGCCATACCCAAGGGATCCACCAGTATGATCGTCCGGTTGGTCTACGAGGACGGTAGCAAGGAGGACCATCCGCTGAAAAACGGCGAGCACTTCTCCGACTACATTCGCCGGGTCGATGTACCCGGTTCCAAGTTCGCCTTCGACCTGCAGGGCAAACAGATTCGCTACCTGAGCGTGGTGCCCAATAAGCAGGCACCACTCAAGGCCATCGAGTTCGTCAAGGGCCGCGATGCCAGTGCCCCGGTCGTGATGGCGGTGACGATCGAGAGTCCCTGATCCCTTCGTGAGTGTCGGTTAACGTGCAAGTAGCGAGGCCGGCCAGTTGATCTGGCCGGCCTCGCTACTTGCACGATGGGTCTTGTTGAATCAGCCGACCTTCACGCCCTTCCAGAATGCCACATAACCCGCGATCCGCTTGGCCGATTCCTTCGGGGTGGCGTAGAACCACGCGGCATCGGTGTTCTTCTTCCCTTCCACTTCAATGTGGTAGTACCGTGCCTGCCCCTTGGCGTGGCAAGTTGTGGTGGTTGGGCTGGGTTGGAAGTATTGCATCTTCAAAGCAGAGGCGGGGAAGTAATGGTTGCCTTCCACCAGGATCGTTTCATCCGATTCAGCCAGTACCGCGCCATTCCACACAGCCTGGACAACGAAGTCTTCTTTGGAGCCAAGGGCCATGGTGGTAGTTCTCCCGGATAGCAAGTACCAAAACCTCATCTTAGCAAATGCCGGGTTTCCTTGCTCCCGAAGGGTCTGTTTCAGCCGCCATTCGCCACCGAAAGGCAAAGGACGGCGAACCATGCCCTCGAATCCGTCAAAACCTTGTCCACCCTCAACCCTATCCTTGCGCAGCGCCCAGCCAGTTCCTGGATGTCCTGCTTGTACGAATTCTCCGTGTGGATGGTTTCACCCTCTGTCAGCTGGAAGGTTTTGTCCGCCAGACGGATGGTTTGGTTTCTCAGGCTGACCAGATGCATTTCCACCCGGCCCAGCTCCGGGTTGTACACGGCCCGGTGGGCGAATTGGTCCACCTCGACCTGCGCCCCCAGTTCGTCACGCATGCGCACGAGCAGGTTCTTGTTGAACGCCGCCGTCACACCCTGCGCATCGTCATAGGCGGGTACTAAAATGCTGGCATCCTTGCGCAGATCAACACCCAAAATGATCCCGCCTCCCTCACCGGCAAGGACGGCAAAACTAGCAAGCAGGCGGTCTGCCTCGTGCGGCTCGAAGTTGCCCAGCGTCGATCCCGGGAAGAAGATCACCCGTTTCCTGGAACGGATTGCTGGCAGCGAGATACCGGTGGTGAAGTCGGCGCACAGCGGCACCACATTCAAGCCGGGCCTTTCCCTCCTCAGTACCGTGGCCGCCTGGCGCAGGTGAGCGCCCGAAACATCCAGCGGGATGAACGCGGCTGGCGATTTCAACCGGTCGAGAATCAGACGCGCCTTGGTCAGATTCCCGGCGCCCGGTTCCACCAACAGGCAATCCGGCCCGCAAAAATCAGCCAAATCACCGGCATTGTCCGAGAGGATACCCATCTCCGTGCGAGTCGGGTAATACTCGGGCAGACGGGTGATCTGCTCGAACAATTCCGAGCCCTTCTCGTCGTAAAAATACTTGGGGGGCGTTCGTTTCGCGGTCTTGGAAAGACCCGAAAGCATGTCGGCGAGAAAAGGTGATTTCCGCGCGGTCACGGAAGCCTTGGTCACCCGGGATGCCGAACGGGCGATGGCGGGGCGCTTTTGGAACACGGGTCGTGCGGTCATGGAAGGTGGTCCTTGGCCAATCTCAGGCCGGTGAATTGCCAGCGGGCATCGGGTGGGAAGAAATTACGGTAAGAGGCTCGGCTGTGTTGCATCGGGTGCGAGGGCGTGACGCACGATGCGCCCCGAAGCACCATCTGGTTGCACATGAATTTGCCGTTGTATTCGCCCAGCGCCCCCGCTGCCGGCCGGTAGCCGGGATATGCCGTGTAGGGACTGGAGGTCCATTCCCAAACCTGCCCGGGCTCTCCGGTTTGGTGGGTGGGGTGAAGGCCCTGTCGCCGTGAGGCAGGCATCGCTGCCCCACAGGCGGTTTCCCATTCAGCCTCGGTGGGCAACCGGCATTCCGCCCAGCGGGCGAACGCGTCCGCCTCGTAAAAACTGAGGTGGGCAACCGGTTCGTTCGGTGCGACGGGGCGGAGTCTCTCCAGCGTGTATTGCCACCACCCGCCGTCCCGGTTTTGCCAATAAAGAGGACTGTCCCACTGCTGGGCTTTCCGACAGGCCCAGCCATCCGATAGCCAGAGCTCGGGGCGGTCATAACCTCCAGACCGCATGAATGCCATGAACTCCCCGCAGGTGACCGGTTTGTCAGCGATGCGGAATGGACTGAGAAACTGCTGGTGCCTGGGCGATTCGTTGTCAAAGGCGAAACCTTGCCCATCATGCCCGATTAAAACCAGACCGCCCGGATGCTCAATCCAGCGGGCGGATTTCGTTGAGATATCGTTCGTGTTGTTGGCCGGATGGTTTGGGCTGTAAACCGGACACAGCGGATTGAGCGCGAAGGCGTGCTTCAGGTCAGTCAGCAGCAGTTCCTGGTGCTGCTGCTCATGATGCAGGCCCAGTTCGATGACAGGCAGCAACCCTTCCAGGCCGTCTGTCCCCAAATTTTCCAACAGCCGTTTGACCCGCTGGTTGACCGCCTCGCGGTAATCAAACACTTCGTGGACTGTCGGTCTCGACAACTGCCCACGCTGAGACCGGGGCCACCGCGGGCCTTCCGCCTCGTAGTAGGAATTGAACAGGAAATGGTAGAGCGGATGGTGCGGTTGGAAGGACTTTTCCCGGTCACGCAGCACAAAGGTCTCGAAAAACCAGGTGGTGTGCGCCAGATGCCATTTGGGCGGACTGCAATCGGGCATGGATTGCAGTTGGAAGTCCTCGTTTTTAAGGGGTGAGCACAGTGACTCGGTTTGTTCCCTCACCCCAAGGAAAAGCGATAGCAATTCCTCCCGGTCCTTCGGCAGTCGGGACCATTGGCGTGAGGGGTCGATGGTCATGCAAAGCTCTTGAAAAACAGTTGATGGTTGGGAGGACTGGTCGATTGGAGAGGACCGACAATTAGTAGGCGAACTGCTGGCGGGTGACGGTGTCTAAAAAAAGGAAATTCACTTTTCCCCAAGGTTCCTCTGGTTCTCCGGCAGGTTTTCTTCGCTTTGGAACCCTTTTCAGCTGGAACGGCAGCGCTGATGACGAGGGACCCGGGCTGCAGGCGGTAAATCGCTCTGCTTCGGGATGAGGGAATGGCGGGAAAGTACGATAATTCCAAGGACTGATTCTTGGAAAATCAAGCCATCATCATTAACTTGGTATAGTTAGTGAAGTATGATGGAAGGGCGATCATAGATCCGCGACTGACTGCGAAAGAGCCTATGAACCACTACCAACAACTCGAGGCCGAGGCCATCGAGATCCTGCGCGAGGCGGTGGCCGGCGCGCGCAAGCCGGTGATGATGTATTCCATCGGCAAAGACTCTTCCGTGATGCTGCACCTGGCGCGCAAGGCTTTCTATCCCGCCCCGCCCCCGTTCCCCCTGCTCCATGTGGACACCACCTGGAAATTCCAGGCCATGTACGCCCACCGGGAGCGCATGGTGAGGGAATCCGGCATGGAACTGCTGGTCCACACCAACCCCGAGGGGCTGAAGGCTGGCGTGAACCCCTTCACCCACGGCTCCAACTACCACACCGATGTCATGAAAACCCAGGCCCTGCGCCAGGCCCTGGATCAGCACGCCTTCGATGTGGTTTTCGGGGGTGCCCGCCGCGACGAGGAGAAGTCCCGCGCCAAGGAGCGCATCTTCTCCTTCCGGTCTGCCGGCCACCGCTGGGACCCCAAGGCCCAGCGTCCGGAACTTTGGAACCTTTACAACACCCGCACCCGTCCGGATGAGACGATCCGCGTCTTCCCCCTGTCGAATTGGACCGAACTCGACATCTGGCAGTACCTGCATGTCGAGCAGATTCCCATCGTCCCGCTCTACTTCGCCGCCGAGCGACCCGTCGTGAAGCGGGGTGGCATGTGGATCATGGTCGATGACCACCGCATGCCGCTCGAGCCCGGCGAGAAGCCGGAGATGCGCATGGTGCGGTTCCGTACCCTCGGCTGCTACCCCCTCACTGCCGCCCTCGAGAGTCCCGCGACCACGATGGAGGAGATCATCGCCGAAACCTTCAACACCGTCAGCTCGGAACGCCAGGGCCGCCTGATCGACAGCGACACGCCCGGCTCCATGGAAAAGAAGAAGCAGGAAGGGTACTTCTAATGGCCGAGCTGCACGCGAAAAACATCGCCGAATACCTCGAGGAGCAACGCCGCAAGGAGACGCTCCGTTTCATCACCTGTGGCAGCGTCGACGATGGCAAAAGCACGCTGATCGGTCGGCTGCTTTACGAGTCGAAGTGCATCTTCGACGACCAGCTCAAGGCGCTCGAAAGCGACTCCAAGCGCTACGGTACCACCGGGGAGAAGATCGATTTCGCGCTCCTGGTCGACGGCCTGGAGGCCGAGCGCGAGCAGGGTATCACCATCGATGTGGCCTACCGCTTTTTCGCCACCGATCGCAGGCGGTACATCGTCGCCGACACCCCCGGCCACGAGCAGTACACCCGCAACATGGCCACCGGCGCCTCCACCGCCCAGTTGGCCATCCTGCTGATCGACGCGCGCAAGGGCATACTGCCCCAGACGCGCCGCCACCATCGCATCGTCACCATGATGGGTATCCGCCATATCGTGCTGGCGGTGAACAAGATGGATCTGGTGAACCATGAAGAGTCGGTCTTCCGGAAGATCGAGGCCGACTACCGCGAGTTCGCCAAAGACGCCCACCTGACCACGCTGCAGGCGATTCCCCTCGCCGCCGTGCACGGCGACAATGTGATGAAGGCTAGCGGCAACATGCCCTGGTACCAGGGGCCGACGCTGTTTGAGCACCTCGACACGATAGATGTCAGCCACAAGGCCACCCGCGAGGCGTTCCGCCTGCCGGTGCAGTGGGTCAACCGGCCCAACTTGAACTACCGCGGGTTCTGCGGGCGCATCGCCGAGGGCAAGGTCCGTCCCGGGGACAAGGTCCGTATCCTTCCCTCCGGTCGCACCACCACGGTCAAGGAAATCGACTTCTTTGACCAGAAACTGTCCGAAGCCGAGGAGGGGGCTTCGGTCACCCTCACGCTGAACGAGGAGGTGGATGTCAGCCGGGGTGACCTGATCGTGGCGGCCGACTCGCCGCCCGAGGTGGCTGATCAGTTCCAGGTGCGCATCCTGTGGATGGCCGAGGACACCATGGTCCCCGGGCGTTCCTATTGGCTGAAGATGCACACCAAGGAAATCACCGCCACGGTGATGGAGATCAAGTATCGCGAGGATGTGAACACCGGGGCCCATCTGGCTGCCAAGGTGCTCCACCTGAACGAGATCGCGGTCGCCACGCTGTCCACCAGCCATCCGGTCGTGTTCGAACCCTACTCCACCAACCGGGTCTTGGGCGGGTTCATCCTGATCGACAAATTGACCTGCGCCACCGTGGGCGCGGGTATGGTGGAGTTCGCCCTGCGCCGGTCCAGCAATGTGCACTGGCAGGCTCTGGAGGTGAACAAGGCGCAGCGCGCGTTCCTGAAACACCAGACACCCCGCTGCGTGTGGTTCACAGGGTTGTCCGGCTCTGGCAAATCGACCGTGGCCAATCTTCTGGAGAAGCGCCTGCACGCCGGGGGTCGGCACACCTACATGCTGGATGGCGACAATGTGCGCCATGGGCTGAACCGCGACCTGGGATTCACCGAGGCCGACCGGGTGGAAAACCTGCGTCGGGTGGCGGAGGTAGCCAAGCTGATGGTGGATGCCGGGCTGATCGTGCTGGTCAGCTTCATCTCCCCCTTCAAGGCGGAACGCCGAGCCGCCCGTGAGCTGTTCGGTGAAGGAGAGTTCCTCGAGGTCCATGTCAGCACCCCCATGGAGGAGTGCGAGAAGCGGGATGTGAAGGGCCTGTACGCCAAGGCCCGCCGCGGCGAGCTGAAGAACTTCACCGGCATCGACAGCCCCTACGAGGCGCCTGAGCACGCCGAACTGACTATCGACACCAGCAAGCAGTCCCCCGAGGATTGCGCCCTGGCGGTTTTGCGTCTGGTCGAGGGGAAATAGTTCAGGCCCATCACCGGGCCTTGCAAAAGCTTGGAAATCCCGGAGGCTAAGGGAAAGACCTTTGCCCCCGGGGTTCCGCCGATGACATGCTGCTCCATAATCCGGAAAAACCTGATAGCCGTCTTGACGCTGGTGGGCTGCTTGGCGGTTCGTCCTGCGCAAGCCGAAGACGCCAAACCTATCCGCGTGATGAGCTTCAACATCCGTTATGGAACGGCCAAAGACGGTGAGAATTCCTGGACCAAACGGCGTGATTTCCTGGTCGACACCATTCGGCAGTTTGATCCGGACCTGCTCGGTACCCAGGAAACTTTGGCGGATCAGAAGGATTTTCTGGCTGAAAAGCTTGCCGGGTATGAGGCTCATGGTGTGGGCAGAGATGATGGCAAGCTGAAAGGCGAGATGGCGGCGCTGTTTTTCAGGAGGGACCGGTTTGAGAAAATCAGCGGTGGGCACTTTTGGTTGAGCGAGTCGCCGGACACCGTGGGCAAGAAGGGGTGGGATGCGGCGCTGCCGCGTCTGGTCAGTTGGGTGAAGCTGCGGGAAAGCAAGGCGCCCGATGAATTGCCCCTGCTGTTCCTGAATACCCATTTCGATCACATGGGGGTGCAGGCGCGGGAGGAATCGGCCAGGCTGATCCGCGCCAAAATCAGTCAATTGGGGCAGGGGTGCCGGGTGGTGGTGACCGGCGACTTTAACGCTGGCGAGGGCAGCAAACCGTACCAGGCCCTGTTTGGATCCGAAGGCAAGGCGGCCAGCCCGGTGGAGGATACCCTGAGGGTTTACAAAACGGTCCGGGGGAAGGAGGAAGGCACCTTCACCGCCTTCAAAGCTTCCAGCACCACCGGCGACCGGATCGATTGGATCGGGGCTTCCCGCCATTTCGAGGTGCGCACCGCGGGCATTGATCGCACGCAGAGGAACGGGGCGACGCCTTCTGACCACTTTCCGGTGACCGCTGTCCTTCGGGCCCAAGGCAAGCCCGGGACAAAAAAGACCCTGCGGGTGCTGTGCTACAACATCCACCATGGCCGGGGCACTGATGACAAGGTGGACCTGCCGCGGCTGGCCAGGGTGATCCGGGGTGTGGATCCGGACCTGGTGGCGCTGCAGGAGGTGGACAACAAGACCAAGCGAACGGGCGGGGTGGATCAGACCGCGGAACTTGCCCGGCTGACTGACCTGCATGGGTTGTTTGGCCGGCAGATCGATTTTCAGGGTGGCACATACGGGCAGGCGGTGCTGAGCCGATTCCCGATCACGGGTAGCGAGATCCATGTGCTGCCGGGTGAACCCGACCGGGAGACCCGGATCGCCTTTGAGACCCGCATGAGCATTTTCGAAAAGGAGCATTCCTTTGTCAGCACGCACCTGCACCACCAGAGCAACGATTTTCGGGTGAAGCAGGCGGATAAGATCCGAGAGGTGTTTGCTGGGGCGGACCGGCCGGTTTTGGTGGTGGGCGATCTGAATGCTTACCCCAAAAGCAAGCCGCTTGAGGTATTCAGGAAGGATTGGGGCAATGCCACAGCGGCCAAGCCCATCCCAACCTTCCCCTCGCAACAGCCGGCCAACCAGATTGATTACATTCTGTTCAAACCAAACAACTGTTTTCTCGTACAGCAGGTGAAGGTTCTGGAAGAGCCGGTGGCATCGGACCATCGGCCGATCTTCGCGGTTTTGGAACCCGCAGGGCAGTGACAGTGAAAGGGAAGGTGGGAGATGGCGAGCGAGAAGGATGTGCTGTTTTTGTTGCCCCCGGCGTTTCCTGATGCCAAGCAGGGAGCGGGTGATTTTTTCTGCCCGGACTGTGTGACCGTGAACGGGATCCTGGCGTATCACCCGCACCTGCGTGACCGGATCGAGGTGAAGGTGGCTCCCTTTGCGCGACCGCGGCAGGAGGTGATCGCACTGCTGGGGCCGGACCATCAAGGATGCCCAGTCCTTGTGCTTCCGGAAGAGGCGCCTGCCGAAAGCTCCCCGGTGCGCCGGTCGATCACCGGCCGGCAGTTTGTTGCCGGGGCGATGGATATCGGGGATTATCTGGCGAGAAAGTATGGCACGCCGGTGCCTCACCGGTAACCACCAGCCCGCAAGGTATTTATGAAGACGCCGCTGCTTCCCATGCTCCTGGGCGCCCTGGCCGGGGGCATGGGTTGGGGTATCCGCGGGCAGTACGGCCACGAGACCGGTGCGATGATGGCCGGCCTTCTGGTCAGTTCGGTGGCGGCGGTTTTGTTTGGTGGCCAGGCTTCGGGCCTTGGGACCTTGCGGGCCATCGCCTGGGGAACCCTGGGGATAGGCATTGGCGGGTCGATGACCTACGGCCAGATCATTGGGTGGACACAAAACCATCAAAACATTGGTGACTGGAATGCCTGGGCCTGGGGCATGCAGGGATTGGCTGTTACCGGGGCCATCTGGATTGGTTTTGGCGGCGCTTTTCTGGGCATGGGGCTTGGCGGGAAAAAATACACCGCCACGGAAATGCTGGTGCTGCTGGGGTGCTTGCTGGGGTTGTACCACCTGGGTGTCTGGCTGTTGAACCAGCCCTTCGATCCGAAGAATCAACAGTTGCCATGGCTGTATTTTTCCAACCGTCTCGACAAGCCGCGTTTTGAATGCTGGGGCGGGTTGGGATTGGCCCTGACCGGCCTGCTCGTTTACCTGGCAGGCAAAAACGACACGCTGGGATGGAGGTTGGGATGGTTCGGGGTGCTGGGCGGCGCGCTGGGGTTTCCTGGCGGGCAAAGCTGGCAGTCGTGGCACGCGTGGAACCGGGAGTGGATCGCAACGAGCTGGTTCGGCCCGTGGGCCAATCTGATCAACTGGTGGAACCTGATGGAGATCACCTTTGGCATGGTGATGGGGGCCACGCTGTTGCTCGGGCTTTGGTGGAACCGGGCGAGGATTCACCCGGCGGATCTGGACTGCGAGCTTTCTCAAGCGAAGGCCACCGATGGGTGGTTTCTGTTCGCGCATCTGACCCTGTTGAGCCTGGCGGAATTTCTGGAAGTGCCGTTGCTGAACACCTGGTACGGCTTGGGGCTGGTGATGGTGGTGCTGCCGCTGGTGGCCTCGGTGGAGTCTTGCCGTTGGTCGGGGTGGGTTGTCGGGCCGGTGGTGGTGCTGCCGATCGCCGGAAAAACCTTGCGGTATATGGTGGAAAGGCACGGTGAGCTGTCGGCGATGGATGGGCTGGTTTACCTGGTGGCACCCCTGGTGGTCGCCTTTTGCTTTGCCTGGCGGTTGAACCGAAAAGTCCGCCACGGATGCGATGGGTCTGGTGTTGGATGCCGGGTCTTGCTGTTCGGCGCCTGGATATTCTTTTTGTTGAACTTCGCGTTCTTTGATTATCCCTGGCCCTGGCAACCATGGACCGGACGCACCCCCAGTGCGCTGGTGTATGTGGTGTGCCTGGCGGGTTTGAGTTGGGTCGCCTTTGGAATGCCTGCTGAAAGGGCTTCTTGCCAAACCGGGGGACCTGTCCATTAGGCACGGTACAGAAAATTCTCTGGAACAAAAATATTTCGAATCTTAAACGGGGCAGGAGATTCAAGGAATAACCTTGCCCTTAAAGCTGGTGATTTGGCGTTTGGAAGGAAATAGGGTGTCGGGCTGGAGGTTTTTGCCACCCAGTCTGTTGGGGGCATTTTGGATTCCCTGCAAAGGGCACTGGCAACGGCGGCCACAAGCCCCTCGTTTTTTCCGGACAAACGACCGGGGCCATCCTCCAGCATCCGTTGCTTTTTCTGCAAGTCGGCCCGGCGGAAAGCGTCGACAAAAGCCAGCAAGGTAAGCTGTGAGGTTGCAATATTCTGATTAAGCTCGTCAATCACTTGGCGGGCAGTCAGCATCAAAAAGCTCCTCCACCATAAGTTGAGAGCGCATGGGTAAACTTGCGGCCGGGAAAAAGTGAACCACCACCTCAAAAACTTCGGCCGCTGTTTTCAGATCCAAAACCCTTGCCAGTGTCTGAATATCATCCTTGTCAACGGGGCCCCTGGCGGCGAGGCATTTCATTGCCAACAGCGTGCGCGGGTTGGCCACCAATACCTCCAGGTTGGGCCATTGATTCCATTCTTCAAACTCGGCGTTTTGTGGCAGAAAACCTTTGGCGGCATCGTTCAGCCAATCCTGGGGTAGATTCAGCTCTTCGGCAATCCTCTCGGCTGCGGCCCTAAGGATTTGAGGTTCGGTGAACCAGCCATCCACATCTTTGGTTGCCGGCCGTGCAAAGTGTACCAAGCACATCACAGCTCCACCAACCAAATAGATTTGACCTTTCACGCCCTGTTTTGCCAGTTCGTCATTCAGGGCGCCCAGAGCCCTGATGATCAATTCTCGAGTAATTAAGTGATCGTTCATTTTATTCCGGACTTACCGGTCTCCCTATCTAAATTATAGATAGGTTGTCCGTTTTTATAAAGGGTACGGATCAGGCCAGGGCGTCGCGGAGGATGGAGGCGTTGGCGACGAGGGGGGAGGGGCGGGCGGTGCGGTCCATGAGGGTGGTTTCGGGGTCGAAGCCGAGCAGGTGGTAGATGGTGGCGAGGATGTCCTTGGGGCTGATGGGGCGCTCGGCGACGGTGCCGGCGATGCGGTCGGAGCGCCCGATGACGCGGCCGCGGGCGATGCCGCCGCCGGCCAGCGCGATGCTGTAGACCTGCGCCCAGTGGTCGCGGCCGCCCCCGGCCACTTTTTGGATTTGCGGGGTGCGGCCGTGCTCGCTGAGGCAGACCACCAGGGTCTCGTCGAGGAGGCCTCGCTCGTCGAGATCCTCGAGCAGGCCGGCAAGGGCGTGGTCGAGTCCGGGGAGCAGCTCGTCCTTCATGCGGGGGAAGTGATCCCAGTGGGTGTCCCAACCGGTGCCGGCCAGACCGTATTCATCCCAGAAGACGCTGACAAAGCGGCTGCCGGCCTCGACCAGGCGGCGGGCGGCGAGAGCTGACTGGCCAAACAGGGTCTCGCCGTAGCGCTCGCGCGCCTTGACGGGTTCCTGACGCAGGTCGAGGGCGTCGCGGACGCGCTTCGAGCGGAGCAGGTCCATGGCGGAGGCGCGCTGGCGGCTCATGGCGGGGGCGCCCGGGATGGATTCGAAGCGGGGCTGGGCGAGCTCGAGTTGCTGGGCCAGGCTGACGCGCCTGCTCAGCCGATCGAGCACCAAGGAGTCATCGTTGGCGCCATCTCCCTCACTGAGGGTGAAACGGCAATCGGAGTTGACGCCCCGGTAGGGTTCGGGGGCTTCCCAGACTTTTTCCTGCAGGGTCTTTTTGGCGTTACGGGTGCCGTGGCCGATGAAACGGGTCCAGGTGGGGCTGTATTCACCGCCGAGAAAGGCGGGGTAGGGGCCGGCCCGCTGCACCTCGCCGACGCGTTGGCTGGAGAACGGGAACGGAAGGGCGAGGTTGTCGGGGATGGGGGCCTTACTGCCCCGGGAGCGGAAGAGGTAGTCGACCACGGAGCCGATGTACGGCCAGTGTCGGGCGTCACGGGGTGCCAGTTCCATGGCGACATCGATGGTGGGCACGCCGGTGGTGGCGAAGGCGACGCCGTGGATGGGGTGCTGGTGGGTGACGCTGCGGAGGATGGTCATTTTGTCCGCCACGCGGGCTAGGCGGGGCAGGCGATCGCAGAAGCGGATGCCCGGGATGCTGGTGGGCATGTGGCCAAACTCGCCACGGATCTCCACGGGGGCATCCGGCTTGGGATCGAAGGTTTCCAGCTGGCTAGGGGCGCCGTAGAGGTAAAGCAGAATGCAGGATTTGGCCTTGGGGCTGGAACCGGCGGCCTGAACCTTGAGCAGGTCGGCCAGACTGATGCCCGCCAGGGTGGACCCGCCAATCTGCAGCCAATCACGCCGGCTGAGGCCGGAACAGGCTTGTCGGCGGGAACCAAGGATCCGGATCATCAAAGACCTCCGGGGAGAGCCGGAAGGAAGTCAGGCAGGCTTCCCAAGTCTACCTTTTTGGCCGGTGGCCGCAAGGCAAAGGGAGCATCCGGACCGCTTTTCCGGGGCCCGGAGACAGCCTGATTTGCCTAACCGGCATAGGGGTGACCCAAGGTAGGCGCCCCGCCTTTTGTTTTTTCGGACCGAAAGGGGGCCCGGCAGCAGTCTGAGGCAGTGGGATCGGGGTATAACCAAGGCAATCTTCGGAGGGATTCGCATGCGTTTGGGAAGCCTTGGTTTGATGGCGTTGCTGGGGATTTGCGCCGGTATGCGGGGGGATGCCCTGGACCGGATGACCGCCGAGAAGTTGGCGGCGGTGCGGGCCAGCGTGGCGGAGTGGGCCAAGCAGCGGCAGGAGGTGGCCCGGCCCGGACCCTGGAAGGAATACCGAGCCAACCTGCATGTGCACTCGGCGTTCTCGCACGACAGCCGGGGGAAGATCGACGACATCGTTGCCTCGGCCAAGAAGGCGGGCACGCAGGTGCTGATGTTCACGGAGCACCCGGCGGCGCACTATGACTTTGTCAAGGACGGGCACCAGGGGATGCGGGATGGTGTGTTGATGGTGCCCGGGGCGGAGGAAGCGGGGCTTTTGGCGTATCCGTTGAAACCGGTGCCCAAGGCGAGCGGAACGCTGGAGATGGCCAGCCTGGTGAAGCGGACGGGTGGCCTGAATTTTTTGGCGCACCTGGAAGAGCGGATGGAGGTGGAGAGCCCGGATTTGACGGGGGTGGAGATCTACAACATCCACGCGCTGTTCAAGGATCAGAAGCGGCTGGTCTCGTCGATGAAGAACCCGATCTGGCTGGTGAATGCCGCCAAGATGATCAACCAGTATCCGCAGGAGGCCTATTCAACGCTGCATGATTATCCCGCCAATTACCTGAAGCGTTTTGACGAGCTGTGCCAGAAACGGCCGCACACGGGCGTGTCGGCGAATGACGCGCACCAGAATATCGGGCTGGTTTTGCGGTTGGGGGAAAAAGGCAAGGTGGTGGTGGAGGACGCGCTGGGGGAAAAATTGCTGGAGATCGACCGGCTGGTGGCCGGAGCGGTGGCGAAGATTCCGGCGGACGCGAAGCCGGGGGATGTGGTGCTGAAGCTGCAACTGGACCGGTATGAGAACGCGTTGCGTCACGCGGCGACGCATCTCCTGTTGCGAGAGCAGACCCGCGAGCAGGTGTGGGACGCGCTGGAGAATGGCCGGGCGTTTGTGGGTTTTGACTGGATGGCCGATTCCACCGGATTCCAGTTGGCAGCCTTTGCCTGTTACCAACGCCATGAGCTAGGGGCGAAAATACCATTTGAAAGCGGGCTAAAACTGGTAGGACAAGCCCCGTTGCCCGGTGACTGGAAAGTGATCCGCAACGGGAAAGTGGTGAAAGAGGCAGCGGGGCGCGGGCTGGAGATGGAATTGAGGGAGCCGGGGGTGTACCGCGCGGAGGTGTGGCTGGATATTGCCGGGGAAAAGCGGGTGTGGATTTTGTCGAACCCGATCTATGTGCGCTGAGGATTCCATGCGAGCGTTGCTTTGGATGGTGGTGTTTGGGTGCCTGCTGGGTGCTGACGCGCCGGAAGGGTTGAAGCCGGGTATGCCAGCGGCGGAGGTGAAAAAAGCGCAGGAAGCATGGGCGCGCCATCTGGGCCAACCCGCCACCAAGCGGGTGCAGGTGTTGCAGGGGGTGGAGCTGGAACTGAGCCTGGTTCCCCCCGGGGAAATGGTGATGGGCAGCCCCGAGGCGGAAAACAAGGACAACGGTGCGGAGTTGCCCCACGAGGTGGCGCTGACCAAGCCCTGGTATGCCGGTGTGCACGAGGTGACGCAGGCGCAGTGGGAGGCGGTGATGGGGGGCAATCCATCGCGCTTCAAAAAAGAGGGAGCGGAGAAAGCGGCTTTCCCGGTGGAGAATGTGTCGCACAACGATTGCCTACGGTTTGTGGAAAAGCTGCAGTCTCTGACTGGATTGCCTTTTCGGCTGCCCAAGGAAGCTGAGTGGGAATATGCCACACGGGCAGGCACCAATACCCCCTTTTGGTGGGGGGAGAGCCTGAACGGCAAGGAGGCCAACTGCAATGGTGGCAAACCGTTTGGCACGATGGAGCCGGGCCCGGCTTTGGGCAAGCCATGCCGGGTTCGGTCGTATGCGGCCAACCCGTTGGGTCTGCATGACACGGCTGGGAATGTGTTCGAGTGGTGTGCTGACTGGTATGGCAAATATGACCCGGCGCAGGGGAGTGACCCCCAGGGGCCGCAGAGCGGGAAATACCGGGTGGTGCGCGGTGGTTCGTGGGGCAGCCCGGCGAACCTGTGCCGGTCTGGCCGGCGGGTGTTCAATGACCCGGCCAGTCCGGGGAGCAGCATCGGCATCGGGCTGCGGGTGGTGCTCGATGTGCCAGACAAAGCCTTGAAGGTTGGGGCTGTGGATGTGAGCCGGTTGTTGGTGCTGGGGAACAGCGTGACCCAGCACGGGCCCCTGAAGAGCGTGAGCTGGGAGCATAACTGGGGCATGGCCGCGAGCGCCGCGGACAAGGATTTCGCGCATCTGCTGCGGGGGCATCTGGCCCGGGCATCGGGTGGTGCGGTGGAACTGAGTGTGAAAAACATCGCGGGGTTTGAACGGAACCTGATGGCATATGACCTGGCGGCGGAATTGAGGGAGGAACTGGCGTATGGGCCGACGGTGATCGTGGTGGCGATTGGCCGGAATGCCAAGGAGCCAGGCACACCCGGGGAGAAAGCCAACTACCGAGCCGCGTACCTTCACCTGTTGAAGACGCTGCGGGAAAAAAGCCAGGCGCGGGTGGTGGTGCGGAGCGAGTTCTGGGCGGAAGCGGCCAAGGAGGCCGAGGTGCGGCAGGCTTGCGAGGCTGCCGGGGTGCTGTATGTGGACATCGGCGGGCCGGCAGGGGATGCGGCCAACCTGGGCAGTGCCGAGCGGCAGTATGAGCACGCGGGCGTGGGCGGGCATCCGGGGGACAAGGGGATGCAGGTGATCGCGGACCGTTTGTGGGAGGGGATGCGGAAGGGGTGGGTGGGCAAGAAACCATAGGGTTTTGGAACGGTCAGTTGAGTTCTTCCACTGTTTTGACTTTTTCACGAACCAGGGCCAGGAATCGGGAATATTCTTCAGGCGATTCGAAAGCGGAAGCGGGGTTCCAATAGGAATCGGACGGACTTATGAAGAGACCAGTGCCCATGGGTGCTATTTTTGCACGGATAATACCGGACCAAGGGGTTTCCACGGTTCGAATGTTTGTCTTGATGACATATTTTTCGGGAAATATTTCCAGATGATGCACGAAGTCAAAACCTTGCTTTTTAAGCCTTTTGAACCATCCCTTGGCGGCCAGGTATAGAAGCAAATTTAGCAACTGTCTTCGAATTAATATTCCGCCAAACCCCAGCAGGCTTACATAGTCGAAAATGCCAGTAGATTGAAACTCAGTCGTGATGCGCCAGATTATGGCAGCAAACATCAAGAAGAAAACGGTATTGCAGGCCCAGGTTTTGAAAGGGCTGAGAATCGGTGGATTCAATTGGCGATAAGACTCCATGTAAGTCTGGGCGCTTGCCGTGTAGATGGCGACGATCGGTTTTTCTTCCGGTAGAGTTGCCGTAGCATCGGTTACTTCCATTTTTGTGGGCTTCCTCAAATCGATTCCGGGATCACGAAGGCGCCGCGGCCTTTGCGGCCGAGGAGGGCGTTGGCTTCGGGATCGGTGGGGATGGATTCGGTGGCGGGGTCGAATTTCAGAGGGCGGCCGAGGCGGCTGGAGAGGTTGCCGAGGTGGGCCAGCGTGGTGCTGCGGTGGCCCTCGAGGATGTCGCAAGTGGCTTTGGCTTTGCCCTGGCAGGCGGCCAGGAAGTTCTCGAGGTGGGGCATTTCGCTGAAGGAGGCTTTTTTCTCAAAGGCCAGTTTGTTGCCACGCTCGATCACACGCCAGCCGCCGCGGCCCAGGACGAGGTAAGCCTCGGTGCCGTAGAAGACGACCCCGTTCTCGTAGCCTTCCATGTGGTAGGGCGTCCAGAGGCGTTGGTCGAAATGCAGGACCTTGGGTGAACCGGGGAAGGTGAAGACGACGGACTGGGTGTCGGGCGTTTCCTGGGTGTCGCCCTGGAAGAAGAGCTTGGTGCCGAAGCCGTGGACGCTGTCGGGTGTCTCGACGCCAAGGCCCCAGCGGGCGATGTCGAGATCGTGCACGCCATCGTTGCCCATGTCGCCGGTGCCGTAGTCCCAGTACCACCGCCAACCGTAGCTGTATCGGTTGGAATTGAAGGGCCGTTCGGGTGCGGGGCCTTGCCAGATGTCCCAGTTTAGCGTGCCTGGTGCGGAGCCATCGGGTACGGCGGGGACGCGGCGACGGAGTTGGCTGTTGAAGGCGCGGGCCATGTGGACGGCGCCGAGCTTGCCGGATTGCACATAGCGGATGGCCTCGATCATGTGGGGCGAGCTGCGGCTCTGCGTGCCGACCTGGACGACCCGGTTGTGTTTGCGGGCGGCCTGCACCATGCGACGGCCCTCGGTGATGTTGTGCGAGCAGGGTTTTTCGACATAGACATGCTTGCCGGCCTGGCAGCCCCAGATGGAGGCCAAGGCGTGCCAGTGGTCGGGCGTGGCGACAGCGATGGCATCGATCGATTTATTTTCGAGCAGCTTGCGGATGTCTTGCACACATTCCGGGGTGAACCCGCCCTGCAGGTCGGCCACCTGTTTGGACTGGGTGGCGAAGTACTCGGTGTTCACATCGCAGAGGTGGGTGACCTGGCTGTTGGGAAGTTTGGCAAAGCCGGAAAGCAGCGCCTTGCCGCGGCCCCGGATGCCGACCACGGCGACATGGAGGCGATCTGACGGGGCGGCCTTGGCTGCCGGTTTGATCCACGGGGCCACGGTGGCCATGGTGGCCAACTGGGCAGTCCACCGGGCGGCTTGGCGACGGGTGATGGTCATGCTTGCACCGTTTTGGGAAAGGTTTGCAATTTGGATCGAGTGTACGGCTGGGCCTGGGTAATTGCCAGAAGGCAGGTTGGTTTTTCTGGAGGGGTTTGGGGGTGCCGCAGTCGTTGGGCAAATGAATGGGAGGGCGATTGGAAATGGGTGCACGGCCCTGCACCCAGGGTGGCGGCTCGTTGAGCTCGCCTTACCCTGGGCTAAGGTCTACAACCCCTACAGGGTTGAATTTGTGCCCAGCGAGCATACCGGCCCCTTCACCCCCCCGTGGCGGGAGGGGAACAGGCGTTTAACCTCACCCTTTGCCCTGCGGGCATTTCCCTCTCCATGCATGGAGAGGGAAAATTTGTTTGGGAAACCCCTGGCGGGTCTGTGCCGCGATGGGCCGGGGCGCGCGGCCGGGGCATCGCGATCCGATGTGACACAGAGCGGACCAGGGGTTGGCCGGGTTTATCACCTCGGCCGGAAAACCGCTTTTTGGGCGGTGCGCCACCTGAGAGCCAGAAACGCATCCTTGGATGGGTCGCCGGAAAGGAACCAGAGTAATCCAGAGCGCGGTTCCGGGGTCGGAAGGTCCCGGAGTGTTCGCACCCCTTGGCGCCAGACTCCCGCCGTTGGCGCGCGGTTGGGCGGAGGGTTTGGAGAGCCATGGGGAACATCCAACACGCCTCCGCAGGTTTAGCCGGGCCGACGGTCCGCCGCCACCGTGGCGACGAATCCGGCAGGGCTGAGCAAACCAGCCATGGCAGTCGATTGTTGAGATCGAAAGACACGGGCCGCCGTGGAATCGGGTCAGGTGGCGTCAGGCGGGGCTTGCTGGCCATGCAAGCCGGACTGGCTTCTATCCCTCTCCACATGATTGGATTGTTGACGCACAGGTGGCGATGTTCAGAGAGCAGTTGGGGAAAATTTTGGAAAAATATTTGATGGAAATGGGAATGTGTTGGTGCGTAGGTGCTGAGATTTGAGGGAAATTTTTCACCACGAAGACGCGAAGGGCGCGAAGGAATTTTTGACTTTTTTTTGGCGAGCCGTGCGCGGGAGTGCACGGGTTCTGGCGCTGACGGAATTCAGGAAATTCACCAAGAAGGTCAAAATTGTAAGAATGGAAAGAAAAACGGCTTGGGAGAACAGGTTGAATAAATTCCCAGGCTGGTCATAGTACTGCGCTCCAGCGTGGGAAGGCTCGGAGCCAATGCTAGCAGGATTTGCCCATGGCGAGTCGCAGGCCTCATGGTTCGGCGTTGCTGTAATTGACCCTTTGCTTAGCCAAGGGATTCCCTTTTGGCGAAAAATTCGAAGACAGTTTAGACTTCCACTGTCAGGGAGGTTGTGGCACAAAAAGGTTCCGGAGATTATTTCACTTGGCCGCTATCGGCCGATTATGCCGCTATGGTTTACGAATGCGCACCCTGGAGTCCCCATGCTCTGCCGAGTCTTCCCGGTCGCGGTTGCTGTCGTCATGCTACTGGGCGCGAGGTCGACGGTCCTCGCCGCGGACAAACCCAACGTGTTGTTCGTCATTGCCGACGACCTGACAGCAGAAGCCGTGTCGTGTTATCGCGATGCTGCGTCCGCGACACCCGCGATCGATTCGCTGGCCGCACGGGGAACCCGTTACGCGCGGGCGTATTGTCAGTTCCCGGTGTGCGGCCCATCGCGAGCGTCGTTCATGTCCGGATACTACCCGCATGGGTCGGGGACAATGGGCTATGTCAGCGGACGGAAGCAAATCGGCCCCGATCGACTCACGTGGTCGCAACACTTCGCCAAGCACGGGTACCACACCGCGCGGGTCGGGAAAATCTTCCATATGGGAGTGCCGGGCGACATTGAAACCGGTTCGGACGGCGCGGACGATCCTGCTTCGTGGCATGAGCGATTCAACAGCAAGGGGCCGGAGTGGAAAGCGAAAGGCGACGGCGAGTTGTTGGAGAACAACCGGGACGGCAAGAAACCGGTGAAAGGCGGGAACACTCTCGAGCTGGTGAAAGCGGACGGCGACGATCTCGTCCACGCGGACGGCAAGACCGCCCAGAAGGCGTGTGAACTGCTGGAGCAGTACAAAGCGGCTGGTAAGCCTTTTTTCCTGGCGGTCGGTTTTGTTCGCCCGCATGTACCATTTGTCGCTCCTCGCAAGTACTTCGAGCCGTATCCGTGGGAGAAGGTGGCACTGCCAAAGAAGATACCGGGCGACTGGGGCGACATTCCAAAAGCGGGCATCAACTACAAGACTAGCCGCAATCTCGACCTGGACGAGACGCGTGAAAAAAAGGGTGTTGCCGCCTATTACGCGGCGGTTGCTTACCTGGAAGCCCAGGTTGAAAAGGTGCTCACCACCCTTCGAGAACAGAAACTTGACCAGAACACGATCGTGATCTTCACCAGTGACCACGGGTTCCACCTGTGCGAGCACGACTTCTGGATGAAGGTGAGTCTGATGGAAGAGTCGGCGCGGGTGCCGCTGATCGTAGCCGTGCCTGGTAAGAAACCGGGCGTGTGCAACTCCCTCGCGGAACTGGTGGATCTCTACCCGACTGTTTCCGAGTTGTGCGGGTTACCCGTGCCCGAGCGGATTCAGGGTAAGAGTCTGGCCAAGACCATCGACGACCCGAGGCAGCCGGTTCGGGACGCCGCCTTGTGTGTGAACGGCGGTTCTTTCCTGCTCCGCACCGAAAAGTGGGCCTACATTCGCCACGGTCGGAACGGGGAAAACGGCAAGCAACTGTACGACATGGAGAAGGATCCCAAGCAGTACCGCAACATGGCAGGAACAGAGGAGGCGGCCGGGGCGCTTGAGGAACTGGATGCCGTACTGACGCGCCGACTCAAGGAAGTGGAAGACAGCGACATTCGGCGCGACGGGCAAAAGAAGTAACGGGAAACCTGGGACGCCTGAAACGACTTTTGGAAAGCTCATGCCCCAACGGGCCCACTTTTTTCGACTACTGAGTTTGTGCTTTTACCCGGCGCGGAACCGGCGGATACCAGAGATCGCGTAGCTTAATGTCGGAAGCGTTCTCACCGACGAATTCTGCCACAGCAACCCTTGCTGCCATAACGCGGCGTTCAATTCTCCCAAACCGAACTTGTTCGACATCCTCAACAGCCCCGCCCCGACCACATGGGCCAGGCCACGGAAATGAGTAGCTTTGCAGTTTGTATTCATGGGAAGAATGTGAAAGATAAGCCGTAGTTCGGTGAGCCCAAAAAGATGGGCCACCCGAATTATTTCGGCAACACCCCGTGCCTGAACAAGGTCCGGGACCAGCAAAAGATGAGGCTTACAGGTCTGGTGTGCCTGCCTGACCAGGGCAAACCCGTCAAGTTTCGCAATGTTTCGGGGGTTTGACCGGAGATGACAAGATTTTTTTTAAAAACCGGGCGCAGAAAGATGCTTTTACAGAGCCCCAAGATCCTTAGACCTGCGCATCAGGTCCGCAGCGCGGTAACCGTTCTTGTCGCGGCCATCTGAAGGGAGTTGTCATCCCGGTCTTTTACGAGGAGAATTGATTCTGTCGTTTTTGCCGACCCGGTGTGATCGGGACTTGATGAGGAAACCGTTATGCGATCAGAACGAAGCCCGTCGGCCGAAGTTTCCCGTCGGGATTTCCTAACTGTTGGTGTGATTGCCGCCGGTTTTCCCGCCATAGCATCCGCCGCCGACCCGCTTTCGCACCGACAGGCCAGCGGGATCAAGGTCGGGGAGGTGACAGACACGACCGCTACCATTTGGGTTCGGCTTACCGCTCACAGTGCCCGAAACGACGACGGGCCGAAGATCGTCGGGAGAAACACGAAAGACGACTCGCCACTGGCCGATGCGGATGTGCTGAAACTTCACGGCGGGTGCCCTGGTGCCCCCGGCCGTGTCCGAGTGCGGTACGGCAGCAAGCCTGAACTTAACGACGCGAAAACGACCGCCTGGGTCGATGTGACCGAGAAGACTGACAGCACCACCCAGTTCAAGCTGACGGGGCTACCGGCTGACTCGGTCGTTCATTACGCAGTGGATACGACCGACCCGGAGAAGACGCCGCACGGGTCGCTCACGGGAACATTCCGCACCGCGCCGAAGGCCGACGCCGACGCCGAGGTCGCGTTCGCCGTCGTCACCTGCCAGATGTACGCCGATCTCGACCACCCCGACGGTTTCCATATCTACCCGGCAATCCGCGCCCTGGCGCCCCGGTTCGTCGCATTCACCGGCGATAACGTCTACTACGACAGCGAGCGCCCGCGGGCCGTAACCCCCGCGCTGGCCCGGTACCACTGGGAGCGGATGTATAGCCTGCCCCGGCACGCGGAATTGCTCCGCATTGTCGCCAGCTACTGGGAGAAGGACGACCATGACTGCCTCAAGAACGACTCGTGGCCGGGCCAGAAGATGGGTGACCTCACCTACGAGGAGGGGCAGCGAATCTTCCGCCAGCAGGTGCCGGTGGGCGGGACCATCTACCGCACCTTCCGGTGGGGGAAGCACCTGCAGGTGTGGCTCACCGACGGACGGGACTTCAGGTCGCCGAACTCTATGAAGGACGGACCGGACAAGACCATCTGGGGCAAGGAACAGAAGGCGTGGCTGTTCCGCACACTTAAAGCGAGCGACGCGGCGTGGAAGGTGATCATCACACCGACGCCGCTGGTAGGGCCGGATCGCGGAGGCAAAGGCGACAACCACGCGAACAAGGGTTTCCAGACCGAAGGGGACGAGGTCCGGGCGTGGATCAAGACCAACACCCCGGGCAACACGTTCACCATCTGCGGCGACCGGCACTGGCAGTATCACTCGGTCCACCCGACGACCGGGTTGAACGAGTTCTCGGTCGGGGCGGCCAGCGACGCGCACGCGGGTGGGTCGCCCGGCAAGGACAAGAACTACCACAAGTTCCACCGTGTGAAGGGGGGGTTCCTGTCAGTGACCGCCCGAGAGACGGCGATCATCTTCCGGCACCACGACGTCCAAGGCAAGGTGGTTTACGAGTATGTGGCAAAGGCCGTCTGAGAAAACCCGTTTCGTTATCAGGACACGCCAGGATGTGATTCCCGTGCCTCTTTCCATCACCTCATTCGCCCTTCATCTTCGGGTATCGATCTGAGTGGCGAACGCCGCCGACCCGATCGCGGGAATGAAGCACACCATTGTTTTCGTACCGACCGACGAGGGTACTGAGTTTAGGATAAATTTATCACCAGGAAGACGCGAAGGGCGTGAAAGATTTTTTGACTTTGTTTTTAGGCGAGCCGTGCGCGGGAGTGCACGGGTTCTGGTGCTGATGGGAAGCAGGATTTACACAACGAAGACCCCCAGCCGACGAGGATTTTTGTCTTTGTTTTGGTAAGCCGAGGTGCGGGAGCACCCGGGCCGCTGGTGCTGACGAAAAACAAGAATATTTGCAGGGTTTGCGTTCAACAGAAAAACACCGGCTGCGTCTTTGGGAAAAGGGGACTGCAAATAGTCTTTAATCGTTGCTGGAGGCAATGCCGACATCCAACGAGCCTGAGAGCAAACAACATTCCTCATTGCCTTCTCCAGGTTGTGGTAGCTGGTAATAGAAGGACTACTTTTGAGCGCTTGGAACCTTCCCGCCTTCGCTGTTCCAGCGGGCGAGGCGGTCGATGGCAGTTTCGAGCGAAAGGACGGGCTGGTAGCCGAGGTCGGTTTGGGCGGCGGCGAGGTTGAACCAGTGGGCGGTGGCGAGTTCGCGGGCGACGAAGCGGGTCATGGGGGGTTCGCCCGGTAAGTGGAGGCAGGACCAGGCAAGTTCTGCGGCCACACCGGCGGCGTAGGCCAGCTTGGGTGAGATGGTTTTGGTGACCGGTTGTTCGCCCACGGCGGCCAGCAGGCGGTTGACCAGTTCCCACAGTTTGGTGGGTTGGCCGTTGGCGATGAAGTAGGCCTTGCCGGCGCAGGGCGCGCCGGGTGCCAGGCGCTGGAGGGCCAGCAGGTGGGCGTGGGCGGCGTTCTCCACACAGGTGGTGTCGACCAGGCCGCCGGGGCCGACCCGGCGCAGGCGGCCGGCGCGGGCGCGCGCGGCGAGGCGGGGCAGCAGGTGCGGATCACCCGGACCCCAGATGAGGTGGGGCCTGAGGGCGCAGACTGCCAGCGTGGGTGAGTTGGCGGCGAGCGCCTCGCGTTCGGCCACGGCTTTGGTGCGGCTGTAGAGGCTCTCGTAGTGGTTGGGGTAGGGCGTGGATTCATCGATGCCCTGCTGGTCGCCATGGTGGAAGACGACGCTGGGAGAGCTGGTGACCACCAGGCGGGGAATGCCCTCGGCCCGGCAGGCGGACAGGACATGGCGGGTGCCGAGGACATTGGGGCGCCAGTAGTCGCCCAGGCTGCCCCAGATGCCGGCCTTGGCTGCGACATGGCAGACGGCATCGCACCCGGCCACGGCGCGGCGGACGGCCAAGGGATTTTCGAGCGAGCCGGTGGCCTGCTCGATGCCGAGTGTGTCGAGGGCGGGGTAGCGGCGGCGGGACAGGTGGCGGACCCGGTAGCCGTGCTCGACCAGCAGGCGGGCGACGGCTCCCCCAAGGAAGCCGCCGGCGCCGGTGACGAGGACGCGCTGGTTCATCGCATCACCCGGTTGTAGTGCGTGGTGAGCGCCTCGCGCTGGATCTTGCTGTTGTGCCGCTTGTCCACCGGGATGGCCTTGTGGCGGACCACCGTTTTCACCGCCCTGGTGGCGGGGCAGGCCTTCAGGCGGGCGCGCACGCCGGCCAAGACCTTGTCGGCATCGGCACCGGCAGTCACCTCGATGGCGAGGACGGGCTTCTGGTCGGGAGGCGGGCCCACGCCCACCAGGCCGGCGCGGGAGACGCCGGGTTCCTCGAGGGCGACCGATTCAATCGCGTCGGCGGGGAGGTCGCCCGCCGCGGTGTGGACGCGCTGGGATTTGCGGCCGAGGAACCAGATGCGGCCGAGGGAATCGAGATAGCCCAGGTCGCCCATGCGGTGAAACAGGCGGCCCTCCAGCGTGAGCTTGTGCCGGGCGTCCATGTCGGGCCGATTGAAGTAGGAGCGGGTGACCTGGTCGCCGGCGACGGCGATCTCGCCAACTTCACCGGGGGATAGCACCCGGGGCGGGTTGGCCGGATCGAGCGGGCCATCCTGCAGGGCGAGGATGCGGACCGTGGCGCCGGGGGCCGGCCAGCCGACGCAGGTGCCCTTGCCCTGTGCGGTGAGCTGGCTGGTGGTTTCGAGAATATCGGCACTGCCGATACAGGCGACGGGGAGCGCCTCGGTGGCGCCATAGGGCGTGTAGACCTGGGCGGTGCGGGCCAGGTGCGGGGCGAGGCGGCGCAGCAGGGGCGCGGGGACCGGTGCGCCTGCGGACACGACACGCTTGAGGCGCTGCAGGCCGCCTGCGGCCACGCCGGGATGCGTGAGGAGGCGGTTGAGCAGGGCCGGGGAGCCGAAGAGGTTGTCCACCTGGTGGGAGCGGATGGCCTGGAGCAGGTAGGCGGGGTTGGCGCTGCCGGGGCGGGTGAAATCCATGCGCGGGATGATGGCGCGCATGCCCAGCAGCGGGGCGTAGAGGCCGAAGAGGGGGAAGGTGGAAAGGTCGTTCTCGCCGGGCCGGATGTCGAGCATGCGGCCGAGGGCATCGCACTGGGCGAGGAAATTGGCCTGGGTGTAGAGGGCACCCTTGGCGGGGCCCGTGGAGCCGCTGGTGAAGAGGATGCCGGCGGGACCGCCATCGTGATAGGCGGGGGCCGGGCCGGCGGGCAGGCGCGTGATGGAGCGGACGCCGGGGAAAAAGCCGCCGACGCGCAGCACCCAGCGGACTTTGGGGCACCAGCCGAACAGCTTGCGGGCCAGGAGGGCCTTGGGCGAGCCGATGAAGGCGACGGGATCGGCTTGTTTGAGGCAGGCGGAGAGGCCCTTGATGCCCATGCCCGGGTCGATGAGGACCATGACGGCGCCCACATGGAGCAGACCGTGCATGAGGGCGAAGAAGCGGGGGCCGGGGGGGACCAGCACCGCCACGCGGTGGCCGGGCTGGATGCCGAGGGCGGCCAGGCCGGCGGCGATGCGCGCGGCCTCGTCAACCAGGCGGGTGGCGCTCCAGGATTCGGCGATGCCGCCTGTGGCGTTGAGCGAGAGGATGGCGGGATCGCCAGCGGTGGCGGACCGGGTGACCACCGAGGCCAGCCGCCAGGCGACATTGACGGGTTCTGTCGTGGCGGTGTCAGGGGGCGGAGTCATGGCCGGACCCCAGGAAGTTCCGGATTTCCGCCAGGCAGGGCTGGAGCACATCTTCCAGCAGCCAGTGGCCGGCCTGCGGGTATTCCACCACGCGGGCGTCGGGCCGGCGGGCGCGCCAGGTGTCGAGGAACGGCTTGGTGAAGACGAAGTCCTTCATGCCCCAGAGGACGAGAAGGGGTTTGTCGGCCAGTTTGCCGAGTTGATCGGAGGTTGCCTGCACCAGGGGCCAGGAGGGGTGCCTGGGGCCGAGGGGGATGTCCTCGACGAACCGGAGGGTGGCCTCGCGCTCGAGCCAGGTGGTGTAGGGGGCGGTGAAGCCGGTGACGGCCTCGGGGCTGAGCGGTTGGACGGTGCCGTAGCGGATGGCGCCGCGGACGAAGGCGTTGCAGCCGCGGATAAGCAACGCGCCGAGGCCCGGGGTGCGGGCCAGGCGGAGCGACAGCGGAATGGAGGCGCCGGGGGGCAGGCCGAACCCGGCGGTGTTCATCACCACGATGCGTCGGACGCGGTGGGGATGGCGAACCGCCCAGGCGAGGCCGATCATGCCGCCCCAATCGTGCACGATGAGGTCGACCGGACCATCGGGAGCCAGGTGGTCCATCAGGCGTGTGAAATCAGCGACGCGGTCCTGGAGCTGGAAGCTGTAACCATCGGGCGCCAGGTCGGACAGGCCGCAACCGACATGGTCGGGCACCAGGACCCGGCGGTTGGTGGAGAGGGGTTCGAAGAGGCCGCGGTAGAGGAACGACCAAGAGGGGTTGCCGTGCACCATGACCACGGCCGGGCCGGAACCGCGGTCGACCGAGTGCATCCAGGCGCCGTGCGGCTGGCGGAAGAACCGGCCGGGATAGCCGACCGGAACCCGGGCGAGGCGGTCGAGCACGAGCCGGGCGCGCCACGGGGGCGTGGTGGTGGCGAGGGAGGCATCGATCGTGGCCACGGGAACTGTCACCAGCGCACCCCCAGCATGAGGCAATTGAGACCGCTGCCAATGCCGAGCAAGGCGACCTTGCGTCCGGGTTGCAGGAAGCCGCGGTCCTGGGCGAGGCCGACGGCGGAGGGCAGGGCGGCGGAGCCCATGTTGCCGAGGTGCTCGAAGATGCTGAAGTCCTGATCGGGCCCGAGGCGGAAGGCGCGGAGCATGGCCTCGCGGTGGGGACCGCCCACCTGGTGGCCGACGACGCGGTCGACGGAACCCTGCCAATCGGGCAATTCGGCGTGGAGATCGGCCCAGGTCTGGCGGCCGAGTTCGATGCCGTCGCGCAGCACGGCGACGGAATCGGTCACCATGGCCTGGCGGACATGGGTGGCGCTGCCGGCGAGGTGGGGGATGGGGCGGTCGAGGTCATCGGCGAGGCCCCACCAGCAAAGCTCGTGCTTTTCGGGCCAGGCGCGGGCGACTGCTGCCTCGAGGCGGGGCTTGGCGGGGGCGTAGGAGCCATCGGTGACGACGATGGCGGCGGCGCCGGAGCCGCCGGTGAAGGTGGCTAGGGTCTCGCGGTAGTTGGCGGGGGAGGGGTGTGCCAGCAGCGTGGCGATGGCGCGCTCGTTGATCTCGCGGGCGCTCTCGCAGCAGACAACCATGCCGGCGCGGATGTGGCCGAGCTCGATGGCGTTGGCGATATCTATCACGCCGTTGAGCGCGCCGAGGCAGGCGTTGGAGATGTCGCGGACGAGGGTTTTGCCGGAGAGGCCGAGGAAGTGGGCGACGCGGCAGGCGGTGGCGGGCTCGAAGCGCTCGCGGCAGACGCCGGCGTAGATGAGGGCGCCGAGGTCTTGCACGGGGACACCGGCGCGGGCGAGGGCCTTTTTGCCGGCGCGGGCGGCGGCGTCGGCCAGGGGCTGGCCTTCCTCCCACCAGCGGCGCTCGCGGATGCCGGTGAGGGCCTGCAACTGGCCGGCGGGGATGCGGAGTCGCTCGAGGGCGGGAGCGACGCGGGCCTCGAGTTCATCGCTGGCGACGACCACGGGGGCCAGTTCGCTGGCGAAGGCATCGAGCGTGGCGCGGCGGAAACGCATGGCTTAGCGCACCTCCCGGCCGCGTTCGTGGAAGGACAGTTGGAAACGGTTCATGGCGTAGAGGACCTTGTCGCCAACCAGCAGCCAGCCGCGGGCCCGGACGCGCTTGTGGGAATCGTCGCGGCCGGTGATTTCGGCGATGATGCGGACCTCGGGGATGCCGGGTGTGACCTGGCCGCGGTAGATCCACTCGTGCTCGGTGCCGGGTTCGAGCGAGCAGTGGCCGGGGCCCCACCAGACGCGGGCGGCGTGGGAGACCAGTTGCAGGAAACCCTCGAGGCCGAGCGAGCCGGGCCAGACGGGATCCTGGTAGAAGTGTGCGTGGAAGAACCACTCGTCGGGGCTGACATCCTTGCGGCCCTCGAGCCAGCCGAGTTTCGCCTCGCCGGCGCCGGCCAGAAAGGCGACGCGGTCGATCATGCGCCAGCGGCGGTTGGGCTCGCAGGGGCCCTCGGGGTAGGGCAGGAAGTTGGGCGGGGTGTCGGGCTGCCAGAATTTGGCGCGGTCATCGATGAGGCCGACCTGCTTGGAGAGGGCCTCCTTGGAGAAGAAGCCGAAGCTGGTCCAGCCCTGGTAGACGGGGACGCCCTTGCAACGGGTGTCGAGCGTGTACTCGAGCAGGATCATGCCGCCGGAGGCGGAGACCTTGATCTGGCGCACCTGGGTGACCAAGGTGCCATCGCGCGGGAGCACCGGCACCAGTTGGCGGGCCTTGCCGCCGAGGTTGCGGAAGCTGAGATCGATCGGGCTGGTGAGGGCGGCACCGCCGTGGGCGGCGAGCCAGCCGCAGACCTGCAGGGCGACCTCGAGCAGCACTGCGAAGGGCATGTCGGGCTGGGCGCCCTCGGTGAAATACCACGCGTCGGGCGGGATGTCGTACTCGGCCTCGGCCATCGCGCCCTCGCGCAACTGCCAGGGGGTGGCGTCGAGGCCGGTGACGCGGTCGACGAAGAGGTAGGGCGGGCCGGGCAAGCGGGCGAGGATTCGGCCTTGGTCGAAGATTGTGTAGCGGTCGCCGAAACCCTCGGAGGGGTTGCCGACGGCGTAGGCCATGATCTGTTCGGGGCCGTAGAGGATCTTTTTGGGCGCTGCGTTGAGCTGCCTGGACCAGAGGTTTTGGAAGTAGTCGCAGTCGAGCCGGACACTGACGCCTGTGAAGCCCAGAGACATGTCGCGGATCTCGACGATGGGCTTGCCATCGGCGATGAGGATGGCGTCGGCGATGGCGCGGGGCTCGGGGGACAGGGTGAGTTCCCGCACCGTGACCTCGTAGCGGAGCACCCGGGAACCGGGGATGACCTGGCCGCGGCATTTGAGCTTGCTGGTGACGCCGGGGACGGGGTCGGCTCGCCAGGAGCCCTCGGGCGCGACGAAGCCCATACGCCAGAGCAGCACCCGGAGGGCCTGGGCGCAGCCCTCGTACATCAGCGTGCCGGGCATGACCTGGTCATCGACGAAGTGGCAGACGAGGTACCAGGCGTCGGTCTCGATCTCGAGCTCGGCATGGATGACGCCGAGGCCGTGGGCGCCACCCGTTGGATCGAGGTGGGGGATGGTGTGGATGAGCGTGAGCAGGCCGCCGGGGAGTCGGGGGGCCGAGCCGAGGGGCAGGGTGCCGAGGGACGGGTGGAGGGGGGTGAGATCGCCGTGGCGGAGGCGGTCGAGGGCGGCGCGGTCGAGCGCGGAGGCGCCGGGCGGAGCGAACTGGTCCCCACAGGAGCCAACCGGCGGGCGCGAGGCGGAGGTGCCGAGGAGGCCCTTGCCGCGGGCGAGTTCCTCGGGCGAGAAGAAGCCGGCGCAGCCGCCACGCATGCTGAGCAGGGGTTGGCCGTCGACGGTGGCATCGTAGTGGAAGCGGAAGAGGTTGGTCTCGCCGTGGCGGAAGAAGCCATCGACATGGATGTCGTAGAGGATGGTCTTGCCGACGCCGGGACGCGGGGCGTGGTAGGTGACCTCAGCATCGAGCAGGCGGTAGAAGGCGAGGCCTTTGGTCTGGAAATCGATGCCGAGCCAGCCGGCTAGGAGCATGTCGGCCTGGCCGGCCTCGACACAGACGGCGAGGGGGATGCAGCCCTGGTCGAGGTACCAGGCGTCGGGGCGGATGGTGTGGTCGGTGACGACGCGGCCGGTGGTCATCGAGCAGGGTTCGCCCTCGATGGAGTGCACTTTGTGCACCAAGAGCAGCGGTTCATCGGGCAGGCGGACACGGGAGGGGTAGTGGTCGATGGGGGCGTAGCGGGCGCCCATGGCCTGGGCGACGGAACCGCGGGCGAAGTGCAGGCACTGTTGCCAGGTCATGGAGTGGTGGACATCGGGCAGGGCGGCTGGCGGCTCCACCAGGCCCACAGGGGCAGCGGCGGGGATCTCCGCGACCGGGGCGGAGACGAGGCGGCCGAGAGCGCCTAGCGTGGTGACATGGTGGCGCAAGTAGGCCTCATGCGCCCGGGCGGTCTGCCGGCGGGCGCTGGACCAAATCGACCAAAACGGATCTTCCTGATAAACCAAGGCGGGTTCCATCACGACCGGCTGTGGCGCCCGGGGCGGCGCCGGTGTGGGTGGAGGCGGTGGTGGCACAGGAGCCGGTGGGGTTTCCACAACGATTTCCCGGACCACGGGTGGAGGAGATGGCACCGGAGGAGTGGGTGGTGGCGGCGCCGGGGCGGGCTTGGCGGGCCAGACCGGATGGTGGGGGGCCAGCGGCACCTCCGCCAGGACGGGACCTGCGGGGAATTCGACGGCGGATTGGGAGCGGGCTCGCAGGGAGTCGGGCATGCGCCAGCCGAGGCGGTGGACCGCCACATGGGCCAGGCCTTGTACCAAGGCGTCGATCCCTTGCAGGTCGGCGGTGGGGCCGGGTTGCAGGGCCAGCGCGTGGTGGGGCAGGTCGGGCAGGCAGAGGCCGGCCCAGCGGGTGCAGGAGGAACCGGGGCCGACCTCGAGGAAGTGGCGGACCCCTTCGGCGTGCATGCGGCGGATGGTGGCGGGGAAATCAAGCGGGTGGAGCAGGCCGCGGACGAAGGCCTCGGCCAGGGCGCCCTCCTCGTGCGGCACGGGGCCGGTGGTGGAGGCGAAATGGCAGGTGACGCCGGGCCGGGGCTGCACGGGGCGGGTGTGCAGCTCGCGATAGGCCTTGAGGGCTGGTTGCGCGGCGGGGCAATGCGCGGCGGTGGCATCGGGCAGGGGCACGAAGCGGTCGGGCGCGTGGCGGCGGGCCCAGGCGCGGACGGAGCGGTCCTCGCCGCCGACGAGGCAGGCCTCGGGTCCCACACGGGCGAGCAGGTAGACGGGGGAAGCCGAATCGAGCGTGCCCAGGACCTGGTCGGCCGGAAGCTCGACAAACAGGTTGGACCAGGTGAAGGATTCGTCCTCGGGCAGGCCCAGGGCGCGGCGCGGGGCGCGCCAGGGGTTGACGAGATCGTTGTGGAACAGGCTGGAGAGTTGCAGGTCTTGGCGCATGCCCTCGCGATCGGGCCAGATGTCGAGCGCGAGCAGTTGCGCGGATTCGCCCAGGCTGAAGCCGAGGGAGTGGCTGACGGGCACGCCGAGGGCGAGCAGGGCCTGGGTGACCAGGCGGCCGAGGGCCACCTGCGCCAGCATGCGGCGGACATGGCCGCCGGAGCCGGGAGTGTTTTCCTCGCGGGATGCGGCGCCTTGCCACCAGGTGCGATCGGGGCGCCAGATGTCGGCGGTGAGATCCTCGCTGGCGAGTGTGCCGACCCAGGCGGCCAGTTCGCGGCCCATGCCCGGGAAGAACATGCCCGAGCCTGGGAAAACCAGCGCCAGATCCCCCTGGAGGGGTTGACTGGTGGACAGCGCCCTGCCGGGCCCGGGGATTTCGCCCAGCGCATCGAGGGCCTGGATGCCGCGGTCGCGGAGGCGGGCGGCGACCGCGCGCGCCAGGGATGCCAGGCCGGACGGGGAGGCCGGCATCAGCGCGACGGCGTAGGGCGCCTCGGGCCTGACCGGGCCTTGGATCCAGCCGGAGGCGGGAGGTTGGTTTGCCAGGGCCTCGAGCGCGGCGGCGAGTTCGCTGGCATCGGCGCCCTCGACCACGGCCAGCTTCAGGCCCTTTTTCAGATCGCCCACATCGTCGAGATGGACATCGGGCTCGCGGGGGATGGGGCCCTCTTCCACCAGCACGCAGGCGGCCTGGCCGCCGCCGAGGTGGAGGACGCCGCCCAGCCGGCGGTCGCGGGAGGAGGGAGCGAGCCAGGCGGCGGGGTTGGCGAGGCTGACCACGCAGCCATCGGCGCGATCGACCGCCAGTCCGGGGGTGGGGGCCAAAACGCGGTCGTGCAGGCGGTGGAGCAGGTCGGCCAGACCGAGCAGGCCGGCGGCGTGGCCGGTGTATTGGTGCCGTGGGGCGGGTGGCGAGGCCACGCATTGGCCCTCGGCGCCGCGGGGGCCCAGGATCTCGGAAAGGACCAGACGGGCGGGTTCGCCATCGACGACCATCTGGCCGAGGCGTTCGGGGTGGATCTCGGATTCGGCGAAGGCCTGCTCGAGGGCGCGGCAGCCGGCGGCCTCGTGGCCTGAAGAGGCCTCACCCGTCGGGGCGCCGTGGTGGCTGATGCCGACGCCGCGCAGCACACCGAGGATGGGGTGCTTGCGGCCCACGGCATCCTCGAGGCGCTGGAGCACCAACAGGGCGGCGCCGGGGCGGGCGACGGGATCGTGGCCGCGGAACTCGGGATCGAGGTCCACGCCGGCGACGAGGGCGACATCGATCACGCGATTTTGCAGGGCCCGGCGGGCGCACTCGAGGGCGGCGAGGCCGCTGACCTCGTCGGCGCAGAGGACGAAGGAGGGGCCGGTGGCCTGGAACTCCCGGGCGACGCGGCTGGCGGCGAGGCTGACCAGGTTGCCCAGGGTGTGCTCGGCATCCAGCGCCGGGTGGACCGCCCCGAGCTGGCTTTCGGTGATCCAGTCGCAACGGCCGGCCAGGAGCCAGCGCAGGTGGAAGCCGGTGGTGCGGGAGTCGAGGCCGGAGCCGACGAAGATGCCCATCTGGCCGAGGCGGGACAGGCTGTTTTCTTCGCCTTGCCCGGCCAGCAGGGGTTCGAGGGCGTGACGGGCCAGCTCGCGGGTGACCACCTGCTGGGGCAGCATGCCGCCCGCCTCACGCGGGGGGAGCGGAACCCGGCCGCCGCGGACGGAGACGGTGGAGTGGTCGCTGGCATCCCAGGTGACGGCGGAAACGCAGGCGATGCCGAGGGAGCGCTTGGGGCTGACGACCACGGCGGGTTTGGCTGGCGCGCCCGGGAGGAATTCCTCCAGCAACAGGTGGGCATTGATGCCGCCGAAGCCGAAGCCGCTGAGGGCCACGCGGCGGGGGACATCGGGCGACCGGCGGTGCCAGGGTGTGGGTTGGGCGGGAAGGCGGAAGGGTGAGGCGGCATCGAGCTCGGGCAACGGATCATCCACCCCGGAGCAGGGCGGGATGACGCCATGCGCCAGGGCGGAGAGCGCCTTGGACAGGCCGGGCGCGCCGGCGGCGGTGAGCATGTGGCCGACGACACCCTTCACGGATCCGAGCGCGCAGCGGCCGGCCGAACCCTCCTCGCCGCGCCAGAGCTCGTGCAGGCTTTCCAGCTCGGCGGCGTCGCCCACGGGGGTGCCGGTGGCGTGGCACTCGATCCAGTCGACCATGCCGGGGGACCAGCCGGCATCGCGGTAGGCCTGGCGCAGGGCGGCGAGCTGGCCCTGGCTTTTGGGAACCAGCAGCGGGCCAGAGTCGTCGTTGGACAGGCCCACGGCGCGGACGAGGCCGAGGATGGTGTCGCCCTGGGCGAGCGCGTCGGACAGGCGCTTGAGGGCGAAGACGCCGGCGCCCTCGCCGACAACGAGGCCGTCGGCGGAGCGGTCGAACGGCAGCGCGCGCCCCTTGGCGGACAGGGCGCGGAGTTGGGTGAAGCCGACCTGGGTGTAGACGGGATCGGGCGAGGAGACACCGCCGGCGAGGACGCAATCGGCCCGTTGTGCCAGCAGTTCCTCGCAGGCCAGCGCGATGGCGTAGTAGGTGCTGGCGCAGGCGGCGTCGAGCGTGAGGACGGTTCCGCCGGCGCCGAGGGCGCGGGCGAGCGCGTGGGCGGGGGCCCAGGCGGGATTGACCGCGGAGTCGTCGGGGCCCTGGAGGGCGTGGGCGGGGACGCCCAGCCGGGCGAGGTCGGCGCGGTGGGGATCGCGCGCGCGGCGCGCGGAGGCCGGGGTGGGCAGGGCGATATGGCCCAGGATGACCGCGAGGCGGTCGGTGTCCACCATCTGGTGGCGGCAATCGTAGAAGGCCTTCAGGCCGGCCAGCAGGGCCAGGGCGCAGGCGGGGTCGGGGTGGTTGGGCAGACCGGCGCGGGCCAGCAGGTCGGGGCTGAGGGCTGGCAGGGCGGCTAACAAGCAGGCCTGGTCACTGGCGGCGCGATCGTGACCGGTGCCGTTGGGATCGACCAGCGCGGCGGGGTCGGCGGTCCAGCGGCCGGCGGGTGGCGGGCCGCCCGCCCAGCCTGATTCGAGCACCATGCGCCACAGGCCGTCGGCGTCCACCCCCGGGGGATAGATGCCTGCCTGGCTGACTATGGCGATCGTCCTGGAATCGCTGTCCCGCACTCGTCACTCCCCCTGGTCTGCCACACACCCGGTCAGCCGGCAAACGGCCGGCGACAATCCCTGCTGGACCGGGGTGTCGGAACCGCGTCAGGTTCCGCCGGCCACGAGGATGCGGTTCTTGCGGAAGGCGCGCCCCAGGGACGCGTCGATGGCGCACTCGACATTGCGGGCCTGCGCGACCACCCGGCCGGAGGCGTCTTCCCACTCGCAATCGGCCACCATGAGGTGCGGCCCCTTGCGGAGGAGGTGGACCAGCAGGCGGCTGCCGGCCGGATCGAAGCGCCCGAAGATCCGCAATTGGGAGATACGCGTGGGCAGGCAGCCGGGATGACCGTGCCGCTGGGCGGCGAGGATCATCACCTGGAAGAGGCTGTCGACGGCCCAGGGGTCGAGCAGCCAGTGGCCGCGCAGCGGGGCGCGCATCATGGAGGAGGGCGCGGGGCAGGCCTTGGCCAGCGCGACGAGGCGGTCGTCGCCCAGGAAGCGGACCTGGTCGAGCGCCTGCCAGGCGTGGCCATGGAAGAGCGAGCTGCCGTAGCCTGGTTCCCAGACCTCGCCCGAGAGGCGGCCGGCGGCGATCTCAGCGGCCTCGGCCGGATCGGCGTGGCGGCTGCGGGGCGAGGGGTCACGGCGGCCGAGGCGCACCTTGGCGCGGAACATGGGCCGCTTCTCCTCGGCGTTGGCCAGGTCGACCAGCATCTCGACACGGTCGTCGGCGCGGGAGGGCTGGCCGGAGAGGGCGAGGACGCGGGCCTCGGACCCCTGGTACAACTGCAGGCCGGAAAGGACGGCCACATCGACCAGTTCGGCGACCTCGAGACCGGGCTGGCCCGAGGCGGCGGCGTGGGCCATCCATTCCATGCCGAGGGCCAGGGGGACCACGGCGCGGCCGTCGAGGACATGGTCCTCGAGGCAGGGGTGGGAAGCGACGCTGACGAGGCGCTCGAAGACGACCTCGCGGGCGGAGGTGTCGAGGTCGGGATCGCCGGCCTGGGGCAGGTCGGCCCGGGGTCTGGCGGCGGCGGTGGTGGCGGGCCGGGCAACGGCGGGCAGGGCGGAGCCGGCAGCCAGCACGACGACCTCGCTCTCGGAGCCGAGGGACGAGGCGGGGGCCGCGAGGCGCGCCAGCAGTTCACCGCCGGCGACCGGATCGATGAGGCCGACACCCTCGGAGGCGAAGAGCTTGGCGAGGCCCTCGTTGACCATGCCGCCGGCGAAGGGGCCCCAGTCGAAGCAGACGGCGCGGACGCCGGGGCGATCATGGCGGATGCGGGCGGCCCAGGCGGCCAGCGTGGCGTTGGCCATGGCATAGGGCAGTTGCCCGACGCGGCCGAAACGCCCCGTGGACGAGCCGTAGAGCGCGACGAGTTTCAGCGGATCGGAGGCGAGTTCATCCACCAGGTGGGCGAGCGCGGCGGCCTTGGGCTCCCAGACGCGGGCGCACTGGCGGCTGTCCATCTGCTCGATGCGGCCGTCGGCGAGGACCCCGGCCCCGTGGACCAGCGCGGTGAAGCGGCCCAGTTCGACCCGGAGGGCGCGGACGGCGTGGGAGAGGGCGGCGGGATCGCCGGCATCGGCGGACTGATAGGCGACCTTGTGGCCGGCCTGCCGGAGGCTCTCCACCAGGGCCCTGGCCTCGCGGCTGGCGAGGACGCGGCGGGCGTTTTCCTGGGCCTGACGGGGGGTGCCCCCCTCGGCGGCCACGCAGGCGCGGATGAGCGCGGTCTCATCGGCGAGGCCCTCGGCCCAGGCGGGTTCGGCCAGGGGTGTGCGTCCGACGATGCCGATGGCGGCCCCGGAATGACGGGCGAGGGCGCGGACACCCTCGGCGGTAACACCGCGGGCGCCACCAACTGCGAGGATGACATCGGCCTGGCCGAGCTGCGGGGCGACTTCGGCGGATTCGGAAACGGGGGCCAGGACCAGTTCGACAGCGCCCGACGGGGTGATGCCGGTCTCGACGGGGCCGGTGAAGCCCAGCTCGTCGGCCAGGTGCTCCCAGCCGGAGCGATCGTCGCGGGCGAGGTCGATGGCGCGGACCGCGACCTCGGGCCATTCCCAGGAGGCTGTCTTGACGGCGCCGAGGATTGCCGCCTGTTCCGGATCCCAATCGATGTTTTTGGACCAGTCGCCGGAGGCGCGGCCCCAGGCGCCGTCCATGCGGCCCACGCCGGCGAGCAGGGCGCCGCCGTTCTGGCCGGCGGAACGGAGCAGGGGGCTGGCGGCGCGCAGCCAGTTGGCGATCATGCCGCCGCCGTCGCGTCGGGCGCTGGAGCCGGGGGCGAGGATGAGGCCGTCGAGCCGGCCGGTGACGGAGGGGATCTCCTCGAGGCGGCGGTTCTCGATGGTCCAGCCGTAGCGTGCGGCGAGGGCGTCGGCCAGGCCGGTGACGGGGTCGTTCTCGGGGGCGACCACCAGCACCCGGGCGCCGGGCGCCAGGTGGAGGCGTGGCCGGTCGATGCCGAGGGCGCGTGTGCGCACGACATGGAGATCGAGCCGGGAGCTGCCCCGGATGCCTGTTTCCTTCTTTTCAGCCGGCGCGACCGCCACCACAGGCGCGGGGGCGGGAGCCGGCTCAGGCTTTGGGGGCGGTGGCACCGGAACGGGGGGCGCGTCGGACCCGGTGAGCCATGCGGCGAGTTCGTTGAGCGTGCGGAGGGAGCCGGACTGTTCGGGGCCGACGGGGCGTGTGCCGGGTAGCCGGTCCTGCACGGCGGCGAGGATCTCGACGCGCTTTATGGAGTCGATGCCGAGGTCGGAGTCGAGGGCGAGGTCGGGGTCGAGCGCCTCGACGGGGTAGCCGGTTTTCTCGCTGACGATCTCCTGCAGCCTGGGGAGGATGCCGCCGGGGGCGGGGCCGGCAACCACGGCCGATACGGCCACCGGGGTGACCGGCGCCGCGGCGGCCAGTGCCACGCCGCCGGTGAGCCATGCGGCGAGTTCGTTGAGCGTGCGGAGGGAGCCGGACTGTTCGGGGCCGACGGGGCGTGTGCCGGGTAGCCGGTCCTGCACGGCGGCGAGGATCTCGACGCGCTTGATGGAGTCGATGCCGAGATCGGAGTCGAGGGCGAGGTCTGGGTCGAGCGCCTCGACGGGGTAGCCGGTTTTCTCGCTGACGATCTCCTGCAGCTTGGGCAGGATGCCGCCCGGGGCCGGCGCGGGGACGGCGACCGCGACCGGGGGAGGCGGCGGCGGGACCGGGGCGGCGACCACCAGGTGCTGGACTTTGGGGGCCGGCGGCACGGGCGGCAGGACGGGGGGCTGGACGCTGACGGGCGCCACGGGCGAGGAGGTTGCGACCGCCGCCAGGGGCATCAGCATGGCCGCGGGCGCGCGGCCCTCGAGCAGCGCGAGCAGGGTCCTCTGCGAGGCCTCCTGCGACTCGAGGAAGAGCTTGTGCAGGCGCGCGGCATCCTCCTGCATGCGGGCGAACAGGGACAAGGCCTGGTCGACCACCGGTAGCCGGTGACCTTGGGGATCCGGGGGCACATGTTGTGACATGGCAACTCTCTCAACTCTGGCAATAGGTTCGGGGGCGCGCGGCGCGGGGGCCGGCGCGGCGGGTGTCTCCGGTCGGCCGGAGACGGCCTGGAGGGGGGGCAGCGGGGGTTTGGCCCCGCGCGGTTTGCGGTAATTGGCCCCGGTGAGGGGGACCAGCATCTTGGGACGGGCGGCGGGTGCCTGGGCGGGGAGACCGTCCTCCCAGGCGGAGAGGTCGACCGCGACGCCGAGAGCGGCCAGGTGGGCCAGCGTGACAGCCAGGCGCTCCAACTCGCCGGGGCGGCCGGGTTCGGAATCGAGCGCCAGGGAGCGCGCCTCGATGTCAGGCTGGTCTGCCAGGATGTCGCGCGCCATGCGGGTGAGGATGCCGCCGGGGCCGACCTCGAGGAAAACCTCGGCTCCGCGGGCGCGCAATTGTTCGACGCACTCGTGCCAGAGGACCGGTTCGGCGACCTGGCGGTGCAAACGCTCGAGCCAGCCGGCATCGCCGGGGAGGTAGGGCCGGGCATCGAGATTGGCCAGGACGGTGGAGGCGCCACCATGGCCCGGATCGACCGGCAGGTGGGCCTCGCCGAGGGCGGAGGCGAGCGCCCGTGAGGCGCCTGCCAGGTCTGGATGGTGGAAGGCGCCGGCCACATCGAGCCTGCGGGTGGCGAGGCCCGCCTCGCGGGCGAGTCCCTCGCACTGGGCGATGGCCTCGACGGGGCCGGACAGAATGGATTGGCGGGGGCCATTGTGGTTGGCCAGCTGAACGCCGGAAATCTTGGCCGCCAGTTTCTCGGCATCCTCACGGCTGGCGAGGACGGCCAGCATGGTCCCCTGGCGGGCGAGCGACTCATGGTGCATGAGGCCGGCGCGGCAGGCCAGCAGGCGGTACCACGACTCATCGGGCAAAAGACCAGCGGCGGCCAGGGCGGTCCATTCGCCGAGGCTGTGGCCGGCGCTGAGAGTCTCCGGGCCGGCACCCACCTGGAAGCGGTTGAGGATGCGCGCGGCGCCCCTTCCCAGCGCGCCCATGGCGACCTGGCAGACGCGGGTGTCGCGCAAGCTTGCGGCGGCATCAGCCTGGTTGGCGGGGGCGGGCGGGTAGAGGAGATCGTCGAGCAGGGGAAGGTCGGGGAAGGCGCGGGCCATCGCGTCGCGCGCCTTCTCCAGTTCGGCCCGCATCTCGGGGAAGACGCAGGCCAACTCGCGGAAGGAATCGACGCGCTGGGCACCCTGGCCGGGGAACAGCAACGCCAGGCGGGTGCGCCTGGGGCCGGAGGAGGCGCGGATGCCCTGAGCGGAGTGCCACGCCGCCCCGCCGCGGAGCGCGGCGATGGCTGCCTGTAGGGATTGCTGGAATTCGGCATCGGTCTGGCCGGATCCGGTTTCGCGGACGGCGACGAGGCGGAACCTGGCGGAAGGTTGGAACGCGCGGCGGGTTTCCCGGGCGAACCAGGGAAAGCCGGTGTCGGCTGCGGGAGGTGTGGCCCCGACGGCGGCTTCCAGTTGGTCGATGGTGTCGGCCGAAAAGGCCAGGATCTGCAGGGAGCCGTCCCATGCGGGGGCTCCGCAGGGTGTGGCGGGTTCCTCGAGGATGGCGTGGAAATTGGAACCGCCAAATCCGAAGGCGCTGACGCCGGCGCGGCGCGGGTCGCCACTCAGGGGCCTGAGCCAGGGCCGGGCCCGGGCGGGGAGGTGGAATGGGCAGCCTGGCTCGCGCAGGGCGGGAAGCGGAGTGCCCACCTTGAGGGTGGGGGGCTGCACGCCGTGGCGCAGGGCGAGGGCGGCCTTCAGCAGGCCGGCGGTGCCGGCGGCTCCCTTGGCGTGGCCGATTTGCGATTTGACGGATCCCAAGGCGCACCATGGGGCGGCCGAGGATTTGCCGTAGACCTCGAGGAGGGCGGCCAGCTCGACCTGGTCGCCGGCGCGGGTACCGGTGCCGTGCGCCTCGAGCAGGCCGATGGAGGACGGCTGACAGCCGGCCTGGTCGAGCGCGCGGCGGATGGTGCGAATCTGGCCTTCCTTGCGGGGGGCGTAGATGGCGCCACCGCGGCCGTCGGACCCGGCGCCCAGGCCACGGATGACGGCGAGGACGCGGTCGTTGTCGCGCTCGGCGTCGGCCAGGCGCTTGAGGACCATCAGGCCGATGCCCTCGCCCAGGATGGTTCCATCGCCCTCGGCTGAGAACGGCTTGGAATTGCCGGTGGCGGACAGCGCCGGCGTCTTGCTGAAGCAGGCGTACATGAACACATCGGAGAAGGTGTCCACGCCGCCGGAGATGACGATATCGCTGCGGCCGGCCTGCAACTCGAGGGCGGCCAGGTGGAGGGCGCCGAGGCTAGAGGCGCAAGCGGCATCGACCACGCAGTTGGCGCCGCCGAGGTCGAAGCGGTTGGCGATGCGGCCGGCCACGACATTGCCCAGAAGGCCGGGGAAGGAGTCCTCGGTCCATTCGGGGTAGTTGGCGGAGATGCGGGCGACGGCGTCCTCGACGCGGTCGGCGGGAACGCCGGCCTCGAGCATGGCGCGCCGCCACTTGGGGTGGTCGAGCCGCGCGCCGAGGGGAATGAGGAGTTCAAGGGCGCTGGTGACGCCGACGATGACGCTGGTGCGCTCGCGCGGGAAGGGCTTGCCGGCCTCGTCGGGCATGGCGGCGTAGCCGGCGTCGCGCAGGGCCTCGCGGGCGGCGAACATGCCCAGGAGCTGGGCGGTGTCGGTGGCCTCGAGGCTATTGGGGGCGATGCCGAATTCAGAGGGGTTGAAGGGGACCGGGTCGAGGAAGGCGCCGCGGCGGGCGTAGACCATGTCCGGAGCCTTGGGGTCCGGATGGAAGTGGTCGTCGGGACGCCAGCGGTCGGCCGGGATCTCGCGGATGCGATCGACGCCGGCGAGCAAGGTGTGCCAGAAACCCTGGTTGCCGGGCTTGCCGGGGAACAGGCAGGACATGCCCACCAGCGCGATGGGCTCGAAGTGATCGTGCCTTTCGGTGTGGGTGTTGTGGGTGGTCACGCCGGAATCCTCGCGGCGGCGTGGGACACCTGGACGGGCCGGGGATTGACCTCGGCGGAGTGGATGCCCTGCAGACGGGCGATCTCGGCGCGCTTGAGCAGCGCGGCTCCGCGCATGAGGCTGTGGGCCACCGCGGCCATATGGCGGTTGGCGGGCGACTCGAGGAACGAGCCCTTGGCCCACTCGTTGAAGGCGCCCATGCTGGGGCCGCACCAGACCTGATAATCGGCCTGACGGTCGGGCACACCCTGGGTGGCCCAGCGGGAAGCGGTGGCCAGGTACCAGCGGAAGACCAGCGCCATCTTGTGGCGGGGGTCGGACTGGGCCCGGGTGATCTGGGAGGGGTCGCGCCTCTGGAAATAAGTGACGCAATCGGCCCAAACGGCCTCGAAGGGCCGCCGCAGCATCTGCTTCTCGACGACGGCCTGATCGGCGGCGGGGGCCGCCTCGAATGACGGATAGGCGCGGTAGAGATCGTAGAGCTTCTGGGCGCGCATGGCGAACAGGGTGCCGCGCTTCAGCACCTGCACCTTCACGCCCATCTCGAACATGTCGGCGGCGGCGGCCATGGCGGTATCGGCCTGTTCGGCGGCGGCGAGCATGGCGCGGGCGAGGTCGGAAGTGCCGGACTCGACGCAGGCCTGGTGCACGGTGCCCACCAACACATAGGCGGCGCCCATGGAGAAGGCGGCGGCAACGGAATGCGGTGTGGCGATTCCCCCGCCCAGGCCGACGCGGGTGGGGTGATGCCAGCCCAGGGCAGCGTTCTCCCGGGCCATGCGGTCGCGCAGGGCGATGATGGTGGGGAGGAGATTCAGGGCGGGGCGGTTGTCGGTGTGGCCGCCGGAGTCGGCCTCGGCGGTGACATCATCGGCCAAGGGCAGCCGGGCCGCCGCCTGGGCTTGCTGCTCGGTGATCTCGCCACGGGCCAGCAACTCTCCCACCAGCCTGGCAGGCGCTGGAGACAGGAACTTGCGGGCCACCTCGATCCGGGAGACTTTGGCCACCACCTTGTTGGCGGGAACAGCAAGACCATCGGGCCCGACGCGCAGTCCGCTGAGGCGGTAGCGCACCAGCGGCAGGCTGACATCGAGGTAGGCGCTGGCCTCGACCAGACGAACCTGGTGGCGGAGGTACAGGTCGGCGTGGGCGGTCTCGAGACTGCTTTCCTGCGGGCTGTAGAGCAGATTGAAGCCGAAGGGGAGATCGCCCAGGCTGGCCTTCAAGCGGGTGATGGCCTGTTCCACCCGTTCGGGCGCCTGGCCGGCGGCCCCGTAGAAGCCCAGGCAGCCGGCGCGGGCCGCGCTCTCGACGATCTCCTCGCTGGCGATGCCATGGGCCATGGAGCCGGCGACATAGGCCATGCGCAAACCGTGGTCGCGGCGGAAGCCGGGATCGCCCAGGTCTTCGGGATGTATGGGGGGGACATAAGCGTGGCCGGGAGGAACGGAGTGGTCCGGCGTTTCATCGAGGAAACGCACGGCAACCACACCATCGGGCATGGCACGGAGTGCCAGGGGCCGATGCAGTTGTTCGAGGGCATCGCTCAGGGAGGAGGGCATGGCCTTCCGGTGTTGGATGCGGGTCACGAAACACAACAGGAACGCCAAAACGGCATCGCAGGAGGCCGTGGGGCTACCCCCAGACAGTCTCCGTGTCCCTTCTGGGTATGTTAGGGAAACCCGGGGGGCCATCCAGACGGATTAGACCCCCGAATTTGCCATGGAACCGGACGGTGGTCCGGTTATTCAGGCTGGGGCATTCCAATGAGAGCGGGCCGCATTCATCAGGGCCTCGGTGGAACCGGTTCCCAGCCGAGTCGCTCCCGCCTGGATGAAGGCTAAAGCCTGTTCCAGCGTGCGAATTCCGCCGCTGGCCTTCACTTGAACTGCCGCCGGACTATGTTGTCGCAATAGTTTGACATCTTCTATGGTTGCTCCGCCTTCGGAATAGCCTGTAGAAGTTTTAACGAAATCAATAGTTATGCTTCCTAAATGTTTGCATATCTCGATCTTGGTTTCTGTCGGCAACTTGGCGGTTTCGAGGATCACTTTCAGCAGGGCCCCGTTGCGGTGGGCGAGTTCGAGGATACGGGCCACTTCCTGGGTGATTTCCGCGTACTGGCCATCCATGGCCCAGCCCAGGTTGATGACCATGTCGAGTTCGGTGGCTCCGTCGGCCAAGGCGCGGGCGGATTCCGCCAGTTTGATGTCGGGGTGGTGGCCTCCCTGCGGAAAGCCGATGACGGTACCCACCTTCACCGCAGTGCCTTCCAGCAGCCTTTTGGCACGAGCCACCGAGCAGGGGCGGACGCAAACACTGGCAACCTTTTCCTTGGCGGCCAGGGCGCAGCCGGCCTGCAGTTCGGCATCACGCAGGGTGGGGCTGAGCAGGGCGTGGTCGATCAGGGCGGCCAGTTCGGCGGGTGAGGTGGGGAGGATCACGGGCGGGTGCATGGGTTGCTCCGGTGGTGGTGGGGTGATGGTAGCACGGGCCCAGGGACTTGGGGGGGTGTGTAAACAGGCAAGTTGCCAGCCCCGGGTGCAGATGGCCTTGTTTCCGTGGCAGCAAGAGGTTACGCACCCTCGCCAAGAACCGGTCCGGGAACCATTCCCGGGATGTTTGGGGCTTAGGGGAATCGATCGCAGTCATGTCAGGCTGGTGTGCGCGACTGTTGAAGCGAGCGACCTGGCTGCCCCTTGTGGCGGCGGGGTTGCTTGCCTGCGTGCCGGCGGGGCCGGCGATGGCCCAGTCCGCCGGCATTTACAGCACCGTGATCACGCAGCCCACCGCCGATGTGAAGGCGAGCCCCTCTGCGGATGGCAAGATTTACATCACCAACCGCCTGCGCATGGGCGAACCGGTGGTGGTGATGGAGGAGCGGGCCGACAACTGGCTGGCCATCAGGCCACCGCGGGGCTCGTTCAGTTGGGTGCAGGCGAAACATTTGAAGCAGGTGGCCCCCGGCCAGCCCAACTGGGTGGTGGTGGCACCGCCTGGCACGCGTGCGCCGGCCCTGGTGGGCAGTTCGGTAGACCCCACCGTGCGACCCAGCGTGGAGAGCGCCAATCTGGTGTTGGGAACCCAGGTGCGGGCCGTGGGTGAGGCCATGGGCGAGGGGGAAGGCCGCTGGGTGCCGATAGAGCCGCCCGAGGCGGAGCGCCGTTACATCTTAAAGGACGCGGTGGCCAAACCGGCGGGTGGCAGCCCGGCGTTGGTGACTGGTGGAGTCGGTGCCGGCACCACGGCCCCGGTTTACAATCCGGCACCCGCCAACCCCACCGTGGGGAATGTGGCGCCCATCACTCCCGGGGCCGCGGCCCTGGTGAATGCGGCCACACCGCCGGCCGGGGCTCCCGCCGTGGGCGCACCTGGCGATTGGTACGGAGCGCAGCCGGGCGACCCGGCGCTGCGGTGGAATGAGGCTTACGCCACCGAGCTTGCGCGCAATTACCCCGAGGCCATCCGCCTGTACACGCAACTGGCGCAGGATTTCGCGGCGACCCAGCCGGAACTGGCGGCCCAGGCCTCGAACCGGGCGCTTCGATTACGGGATGTGATCACCGTGCCGGGGACGCCGTTGCCCTACCCGGACCGGCCCTATATCCGCGCCTACCAACCGTATTACTACCAGCAAGGGTACCCGCAGCCGGCAGGCGTGGCGCCTGTTCCGGTGCCGCTTCCAGCCTCGTCCAACATCCGATTGGCGCAGCCGTTTGTGCCGCAGGGGAACACGGTCAGCGCCTCCGGGGCTGCCGGCCAGCCTGCCACGCCGGGTGCCACCGCCTCGACCACTTCCGCCGTGCCGGCGGCATCGGTTCCAGGCACGATCCCATCCGGGGCGGGCAGCCTTGGGCCCACGGGTGGGACCGGCGTGCTGAGGCGGAGCGGGCGCAACCTGGACAACCGGCAGATGTATCTTCTGGAGAGCAGCGGGAAGCTGCTGGGGTATGTGGTTCCGGTGCCGCCGTTGGACCTGGAAGCGTTTGTGGACAAGCCGGTGGATGTGCGGGGCGGCATGCGCTATGTGGCCAGCATCCGCGCGAATGTGCTCTACGCCACGGCCGGCACCCCCTGGCGCTGAGTTTTCCCCTCGAACCGAACGCTTTGGCCAACCTTTGAATCCGGGGTATCATCGGCGCAGGTCCTGATCGCCCGCACCCGGTAGACGCCATGCTTGCCAGCCTGTTTTTCGCCCTGCATTTGGCCCCCGCCTATCCCGAACCTCCGTCCGTATTGGCCGCGCCGCCGTGGCTTGGCACGACTGTGGAAAATGAATCGAGTGCGGTGCTGGAGGAAAAGGAAGGCGGGCCATTTGTCGCCCGGTTGTCGCGCAAGCCAGACAAGGTGGTGGCGGTGCGATCGGCCAACCGCGAGCGGGTGTACAAGCAAGGCGCCGATTTCACGGTGGACGCCGCGGGCAAGCTGGTCTTCACCGGCAAGCCGGTGGAGGGTTTGAAGCTGGCGCAGCTCTATCCCCCGAAAGGTTCGCCCAATTCTTACCCCAGCCGGGTGGGGCATCCGGAGCAGGCGATGCTGTACGGGCCGGGCCGGTGGTTCCATGACCACCAGGTGGAGGTGACCTACACCAGCCGGGACCCTTGGCCGGGAGCCAAGCCGACTTCGGCCCTCGACAGTCTGCCGAAAACGGCGGCGCTTTTGAAGGGAAAGAAGTTTTTGAAGATCGCCGTCAGTGGCGATAGCATCTCGACGGGGCTGGATGCGAGTGCCCTGGCGAAGGCCGAGCCCAACCAGCCGGGGTACCCGGACCTGGTGGCAGCCAACATCCAGCGATTGACTGGCAGCGAGGTTCGGCTGGTCAACTTTGCCATTTCGGGCACCAGTATCGCGTTCGGCGTGGCGGATTGGCCGAAGCTGGCCGCCTGCCGGCCGGATCTGGTGATCGTGGCGTATGGCATGAACGATGTGGGCCGCAAGGATCCCCAGTGGTTCCGGGACCGCACCGCCGAGCTGGTGGGGAAGATCCGCGCCGACCTGCCGGAGGCTGAAATCATTTTGGTGAGCCCGATGTTGGGCAACCAGGAATGGATCCACACGCCCCGGGCGATGTTTGACCTGTACCGCAACGAGTTGAAGGCGCTGACCGGGCCGGGCGTGGCGCTTGCGGATGTGACGGCGGTGTGGCAGGCGCAGCTTGGCAATCAACGGGATTTGGACCTGACCGGAAACGGGCTGAACCATCCGAATGATTTCGGCCACCGCCTCTATGCCTGGACGATCTTGTCGACGCTGGGACTGAACCCGGGTGAGCCTGTTCGGCAACCCATGAAGGAGGGCAACCCGTGATCCATTTACCGGCAATTCTGCTGTATGCCTTGGCAGTTGATCCCAACCCGCCGGCCGGCCTGAAGGCGGCAGCCGTGCAGGCTGCCGCATCCCGACTGGACCCGGCGTGGGAAATGGCCCGGAAGATTTGGGCATATGCAGAGCCGGGCTACCTGGAAAAGGAATCGAGCGCGCTTTTGGCCGGGGCGCTTGAGGCGGATGGATTCCGCGTGAAGCGAGGTGTGGCGGGAATTCCCACCGCGCTGGTGGCGGAAGTGGGTACGGGCAAGCCGGTGATCGCCATCCTTGGCGAGTATGACGCGCTGCCGGAGCTGTCCCAGGAGGCGGAACCGTTCCGGAAGCCCAGGCCTGGTGGAAACGGCTACGGGCAGGCATGCGGCCATCATCTGTTCGGCGTGGCCAGCGCGACGGCGGCGATGGCGCTTAACGACCTGATCAAGGCCGGACAACTGAAGGGCACCGTGCGTTTTTACGGGTGCCCCGCCGAGGAGGGGGGAGCGGCCAAGGCGTTCATGGTGCGTGAGGGGCTGTTCAACGATGTGGACGCGGCGCTGCATTGGCACCCGGGCAGCCGGAACGCGGCGGGGGACGCCTCGTGCCTGTCGAGGATCGCGGTGAAGTTCCGTTTTCATGGGAAGGCCGCGCATGCGGCGGGGTCGCCCGAGAAGGGACGCAGCGCGCTGGATGCCCTGCTGCTGACCATCCACGCGGTGGAAATGCTGCGGGAGCACACGCCCGACGGGACGCGGCTGCACCACACGATCACCGCCGGCGGCGGCGCGGCGAATGTGGTGCCGGAATTCACCGAGGGATTCTTCTATGTGCGGCATCCGAAATCGGAGGTGGTGGCGCAACTGTGGCCCCGGTTGAGGAAGTGCGCGGAGGCCGGGGCGCTAGCAACGGAGACCCGGCTGGAGGTGGTGCCGCTGGGCGGGACGCTGGAGATTCTGCCCAACGACACGCTGGCCCGGGTGACCAGCGCCAACCTCAAGACGCTGAATGACCTTTTCTATGACGCTGGCGAGGAGGCGTTTGCAGCAAGGTTGCGTGAGACCTTCGGCGAGAAGGCGCCGCCGACGGAATCGATCCGCGAGGTGAACGACCAGTCGGGCAAGGTGACCAACGGCTCCACCGATGTGGGGGATGTGTCGTGGGTGGTGCCGACGACCGGTTTTTACGCGGCGACCTGGGTGCCGGGCACGCCGGGGCACTCGTGGCAGGCGGTGGCCTGCGGCGGCACTAGCATCGCGAAAAAGGGCATGGGTCTGGCGGCCCGCACCCTGGCCGCCACGGCAGTGGACCTGATGACCAACCCACAACTGATCGAGGCGGCCAAGGGGGAGCAGGCCCGCCGCAAGGACGGCAAGCCGTACACGGCTCTGATGGAGAAGGACCAGAAACCGCCGCTGGATTACCGGCTGCCGGGGAGGCGGGTGGCGGGGGAGTGAAACGAATAGAAGGAGTCGTTGTTCGGCCAGTCAGCCTGAATGACTTGGAGTGGATGTATCAGCTTCAGCTTGATCCGGAATCCAACCGGATGGCTGGCACGTATTCCCGCGACCGAGGTGATTTTTTCACCCATTGGGAGCAGGTTTGCAAAGATCCCCATGTGATTGCCAAAGTTATATTGATGAACGAAGTGGAGGTTGGGTGTGTCGCAGCGTTTCCCAGGGATGGAAACACTCATGTCGCCTACTGGATTTCACCGGACCGTTGGGGGCAGGGGATAGCAACCGCCGCCCTGCAAATGTTGTTGGTAGAAGTGCCTGACCGGCCGCTTCATGCGACGGTCGCCGACACCAACCTGGCTTCCCTGCGGGTGTTGCAGAAGTGCGGGTTTCAACCCATCGGGATCCGGCAGGTTGTGGAATGTTCCAGGTACCCTGCCCACACTGAGCAACTGCTGATTTTGAAGGGATAGGGTTTGTCCGGTTTGGAATACACCAACCCGTTAAATGTTTTTGGAGTGGCTAATTTGAACTTAAAAATATCCATCATTGCGACAGTGGTTTGGACGGTTATTGTCCTTGGGATCGGGATTGGGATGATCATCTACATAGGCACGCATCCTGTTTCGGGAGCCACGGTCGAACAGCGCAGTCAAATGGCAGGTTCAGGCGTTGGTTTTGTGGCCGCTTTGGGTTATGCGGCTATCTGGCTGCCCTTTGCCTTCAAAAAGGGTCAGGAAAGGCGGAGGTCCTTGGACAAGGTTTCGGCTGTTTCCAAAAAGAAGAGCCCTGGAAAATTTGGGAAATAATTGACAGTATTTTTTTGACCTGACGAGCCTTTGCCCTTTTGGTTGACAGCAACCAGTATGGTTTAGGCCATTGAATGGACGCCGGGAAAATTTGCCATGGCACATGCTTCATTCGACGACCCGGACTGGCGTTCCGGCCAAAAGAAAAAAGATGCTGGCCTGCTGGCTCAACTGCAGGAGGCCGAGCGGTTGAAGAAGGCCCAGGTGGAGGCCGCGAAGAAGGAACGGAAGGCGCTGAAGGCGGCCCAGTTATTGGAAAAGCGTAAGGCGGCGCAGAAGGCCAAACTGGCCAAGAAAAAGGCGGAATGGCTGGCCGGTGGGCGCCAGCGGTGGATGGAGAAACAGAAGGAGAAACGAGCCAAGGCGGCTGCCAAGAAAAAAGCGGCCCTGGAAGCCAGGAAGGCGGAGTAGCCGAACTGGCCCCAGGGGGTTTGTTTGGAGGCGGGGTATTTTGGTCCAAGGCGTCGCCTTGAGTTTAGGTTTTGGTGTCTTCTTCAAAATCGCCCTCCTCGGTTTCGTCCTCCTCACTCTCATCCCCATCATCATCATCATCTTCTTCTTCTTGCCAAGAAGCTCCGTAGAACACTTTTTCCTCGCCCTCGTTCCAGACGCTGGCGCGCCATGTGTAATCGATGTTGCCCTGGGCGTTCATTTCCAGTTCGTCAACGAATGATTCGAGCGCCCTTTTCGCGGCATCGACATCGTCGTGGATTTCGAAGCGGGGGACATCGCAGGTGCAGGGGAAGGAGCCGTAATCGATGACGGCGAAGCCGGGGCATTCGTACACACGAGCCGTTTCCCAGTTTTCACCGCAACCGTCTTCGGAATAAACGCTACGGGTGTGGACCTTGCGGCCGATGTCCGAAGGGGCCACCTCCCCGGATGTGACAGCCTCGTGGATGGCTTCCCAGTACTTGGCCTTGGCTTTTTCGAGATCTTCAAAAAAGAGGGGCTTCTCGCCCGAGCGGGCGTAGCGTGAATCGGCCAGGTCCACCACATAGCCACCCGGGATTTTCAGCAGGTGCGAACGGGCATCGTAGGACTTCAGGTGGCCCGTTTTCCCGTCGGGAAGGGGTTGGCCGATCTCCCCCGCCTGGATGATTTTGGCTTCGATGGCGTGCCAAGGGGAGAGCCAGTGCGTTCCGTCCCAAACCCTGGGCAGTTTGCCGCGGGTCACCCGATCACCGGGCTCTTTGCCCGGTTTGCAATCGGCGAAAGGATTGGCTGTTTCGGCACATGGGTCGGACATGGCTAGGCCTCTGGTTGGTTGGTTACAGGTCTGCACCAGTACTTCGCAGGGCCGGGTTAGAATTTTTGCCAGGTGGCCATTTTTTGCAAAAATTTTGGCTGAAAATTGAGGTTGCCTTGAAGACAGGGAAAACCCTATCTCGCGCCTCGGGGAAAGGTGTGCCTTGGGGCTGCTTGGCCCTTGGGGAGGGGAACCATGGATTGGCGGCTGGCAACCGTGGCTGTTTGGCTGATGGCGGGTGCCGGTCTGGTGGCCCGAGCGCAAGAAGCCGCACCGCAACCTCTGGTACCCCCAGAAGCTGATGCCTTGCCGCAGGATGAGGCGGTGGGCCTGACGGATGAACCGAACCCCGCCTGGAAATTCTGGGTGGGAATCGAGGCTCTGGGCTGGGGCATCAGCGGGCAGTCGCTGCCGGCCTTGGTGACCGGATCGCCGGCGGGGACGCCAAGGGATCAGGCGGGGGTGCTGGGAGCGCCGGGTACGCGCATCCTGTACGGAGATGACTCCATCGGCGGTGGCATGCAGGCCGGCCTGCGGGTTTACAGCGGCATCTTTTTGAATCAGGCGAAGACCTGGGCGGTGGATGGGTCGTTTTACACCCTGTACGGAGGCGACACGGCCTATCTGTCGCCGGATGGACCGATTGTCTCGAGACCATTCCGGGATCCGGGAACCGGCGAGAACAACGCCGCACTGGTGACCTACCCGGGAGTGATGGAAGGCAATGTGTCGGTGGAGACTTGCCAACTCTTTTACGGGCTGGATGTGAACTTCCGCCGTAACCTGCACACCTCTGAAGCGTGGCGGGTGGATTTGATCGCCGGCTACCGGAACATGGGCTTCAACGAGGGGCTGGGTGTGTATGAGTTCATCACCCGGCCGGATGGCACCATCGGTTATTACATTGGCGACGCCATCAACACCACCAACTTCTTCAACGGCGGGCAGATTGGCCTGGGGTTCAGCCATCGTCTGGGTCGGTGGCTGGTGGATGCCAAGGTGCTGCTAGGGTTGGGTGGCACCAGCAGCCAGGTGAATATCGATGGCAGCACCACCTACCTGTACGGCAACGGGGCTTATTTCACCCAGCCAGGGGGATTGTTGGCCCAGCAGACCAACATGGGGGATTACGAGAAGCAAACCCTGAGCTTTGTGCCCGAGGTGGGGCTGAGGTTGGGCTATCAGGTGACTCGGCATATCGCCGTCACCGCGGGCTACACCTTCATCTACTGGACCGGCGTGGCCCGGCCGGGCAGCCAGATTGATTCGACGCTTTCGCTGGACCCGGACAAGAGTCTGGGCCGGCCGGCGCTAACGGGAGTGCAGACTTCGGACATTTGGATCCAGGGTGTGTCGGCGGGGCTGGAGTTGCGGTTTTAGCCGGGCTAACCAATTACAAAACAAAACCTTTTGACTTGTGGAAAAGTTTTTGGCGGATCAAAAAAATCTCTAGAGCTTATAAAGGAATTGGTTCAAGACCATATAATACCCACTGCATAAGTAGTCATTCTCTTCGAAATGCCTGCAGATTAGGGAAAGGTATGTGGCCAGTGCCAGGTGATGTTTGTGGATACAGCCTGCTTTCGCTGGCCTTTTGGATCATTCCATCCCTTTGGGCAAAATCCATCCTCGAAAGGAAAGGATATCATTCCAACCGGAAATGGTTGGCTTTTGTACCCGTTTTGGGATTGGCGGTACTTTTTGCCGCCTTTTTATTGCCTGACCAGAGGGCTAAATCAATACCACAACCGGATTCCCCTTTTGAGGATATCCAGGAAGTTCCCGGCCTAATATGGGACGGATTCATAGGCTCAATTAACAATTACATTAACTTTTTATTTGGCGACGCCGGGCAAATCAAAGGGGAGGTGAAGCCAGGTCCATCAACATTTGAATTACCCGTTCCTGACCAGGATTTCGCTTCGCCACAAGAGCTGGAAAACGACTGGGAAACAGATCAACAAACAAAGCTACAGCTAAAATACCCAATCCATACCATCCTAGTCGCAGCATTAATTCTGCATCTACCGTTAATCCTGATGTTGTTGATTCCATTAATAACAGGGTTCCTACTCTGGTATTTGGACCAGGACCGCCTGCCAACGGATATCTACCTGCTTTTCTTTTTTGGCACAATTTTTTCCACGGCGATCCTCGGCTACCAGGACATACGGCGCCTGATTTATACCCACCGGGATTTGCTGCCCGGGGACAACCATTTGTTCAAACCGCCTTTTGCCGCCTTCCTGAAGATTCTAGGTTTGTGGTTTCCAGGTTATGCGCTGCATTTCCTGGCTCGTCGAAAATATGGTGGACATAACCTTTTTTTGCCAGCCCTGGTTTCAACGGCGGCTTTTTTGTTGCCAACGGTGGGAGCCTGGTTGTGTCAGCCCATTCTACCCACGGTTGATTCGGCAGAAGTTCTTGCATCCCTGCGTGATCAGTTGGAGGAGCATCCTTCCTTCAAGGTCCTCCAAGTGGGACTTGTGAATTGTGATTTGGAACAACCAAAGGAAATCTTCCGGGATGGGTCGAAAGAAAAGCGACAAGGACAGATTAGAATCATCACTCCAAAGGCAAAACTCACCGTTTCCTTCTCCGTGGAATGGAGTGACAAATCAAAAAATAAAATTCGGGTCTCCATTCTACGGGTCGGAAGATGAATAGCGCCCCCAGCATTAGCTGGGCTTTTTCATGACCAAAGCAATAAAGCCAGGCCGACAGGAAGTTGATGTGACATCAGGCGTTTGAAAATGGGGGCATAGAATGCAGGCATGCTTGGGCAAGTCTATTGCGGCCACTGATTTGATCGCGCGGTTGCGGTAGGAATTGCTGACAGTTATGGTCATCCCGCCCCGAATAAGTTGTGGTAGCATCGGTCACCATGAAGAATTTCATAATCGCCACGCTGCTACTGTCTCCTACCCTCGGCTTTGCCGCCGACAATGACACCAAACCGCTGCGAGTCTTCATTCTTGCCGGGCAATCCAATATGGAGGGCCATGCCCAAGTCGGGACATTCGACTATATCGGCAAAGATCCCAAAACTGCCCCCTTACTCAGGGAAATGCGCAACCCTGATGGAACGCCACGGGTTTGCGAAAAGGTCTGGATGTCCTATTTGACCGGTCCCTATGACGGAAGCGCGAATGGTGAAGGTTTGGGGAAATTGACCGCGGGTTTTGGGGCCCGTGGAGATCAACCGACAAAGGATGGCGGCAAAATCGGACCAGAGTTCACCTTCGGGATCTATATGGAGAAGCTGCTAGACCAGCCGATCCTGATCATCAAGACCGCCTGGGGTGGCCGAAGCCTCAACACGGAGTTCCGGCCCCCGAGCGCGGGGCCGTACCAATTCAATGAGTCCCAGCTTGAGGAAATGAGGAAACGGGGAATTGACATTGAGAAAGTGAAGGAGGAAAAGGCGAAGGCGTCCGGGGTGTTCTATCGCATGATGGTGGAGCATGTCAGGAAAGTCCTAGCCGATCCCAAGCGGGTTTGTCCGGAATACGATGCAAAAAAGGGGTATGAGATAGCCGGGTTTGTCTGGTTCCAGGGATTCAACGATCTTGTTGACAATGGCACCTATCCCGACCGGGGCCACCCGGATCGATACGGCCTTTACTCGGACATTATGGCAAAGTTTATCCGCGATGTCCGTAAAGACCTGAACGCGCCAGCTATGCCCTTCGTGATCGGCGTGCTGGGTATTGACGGCGAAAAAGCCAACCAGGGCATAGTCTCCTTCCGCAGGGCCATGGCCGCGCCATGCGATCTTCCGGAGTTCAAGGGCAATGTGATGGCCGTCCAGACCGCCCCGTTCTGGGACTATGACATTGACAAGGCGTTGCCCAAAAAGGGCGAGTATGACCGGATCGTCGGAACCGCGCGCGCGCTGAAGAAGGACGGGTCAATCGACACGACATCCAAATGGAACGGATACTGGCAACCGATTGGAAAACCCGTCCCGGGGGAGCGCGTCTGGCGCTTCAAGACCGTCGATGCCACGGAAAAAAAGGACAAGCTGGAAAAATATGAAAGCAGGCGATTTCGGGACATCACGCTGCCCGCCGGAATGGGTGATTGGCACAGGCCTGAATTCGATGACAGCCAATGGATGGAAGGCAAGGCCCCCATCGGCAAGGGTGTCTGGAAGCACGATGGAATTACCCTGGACAAATTTCCCTCGAAATGGGGCGAGGGGGAGTTCCTGCTGATGCGGACAACCTTTGAAGTCGAAGACCTCGACTACGAGTCGTTTCGCATCGCGATTTTGGCGAGACAAGGATTCCATGTCTATTTGAACGGACACAAGATCAACACCTACATCTGGTGGTTGGACAATCCGTGCTACAGGTCAATCGTCCTGGCGCCAGACCAAGTGAAATGGTTGCGGAAGGGGAAAAACGTGCTGGCGGCTTACGCCAATGACCAGTACGGTCCGAAAGGCCCCGAACGCTATGCCGGCCTTGATCTCTGGATCGAGGGGATAACCAAGAGCAACCGGGAAAAACTCGACCTTGCCCTGGAAGATGTCCTTTCACCCAAGGACAGGGAGTGCCTCAAAGGTGCTTCCAATGGCGGTTACCACTATCTGGGAAGTGCCAAGATCTTCGCCCAATTAGGCAAGGCATTTGCCGAGGCGATGGTAACGATGCAAAAGAAATAGGCCAACACCCCAGGAGCCACCTTTCCATGAGGCCTTCAAGGGTTGTTTTTGCCACCCTTCACGACCCGATGCGAAACAGGTGATACGCGAACCCGTTTCGATTGATCCGTCGCCTTAGGCGGCAGGCGCAATTTGCGAGTGGCTTTAGACGCGTGGCGATTATTTTCCCCATCTACTGTCACTGAGAATTTTTTTTCTAAAAAAACAATCGCATCAACCATTTAGCTTTCTTAGGGTTTCGTCATGCGTTGCCTTTTGCTTTTTTTTATCCTTGGATTGGTCGGGTGCGGAGCCAAAGAAAAGGCTCCTGCCGAGGAAGTTGAGAATAAGGCCACCGCGGCTCCAGACACCCGGGTTTTTTGGAAGCACGAAAACGGCCATTTTGAAAAGCTTGCCGACGGCACGTGGAAGGAAGTGGCCGCCGATGGTGTACATGCTTTTATCGAGACCAATCGCACGTCCAACATGGTTGAATTGACTGATCGCAAGCGAAACATAGTGATTTCGCTTTTCAATGGCGATTGCACTGCCAAAGTCGGGTCCAATAAACCGACACGCCTTTACGATGGTCTTTGGCTGGAAAAGCCTGCCAGCAAATTGTCGCCCGACCCGGCCATGGCCAACAAGCTGGCAACCGAGTTTGATTTGAATGGTTTTCGAATCCGACCGCCGGCCGGTTGGACCCTTGAAGAAAAAACACAAGGTGGGACCCGGTCTTTCAACTGGACAGGTGCCCGACGCGCCGATGGAAGTGCGCCGCGATTCTGGGTGATGGTTGGAAAGCTATCTCCTGCGGAACAAGCTGGAACCTTGGACAAAGGCATGGCCGCTCTACAAAATCCGTTGCGTTCTTCCTTGGCGGGTTATGGGGAATCACCCGTTGAAAACACCGATATCGGCCCCTTGAAGTTCGTACGAATATCCTTCAAGGGTGTTGAAACAGTGGGGGCTGACCCGCTTCCCATTTCCGGTATCATTTTCCATGCCCATGACGGGCCAACGTATGTTCACATCAAACTGATTGACAAGCAGCAATTTGGTGGGGAGACACTGCCGTTTTTGGAAACCGCAGCCAAAACATTGCGGAAGCCGTAAGGCGGCAGTTCCGCCCGTGATTGGATGGGTTGGTCGCCTGGCGGAATTTTTTGGCGACCCCGGGCTTTAGAAGGTCAGGCCAGGATGCCCCGCACCACCTTGCCGTGGATGTCGGTGAGGCGGAATTGGCGGCCCTGGTAGCGGTAGGTCATGCGCTCGTGGTCGATGCCGCACAGGTGCAGGATGGTGGCCTGGTGGTCGTGCACATGGACCGGGTCGCGGGTGATGTTCCAGGCGAAGTCATCGGTGGCGCCGTGGATATGACCACCCTTCACGCCGCCGCCGGCCATCCACAGGCTGAAAGCGCGGCCGAAATGGTCACGGCCGTTGGGCTTGCCCTCGGGCCCCTGACCAAACGGCGTGCGGCCGAACTCGCCACCCCAGACCACCAGCGTGTCGTCGAGCATGCCGCGCTGCTTCAGGTCCTTCACCAGGGCGGCGGAGGGCTGATCGGTGTCCTCGCACTGTTTCTCCAGTTGGGTGAACAGGTTGGAGTGCTGATCCCAGCCTGAGTGCATCAGTTGCACATAGCGGGTGCCGCCCTCCAGCAACCGGCGGGTGATGAGGCAGTGGCGGGCGAAGCTGCCGGGCTCGTGCACCTGGGGGCCGTACATGTCGAGGATGTGCTTGGGCTCGTTGGAAAAATCGAGCAGGCCGGGCACGCTGGACTGCATCCGGAAGGCCATCTCGTACTGGCTGATGCGGGTATCGATCTCGGGGTCGCCATAATCGGCCAGGTGGGCGCGGTTCAGTTCGGCGATGCCCTCGAGCAGTTTCTCGCGCGCGGAGCGGCTGACACCCTCGGGATTGGAGAGGTACGGCACGGGGTCGCCAGCGCCCCGGAAGCGGACACCCTGGTAGCGGGTGGGCAGGAAACCCGAGCCCCAGTAGTAATCGAAGAAAAGCTGCCCGCAGGTCTTGCCCTTGTCGGAGCTGGTCATCACCACAAAGGCGGGGAGGTTGTCGGTCTCGCAGCCGAGACCGTAGGTGAGCCAGGCACCTAGGCTGGGTCGGCCGGGTATCTGCGCGCCGGTGAGGAAGAAGGTGACGCCTGGGGCGTGGTTGACCGCCTCGGTGTTCAGGGAGCGGACCAGCGTGATGTCATCGGCGATGGAGCCGATGTGCGGCATCATGCTGGTGATCTCGAGCCCGGATTTGCCGTATTTTTTGAAGGGTTTGATGGCGGGGACCACGGTGTACTTCTTGTAGCCGGCGGTCATGGTGGAGAGGCGGGTGGCGCCACGGACACTTTCGGGGATTTCCTTGCCGGCCATCTGGGCCATGACCGGTTTGGGATCGAACAGGTCCACATGGGTGGGGGCGCCTCCCTGCCACAGGTAGACAACCCGCTTGGCCTTGGGGGCGAAGTGGGGATATCCGCCCACGCCGGGAACCGTTCCCGCCTGGGCGTCACGGCCCAGCAGGGTGGCCAGCGCGGCGGTGCCGAGACCGGTGGCCGACCGGCCGAAGAAGGCGCGGCGGGTGATGCGGTCGGCCTGTTCACGCATGGGGTTGCTCACGGCATCACTCCCGAGTCAGGGCTTCATCGAGGTTGTAGACGGCGAGGCAGACCTGCGTCCAGGCGGCCCAGCGCGTGGCATCGAGCTTTTCATCGCGCGGGGCTGAACCGGCGCTGGTGGCTTTTTTGGCGGCCGTTGGATCACCGGCAAAATGAGTCATCTGGTTGTGCAGCATTTTGCCCAGGGCGGCCTTCTCGGATGGGGCGGGTTTGCGGGCCAGCACCATTTCAAATAGGCGGTCCTGGCGAGCGGTGTCATCGGGCAAGTCGCGCAGCAGGTTGGCGGCCAACACCCGCGCGGCCTCGTTCCAGGTGGCATCATTCAGCGTGGTGAGGGCGTGCAGCGGAATGTTGGTGGTGCCGGCGCGCACACGGCAGGCCTGGCGGCTGGAGGCATCGAACATGTTGGCGGGACCGACGGTGCGGCGCCAGAAGGTGTAGAGGCTGCGGCGGTAGAGATCGGTGCCACTGCTGGCGGGGTAGGTGAAATCACGCTCCTTGGTGATGGCGAGCGTGTCCCAGATGCCGGTTGGCTGGTAGGGGTAGACGGGTTTACCACCGACCCGACGGTCGAGCAGGCCGCTGGTGGCCAGGGCGACATCGCGCAGCACCATGGCGGGCAGGCGCACGCGGGGGAAACGGGTGAGCAGCCGGTTTTCGGGGTCGAGCGCAAGTTGCTCGCGGGTAACCCTGGCGGAGCGTTGGTAGGCGGCGCTGGTCACCAGCAGTCGGTTGATTTTCTTCATGTCCCAACCGTTTTCGCGGAACTCGACGGCCAGCCAGTCGAGCAGGGCGGGATGGGTGGGCAGCTCGCCCTGCACGCCAAAATCCTCGGCCGTGCGGACGAGGCCGGCACCGAACAGGTTTTGCCACAGGCGGTTGACGGCGACGCGGGCGGTGAGGGGGTTTTCAGGCGCGAATAGCCAGCGGGCGAAGCCGAGGCGGTTTTTGGGGGCATCCTTGGGCAAGGGCGGCAGGAAACCGGGTGTGCCGAAGGTGACCTTGTCGCCGGGCTTCAGGTACTCGCCCCGGTTGAGGATGAAGGTGTCGCGCGGCTTGTCATCGGCCATGACCATGACCTTGGGCAGCTCATCGTTTTTGAAGGCATTGATGCGGTCTCGGGCTGCCTTCAGCTTGGCGGCCAGGTCGGCGGCGACCTTCTGCTCGAAGTGATCGCGGATTGCCTTCTCGCGGTCGGCCCGTTTCTTTTCCTCGTCTTTCCGCTGGGCTTCGGGGATCTTATCCAGGGGTTTGTCTTGCGCGCGGGCGAGGATCTGGTCGCGGATGGCCTTGTCGGGTAATTGATTATCAGCGGATGTTTTTTGTTCCCATTCCGACTTGCGCTTCTCGAGCTGGTTGGCGAGCTCGCCAGCTTCCTTTTCCAGGGCGGCCATTTTTTCTTTTTGGCCTGGCAGGGGATATTCGAGGAAGGGAGGAGAAACACGGGTCTTGGAAGACTGGAAACCGGCCAGGCCGGATTCGGAGAGTTGGTTGAAGCCGGCCATGAGGCTGTAGTAGTCGCGCGTGGTGATGGGGTCGTACTTGTGGTCGTGGCACTGTGCGCACGCCAGGGTGAGGCCGAGCCAGTTGGTGGCGGTGACGTCCATGCGGTCGAAGTAGATCACGAAGCGTTGCTCATCGGGGATGGCGCCGCCCTCGCCGTTGACCAGGTGGTTGCGGTTGAAGGCGGTGGCCACCTTTTGAGCCGGGGTGGCGCCGGGCAGCAGGTCGCCGGCTAGCTGCTCGGTGGAGAACCGGTCGAATGGCATGTTGTCGTTGAGAGCCTTCACCACCCAATCACGCCAAACCCACTGGAAGGTGTCGCCATCCTGCTGGAAGCCGTTGCTGTCGGCATAGCGGGCGGCATCGAGCCAGGGTAGCGCCTGGCGTTCGCCATAGTGCGGGCTGGCCATGAGGCGATCGACCAGCTTGTCGTACGCCTTGCGTTCGGGGTCGTTGGCGAAGGTATCCACCTCGGCAGGGGTGGGGGGAAGGCCGGTGAGATCGAGGGTGAGTCGGCGGATGAGGGTGCGGCGGTCGGCCTCGGGGTTGGGCTGAATGCCTTTGACCTTTTGGGCCGCGGCCAGAAAGCGATCGACCGGGTGGGTGATGCCAGGGACCTCAGGCACGGGTGGCCGGACGGGTGGCACGAAAGCCCAATGGTCCTCGAACCGGGCGCCTTCGGCGATCCAGCGTTCGAGCAGTTTTTTCTGGTCGGCGGTGAGCTTGCGGTTGGATTTGGGCGGTGGCATCAGCTTGGTGGCGTCGCCTGAGTGGATGCGATCGATCAGCGGGCTTTCAGACGGCTTGCCCGGGGTGATGGCGCCTGATTCCTTCTGGCCCTCCAGCGTGTCGAAACGGATGTCGGCCTTGCGCTGGTTGGGGTCTTGCCCGTGGCAATAGAAACAGTTCTCCGACAGAATGGGCCGGATGTCGCGGGTGTAGGAGATGGGTGTGTCGGCAGCACCGAGGATGGCGCTGGCAAGCACCCAGGCGGGCAGCGTGGGCATGGGGAGGGCTCCGTTGGCGGGAGATTTCCATTAAAACGCAAAAACCGCCGTCACGGAACGGCGGTTCAGGCGGAAGGATGGGCTGGAATGATTGGGGATCAGCCCAGTTTCCAGGGGGCGCGGTAGGCCTTTTCCACCATCTTGGCGGCCTCGGGATTGTTGATGATCTGCTCCTTTTCCGGATCCCAGGCGATGGCCTGACCCGTGCGAACCGCGATGTTGCCCAGGTGGCAGACTGTGGCGGAGCGGTGGCCGATTTCGACATCGCAAATCGGTTTGGCGCGGCTCTTGATGCAGTCGAGCCAGTTCTTGTGGTGGTTGTCGCTGGCGTAGAGCTTCACATCCACCTTGGGGTATTTGGCGGGTGCGAGCTTCTCGCCGTTGATTCGCACTTCCAGCTTGCCGCGGTTGACATGGATGACACCCTTGTCGCCCTCGAAGGTGGTGCCGCCGGGTTGCCCCTGGCCGCAGACCATGGTGACGCCGCTTGCGTAGCGGTAATTGATCTCGGTCCATTCGGGGACCTCGTACCAGCCCTCCTTGTTGAAGCGCGCCTTGGCCTCGGCGGAGACCGGGCCGCTGTTGTCCATGTCGAGGCCCCACTGGGCGATGTCGAGGTGGTGGGCGCCAAAGTTGGTCTGCTGGCCGCCGGAATAATCCCAGAAGAAGCGGAAGAGGTAATGGACCCGCTTCTCGTTGTAGGGGCGCTGGGGGGCCGGCCCGAGCCAGAGGTCGTAGTTCAGCTCGGCGGGCGGGGCGCTGTCGGGCACGCCGGGGGGCTTGAAGTTGACGCCGGGCAGACCGACGAGGACATTTTTCACCTTGCCGATGGCGCCGCCGCGGACCATCTCGCAGGCGGTGCGAAACTCCTTGGCGCTGCGCTGCTGGCTGCCAGTCTGCACCACGCGGTTGTGCTTGCGCGCGGCGTTCACCATGGCGCGGCCCTCGGCGATGGTGAGGGTTAGGGGCTTCTCGCAGTAGACATCCTTGCCGGCCTGGCAGGCGTTGACCGTTTGCAGGGCGTGCCAGTGGTCTGGCGTGGTGATGAGAACGGCGTCGATGTCCTTGCGGTCGAGCAAGGTGCGGTAGTCGACCGCCTGGAAGGGGGCGGCGCCGTTGGCCTTCTCGACGATGGAAGCGGCCTCGGCGAGACGCTTGCTGTCGACATCGCAGACGGCGACCGCGTTTTTGAGCAACGCCTTCAGGTTGCCCTTGCCCTGGCCGCCGACGCCGATGAAGCCGACGCGGACACGCTCGCTGGGCGGCGTGTCGGCGGCGAAGGCACCGCGGTAGGTGAGGGTGGACAAGGAAAGCAGGGTGCCGGCTTGCAGGAAGCCGCGGCGCGAGGTGTGGTGGGGCTTGCGGGGCATGGGAGGGCTCCTGGAGAAGGTTTTAATGAATGTAATCGATGAGGGTGGTGGGGGGAAGTGGGGGGATTATTCCCAGACATAACGCTCATCAAAAGGGACATCATTTTTACGAAGGATTTGGCGATATTCGTCTTGGAATGAGATGGTTTGGTGATGCGCTTCCTGGTTTGCAATATAAGTGGTGACTTTACTGGTGTGAGTCTGGCTGACCGAGAATACTCCATAACCCTTTTGCCAATAAAAATCAGGGGACGCCGGGCATTTTTCCTTGACCCATTTGGATGAATCCCGTTTGAGGATTTCCAGCAAATCAGCCAAGGATGAGGTGCGGGGAAGTCCGAAAAGGGCGTGGATATGGTCTGATACCCCGCCTACCCGAATGACTATGCAACCCAGATTGGCCAATAATCCGCCGAGGTAAGCGTGAAGTTCGGGTTGGATTTGTTTGGGAATAATCGGGGCTCGGTTTTTTGTGCTGAAGATGAGATGGACCACCACACGGGCCAAAGATTGTGGCATGATTTCTGGTCTACCGGGGAGCGCCTGCAGCCTGGCCAGTTTGGCCAGGCTCAATGATGGTTGTCCTACAGACAACATTAGACAAAACGATGCGCTGAAAGCGCATGATCATTGAGCCAGGCCTTTTTGGCCTGGCTTTGCATTGCCGCAGCCTCATTTGCCGACTACAAATTTCCCCCATTTCTTCTGTCGCCAGCGTTTGCCGAAGCCGAGGTTGGTTTTGAGGTTGCCGAGGTCGCGGTTGCGGTAGACGGTGAGGACGGAGCCGTCGTCGTGGCTGGTGACGACATGGACGCCGTCGAGGTGTTGGAGGTTGTCGCCGCGTTTGGCGGCGGTGGCGATCTCGTTGCGGCCGATGGCGAAGACCAGGGCGCCGCGGGTGCAGACCTCGCGGCCGAACTGGATCACCAGCTCCACCATGCCGAGGTCGATGCGGCGTTGCTGCATGCGTTTGCGGGCGTGGTGGGTGAGGGGGAGGAACGAACCCTCCCAGGGGTCCGGCTCGGGGCGGGCGGATTCCGGGGCGGGAGCTTCCCAGCCGTTTTGCCAGTCATCGGTTTGGTAGCCTTCGTGCATGCCGTCCATGGTGGTTCCTCCACAGTTTCAGGGTTGCCCACCCATGAATTCGCAGGAGCGGTCCGAAATTTTTGCCGGTGGGGGTTTTGGGGTGAAAAATCTTATCCAGTGTTAAAGTGGGCAGGATGGCGTGGCGGTGCGGGGAAACCGGGGCAGGCTGGGGAGTGTCCTGCCGCAAGGGATAAGCAACGATTACTGGCGGGGGCGACCAGGTATATGGCCAAGCTGTTCTTCTATTACTCAACCATGAACGCGGGGAAATCGACTTCCCTGCTGCAGGCGGCCCACAATTACGATGAGCGCGGCATGACCACGCTGCTGTTCACCCTGGCCGACCCGGTGGAGCCTGGCAAGGGCATGCGGATCAGTTCCCGCATCGGCATCGGCAAGGACGCGATCGGGTACGGGCCGGGGACCGATTTCTGGTCGGTCTGCACCGGTTCACGGCCCGCGCCGGACTGCGTGCTGATCGATGAGGCGCAGTTCCTGCGGCAGGACCAGGTGCGGCAGCTTGCGCGGGTGGTGGACGCGGCCAATATTCCGGTGATGTGCTACGGGCTGAGAACCGATTTCCGGGGTGACCTGTTTCCCGGCAGCGCGGCCCTCCTGGCGTGGGCGGACACCCTAAGCGAACTGAAGACCATTTGCGTGTGCGGGCGAAAGGCCACCATGGTGGTGCGGGTGGACGGCAACGGCAGGGTGGAGCGCGAGGGGGCCCAGGTGGAGATCGGTGGCAACAACCGGTATGTGCCCCTGTGCCGCAAGCACTTTTCCGAGTCGGTCGACTCGGGTGTGTGCACGGGATGGCGACGCGGGTAGAGTATCGGGTGACACCGAATTCTCAGCGACCCCCGGCCAATTCCATGTCATCCGAGATCCAGCCCGACCACTTGCTGCAGCGACTGCTGGCCCGCGGGCCAGCCCGTCTGCTGAAGGGCGCGGCTGGCCCGTGCTACCGGACCGGCACCCAGTTGGCGTTGCGCGTGGACCATGCCGCCGCCATTGACGCGGTGCAGCGCGAACTGGATTTGGAAGCGGATTTGGGGCCGCTGGTCCAGCGGTACGGATTGTTTGAAGCGCGGTCCCAGGCGAGGGACCGGGCGGAATACCTGCTGCGGCCGGACCTGGGCCGGCGGTTGGATGAGGCCTCGGCGGAGCGCTTGCGGCAGCGCTGCCCGGCCGCACCCGGATTGCAGATCGTGGTGGGGGACGGGTTGTCCGCGACCGCGGTGGCCACGCAGGTGCCGGTGCTGCTGCCCCTGCTGATGGAAAAGGCCAAGGCCCGCGGCTGGGATCTGGGCCAGCCGTTTGTGGTGCGTCAGTGCCGGGTGGGCATCCTCAACGCGGTGGGGGAAGTGCTTCAGCCCGCCGTGGCTGTGCTGCTGGTGGGGGAGCGGCCCGGGCTGGCCACCGCGGAGAGCCTGTCGGCTTACCTGGCATTCAGGCCCCAGGCAGGCCATACCGATGCCGAGCGGAACCTCATCTCCAATATCCACCCTGCGGGTGTGCAACCGGCCGAGGCGGTGGAGCGAATCCTGGCCCTGTGCGGACGGATGCGCGACCTTGGTGCCGGTGGCGTGGGCGTGAAGGAACAGTTTCACCTTCCTGGGGCATTGCCCGCGGAGCCTGTTGATGCACTTCACTGAAAACAATCGGGCCATTGAGGATGACGCAGCCGACGACATCCGCACCCTGGAGCGGATGGGCTACAAGCAGGAGCTGCTCAGGCGTATGAGCGGCTTCTCCAACTTCGCCATCAGCTTCTCGATCATTTGCATTTTGGCGGGGGGAATCAGCTCGTTCCATCTGGCGCTGTGCGCGACGGGCGGAGCCTCCATCGGCATCGGCTGGCCGGTGGGGGGGCTGATCGCGTTGTCGGTGGCGCTGACGATGGGTCAGGTGGCATCCGCCTTCCCCACCGCGGGGGGCCTGTACCACTGGTCGAGCATCCTGGGTGGGAAGGGATGGGGATGGGCCACCGCCTGGTTCAACCTGGTGGGATTGGTGACTGTGTTGGCGGCCATCAATGTGGGGTTTTACGAGTTTGTGGTGGGGGCCTTGGGGGCGCTGGATCCGGCCTTCAAGCGGCCTTCTGACTGGGTGCAGCACCTCAGTGTGGGAGCCATCACCATCAGCCAGGCGATGCTGAACCACAGGGCACCCGGGTTGACCATCAAGCTGACCGATTTCAGCGGCTGGTGGATCCTGCTGGTTTCTGTGGTGTTGACCGTCTGCCTGGTGAGCTCGGTGGATAGCTGGGATTTCGGGAGGCTGGCCCAATTCAGCAACCATAGCGGCATGCCTGCTGCCGTGGCCGAAGGGGATCCCGGGCCGGTCTGGCCGCGCACCGAAAATATCCCCTGGCTCTTCTGCCTGGGGCTGCTGCTGCCGCTCTACACCATCACCGGATTTGACGCCTCGGCCCACACTGCCGAGGAAACCATCGGCGCGTCGCGGCAGGTACCGCGGGGGATTGTGCGGTCGGTGATCGTTTCGGGCGTTTTCGGTTGGATCATGCTGTGCGCGGCGGTGCTGGCCATTCCCGACATGGCGCAGGCGGCGAATGCCGGGTCAGGGGCTTTTTTCAACACCATGTTTGCCGATTTGCCTGGCTGGCTGGCGCGGGGGTTGGTGGCGGCAATCGCGCTGGCGCAGTACCTGTGCGGGCTGGCCACGGTGACCTCGGCCTCGCGCATGGTGTACGCCTTCGCGCGCGATGGCGGTTTGCCCGCCTCGGGCTTGCTGAAAAAGGTGGACCATAACGGTGTGCCAGGGCTTGCCATCTGGGTGTTGGCCGTCTGCTCCCTGGCCTTCACCTGGCACACGCCGGTGTATGCCACCATCACGCTGGTGACGACGATCTTCCTTTATATTTCGTATGTGATGCCCACTGTGGCGGGCCTGATCATCCACCGACATGTCACTTGGGGTCCCTGGAAACTGGGAGTCTGGTACCACCCGCTGTCGGTGGTGGCGATCGCGGGGTGTGGGCTGCTGGTGGTTCTGGGGACGGCGCCGCCCAATGAGGAAGCCGGTTATTTGCTGGCGGGCTTCGTGGTGGTGTTGCTCATCACCTGGTTTGGCTGGCTGCGCAGGCGGTTTAACGGGCCACCCAACCTGCACAGGCTTGGAGAATGAAACAGGCCGGCGACCCATTGGGGGCCCCGGCCTGCCACATATCCATCCAAGAGGATGGCTTTTATTTGTTTTCGGCCCCGTTTTCCGCCAGCTTGCGGTCCTTTTGAGCCTGGATGGCCTTGGCCCGTTCCTGCAGGGCGCGTTGAACCTGGTTGTCGTTCAGGTCGTCCTTTTTCTGGCGGGCTTGGTTCGGGTTTACTTGGCCCTGGTTTTTCTGGGCGCTAAAGGCACCGAAATCCATGCCGGGGCGCGCCATCGCCTGGGCGCCCATTCCGCCGGTGCGGGCCATGCCCGGTCGGCCCATTCCGGGTACCGGCATATTCATGCCCCCCATCCCCATCCCACCTTTGGACATGCCCCCCATCCCGCCTTTGGGCATGCCTTGGCCCATTCCCATGCCGCAGCCGCCCATTCCCATCCCGCCCATTCCCATCCCGCCCATTCCCATCCCGCCCATTCCCATCCCGCCCATTCCCATCCCGCCCATTCCCATCCCGCCCATTCCCATCCCACCTTTGGACATGCCTTGGCCCATTCCCATCCCGCAGCCACCCATTCCCATACCGCCCATGCCGCCTTTGGACATTCCCATGCCCCCCATGCCGCCTTTGGGCATACCCATGCCGGGTCCCTGGGCGTTTACTGGGGCAAGGCCGATCCATCCCAGGCCGGCAGCGACAGCCAGCAATCCCAGGCCACGCATTCGTGTCAACCAGTTGATCCCCATGTTCTATCCCTCCGCGGATGCCATCAAGGAACCCCAGCGGAAACCGGTTCCGGCTGGACCTAAATAAGGCCGAATGTGATTCTTCCCCGCGCGACGGAACACAGATAGGTGCCGGCCTGAGGCCGGCGAAATCCGCCGCAAATCCCACCAAAATATATTACGCAGGCCCGGGAGACAGAGTGATGGTTTTAATCATCATCAACTGTTTCCCTGGTGCTTTCATTGGCATGGATCGAGAATGTTCAGGGAAGGTGATCTCCCTGATTTAAAACCAGTAATTGCGTGAAAGGTCGGTTTTTCCTGGATTCCCGGTTCAATGGTCCCTGGAGAAAGCCGTATTTCGAAACCCGTCCCTTTTTTGCCAGGGATTTGGTTTTTCAGGCTCCGGTGGTACGCCTACCATGGGAGGCAGGGGGATGCCTGGGATGAAAGGCGACAACAGACTGGTGGTGGGGATCAGCGGGGCCAGCGGGGTGACCTACGGGTTGCGTTTGCTGGAGGTGCTGCGGTCCACGCCGATTGAGACCCACCTGGTTGTCAGCCGGGCGGCCGAACGCACGCTGGTGCAGGAACTGCCCGAGGGGGTGCGGAGCCTGAAGGAACTGGCCCACACCTGGTACCCGATCGATGACATCGGAGCGGCGGTGGCCAGCGGGTCGTTCCGGACCCGGGGCATGGTGGTGGTGCCGTGCTCGGTGAAGACGCTAGGGGAGATTGCCAGCGGCATCGCCTCGAACCTGCTGACGCGGGCGGCGGATGTGACGCTGAAGGAACGGCGCAGGCTGGTGCTGGCGGTGCGCGAATCACCCCTGAACCTGATCCACCTGCGCAACATGGTGAGCGTGACCGAGGCGGGGGCGATCATCGCGCCGCCGGTGCCGATGTTCTACGCGCACCCCACCACGCTTGCGGACGCCATCCGCACCACGGTCTGCCGGCTCCTGGACCTGTTCGACATTGAAACCGGCCAGATGCCGCGGTGGGGCGAGGAGATCGACCCGCACGCGCCGGCACCCAAGCGGTAGTCACTTCCCCGGATTCGCCTGGTTTGACAGCTTGCCCGCCGCTTCCAGCGCAAGGATCGCATAGGCGCTGCCGGCGTTGGTGATGTAGTGGTGGCGGTCGTTGTTGAGCGACCGGGTGAACCAGCGGCCCGAGGCGCGCTGGTTATTCAAAAGCCAATCGGCGCCCTTGTTCACCGCGTCGAGATCTTTCTCATTGCCGCAGGTGGTGATGGCCATGATGGACAGGCCGGTGGCATAGGCGTCGCTCGGCGAGTTGGTGTCGGGCTTGCGGCCGTCGTTTCCCTTCCAGGTGCGGCCGAGGGACGCGAGGTTCCAACCGCCATCGGCCCGCTGGTCTTTCCTCAGCCTGGCCAGCAGTTCCTTCTGTTGGTCTTCCGTCATCAGCCCCTCCAGTTTTTTGGAGGCCATGGCCAGCAGCAAGGCATGGTGGGTTTCGGGCGGAGGATTTTTGGCCAGGTAGCCTTTCAGTTTTTCCAGGCCCGCCTTGGCCTTTTCAGTTTGGGCGTAGTTGTCGGGGGCCATGCCGACTGCAAAAGCAGCGTATACCGCTCCGTAATAGTCATCATGCTCCATGGGGGGCCAGCCGCACTTGAGCCAGTCCCAGGCGCCATTCGGTTTCTGCAGGGTCCACATGCGGTCGAGGGCCTTGCGGGTGAGCGGGCGCAGTTGGCCGGTGCGGGCATCGGCCAGCGCCAGGGTGGCGGCAGTGGCCACCACCTCGGTGTCCCACCGGGGGGCGTCGCCCTTGTTGCCGCGGTCCCAGTTCCTGACGCGCTCCTCGAAGAACCGGTTCACCTCGGCCAGGCTGTCGCCGGTTTGTTCCGCCAGGGCCGGCCGGGCCAGGAGGTAGGGGTAGTTGGTGTGGCAGGCACCGCACTGGCGCTGGCGGGTCCAGTGCAGCGAGGCGGAATCGAGCGCCCTGGCGGCCAGGGCGGGTGAGAACTCCTTGGCCAGGGGTTCATCGGGGGTGATCTGGCCGGGTTTGGGCACCTCCTGGGCGGGGGCGGCCAGGGCCACCACCAGGGCAGGTAGCAGGGTGAGGGCTAGGTTTCGCATGGGGGGGAATCTCCGGAAATAATTCTCCCAGCCTAATCTTTCCGGCGCGAAATCCCAGCAAAAAACCCGGAAAAACACGAATTTTCCTGAAATAGAAAAATTCCATGTCCGAAACCCGGCCGGCCGGAGCATTTCAGGGTGTGGGCCGGTTGGTAACCGGCCCAGAAAGGGAACTGAAACAGAAGGGGTCGCGGCGATGAACGGCAAGAACCAAAAGAGGCGGCTGGGTCTGGAGCAACTGGAAACACGGGCCACCCCCGCCGTGGCCAGCATCGCGCTGAATGCCGGCGTGCTGGACATCCGCGCCGACAACACCCAGTCGGACATCACCCTGACCACGATCCTGAGCCCGACGGGCGGCACCTCGGTGAAGGTGACAGAGGGGGCCAACACCTGGAGCTACGCCAAGGTCACCCGCATCGAGTTCCGCGGCGGCAGCGCGAACGACACGGTGAACAACAACACCTTCAGCACCCCCATGAGCGCCTGGGGCGGCGAGGGGAGCGACACCCTGAAGGGCAGCACCGGGGCGGACTACCTCAATGGCGAAGGTGGCCACGATACCCTGCAGGGTGGCATGGGCGCCGACGAGATCTGGGGCGGCGATGGCAACGACACGCTCCAGGGCGGAGGTGGCAACGATCGGATGATGGGAGGGGAAGGGTCGAATATCCTGTCCGGAGATGGCGGCGCGGATATCCTCTTTGGCGGATCCGGCATCGACTTCCTCTACGGCGGCGATGGCAACGACACGCTGTCAGGTGGGATGGGTGACGACACCATAGACGGCCAGGCAAACGATGACACCCTCCTCGGCGGGGACGGCAACGATTACCTCACCGGTGGGAACGGAAACGACCTGCTCTATGGCGACGGTGGCAATGACCGGTTGGAGGGCGGATCGGGCAACGACACCCTGAGGGCCGGCGCTGGGGATGACACCCTTTACGGCAACAACGACACCGACACCCTGATCGCTGGCGAAGGCGACGACTGGCTGGAGGGTGGTGCGGGCAACGACACTCTCTATGGGGAGAACGGTCGGGACCGGCTGTACGGCGGCACTGGCAACGACTACCTGTCGGGCGGTGATGGCAACGACGGCCTGTACGGCGGCACCGGCACCAACACCTACTACGGCCAGAACGGGGCCGACCGGTTTTTGATCCTCTCCGGCGAGCGTGTCATGGATTCCGCCGCCATCGATGCGACCATCACCTTCGTCAACCTGGGCGCCACCACCATCAACCTGAGCGGGTTCGGCGCTTGCACCTTCGCGGCCGGCACCTGGAGCGACGCCGAGATCATGACGATCGACACCGCGCTCAACAACCTGCACCGCCACACCAACAACACGACGCTGCTGGAGACCGCGACCGGGGGCGGCATCACCTACCAGCGCGCCGGCAGCCAAACCTCGGGCAGCGGTTCCATCGGTGGCTGGAACGCGGGGGCTGGCACCATCGCCTTCACCACCCGCGGCCTTTCCAGCGAAACCCTCACCTGCGAGGTGGTCTACCACGAGATGGGGCACAACTGGGATGACCAGACCGAGAACCGGTTCATCAACGATTTCCGGGCCCTGAGTGGCTGGGTCAGCCAGGCCTCTACCCCCGGGGCACAATACGCCGCCTCCGGAGCCTCCGGCGACTCGTGGTGGTACAACACCGCCCTCGCCGGCTTCGCCCGAACCTATGGGCAATGGAACCCGGTCGAAGACTACGCCACCACTTGGGAGACCTACTTCCTGGATAGCTACCACGGGACCACCAACGGCAACGCGGTGATCCAGTCCAAGTACGACAACCTCGACCGGTTCTTCGCCTCGGTCCGGACGATCGACCCAGCCGCCCTGGCAAACCTGCTGGCCGCCCAGGACATCTCCCGCATGCTGACGAGGACCTGGAGGGTGAACATCGCCGACCTGCAGGTTCATATCTGATCCGTCGCCTCCGGGCGACTGGTGGAAAACAGCCAACCGGGCGGGTGCCATCCCGCCCGGTTGGCGTTTGTGGGGGGAAGTCCTGGATGTCAGAATGAGCAGACCCATCGGTTGTTGTGTTTAAAACCGGCGACAGACATGAAAAAACCTTCAGAAAATCCGGGTGAGCGCGCCATCGGGTCCGGAAAGGCATCTGGATCCACGGGGGACTTGGGGAAAGTGACCATGCCAGCCGTGGCGGAGCCGGAAGCGCACTCGAGCGCGTCAACTTCCAGGGGCCGCGAAATCGGTCCGCTGGAGACCTATGCCCCCTACCTGCGCCTTCTGGCCCGGATGAACCTGGGCAACGGGTTGGGCGGGAAGCTGGACGCCTCGGACATTGCCCAGCAGGCCTTGCTGGTGGCGCATCGCGAGCGGGACCAGTTCAAGGGGCGCACCGAGGCGGAATGGCTGGGGTGGCTGCGGGCCATTCTGGCCAGCACGGTGGCGGGCAACATGAGGCATTTCAACACCCAGGGGCGTGACCTGGCCCGGGAGCGGTCGCTCGAAGGGGCGCTCGACCAGTCGAACGCCCGGCTGGATGCCATGGCGGGCCTGGCGGCGGACCAGTCTTCCCCCAGTGAACGGGCCTCCAAAAAAGAGGAGGCCGTGCTGCTGGCGACGGCCCTGGCGGAGCTGTCTGTGGATGAGCAGGTGGCGATCGAACTGCACCACCTGCAGGGGATGGCGGTCGCCGAGGTGGCCCAGCGGATGGGACGCACCCGGGCCGCTGTGGCGGGCTTGCTGTTCCGCGGCCTGAAGCGCCTGCGCGGCATCCTGCGACCTGGCACCGGCGGATCGACCGATTCTGTGGATGGGAGCAACCAATGAAGCCGGCCATTGGATCTGAAACCGGTGCTGGCGAACCCCTGCTGAACCAGGCCCGCCTGGAGGAAGTGGTATTGGCCTGGCTGGAGGCATGCCGGGCGGGTTGGGCGCCGGAGCGCAGCCGTTTTTTGGCGGCGTATCCAGACCTGCGGGCCGAGCTGTCGGAATTTGTGGAAGGCCAGGCGGCGGTGTCTGGTGCCGGATCGGAATTGCCGCGGGAGTCGCCGGGTGGAGTTCCCCTGGAAGAGCTGGGAACCCTGGGAGACTTCCGGCTGATCCGCGAGGTGGGCCGCGGCGGCATGGGTGTGGTCTACGAGGCGGAGCAGATCACGCTGAGGCGCCGGGTGGCGCTGAAGGTGCTGCCGTTTGCCGCGGCTCTGGACTCGCGTCAGCTGGAGCGTTTTCGCAACGAGGCGCTCGCGGCGGCGAACCTGCGGCACGACCATATCGTGCCGGTGTTCGCGGTGGGCATGGAGCGGGGCGTGCATTTTTACGCCATGCAGTTCATCGAGGGGCAGAGCCTGGCCACTTTGGTGGACACGCTGGGTGACCGCAAGGCCGGCCCGGGCGAAAGACCTGATTCGCGATCCGGGAGCGGGGTGGCCGCGGCGGCCCGGGGGCCGGATGCCACCACCGCGCCGGCGCACCACGCGGTTTCGGCGACGCCCGTGACCGGGGTGACGATGAAAACGGGCAGCGCGACGGCGTTGCCTGAAAACATCAGCCGCAGCATGCAGTCGGGCGGGAAGAACCGGCACCGCTGGGTGGCCGAGCTGGGCCTGCAGGCGGCCGGTGGACTGGAGCACGCGCACCAGATGGGTGTGGTGCACCGAGACATCAAGCCGGCCAACCTGCTGCTGGACGGGCGCGGCCAACTGTGGATAGCCGACTTCGGCCTGGCGCGGGTGAGCCAGGACCCGGGTCTAACACGCACCGGGGAGATCCTGGGGACTTTGCGTTACGCCAGCCCGGAACAGGCGCTGGGCAAGCCCGGGCTGGTGGACCACCGCAGCGATGTCTACTCGCTGGGGGCGACATTGTACGAGCTGTTGACCCTCCATCCCTTGTTTGGTGGAAGGGACCGGAACGCGCTCTTGGCGCAGATCGCGCAGGATGAGCCGATCGCACCACGCAAGCTGGATCCGACCATCCCGGTGGAACTGGAGACCATCGTGCTGAAGGCCTGCTCCAAGGAGCGGGACGACCGCTACGGCTCGGCCCGTGAGATGGCGGAGGATCTGAAGCGGTTCCTGGACGACCGGCCGATTTTGGCGCGGCCTCCCTCGCTGCTGGAGCGGGCCGCGCGGTTTGGCCGACGGCACAAGGGGGTCGCGGTGACCGGCCTGGCGGCGCTGGGCATTTTGCTGGTGGGGCTGTCGGTGGCGATGGTGCTGGTGGGCAACGCCTACAAGAACGAGCGGATCAAGGCGGACGAGGCCAACGAGCAACGGGTGCTGGCGGAGAAGAGTTTCCGCCAGGCGCGCGAGGCGGTGGAGCAACTTGTCAGTATCAGCGAGGAGCAACTGGCCAACATCCCGCCACTGGAGGCGGTGCGGCGGCGGATGCTGGAGGCGGCGCTCACCTACTACGAGGATTTCCTCGATCAGGCGCAGGATTCGCAGGACCCGGCGCTGGAGCAGGAACTGGAGGCCAGCCGCACCCGTGTGCGTACCATCGTGGCGGAACTGACCTCGCTGGCCGGGGCCGCGCAGTTCCGTTTCCTGGCCAACCCGAGGGTGCAGGTGGAACTAGGGCTTAATCCGGAGCAGGTTGCCATGGTGCGCAACACCGAGGAGCGGTTCCGGGGCATGTTCCGCAAGGGACCAGGCGGGCAGGCGGGGGAAAATGAGCGCGAACGGATCGCCATGGCCCGTGAGCAGGAATCGGTGATGCGGGGGCTGTTGAATCCCGGGCAGCAGAAACGGTTCGAGGAGATCTTGCTGCAATTGCGCGGCCCGATGGTGTTCACGGAACCGGAGGTGGCGGAAAAGCTGGGGTTAACCACCGACCAGCGCCGTGAGATACGGGCCCTGATGGACAAGTCGGTGGCGGGCCGGATACTCGGAGGGGGCCCGCCGAACCGCGAGTCCCGGCGGGACGGTGGCGGACCTGGCGACCACGGGCCATTCCGCGGGGGGGAATTCGGCCCCGGGCGTGATGGTCCGAAAGGAGTGGGCGGGTTCGGGCCGATTGGCGAGATGATGCAGGCCCAGCTCAGCCGGGATGCGATGGCCATCCTGACTGCCGAGCAACAGGTGAAGTGGGCGGAGATGACGGGCAATCCGTTCAAGCTGCCCCGGGGGCCGGGGGGTGGGCCTCCCATCCCGGGCGAACCGAGGGGAGACCGGGGACCGGGCAAGCGTGACCAGCGGCCTTGAGGCCTGGTTTGGCGTATGAACAGATATTTGGATTTTTAAAGGAGGGTTTTCAATGCGGGCGCGGAACGGAATGACTTGGTTCCGGGGCTGCATGGCCTTGGGGATCGCGGTGGTGATCGGCGGGCAGGCGATGGCCCAGCCACCTGGCGGATTCCAGCCTCCCGGCGGGCCCGGCGGCCCGGGTGGATTTCCCCCCTTCGGCGGTCCTGGTGGGCCTGGCGGACCCGGCGGGTTCGGCCCACCCGGGTTTGGCGGGGCCGAGCGCAAGGTGCTAAAGGAATACGACAAGGACAAGAACGGCTGGCTCAACCTGGAGGAGCGCAAGGCCGCCCGCGAAAACCTGGGTTCCCAGGGCGGTGGCCGGCGCGGCCCGGGAGGTATGCGCGGCATGGGGCGGGGTGAACCCGGCAAGACCGGCCCCAAGGTGGCCCAGGCCGATGTGAAGACCTACCCGGCCGGCGTGGGGCTGTACGACACCACGGCGCTGAGGACCCTGTTCCTGGATTTCGAGAATGCGGATTGGGAGAAGGAGCTAGAGGTTTTCCACGGAACCGATGTGGATGTGCCCTGCACGCTGACGGTGGATGGCAAGAGGTACCCGCTGGTGGGGGTGCGCTTCCGCGGCATGTCTTCCTTCGGCATGGTGCCCGCCGGCAGCAAGCGCTCGTTCAACCTGGATGTGGACATGGCCGACGAGAAGCAGCGCCTGCTGGGATACCGGACGGTGAACCTGCTGAACGCGCACGAGGACCCCACCTTCCTCAGCACCGTGCTATACAGCCAGATCGCGCGTCGGCATATCCCCGCGCCCAAGGCCAATCTGGTGAAGGTGGTGGTGAACGGCGAGAGCTGGGGTATCTACACCAATGTCCAGCAGTTCAACAAGGAGTTCATGACCGAGAACTTCAAGAGCCCCAAGGGGGCCCGCTGGAAGGTGAGCGGCAGCCCGGGTGGCCGTGGCGGGCTGGAGTACACCGGGGACAACCTGGAGGATTACAAGCGCCGGTTCGAGATCAAGTCGGGTGACAAGAAGGAGAGCTGGGAAGCTCTGGTCAACCTGTGCCGGGTGCTGAATGAAACGCCGACGGACCGTTTGAAGGGCGAGCTGGAAAAGATCCTGGATATCGACGGCCTGCTGTGGTTTTTGGCGCTGGACATCGGCCTCATCAACGGGGACGGGTACTGGATCAGGTCGAGCGACTACAGCATCGCGCTGGATGAAAAAGGCAAGTTCCACATCCTGCCCCATGACATGAACGAGGCGTTCCACGCCCCGCACGGTCCTGGCATGGGCGGCCCGGGTGGTCCGGGCGGGCGCGGTGGCCGTGGCGGCCCCGGTGGGCCCGGAGGTCGAGGTGGCCGCGGCGGCCCCGGCGGGTTCCCCGCACCGCCCAAACCGGGCGATATCATGCCGTTTTTCCTGCGTGACATGCTGGAACTGACGGAGGACCAGCGGGCCAAGATGGATGCCTTGCAGAAGGAGACTGACGGCAAGTTGACGGCGCTCTTCACCCCCGAGCAGCGCAAGCAACTCGAGGAGATGCAGAAAAACGGGCCGATGGGTTTCGGGTTCCCCGGCGGACCGGGCGGCCCCGGTGGGCCCGGTGGTAACCGCGCCGACATGGGCTCGGGTCTGGAGATCAATCCCCTGGCCGGGTTGAGCGACCCGAGCAAGCCCTTGCGCAGCAAGGTGCTGGCGGTGCCGGAGCTGAAGCAGGCCTACCTGGCCAAGGTGCGACAACTCGCGGAGGAGGATCTGGACTGGGCCAAGATGGCGCCCACGGTCAAGGCCCTGCGGGAACTGGTGGATGCCGAAATCAAGGCCGACACCCGCAAGCTGTCCTCCTATGAGGAATTTCTAAGCTCCACCGCGGATGCTCCCGGAGAGGGCGAGTCGCTGCGGCGTTTCTTCGACGCCCGGCGCAAGTTCCTGCTGAAACATCCGGAAGTTTCGAAGGCGAAATGACGGGCTGGCCTGGTTGGGCCACGGGTCAAGGCGGGTCTGGAGTGATGCCTCCAGGCCCGCCTTGACCATTGTTGGGGTCCGATATCCCTTCCCCCGGCGGAAGGTAATGGGCTAATCTTGTGCTTTGGTTCACTTGCAGCATGGGTAAGGGATTATGCAACTGATGGACGCGGACGAACTGTTCGGCAAGCCGGTGGCGGCACCTGTGCCGGCGCAATTGCTGGACATCGGTCCGGTGCTGGAGCGGACGCTGCTGGCCATTTTTCTGGGATTCATGGTGGCGCTGGTCTACCGGCTGACACTGGCCCGGCGTGACGGATGGAACAATCTGTCCACCACGCTGGTGCTTTTGTGCGTGCTGATCAGCCTGGTCACCCAGGTGATTGGCGACAACCTGGCGCGGGCGTTCGGCTTGGTGGGCGCGCTGTCGATCGTGCGTTTCCGCACCGTGGTGGAAGACACCCGTGACACGGCGTTTGTGATCTTCGCGGTGATCATGGGCATGGCGGCGGGCGCGGGCTACGGCGCGCTTGCCCTGGTGGCGTTGCCGGCGGTGACGGTGGCCGCTGTGTTGATGCTGCTGCTGCAGAACCGTAAATGGCCGGGCGGTGGCTACTCAGCTCGCCTGGAGGTGCGCGTGGCTCTGGGCATGGACCTGCAGAATGTGCTGTTGCCGGTGTTGCGCAAGCACGCGTTGAAGATCCATCTGCTGGGCGTGGGCTCGGCCAAGCAGGGGTCGTGCCTGGAACTAAACTACCGTGTCACCCTGGTGGAACGCGCGGTGCTCTATCCGATGGCCAGCGAACTGCAGGCGCTCGAAGGCGTGGTTGGCGTGAACCTGCAGGGGGCGGACGGCGACAAGCGCTGATTCAGGCGGCGTTCTTGGCCCTGCGATCTTCCTTGGGCTCGCGCACTTCCGAGGCCAGCCCCAGCAGCCTGCAGGCGGAAATAATCCAACCGGTGGTGTCGATTTCCCACCAGCGGTGGCCGTGGTAGGCCGCGGCCGGTTGGGCGTGGTGGTTGTTGTGCCACCCTTCGCCGAAGGTGAACAGGGCCACCCACCACAGGTTGCGCGACTGGTCGGTGGTCTCGTAGGTCCGGTAGCCCCAAATGTGGGTGGCGGAATTGATGGCCCAGGTCATGTGCCACACAAACACCACACGCAGGCACAGGCCCCACAGCAGCCAAGACCAGCCACCGCCGACAAACAGCGCGACTGACAGACCGAGGTTCCACCAGCCGTAGGTGGCCTCGAAGAATCGGCAGAGGGCGTCTCGCTTCAGGTCGGGGATATATTTTTCCACCAGCAGATCGCGGGATTTCTTGTCGCGGCGCTGCACCAGCCACAGCATGTGGGACCACCAGGGCCCATCCAGCGGCGAATGGGGATCGCCTGGCTGGTCGGACCGGGCATGATGCACCCGGTGCGCCATGGCCCAGAAAAAAGGCTGGCCTTCCAGTGCCAGTGCGCCGGCCAGGTGCCCGAAAAACCTGGGCACCGGGTGCAGGCGGAAACCCCGGTGGGTGAGCATGCGGTGGTAACAGAAGGTGATGCCCAGGCAGCCGGTAAAGCAGTAAAGCCCCACCATCCAGGCCAAGCCGGACCAACTGAAGAAAAAGGGTGCGGCCACCGCGCCCGCATGCATGGCGACTATGAAACCCAGATTCAACCAATTGAGGTTGCTGAGTCGCAAAAACCCGGGATTGAAATATGCGGTTTCCAGATCGGCCGGGGGCGTGGGAAGGATCAAATTCATCGATTTTCCCACGGAATTCGCGGCAATCGTGGGTCAGCGCTCCGGAGTGGAGAGATATACCCCCATTTAACTTTAATGGAAATCGCTTGTTCGATCTAGGCGAAAGAGGCGTACCGGGGGCGCCCAGGATCAGGCTAGCAGGCCCTTCAAGGCGCCCTCGATGAGCCCGTCCACACCCGGATCGCAGAAGGCGACGCTCACCTCGTATCCACCGGCGGGGTATTCCTCGCGGGTGGGGATGTACCAGGGGCCGCCATCGCCATAGGCGGCGGTGGCCACAAACCGGTTGGGTGCCATTTTCTGCGCACGCACCTGGTACTCGACGAAGCACTCGCCCGGCAGGCTGAGCAGGGTCAGGTCTCCGAGATGCAGCGCCGCCAGCACCAATGGCTGACCCTTGGCGACCCGTTCCAGCCAGGCCAGCTCAAAACCGGGGCGCGAACGGCCGACCAGGGCCAGCTTGTCGTTGGCAATCTTCTGCCGCAAGCCATCGGCAACCAGCGCGGTGTTGGCCTTGGGGCGGATCTCCACCGTGCGGAAATCCAGGGTGGTGGCCTTGGCGGCATCGAGCCCCGCCAGACTGTTGGTCATGCCGGTGGACAGGCGGTAGGTCAGCTCGGTGCGGGCCTCGGGGGAGCCATCGTTGAACTTGCCGGCTGCCACATTGCCGGCGCACCCGGTCAGATACAGGTGCAGGCAGTCGCGGTCCCTGTCGGTGGCTTGTACCCGTTTGCGGGCCAGCCCGGCGAAATCGCTGCTGACATTCCCCTTGCCGTAGTGGCTCATGGGGTGGGTGGCGTAGGTGTGGACGCAAGCCAGGCGTTTTTCACCCGAGTAGAAGGCGATGGTCTTCAGGTGCGGGTCGATCAGCCCCACCGGCAGGGCGCGCAGTCGGTCATCCTTGCAGGCGCTGCCGCGCATGGTCTTGATCTTGCCGGTAGGGTCGCGGTCCACGCGCCGGTTGGAGGCGACCTGCTCCACCTCGGCGGATCCCTTGGCGATGCGGGTGACGGGTTCGGCGTTCTTCACCGCCTGGGCTAGGGCTTTTTGGGCTTTGTCCAGCGTGGCCTGGTTGAAGTCTGGCCACAGGGTGCCGGGGATACCCTGGTGGGCGGCGAGGAGTTTCTGGGTATCGAGGCAGGCGAAGGGGGCATCGTGCTGGTGGACGCAGTGCAGCAGCACGCGCTCGGGCGTGGTGCCGGCGGCCTGGGCCAAGGCCGTGCGCCAGGCAAGGTGGTTGGCATTGAGGATGCCAGTCCAATCGACGGCGCACACCACCACCGGCTTTCCAGCCCCCAGCAGCACCAGACCCAGGCCGTCGAGCGGGTCTTCCACCGTCTTCACCGGGCTGATCCAGCCCCCGCAGCAGGGATGACCCACCGGAGGCGTGGCATCGAACCGGAAGGTGCCCAAAGCCAGCCCGCCGGCGTTCAGGGATCCAGCATTCAGCGGGCCAAGAGCCCAGTGGGTGGCACCCAGCGCGGTGGCTTGGAGGAGGTGGCGGCGGTTGGGGAGGGGCATGGGGTTAGTTCCGCCTGTGATTTCAATTATTGAAATTGGTTTTGCATTAACCTTTGGCAAGTTTCGCATATTTCAAACTTGGTAAAGCAAAGAATCGATTTGCGCTCGAATTAAAAATGACCCAAGAAAAATCTGTGGTTATTAGTTGAAGCAAAATGAATGCGTGATAAGATTCCAAAAAAAAAGGCTCAAAAAATGCTTTATATTCTAGTCAATTTTATTTTATTATTTCTTGCAGTTACTTTTGCTGTTCTGTATTTCAGGGCAAACATTAGTACAGAAAAGTTTAAAAATAAATACGAAATTGTTTTTGAAGAATCGGAAAAGTACAAGCAGGCCTTTCTTAATATTAAAAACAATCCAGATATTGCATTAGAGAAATACAAGAAGCTTGAGAAAATGTTGGAGGCTATGAAAAACCGGATTCATGGATATGGGAATGAATACTTGCTTCCAATTGAGTCAATTATTGATGAATTAGGCAGAAAATTTGCTTTTACTCAGGCGGGAAGAAAATTCAAAGAAAGCAAGGATGCAATAAAGGCGATGGTTAAAAATAGCCAAGCTGCAATTTGCCAATTTGAGGAAATTGATCACAAAACAAATGCAGAAGAATTCATTCTTGACGCTTTTATTGGAAAGGCGGAGGCAATAGTCTCCAAGGCTAGAAAAGATAATTATGGCAAATTGAGGCAAGAACTAATTGATGTTTATTCGTTGGTTAATCTAAACGGTCTGGGCTTTAGGACATCGATATATAAGTCGTTTCTTGAAGCATATCTGGAAAAATTGAAATGGGCATGCATTCTCCAGAAAAAGAAGAAGGAAAGCCAAGATGAGCAAAGAGAAATTAGGGAAAAAATCAGGGAGGAGAAAAAGCTGAAAAAAGAAACTGAAAAAGCACTAAAAGAGGCAGACAAACAAGAGCAAGCTATTAAAAAGGCGCTTGAAATAGCTTATGGAAAGATGGCTAAGGCTTCGAAGGAAGAGCGAACCAGGTTTGAGCAAGAAATAAGTGAATTAAAAGAAAAAAATAAACTTTTAGAAGACAAAAAAAGATCACTGTCAATGGCCCAAATGACCAAAACCGGGCATGTATATATTATTTCTAATGTTGGGTCGTTTGGGGAAAATGTATTTAAAATTGGCCTCACAAGGCGCCTGGAACCCCAGGACCGGATCGATGAGCTTGGAGGGTCTTCGGTTCCATTTGAGTTTGATGTTCATGCATTGATAAGGTCGGAGGACGCTCCGGCCCTAGAGAATAAGCTGCACAAGCATTTCTTGTTAAGCCAAGTCAACAAGATGAATCATCGCAAAGAGTTTTTTCGGGTTCCCCTACTTAAAATTCGCAAGGAAGTTGAAAAGCTAGGGTTAGAGGCAGTTTGGACCATGGAGGCAGAAGCCACCCAATATCGCGAAAGCCTCCAAAAGGAAAAACAGTTAAAAGAAAATCCAAAAATTCGCGATCAATGGATTTCTGGCCAAATTAAGCTTGAAGAGCTTGATTTGAAGGCTGGGTCTGAGGATGAGGAGGACGAAGAGGAGGTGTGAGTATTTCAGGGTTGATAACTTGACGCCGCTAAATTTTTTGACTTTGAAAATTATTCTTGGTTTGGTTTCACCCCAACAACTCCGTCAGCACCCTTCCATGCACATCCGTCAGCCTGCGGTTGGTGCCATTGTGCAGGACGGTGAGCTTCTCGTGTTCGATGCCCAGCAGATGGAGCAGGGTGGCGTGCAGGTCGTGGATGGAGGTTTTGTTCTCGGCGGCCTGGTAGGAGAAGTCGTCGCTGGCGCCGAGGGCGGTGCCGCCCTTCACGCCGGCGCCGGCCATCCAGGCGACACTGGTGCCGCCGTTGTGGTCGCGGCCGACGCTGCCCTGCGTGAACGGCATGCGCCCGAACTCGGTGGTCCACAGCACCAGCGTGTCGTTGAGCAACCCGCGGGAGGCGAGGTCGTCCAGCAGCGCGGCGGCGGGTTGGTCGACCTGCTTGCAGATGGGGGGCAATTCCTTCGGGATGTCGGTGTGGTTATCCCAGTTGTTGCTGGGGCCGCCGGCACCGCTCCAGACCTGCACGAAACGGGTGCCCCGCTCCACCAGACGGCGGGCCAGCAGGCAGTTGCGGGCGAAGGCCCCTTCCGGCCCCGGGCGGTTGGCGCCGTAGTTTTCCAGGGTGCGGGTGGTTTCACGAGAAAGGTCGAACGCCTCGGGGGCGCTGGCCTGCATGCGGGCGGCCATCTCGTACATCTGCAGGCGGGCTTCCAGCCGGCTGTCACCGGGGCGTGATTCGGCGAACCGGCGGTTGGAATCCTGCAGTAGCTTCAGGCCATCCTGTGAGGATTCCGCCGTGGCGAATGGCGCGCGCGCATCAGCCTTCAGGTCGGCGATGGGGACCGGGGCCTCGGGGTTGATGACGGTGCCCTGGTGCGTGGCGGGCAGGAAGCCGGCGGAGAAGTTGCCCATGCCGTTGTAGGGCAAACCCCGGGCATCGGGCAGCACCACAAAGGTGGGCAGGTTGTCGGTGATGCGGCCCAGCGCGTAGCCGATCCACGCGCCGGCGCAGGGGAAGCCGGGTAACTGGAAGCCGGTGTTGGCCAAGTAGCTGGCGGGGCCGTGCACATTGCTGCGCGAGGCCATGGCCATCAGGAAGGCGAGACTGTCCACCTTTTTGGCCAGGTGCGGCAGGCGGTCGGTCACCCAGCGGCCGCACAGGCCGTGTTGTTTCCACGGAAAGGGTGACTTCATCATCGGCCCGGGCAGGCTGGTGGCGGCGGCCTGCAGGCCCACATCCACCTTCTGGCCGTGGCGCTTTTCCAGCTCGGGCTTGTAGTCGAAGGTGTCCATCTGGCTGACGCCGCCATTCATGAACAGTTGGATGACGCGCCTGGCCTTGGGGGGGTGGTGGGGCTGGATGGCGCCGCCCGCGTCTGCACGCAGCATATCGCCCAGCGCCAGCAGGCCAAACCCACCGGCGGCCCGGAGCGCCTGACGGCGGTGGAGCTGCAAGTTGGCGTCAATCCACATACAGGAACTCGCTGGTGTTCATCAGCACGCGGCACAGGCTGGGCAGGCCGTGTTTGCGGGCGTGGGCAGTCCAGGCGGCGGATTCGGCGGGGGTGGGCTGGCGCAGCAGCAGCAAGTCGCAAGCGGCGGCCACCGAGCCGGCATCCTCCGGTGTGATTTTTTTCGCCCGCTGGGCCAGGTGCTCGGCCGTCTTCAGCATGAGGGCGTTGTTCCACAGGGCCAGAGCCTGCAGCGGGCTGGCCGATTCGGGGCGCACGGGTGTGGACTGGGAGGCATCGGGGCAATCGAGGGCTTCCAGGAACGGGTCGGGACGGGTGCGGAACAGGAACCGGTACAGGCTGCGGCGGTTCGCGCCGGGCGCATCAGGATTGAAGGCGAGGTAGTTGGCATTGGGCGTGACATGCACGCCGGGCGATTCGAGGTAGTGCTTGACGGGGGGGCCGTAGAGCGTGAGGTCCAACCTGCCGGCGGCCAGCAGCGCCGCGTCGCGGACGGTTTCGGCATATAGCCGCTTGCGGTTGGCGCGCCAGAGCAGGCGGTTGTCGGCATCCTTGGCTGCTGCGGCGGTTTGGTGGGTGCAGGCCTGGCGGTAGGTCTCGCTGGTGAGCAGCAGTTGGCGCAGTTGCTTCAGCGAGCCGTTGTGGTCGCGCAGCCAGGCGGCGAGGTAGTCGAGCAGTTCAGGGTGGGATGGGGCGCCACCCATCACGCCGAAATCGTTGGGGGTGGAAACCAAGCCGGTGCCGAAATGCTGCTGCCAGACGCGGTTGGCGATTACGCGCCAGGGGAGTCCGTTTTCGGGATGGGTGAGCCAGCGGGCGAAGGCGGCCCGGCGTTCACCCTCCGGCTTGCCTTTGGTTTCGGGGAAGCGGTCGGCGCCCACGGCCAAAACCTTCAGCGTGCCGGGCTCGGCGGCATCGCCGGGCTTGCGGATGTCGCCGCGCTTCAGCAAATGGACAGCGCGGCCCAGCGGGGCGGGTTTGAAGCTGCCATCGGGACTGAACTGGCTGGTACCGCAATAGACCTTCTGGGGCGGGGGCAGTTGTGCCAGTTCCTCCTCCAGGTCCCGGGCCAAAACCCATCGGGCCAGTTGGCCCTGTTGGGGCAATGTCCTTTGCGAGGCGGGACGGTTGAGGATCTCGGTCACCTCGGCGGGCAGGGGATTGGCGGTGCCGGTGGTGGCGTTGGTTTGGCCGGTGACCGCCAGGCGCATACGGCCGATCAGGTGGGAGCCGCCATGCAGTTGTTCCAGTTCCACCACCAACTCGTGGCCAGACTGCCAATCAATAGGTGATTTGAGTGTGAACACAGCCTGGTGGGGTTTGCCGACCTGCGGATGGATGCCCCAGGCGGTGGTGGGATCACCATCGATGGCGCGGGGGATGGCCCAACCGGCCTGATCGAAATCAGCCCGGGCAGAGGCGATGGGGAGTAGCTTGCCATCAGCCCGGAGGCGGATTTCGGACAGGTGCAGGTTGCCATTGTCGCAGCGGCCGGGGCCGTTCATGGGCAGGGTGTCATCGGGCAGCACCTCCAGGCGAATGGCAGTGATGGTGCCGGCGGGCACGGCAAGGCGGACCGTGGTGGTGTCTTTCTCGGGCCGCTTGCCCAGCGCCAGGATGGAGCGGTCGAGCAGCACACGCAGGGAGGCCCCTTGGGCGCTGGTGGCCCCCACCGGTTCGGGCATGACCCAGTGCTTCTCGGCCTCGTTGTGGCGGGCCTGCAGTTGGGCCACCAGGCGGGTGGCATCGGGATGGGTGAGCGCGGCTTGGTCAGGCAGGGCGCGGATGGCGGTGATGCGGCCGGTGAGTTCCTTCCGTCTGGCGGCGATCTGTGAATCCGGTTCATAACTACGCTCAGCCTTGTCAGTGCCTGCGAACACGGCCTGCAGGGCGTAGTAGTCTTCCTGGGGAATGGGGTCGAACTTGTGGTCGTGGCAGCGGGCGCAGCCGACTGTGAGGCCCAAAAAGACGGAGCTCACCGAACTGACGATGTCGTCGCGGTCGAGGTACTGGGCGGCGATGCGGTCGATGGCGTCCTCACGGATGTCGCGCAGACCGCTTTCATCCCACGGGCCGGCGGCGAGGAAGCCGGTGGCCACGATGGCCTCGGGCGACTCGGGGAACAGCATGTCCCCCGCGACCTGCTCCTGCACGAAGCGGCCATAGGGTTTGTCGGCGTTGAAAGACCGGGTGAGGTAATCGCGGTAGGGCCACGCGTTGGGGCGGGCGCGGTCCTGGTCTTGGCCGTGGGAGTCGGCGTAGTGGGCCAGCGTGAGCCAGTGCTGGGCCATCCGTTCTCCGTGGTGCGGGCTGGCCAACAGCCGTTTCACCACACGCTCGTAGGCATCCGGCGACTGATCGGCCACAAAAGCTGACAGTTCAGCAGGGCTGGGGGGCAGGCCGGTCAGGTCGATGCTCAATCGGCGCAACAGCGTTCGGCGGTCGGCTTGGGGGGAAGGAGCCAGACCTTCCCGGGCCAATCGGTGGCGAATGAACGCATCCACCGGGTGGCTGACGCCTTCCACCCGTGGGACGGTGGGAGATTTCAAAGGCGCAAAGGCCCACCAAAGTTTTTGCTGGGTGGCGGTGGGGCCGTCCGCCCGGATGGCGCCGGGCAGCAGGGAACACCAAACGCAAAAAATGAGAAAAACAGGCCGCATGGTGTGCTTCAGGGGAAGCGGGGTGGGATGAGTTCATCGTCCTTGGCAAGGCATGGGGTGTCAAGCAGGCAGGTTGCTGAATGGAGGCCTTTTTCGTGCTATTCTCGAGGGCCCGCCCGGAGAGTTCTCCATGCTTCCGCTGCTGCTGCTGGTGTTTGGCCAGCCGCCTGATTTTGAAAAACAGGTTGCCCCCCTTTTGGTCAGGCGGTGCCTGGAGTGCCACGCGGGGGATGATCCGGCTGGCAAGCTCAGCATGACCACCCTGGCCGGTTTGCGGACTGGGGGCAGAAGTGGCAACGCGCTGCAGGCCATGGATGGCAGTGACTGCCTGTTGATGGAACGGGTGGTGGCTGGCACCATGCCGCCACCGGCCAAGGGGAAGGCCCGGCCGCTGGCCGCCGGGGAACAAGCGATACTGTCAGCGTGGGTGAAAGCGGGAGCCCCATGGCCGGCGGGCCGGGTGTTGGACCCCTATGAACTGTCCACCGAGACCCGTGGCGGGCGGGACCTGTGGAGCCTGCAACCGCTCAAAAAAACCGAGGTGCCTGCCGGTGCCCACCCGGTGGATTATTTCATTGGCAAAAAGCTGGCGAAAAACGGCTGGACCGGTGCCCCGCCGGCAGCCAAGGCCACCCTGTTGCGCCGATTGAGCATCGACCTGACTGGCCTGCCACCCAGCTATGAGGAAGTGAAAGCCTTTGAGGCGGACGCGCGGCCCGATGCCTACGAGCGGGTGGTGGACAAGCTGTTGGCCAGTCCCCGGTATGGCGAGCGGTGGGCCCGGCACTGGCTGGATGTGGCCCGCTGGGCGGAGACCTCGGGCTACGAGCGCGACCAGGAAAAACCGTTCGCATGGAAATACCGCGAGTGGGTGGTCGACGCGTTCAATCGTGATCTGGATCACCGCACTTTTGTGACGCACCAACTGGCGGGGGATGAGGTGGTCGGGGCCACGGGGGCTTCGCGCATCGCCACGGGATTCTTGCGGCTGGGCACCTGGAACGATGAGCCGAACGATGCCAAGGAGTACCAGTACGACCGGTTGGAGGATCTGGTGCACGCCACCAGCACGGCGTTCCTTGCGCTGACGGTGAAATGCGCGCGCTGCCACGACCACAAGTTCGATCCGATCCCGCAGCGGGACTATTACCGCATGGCGAACGCCTTCTGGGCCGGACCCGTGCCGGCGGGTTCTTCCGGCGCGCTGGGCGGGCCGCCGGTGGATCTGGTGGGCAAAGAGATTTTGGGCTGGACTGATCTAAGCGCGAACCCACCGCCATTGAAACTGCTGAAAAAAGGTGACCCCGCCCGGCCGGGTGCCGAGGTGGGATTTGGCGCGCTGTCGCTGGTGAGCGCGGTGGCCATACCCGAGGCCAAGTCGCCCACCGGCAAGACCACAGGCAGGCGCTTGGCCTTGGCGACCTGGATCACGGACCCGAAGCATCCTCTCACCTGGCGGGTCTGGGTGAACCGGGTCTGGATGCACCACTTCGGCGAGGGGCTGGTGCGATCGGTGGATAATTTCGGCTACACCGGCGACAAACCCAGCCACCCGGAACTGCTGGATCATCTGGTCGAACATTTCCTGCAACAGGGATGCAGCACCAAGGCGCTGCACCGGTTGCTGGTGACCTCGGCCACCTACAAGCAATCCACCTTTCATCCGCAGGCTGAACAGTACGAGACCCGCGACGCGGGCAACCATCTGCTGTGGCGGGCCAACCGCCGGCGCCTGGACGCCGAGACGGTGCGGGACGCCATGCTGGCGGCATCGGGCCAACTGGATGTAGCCAAGCTGGGCGGGCCCAGCTTCACCCCCGAGATCAGTCCCGAGGCGCTGGAAGGGTGGTCGAAGAAAGGGACAGAATACAAGCCGTCACCCCCCGACCACCAACGCCGTCGCACGCTGTACGCCTATGTGAAGCGCGGCCTGCTGGACCCCACACAAACGGTTTTCGACGCGCCGGACAGCACGCTGCCCTGCGGCAAGCGCGATTCGACCACAGTGCCCACGCAGGCGCTGGCGCTGCTGAACAATCCCATGGCCTTGAAGCAGGCCATGGCTCTGGCTGACAAGGCCGGACATGCCGATGACGATGCGCGGTTTGTGGAGCAGGCATGGCGGCTGGCGCTGGCGCGCGACCCTCGGCCTGAGGAGCAGGGGGCGGCGCTGGAGCATTTGCGCCAGCAGGCGGAAGTGCTGGGTGGCGCGGCCAAGGCGAGACAATCGCTGGCCCTGGTGCTGCTCAACACCAATGAGTTCGTCTTCGCGGACTGAGGGGAGAGCAGAGATGAGGCAGAACGCTTTTCCCTGCGGACTGAACCGGCGCGAGGCGGTCTGGCAGATGGGAGGTGGTTTCACAGGGTTGGCCCTGGTGGACCTGCTGAGCCGGGATGGCTTTTTCAGCCGACAGGCCCGTGGGGATGGGCCAGCGGCGCCCAAGCCACGGCAGTATCCGGCCAAGGCGAAGAGCTGCATCTTTTTGATGATGAACGGTGGCCCCAGCCAGATGGATACCTTCGATCCCAAGCCGGCGCTGGAGAAATACGCCGGGCAACCCCTGCCACCGGACAAGAAGTTCATCAACTCGGGCGGCCGGCAGATGGGGTTCCTCACGCCGGCGGCGAGGAAATTCCGGCCCGGTGGCAAGAGCGGTCTGCCAATCAGCGACTTTTTCCCCCAGGTCAGGCAACATGCTGACAAGCTGGCGGTGATTCGGTCATGCCACACCGACAGCCACGCGCATGGCAGCGCGCTTGTGGCGATGAACACGGGCAAGACCTTCATCGGTCGGCCCAGCCTGGGGAGTTGGACGGTGTATGGTTTGGGCAGCGCCAACGACAGCCTGCCGGCGCATGTGGTGATGCTGGACAAGCGGGGCGGACCGATCAGCGGGCAGCCGAACTGGTCGAGCGGGTTTTTATCGGCGGCGTATTCGGGCACGCTGTTCCGGCCCACCGGTAACCCGGTGCTGGATTTGACTGGTGCAACGCCCCGGCCGGCGCAACGGAAACAACTCGACCTGCTGGGCGAATTGAACCAGGCCCATCTGAAAAACCATCCTGGCGGCAGTGACCTGGCGGCCCGCATCCATAGCTATGAGCTGGCCTACCGCATGCAGTCTGCGGTGCCGGAGGCCGTGGATCTGGGCAACGAGTCGCGGCGGACCTTGGACGCTTATGGCGTGGGCAGGCAACCCACCGACGAATTCGGGCGCAACTGCCTGATCGCCCGGCGGCTGGTGGAGCGGGGTGTGCGGTTCATCCAACTCTATTCAGGCGGCGGCCACCTGGAGGAGACCTGGGACGCGCACGCCAGCGTGGAAAAAAACCACGGGCAGCACGCCGGCGAGGTGGACCAGCCGATCGCCGCCCTGCTGGCCGACCTGGAGCAGCGGGGCATGCTGGATGAGACCCTGATTGTGTGGGGCGGCGAGTTTGGCCGCATGCCGTTCAGCGAGGGCAACGGCGCCCCGGGGCGCAATCATAACCCGTACGGGTTCTCCATGTGGCTGGCCGGTGGCGGCGTGAAGGGCGGCATGGCCTACGGCGCCACCGACGAATTCGGCTTCGAGGCGGTGGAGAACAGGGTGCACCTGCACGACCTGCACGCGACCATCCTGCATCTAATGGGCATGGACCACGAGCAACTGACCTATTTCCATCAGGGCCGCGACGAGCGGTTGACTGATGTGTACGGCCGGGTGGTGCAGGAGATTCTGGCCTGACCGGTCATTCGGCTGTCAGCCCCTTCAGCCGCGCCTTGCCCGAGGGGGCGATGAGAACCTCTGCAATCACCTTTTTCTCACGGATGGCCTGTTCCCAATAAATACCCTGGCCTTCCTGCACATAGAAGGCCTCGATACCGAAGAGCGGGCGGGAGAATCCCCAGGTTGACCAGCGGTTGATCTTCCCTTCCAGATAAATCCCTGTGCCTGGTCGGGAATTGCTGGCTTGGGTGGCCTCCCACACCTTGCCATCAGCGGATGGCGCGAGGCTCACAAACAGGTGGTTGCTTCCGCCGGCCAGGTCGCGCCGGATCACCCGGTCGAAATCGTAGCCCAGCACCACATAGTCACCCCGGAAGAAATCGCGTGGATCGACCGGGACCACCTTCAGGTAAACGGTTTGGGCGTTCCTCATGGAAAACTGCTCCAGCGCCACCATACCGCCCACCACGGCCAGTTGCATGCCGACCATGGCGACAAGCAGCGCCTGTCCGTGAGTGTTTGTCCAGGCCAGGCAGCGGTCCACCCAGGCTGGCCAGATGATGACGGTTTGGGCTGGGCCACCTTCGGCAATGGCTGCCTTATGGGTGCGGGATGTGGCCGCCCAGAACTTGCCCACCACCAACAGGCCGATCCCCGCCAGCGTGAAGATGCCGGCGGCACCCAGCATGCCCCACGAGGCATCGAACAGGTCGATATAACGGACCAGCGTCCAGACCAGGAAGCAAAAGATGCCGCCGGCGAAGGGCTGCACCCTTTCCTCCAGCACGCCCACGCGGATCAGGAGGATAGCCATCGCAAGGATGGCCAGGTTGCCGAACACCATGGCGGGAATAGCCGCATGCTCTCCCACCAAGCCCAGGTAGCCAAATACGGCGGTGGCGATGGCCAATGCGGCTGGCAGCCATTGGCGGGTCAGGTCTGGTTTGTAGGAGGGATTGCGCCGGGCGCGCAGCCAGGCCAGCGTGAGGATGGCGATGACCGCGATGAAGGTGATGGCGCACAGAATCATATTCAGGAACCACAGATGATAAAAATGGTCCGATCTTCCCCGAATATGGTGGAGTTCTTTCCAGAAGGTGTTGGAACTGATGAACAGCCAGGCGCCCAGGGTGAGCAGCGTGCCCCACAGCCGGAAGGGAATCGCCATGCGGTTGCCCGGTTGATGGACCTGGGCCAGCAGCAACAGGACCGACCCGACACCTCCAACCCAGAAGAAGGTCCAGGTACTGGCGTGCCAGGTGATGGCCTGCAGGAAACACCACCAGGCGACCAGGGGCAAATACAGCCCGAGCAGGAGTGAAGAAGTTTTCTTGTAGGCCCAGAAAAAGCCGGGCAGGATCAACAGCGGCAGGGTGTAGGCACCATGGGGCAGGTTGGTCCAGCCAAAAAGAATGGTATCGGAGGGATTTTGGAAGCCTAAGACTTCCATGCCGCACCAGACGGCGAGGAGTCCGACATACAGCAGGTGATAAAGCGGAGCGCCGGAAAGTATCACAAGCGGCAGCACGCCTAGGGCCCACCACCACATGCCATCGGGATAGTGGGCATCGAGGTGGTAGGCCTGGGCCACCAGCCAGATGCCGGCACCATAGACGATGCAGCCCAGAAAGTGGGCGATCTCACCAGCCAGCGGCCAGTCCAGGCGCCGGTGGAACCAAAAACCCAAGCCGTGCACCAGCGCGGTGCCGGCCAGCATGATACCCAGCTTGGCTTCGCGGGGCATTTCGCTCCAGTTGTAGCCGATCACAAGCAGGAGGGCGGCGCCAAACAGAAAGGCGGCCATGGCGCCCAGCACATAGAGGATGCGGTTCTGCTTGCCGGGGGCGTCGGGTTCCTCAGGCGGGTAAAGGGACTGGATGCGGCTGGCCTGTTCCGGGGTGACGATTCCCTGCTGTTGCCAGTCTGACAGGGCAGTCTGGAGCCAGGCGCGGACGGGGCGAGGAAGGTGCGGATTGTCCATCGGCTTGGCCCCCTGGAGCTGGGTTGTCTCTCCAGCCTACGCCATGGTTTTGTAAAAGGCACGAATCGGGGCTGGGTGAACCGGAATCAGCGCGGGGCCTGGCGTAACCAGACCGGGGTGCCATCCGGGTCTTCCAGGAGCACCACCTTGCCGCCCCAAGTGGTTTCTTCGGTAGGAGCTGATTCACCCTGCTGGTTTTGGTACCAACCGGCCAGATCGTCCAGCTCCAGCACCAGGTGCGCGCGCATGCTGGGTGGGCCGGGGTCGAGGGGAGGCTCCTCGCGGGTGGCGTCGAGCAATTCGAGGCGGAAAGAACCCGGGCCCTGCAGGATGATGCCGCGGGCGCGGGGACGATCCCACGTTTCCAATTCACTGAACCCCAACCGGCCCGCGTAGAAGGCGCGCATGGCGTCGAACTGGTTGGTGATCAGCGCCACCCTGCTACCGCCTACCTGGCTCATGGCGTGGCGGGAATGAGAGGTTGGGTCCAGGCGCGTTCCATGTCGCCGGGTTCGCCGGGGTTGTTCTGCGGGCGGCTGGAATCGACCCGGGCACGCACATACAGTTCATCGCCCTTGAGCGTGTAGGAGGAGTCGAGGCTTTCGGTTTCCAGCACCATCTCTCCCAGGCCGGGATCGTAGGTGCCGGTGACGGGTTTGCCGTCCTTGTCCAGGGCCGGTTTGGCATCCAGCGGAGTGCCCTTGCGGGTGACAAAGTACCGGGTCTTGTAGGTGACGCGGGGCTGGCCCTCGATCTTCACCGACAAGGTGTTGTTGTCGCGGCGGACATCCGTCAGGGTGACACCGGTGCTGCAGTAGAACTCCCCGGCTTGCATGGCCTTCAGCAGGGCCTCGGCGGTGAGGACAGGGGCCTTCACCATCACCCAGGCGCGGCCGGGGTTGGCCTTGGTCTTGCCGTAGTCCAGGTAGTGGTGGGCATCGTCGGTGCCCAGGCCATAGAGAGGGGCCAGTTTGTGCTTGCCCAGGCGCAGCGCGAGGATGATGTCCCAGATTTTCTCGCAGCCGGCATGGGTGGCATCGCCCCGGTTGTAGACGGTGGGGTGACCATTTTGCAGTTCGAAGAAGCGCAGTTCCTCCACCTGCACCATCTCCTCGGCGCGCACCCCCCAGCCGAAATTCGGATGGTTGAGGAATGCCAGCATGGGCCAGCCGGTCCGCTTGGACTGGTCGGCCACCTGGCGCAGGTTGACTTTCATGGTCTCCTCAACGCTGGCGCCATCGATGGGGGTGATGGTGTCGCGCAGGTTGATCCCGTTCATGTGCACGGGAGCCTTGACATACTTGTGCGTGATCTCCTCGGCCGGTACCAGCAAGAATTTGCCGGGTTCCTCCAGCAGGTTGCGGAACTCGCGGAAGGGTTTCAGGCGGACCTGGCTGGTGGCCTTGCCCTTCAGATCGACAGTGCGTCGCTCCACCCAGGTTTCCCCGAAACGATTGAGGTATTTGGCCAACGCGGTTCCGCGCTTGGACTCATCGACCTTGGCATCAATCCAGCGCTCCTTCTCGGCGATGACATTATGCTCGGTGAGGGCCAAAAACTGGTACCCGTTGCGCTTGTACCAGTCGCCGATCATCTCGGGGAAATCATCGCCGTCGCTCCACAGCGAGTGGGTGTGCAGGTTGCCTTTCAGCCAAATGGGCCCCTTAGCCACGGCGGGTAGCAAACCGGGCTTGGCCGCGTTGTCAGCTTCGCCCCAGGCCAGGGGCAGGGTGAACAGGGCGAGGGCGCAGGCTAGCAGCAAGATGGGTTGGAGGGGGCGCATGGTTGATCCTCAATAAGATGGACATGACTATAAACGAAGGAACCCCTCCAGTCACACGAGGAGGGGTTTCTTCAGGAAACCTGCACTTAGGGTTGGTCAGGCCGGTTGTTCAGGGATGGGGTCGATCCGCTGAGGCTCGAAATTCACCACGGTTCGACCCGATTTTTTTTCCTCCTCCTGAAGGTGCAGGACGATTTCGTCCAGGTTGTAGTTGAACCGTTTGGCGTGTTCGTCCCTGATTTTTCGGATTTCTTCGACAATGGGGTCGGTCATGAAGGACCCTCCATTAACTCTTCAGGGGTGCAAATGATAGGCGCTGGCAAGTGATGGCTCTTGCAGACCCGTTCGATAATCGGTCGCATTCTGGCGTTTGCCAAATGCTTGCAATTCCATGTAAGCAAGAATTCTATGCCATGGCTTGCGCAGATTGCAATGTGGAGGGCGTCCTCCACTGCTTTGGCGGGAAGTGCTGCTTGAACCAATAGATCCTTTGCCAAGGCCGAGGCGATAGGTTTGAGATGGAGCACGGCCAAGTCCGAAATTAGCTCCAAACGGGCCTTTGCGGCTTCAGCATCTCCTGCCTTGGCCTCCTGGACCACCAATTCTGAAACAAAAACCGAAAAAGCAGGTTTTCGGTAGTCCCACCAGGAACGGGTCACCATTTGGTGGCCAGCCACCACAACATCACGGCTTGGACGGGCCGTGATGTAGCTGATGATGGTAGTTTCCAGATAAACACGTTCCGCTTTGGCCAAGGAATCACCGCTTCAACCGCTCAATCAACCAGGCCTGGCTGTTCTTGTATTTGTCATTGGGAGCATCGGGATATACCAGCAAGCCTTCCACGCCGGCTTCCTTGAGTTTCTCCATCAGGATCATGCCCAGCAGGGCCGAGTGGGTGGGGTCCTCCTGGTTTTCGCCCTTCACGGCGGGCTTTTTTTGGCTGGGGTATTCCAGGTAGATGGGCGGGTCATCCTTGCTGACTTGCTCGAGTGGCGAGTACAGGCGAATCTTGGGCATCAATTCATCGCGCTTCTCCCAGAATTTCTGGAAGGCGCCGTCGCGCTCCTTGTCGGTGCGGATGGCGAAGGCGTGGCCGCCATAGCGGTAGTTGGGCATCCACTCGCGCAAAACCTTCGGGTCGAGTGTGGTCTGCGCGCCTGTGACAGCCGCGGTGTACAACCGCGTTGATTGGCGGGCGACCGGGTCCTCCGACTTGGGATCGGCCAGATCATCGTGCAGGGCCAGGTACAGCGACGAGCAACCACCGGCCGAGCCGCCGGTGGCGCCGATGCGGTCGGGGTTGATGTTCCATTCTTTCGCCTTGCTGCGCAAAAACTGCACGGCGCGGGCGGCGTCTTCCAAAGGCCACTTCACGGGCGGGTCGATCCCCTTCTCGGTGGCTTCGGGCACCATGCGGTAGTTGATGGCGGCGCAGGCGATACCGGCCTTCAGGTACGGGGCCACCTGCCGGGCGTAGTTGTCCTTGCTGCCGTTCACCCAGCCGCCACCATGGATCATCACCACCAAGGGGGTGGGTTTGTCGGAGGCGGGTTTCCAGAAATCAAGCACCTGACGGGGATGGGCGCCGTAGGCCACATTGGCCTCGGTGGGCGTGACCGGCGGTGGGCCCTTGGGTGCGGTCTTGGCGTCCTTGCCCTTGGCCGCACCTTTGGCCTGTTGTTTTTGGGCCTTTTCGCCGGGTGATTTGGGGGCGGGTTCCTGGGCCTGCAGGGCGACCAGGCCACCCAGGGCCAGTATCAGGGCAAAGGCTCGCAACATGGGGATACTCCCGGGGAAGAGGAAAGAGTGTTCTCGGGTTTGAGGCTACACGATCCCCGGGCGAAACGCAGCAAAAAAGACGGCCCGAGGCGACTGTTTCAGCGGGGTTGGTACATGCGGCTCTCGCCGCGCAGCGTTGCCAGTTTGGTCTCCAACCGGGATTTCACCTGGGCCATGAGGGGGTCTTCCGTCGCGCGCCGATCCCGCTCGGGGGTGACTTCAATCGCCTCGTCCACATCCACCACCACGCGCATGGGCCCGTGGGCCCGGGCCACCTCGGTGAGGTCCTCCTCGAATTTTTCCACGGTCTCCAGCATGCGGTCCACCGAAGGGTAGGCGGTGATGTAGTCGCCAGGGTAGCAATCGATCTGTTGGGCGAGGTAGGTGTCCTCCAGTTGGCGCCAGCGGCGGGCGCGTTCGGCCTCGTCCAGTTCGTTGCGGCTAATGTCGGGAAAGATCCGCATGCGCAGGTTCTTGATGCGGTTGGTGGTGCCCTGTCCCTCCTGGGGGCCGCCCAGCCATTCCTTCTCCAGTGGACCCAGCAGATGATTGACCAGGTTGGTCTGCCGTTGCCGCAGCGATCCGCCATCCATGGCCCGCAGCCCGTACTCCAGCTCCTTGAGCGACAAGATCGCGTTTCCCACCTGGATGATCCGTTCCACCAGGGGCAGGTCCTGCCGCGGCCGCCAGGTGAGGCGCTTCTCGATGGTGGTGAGTACCGGGTCGCAGGCTTTATCCAGGTCGCCCTCGAACAGGTAGCGGATCGCCACGGGGTGGATCACCACCTGACCGAGGTTGTCCTTGGCCCGGCGCCGGGCCGCCGTGCGCGCGATGAAGGCCGGGCCATCCATGAATCCCATCAAGTGGTCGTTGGTGCGGGTGGAGATTCCCTCGGGAAATATGAGCAGGGGTCGCTCCGCCTTGTGGAGGATGTTCACCGCCTCGTCCACGGCCTGCCGGTCCAGACCCTCGCGGTAGACGCTGAAGGCGCCCATCACCCGCAGCGACAGGGTGCGCCACCAACCCATGTTGAACAGGTGCCAACTGGCCATGGCGTACATGGGGCAGGGGGCCTCATTGGCCAGGTGGCCGATGGCGACCGCGTCGCCGGTGCGGCAATGGTTGGCCGCCAGCAGGATGGCGTGTCCGGCCCGGAGGGATTGGCGCAGCAGGTCCACATTCCGGCACTCATGCGCCACCACGCCGCACTCGTTGCGCAGGTACGACTTGAAGGCGCCCAACTTCAGCAGCCAGTACTGGGGCCACCGCGCCCGGATGGGCGGGACGAACTTGTACGGTTTTTCGATCAGGATGCTGCGCATCGGAACCTCGGCATGCGGAGCTTGGGTTTTCTCCCCGCGTTCAGGCCAGCACTTCCCGCACCACCCGTCCGTGGACATCGGTCAGGCGGAAGTCGCGGCCAGCGTGGCGGAAGGTGAGCCTTTCGTGGTTGATGCCCAACTGGTGCAGCAGCGTGGCGTGCAGGTCGTGCATGTGCACCTTGTTCTCCACGGCCTGCGCGCCGAACTCGTCGGTGGCGCCGAAGCTGAACCCGGGCCTGAATCCACCGCCGGCCAGCAAAACAGTGAAGCCGCCCGGGTTGTGGTCGCGGCCGGTGCCGTTCTGCTGGGCGTAGGGAGTGCGGCCGAACTCGCTGCCGAACCAGACGATGGTGTCATCGAGCAGACCGCGGCGCTTGAGGTCGATCAGCAGGCCCGCCACCGGTTGATCCACCGCCCGGGCGTGCTTGGCGTGCTCGGGCATGTTGCTGTGCTGGTCCCAGGCTGGATTGGCGCTGCCGTCGCCGTAGGTCACCTGCACGAAGCGCACACCCGCCTCCACCAGCCTGCGGGCCAGAAGGCACTGGCGCCCGAAGGTCTCGGTGGTTTTCTTGTCGATGCCATACAGGCGTTCGGTCTCGGGCGTTTCGCCATTGAGGTCGAGGAGGCCAGGGGCCGTGAGCTGCATGCGCGCCGCCAGCTCGTAGGATTTGCCCACCGCGTCGATGACCTGGTCGGTGGGGTGCAATTCCCTCTGCCCGGCGAGCAGGCCCTCCAGCAGGTTCAGCGTTTGGGGGGAGGCGGTGCCAGGTTTCAGGTCACGCACCGGGTCTTTGGGAAGCGGCGCGCCCGCCCGGCCCAGGGCGGTGCCCTGCATGGCAGCCGGCAGGAAGCCGCTGCCGTAGTTGCGGGCCCCGCCGTTGCCGGGAGAGGGGGCGATGGTCACAAAGCCTGGCAGATTGTCGCTCTCGCTGCCCAGCCCATACTGCACCCAGGCACCCATGCTGGGGCGTATCTGCGTGGTGGTGCCGGTGTGCAAGAACAAGGTTGCGGGACCGTGCGCCACCCCCTCGGTGTGCATGGAGTGGATGAAGCACAGGTCATCCACGCGCCGGTTGAGGTGGGGGAACAGTTCCGAGCCCCAGTGGCCGCATTGGCCGTGGCGGTTGAACTTCCACAGCGCCTTCATCACGCGGTGGTTGCCGCCGCGGGCCCCTGTGTTGGCCAGCACCCGGGCATCGTCGAAGGACAGCATTTTGCCGTCATCGGTGGCCAGGCGGGGTTTGTGGTCGAAGCTGTCCACCTGGCTGACGCCGCCCTGCATGAACACGAAGATGATGCGCTTGGCGCGGGCGGCATGGTGGGGTGCCACGGTTCCAGCGCGGGAACCGACTGTCAGGCCCGCGAAAGCCAGCGAACCGAATCCGCAACCCGCCGCGCGCAATGCCGCTCGCCTGGATGGGGTCACCGGTGGCAAAAGGTGCGTTTGCATGGTGGTCAATCCAGGGCGCGGAAATCGGGTGATGCGAACAGCGCGTGGGCCAGCGTGGCCCATCCAGCCTCGGGCTCCAGCTTGGCGGGCCAGCGGGCGATAGCCTGGCTGCTTTCAGCTGCGGAGGGTGGCCGGCCCAAAATGATCCGCCAGAGGCGATCCCGCCGAGCGGCGTCATCGACCAGCGCGGGGTCGGCCAGCACCCGCCGGGCGGTTCGTCGGGCCTGGTCGGCCACCAGCGGATTGTTCAGCAAAAACAGGGCTTGCGGCGCCACGGTGCTGGTATCACGGGCGCCCACAACCCGGCTGGGGTCGGCCCGGTCGAACACTTCCAGGCAGGGGTCGGCCACATTGCGCAGCACCGGCAAGTAAAGGCTGCGCACCCGGGCATCGGTGGTGAAGCCGTAATCGGATTCGTTTTTTCCAAAACCCGGGCCGCCAAAGCCGCCCGCATCGAGGTTGTCGCCGGCCACCAGCATGGCGTCGCGTATGCACTCGGCGTCCAGCCGGCGGCGGTTGGCGTGCGACAGCAGGCGGTTATCCGGGTCGGCCGGGTGCGCCACCCCGGAGGACTGGCCATAGGTTTTGGACAGCACTATCGACCGCACCAGTGCCTTGAGGCTCCAACCCTCGGCCTTGAAGCGGGTGGCGAGGTGGTCGAGTAGTTCCGGATGACTGGGTTTGTCGCCGGTGGCGCCGAAGTTGTCCACGCTGCGCACCAGCCCCGCGCCAAACAGCCAGTGCCACGCCCGGTTGGCCATCACCCGGGCGGTGAGCGGGTGATCGGGGTGGGTGATCCACTCGGCCAGTTGCACGCGGCCACTCTGGTCGGCGGGCATGGCGGGGGCGGTCAGGGAGATCACCCGCAGCGCGCCTCGGGGCACCACGGGTCCCAATGTGCTGACCTGCCCCCGGATATGGACGCGGGCATCGGTGATCTTTTCCCGCTCGCGCACACCCATGGAGCGCGGGCGCTCCGGCCCCCGGGCCTTCAGGTTGGCCAGCTCGCTTCGCAATGCGGCCACCTGGTCATCGCCTGGGGCGGAAGCGGTGGGCTTCTTGTCGGTGGGCACGAACACCACCGCGTCGGCTGTGACATGGCCGGTGGTGCCTTCGTTGGAAACGATCACATAGCCGACATTCTTCTCGAACTGGAATTCGCCCAGCGAGACATAGCGCCCCTCGACCGGCGGCGCGGGTTTCATGGAGACCTTCTTCTCGACCTCGCCCTCGGCACAGAAGATGGAAACAGGCACCGAATCGGAACGGCTGTCACCGTGCGAGTAAGCCAGCCAGACCGCGTATTTGCCGGCGGGAAGTTCCGGGGGCTGGAAAGTGATGGTCTTGGCGCCCTTGCCCTCGTTCTTGTCGTGCGAATAGCCCTTGCCCAGGTAGGTACCGCTGTGGGTGGAATGCAACCAGTCGCCCACCTTGCGGGCCTGGTCATCATCCACCACGATGCCTGGCGCGTCGGTGAGGGCCAGTACCCCCTTGGCGGCACCCCTCTTCCCCTGGGCGGCCTTGATACGCTTTTCCAGTTCGTTGACACGCTTTTCCCGGTCGGCCAACGCGGTCTCGGTTTGGGAATCCACCGGCAAGGGCAGGTCGATCCATTTGGAGACATTGGCATGCTCCATGGCCTGCACATTGGCGAAGATGCCGGCCAAGGCGTAGTAGTCGCGCGTGGGGATGGGGTCGAACTTGTGGTCGTGGCAGCGGGCGCAGCCCAGCGTCTGGCCCAGGATACCCGTGCCGATGGTGTCGAGCATGTCATCCACCACATCCATGTCGAGTTGTTTCTTGACCTGCTCCTCGAAGTTGGTGTTGCCCAGCACCAGGTAGGTGGTGGCGATCTGGTTACGGGCTTTTTCCTCGGCGGTGGAGGCCGGCATCAGGTCTCCGGCGATCTGCAGGCGGAGGAACCGGTCATAGGGCATGTCGGCCGCGAATGCGTCGATGACGAAATCGCGGTAGCGCCAGGCGTTGGGGAAAATAAAGCCGCGCAGCGTGACGCTCTCGCCGAAACGGGCCACATCCAGCCAGTGACGGGCCCAGCGCTCGGCGAAGGCGCGTGTGGCCAGCATGGAGTCCACCGCCTTCTCCAGCGCCTGGGGATCCTTTGACCGGGCGAAGGCCTCCGCTGCGGCGGGGTCGGGGGGCAGACCAGTCAGGTCGAAGCTGAGCCGGCGGAAGAGCGTGAGGCGGTCGGCCGGCGCTGCGGGCCGCATCCCCTCGGCCTCGAGTCGGGCGAGGACGAAACGGTCGATGTCGCCGGCGGGCCAGGCCGTGTCGCGCACCGCCGGGGGGGAAGGATTGGCCACGGTTGTGTAGGACCAGAATTTTCGACCTTCCTCCAGACTGGGGCTGTTGGATTTGGTTGTGGCTGCCTTGGCGACGCGTGGATCATGGGCGCCCCGGCGCACCCATTCGGTCAGGTCGGCAATCGCCGAGTCGGGCAGTTTGCCGGCCGGTGGCATTTTCAGGTCGCCCGTGTGGCTGAGCGATTGGACCAACAGGCTTTCGGCGGCTTTGCCAGGCAGAATGGCCGGGCCGGTGTCCCCACCCTGCTTCCACCCTTCGGCCGAATCGAGCAGCAGGCCGCCGCGCAGTTTTCCGCTGGCCCGTGCCTGCTCGGAATGGCATTTCAGGCAATGTTGATCGAGGAGGGGGCGGATCTTCTTCTCGAAAAACGCCCGGTCCGCCGCACTCCCTTCGGACGCGGCCGAGTGCGTTGCCAAACCGACCGACAGGACCAGGCCTAACAAGATGGAACGCATGGTGTAAACCGTTCCGGGGCAGAGTCTGAAACAGTTCTCATTTTAATCTATCGGCTGCCCGGACCCAACCGTGGGCTGGTTCAGGCGGAAATTCCCGAAAAATAAGCTTTCAAAGGGTCCCACAACGCCGGTTGTGACCGGAAACCCACATACCCGTCGGGCCGGATCAGGTAGAGGCATTCCTGCCTGGCCCCGTAGGCGTGGTGGGCCTCCAGGCCTGAATCGATCCACAGGTTGGGGTGTTGATGCAGGTTGGGGCAGATCAGGTGGGTGGCAATCTGGTTCCCGAATCGGGAATCAACCTGACCGACCAACGCCTTGAGGTGATCGACCCGGTCGATGCGAGGATGAACGCCTGAAAACACAAAGAGGTGCCAGCGCAGGTCGTTGGCACAGGCCTGGTGCATGCGGGTTCCCAACTCTCCGGGGTGCCGCAACAAGCCGTGCGCCTCGGGCGCCCTTTCCCCCGGCTTGGGACCTTTGGAGAAATCCCAACAATCGGTCATCCAAGGGGCGGGTTCCTCGTGCGCCACCTCGCCGATCCATTCCTTGAGCGAGGGAAGGTGTTCGCCGAAACCCGAGCAGCCCCGGTAGTTCACATCCAACTCGCTGACCCGGCGGGCCATGATGCCTCCGGCCCCCAGCATGCCCGCCAGTTTCATGGCGGTGTTGCGCAGGCTGGTGGCCCACGAGCCCTGCCAGTTCACCACCCGGGTGGCCGGGCCCACCATGGAGAGCAGGCGAGCCGCGTTGAGGTGGCGCTCCTCGTGATAGGTTTCCAGCAGCTTGTCACCCGCCTCGCCCTTGGCGGCTTGGGCCAGTTTCCACCCCAGATTGAAGGCGTCCTGGATACCGGTGTTCATCCCCTGGCCACCCACGGGGCTATGCACATGCGCCGCGTCGCCTGCAAGGAAAACACGTCCCACCCGCATGCGGGGCGCCATGCGCGTGTTCACGCCGAACGGGCTGATCCAGACAGCGTCATGCAGGCGGAGCGGGATGCCGAACCGGTCCACGCAAAGTGACTGGATCTTTTCCAGCGTCCAATCCGCAACCGGCAGCGGGATATTGTCCGGCGCGTTGAGAATCACCCGCCAGCGGTCCCGGTCCATCGGGGCGATGAAGCCCAGTCCGCTGGGGCACAGGCAGCCCAGGGCCTTGTCGCCAGGGAAGTCCCAATCAATCCGCACATCGGCCGTGATCCACTGCGTGTCGAGCGTTTCCCCCTCGAAGGGTAAACCCAGCAGATGCCTGACGGTGCTGTGGCCCCCGTCGCAACCCGCGACATGCTGGAATGTTTGCACGCTTTGGGCGCCGTCGGCCCCTGTTAGCGTGACTTCCACCCTGGTTTCGTTCTGCCGCAGACCGGTCAGGCTGACGGAACGCTCCACACTGCCCCCAAGATTGAGCAGTTCCGTGGTCAGCAGCCGTTCGGTGGAGGTCTGGTTCAGACCCAGGAAAAAAGGGTATTCGGTGGGCAGGCCGGCCAGGCTCACATCGAGCAGGATATTGTCCCAGCCGGAACGGACCTGCACCGAGTACACCCGCTCGCCCTCGGCAAGAAACGGGGCCACCAGTCCCAGGCGCTCGAACACTTCCATGGTGCGCGCGTGGATGATCGCCGCGCGTGACTGATTGGTGGGTTGGGCCTCCTTGTCGATGAGCCGACATGCGATCCCCAGTTTTTTAAGGGTGACCGCCAGCGTGAGGCCGACCGGGCCTGCGCCGACAATGAGGATGGACATGGTGCAACCGTGGGGAGGAGCGATTATCTATTGCTTCCATGGTACATCCGTTTCTCCGTGTGGTTTTCCTTTGACCCCGGGCTTGGAATGGCCGATACTGGATAAATCGCCCCACGCTATTTCCCGTGCCGGTTTTTTCGATGCTTCGCCTCATCCACCATGACCAGCGCGACAACCTGCCCACCCGCCGGTCGGTTTTGGCTGCGGGCACCGGTTTGCTGGGACTGAACCTGCCCAGCCTGCTGGCTTCCGCTCCCGATCAAAAACCCCGCGCCAAGAATGTGATCTTCCTGTTTCTGTTTGGCGGTCCCAGCCAACTCGAAACCTTCGACATGAAGCCCGACGCGCCCGACCGGATCCGCGGGCCGTACAAGCCGGTTGCCTCCCGCACCCCCGGCCTGCGGATCTGCGAGCATCTGCCGCGCCTGGCGGCCATCTCCGATCGGTACACCATCCTGCGCACGCTGGGCCACGGTTGGAACGATCATTCCGGTGGCGCCCACTACCTGCAGACCGGCAAGCGCTGGCATGTGCCCATCGGCACCGGGTTCAACCCCACGCAGCACGATTGGCCCGCCATCGGATCTGTTTTGGAAATGACCGAATCGCGGGCAGCCGCCGGCCGACCGAATGATCTGGGCCGCTACTTCGTGCTGCCCAACAGCCTGGGCCGGCTGCAGGAGGCGGGCCAGTACCGCCGACCGGGCGAGCACGCCGGCTGGCTGGGCCGCGCCCACAATCCGCTGACCACCGCCGTGGACAAACGGGATGTCAACGACAACCCCTACTGGCGCGACTGCGTGGACGGCGAGCTGACTTTCCAGATCGACGGGTTGCAATCGCCCGAGGGTGGGGCGCCCGAACGCGTGCGCGGCCGCACCGGCCTGTTGGAAAAGTTCGACGCGGCCCGCAAGGCGGCCGATGAGCGTCTGGCGCGCGAGGTGGATTCGTTTCAGAACAAGGCGCTGGCGCTTCTCACCAGCGGCCGGGCGCGCGACGCGCTGAACATCCGCGCCGAGGACGGCCGGCTGCGCGACCGCTACGGGCGCCACCTGTTCGGCCAGTCGTGCCTGATGGCGCGCCGGCTGGTGGAGGCCGGGGCCCGGTATGTGACGGTGCATTACGACTGCGTGGATGGCTACTCGTGGGACTCGCACCGCAACACCGCCGATGTGCACAAACACCTGCTACCCACCTTTGACCAAGGCGCCTCGGCGTTGATCACCGACCTCGAGGCCCGTGGTCTTTTGGATGACACCCTGGTGGTGGCCTTGGGCGAGATGGGCCGCACACCCAAGGCCAACGGCGAATGGGGCCGCGACCACTGGAGTTTCCTGTTCCCCGGTCTTTTCGCCGGCGGCGGCGTCGCCCGAGGCGGCCTCTTGGGCAGCTCGAACAAAGACGCCTCGCATGCGGTGGACCTGCCCTGCAGCCCAGAAGACTTGGCCGCAACGCTCTACCACGCGCTGGGCATGGATCCGGAACTGCGGCTCACGGATCACCAGGGCCGCGAGGTTTCCGCCATCGACAACGGGCGTGTGATCCGGGAACTGTTCGCCTAGCCCAGCCACTCGAGGCGTGCCATCCGGCCACCGCCCTCGGCGTGCGCCAGCGAGACCTGAAGGCGGCGTTCGGGTAAAAATTGCCCCAGGCGGTCGGGCCATTCGATGCAGACCACACCGCCCGCCGCCAGCGCCTCGTCCCCGCCCAGGTCAACCCATTCCCATGGGCTTTTCAGTCGGTAACCATCGGCATGGAACAGCGGCAGCCGGCCGTGGTGTTCCATCAGCAGCGTGAAGGTGGGGCTGGTCACCTGGCCGGGGTCGGGCACATCCAGCCCCTTGGCCAACCCCTGGACGAGCGAGGTTTTCCCCGCGCCCAATTCGCCCACCAAGGCCACCACCAGCCCGGGCTTGGCAATGCGGCCGAGGGCCTCTCCCAAGGCCCGGGTGGCGGGGAGATCGGGGAGGTGAAATTGCAACGGTTCCGGGCTGTTCAGCCAATCCGGGGGAAGGTCTAGAGTTGGTTGCATGAATGGGCCCGATATTTTGCGATAAGGTTTGGCTATTTTTTCTCGTTGGCTTCTAGAAGGAGTCGATCGACTAGATTGTTTTGGATCCAGAAACCAGAGGCCTGCAGGTCTGTTAACGCTGTGGAAAGTGAGCTTAGCTTTCCGTTTAATTTCGCCCTGAGAAGGACACCAAGGGTTCCGCATATCGGCAGGTCATACAACCTTGCCTTCTCTCGCGCCTCGGAATCGTCCAGCAAGATCAATCCAGCTTGTATTTGAATTGCAAGCGCAATCGATTCGGCCTCTCCTTGGTCAATCTCGGAACGAAGCAGCTTGATCAGGTTTTTGTCTGTTGTTTCGTGGACCTTGAGCCAGTCAGCTTCCACAATGGCATCCACTTCTGGACGGTTTTTTCCCTGCACCACGCATTCCTCGTGGACCGCCTTGGGTATCAAAATTTCGCCGAAAAGGTCCTTCAGCAGATGAAGCTGGTTGATTTTGCCGAGGTGAATGATGGGTGAGGAATTACTGATGACTGGAGGTCGCATGGGCGATGTCTTCCTCCAGATCCAATTCGGACACATGGCGGCAAATTTTGCGTTCTGCCAAGCCTTCCAGAAAAGACCATTTGTCCAAATTGGCCAGACGCCGCGCAGTGCCTAACGAGGCCAGTCCGCGGGCGTACAGGGCATACGCCATCTCCACGGGTAACTGTTTGCCCAGTTGCTCCCGTGGAAAACGGATCGCTGCCAGCACTTCCTCCGGAATTTCCACGGTGATGGACATGGAATGGATTCCCTCATTCAAATGGTACAGATTTGATTATATCCAACCTGTGGACCGTGAAAAAGCTGCTGCGATAGATGGGTTGGGTGTTCCCTACCATGGGATCATCAAGCGCTGGCACCGCATCCATGAACCCTTCCCAAGATCTCCTGACCGTCACCACCGAAGGGCTCCATTGCCCGCACGGCGATTTTACCATCGATCCGTGGCGGCCGGTGGCTCGGGCGGTAATCACGCATGCGCATGCCGACCATGCACGGTCTGGCAGTGGCTCGTACCTGGCGCTGGCCGATGGGCTGACGGTGCTGCGCGCGAGGCTGGGGGAATCGGCAGTCATCCAGACCGTTCAGCCGGGCGAGAAGGTGCGCATGGGCCCGGTCACCGTGTCGCTGCACCCGGCCGGCCACATTCTGGGTTCGGCGCAAGTGCGCGTGGAGCACCGGGGCCATGTGTGGGTGGCCAGCGGGGATTACAAGACCACCCCCGATCCCACCTGCCAGCCGTTCGAGCCGGTGCGCTGCCACACCTTCATCACCGAATGCACCTTCGGCATGCCGGTCTACCGCTGGCCTGATCCGGAGGTGGTGCGCCGGCAGATCCTCGAATGGTGGCACCGCTCCGCTGCCGAGGGGCGTGTGGCTGTGCTGCTTGGCTACGCTCTGGGCAAGGCGCAGCGTCTGCTGGCCGGGCTGGTCGATGGCCCCGGCCCCATCGTCGAGCACGGGGCCACGCACAAGCTGACCCAGGCGTACCGCGCGGCGGGCATCCATTTGCCTCCCACACGCGCTGTGTCGGACGGGGTACCGGAGGGTGGCTGGAAAGGCGCGCTGGTGCTGGCTACGCCCTCGGCGCAGGGCACCCCCTGGCTGAACCGTTTCGGCGAAATTTCCACCGCGTTCGCTTCCGGCTGGATGATGCTGCGCGGCACGCGCCGCCGTGGTGCCGCCGACCGGGGTTTTGTGGTTAGCGACCACGCCGATTGGCAGGGATTGCTGGGTGCCATCGAGGCGACCGGTGCCACCACGGTGCTGGCCACGCATGGCTCCACCGCCATTCTCACCCGATACCTGCGCGAGCGGGGGCTGGATGCCAAGGCGCTATCCACGCCGTGGGAAGGGGAGCGGGCCGACACCAGCGCCACCGCGGACGAAAACCCCGGAGAGGCGGAATGATCGCCTTCTGCCGGCTATTCACCGAACTGGACGAGACCACCCGCACCGGCGACAAGCTGGCGGCGCTCACCCGGTATTTTCAGCAGGCCGATCCGGCCGATGCGGCGTGGGCGGTGCATTTTTTGGTGGGTCGCCGGCCCAAAAGCGTGGTGCCCCGGGCCCGGCTGATGGAATGGGCCGCCCGGGCGGCCGGCATCGAGCCATGGCTTTTGGACGAGTGCCAATTGGCTGTGGGTGACCTGGCGGAAACCATCGCGCTGCTAGTGCCGGGCGAATGCGATGCCGAAACCATACCGCTGCACCGCTGGGTGGAGGAACGCCTGCTACCCATGGCCCGCATGGATGAGGACTCCAAACGCGAGAGGCTGCTCACAGCGTGGGCCAGTCTCGACCAGACCGGCCGCTTCGTGTGGAACAAGCTGATCACCGGCGGCTTCCGGGTGGGCGTGTCACGGCAACTGGTGGCCCGGGGCCTGGCGTCCGCGCTGGGCCAGCCCTTGGGCGTGATCACCCACCGGCTGATGGGCGATTGGCAACCCTCCCCCGCTTGGTACCAGTCCTTGGCGCTGGCCGAGGGGCAAACGGATACCAGCCGCCCCTACCCGTTCTTCCTAGCCTCCCCCGTGGAGGGTGACCCTGCCGGACTGGGATCGGCCGCCGAGTGGCAGGCCGAGTGGAAATGGGACGGCATCCGAGCCCAGGCGATCCGAAGGGCCGGCCAGGTCCACCTGTGGACTCGCGGCGAGGAACTCGTGACCGACCGCTACCCCGAGGTGACTCGGGCGCTCCAGCGGTTGCCCCGCGACGCCGTGCTCGACGGCGAACTGCTGCAGTGGTTCCCGGGTGAGGCGTGGCCTGGTCCGTTTGGTCAGTTGCAGAAGCGTATCGGCCGCAAGGCTGTCGGCAAAAAGGTGTTGGCCGAGCTGCCGGTGGCGTTTCAGGCATACGACTGCATGGAACTGGAGGGCGTCGACCTGCGTGAGCGCCCGCTGCGGGAGCGCAGGCGCCTGCTGCAGGAGCTGTTGGCGGGAAAGACGGGCGACAGCCTCCGCATGTCGCCCATTTTGGGGGGCGATTGGTCTAATTTGTGGGAAATGCGTCAGCAAAGCCGCCAGCTCGGCACCGAGGGCCTGATGCTGAAGCGGCTGGATTCGCCCTACCGCGATGGCCGCGCCCGGGGCGACTGGTGGAAATGGAAGATCGATCCCTTCAGCATCGATGCGGTGCTGGTGGCGGCGCAGCGTGGCCGCGGCCGGCGCGCCAGCCTGATGACCGATTACACTTTCGCCGTGTGGCACGAGGGAAAGCTGGTCACCATCGCCAAGGCCTACAGCGGTCTAACCGATGAGGAGCTGGTGCGTGTGGACAAGTTCGCGCGCACCCACACCCGCGAGAAGTTCGGCGCCGGCCGCACCGTGGAGCCGGTGCTGGTGTTCGAGCTGGCTTTCGAGGGGATCCAGCGTTCCACCCGCCACAAGTCGGGGATCGCGCTGCGCTTCCCCCGCATCGCCCGGTGGCGACACGACAAGAAGCCTGAGGAGGCCGACCACCTGTCCGCCCTGATGGCCCTCCTGCCCGCCGAGCCAGCCAAACCCAAAACCAAAACCGGTGAGCTGTTCCCCGATTGGGTGCCGTGAGGGATAAGTTTTTACTTGCCCGTGCGAAGGACCGAAAGGTTCTCCTTCAAGGTCGCCAACACACCCTTGAATTCCAGCACCGTGCCGTCTTGTCCTTCCACGCGGAGGGTGTGTGGCCCGGCCCGGAACGCCTTGGGCTGCCAGGTGGAGCCGCGGATGCGCAGCGTGTAGACCACTTCGCTAGTGGTCTCGTCCACCACCTGGATGACCGGATCCGTGAAGCCGGTCTCCAAGGTGGGAAGCCAGGCCAGAGCCCTGCGTCCGTAGTTGTCCTCCTGTGTGATGGTGAGCGGCCAGCCTGGGAACTGGGTGGCGCCCGGTTTGGTCACATCCACAAAGCGGGGCCAGCACTCCATGGTGATCTGCCGGGTGGGTTTGTTAAAACGCACCAGGCCGAAGCCGGCTGCTTGGTAATTGGCGGGGGAGGGGTTGGCGTAGGCGGCCACGGTGATGCGGTTGCCGAGCCCGTCTTGAAAATCGCCGGCGGCGGGCAGGGGGCTACCTGGGAATGGGCGGGTGTTTTTCTCCAAAGGAGCCCAGGCACGGCCGTACAGGTTCCAGATGCTGGGGCTGGTGAACTGCCAGCCGCTGTCGCCCCACTCGTTGACCCCATGACGCACCACGGTGGCCAGATGCTGGTCACCGGCCATCATGAAGGCGAATCCTTTGCGTATCTCGCGCAGCGCCGCGTCCCGGCCCGACTGCGGCCAGCCGTTGCAGTCCAGATCGGCGATCACGCGGTCTTGCTTCGGGCCGTGCAGGTGGGCGGCTCCACAGAACGGGCTCTGGCTCAGCACGCACTTCATGGTGGTTCCCCGCCAATCCTTGGCCCATCCCGACAGAAAGCGAAGCTGACGGTCCCCCAGTAGCGTGGCCTCGGGCACGTCCAGGCTTTTGGGGTCAAGCTTGGGATCGGTCACATGGTCGGGCCTTGGCCCCCGAACATCGACCAAACCCAGCGGGCCCGGTTTCCATTTTCGGTCTTCCAGGATGGCGAAATCGATGCCGCCCACATTCAGGGCGGTGAAGTAGACGCCGATCCCCTGCGCCACCGGGCCGGGATCCACCGGGTCTGGCAGGTGGCCACATTGCTGGCGCTGCACCATGTTCACATAGGCGGCCGGCATCATGTAACCGCCATCGGCCCCGTTGGGGTGGAGCGACTTTTTACCGCCGGCACCCCAGACATTCGGGTGGCCCACATCGTGATCATCGGGGATGGTCACCGTGGGCCGGTCGCGGATGATGTCGCCGAACTGCCGGCCGAAAAGTAACCAGGCGGCCAGGTGCTCCTTGTGGTCGTAACTCTGGTCGCCGGCGAAAAACAACAGGTCGGGGTCGAGCGCCTTCAGGTTGGCAATCAGGTCGGACCTTTCGTTCCTGTCGAGGTTCGAATTGCAGGACAGGTTGCCGACCACAATCTCGTTCTTGCCCACCGGGTTGGCCCGGATGGTGCCGGTGTAGGATGCGCCGCCCGGGTGGATCACCCGGTAGGTGGCGGGCTTGTCGTCCTTCCATCCCTCGACGCGAAAGACATGACTCCAGCCTTCGGTGTCCACCTCTCCGGTCGACACCCGGCGGAATCCTTGGCCTTGTTCGATCTCCAGGTGCACCGATCGGCTTTCACCGGGTTTCAGCGGGTAGAGTTGGGTATTTAGCTTCAGCACCCCCCGGTGGGTGGTGTACAGGCAGAAACAGATGACCTTGTCCCGCGCGACATCGGGGATGACCAGCTTGGTCCTCAATGGTTTGTACTTGCCATCGGCCCCCCGGTATTGCTCCGGGATGAGATCGATCCGAGGCGCGAAGGCGTCGGGCTGCTGGTTTCCCAGCAAGACAAGAAAAGTGAGCGTGACTAGGCTGGACATACCTGATTTCTCCTTGGCCCAGACTCTAGCAAAAGATACAGAATAGCGCGGGCGAAAGACTGGCCGAACGGTTAGAATGATGGCAACCGGCTTGGGAAGTTCGTGCCACTTCACCATTCCATCAGGCAGATCAACCATGCGCGCCTTCCATCAAACGCTTCGCACCCGCGCCGGGCTGGCGGTGATCGTGGCAGGGCTGTGCGCCGTTTCCGGGTGGGCCTGGTTCGTGCCGGTGCCTCCCGGGGGGGAAGGGCTTCGCGCCCCAGACCTGTCCGGTCCATGGCGTGAGGTTCCTTCCGGTCGGGAATCCGAGGGGGACAAACTTCTGACGGCCCTGGGCCTGGCGGATAATCCCAAAACTGCCCTGGCATACCTGAACCATTTGGGCCAACTGGAGGCCCCCGAAAAACTGGACGCGGCGCTGACCGACCTGGCTGCCGATGACTTTGCGACACGCCAAAACGCCGAACGGGTGCTGCAGGCCGGCGGGTTGCCCGCGCTGAAGCTTTTGGAAAAGGCCGCAACCAGCGACGATCCTGAAGTGGCGCGAAGGGCGGTGGAGTGCGCCCAGGCCATCCGCCGCGGGCGGTCCCCCCAAGTGGTGGCAGCCTTGGGCCGCCTGCTCGAGCGTTACCGCGAGCCGATGGCGGTGGAGGCGCTTCTGGCCGCCGGGGGACAACTTTCCCCGGACGAGGCCCCATTGTTTGAGATACTGACAGGCGAGTTGGGCCGCATGCGCGCCGCGGGGTTGGGACTGCCGGCCTTGGCCGGCGCGCTGGCTGACCGCGCGTCCCACCGCAGGGCGCTGGCCGCGGCGGCGCTGGGAAACGACCCGGAGTGGGCCGACCGCGTGGTGCCCCTGCTGGATGACACCAACTCCCGTGTTCGTCTGCAGGCGGCTTGGGCCCTGGTGCGCGGTGGCCGCCGGGAGGGGATGCCGGCGCTTCTGGAGGGATTGGCCGAGGCGCCTGCCGGTCTGCGGGAGCAGGTGGTGGAACACTTGTACCAGATGGCTGGAGACAGCGCGCCCGACGCCGTGTGGGGCCCGGCCCCGGAGGAGCGCCAGGAATTCACCGCCACCTGGAAAGACTGGTGGGCCAAGGCGGGCCCCGGGTTGGCCGACATCACTCCAGGCCCCAGGCCGTTTTTGGATCGCACCCTCGTGGTCCTTCTCGACGCGGGCGAGGTGGCTGTCCTGGATAGCCAGGACAAGGATGTGTGGCGGATCAACAAGGTGGACTTTCCGCTGGATGCCGAGCCGCTGCCCGGCAACCGGGTGCTGCTGGCGGAAAACCAGGGCGGGCGTGTGACCATCCGTTCCCGCACCGGCCGCATCCTGTGGCAGTACCCGGTGGAGGCGCCCATCGTGGCGCAGGCCCTGCCGGGGGGAAACATCTTCATCGCCACGCGCACGGATCTCTTCGTGGTGGACCGGCAGGGCAACCGCGTGCGCGAATGGAAGCGCCCGCGCAACGATGTGGTGATGCGGGCCAGCGCCCTGCCCGATGGAGGCCTGGCGCTGGTGACCATGCGACAGCGGTTCATGCGTCTCGACGCCGCCGGCGAGGTGGTGGAGAGCTTCCCCGTGATGGTGAGCACCACCGGCGGCCGGGTGGATGTCGCGCCCGATGGCCGGGTGCTGATCCCCATGATGCACCAGGACATGGTGCTGGAGCTGGACGGCAACGGCCAGGAGCTGCGCCGCTTCCGCGTGGGAGAGCCGATCGTTGCCCACCGGTTGGCCAGCGGCCATGTGATGGTGACCAGCATGGCTGAGCAGAAGGCGATGGAATTCGACGCGGCGGGGCGGGTGGTGTGGGAATACCAGTCGCGCACCAGCCGTGTCTCCCGGGCATTGAGGCACTGAGACGGGAGACGGCCGTCCTGAAGGAATAGCCGGGGGCGAATGGAGTGAGACGAGTGGGTTGGTCGCTGATCGTCATCGGCATCGGTTTGTGGGGCTCGCTCTTCTGGCAAGCCTGGCAAGGCCGGGTGTCCATCGTTCCGCCCGACCAGATGGACGAGGAGGCCGGGGGCGCCAACGCCGCCCGTTTGGCTGGACTGCGCGAGGCGGTGCGTTCGGGCGACAACCGGGCCATGGCGCGTGAGCTCGACCGTTTCCTGCCCGGGCCCGACGACGAGAAGAAATGGCCCAAATGGATCGCCCAACTGGCAGATGACGACGCCTCGCGTCGCGAGGCCGCGCGCGTCGCCTTGCTGGAGGCCGGTCCGGCGGTGCTGGGCCAGGCGCGCAGGGCCCGGTCGATGGAGACCGACCTCACGGCCCGGGCGCTGCTAGACTCGCTGGCTGACGACTTGCCCGCCAAAACCACCTCGTCCGCCCTGGTGCAAGCGATCCGCCAGGCCGATATCGGCAAGGATCCAGCCGGGGTTCGGGCATTGTTTTGGCGGCTGGTACCGCACACACCCGACTCGGCCGTGGAGCAGGCGCTGGCGCGCGAGCTCGAGGTGGACCTGGCCGCCCCGGGCGGTTTGGAAGCCGCCCGTGCCAAACTGGAGGATTCGGACCCCGCCCGCCGGGAAATGGCCATCACCCTTCTGGCGGGAAAGAGTGGTGAGGGCAATCTGCCGGCCGTGCTGGTCAAGCTGTCGGCCGACGCCGACCCCGCGGTGGCACTGCGAGCCAGGCTGGCCCTGGTAGATATCGGCCAGAAAGTGCGGCCGACGGATTTGGCCGAGCGCCTGGCGGATGCGCCGGCCCCGCTGTGCCGCAAAGCCGAGGCGCGCCTGCTATGGCTGGGCCGCGACGCCGATCCATTGCCACCCTGGAGGGAGGATGCCGGCAGCCGGGCCGCCTGCGCCCAAGCCTGGCGGCAATGGCTGGCCGAGCCCGGCCGTGACAAGCTGGAATTGAGGCCTGTGCCATCTATCGACCGAGTGTTGGTGGGGCAGATCAATTCCGCCCAAAACGAGAGCGTGTTGCTGGAGCTGGATCCTGCCGGGAAAACCCAGGGCCGCCTGCTCACCAGCGATTTGATTGTCTCCTGCGGTTTTGGTTCCGACGGCAAGCCGTTCCTCGCCAAGTCCGACGGGGAGACCGGCCAACTGGCATGGACGGAACGCGAGGGAGATGCCAAGCGCGAGCCGGTTGAACTGCAAGGCCGTCTGGTGTGTTTGATTCCTGCCGAGGGCGGTGGATTCCTGCTGGCCCGGCGTGACCGGGTCAGCAGGCTCGATGCACAGGGCAAGGAAACCGGCGATGCGCTGGTTTCCATGGGCAAAAGGGTCATTTCCTCGGTTGCGGTCGCCCGCGACGGCTGGTTTGCCGTGTGGCGTGACGATGGCATCCTGGTGTGGCACAATGCCGCGGGCGAAATGGTGAATCAGTTCCGGCTACCTCCCCCCCAGGTGGTGGGAGCGGGAATCCAGGTGTTGCCTGGCCGTCGGCTGCTGGTTCCGCTGGTGGGTGAAAACCGCGTGACGGAGCTGGACCGTGACGGGCGGGAGATCCGTTCCATCAGCGTCGATTCCCCCCTGGCTGCCATCCGATTGCGGGATGGTGGCACCCTGGTCACCTCTCCCGAGGGGCTGACCCGGCTCGATCCGGCCGATCGGCTGCTGTCGCGCCAGCGGGTGGACTGGCTGCCGGTTGCGCTTTCTATCCGGTACAAGGCCGGGCCATGAGGAATACCCGCCGGCCTGGCGGGACTGAGAATAGGTGAAATGTATGGGTGAAATGGCGGAAAATATCCGGGCGAACCATCTGGTCTACCCGGAAGACCGGCGGATGCGGATCCATGTGCGCCTGCCCTTCCTGGTGCTGGGTGCCTTGGCCGCGGTGCTGCCCTTGGCGGGGGCCTGGGTATGGATGCTGGTCTTCGGCCTGCCTGAGTTGGCCCCGTCCCCGCGAATCACCTACCCCGACGACCCGGTGGGTTTTCCCGCGTGGCTCCGCCTGGCGCATTTCGTCAATCTGGTGCTGATGGTGCTATTGGTGCGCAGCGGACTGTCCATCTTGATGGACCATCCCCGGTTGTACTGGAACGACCACTGCACGCCGGGTTCCGACTGGATCCGGTTCACACCCTTCGAGGTGCCCAAGGATCGTGTCTGGACCGCCAAGGACGACAGCCGCTACCTGTCGCCCTGGATCGGTCTGCCCGGGTTCCGCCACACCATAGGCATCGCCCGGCACTGGCACTTCCTCAGCGCCTTCTTTTGGCTGGGCAACGGACTGATCTTTGTCGCGCTGCTGTTTGCCACCAATCAGTGGAAACGGCTGG